>JAESGQ010000051.1_pt1 | contig 188419 bp, 186 predicted proteins | sample 9266251 | NCBI WGS metagenome assembly JAESGQ01 (sample SAMN17056778, study PRJNA650883) | algae metagenome | isolation source: Kaiparowitsia implicata GSE-PSE-MK54-09C and co-occurring heterotrophs from... | place: USA: Kaiparowits Plateau, Grand Staircase Escalante National Monument, UT ...
TACCGCCGAAGATAAAAAACAGACCCATCACGAACAGCCGCAGTTCGGGCGCGTCGACGTGCGTCCCCTGCCCTTCGACCGCAGCCGGGTCGGTGCTCGATGAAATATCCGGCGCCAAAGCCATGCCATCCCCCATATTTATATGTCGGGTCGTGCCCTATGCGGGTCTTGTCATATTGGCGGCGGCGAGCAAGCGTAATCCATCCTGGCGGGGCGCGACATTCGTATGCACAGGCGCAGGCGCCGCCCGGTAAACGAACGACGCCTGCGCGTGCGGCATATCGCGGCGTTACATCATCGGATAAGCGATCCCGTAATGGCCATAGACGCTACGGCCATAATCGTCGGTATATTCGGGCGCCTTATCGCGCGCGTAGCGCGGTGCGTCGGTCAGGCGATCCTTGGCGATATCGACGACATAGCCGCCCTTATCGGTGTCATAGGTCAGCATGTCCCACGGAATCGGATAATGATCGCTGCCGATCCCGAACAGGCCGCCGAACTCCATCACCGCATATTCGCTTTTGCCCGATTTCTTGTCGATCATCACATTGGCGATCGAGCCGAGCTTTTCGTTCTGCGGATTATAAACGGCGGTCCCTTCGACCTTTTCCGACGAGATCAGCCGATGCGTTTCGCGTTCAAGGGTGTCGCCCATGATTGCCTCTCCTTCTGTTGGCGAAGGCGGGGCGCTGGCCGGAGGAGCCGGCCGCGCCGCCCTCTGTCCAAGCAACGGGGGAGGTGCGCCAGAGTTGCCCCTTTCGTCCAAAAGAATGGCAGCCGGTGCGAAAGCCGCGTCGGTCAGCGGCTCCAGCGCGCAAAGATCGCCGTCGGCAGCAGCAGCCCGCGCGCTTCCTCGCGCACCGCCAACTCGCCGCATTCGACCTTCCCCGGCAGGTCGGCGAACAACTGCGCGAGCAGCTCGCCGATCGCGAGCGCCGACATGCGCACGGCATAGACGGTCAGGAACAGCGCGCAGCTGTCGGCGTCCAGCAACTGGCGACAGTCGGCAAGCAAGGGCGCCAGCCCCTCCTCGATCTGCCAGCGCTCACCGCCGGGGCCGCGCCCGAATTTGGGCGGATCGAGCAGGATCGCGTCATAGCGCCGCCCGCGCCGCACCTCACGCGCGGTGAACTTGCCCGCGTCGTCGACGATCCAGCGCACCGGCTTGTCGGCCATGTCGGCGAGCGCGGCATTTTCGCGCGCCTGCCCCACCGACTTCTTCGACGCATCGACATGGGTCACCGACGCCCCCGCCGCCGCGAGCGCCTGGCTGCCGACGCCGGTATAGCCGAAGAGGTTGAGGAAGGCCGGGTCGGGTTTGTCGGCAATGCGCTCGCGCAGCCAGTCCCATACAGGCGCCATGTCGGGAAAGAAGCCAAGATGACGGAACGGCGTGCACGACGCGGTGAAGCGCGTCTCGCGCCAGCCCAGCGGCCAGCCCTCGGCGGGAACGGGTTTATGGTAATACCAGCGGCCGCCGCCGTCGTCGTCCGACGCGGGCACAAACTCACCATCGGCCGCGGCCCATTCGCTTTCGGGCAGCGCGGGCGCCCACATCGCCTGCGGTTCGGGGCGGATGAAGCGAAAGCGGCCATAGCGTTCGAGCTTTCGCCCGCCCCCGCTGTCGACCAGCCCATAATCGTCCCACGCCTCGCCGACGAGCGTCACGAGGGGCAATAGATCAGCCACGCGCGGCTTCCGCGAGGATGAAGGCCTTGACCGTGTCATAGTCACCGGAAAGCTTCGTATAGCGTTCCTCGCGCTCGAACAGATTGCCCAGCCGCGCGGGGAGCGGCGGGCGCACGCCGGTCGCGCGCTCGACCGCTTCACGGAATTTCGCGGGATGCGCGGTGGCGAGCGTGACGAGCGGAATGTCCGCGTCGATCTCCAGCGTGCGCGCCGCGGCGAGCCCGACCGCGCTGTGCGGATCGATGATCTGGCCACCCCGCTCCTGCGCCCAGCGCAGCGCGAGCGCCATTGCGTCGCCGTCGATGCTGGCGCTCGAGAACAGGTCGCGCGCGCCGCCGAGCATGTCAGCGGGAATCGTCATCGCGCGCTTCGCATCGAACTCGGCCATCATGCCCGCAATCGCGGCACCGTCGCGGCCCGCAAGGTCGAACAGCAGCCGCTCGAAATTGCTGCTGACCTGGATGTCCATGCTGGGCGTCGCGGTCGGCGTCACCGTGCCCGCGCTATAGTCGCCGCTGGTCAGCGCGCGATGCAGGATGTCGTTGACGTTGGTCGCGACGACGAGCTTTGCGATCGGCAAGCCCATCTGCGCCGCGACATAGCCCGCGAACACGTCGCCGAAATTGCCCGTCGGCACGCTGAACGCCACCGGGCGGTCGGGGCCGCCAAGCCGGACGGCGGCATAGAAATAATAGACGATCTGCGCCATCAGCCGCGCCCAGTTGATGCTGTTCACCGCCGACAGATTGACCTGGCCCCGCGCCTCGGCATCGCCGAACAGCCGCTTCACCATCGCTTGCGCGTCGTCGAAACTGCCGTCGATCGCGATGTTGTGGACGTTGGGCGCAAGCACCGTCGTCATCTGGCGCCGCTGGACGTCGCTGACGCGGCCCTCCGGATGGAGCATGAATATCTGGATATGTTCACGCCCCGCGACCGCCTCGATCGCCGCCGATCCCGTGTCGCCCGATGTCGCGCCGACGATCGTGATGTCGGTGTCGCCGCCGCTCAGGAAGGTCTCGAACAACTCGCCGAGCAATTGCAACGCGACGTCCTTGAACGCCAGCGTCGGCCCATGGAACAGTTCGAGCAACCAGTGGCGATGATCGAGCTGGACCAGCGGCGTCACGGCATCGTGGCTGAACCGGCCATAGGCGGCCTTGCACAGCCCGCGCAGTTCGTCCTCGGTCAAAACGCTTTCGACGAATGGCCGCATGATGCGGACCGCGGTTTCAACATAATCGAGGCCCGCGAGCGCGCGAATTTCGTCCGCAGACATCCGCGGCCATTTGGCCGGCACATAGAGGCCGCCGTCGCTGGCAAGGCCCGCGAGCGTCGCGGCACGAAAGTCGAGGGTCGGCGCGGAGCCGCGGGTGCTGATATAATCCATGACGCAGACGCGCCTAGCGGTGACGGCTTACGGCCGCAAGCGGCGACGGACCGCGAGGATATAGATGACGAGCGCCGCGGCGGCAAAGAGGAACCACTGCACCGCATAGGCGAGATGATTGTTCGGCGTATCGTCGGCCGACGGCACCGCGCTCGGCCGCAGCCCCGCGACCGGCGTATCGGCGACCAGCATAGCCCGCGCTGGCGGCGCCTTGCCGGTCGCCCGCGCCATCATGCTTGGCTGTTCGGGGCCGGGCACGATCGTCCCCTGCACAATTCCGCCGGTCCATTTGGGCGGCGCGAAGCCGTCACCGATGCCAACATCGACCAGCACGCCCGGCCCTTCGGCGCCAGTGCGGCAGTCGGCGATCATGCGAAAGCCCTTGCCCCCCGTCCGGTCGGTGCCGCTGCGTGGGTCCCAGCGCACGGGTTCGAGGCAGACGACGCTGCTCTTGCGATAGAGCATCGCATCGGGGACGGGCGGCAGTTCGGGATAGGTCACCAGCGACGACATCGCCATGTTGCGTTCGTACAGCGCGATCAGCGCTTCCTTGTCGGCCTTGCGCTGGAGCTGCCAGACGCCGAGGCCGATCATCACCGCGACCGCGACGAGCACGAGCAGCGTCGGGATCAGCGGCCAGCGCGGCGGCGACATATCGGGCGCGGGCGGTTCGACGGGGTCAGTCATCGGGATCGTCCAGTTTGCGTCCCTCGGATGCCTGCCGCTGATGCTCGATCGCGAGCAGCGCGGCCTTGCCGACGCGCAGGCCATAGACGACCGCGGCGGCGGTCAGCGGCACCCACAGCAGGATATGCACCCAAAGCGGCGGCCGCGCGACGGTATCGAGCGTCAACGCCGCGACAATCAGCAGCGCGCCGATGATGAGGGTCAGGAAGGCCGCGGGGCCGTCGCCGACATTATGGGAAGAAAAATCGAGCGCACACACGCGGCAGCGCGGCGCGAATTTCACCGGCCCGTCGAACAGGGTCTGCGCGCCGCAGCGCGGGCAGAGGCCAAAAAGGGCAGCGCGCCCGACCGGCGGCTGCCCCTTTTGATCTGGCTTTTCGCCGGGCAATTTAGTGCGCAGCGACCGGCGCGCCCCAGCCGCCCCAGACATAGACGATGATGAAGAGGAACAGCCACACGACGTCGACGAAGTGCCAGTACCAGGCCGCCGCTTCGAAACCGAAATGCTGCTGCGGGGTGAAATGACCCTTATAGGTGCGAACCAGGCAAACGATCAGGAAGATCGTGCCGACCAGGACGTGAAAGCCGTGAAAGCCGGTCGCCATGTAGAAGGCCGAGCTATAGTTGCTCTGACCGAAGCCCCAGGGCGCGTGCATATATTCATAGGCCTGGATCATCGAAAACACCGCACCGAGGATGATCGTCGCCCACAGTCCTTTTTTCAGGCCTTCGCGGTCACCGTGGATCAGCGCGTGGTGCGCCCAGGTGATCGTGGTGCCCGAGCAGAGCAGGATCAGGGTGTTGAGCAGGGGCAGCGAGAAGGGATCGATGACTTCGATACCCTTGGGCGGCCACATGGTGATCGCATCGGCGCCTTCCTGCCCGAACAGCGAGGTCACCGCGCCGTCGGCATATTCGATCGGCACCGGGAAGAGCGAAAAGTCGAACCAGGCCCAGAACCAGCCGACGAAAAACATCACTTCCGACGCGATGAACAGGATCATGCCATAGCGCAGATGCAACTGCACGACCGGCGTATGGTCACCCGCATGCGCTTCGTTGATGACGTCCGCCCACCAGCTGAAAAAGGTCGCGATTACGCCCATGAAGCCGAGCCCGAGCACCCATTTGCCCGCGGCGCCGAAATAATCCTCGTGCATGAACATGACGAGGCCGAAAAACATCACGAGCGCCGCGAACGAGCCGATGAGCGGCCAGACGCTGGGGTTTACGAGGTGATAGTCATGATGTTTGGCACCGGCCATGTCACAATTCCCGTTTTTGCTGCCCCAGCATCGCGATTCCCCACCGCCTGCCGGTCCTTGTTAGACTCTTGGATGCGGCCTTAGCTCGCCTTTTTGCCCTCGTCTACCGCATCTACAGGGTGGAAGGTGTAGCTTAAGGTGATTTCCTGAACGTCGCGCGCGTCGGGGTCGTCGACGATCGCTGGATCGACGAAGAACAGCACCGGCATCCGCATCTGCTGCCCCGGTTCCAGCCGTTGTTCGGTGAAACAGAAGCATTGGATCTTGGTGAAATATTTGCCCGCCTGCGTCGGCGTTACGTTGAAGCTGGCGGTGCCGACGACCGGCGCGGCCGAATTATTCTCGGCGATGAAGATCGCCATGTCGCGTGCGCCGACGCTGACCGTATCGCGCGGATGTTCGGGATAGAATTTCCACGGCAGTTCGGGCGACACATTTGCGTCGAAGCGTACCGAGATCGTCTGGTTCAGAATCTCGGGCTCGGCCGCGGCGGCGACCGCGTCGTAACGCTGCGTCGTGCCGCCGAACCCCGTCACACGGCAGAAAAGATCGTAGAGCGGCACCGCGGCAAAGCCGAGGCCGGTCATCGCGAGCGCGAGGGTTCCGGCAAGGCTGGCGGTCTTGGCTTTGGGGGACAGGCTCTGGATCATGCGAAAATCTGCATCTTGGCAATGGTGATGAAGAAAAACAGGATCGCGAGTGCGCCGAGCATCCACGCCATCATATTGGCGCGGCTGCGCTGGCGGCGGCGATATTCGGCCTCGTCGAACGGCGGCTTGTCGGGTTCATCTGTCATAGCGGCCACCAATGATCGGCCACCACGGCGCCGAAAAGGATGAAGAGATAGGCGATCGAAAAGGCGAACAGCCGCTTTTCGGGCTGCATCCGGTCGCCCTCGCCTGCAGTGCGCGTGCCGACCTGAACCGACAGCAGGACAAAGATTGCCGAGAGCAGGATCGCCGTCCAGCCATAAAGCGCGCCGGTGTAACCCAGCGGCCAGGGCGCGATCGCGGCCGCCGCCATGATGAGCGCATAGAATAGGATCTGGCGCCGCGTCGATGTCTCGCCCGCGACGACCGGCATCATCGGGATGCCCGCAGCGGCATAGTCCGACCGCACGAACAGCGCGAGCGCCCAGAAATGCGGCGGGGTCCAGAGGAAGATGAGCAGGAACAGCATCACCGGCAGCGGCGCGATCGATCCCGTCGCCGCGACCCAGCCAATCAGCGGCGGAAAGGCGCCCGCCGCGCCGCCGATGACGATATTCTGCGGCGTCCGCGGCTTCAGCCACATCGTATAGATGAAAACATAAAAGAGGATCGACGCAGCAAGCAGCAAGGTCGCCTGCCAGTTCGACGCGAACAGCATCAGGAACAGCGAAAAGGCCGCAAGGCCAATGCCGAACTGCAGCGCGGTCTGCGGATCGAGCCGCCCGGCGGGCAGCGGTCGCCCCGCCGTGCGCTTCATCTTGGCGTCGAGCCCCGCCTCATACCATTGGTTGAGCGCGCCCGACGCGCCCGCGCCGAGCGCAATCGCGAGGATCGACGCAAAGCCGAGCACGGGATGCACATCGCTCGGCGCCGCGAGCAGGCCGCAGAGCGCGGTGAACACCACCAGCGACATGACGCGCGGCTTGGTCAGCGCGAACAGGTCGCGCCAGTCCGCGGGAAGCGTCATCGCATCATGGGTCAGGCTTTGCGCCATAATCACTCCGGCCATCAGGGCTGCGCCCCCTGCCGAAAGTCAGCAGAGGGCGCGGCCTGTCAGGCGATACGCGGCAGTTCGTTGAACTGGTGGAACGGCGGCGGGCTCGACAGCGTCCATTCGAGCGTCGTTGCGCCTTCGCCCCACGGATTGTCGGCCGCCTTCTTGCCCGCGACCAGCGACCAGAGGATGTTCGCGAAGAAGATCAGCACGCCCACGCCCATGATGACATAGCCATAGGACGAAATGAGGTGCCAGAAGGCATAGGCGTCGGGATAGTCGGGGTAGCGACGCGGCATGCCCTGCTGCCCCAGGAAATGCTGGGGGAAGAAGAGGACGTTCACGCCGATGAAGAAGATCCAGAAGTGCAGCTGGCCGAGCGCCTCGTTGTACATCCGGCCCGACATCTTCGGGAACCAGTAATAGAAACCGGCAAAGAGCGAGAATACCGCACCGAGCGAAAGCACATAGTGGAAGTGCGCGACGACATAATAGGTGTCATGGAGCGCCGTATCGACGCCGCCGTTCGCGAGCACCACACCGGTCACGCCGCCGACGGTGAACATGAAGATGAAGCCAAGCGACCACATCATCGGGGTCTTGAAGCTCATCGAACCGCCCCACATCGTCGCGATCCAGCTGAAGATCTTGATGCCGGTGGGGACCGCAATGACCATCGTCGCGGCGGTGAAATACATCTTCAGGTTCACGCTCATGCCGACGGTGAACATGTGGTGCGCCCACACGATGAAACCGACGACGCCGATCGCGACCATGGCGTATGCCATGCCGAGATAGCCGAACACCGGCTTGCGGCTGAAGGTCGAGATGATCTGGCTGACGATGCCGAAGCCCGGCAGGATCATGATATAGACTTCGGGGTGGCCGAAGAACCAGAAGAGATGCTGGTAAAGCACGGGATCGCCGCCGCCCGCCGCATCATAGAAGGTCGTGCCGAAATTGCGGTCGGTCAGCAGCATCGTGATCGCCGCGGCTAGCACCGGCAGCGCGAGCAGCAGCAGGAAGGCGGTGACGAGCACCGACCACACGAACAGCGGCATCTTGTGGATCGTCATGCCTGGTGCGCGCATGTTGAAGATGGTGGTGATGAAGTTGATCGCGCCCAAAATCGACGCCGCGCCCGCAAGGTGGAGTGAGAAGATCGCCATATCGACCGCGGGCCCTGCCGAACCGCTCGTCGAGAGCGGGGCATATACCGTCCAGCCGGTCCCGGCGCCAAGGCCGCTGCCGCCCGGCACGAACATCGAACCGACGAGCATGACGAACGCAACGAAGGTCAGCCAGAAGGAGATGTTGTTCATGCGCGGGAAGGCCATGTCGGGCGCGCCAATCATCAGCGGCACGAACCAGTTGCCGAAACCGCCGATCATCGCGGGCATGACCATGAAGAACACCATGATCAGGCCGTGCGCGGTGATCATCACGTTCCAGAAATGCTTGCCCGCGACCTCGTCACCCGCGCCGCCGAGCATCTGAGCCCAGCCGCCGAGATATTGCACGCCGGGTTCGGCGAGTTCGAGGCGCATCATGCCCGACAGCACGCCGCCGACGATCCCCGCGACGATCGCGAAGATCAGATAGAGGGTGCCGATGTCCTTGTGGTTCGTCGACATGAACCAGCGGACGAAGAAGCCCGGAGTGTCGTGATCATGGTCGTGCGCGTGATCGGCGTGGCCGGGCGCGGGTGCAGTCGCTGCGATATCGGTCATCTGTCGGACCCCTTGTTAATTCTTGGCAGCCGGGACGGCGGCGGGAGCCGCTGTCGGCGCGGATTCGATCGGAGCGGCCGCGGCGGTTTCGACCAGCGGACCGGCCGGGTTGCCGCCCCTCGAGCGGACCCAGGCTTCCCACTTGTCCACCGGCAGCACTTCGACCGCGATCGGCATATAGCCGTGATCGACGCCGCACAGTTCCGAACATTGACCGTAATAGACGCCGACCTTGTTGGCGGTGAAGGTCGTTTCGTTCGCGCGTCCGGGGACCGCGTCCATCTTGGTCCAGAAGGCGGGGACGGCGAAGCTGTGGATGACGTCGGCGCCGGTGATGATGAGCTTCACCTGGCGCCCGACGGGAACGACCATGCGGTTGTCGACCGCCAGCTGGTGCGGTTCGCCCGCGGCGTCGGCCTGTTCCTTGGTCAGCATCTTCGACACATATTCGCCGATGCCCTGATCGGGATAGGCATAGCCCCAATACCATTGGTATCCGGTGACCTTGATCGTCAGCGCATCCTTGGCCGGCGGCTCATATTGCGCCGCAAGCAGCCGGATCGACGGCACCGCGATCACCGCGAGGATCAGCACCGGGATCGCGGTCCAGATGATTTCGATAAAGGTGTTGTGCGTCGTTTTCGACGGCACCGGGTTCGCCTTTGCCCGGTAACGGTACATCGCCCACAGCATGAGGCCGAGAACGAAAAGCGAAATGAAGGTAATGATCGGGAGCAGCATTACATGGTTGAACCAGATCGCCTGCTCGCCGATCGGGCTGACCTGCGGCTGGAAATCGATCCCCCGGTCGATCGGCTGACCGACGCCCGGCGTCGGCTTCATCGGCACATAGGTGGCGTCCCCCGCAGGCGCGGCGGCATCGGCAGCGGCCGGAGCGGCGGCAGGCGTCGCGACCGGAGCCTCGACCGGCGCGGCCACCGGCGCCGGATTCGCCGCGACGGTTGCGGCGGGCGCTTCGGCCGGAGCCGTCGCCGCCGTCTGCGCATGACCGGCGCCAACCACGCCGAGCGACAAGGCTGCCGCGATTAACACCTTGATTACAGGGGTTTTCAAGCTCTTCATAGGAATATTGCCGCCCGTTGCCTGTTGTTTTTATGATCCCCCAGCCCGCCCTTCCCCGCCGCGGGACATGCGTCCGCGCAGCCGTCGGACAGGCTGAATCTCGCGGGCGCTATAGACCCGCTTGCCGCTTGCCTCAAGCATCTCTAACACTATTTTGCGGCAGGCAAATCTGCGCCGCCAAAACCCGGTCGCCCGCCGCGGGCGACGCACTGGACAAAAGACCGATCTTCCATGACCGACGATGAAATTCTGGCCGAATTCCGTGCCGCCGACGCCCTGCTCCAGGGACATTTCCTTCTCTCCTCCGGCCGCCACAGCGAATATTATCTGCAATGCGCGCGCGTGCTGATGGATACCGAGCGCGCCGGACGGCTCGCCGTCGCGCTCGCCACCAAGCTGCCGCGCGAGCTTCGGCAGGCGATCGACCTCGTCGTCTCGCCCGCGATGGGCGGCGTCATCATCGGGCATGAAATGGGCCGCGCGCTCGGCAAGCCCGCGATCTTCGTCGAACGCCCGACCGGCACGTTCGAGCTGCGCCGCGGCTTTTCGATCGATCCGGGTTCGAAAGTGCTGATGGTCGAAGATGTCGTGACGACCGGCCTGTCCTCGCGCGAAGCGATGGAAGCGGTGCGCGCCGCGGGCGGCGAGGTGATCGCCGAAGCGGCGCTCGTCGATCGCTCGGCGGGTAGCAACATCGACCTCGGCGTGCCCTTCTACCCGCTCGTCGCGATCAATTTTCCGACCTATGCCGCCGACGACCTGCCCCCCGAGCTTGCGGCGACCGAGGCGGTCAAGCCCGGTAGCCGGAGCGTCGCGGCTTGACCGCCTCGCCTTCCGCGCAGCGCCTGCGGCTCGGCGTCAACATCGACCATGTTGCGACGATCCGCAACGCGCGCGGCGGCGAGCATCCCGACCCCGTCCGCGCGGCGGAAATTGTCGCAGCGGTCGGCGGCGACGGCATCACCGCGCATTTGCGCGAGGACCGGCGCCATATCCGCGACGACGACCTGGCGCGCATTCAGGCGGCGACCGACCTGCCATTGAATCTCGAAATGGCGGCGACCGACGAAATGGTCGAAATCGCGCTCCGCCACAGCCCGCACGCCGCGTGCATCGTCCCCGAAAAGCGCGAGGAGCGCACGACCGAGGGCGGACTGGACGCCGCGGGGCAGCATAATCACCTTGCGCCGATCGTCGCGCGGCTGGCCGACGCGGGCATCCGCGTCAGCCTGTTCATCGAACCCGACGCGCGCCAGATCGAGGCGGCGATGCGCCTCCGCGCGCCGGTCGTCGAGTTTCACACCGGCCGTTTTGCCCATTGCGAGGGCGAGGAGCGCGCGGTGGAACTGCGCCGGATCGCCGACGCCGCCGCTCTCGCGTGGAAGAACGGCATCGAACCCCATGCGGGGCATGGCCTGACCTATGAAAATGTCGTCCCCGTCGCTGCAATCCCGCAGCTCGCCGAGCTCAACATCGGCCATTATCTGATCGGCGAGGCGATCTTCACGGGCCTTGAGGATGCGGTGCGCCGGATGCGCGTCTTGATGGACGAGGCGCGGGGATGAGCGGATCATTGCCGGTCCTCCCCGGAACGGGGAGGGGGACCATGCGAAGCATGGTGGAGGGGCACGCGAGGTGTTTCCTGCCCCATATGCGCCGCACGACTCCGCCTGTGCCCCTCCACCACCTTCGGTGGTCCCCCCCGTTCCGGGGAGGATCGCTTTGATCATCGGCCTCGGCTCCGACCTCTGCAATATCGAGCGCATCCAGGCGTCGCTCGACCGCTTCGGCGAGCGTTTCGAGAAGCGCGTCTTCACCGACATCGAGCGCGCCAAAGCGGCGCGCCGCCCGTTCACGCGCGCGGGCACCTATGCCAAGCGCTTCGCCGCGAAGGAGGCTTTCTCGAAAGCCGTCGGCACCGGCTTCAAGCGCGGCGTATTCATGAAGGACATCGGCGTCGTCAATGCGCCGTCGGGTGCGCCAACGCTGGCGCTGACGGGGGGAGCGGCCGAGCGGCTGGCCGCGATGATCCCGCCGGGCCACACGGTGCATATCCATCTGACACTGACCGACGACCACCCCTGGGCGCAGGCGTTCGTCATCATCGAAGCAATCAAGGACTGAGCGGAACATGGCGAAGAGCGGCTCGAAAAACGGCGCGCAGGATGACGGGAGCTGGGGCAAGCTGATCCGCGACATTGCGGTGATATTGCTGCTCGTGCTCGGCATCCACAGCTGCGTCGCCAAGCCCTTCTACATCCCGTCCGATTCGATGATGCCCATCCTGCGCAACGGCGACCGGCTGATTGTCAGCAAATATCCCTATGGCTGGTCCTATGCCTCGGTCAGCTTTCACCTTGCGCCCAAGACGGAAGGGCGGCTGTTAGGCAAACTGCCCGAACGCGGCGACATCGTCGTGCTCGAACATCCGGTAACGCGGATCGACTATATCAAGCGCGTGATCGGCCTGCCCGGCGACACGATTCAGCTCACCAACGGAGAGCTCAGCATCAACGGCAAGCCGGTGAAGCGCGAGGTGCAGCCGATGCTGGCGATCCCCGTCGATCTCAACACCCCCGGCCCCGACTCCAGCCTGTCGCGCTTCGTCTCCCGCGGTGCCGACGGCACGGAGACGCTGGAAATCCCGATCGTCCGCGAAACCCTGCCCGGCGGCGCCAGTTTCGACACGATCGACATGGGTCCGGGCTATGCCACCGACGATTATGGGCCCTATGTCGTGCCCGAGGGCCATCTGTTCCTGATGGGCGACAATCGCGACGGCAGTGCCGACAGCCGCGTCGCCGCTGAACTGAAAGGCCTGGGCGGTGCGGTGCCGTTCGACGCGATCGCCGGGCGCGCGGAGATCATCAGCTTCTCGACCGATGGAACCGCAGAGTGGTATAATCCGCTAAGCTGGTTCACCGCGCTGCGTTCGGGGCGCGCGGGAACCGACCTTCGGCCCGTGCGTCCAAGCGAGTAGCAAAACGGGGAATCGGCCATGGCGGAGACAAGGAAGGCGAGCGGGATACGCACCTCCGCCGCCTATGACGCGACGAGCGAAGCCCCCGGCCCCACCGAAATCCGCAGCCAATTGGTCCGCACCGAATTGCTCAAGGCGAGCGTCTGGCTCGGCCTCGCGCTTGCCATCGGCGTGTGCATCATCCTGATCCAGCCGATCCTGCTGATCTTTGCCGGCATCGTGCTCGCGTCGATGCTCGACGGCGGCACCCGCCTGCTCGGCCGCGTGCTGCCGATCGCGCGTGGCTGGCGGCTGCTGATCATCTGCCTGACGCTGCTCGCCTTCCTTGCGTGGACGATCCTGTTCGCGGGGTCGCAGATCGCCGATCAGGCGGCGACGCTGCAAAGCGTGGTCATGGCGCAGATCGAACGCATCGCCGCCTGGGCGAGCGATCATGGCATGGGCAGCTTCCAGCTCGACACCAAGACGATCGCCGACAATATCGCCGGCACCGTCGGCCGCGTCACCGAGGCGGTCGGCACCATGCTCGGCGCGCTCACCAGCCTCGTGATGATCCTCGTCCTCGGCATTTTCATCGCGATCGAGCCGCGTCTCTATGAACGCGGCGTCGCGTGGATGCTGCCGATGAAGGCGCGCGAGAATTTCTATATCACCACCGCGCGCATGGGCTTCACGCTGCGCCGCCTGATGGCAGGGCGGCTGCTGGGCATGTTGGTCGAGGGTATCGGGACGTGGCTCGCCTGCCTCGCCGTCGGCATTCCGATGGCGGCGCTGATGGGGCTGCTCACCGGCCTGCTCGCCTTCATTCCCAATATCGGCGCGATCCTGTCGGGCGTGCTGCTGGTGCTCGTCGGCTTTTCGGCGGGGACCGACACAGGGTTTTGGGCGATCGCCATCTATCTGATCGTCCAGACGGTCGACGGCTATCTGATCGTGCCGATGGTCGCGAAAAAGACCGTCGATCTGGCGCCCGCGCTCGTGCTTGGCGCGCAGATATTGTTCGGCGCGCTGCTCGGCCTGATGGGCCTGTTCCTTGCCGATCCGATCGTCGCGATGATCAAGGTGGCGCTGGAGCGCGAAGCCGAGCGCAATGCGGGATCGGCCGAGGGGAAAGCGGCGACTTCGAGCTAATGCCGGCCACCTTATTGGATCGTCATCCCGGCGAAGGCCGGGATCTCACCCTACCGTATCAATGCACCGGCGAGATCCCGGCCTTCGCCGGGATGACGGAGTTTTGGCCTTAGGGTTGCGGCGCTCCGGGCGCGGGTGCGCCACCGGGACCGCCCTGCATCTGTTGCTGCTGCATCTGTTGCATTTGCTGCATCTGCTGCTGCATCGCGCGGACCTCCGCCTCCGAGCGGAAGTCGAGCAGCGTAACCGCGAAGTACAGCGTGCTATTCGCGGGGATCGGGCCGACCGCGCGATCACCATAGCCAAGCTGCGGCGGGATGGTGATCTTATATTCGCCGCCCTTCTGCATCCGCGTCAGTGCGTCCGAAAAGCCGGGCACGACCTGCGCGACCTGCATCGGCGCCTGTTCATTGGCGTCGAAGACGGTGCCGTCGGCGAGCTTGCCTTCATATTTGACGAGCACGACGTCGGCCTTGGTCGGGCTGGGGCCGGTGCCTTCCTTGACGACTTCGAAACCGATGCGCGGCGTCATGTGCCAGGCGAACGCAGCACCGGCGACGATCAGCGCGATCACGCCCAGCCACATCAGCCACAGCCCGCCCTTGTTCACCGGGCGCAATGGAACCGTCGTCACGCTCATCTCAGCTGATCCTTCCGCACGCGCCGTCGGCGCAAACTATCGGCGAGGCCTATAGGCGGAGCGGTGTCGTACGGTCCAGAGGCAAATGCGCGAGGCGGGCACCATTCCCCCTTGCCCTCCCCCATGCGGCGCGCCACGATGACGCCATCACTCAGGGGAGATTCCATGCGCAAATTCAGTTTGGTCGCGGCCGCGACGCTCGCGTTGCTCGGCACAGCGGCGCACGCCAAGACCACGATCGTCTACGCCGGCCGCGTCATCACCGAGGCAGGCAAAGCCGCGCAAGGCCCATCGACGATCACCATCACCGACGATCGCATCACCGCCATCGCGCCGGGCCGCGTCGATGCACCGGCGGGCGCGGAGATTGTCGATCTCGGCGACAAAACGCTGCTTCCCGGCCTCATTGACCTTCACGTCCATCTGACCGGCGATCCCGGCGGCGATTTTCGCAACCAGGCGGTCGATCCCGACGAGTGGGGCGTCGTCGTCGGCGCCAAAAATGCCGCGCTTACGTTGCGCGCGGGCTTTACGACCGTGCGCGAGGCGGGATCGGGGCAGTATAACGCCTATGCACTTCGCCGCGGCACGGCGAACGGCTTTATCGAGGGGCCGCGGATCGTCGCCGCGGGCCCGTCGCTGTCGATCATCGGCGGGCATGGCGACGTCACGGGCTTTCGCGAAGATGTGCACGGCGTTCTCGACGACGGCTATACCTGCACCGGCCCGCTCGAATGCGCCGAGAAAGTGCGCAAGGCGTCGCGCGCGGGCGCCGACGTCATCAAGATCACCGCCACCGGCGGCGTGCTGTCGCAGCAGGCGCGCGGGCTGGAGGGGCATTTCACCAGCGCCGAACTGCAAAGCATCGCCGACACCGCGCATTCGCTGGGGCTGAAGGTGATGGCCCACGCGCACGGCGCGGGCGGGATCACCGCGTCGGCCGCGGCGGGGATCGACAGCATCGAACATGGCACCTTTGCCGACGATGCGACGCTGAAGGTGATGAAGACGAAGGGCACCTATCTCGTGCCCACGTTGATGGCGTTCGAGGGGATCCGCGAGCGGCTGGGCAAAGGCATCTACACGCCGACGGTCGAGGACAAGGTGCGCATGACGCTGAACGATGTCGGCAAGGCGGTGAGCCGCGCAAAGGCGCTGGGCGTGCCCGTCGCCTTCGGCACCGACGCGGGCGTGTTCGAACATGGCCGCAACGGGCAGGAGTTTGCGCTGCTCGTCAAATATGGGCTGACGCCCGCCGAGGCACTGGCGAGCGCGACGACGGTGGCGGCGAAGCTGCTGGCGATGGAGAATGAGATCGGCCGCATTGCGCCGGGCATGTCGGCGGACATGATCGCCGTGGCGGGCGATCCGCTGAGCGACGTGCGCGCGCTCGAAACGGTCGATTGGGTGATGGTGCGCGGGCGGATCGCCGACTGACACCATCCGCCCTGCGGCACCTTGCCGCGTTCGCCTTTTGTCCCTAGCGTGCGGGGCATGGCGCCCGATCCGCTCTCCCTGCCCGCGATCCATGCGAGCCATGTCGGCATCTGGATCGCCGACGCGAAGGGGCGCGTGCAGCGCGTCGGGCGCGGCGAGGCGATCGCGGCGGTCGCGGCGACGCCGCACCTGCTGCTGAACGCGACGCTGACCGGCGACCGGCTGGGCTATCCCGAACTCTCGGGGCTCGACCTGCTCGAACTCTTCGCCTTCCTTTATCCTGCGCGCTTTGCCGTGCCGACACCCGCCGGCATCGCCGCCGCCGTGGGGTTGGCGCCGCCGGGGAGCGAAGACGAAATCGCCGCCTTTCTGCCGAGGGCCACGGCCGCGATGCTCGCGAGCCTCGGCGACCCCGATTGGCCCAAGCGCGAGGGCGCGTGGCACGGCATACAGGCGCTGGCGCGGCAGCGCTGGCCATGGGCACCGCTGATCCAGCCGCGACTGGCAAAACCCGACGGCAACGAGCGCTGGCTCTTCGCGCGCCTCCCCGAATGGCAGGAAGCGCCGCCGCGCGCCGCCCCGCGGCAGGTGACGATCGCGGCGGCCGACGTTACCGCGCGGCTCGACCAACTGACCGGCGATGGCGCCGAACGGCGGCCGGGCCAGCAGGATTATGCCCGCGCCGCCGCCGCCATCTTTGCCCCGCGCGAACGCAGAGATGCGCCGCAAATGCTCGTTGCCGAGGCGGGCACCGGCATCGGCAAGACGCTGGGTTATCTCGCCCCCGCAAAGCAGTGGGTCGACCAGTCGGCGGGCAGCGTGTGCATCTCGACCTTCACCAAGGCGCTGCAACGCCAATTGTCGCGCGAAACCGAAAAACTCTACCCCGACCCCGAAACGCACCGCGAAAAGGTTGTCGTGCGCAAGGGGCGCGAAAATTACCTCTGCCTGCTCAATCTGGAGGATGCGCTACAGGGCGGATTTGCAGGACGCGCGGCAATCCTGGCGCAGCTTGTCGCGCGCTGGGCCGCCTACTCGCGCGACGGCGATATGATAGGCGGCGATCTGCCGGGCTGGCTCCCCGCCCTCTTCCGCCGCAACGGCACCACCGCGCTCACCGACCGGCGCGGCGAGTGCATCTATGCCGGCTGTCCGCATTTCCGCAAATGCTTCATCGAACGCTCGGCGCGCGCCGCGACGCAGGCCGACATCGTCATCGCCAACCATGCGTTGACGATGGTTCAGGCGGCGCGGCCGCGCGAGGGTGCGGGCGCGGCGGCGAGCCGGCTGATCTTCGATGAAGGCCATCACCTGTGGGACGCGGCCGATTCGATGTTCGCCGCGGCGCTGACGGGGCAGGAAGCGGTCGAGATCCGCCGCTGGGTGCTGGGGCCGGAGGGCAAGTCGCGGGGGCGGCGGCGCGGGCTCGCGGCGCGGCTCGCCGATGTCGCAAGCTATGACGAGGCGGGCGACCGCGCGATCCAGGCCGCGATCGCCGCCGCCGCCGAGCTGCCCGGCGACGGTTGGCTCGGCCGCCTTTCCGAAAATGCGCCATGGGGGGCGATCGAGCGGCTGCTCGTCGCCGCGCGCGCGATGGTCTACGCGCGGGCCGTGGACACACGCACCGCCGACGCGGGCTATGGCCTCGAAACCGAACTGGCCGATCCCGACCCCGAACTCGTCGCGGCCGCGGCGAGCGCGAGCGACGCGATCGAGGCGCTGCTCCGACCACTGATGGCGCTCGGCAAACGGCTGGAAGCGCTTATCGAAGACCCGCCTGACTGGCTCGACGGACAGGCGCGCGCCCGCGTCGATGGCGCGCGGCACAGCCTTGGCACGCGGATCGACACATTGGGCGGCTGGCTGTCGCTGCTCGGCCGCGTCGGCGGCCCGGCGGACCCCGATTTCGTCGACTGGCTCGCGGTCGATCGCTACGACGGGCGCGAGTTCGATTGCGGGATGCACCGCCACTGGCTCGACCCCGCGCGGCCGATCGCCGACATCGTCTACGCGCAAGCGCACGGCGTGCTCGTCACCTCGGCAACGTTGCGCAGCGGTGGTCATGGCGGTGGCGGCTGGACCGAGGCCGACATCCGCACCGGCGCGCGCCACATGGACGGCGGCGCCCGTCATTTCGCGGTGCCCAGCCCGTTCGACTATGCCCGGCAGGCCGAGGTGCTGATCGTCACCGACATCGCGCGCGGCGACCTGCCCGCGCTCGCCGGCGCCTACAGCCGCCTGATCGAAGCGTCGGGCGGCGGCGCGCTGGGGCTCTTCAGCGCGATCCGGCGGCTGCGCATCGTCCATGCGCGCATCGCCGACCGGCTCGCACGCGCAGGGCTTCCGCTGTTCGCGCAGCATGTCGACCCGCTCGACACCGGCACGCTGATCGACATTTTTCGCGCCGATCCGCACACCTCGCTGCTTGGCACCGATGCGCTGCGCGACGGTGTCGATGTGCCCGGCGATTCGCTGCGGCTCGTGGTAATGGAGGGCGTGCCATGGCCGCGTCCGACGATCCTGCACGCGGCGCGGCGCGCGGCGCAGGGCGGCAGCGCCTATGACGATATGGTCATCCGCGGCCGCATCGCGCAGGCGTTCGGCCGCCTGATCCGCCGTACCGACGATTTCGGCCAGTTCGTGATGCTGTCGCCCAGCGTCCCGTCACGGCTGCTCAGCGCCTTTCCCGAAGGCACGCCGATCCGCCGCCTGCCGCTCGACGAGGCGGTCAACCATGTCGCTGCCGCCAATGTCGAACGAAGAAAAACCGCGTTTCGCGCCTTTTCACCGTCATAAGTTTGCGGCACAAGGCGCGCGATCAAGGGGACAAGCGAGGGATCGCGGGGAGATATTTTGAAGACTTTGACCATTCTGCGCCACGCCAAATCGGGTTGGGACGTTCAGGTCGAACGCGACTTCGACCGCCCGATCAACAAGCGCGGCCGGCGCGGCGCCGAAATCATCGGCCAGTGGCTGAAGCGGAAGAAATTGCCCGTCGACCGCATCGTCGCCTCGCCCGCGGTGCGCGTGACCGAAACGCTCGACATTTTCCAGCCCGCCGCCGGGCTCGACACGATCGAACCGCACTGGGACCGCCGCATCTATCTCGCCTCGGCTGCGACCCTGATCGACGTGATCCGCGACACCGGGCGCAATGCCGAGAATCTTCTGATTTCGGGACATAATCCGGGGCTCGAAGACCTTATCCTGATGCTCGTCCCCGAATCTGCGGACGACGAACTGCGCGCAAAGGTCGAGGAAAAGCTACCGACCTCGGCGCTCGCGCGGCTCGAACTCGACATCGCCGACTGGCACGACCTCGACGTGAACATGGCGCGCTTCGCCGATTTCATCCGCCCCCGCGACCTCGATCCGGCGCTGGCGCCCGCGATGGACGAGGATTGATCGCAGCGGGCGACTGAAACCGCCGGACAGTAGCCGTCCGCGCCCGTCCGCGGAAAAGGCCAATTCTTCCTAAACAATAGCGCTTGACCTGGAGCGCGCTCCAGAAAGTAGAGTCTTCCTTCGAGGAGATTCGGCTTATGAAAATCGGCGACTTCGCTGCGAAGAGCGGCCTCAGCGCAGACACGCTGCGCTATTATGAGCGGATCGGCCTGCTGCCGCGAACGGTTCGCGATGCGGGCGGGCGACGCAGTTACGGCATGGACGATCTCGCCTGGGCGGCTTTCCTGCGGAAGCTGCAAGCGATGGATATGCCGATGCGCGACCGGCTCGAATACAGCCGCCTGCGCGCTGAGGGCGACGCGACGCTGCGTACCCGGCGAAAGATGCTCGAAGCGCACCGCGATGGGCTGGTCGCTCGTCAGGCCGAACTGGCTGAGCTGGTCGCGACGCTCAACGCGAAGATCGACCAGTACATCGACATGGAATCGCAGGTGCAAGGAGCATTTGATGATGGTGGACAGACGCACGATGATCGCGGGAGCGGCATCACTCCCCCTCGCCAACGGTCCAGACGCGGCGCAAGCACCCGTGCATAGCGAGCGCTATCAGCGCGGACTCGCGCAACTAGAAACGGTCAGCGGGCCGCATGGCGCTGCGGTGATCGACAGCCTCAATGACATCGCTCCCGATCTCGGTCGCTATGTCGTGGAATTTGCTTATGGCGACATATTCGCCCGCCCGGGACTGGACGTCAAAACGCGCGAACTCGCCACGGTCGCGGCGCTGACCGCGATGGGAACCGCCGCACCGCAGCTCAAGGTTCACATGCAGGCATCGCTCAGGGTCGGGGCATCGCGGCAGGAGATCATCGAAACCATCTTGCAGATGATCCCCTATGCCGGCTTTCCGGCGGCGATCAACGCTGTCACCGTGGCCCGGCAGGTGTTCGCCGAGTGACGAGGCGGGGCACGACGGGTCGGCGCTTCGCGACGCGGCTTGACCGTCCACCTTCAGTCTAGGGCGTCGGCGAGCCGCCTGCGAAGCGCGACAAGCGCCTCGATCGGAACTCCCGCGCCCTTGCGCGCTGCACCAATCCCGGGTGCGGGCGCGCTGGTTGCGGTCGCACTAGCCTGGACGCTCCCGTCCAACAGCGCCTTGCGCGCGCCTTCGATCGTATAACCCTGCACATGCAGCAGATGATGGATGCGTTCGGCGAGCGCGACGTCTTCGGCGCGGTAATAGCGGCGGCGGCCCGATCGCTGGAGCGGCCGCAGCTGCGGAAACCGCGTTTCCCAATATCGCAGTACATGCGTCGGCACGCCGATCCGCTCCGCCAGTTCGCCGATGGCGAGCATGGCGCCGGTCGCCTTGCTGCCATCATGCGAACCGTCAAATGCCGACATCGATCAGGACCGGCTTATTTGCCCGCGACGCGCGCGCGCATCGACTGGCTGGCGCGAAAGGTCATCACGCGCCGCGGCAGGATCGGCACTTCGATGCCGGTCTTGGGATTGCGGCCGATCCGCTGCGCCTTGTCGCGCAGGACGAACGTGCCAAAACCCGAAATCTTCACATTCTGTCCGGCCGCGAGCGCGTCGGACATATGATCGAGAATCGATTCGACGATAGCGGCGGATTCGTTGCGCGAAAGCCCGATCTGCTGGTTGATCCGGCTTGCGATATCGGCGCGCGTAAGCGTTCCTGCGGTCATGTTGATCCCTTCCCCCTCCTGAAGCGAAAATATGCAATCAGGTCTCTGACAGCCCCCACCGTCACGAGTCCCGTCCGCATATGTAACAAATCCGAATTAATCCGCCAAACTGAAACGGATGGACGGAGAAGTTGACGCGACGAGCGTCATCGCGCGGATATGACGCAGTTCGCGCGATCAGATGCGCAGGACGGCCGCGCCCCAGGTGAAGCCGCCGCCCATCGCTTCGAGCACCACCAGGTCGCCGCGTTTGATCCGCCCGTCGCGCACCGCAAGGTCGAGCGCGAGCGGCACCGACGCCGCCGATGTGTTCGCGTGCTGGTCGACGGTCAGCACGACGCGATCGGCCGGAAGCCCCAGCTTTTTCGCGGTTGCATCGATGATCCGCTTGTTCGCCTGGTGCGGCACGACCCAGTCTATGTCGTCGGCCGACAGCCCGACATCGCGCATCACTTCGCCCAGCACGGCGGCCAGATTGGTGACGGCATGGCGAAAGACTTCGCGCCCCTGCATCCGGACATGGCCGACCGTGCCGGTCGTCGACGGACCGCCGTCGACATAGAGCATGTCCGAATATTTGCCCTCGGCATGGAGTCGCGTCGCAAGGATACCGCGATCGTCCGCGACATCTTCGGCCGACAATATGACCGCGCCGGCGCCATCGCCGAACAGGACGCAGGTCGTGCGGTCCTCCCAGTCGAGGATACGGCTGAACGTCTCGCTGCCGATCACGAGCGCATGTTGCGCCGCGCCGGTGCGAAGCATCGCATCGGCGACTGACACGGCATAGAGAAAGCCCGAGCAGACCGCAGCGACATCGAAAGCGATGCAATCGGGCACGCCGAGCAGCGCCTGCACTTTCGTTGCGCTCGCGGGGAAAGTATTGTCGGGCGTCGCCGTCGCGACGATGATCAAACCGATGTCGGCGGGCTGGAGGCCCGCCGCTTCCAGCGCCTGACGCGCGGCGTCGGCGCCGAGCGTCGCGGTCGTCTCATCGGGTTCGGCGATATGGCGGAAGCGGATGCCGGTGCGCTCGACGATCCACTCGTCGCTGGTATCGACGCGCTCCGCCAGTTCGGCGTTGGAAACCCGCGTGCGCGGCAGCGCCGATCCGGTGCCCTTCAGGACTGCGCGGCGCGTCATGCGGCGGCGCCGCTGCGGAAATTCGCAAGATCCTCGGTCACCTGGCGCGTAATGTCCTTTTCGATCAGCTCGGCGCACAGGTGAACGCAGTTCGCGACCCCTTTGGCATCGGCGCTGCCATGGCTTTTGAGCACCACGCCGTTGAGGCCGAGGAACACCGCGCCATTGTGATTATTGGGGTCGAGATGGTGGCGCAGCAGCTCGGTCGCGGGGCGCGAGATCAGAAAACCGATTTTCGAGCGCGTCGAGCTGGTAAAGGCGCGGCGGAGGAGGTCGGTCACGAAACGCGCCGTTCCCTCGATCGTCTTCAGCGCGATATTACCCGAAAAACCATCATGGACGATCACGTCGACATTGCCGCGCGACAATTTGTCGCCCTCGATAAAGCCCGTGAACTCCATCGGCAGTCCTTTGGCCGCGCGGAGCATCGCCGCGGCATCGCGAATCTCGTCGGTGCCCTTCAGTTCCTCGGTGCCGATGTTGAGCAGCGCGACGCGCGGGCGTTCGAGCCCCATCGCGGTGCGCGCATAGGCTGCACCCATGACGGCGAACTGGGTCAGGTTGGTCGCATCGCAATCGGTGTTGGCGCCAAGGTCGAGCATGACGACGTCATTGTCGCCGAGCGTCGGCAGCAGCGCCGCGAGCGCGGGCCGGTCGATCCCCGGCATCGTGCGGAGCGCAAGCTTCGCCATCGCCATCAGCGCGCCCGTGTTGCCCGCCGACACGGCGCCGCCGGCATCGCCGCGCTTCACCGCGTCGATCGCGAGGCCCATCGAGGTGCTTTTCGCCTTGCGCAGCGCCTGGCTGGGCTTGTCCTCACCCGACACCACGCCGTCGGTGTGGATGATGTCCGACGCTGCGCGAAGATTGGGATGGCTGTCGAGCGCCGACTTGATCCGCACCTCGTCGCCGACGAGGATGAAGCGCAGGCCGTCGTGCTTGTGGCGCGCCATCGCGGCGCCGGCGAGCATCACGCGCACGCCGACGTCACCGCCCATCGCATCGATTGCGATTCGCGGTGTCAGTGCCATCTAATGCCCTCCGGCCGAATGATTACGCGCCGACCGCCACCACTTCACGGCCGTTGTAGTGGCCGCAGGCGTTGCAAAGATTGTGCGGGCGCTTGAGTTCGCCGCAGTTGGGGCATTCCTGAAAGGCTTCGACCTTCAGGCTGTCGTGGCTGCGACGCATTCCGCGCTTCGAGGGCGAGGTTTTTCGCTTGGGAACGGCCATGATTTTTCCTGCATTCTCAAATAGTGTGTCACGAATCGGCTACCCGGATTTGTCGTACCCGTCGCCGGGAATGACTGGCCCGCCCGCCAAGCCGAAGCCCAATCCCGTCGCGTTGGAACGGGACAAATCTTCCGCCGGAGGGTGCCTCAACGCCAGATGGTGTCGGGTGCCGGATCGGGCGCGGCTATAGCGTTTTCGCCCGCAAAGGCAAGCCCCGAGAAGCGAGTATCCGGCCCTTGGTTCGTCACCCCGGACTTGATCCGGGGTCCACCACACCGCCGCCGCAATGGACACCGGATCAAGTCCGGGGTGACGAAGAGGTAAAAAGCCGCGCTTGCCCTGCCCTTTCAGCAATGCCACATCTCCTCGATCGCCGGAACAACTGGCCAACACTATGGGGGAAGCCTGAATGATAATCCTGCCGATCAGCCTGACGATTGCCGCGGGGGCGGCGCTGCTCAACCTGTGGCTCTCGATCCGCGTCGGCCGCGTGCGGACCAAGGAAAAGGTCTTTATCGGCGATGGCGGCAACGAACCGCTGACGCGGCGAATGCGCGCGCACGCCAATTTTGTCGAAAACACAGCCTTTGTGCTGATCCTGCTCGCGCTCGTCGAGCTGGGGGGCGGCTCGTCGATATGGCTGTGGGGCGTCGGCGCGCTCTATCTCGTCGGGCGCATCCTCCACGCGATCGGCATGGACGGGATGATGTGGGGCCGCATGGTCGGCACGACCATCACCATGCTGACGCAGATCGGCCTCGCGCTCGGCGCGCTGGCGATCGTTTACCTGACGCCGACCAGCATCACGACGACCGAGATCGAGGAAACGGTGGAAGTGGCGCAGTAGGAATCACGCTGTTTAATCGGCCGTCCCCATCGCCATATCGCCCACAAACGGGTTCGTCCGCCGTTCGTGCGCGAAATTGCTGTGCGCACCATGCCCCGGCAAAAAGGTCGTATCGCCGCCGAGCGGCCACAGCTTCTGCGTGATCGAATCGAGCAATTGCTGGTGATTGCCGCGCGGAAAGTCGGTGCGGCCGATCGATCCCTGAAAGATCACATCGCCGACGATCGCAAGCTTCGACGGCGCATGGTGGAACACGATATGCCCAGGCGTGTGTCCCGGACAGTGAATGACGTCGATCGTCAGATTGCCGACGGTCACCGTGTCGCCATCGACCAGCCAGCGGTCGGGCTCGAAGGATTCGCCTACCATGCCGAAGCGCGCGCCATCCTCGGCAAAGGCTTCAATCCAGAAACGGTCGTCCTCGTGCGGCCCTTCGATCGGCACGCCGAGCTCCTTCGCAAGCATCCCCGCCTGCCCGCAATGATCCATATGGCCATGGGTGACGAGGATCTTCTCGACCTCGACGCCCGTCTGCCGCACCGCCTCTTTCAGCTTCGGCAGGTCGCCGCCGGGGTCGACAAAGGCCGCCTTGTTGGTTTCGGTGCACCACAGGAGCGTGCAATTCTGCTGAAAGGCGGTGACGGGGACGATCGCCGCGCGCATCGGGGGGTTGGGAGCGTTCATGCCGCCGATGTGGGGAAAGGCGGCGCAAATGGCAAGTCGCCGCCGGGACGCGCGCGGCACCGATTTGACCCCATAGAAGGACCGGCATATTGGTCCGCGCCATGACCGAGGCTTTTCTTCACGGAACCGTGCATGTGGCGCGCGAGGATATGCAGGCAGCGCTGACCGCCGACCCCGCGGCGCTGGCGCTGGCGCTGTGGCAGGCGCTGACCCCGCTGGGCCGCAACGAATTTATTTGCTGGGTCGATGACGCCAAGCAGGACAAGACGCGCGCGCGCCGGATCGAGCGGACCGTCGAGGAACTGCACGAGGGCAAGAAGCGCCCCTGCTGCTGGGCCGGGTGCATCCATCGCACCGACAAGGCACCGAGCAAGTGGCAGCAGGCCGTGTTGATCGACAAGAAGGCCAAATAGATCGCGTGGGCGCCAGCGCCTCAGCGCAGCGTCATCGTGTCACCTTCGACATTCACCGCGCCGAGCTTCGACAGGAAGCTTTGCCCGAGCAGCGACACACCCATGTCGGCGTCGATCACCGCCGCCTGAACGCCGCGCACCTCGATCCCCTGCACTTCGACACTGCCCAGCATCACCGTCCGCATCGGCACGTCGCCGCCCGCGGTGCGCGCCATGCCGCCGATCGGCAGGCGATCGACATCGATCCCGATCGCTTCGGCATCGCGCCGTGTCAGCGCGACGATCGACGCGCCGCTGTCGACCATCATCCGGATGTTGACGCCATCGACTTGCGTATCGGCGTAGAAATGCGAGTCGCCCGACCGGGGAAGGCGCACCTCGCCGCCCGACGAGGTCGATCCGACCGACGATGACCAGCCGCCGCGCTTGCCGCGCTGGGTCGTCCAGTTGTCGTTAGCTGAGGAATCCGTCGCTGCGCTTTCGGCGCCATCGTCGCCGGTCGAACGGCTGGCGACGCTCGCCACGCCGACCGACACCGCCGTGATGGCAACCGCCAATCCAAGAAAACGCCCGATCATGGGCGTCCTTGTCGCAAATATGGGTTGGAGATTGGTTAAGCGGGGTTGCGCTCAGCGGTCGTTTCGGCGGGTACGCCATGACCCTGCTCGATGAAGGCGCGCCACACGGGCGTTTCACCGCGAATGCTGTAGGCGATGCGCGCGCAGGCATGGGGACTTCCGGGCCGGTTGTCGGCATCGGCTGCGGTAACCGGCCACGACCCTTCGCCGCGCGACGACCAGCACACCAGCGCCTCGGCCTCCCGCCCCGCCTCGATCGCCGCGCGCTCGACGGTGCTCAATGAAGCGGGGGCGCTCCAACCGAAGATCGCGCGGTGCGGCATCGCCCGGCCCCACAAGGCTTCGCCGAACGGGCTATCGTGATCGGCGAGCATCGCACGAATCCGCGCCCGATCGGAGGGCGCAAGCCACCGCCCGCCCAGCATCGGCGCCCAGCGTGTCTCGTCGCGCGAGCGCAGCGCCGCCGCCAGTTCGTCCGCGGCCGCCTCAAACCGCGGCGTCCACGCCGAATCGGCAGCGAGCGGCGCAAGCCGTGCGGGGGGACGCGCCGCTTCGGCCTCGGTCGGCAGCAAGGATTCGGGAGCTGCCGACAGCGGTGCGGTCACGGCAGAAGCAGTGGCGAACGCCGACAAGATCAGCAAAGCGCGCATGGACGATATGATAGCAGCCGCGGCTGCACCTGTCATGAACCGGCGAGAAGCCCCTCGCGCATCCACGGCGGGGCATTGGCAGGATCGATCGTCTCGACCCGCCGATGCTCGACCGACCAGCCAAGCTCGGGATAGGCGATAACCTGACGCTTTTCATCGGCATCGGCGATCGGCAAGGCGACGAGCCGCCGGTTGACCTTTTGCCGCCAGTTCATCCGCGCCGTGTTTTCCTGTCCCACGTAGCAGCCCTTGGCGAAGCTGACGCCGTTCAGCTCGGCGGCATTGCATTCGAGCCATAGCGTCGTGCCGTCGCCGAGTTCGCCGCGCCCCTCGGTGACGCCGAGCGCCAACCGGTGCGCGCGCCATGCCGCGTCGGCGCCCTCGCCTTCATCCGCCGGTGCAAGCCAGCGCTGGCCGAGTTCGGGCAAGCGCGGATCGGCGGCGCCCAGGTCGCCCTCCGGCGCCCAATGGACGGCCAGCCCCTCCTCGCGTTCGATGGCGATCGCGCGGCGCAGGCGATAGAGCGTCAGCCGTTTGGCGAGGCCCTCTGCCGCATCGCGCTCGCAATCGATCAGCACATCCTCACCGTCGCCCCAGACGAGGAAATCGAACAGCGCCTTGCCCTGCGGGCTCAGCAGCGCCGCCCACACAGGGAGGCTGCCCGAAACATCGTTGGTGACGAGCCCTTGCAGGAAAGTGCGGACGTCCTCGCCCGACAGACGGATGAGGGCACGGTCGTGAAGGGTGGTATTGGCCATGGACCGGACATAGGGCTGCGCCCCGACGACTTAAAGCCCTTCCCGCTTGCGGGAGGGGTTGGGGTGGGCAGCAACATCCGCTAAGCGCGCGATGGACTCGCCCACCCCCGACCCCTCCCGCAAGCGGGAGGGGGGAGAATGACATGACCGATCGCCTGACGATCCGCCGCCCTGACGACTGGCACGTCCATCTGCGCGACGGCGCGATGCTGACCCATGTCGCGCCCTACACCGCACGCCAGTTCGCGCGCGCGATCGTCATGCCCAATTTGTCGCCGCCGGTGACCACCGCCGACGAAGGCCGCGCCTATCGCGACCGCATCAACGCCGCCGTGCCCGCCGAGCTCGATTTCACGCCGCTGATCGTCGCCTATTTGACCGACGCAACCGACGCGGAAGAGATTGCGCGCGGCCACGCCGAGGGCGTGTTCACCGCCGCCAAACTCTATCCCGCGCATGCCACGACCGGCAGCGCGCACGGTGTTACCGATGTCGCGAACATCATGGGCGTGCTCAAGCGGATGCAGGACATCGGCATGCCGCTGCTCATCCACGGCGAAGTCACCGACGCGCACGTCGACATCTTCGACCGCGAAGCCGTGTTCATCGACCGCACGCTCGAACCGCTCGTTCGCGCGCTGCCCGGCCTCAAGATCGTCTTCGAACATATCACCACGGCCGAGGCCGCGCAGTTCGTCGCCGACGCGCCCGCCAATGTCGCCGCGACGATCACGCCGCAGCATCTGCACATCAACCGCAACGCGATGCTCGTCGGCGGCATCCGCCCGCACGCCTATTGTCTGCCCGTCGCCAAACGCGAGCATCACCGGATCGCGGTGCGCGCCGCGGCGACATCGGGTTCGCCCAAATTCTTCCTCGGCACCGACAGCGCGCCGCACGCGGTCCACACCAAGGAAGCCTCGTGCGGCTGCGCCGGTATCTTCAACGCGCCCTATGCGCTCGAAAGCTATGCGATGGCGTTCGACCAGGATGGCGCGCTCGACAAGCTCGAGGGATTTGCGAGCGAGCATGGCCCGCGCTTCTATGGCCTGCCGCTCAATTCCGGCACGGTGACATTGGAACGCGCCGATACCGTCGTCCCCGACCGGATAGGCGACGTCGTGCCTTTCCACGCGGGCGAAACGGTCGGCTGGCGGCTGGTCTGATTGTTTGCTCGCACAAAGCCACGAAGCCACAAAGTATCTCACGCTGATCCGTTCGTGCTGAGCTTGTCGAATCACCGTATTTCTTCATCCACCATGGAAGAATGGCCCCCCTTCGACTGACTTGTCAGTCGCTCGGGACAGGCTTCGACAGGCTCAGGGCGAACGGTGGAAAGACTGTCTTTGTGGCTTCGTGGCTTTGTGCGAGCCAAAAAACAGGTGGCCCTAAGCCACCTCGATCATCCGCTCGGCGCGCGTCTTGCGCCACATGTCGAAACTGAAAACCGCGATGCTGATCCAGATCAGCACGAAGCAGGCGAGCTGCACAGGCTTCAGCGGCTCGCCGAACACGAACAGGCTGAGGAGGAACTGGAGCGTCGGCGCCAGATATTGCACGAAGCCGAGCGCGGCATAGCTCATCCGCCGCGCTGCGGTCGCAAAGAGCAGCAGCGGCACCGCGGTCACCACCCCGCCCGCCATCAGCAGCAGGGTGATCGAGGTATCAGAGGCAAAGCCGCGCCCGTCGCCGACGCCGATATACCAGGCCGATAACGCGAGCGACGGCAGCAGCAGCACTGTCGTCTCGACCGACAGGCCGGGGAGCGACCCCACGGGCACGATCTTGCGCAGCAGCCCGTAAACGGCAAATGAAAAAGCGAGCGTCAGGCTGATCCAGAGCGTATCGAGTGCACCCGCGAGCAGGATCGCAACGCCGACGCCCGCGATCACCACCGCCAGCAACTGCATCCGCGACAGCCGTTCGCCGAGGAAGAGCATCCCCAGCATGACATTGACGAGCGGGTTGAGATAATAACCCAGGCTCGCCGCGAGTACGTGGTCGGTGAAGATTGCGTAGATATAGACGAGCCAGTTGACCGCGATCAGCAGCGCGCTCGCGAGCAGCAGCCGCAGCGTCCGCCAGTCCTTGAGCGCCGCGAGATATTCGCCGATCTGGCGGCGGAAGAGCATGATGGCGAAGCAGAGCGGCAGCGACCAGATGATCCGCTGTGTCAGCACCTCGACCGGCGGGACACTGTCGACGAGCTTGAAGAAGAGCGGGACGAAGCCCCAGATACCATATGCGGCGATCGCAAAGGGCAGGCCGCCCTGGTTGCTCCCCGCGGGGGCCACTGTCTGTGCCACGGTGCGGACGTCTAAAGGATCAGAAGATGCCGCCGCCCAGCATCAGGCGGATCACGCCGATGATGACGACAACGATATTGAGGTTCCGACCGCTCGTCTTGTCCGACATCGCGCCGAGTGCGAGGCCGATCACGGCGATGGGCACGATCACCCAATTCGCAATTCCGAGAAATGGGATGAAAGCGAAAACCACCAGAATTAGTGCGATAACACCAATGACGAGCGAAGCGATGTTGAGCATGAATGGCGTTCTCGCACGCCACCGCCGATGCGGCAAGGGGCTTTCGGCTCGTCGATGTCCGCGCTCGGTTCATCTTGTTGCCGAAGGTTAATGCAACGGGATTCGGACCTCGGTCGTTTTCATTTCCGAAGCGCCCGGCCTCGTCCGACGGGGTGGAGGCGCCGAACCAGGAAAGGACTTGTTATGCATATTCTCAACAAAGGCCTGATGGGCGCCTTCGTCGCCGCCAGCGTCCTTGGCACCACGCCGCTCCATGCGGGTGTGACCACCCCAGCGAAGGCTCCGGGTTATCACGAGTTCGAACAGGCGTCGGACTTTCACCGCAAGCGCAAGGATCGCCGCCATTATGCGCGGGGCGAACGGATCGGCAACAACTCGCGCGTGTGGCGCGGCAATGACGGCCGCTATTATTGCAAGAAGGACAATGGCACGACCGGCCTTCTGATCGGCGGCGCGGTTGGCGGCCTGGCGGGCCACGAAATCGCCGGCAGCGGCGACAAGCTGCTCGGCACGGTGCTCGGCGCCGCGGGCGGCGCGCTGCTCGGCCGCGAGATCGACCGCGATAAATATCGCTGCCGTTAACGAACAGAAACCGTCTCGCGTGCGGGTTCGAGACCCCTCCACCCGCACACGCTGATGGCGAGGGCACCGGTTCGCGCCGGTGCCCTCAAGCGTGCGCGCGGCTTGCCCATCGGCCGCTCTTGCCGCAGAAGCGTCAACCCCGACGCTGCGGAAAGAGACGATCATGCTAAACGGCCCCCTGCTCGTGACCGAACGACTGATCCTCCGCCCGCCCGCGGCGGAGGATTTCGACGGCTTTGCCGCGATGTGCGCCGAAGAAGAGACGATGCGCTTCATCGGCGGCACCTGCTCGCGTTCGGCGGCCTGGCGCCAGTGGTGCACGCTCGCCGGCGCATGGCATATCCGCGGCTTTTCGATGTTTTCGGTGATCGAGCGCGCCAGCGGCGAATGGGTCGGCCGTCTCGGCCCGTGGGAACCCGACGGCTGGCCCGCACCCGAAATCGGTTACGGCGTCCGCGCGAAATTCGCGGGCAAAGGCTATGCCTTCGAAGGCTGCATCGCCGCGTGCGATTTCGCGGTCGAGTTTCTGAAATGGCCTGAACTGATGCACAGCATCGATCCCGCGAACACGCGGTCGCAGGCGCTGGCGAAGCGGCTCGGCGCGACGAACAGCGGCCCGACCCGCCTCCCCCCTCCCTTCGAAGACGCGCCCGTCGAGGCGTGGACGCAAAGCGCCGACGCCTGGCGCATCAAGCGAAAGGAGTTTCGCCCGTGACCGATCATCATGTCGACCCCGAACGCGCGCAATTCGACGCGTTCAAGGCGCTGCCGCGCGATACGGTCATCCACATGCTCAACCTGGTCCGCTTTCGCGTCAAGGCTGTCTATCCGCACGATCATCCGCTTGCCGGTCAGGGCCTGACGGGTGCGGAGGCCTATCGCCATTATGGCGCCGACAGCGGAGCGGTTTTCCGCCGCGTCAGCGGCCGCATCGTCTGGACCGGCGCGATGGAGGCGATGGTCATCGGCCCCTCGGCCGAACGCTGGGATGCCGTCTTTATCGCCGAATATCCCAACAGCGGCGCCTTCATGGAAATGGTCACCGACCCCGTCTATCGCGCCGCCGTCGTCCACCGCCAGGCCGCGGTCGAAACCTCGCGTCTCATCCGCTGCAGCCCGAAAGCGTCTCGCTCCGAGACAGGTTTTGGCTAATAAAGCCTTACCCGTTAACGCATTTTCTTTGCGCCTTTTTAACCAGGATCGGGCAATCCGGGTGAAAGATTAAGGGAGTGTTAGCGATGATGGTGCGCGGAAAATGGCTGGTCGCCGGGCTGCTGATGGCGGCCATGCCGCTCGGCGGATGCCGGGACCAACCCGAAGCCCAGTCCGACCTGGCCCCGCTCGATGGCGAGCTGGCGAGTGGCGATCCCGCGATCAGAGGCGCGCTCGAAGACAAGATCATGGTCGATCCCAAGCTGGCGGGCCAGTCGAACCGCAACGCGGCGGGCCCCGGCAACCGCCCCGTCGATGGCGGCGTTCCCGGCCTTGCGGGCGGGAAGGCGGCGACCGCCGCCGAAGCCGCCGCGGCGCTGAAGGCGGGCAAGCTGCTCCCGGCACCCAGGGCGCTGCCGCTCGAAGCCGGCTGCGACGGATGCGAGGCGCCGGCACGCCCGGTCACGATCGGCGCGCTCGCGCGCGACCAGCAAAAGGGCAGCTGCGATGCCAAGCTCACTTATGGCAACGGCTGGGCGAACCGCCTGCCCGCGGCGTTCAAGGTCTATCCGCGCGCGACGCTGCGCGAAGCGGCGGGCGTCGATGGCGGCAAGTGCAACCTGCGCGTCGTCAACTTCCAGACCGCGGCCTCGACGCAGGCGGTGCTCGATTATTATCACACGATGGCAATCCGCGCGGGCTACACCAGCGACCACCGCGTCAACGGCAACGAACATATGCTGGGCGGGACGAAGGGCGACCTTGCCTATGTGCTGATGCTGCGCCGCGACGGCGGCATGACCGACGTCGATCTGGTCGCCTCGGGCGGCAAATAGGCTTTATCGGCACGCAACAAGGAAAAGGCCCCGGGGAGCACTCCCCGGGGCCTTTTCATGCATAAAGCGCGACGCGCGCGTCAGACCTTGTCGCCGAGCGCGCCCTTGACCTTGCCCTTCAGATTCTGGACTTCGCCTTTGCGTTCCTGCATCTCGCCTTCGGCGCGCAGGCGCTCATTGTCGGTCGCCTTGCCGATCGCCTGCTTGGTATTGCCGGCCGCTTCATTGGCGAGACCTTTGGCTTTGTCGGTGAGTTCACCCATGAGGTTTCTCCTTTGTTTTCCAAGAGGCTGGAAGCGCCTCTTGCCAAACCAACGAAGACCATCCGTCATTGTTCCATGGCGCGGGTCGGGGCGTGGCATAGCAAGGTTGAACGCAAGGTGGCGGGTTCGGGGTGGGGAGCTGTCGTTGCCGCTCCTCCCCGGCACGGGGAGGGGGACCATGCGAAGCATGGTGGAGGGGTACGCGGTGTCGAGCGCTGCGTATGACCTCCTGTACCCCTCCACCACCCTGCGGGTGGTCCCCCTCCCCCCTTGGGGGAGGATCGCTTCAGGCCGTTTTCGGTCGAAAGCTGCCGCTCAGATCAGCCCGGCAAGCGGGCTCGACGGATCGGCATATTTGCGAAGCCCCATCCGCCCCGCCAGATAGGCGTCGCGCCCTGCTTCGACCGCCAGCTTCATCGCGCGTGCCATGCGCACGGGATCTTTCGCTTCGGCGATCGCGGTGTTCATCAGCACGCCGTCGCAGCCGAGCTCCATCGCCACCGCTGCGTCGCTTGCCGTGCCGACGCCCGCATCGACCAGCACCGGCACCGACGCACCCTCGACGATCAGGCGGATCGTCACGCGGTTCTGGATGCCCAGCCCCGACCCGATCGGCGCGCCCAGCGGCATGATCGCGACCGCGCCGGCATCCTCGAGCTGCTTCGCGGCGATCGGGTCGTCGACGCAATAGACCATCGGCAGGAAGCCCTCCTTCGCAAGCACCTCGGTAGCCTCCAGCGTCTCGCGCATGTTGGGATAGAGCGTCTTTGCCTCGCCCAGCACCTCCAGCTTCACGAGATCCCAGCCCCCTGCCTCGCGCGCCAGCCGCAAGGTGCGGATCGCGTCGTCGGCGTTGAAGCAGCCCGCGGTGTTGGGCAGGTAGGTGATCTTTTTCGGATCGATAAAGTCGGTCAGCATCGGCGCGGACGGGTCCGACACATTGACGCGGCGCACCGCTACGGTGACGATTTCGGCCCCCGATGCCGCGACCGCGGCGGCGTTCTGTTCGAAATCCTTGTATTTGCCGGTGCCGACGATCAGGCGCGAGGTAAATGTCCGCCCGGCGACACTCCACTGATCCGCTGACAATTCAACCGCCTCCCACAAAATGAACAATCTCCAGCGCGTCGCCCTCGGCGAGCGCGACGTCGGCAAGCGTCGATCGCGGCACGATCGCGCGGTTGCGTTCGACCGCGACCTTCTTCACATCAAGCCCCAGCGACGCGACAAGATCGGCGATACTGCCCTCGCGCACCTGCCGCGCTTCGCCGTTGAGGATGACCGAGATCACGGGGGAATCCGCCTTGCTTTGCCTTTTGCCGAGCAGCCCATATAGGGGGAGCGCGCATCGTAGCAACCGAAAGCCAAGCATTTGCCCGACCTTCCCACCGTCTTCGTCCTCTCCGGCCCCAATCTCAACCTGCTCGGCACGCGCGAGCCCGAAATCTATGGCACCGACACGCTCAACGACATTCACGCACGGCTGGAGGCGCAGGCCGCGGAGCTCGGGCTGCGGCTCGAATGCCGCCAGACGAACCATGAGGGCGTGCTGATCGACTGGTTGCACGAGGCCTATATTGCTGGCGCCAAGGCGGTGCTGCTGAACGCGGGCGGCTATACGCACACCTCGATCGCGATTCACGACGCGATCAAGTCGATCAAGGTGCCGGTGATCGAGGTTCATCTGTCCGATCCGATGCAGCGCGAGGCGTTTCGGCATGTCAGCTATGTCGGCATGGCGGCGGTCGCGCATTTTGCGGGGCATGGTGCGAACAGCTATACGCTGGCGCTGGACGCCGCCGCGCGACTCTGACAAAGGGGGCCATCAAAAAACGGGGTCAGGCGCGCCGAATGGCGGCGCCGCAACAACAGGAAATACTCTCATGGGTGACCATAAAGACCATGGCATCAATATCGATCCGGCGTTCGTGCGTGCGCTCGCCGAGTTGCTTGACGATACGCAGCTTTCGGAAATCGAGGTCGAGGACGGCGATCGCAAGGTGCGCGTCGCGCGCACGCTGACCGCCGCCGCGCCCGTCGCTTACGCGCCAGCCGCAGCCGCCGCGCCCGCAGCAGCCCCCGCCGCTCCGGCCGCCGCACCCGCGGTTGCGGCTCCCGTCGCCGACAGCTTCGCCGACGCCGTGAAATCGCCGATGGTCGGCACCGTCTATCTTGGGCCCGAACCCGGCGCCCCCAATTTCGCTGCGGTCGGCTCGGCTGTGAAGGCCGGCGATACGATCCTGATCATCGAGGCGATGAAGGTGATGAACCCGATCGTCGCGCCCGCGTCGGGCACGCTGACCGCCGTGCATGTCGAAAACAGTCAGCCGGTCGAGTTCGACCAGCCGCTGTTCACCCTGGCCTGAGTGCGTCGATGACGATCGAAAAGCTCCTGATCGCCAACCGCGGCGAGATCGCGCTGCGTATCCACCGCGCGGCGCATGAAATGGGTATCAAGACCGTCGCGGTCCATTCGACCGCCGACACCGACGCAATGCACGTCCGCCTTGCCGACGAAGCCGTGTGCATCGGCCCGCCCGCGGCGAAGGACAGCTATCTCAACATCCCCGCGATCATTTCGGCCGCCGAAATCACCGGCGCCGACGCGATCCATCCGGGCTATGGCTTTCTGTCCGAGAATGAGCGGTTCGCCGAGATCATCGAAGCGCATGACATGATCTTCGTCGGGCCGAAGCCCGAACATATCCGCACGATGGGCGACAAGGTCGAGGCGAAACGCACCGCGGTCGCACTGGGCCTTCCCGTCGTTCCGGGCTCACCGGGCGCGGTGACGTTTGGCGACGAAACGAAGCGCCTTGCCAAGGAAATCGGCTATCCGGTGCTGATCAAGGCGGCATCGGGTGGCGGCGGGCGCGGCATGAAGGTCGTGCCCGACGAGGACAGCCTCGAAAGCCTGATGGGTCAGGCGTCGAGCGAAGCGGCGGCGGCGTTCGGCGATCCGACCGTTTACATGGAAAAATATCTCGGCAACCCGCGCCACATCGAATTTCAGGTGTTCGGCGACGGCAAGGGCAATGCCATCCACCTGGGCGAGCGCGACTGCTCGCTCCAGCGCCGCCACCAGAAGGTGCTCGAAGAAGCCCCCTCGCCGATCATCTCGGCCGAGGAGCGCGCGCGCATGGGCAAGGTGTGCGCCGATGCGATGGCGGCGATGAGCTATCGCGGCGCCGGGACGATCGAGTTCCTGTGGGAAAATGGCGAGTTTTTCTTCATCGAGATGAATACGCGCATCCAGGTCGAGCATCCGGTGACCGAAATGATTACCGGTTTCGACCTCGTCCGCGAACAGATCCGCATTGCGGGCGGCGCCGACCTGTCGGTCAAGCAGGACGAGCTGGAGTTTCGCGGCCATTCGATCGAATGCCGTATCAATGCCGAGGATCCGCGCACCTTCATGCCCTCGCCGGGCAAGGTCACGGCCTATCACCCTGCGGGCGGAATGCACGTGCGCGTCGATAGCGGGCTTTACGCGGGCTATTCGATCCCGCCCTATTATGACAGCATGATCGGCAAGCTGATCGTCTATGGCCGCAGCCGCGAAAGCTGCATGATGCGGATGCGCCGCGCGCTCGAGGAAATGGTGATCGCGGGCGTCAAGACGAACATCCCGCTGCATCAGGCGCTGCTCGCCGACCCCGATGTCATCGACGGCAATTATACGATCAAATGGCTGGAGGAATGGCTGGCGAAGATGGATGAGGGCAGCACTGCTTAGCCACCGCCCGTCACCCCGGCGAAGGCCGGGGTCTCACCGTCGAGATTCCGGCCTTCGCCGGAATGACGAATGAGGTTCCAACTTGCGCCGAGCTGTGCGCTGCTTCACTTTCGCCAACTCCTTTTTTTGGCTATGGGCTTTGGCTATGGTCAAAAATACCCCTTTTCCGGCACGCCCCGCCGCGATGCTCCTCCTCCCGCTGGCGTTGCTCGCGGCCCCCTCCTTCGCGCAGACGAATGTGAAGGAAGATTCGGTCGTCCTTCAGCCCGACAAGGTCGCCGATGATGCCCCTGTGGTCGCGGCGCAGCTGGAAATGCCGAGCTGGTCGGAGGAAAATGCGACCGCGCTTTTGAGCTTTATCGAAAAGGTCGGCGACGAAGGGCTGTTCGCGAAGGATTATCATCCCGACGCACTCGCCGCCGCGATCCTGTCGGACGATCAGGCGAAGCTCGACAAGGCGGCCACCGACACCTTCCTGCTGCTCGCGACGCACCTGCGCGACGGGCGCACACCCAATGCGGCGCGCAAACAATGGTTCATGACCGACAGCGATGCCGAGACCGAGCCCCTGCTTTCGCTGCTGACTGCCGCGCTTGGCGCCGGGACGGTGCCCGAAACGCTTTCGAGTCTGAACCCGGTGCATCCCGATTTCGCGGCGCTCAAGGCGTCGCTCAAGACCGCAAAAACGACCGCCGATACCAACACGATTCGCGTCAATATGGAGCGCTGGCGCTGGATGCCGCGCGACCTGGGCGAACGCTATGTCGTCAGCAATGTGCCCGAATATCTGACCCGCGTCGTCCATGGCGGCACCGTCATCGCCACGCACAAGGCCGTCGTCGGCAAACCATCGACCGCGACGCCGCAGCTCAACCCGATGGCGACCGGCATCATCGTCAACCCGAACTGGACGCTGCCGCGCAGCATCATCAACGAAGGTATCGGCGCGACGATCGCGCGCAATCCCGCTTCGGCGCGCGCGCAGGGCTATACCTGGACCGGCAGCGGCAAGACTTTGTCGGTGGTGCAGAAGCCGGGCCCGAACAATGCGCTGGGCGTGATGAAGATGGAAATGCTCAACGAACATGCCATCTATCTGCACGACACGCCGTCGAAAGGCGCGTTCAACGCCGCGGCGCGCGCGTTCAGCCACGGCTGCATCCGCACCGAACGCGCGCTGCACTTTTCGGGCCTGATGGCGGTGATGTTCGCGGGGAAAAGCCCCGAGGAATTCGGCGAAGCGATCGCCAGCGGCAAGACGACGCGCTTCGGCTTCGACCAGCCCTTCCCCGTCTATGTCGCCTATTGGACCGTCGTTCCCGACGGCAAGGGCAGCGTGAAAAAGCTGGCCGACCTTTACGGCCGCGATGCGCCAGTGGTGGCGAGCTTCGCCAAGCCCGGCCGACCGACCGCAACGATCATCGCGCCGGTGCCGCCGCCGGTTGTGCCCACGATCCCAACCGCCGCGCGCGTGACGACGCCGGAGACCAGCGGGATTTATTGAGCGGCAGTTTACAGCCGAAACCAGCCATGTCCTTCATCGTCATCCCGGACTTGATCCGGGATCCATAGCTGCGCCGTTGTCGTGGATCCCGGATCAAGCCTGTCCTGAGCTTGTCGAAGGGTCCGGGATGACGAGGCTGGGTGATGGACTGTCCGCTCACCAGCCCAAAGCCGATGCTTCGATCAATCGGCGGTCGTCGGCAACTTGCCGCTGAAGGTGCTGGCGCGCCGCAGATTTTCCGTCCCCGGCAGCGGATCGGTCGGCGGCAACTGGAAAGGCGCGGGCATCGGCGGCGGGACGCTCAGCCGGTCGGCGAAGAGCAGCCGCCCCGGACCCAGCTTGTAGAGGATCATCGGCAACAATTCCTCGCCGAACACGAAACAGCCCTCGCTGCGCCCCAGCTTGCCCTGCGTCGCGATCAGCGACGGGTCGGCATACCAGGCGCCATGGACGACGATCGCGCGCACGTCGGCGTTGTTATTGTCGGGTTCCAGCCCCGCCAGCCGCATCGACGAGCCGTTGGCGCCCCAATAATAGTCGCTGGTGCGATACGCCCCGCGCGATGTTGCCAAGCTGCCGACGCGGTTCGAAAAACTCTTGAGCCAGCCGTCATGCTGCGGGTCGGACCCACGGCCGTGCGTGACAGGAAACATATCGACCTTGCCCGCGATCATATCGACCAGCGCGAAACGCGGGCGCGATGATGGCAGGCCGAAATCGACGACGCCGACGCGGTCGGTCTGCGGGATATGGCGCCCCTGCATCGCAAGCTGCTTCCGCGCCACGGCCAGATAATCGACCGGTGGCGGCAAGGGCGCCACCGGCTGCTGAATCCAGTTCGGAAGCTGGGCTCGCACCGGCACAGCGGCCATCGCTCCGGCTCCCGCGAGTCCGGCCAACAACGCCCTGCGATCGATCAGTTCATTCACGTAAACAGCAACCCCGCATTGGCCGCCCTTTGACGGTCCCTCGACTTTGCATAAGTCGTGTTTCCGCCGCGAAAGGCAAGCTGTTGGTTCCCCTTCATGCGGGCAAATGTGCCATATATGCCATGAATAGCGGGTTTACGCTGCGGTAACGCCGCGTTAGGACGCGCGCCCATGAAAGCAACCATCTGGCATAACCCCGCCTGCGGCACCTCGCGCAAGACGCTGGCGATCCTCGAAGAGACGCCGGGAGTCGAGCTGACGGTGACCGAATATCTCAAAAATCCTTATGACGCGGCCAAGCTGCGCCAGCTGTTCGCCGACGCCGGGCTTGCGCCGCAGGAAGCGTTGCGGCTGCGCGGCACCGACGCCGGCGAGCGCGGCCTGCCCGATGCCGATGCCGATACGATCATCGCGGCGATGGCGGCGAACCCCGCCTATGTCGAGCGCCCCTTCGTCGAAACCGACAAGGGCGTGCGGCTGTGCCGGCCGCAGGACAAGGTGCGCGAAATCCTCTGATCGAGGCTCAGAGCAGCGCCTCGATTGCTTCCGCAAGTTTCGCGTCGCGCTCCGAAAGTCCGTTTGCATCGTGCGTCGTCAGCAAGATGTCGACACGATTATAGACGTTCGACCATTCGGGATGATGGTCCATCTTTTCGGCGATGATCGCAATGCTCGCCATGAAGCCGAACGCCTGCGCAAAATCGTCGAACTTGAACTGGCGGGTGATCGCGTCGCGGACGGGTTCGTGCGTCCATTCGGAAAAGCGGGCGAGCAGAGCGCTACGCTGCGCGTCGTCGAGTTTCTGGACCATATCTTTTCTCCCGCTGGTCAATGTGCCGCGCCCGCCATAAGGAAGGGCGCGATGAGCGACAAGAGCAGCCTTCTCCCCGGATGGACCGGGATCGCCCCCGATGCCGATGCACTGTTCGCGATGGCCGAAGCCGCGCTCGAAACGATGCCCGATGTGTTCAAACCGCATATCGAGGGAGTGGTGATTTCGATCGAGGAGTTCGCCGATGATGACGTGCTCAAATCGCTCGACATCGAACATCCCTATGACCTGACCGGCCTGTACGAAGGTCGCCCGCTCACCGAACGCAGTATCGGCGAAAGCGGCGGGATGCCCGACCGCGTGACGCTGTACCGCATCCCGATCCTCCTCGAATGGATTGAGGGCGGCGAACGGCTCGACTGGCTGGTCCGCCACGTGCTGATCCACGAGATCGGGCATCATTTCGGCTTTTCCGACGACGATATGCACGCGCTGGAAGATAGGCCGTGACCGAGCTGTTGCGGCTGGACAATGTGGCGTGCATCCGCGGCGACCGGCTGCTGTTCGAAAGCCTGTCATTCACGCTCAGCCGCGGCGACGCGCTGTGGCTGCGCGGGCCCAATGGGGTCGGTAAATCGAGCCTGATCCGCCTCGCCGCCGGGCTGCTGCGTCCCGCCGACGGAACGGTCGAGCGCCGCGAGAGGATCGCGCTGATCGACGAAGCGGCCGCGCTCGACCCCGAACTGCCGCTGCGCCGCGCGCTCGATTTCTGGGCGCGGGTCGATACGGTCGACGGCCATGCGGTCGATCGGGCGATGGAGGCGATGGCGCTCAATAATCTGACCGATGTTCCGGTCGCGATGCTCTCGACCGGCCAGCGCAAGCGCGCCGCGATGGTGCGCGTGATCGCGAGCGGCGCGCCGATCTGGCTGCTCGACGAACCCGCGAACGGCATGGACGATGCCGCGCAGGCACGGCTCGTGGCGGCCGTGGCGGCCCACCGGGCGAACGGCGGCGCGGTGCTGCTGGCGTCGCATTTTGCGCTGGGCCTGCCCGATCTTGCCGAACTGGATATGGGGCGGCTCGCATGACCGCCCTTATCGCCCTCTTCTGGCGCGACCTGCGCCGCGCATGGGGCAGCGGGGCGCTGTGGCTGCCAGTGCTTTTCTTCCTGCTCGTCGCGATCGCCTTTCCCTTCGCGGTCGGGCCCGATGCACCGCTGCTCCGGCGCGCGGGCGGCGGGATGATCTGGGTCGCGGCGCTGCTCGCGGCCTTGCTGCCGATCGACCGGCTGGTGCGGCCCGACCGGGATACGGGGGTGCTCGACCAGCTCGCGGTGCGCGGTTTTGCCGATGAGGTGATCGCGGCGGTGAAGATCGGCGCGCACGCCATCGGGTTCGGACTGCCGTTGCTGATCGCTCTTTTGCCGGCATCGGCGCTGCTGGCGCAGGACATCGGGCGCGTCGAAATCCTCGCAAGCGGGATTGCCATCGCCATTCCTGCGCTCGCCTCGCTCGCGGTGCTGAGCGCGGCGCTGACCGCGAATCACAAGGGCGGGAGCGCGATCGGCGGGCTACTCATCCTGCCGCTCGCCGTGCCGCTACTGATCTTCGGCGCCGGGATGCTCGACCCGTCGGGGCGTGGGGCGATGAAACTGCTCGCGGCGACGAGTCTGCTGCTCACCATGATCGGCCCCTTCGCGGCGGGCGCGGCGCTCCGCGGGCTGCGCGAATGACGCGCCAGTCGCTCGCGCATATTGCCCTCATCGTGCGCGATTATGACGAAGCGATCGACTTTTATGTCGGCACATTGGGCTTCACACTCGTTGCTAACGAATATCAGCCGGCGCAGGACAAGCGCTGGGTGCTCGTGGCCCCGCCGGGCAATCGGCCGGGCGGCACGACGGTCCTGCTGGCGCGGGCAGCAAACGAGGAACAGGCGGCGTTCATCGGCAATCAGGCCGGCGGGCGCGTCTTCCTGTTCCTTGAGACCGACGATTTTGCCCGCGATTATCAGCGCCTGCTCGATAAAGGCGTGCGGATCGAGCGCGAGCCGATCGAGGCGGAATACGGCACCGTCGCGGTGTTCCTCGATCTTTATGGCAATAAGTGGGATTTGATCGAGTTTCGGCGGCAGGCATGACTGCTGGCGACCGAAAGCGAACCTGTGCTTCATCGTCACCCTGAACTTGTTTCAGGGTCCATGGCCCAGTCGTTTCGTTCGGCGCTGCGCAGGATTAGAGGTCAGGCCATGGATGCTGAAACAAGTTCAGCATGACGGAGCTTTAGGGCAGCTCTCCACCCCAAAGCCTCCATAAGAAAAGGGCCGGAGTTTCCCCCGGCCCTTCCTTAAATCGTTAGCGTTCGATCAGGCGCCGATTTCGGCGGTATCGACCTTCACGCCCGGACCCATCGACGACGACAGGGCGATCTTGCGGACATATTTGCCCTTCGCACCCGACGGCTTCGCCTTGACGATCGCATCGACGAAGGCGTCGAAGTTCTGGCGCAGCTTTTCCTCGCCAAACGACAGCTTGCCGATGCCGGCGTGGATGATCCCGGCCTTTTCGACGCGGAATTCGATCTGTCCGCCCTTGGCGGCCTTCACGGCTTCGGCGACGTTCGGGGTCACGGTGCCCAGTTTCGGGTTCGGCATCAGGCCCTTCGGACCCAGCGTCTTGCCGAGGCGGCCGACGATGCCCATCATGTCCGGCGTCGCGATGACGCGGCCATAGTCGAGGTTGCCCGCGAGCATGTCTTCCATCAGGTCTTCGGCACCAACCTTGTCGGCGCCGGCGGCCAGCGCCTTGTCGGCATTGTCGCCGCGCGCGAACACGGCAACCTTGACGTCCTTGCCGGTCCCGGCGGGCAGCGTCACGACGCCGCGGACCATCTGGTCGGCGTGGCGCGGATCGACACCCAGGTTCATCGCGACTTCCAGCGTCTCGTCGAACTTGGTCGAAGCCAGCTCGCGTACCGTCTTGATCGCTTCGTCGACGGCGTGCAGCTTCAGCGCGTCAACCTTGCCCTCAAGGGCCTTTTGCTTCTTGGTCAGCTTTGCCATCGGTTCAGCCCTCCGTCACTTCAAGACCCATCGAACGGGCGCTGCCCTCGATGATCTTGGTTGCCTGTTCGAGATCGTTGGCGTTGAGATCCTTCATCTTGATCTCCGCGATTTCGGTCAGTTTCGAGCGCGCGATCTTGCCACCGCTGATCTTGCCCGGCTCCTTCGAACCCGATTTCAGGTTCGCGGCCTTCTTGATCAGGTAGGTCGCCGGGGGCGTCTTGGTGACGAAGGAAAAGCTCTTGTCAGCATAGACGGTGATGATCGTCGGCGTCGGCGTGCCCTTGTCGAGCCCGTCGGTCGCGGCGTTGAACGCCTTGCAGAATTCCATGATGTTGACGCCGCGCTGACCCAGCGCCGGCCCGAGCGGCGGCGACGGATTGGCGGTGCCGGCGGGCACCTGCAGCTTGATATAGCCGCTGATCTTCTTGGCCATGATGGCCTCCTTTCTTTCTGTCGCCCCGGATCTTGATCCGGGGCTCAAAATAAGCGGTCAAGCAGAGGGCATCACCCCTCCTCCCGCGCGGAATCGCACCCGTGTCTGATGCGAAGCGGCGCGCATAAGCGCAAACGCTACGAAAAACAAGCCTTATGCGTCGGCTGCGGGCGGCGTAATGCGCAGCAGCCCTTCCTGCATGGCGGAGGCAATCAGCGTGCCGTCCTGGCGATAGACCAGCCCGCGGTTGATGCCGCGGCTGCCGCCGGTCCAGTCGCTATCCATGACATAGACGAACCATTCGTCGACGCGGATGTCGTCGTGGAACCACATCGCATGATCGAGGCTGGTCGAGAACAGCCCCGGTGTCGACCAGGTAAAACCGTGCGGCAAAAGCGACGAGGACAAGAGCCCCATGTCGGAGGCATAGGCGAGGAACGCGCGGTGGAGCAGCGGATCGTCGCCGATCGGTGCCGCGAGCCGGTACCATTGATAGTGCGCCGTCGCCGTTTCGGTCGAGGGCGGACGAAAGCTGCGGATCTCGAACGGGCGCAGCCGCGCCATGCGGTCGAGCTGGGCGTCGCTGACATTCGGATCGGCGGCCATATTCTCGACGAACTCGGTGCATTGGTCGGGCGGGAGCAGGTCGGGCATCGCCGCCTGGTGCGTCGCGCCCGGCTCGGGCGCATGGAAGGAAGCGGTGAGGTTGAAGATCACCTTGCCATCCTGCCGCACGACGACGCGGCGGTTGGCGAAGCTGCGCCCGTCGAAATCGCGGTGGACACGGAAATGCAGCGGTTTGGCCTCGTCGCCGCCGCGCAGGAAATAGGCGTGCAGCGAATGCGCCGCCTTGCCCGGATCGACCGTGCGCGCCGCGGCGACAAGCGCCTGCGCGATCACCTGTCCGCCGAAGATGCGCTGGCGCGTCGGCTTGGCAAAGGCGGGAAAGGTAAACTCGTCCTCCAGCCCCGGCACGGGTTCGAGGTCGAACAGCCGCGTCACCGCCGCGACGACCTTTTCGGGCGAAAAGGCGGCCTGAACCTCACGCGCGCGTTCGACGCGGGCCTGTATCTCGGCGGGAGAAAGGGAAGTCATGTCAATCGCGGCCCTTTTATCCCTCCCCCTTGATGGGGGAGGCAGCGAGACTTGCGAACTTGTTCGCTAGTCGCAGCGGTGGGGGTGCGGTTTCAATCTGAAACAGCGGCGCAAGGACGCGCCGTCACCCCCATCCAACTTCGCCTAATCACTTCGCGATAAGGCTCTGTATCCTTCCCCCATCAAGGGGGAAGGGAGATATGCACGGCCCCCGCTTTCGCGGGGGCGACGCTTACTTCATCCGTTCGACCTGCTCGAAGTCGAGCTCGACCGGGGTCGCGCGGCCAAAGATCGACACGCTGACCTTGACGCGCGCCTTGTCGAAATCGAGCTCCTCGACCAGGCCGTTGAAGCTCGCGAACGGGCCTTCGAGCACCTTGACCTGATCGCCGATTTCATAATCGACGCGGATTTCGGTCTTCGGACGCGCGGCGGCCTCTTCCTTGCTGTTGAGGATCCGCGCCGCTTCGGCTTCGCTGATCGCCTGCGGCTTGCCCGACGATCCGAGGAAGCCCGTGACTTTCGGCGTGTTCTTGACGAGGTGATAGACATCGTCGGTCATCGTCAGCTTGGCGAGCACATAGCCGGGGAAAAATTTCCGCTCGGCCTGAACCTTCTTTCCGCGCTTCACCTCGGTGACGGTTTCGACCGGCACCTCGACCGCCTCGACGAAGTCGGTCAGGCTCATGCGCTCGGCCTCGGCGAGCACCGAATCGCGAACCTTGTTCTCGAAACCCGAATAGGCGTGAATGATGTACCAGCGCGCCATGTGTATCCGTATCCTGTCCCTGAAAGCCGCGAGCGTTAGCGCGCGAGCGACGTCAGCCAGCTGACGATGTAACTGAAAACCGTATCGATGCCGAGGAAGAAGAGCGACAGGATCGTGGCCATGATCAGCACCAGAATCGTCGTCTGCACCGTTTCGCGGCCGGTGGGCCAGACGATCTTGCCGGCTTCGGTCTTCACCTGATTGACGAATTCGCCGATTCTGACCTTCGCCATGTCTGTTCCGTCCTCGTAAACGTCAAAGTTACCGGCCAGATGGGTTGCCGCGCCCGGCGCGTCAAGCGCGCTTTGGGCAATAGTCCGCCCACCCTCCCCGAGCATGTCGGCGAAAGGCGGAAAGAAACGGCGCAACTGTCCGAATGAAAGCGGCCTTTACTTGTGCGGCGCGGCGATTGCAAGCGCGCGGTCGCGAGCCAACGCGGCGCCGCGTCAAAAGCAGAAGCGCGATCATCACGGCCCAGCTGGCGGCTGGCTGGAGCGCGCTCTGCGCATCGAGCCCGGGCACCGTGTCGGCAAAGAATGGGAAACGCGAGATGAGCGATCCGAAGGTAAAGCTGTTCGGGAATTGCACACCGAGCGGGGTGTCCGCTCAAGCCTGTTCCACCGCGGCCAGCGAACCTTGGAGCCGCGTTCTTACAGTATCGCCATGCGGGGAGCGGAGCGGTTGCAGAGCCATCACGCGTGTCTGTTCGCTAACAAGCGGCGCTTTGGTTGCGCTCGCGGCGACGGCCTCGATCGTCGCCGGGCCGTCGATCGTTCATGACCGAAAGTTGCGCGCCCGGATCCCGTATTTGGCAAGCTTGTCGTACAAGGTTTTGCGGGGAATATTCAGATTTCGCTGAATTTCGGCGACGCTTCCGCCAGTACGTCGCATCGCATCTTCGAGAAGCGTTCGCTCGAAGTTTGCGACCAGGGCATGAAGGCTTGCTCCCGTCGCACCCTGCGCCGCGGGTTGCGCCAGGCGCGTAAGTCCGAGCACGAAATTCTGCGCAAATGTTCGCAATTCGCGCAGATTGCCGGGCCAGTCGTGGCTGACGAGATGGTGCCACTCGATCTCGGTGAGATCATCTGCTGTTCGTTCGAGACTGCGTTCGAAATCCGCCACGAACATGCGGAACAGCTCTGGTATGTCGTCACGCCTCTCGACGAGCCGCGGCAATGTGACGGTTATGCCGCTGAGCCGGTCTTCCAGCCCGCGGTCGCGGACTGGCACGCCATCGTCTTCCGGACGGAGTGTCGCGGTGGTCCCGATTATCCGGATATCGACATTCCGGGGGCGGTCGGCACCAAGGGCGATGAAATTCCGGTGGTCCACCAGGCTGACCAGACGCGGTCGGTCGCGTGCGGTGATCGTTTCCACGGCTTCGATGACCAGCGTCCCGCCACTTGCGCGCTCGATCATCCCCGATCGCGACAGCGCGACCGACGGATCGCGGCCATAGACCAGGACATTGGCTTCCTCGTTGGCGAACACGCCCGGATCGAGGACGACGAACGGACGATTCCGGCGCGGGCTGAGATCGTGCACCAGGCGTGCGACATGGCTCTTGCCGGTGCCCGGCGCACCGCTGATCAGCAGGTCGGCATCGGTCTGCGCAACTTCGCGTACGATCCGCTCGGTGCGGCTCGCGACGGCGGACGATCCCATCCAGCCTGCGCGTGCGCTGCCTTCGAGTTGCGAGCGCAATCGGCGGTTCTCCAGCAACAGCTTGCGCCGGTCGGCTGCCTGGCGCACCGAGCGGGCGAGCCGCTCGATCGCATAGGGTTTGGTGAAGAAGTCTGCCGCGCCATCTTTCATGGAATTGACGGCCATCGACACGTCGCCGTGTGCGGTGGTGAAGATCACGGGGATATCGGGGTCGATTTGACGAATTCGGGCAAAGAACTCGATCCCGTCGAGGACCGGCAGGCGAACGTCGCTGACAACGACGCCATCGAAGTCGGCATCGATCTCGCGCAAGGCAGCCGTGGCGGCCGGAAACGCCGCCACGACGAATCCTTCCAACTGTAGTGCCTGGACCGTGCCCGCCCGCAGACTTTCGTCATCCTCGACGAAGACGACCGATATGCCATCGTCGATCATTTTGTCCGGGGAATGATCATGGTGAAACAGGTCCGCTTGGCGTCGGGTTCGAAAATGAGGTCGCCGCCCAGATCGCGCATGATGTCGCGCGAAATGACCAAACCGAGCCCGAGACCGTCCGGCTTCGTGGTGGCAAAGGGCTGAAATAGCTGGGCGACCTCGTCGGCGCCGATACCGGGGCCGCTATCGCACAGCCGCAGGCGGATATCGTCTTCGTTGCGGATCACCTCGATAGTAATCGCACCCGCCTCGCCGACGGCGTCCAGTGCGTTCTGGAACAGATTGACCAGCACCTGTTCCAGACGCACGTGCTCGGCGGCCACGGCTATGTCGAGATCATCCGCCGAAGGCATCTGCAGCGTCACGTCCATCGACATGATCCGATCGCGGAGCAGAAGGAGTGCCCCGTCGACGATCTCGCCGATCCGAACCAGGCGCCGGGGCCCGGGCTGGCGACGGCTGAAGCGCCGCAGCTCCCCGGTTATCAGGCCGAGCCGATCCGCCAGTCCGACAATCTCGCGGAAGTTTGCCGACGCCTCTTCGGCGCGACCGCGCGCAATCAGCTTCTCGCCGTTCTCGGCAAATACCCGCATGGCCGCAACGGGTTGCCCGATCTCGTGGCCGACTCCCGCTGAGATCTGGCCCAGCGTTGCGAGGCGGTTCGCCTGGGACAGCTGGTCGCGCAAAGTGCGCGTGCGCTGGGCGACCATCTCCTCCTGCAAGGCCTGACGCCGCCGCCGCACGAAGAACAAGGCGAACGCCAGTGCGATCGTGCTGGCCAGGGCCAGCGCCACGGCCAGTCTGCCACTGGCGATCGCGGCTGCTGCGCGCGGCCCCGGGTCGACCAGCAGGTGCAAGGTCCATCCATCGGGCGAGATCGGCCGCGAGGTGTCGAACAGCGGCGCTTCGACGATCGCCCGCTCCCCTCCGCCGCGAGCCCGCATGATCGCCAGCGGTTCCAGTCTGGCCAAGCCGAAGCGTTGCTCGTCCTGCACGGCGTCGCGCGCTCGGGCGACGCCCTCTCCGGTCAACCGGAACCGCCACCCTGCGTCGGTTGCCAAAAGCACGACACCGGTCGCGTCGGTGACATAAACGCCGTCGGTTGTTTTGCGCCAGCTTGCCTCGAGCGCGTCGAACTCGATCTTGACGGCGACGACGCCCTGCGGGCTGGCCGCCGAACCGGCCCTGTGCGCGATATACAGCCCCGGCCTGCGGCTCACTGTACCAAGCGCAAACTCGGTCGAGGTTCGTGCGTTCAGGGCCTGCCGGAAATAGCGGCGGAAGGCGTAGTTCGATCCCACAAAACTGGCAGGCTGTTTCCAGTTACTCGCCGCAAGGGTGAGGCCGTCCTTGTCCATGACATAGATGGCCGCAGCACCCGATTGGCGGGCGAGGTTCTCCAACCGGGTATCGAGCTGCCTGGTCTGGCTGGCATCGCCCTCGAGCAGCTGGCGCACTTGCAGATCGCCTGCCAGCGTGATCGGCAGCAGGCTGACCTTGTCGAGTTCGCTTCTGAGACCGGCGGCGAGAATCGCCGCATCGTCGCGCGCGACCGCTTTTTCCTGGGCGAGCGCGCGCGCGTACATCACCCGGTCGACGGACAGGACTAATCCTGCAAGCAGGACGATCGCGATCACCGCTGGCAGAATCAGGCGACGGCGATCGCGAACCAGAATTTCTGCCCAGCCAGTCATCCACGCATTGTGCGGCTTTCCACACAATGTGCAACCTGATTGTGTGGAAAGCCGCACGAATCTGACTGGGCATTTGGATTAATGCATTGAATATAAATTATAATTGAATTTCACCCTCCAACATTTCACGCGTTTCGATCGCGATCTATAAGTTCCCGCAAGGCAAAACTGCCGTGGGAGAGGATTGGCGATGGGGATGGCAGCGACCACTGGCGATACGAGCGTGCCCGCTCGCAAACTGCCATTCTACCGGCATCTCTATTTCCAGGTGTTGAGCGCGATCGCGCTCGGGGCGCTGGTGGGACATCTGTTTCCCGCCTTCGGTGCCTCGCTGAAGCCGCTCGGCGATGGTTTCATCGCGCTGGTCAAGATGATCATCGCCCCGGTGATCTTCCTGACGGTTGCGACCGGCATCGCCGGAATGAAGGACATGACGGCGGTCGGCAGTGTCGCCGGCAAGGCGTTCGTCTATTTCCTGTTCTTCTCTACCCTCGCGCTGGTCATCGGCCTGGTCGTCGCCAACGTCGTACAGCCGGGCGCGGGTCTGAACATCGATCCCGCATCGCTCGATACGGCGGCCGTTGCAGCCTATGCGGAGACTGCGGAACAACAGACTATTTCGGCCTTCCTGCTGGGCATGATTCCCACGACGCTGTTCAGCGCCTTGACGAGTGGGTCGATTCTCCAGGTGCTGTTGGTCGCGATCCTGACCGGTGTGGCGATTGCCGCGACGAGACCGCACAGCGACCTCGTGCTCGACGTAATGGGGTCCTTCAACGAGGTCATCTTCAAACTCGTTCACATGCTGATGAAGCTCGCCCCGATCGGCGCATTTGGGGCGATAGCCTTCACCATCGGCGAATTCGGAATCGGTTCGCTGGCCAGCCTCGCTGCGCTGATCGCGACCTTCTACCTCACCTCGCTGCTGTTCGTGCTCGTGGTGCTCGGTCTCGTCGCAAGGCTGGCAGGCTTCACCATTATTGGTCTGATCAAATATCTGCGCGAGGAGCTTCTGCTCGTTCTCGGTACGTCCTCGTCCGAGGCCGCGCTGCCCAGCCTGATGGAGAAAATGGAAATTGCCGGCTGTCGCAAGACGGTCGTCGGACTGGTGGTGCCGACCGGTTATTCCTTCAACCTGGACGGCACCAACATCTACATGACGCTCGCCGCGCTGTTCATTGCGCAGGCCGTGGGCATCGATCTCTCCTTGGGCGAGCAATTGACCCTGGTGCTGGTCGCGATGGTCAGCTCAAAGGGCGCGGCAGGCGTGACCGGGGCAGGCTTCGTCATCCTCGCTGCAACGCTGTCGGTTGTCCCCTCGGTTCCGGTGGCCGGCATGGCCCTGATCCTGGGCATCGACCGGTTCATGAGCGAGTGCCGCGCACTCACGAACTTTATCGGCAATGCGGTCGCCACGATCGTGGTCGCCAAGTGGGAGAACGCGCTCGACACGCAGCGCCTCGCCGCCGCGATGGCGGGTAGCCCGATGCCGCTTCCGGAAGCCGACATCGAACATCACGAACGCACCGGGCCCTATAGCGAAGGCATGGCGGCGGCGATCGGAGAGGCGCCATGATTGCCCGCCGCACACTGATCTCGGGCGCTGCCACGCTGGCCGCGGCATCGACCATGCTGGGCAGCACTGCCCTGCGGGCGCAGGATTTCGAGGAAATCTCGCTGTGGCCGGGCAAGCCGCCGGGCAAGGGTGGCGTCAGCGGACCGGAGCTGATCGGGGACAAGGGCGCGGGCTTTGGCGCGGTGTCCAATGTCTCCGACCCGCGCCTGCGAGTCTATCGCCCCAACCATCCCAATGGCCGGGCGGTGCTGGTCATCGGCGGGGGCGGGTATTTTCGCATCCAGCTTTGGAAGGAAAGCACACCTGCGGCACGATGGCTGCAGCTCAACGGCTACACCGTCTTCGAGCTGATCCACCGCCTTCCGGGCGATGGGTGGGAAGCCGCCGCCCCGTTCATGGATGCGCAGCGCGCGATGAAGATCGTTCGCCATCGTGCCGACGAATTCGGCATCCGCCCCGACCGCATCGGTATTCTGGGGTTCTCGGCCGGCGGGCATCTGGCTGGCTATACCGCGCTGAGGCCCGACCAGGCGTTCTACGCGGGGAACGACAAGTTCGAAGCAGCGTCCGCGCGGCCCGACTTTGCCGTGTTGCTGTTCCCGGTGGTCACGCTGCGCAAGCCATACGACACGACCCGCACCAGGCGCGAGATCGTCGGCCGCGAGCCGAGCCTCGCCGCACAGGAGCTGTGGTCGCTCGATACGCATGCGTCGAAGGACGCGCCGCCGATGATCCTGTTTTCCTCGGCCGACGACCAGACGACGCCGCCCGGCCACAATATCGCGCTGTTCGAGGCGCTCAACCGGGTGGGCGCGATTGTCGAGATGCACATCTTTTCGGCCGGAGGCCATGGATGGGGCCTCGGCACACCTGAGCAGACCCTGAGCCAGTGGCCGACGCTGTTCGGCACCTGGCTCGACAAGCAAATGACCCAAAAGAAATGATCGGGAGGATCACCAACATGCGCATCACCGCAACCATTGTCAGACTGGCGCTTCTGGGCGGCACGAGCCTGCTCGCTACTTCCATCGCTTCGGCTCAGGATCAGGCCGCGGCCGGGTCTCAGCCGGGTGCTGCGGACGTGACTGCTTCAGCCCCCGTTGCAGAGCCGGAGATCGTCGTTACCGGCACGCAAATCCAGGGCGCGCAGATCAACGACGTGCTGCCCGTGACCGTGATCGACGAACAGTCGATCGAGAACAGCGGCGCATCGTCGGGCGACGAGATGTTCCGCGCCATCCCGCAGGCAGGGACCGTCGCCTTCAACGAGCAGAACGCGACGACCCAGAACAATGTGCGCGGCGATGTCGGCTCGATCAATCTGCGCGACCTGGGCACCGGCAACACGCTCTTGCTGATCAATGGCCGCCGCATGAACCTGCACCCCGGCTTCCAGACCGAGCTGCTTGTGCCGGTCGTCTCGCCCGACACCAACGAGATCGCGCCCGGGAGCGTCAGACGGATCGAGGTCCTGCGCGATGGTGCATCGGCCCTCTATGGCGCCGATGCCGTGGCGGGCGTGGTCAATACGGTCCTCAGGGGCGGGATGAAAGGCGGCTTTCTCGAAGCCGACTACCGCATGTCCGACGGGACGAGCCTGTACAACTACACATTGACCGGCGGCTATGGATTCGACTTCGGCGGCGGTCGCGGCAATCTTACCGTGTACGGTAGCTACTTCCACGAAAACGGCCTTCCCGTCACCGCGCGGGATTACGCGCGGGACGACAATCGCCTGCCATTGGTCGAAGGGACCGATTTCGAGGGCGAAGCTTCGTTCAACAACCGGAATACATTTGGCCCGTTCGGGCAGTTCGATATCCAGGCGCCTTCCAACCGCACGCCGATCGCCGACGATGACTTCTACCTCCAGCCGAGCACGTTCGCCGGCTGTCGCCTCCAATTCGGCGGTGGCATCTGTGCCCGCAACGGTACCACGCCGATTGCTGCCGTTCGTTACAACACGATATTCGGTAACAGCCTGATCAGCAAAAAGGACCGCTATAGTGCGATGGCGCTGCTCAGCTACGAGCTGACCGACAATATCGAGGCCTATTTCGAGGGGAGCTATTATCGCTCGGAGAGTGTGCGGAATTTCGATCCGTCGGCAATCCTCAGCGCGGTCCCCGTCGGTATCTCGCGCAACGCCTATTACAACCCCTTCGGCCCCATCACGCGAAACGGCCAGCCGAACCCACAGCGCCTGGCGGGCACCACGATTGCGGCTGATGGCGCCGACCTGATCATGGAACGGTACCGCTTCGTCGATGTCGGTAACCGGATCATCGACGTCGAGAAGGAAAGTTACCGGCTCGTCGCGGGATTGCGCGGCAACTTCGGCGCGTGGGACTTCGACACGGGCTTCGTCTATTCAGAAGCCGACACGGTCGACCTCGAACGCAACCGGGTTTCGCTCACGACCATGCAGCGGCAGATCAACCTGACCACGCCCGATGCATATAATCCGTTCAACGGCGGCTGTCTCGACGATCCGGGGCTCGGCGATTGCACGCCCAACCCGATCGCCTCGATCGAGCCGTTCCGAATCGACGTATTCCGCAAGGGCGGCACGAGCCTGGCGCTCGCCGACTTCAAAGTCAGCCGCAATGACCTGTTCACCCTTCCGGGCGGCGATGTCGGCATTGCCGCCGGCGTGGAGTGGCGGCGTGAGACGTTCTACGACGACCGCGATCCGCGGCTCGACGGGACCATCACCTTCACCGACAGCGTGACCGGCGTATTCAACGGCAGCGACGTTGCCGGCACCAGTGCATCCCCGGACACCGACGGTGTCCGCAACGTCTATTCGGCGTTCACCGAGCTGTTCGTTCCCCTGGTCAGCCCGGAGATGGACATTCCGCTGGTCGAGGCGTTCAACGTCCAGCTTGCGGGCCGGATCGAGCGTTTCGCCGACATCAGCGCAACCGCCAAGGTGCCGCGGATCGCGGCATCGTGGACGACCATCCCCGGCGTTACGTTCCGCGGCGCCTGGTCGCAGGGTTTCCGCGCACCGAACCTGGTGCAGGTGAACGACGACGGCACCACACGGTCGAACACCCGCGACGACTTCGTGGTCTGCCAGGCGCAGGTCGAGAAGGGCATTATCGACAGCCTTGCGGCCTGCCCCGGCGCGGGCGTGATCAGCTTCCGCTCGGGCGCACGCAACCTGCGGCCGGAAGACAGCGAAAGCATCAACCTTGGCATCGTGCTAGAGCCCGGGTTCCTGCCCGGCCTGACGGTCACGGCAGACTATTGGCGGGTCAAGCAGACCGGCCTCGTCGGCACGTTCGGCGATGACAATGCCATCGCGCTCGATCTGCTGCGCCGTCTGGCAGGGAGCACCAACCCCAACGTGATCCGCCAGGCGCCAACTGCCGACGACATCGCCCTGTTCGCCGGAACCGGTCTGGCCCCGGCGGGCCGGATCGAACGTGTGATCGACCCCTATGTCAACCTCGACAGCCGCGTGTCGAAGGGGTGGGATTTCGGGCTTGTCTATCGTGTGCCCGATTTCGGGGCCGGCGACTTCCGGATCCGGTTGAACGCCGCACGCCTCGACAGCTTCGTGCAGAGCGCGGGTTCCGACGGACAGGAAATCGTCGATGCGATTGCGGCCGGGACGCTGCCGCTCGACGTCACCGTCGGCGGGCTTGGCGAGCTTATGGAGGTCGACGGACGGCCCAAATGGCGGGCCAGTGGCTCGATCAACTGGGAGAAGGGTCCGGTCGCTGTGGGCTTGTTCGGCAGCTATGTCGGCAAGTTCTACGACACGAGCGTGGTTCGCGACATCCTGATCGTATCGGACGATCCCAACGCCAACTTCTTCCCCGTCGATGACGTCTTCACGATGAACGTGTCGGTCGCCTATACGATCAACAACGACACTGCGCTCGACGGAACCCGGCTGCGGTTCGCGATCAACAACCTGTTCGATACCGACCCGCCGCTCGCCGACGAGACCTATGGCTTCTACAGCGATCTGCACAGTGCGCGCGGCCGCCAGTTCGCCATTGAAATCAGGAAGAAGTTCTGACGCTGTGAGATGGCGCGCAAGAGTGCCTCGACCTAGGGTCAGGATCCATTAATTGCACGTTCGAGGCGTCGAAATGGCGAAGAGATCGGGTCTGGGCGGGCGCAGCGGATAGCATCGCCTGGCGAACGGCGGCGTCTGTCAACTGCATGTCCGATCCTTCAATCCGAGGCCCCCAAACTAGGAGACCGAGAGCTTGAATCGGCCCCTACTGGGCCCCCACTTTGGAGAGATGCCCTGAGATGGAGCGAAACGTCACGAGCCTATAAATGGCAGAATACCGCCATTTTTTCGAATTATAGAGATGTTGGGACGGCCTGAAACAGGCCCTTGGAGCGGGTAGCGGGAATCGAACCCGCCTAGCTAGCTTGGAAGGCTAGAGCATTACCACTATGCTATACCCGCTCACCCAAGGTCGGCGGCGATTGCCATTTTGCCCTCGCTTCGTCAAGAGTTGCGTCGAGCGCCATTGAGAACATTTCGGCAACATGGTAAGGATGCCCCGTGGATGACGGCGAACCCCATGACCCCGACGACCGCGCGGACGCGCCCCCGGTCCGCAAGATCATTCATGTCGATATGGATGCCTTTTATGCCTCGGTCGAGCAGCGCGACGATCCGGCGCTGCGCGGGCTGCCCGTCGCGGTCGGCGGGTCGTCGCGGCGCGGCGGCGTCGCGGCGGCGAGTTACGAGGCGCGGAAGTTCGGTGTGCGATCGGCGATGCCCAGCGTCACCGCCAAGCGCCAGTGCCCTGCCCTCGTCTTCGTGCCGCCGCGCTTCGAAGTATATCGCGAGGTATCGCACCAGATCCGCGCGATCTTTCGCGATTATGCCGATGAGGTCGAGCCGCTGTCGCTCGACGAGGCCTATCTCGACGTCAGCGCCGACAAGGCGGGGCTGGGCAGCGCGACCGCGACCGCACGGCTGATCCGGCGCCGCATTCGCGAGGAAACCGGCCTCACTGCCTCGGCCGGCGTTTCGTACAACAAGTTCATTGCCAAGCTCGCGTCGGACCAGAACAAGCCCGACGGCCTGACCGTCATCCCGCCGGGCAAGGGCGCCGTCTTTGTCCAAGCGCTGTCGATCCGGCGATTTCACGGCATCGGTCCGGTGACGGCGGCAAAGATGGAGGGGTTCGGCATTTTTTCGGGCGCCGATCTCGCCGCGAAGGATCCGCTGTGGCTCGCGACGCATTTCGGCAACAGCGCCGAATGGCTCTTTAATCTGGCGCGCGGGATCGACCATCGCCGCGTCAAGTCGAACCGGCCGCTCAAATCGCTGGGCGGCGAGCGCACCTTCTTCAACGACCTGATCACCGATACCGAAATTCGCGAAGCACTGGCGCATGTCTGCACCGTAGTGTGGGACCGCGCGGCGAAGAAGGGCGCGCGCGGACGGACGGTGACGCTGAAGCTGCGCTACGCCGATTTTCGCACGATCACCCGCGCGAAATCGGTGCCTTCGCCGATCCTCGACGGCGCGAGCCTGCTCGCGGCAGGCGAAGCGATCCTGGTTCCATTGCTCCCTACCGAACAGGGCATCCGCCTGCTCGGCGTGACCCTGAGCAAGTTCGAGGGCGAGGAAGAAGAGGACGAAGCCCCCGCCCCCGCCGACCTGCTCAGTCTTATTTAGCGAGCGCGGGCGCGAAGCGCCGCATCGCCGCCTTCATCTTCGGCGACATCGCCTGATAGGAACAGCGGATCAGCGGCTCGTCGGACACCTGAATCTCTTCGCGAAAGGGCGCGCCGACGCGATAAAGCGCACGGTCGGGGCCCGTCGCCTTCACCCGGAAATAGCCCGCGCCGTCATAGCCACCGAACTGCATCTGGGTAAAACCGCCCTCGACGGTGCGCGTCTGGGTGATCGGCTGCAGTTCAGCCGCGGGGCCGAGATTGCCCGTCGGGCCGTAATAATAGACCGAGCCCCAACGCTTGCCGTCAAAGATATAACCATAGCGCACCGTGGCGCATTTCTGGTTGTCGTTGGTCCAGAAGCCCGCCGCGATCGGCAATTTGATCGCCGGCTGTGCCATCGCCGGCGCGCTCACCGCCAGCGCCGCCAGTGCCATTATCCATCCGCGCATCGATACCCCCACCTTTGCCCAAGATGACGTCATGGTGGCGCAAATGGCGCGCGCGATCAACCCGCCGCCGCGAACACCCGCTCCTTGGTCGCGGTAAAACGGATCGACGGATTGCGCTGGGTCACATAGCCGACCTCCCACGCATCCTTCGCCATGAACACCGGCGCGCCGTCGCGGTCGGTCGCGGCGGCGCCGCGGTTGTCGGCCTGAAATGCCTTGAGCGCGGCGGCATCGTCGCTCGCGATCCAGCGCGCGGTGTCCCACGGCGACTGCTCCAGCTTCGCCTCGACCTTATATTCGGCCTCGAGCCGGCTGATGAGCACGTCGAGTTGCAGTTGGCCGACGACGCCGACGATCATGTTCGCGCCGATTTCGGGATAGAAGACCTGGATGATCCCCTCCTCGGCCATGTCGTCGAGCGCTTTCCTCAGCTGCTTGGTCTTGGTCGGGTCGACGAGCGCGACGCGGCGCAGGATTTCGGGGGCGAAGTTCGGCAGGCCGGTGATCATGATGTCGCTGCGTTCGGACAAAGTATCACCGACGCGCAAGGTGCCATGGTTCGGGATGCCGATGATGTCGCCGGGATAGGCCTCCTCGGCCATTTCGCGGTCCTGCGCGAGGAACAGCATCGGGCGGCTGATCGCGATCGCCTTGCCCGTCCCGCCCTGCATCAGCCGCATCCCGCGCTCGAACTTGCCCGAGCACAGCCGCATGAAAGCAATGCGGTCGCGGTGGGCGGGGTTCATATTCGCCTGCACCTTGAACACGAAGCCGGTGACGGCATCGTCGTCGGGCCGGACGGGCGCGGGTTCGGCGGGCTGCGGCTGCGGCCCCGGCGCATGGTTGGCGAGGCCCGCGAGCAGGTCGGTAACGCCGAACTCCTTGAGCGCCGAACCGAAGAACACCGGCGTCAGGTCGCCATTGCGATAGGCCGCGGCGTCAAAGGGCGCATAACAGGCCGACGCGAGCTCGGTCTCTTCGGTCAGCAGCGCCAGCCCGTCGGCGCTCAACCGTGCGGCGAGCCGCGGATCGTCCAGCCCCGTGACGGCAATCCGCTCGCCCTCATACATGCGCGACGCATCGCCACCGGGCACCATCAGCGCCGGATCGACAAGATCGTAGATCCCCTCGAACTGCCCACCCATGCCCGCGGGCCAGTTCATCGGACACACGTCGAGCGCGAGCCGGTCGGCAACCTCGTCGAGCAGTTCGAAGGGCGTCTGGCCTTCGCGGTCGACCTTGTTGATGAAGGTGATGATCGGTACCGAGCGCAGGCGGCACACCTCGAACAGCTTCAGCGTCTGCGGCTCGATGCCCTTCGCCGCGTCGATCACCATCACCGCGCTGTCGACGGCCGTGAGGGTCCGATAGGTGTCCTCGCTGAAATCCTCGTGTCCCGGCGTGTCGAGCAGATTGAAGATCAGCCCGGCATGTTCGAAGGTCATCACCGACGAGGTTACCGAAATCCCGCGCTGCTGCTCGATCTTCATCCAGTCGGAGCGCGCGCGTCGCGCGGCCCCGCGCGCCTTCACCTCGCCCGCGATATGGATCGCGCCGCCCGCGACGAGCAATTTTTCGGTCAAGGTCGTCTTGCCCGCGTCGGGGTGCGAGATGATGGCAAAGGTGCGGCGGTCGGGGTGCTTGGACATGGGTCAGGACCTGCTAATTGCGTGTTCGAGGCGTCGAAATGGCAAAGATATTGGGTTCGGGCGGACGCAGGGGTAGCATCGCTACCCGCAAGGCCGCACGGACCCAATATCGAAGCCATTTCGGCGTCCCTTCGGGATTTGGCCAATTTTGTCCAGAGCCGCGTCGACGAGCCTTGGAATATTATCATATGCCTACGCCTCGGCTCCTAGCTCTGAACAAAATTGGCTCAAACCTCGAATACGCAATTAGCAGGTCCTGACCCAAGGCGCGGGCGCCTAGCAGGTGGCAGGGCAAGTGGAAAGGGGCTGGCGCGGCCGCCGCGCCGCGCGCATGATCCGCCGATGCGAAACCTGCTTCTTGCCGCCGCGCTGATCGCGGCGCCCGCCACCGCTCAGGATGCGGCGCTCGTCGGCGACTATCGCCTGACCGAGGGGCCCGACGTCGCGGGGGTGCTCCGCATCGGCGAAGACGGGCGTTTTGTTTACTGGCTGGCCGCGGGCGCGCTGGACGAACGCGCCGCGGGACGGTGGCAGGCGCGCAGCGGCATGGCCTGCCTCACCACCGAGCCCAAACCCGTGCCGCCGGTCATCGAGAAAGGCCCGATCATCGCGGTCGAGGGCACCGTCCCCACCCTGCTCGTCACTTGGCCGAACGGCGACGGCGTGCCGGGGGTCGATTTCGTGATCGGTTTCGACCGCGGCGAACCCCTGACCGGCTATACCCAATATGACGGCTGGACGATGCCCGAAGGCGATCGGCGCGTTCCGACATGGGTCGAGTTCAGCGAACCCATATATCGCATCACTGCGCCGCGTTTTGAGTTGGCAGCGAGCGACGGCGGCAAGCTCCGCGCGATTGTCGTTCCCAATGACCTGGGCATCGTCGATTTCGACGCCGCCTGCGCCGAACGCACCGAAGCAGGCCTCATCCTGCACCGGGCGGAGGGCGATATGCGTTTTGTTCTGGCCGGTGGGGAGTAATCGAGGATGGCGACGGCAGTTTTGGGGTGGTGATTCCGATCCTCCCTCGCAGGGGGAGGGGGACCACCGAAGGTGGTGGAGGGGCACGGGCCCGCATAGGCCGCGTTCGACCGATGGTACCCCTCCACCATGCTTCGCATGGTCCCCCTCCCCGTTCCGGGGAGGAGCGCAACGGCCGAAACCCGCCTCCCCCAACTAACCCTTCGCCATGAGCTTCATCGTCATCGCGGTCAGCGCCTCGGTCGCGGTCGAGATGACCGCGGGCGCATCGGGTGCCCAGAAGGGCGAGTGGAGGCTGGGCAGCGACCGCCCTTCTTTCTTTGCCGCGTCATATTCGGCCTGCGGCACGCCGCCGACCCAGATGATCAGGCTTTTGATGTCCTTATCCTCGCGCGCAAAGCGGCCGAAATCTTCGCCGCCCATCACGGGCGGCATCTGGACGACGCGCTCATCGCCGAAATTCGTCTTCAGGAACGCCGCCATCTCCTCGGTGAAGTCGGGCGTGTTGAAGGTCGCGGGCGTATATTCATCCTTCTGCACCGTCACCACGGGCATCCGGTCGGCGGGCATTCCCGCCGCGATCGCCTCACCCTTCGCGATGCGCGCGATGCCGTCCAGCAGATGATCGCGTACTTCGTCGGTATAGCTGCGCACCGTCAGTTGCAGCCGCGCTTCGTCCGAAATGATATTGTGCTTGGCGCCGGCATGGAAGCTTCCCACCGTCACCACCGCGCTGTCGAGCGGGCTGATCTCGCGCGACACCAGCGTCTGGAGCGACCCGACGATGCGGCTGGCGAGCACGATCGGGTCTTTCGTCGCCTGCGGATAGGCGCCGTGGCCGCCGACGCCCTTTACCAGCACATCGACGCTGTCGACATTGGCGAGTGCGTAGCCCGGCGTATAGCCGATCCGCCCCGCGGGAAACTGCGCCGCGTCGTGGAACGCCAGCACATATTCGGGCTTGGGAAAGCGGGTATAAAGCCCATCCTCCAGCATCATCCGCGCGCCCGCGCCGCGTTCCTCGGCGGGCTGGCCGATCATCACCAGCGTGCCCGACCATTTATCCTTGTTCGCCGCCATCAGCCGCGCGACGCCGACCCACGCGGTCATATGCGTGTCGTGACCGCACGCGTGCATCACGCCCGTCTCGACCCCCTCGGCGGTGGTCACGCGCACCTTCGACGCGCCCGGCAGCCCAGTTTGTTCCGTGACCGGAAGGCCGTCCATGTCGGCGCGGACCATCACGACCGGCCCGGGCCCGTTCTTCATCACCGCGACGACGCCGGTGCCCCCCACCTTTTCGGTGACCTCGAACCCCAGCGTGCGCGCTTCGGCCGCCAAAATGCCCGCCGAGCGCACTTCCATGAAGCTGAGTTCGGGGTTGGCGTGCAGGTCATCGTAAATCTTCATCAGCGACGGCATCTGCGCCTGCACCTCGCCGCCCAGGGTTTGCGCCGTCGCGGGGGCCGCAAAGGCCAGCGCCGCAGCGCCCAACCAGAAACTGCGCATAAATACCCTCCCCTTCATCAGTTCGCCGGAACCAGTTCGATCACGTCGAGCAGCGATTCATATGCCGGTGCCGGCAGCACGAGCCGCCAGCGATTATCGCCGATCCGTTCGATCAGCCCGGCCATGTCGCGCATCCGGTCGCTGCCGTAATTGACCGCCATTTTTTCATCGCCGAGTTCGAGCGTGCCAAGAAATATCTGGCGTTTCAGATTGTCGGGGAAGATCAGCCCCACGGGGCGCTGCGATCCGGTGACCTTGGTCAGGCTCGACAGCCCTTGTTCCACCGCCACGCGGCACCGAAACCAGCCATAGGCGATATAGGATAGCCCGACGCGCCCCTGCGCACCGACCTTGATCGTGCGGCATCGATAGGCGCCCGCCGGAAGGTGCGCGTTAGGCAGCGCCGCGGTGGGTTGAAGCAGCGCACCCTCGCGGTCGATTTCGGCGCCATGGCCCTTGGCGCGCGCATCGGCGAGCGCGGCCTGCCAGCTGCTGTGCCAGCCGCGAATCCGCTGCTTGTCGGCATCGGTCGCCGTCGCACGCCACGTTCCGCTCGTATCGGGGGCGTCGGCCGCCGACGGCGGAATCGTCGGCACGACAGTCCGGCACGCGCCAAGGGTGACGCCCAGCGCCACCGCGAAAACCCATATGGTGCGACCCATGATTCTCTGTTTCTCCCCGACCCCGTTTGGTTAACCTTAGGGTGACAAAGGAAATTGCTCAAGGCCGCCGCGTCAGCCGGCGGTCCAGCCGCCGTCGATGCTGAGGTTCGCGCCTGTAATATTCGCCGCCTCGTCGCGGGTCAGGAAGGACGCGAGCGCCGCGACCTGATCGATGGTGACGAACTGCTTGGTCGGCTGCCCCGCGAGCAGGACATCGTTGATCACCTGTTCGCGCGTCAAGCCGCGTGCCTTCATCGTGTCGGGGATCTGGTTTTCGACGAGCGGCGTCCAGACATAGCCAGGGCTGATGCAATTGACGGTGATGCCGGCGTCGGCAACCTCAAGCGCCACGGTCTTGGTCAGCCCGGCCAGCCCGTGCTTCGCGGTGACATAGGCCGATTTGAAGGGCGAAGCGACGAGCGAGTGCGCCGAGGCGGTGCCGATGATCCGTCCCCATTTCTTTTTGCGCATCCCTGGAACGGCATGGCGGATCGTGTGGAACGCCGCGGTCAGGTTGAGCGCGATGATCATGTCCCATTTTTCGGTCGGGAAATCCTCGACGGGGGCGACGAATTGCATCCCCGCATTGTTGACGAGAATGTCGACCCCGCCGAAATCCGCCTCCGCACGCGCAAACATCGCCGCGATCTCGTTGGGCTTGATGAGGTTGGCGCCGTCATAGGCCGCCTTGCCCCCACTAATCGCTTCCAGCCCCTTGCGTTCGGCCTCGACCGCGTCGGCGTCGCCGAAGCCGTTGATGATGATATTGGCGCCATCGGCGGCAAAGGCCTTGGCGATGCCGAGCCCGATGCCCGAGGTCGATCCGGTGACGAGGGCGGTTTTTCCTTTGAGGCGCATGGCAGCGATCCTTTCGGTGGGGAAGAGATTCAGGGAACGTCAGGCTCGGCCTTTGGTCGCAATGCATTCGATTGCACCGCGAAGCTGTCGGAGCGGCCCTCTGCGATGCTTTCGGCGAGCAGATGGCCGTCCTTCATCGCCGCTTCGACCGCGGCGTGGCCAAGCGCCCAGTTGATTTCCATCGTCGAGCGCGAAAATTCGAAATCGCGCGCGCCGGTCTGCCAGGCAGGGGGTTCGTGGATCAGCTGGACGACATTGAGCGCCTTGCAATCGACCATCCGCCGCACCGCCTTCACTTCGGGAATGTCGGCAAACTCGTCGGGCAGCTTCGCCAGCATCCGGTCGATCAGCCGATGTTCCTTCCGCCGCCGCACCAGCCCGTCCGAAATGCGCCGTGTGCGGCTCGAATAGCGGATGTCCTTCTCGCGCGACCATGCCTCTTCCAGATCGTGCGGCCGCGTCCCGCGCGCAGGAAACAGGTCGACCTGAAACACCAGCATATCCTCGTGCGCCGCGGCGACGACATGTTCGAGCGGGGTGTTCGACACCAGCCCGCCGTCCCAATACCAATGCCCGTCGATCTCGACCGGCGGCAGGCCTGGCGGCAAGGCACCCGACGCCAATATATGCCGCGCATCGATCGTGTCAGTTGTCGTATCGAAATAACGGAAATTCCCCGTTTCGACCGCAACCGCGCCGACCGACAGGCGGACTTTGCCCGTGTTCACCCGGTCCCAGTCGATCAGCCGATCGAGCGTCTGGGCGAGCGGCGCGGTGTCGTAAAAGCTGATCGCTTCGGGGGTTTGGCGTTCGGCAAAGGCGGGCGGCGGAAAACGCGGGGTGAAAAAACCCGGCACCCCGAACGCCATCACCTGCCCGGCGGCGGCCATATGCGACCATTCGCGTGCCCAGTCATTGTCGGGGATCGGCAGCGACGGCAGCGCCGAGGAGACGCCTTCCCAAAACTCGCGCATCTTGCCGACCGCCTGGTCGCGCTCGTTGCCCGCGATGATTGCGGCATTGACCGCGCCGATCGAGATGCCCGCGACCCAATCGAGTTCGATGCCCAGGTCGATCAGCGCCTCGTAAACCCCCGCCTGAAACGCGCCAAGCGCGCCGCCCCCCTGCAGGACGAGGACGACCAGATCGGGAAGCGGAAGCGCGGCGCGGGTGGCTCGGCGGGGCATGGACTCGTGATCCTTGGGTTACGGGCGATGATTTGTGCACCGCAGCACGTTTCATTGCAATGGCTTGCCCGATGCGAAGCCCCTTCCAATTGCCCGGTGCTGCTGTAACACTCGGGCCGAAACGACCCTTTGCCGTTGGAGAAGCCCGATGCGCCTCGATGATTATGATCCCGGAGACGATATTCGCGATCTGGGCCGGGGCGGCGGTGGTGGCGGGTTCGGCGGAGGCGGAGGCCTCGGCGGACTGCTGATCGGCTTCCTGCCGATGCTGCTCGGCCGCAAGATGGGGTGCGGAACGATCCTGCTGCTCGGCGCGGTCGCCTTTTTTGTGCTCGGACCCGGCGCCAACATGCTGAGCATCGGCGGCGGCACCGCCGATCCGATGGCCGACAGCCGCGGCGCCGCCCAAGGCGTCGCCTGCGACACCGAGGCCGAGCGTTTCGCCTGCAATGTCTTCGGATCGACGCATCAGGTGTGGGAGCAGCTTGTCAGCGGTTATCAGCAACCGACGCTGAATTTTTACTCGCATAGCGTCGATAGCAAAGGCTGCGGCTCCGCAAGCTCGGCCATGGGCCCCTTTTATTGTCCCGCCGATCAGGGCGTCTATCTCGACACCGATTTTTTCCGTGATCTGGAACAGAAGTTCGGCGCCGCGGGCGACGCGGCGCAGGCCTATGTCGTCGCGCACGAGGTCGGCCATCATATTCAGACGATCAGCGGCATTTCGGATCAGGTGCGCCAGGCGCAGGGGCGCAGTTCGCAGGCCGAGGGCAACCAGTTGCAGGTTCGCATGGAACTTCAGGCCGACTGCTACGCCGGCGTGTGGGCCGCGCGCGCGCGCAACAGCGCGGGCCAGACTGTGATGGAGGCAGGCGACATGGAAGAAGCGATGCGCGCCGCCAATGCGATCGGCGACGACACGCTGATGCGCTCGGCGGGCCAGCGCCCCGTGCCCGAAAGCTTCACCCACGGGACGAGCGAACAACGCATGACCTGGCTGCGCCGCGGCCTGCAAACGGGGGATCCGCGCCAGTGCAACGCATTCGACACCGCCATCTGAGCGCCGCGCTCGCGGCATCGCTTTTGGCGGCATCGCCCGCGTCGGCCGAAACCCTCTATATCCAGGCCGGACGGCTGATCGACGGCGTCGCGAACGACGTTCGTACCCGCCAGTGCATCACCGTCGAGGCCGAACGCATCAAGGCTGTCGGTCCATGCGGGCCGACCCCCGATGGAGCGAAGCGGCTCGACTGGTCGGCCTTCACCCTCCTTCCCGGTCTGGTCGACCTCCACACCCACCTCGCCGACCTTGGCCAGAGCGCCGATCTCGCCGCGCCGATCAAGGCGTCACCCGCCGAAACCGCGCTCGTCGGCGCGCGCAACGCGCGCGTGACGCTGGAGGCCGGATTTACCAGCGTCCGCGATGTCGGCACCTATCGCGGGCTCGCCGACGTGACCCTGCGCAATGCGATTGACCGCGGCGACGTCCCCGGTCCGCGCATGTGGGTCGCGGGCGCCTATATCACCATCCCCAAGGGCGGCGGCGAGCTCAACGGCGTCGTCCCGAACGAGCAGCTACCGCCCGACATGCGCCTCGGCGTCGCCGCGACGCCCGAGGAGGCGGCGGAAAAAGCAGCGTTTCTCCTCGATCAGGGCGCCGATTTCATCAAGGCGATCGCCACCGGCGCGGTGCTCGCGATCGGCACCGAACCCGGCGCGCCCGAGCTTACCGAGGATCAGTTGCGGGCGGTCGTCAAGGTCGCCCACGCCCGCGGCAAGCGGGTCACCGCACACGCCCACGGCGCCGAAGGGATCAAGACCGCTATTCGCGCCGGGGTCGACAGCATCGAGCACGCCAGCCTCGCCGACGAAGAAGCGCTGCACCTCGCAAAGCAGCACGGCACCTGGCTCGCGATGGACATCTACAACGGCACCTACATCGACGAGGAAGGCACGAAACAGGGCTGGCCGGAGGAATATCTGCGCAAGAACCGCGAGACCACCGACGCACAGCGCGCCGCCTTCCGCCGCGCGGTCGAGCTAGGAGTCAACATCGGCTATGCCACCGACGCCGGCGTCTATCCGCACGGGCTCAATGCGCGACAGTTCCGCAATATGGTCAAATATGGAATGACGCCGATGCAGGCGATCCAGTCGGCGACCGGCCGCGCCGCCGAAGAAATGGGCCGCAGCGACATCGGCGCGATCGTTCCCGGACGCTACGCCGATTTTGTCGCGGTAAAAGCCGACCCGCTGGCCAACATCACGGCGCTCGAGGCGATCGATCATGTGATGAAGGGCGGCGTCCTGGTGCGTTGACAACCGCAACCGCAGCTTGGCCCGGCCTTTGATGGCCGCTCTAATATTCGACGATGATGCGAATCCTGTCGACGGCGAGGCCGGCGGCGCGGGCGATCTGTTCGCGGCTGCGGTCGATTACCTCCTGAAGCGGCTCGGGCGCAGCATCGCCGAGGGATTCGTCGAGCGCCGGTTCCGCGCTCGCCTCTTCGGCATCGGGCGCTCGCGCGACGGTGCCGGTCGGTTCAAGCGCCGGGACGACGGCGCTTTTCAATTCGACCGCGCTGAGCGTCGCCGGCGATACCGGACCTTCGAACTGGCACCCGAAAAGCCGCCCGCTGGCCCAGATGACGACCGCGGTGATGTCCCCCGCATGGGGAAGTTCGATTTCGATCCTGTCGCAGGCCTCCAGCTGGATGTCGCTTTCGAACAGCAGGCCCGTTCCCGAAATATTGTGGATCTGGACTGCGATGCCGGTCCCGTCATGTTTTACGCCGCGGGCAAGCAGGCTGAGTTTGCGGCGCACGTCCTGACGTTGGTCGCCATTCGGCGCCAGGGGAAGGAACTGTCCGTAAATAGGCATAGGCGATTGTTGGAGTTGGCTGGTTAAAAGAAGGTTAGCGAGACGGGCAAAAGGCGGCGCACGGTAAGAAATATCCGGCTGCTCGTCGCGACGCGCGGCGCGGAAGCATTGAACGACCGCGCACAGGAGGAAGGCGCTTGAACGCGCTCGCTCCCTTGCTAAACCGCTTCCATGCGAAAACTTCTCCTCACCAGCGCGCTCGCGCTCACTGTCGCCCTCTCCGCTCCCGCCCTTGCTCGCCCGATGACCGAGGTCGATCTGGCGACGCTGAAGCGCGTCGCCGCGCCGACGGCATCGCCCGACGGGCGCTGGGTCGTCTTCCAGATGACCGAGACCGAGGCGGGCTCCTACAAGCGCTCGACCGGGCTCTGGCTCGTCGACCGCCATGCCAAAGACGCGCTACCGATCTCGATTGCCGACACCGCCGGAAAAAATGAAACCTCTCCCGCTTTCGACAAGGACGGCATTCTCTATTTCCTTTCGAACGCTTCGGGCAAAAGCGAGGTGTGGCGCATCGATCCCAAGGTCGGCGGCGTCGGGACGCAGGTCACCGACACCAAGGCCCACGTTGCCGGTTTCAAGATTTCGCCCGACGCGACGAAGCTGCTCGCCTGGGGCGACATCGCCAAGGAATGCACCGATTTCGGCTGCGAGGCGAAGGATAAGGGCGCGCTCGTCGGTCCCGGCAGCGGCCGGCTTTATAAGGATGGCGTCGGCTTCGTGCGCCATTGGGATGAATGGGAAACTCCGGGCACCTACAGCCGCCCCTTCATTTTCAATTTGGCGGGTGGCAAGGCGACCGCGGCGCGCCCCGCCGATGCCGGGCTGATCGGCGATACGCCGTCCAAACCCTTCGGCGGCGGCGAGGAACTTGCGTGGGGCGCCGACAGCCGCACCGTCTTTTTCACGCTGCGCAAGGCCGACCGGAACGAGCCGACATCGACCAACCTCGACATCTATCGCTGGCTGGTCGACAGCCGGATGATGCCGGTTAATCTGACCGCCGACAATCAGGCGACGGACACGCTGCCGACGCCCTCGCCCGACGGCAAGTGGCTCGCCTATGCCGCGATGGCGCGGCCGGGTTATGAATCCGACCGGCTGGTGCTGATGCTGCGTAACCTCGAAAGCGGCGAGACGCGCAAACTCACCGATGCGTGGGATCGCTCGGTCGGTTCGATCGCCTGGGCGGCGGACGGCAAATCGCTCTATGTCACCGCGCAGGATGTGCTCGAACATCCGGTGTTCCGCGTCAACGTCGCGACGGGCAAGGTCGAGAAGCTCGCGGCCTCGCCTGAAGCCTTTGAGGGCAATATCGCCAACGTCACGCCGCTTACCGGCGGTGCGCTCCTCTATTCGCGCAACAGCGCGCTTGCGCCGACCGACCTGTTCGTGCGCGATGCCAGGGGCAAGGTCGGCCAGCTCACCAACGTCAACGCCGATCGCCTCGCCGAATTCGATCCGGTCAAGCTCGAAAGAATCCGGTTTGCGGGCGCGAACGGCGACACGGTCTGGGGCATGATCCTGAAGCCCGCGAACAGCACCGCCAAGCTGCCGGTCGCCTTCATCGTCCATGGCGGCCCGCAGGGCAGCTTCGGCAACAGCTGGTCGACGCGCTGGAACCCGCGCCTGTTCGCGCAGCAGGGCTATGGCGTCGTCACCGTCGATTTCCACGGCTCGACGGGTTACGGACAGGCCTTCACCGACAGCATCAACCAGGATTGGGGCGGCAAGCCGCTCGAGGATCTGAAGCTCGGCCTTGCCGCCGCGGGCGCGCAGGATGCGCAGCTCGACATCGCCAACGCCTGCGCGCTCGGCGCCTCCTATGGCGGCTATATGATGAACTGGATTGCCGGCCAGTGGACCGACGGCTTCAAATGCCTCGTCCAGCACGACGGCGTATTTGATCTCCGCGCAATGGCGTTCGAGACCGAGGAGCTGTGGTTCGACGAATGGGATCATGGCGGCCCCTGGTGGGAACGCACCGACCCCGAAAAGTGGAACCCGGTCAATCATGTCACCAAATGGAAGACGCCGATGCTGGTCATCACTGGCGAAAAGGATTTCCGCATCCCCTACAGCCAGGGCCTCGCCGCCTTCACCGCACTCCAGCGCCGCGGCGTGCCGTCGCAGCTGCTCGTCTTTCCCGACGAAAACCATTGGGTGCTGAAGGGCGCGAACAGCGTCCAGTGGCACCAGACGGTTTTCAACTGGCTGGATAGCTATTTGAAGAAATAACGACCACTCCAATTCCGTTCGCATCGAGCGAAGTCGAGACACCGCGAGGCCGTGCGCCATCGACGGGCATCTCGACTCCGCTCGATGCGAACGAAACAGTGGTGACGTCCGCCGAATCGATCCCCCCTTGCCGCGCCGCACCATGGCTGGCAAAGGCGCCCCGCTATGCCGATGGAAAAAACCTTCGATCCCGCCGCCATTGAGGCGAAATGGGCCACTGAATGGGAAAGCCGCGGGCTGTTCCGCCCCGCGCGCCCCGACGCCCAGCCCTTCACGATCGTCAACCCGCCGCCGAACGTCACCGGCGCGCTGCACATCGGCCATTCGCTCGATAACACGCTGCAGGATGTGCTGATCCGGTACGAGCGGCTGCGCGGCAAGGATGCGCTGTGGGTCGTCGGCACCGACCATGCCGGCATCGCGACGCAGATGGTCGTCGAACGCCAATTGAACGAGCGTCAACAGAAGCGCACCGATTTCTCGCGCGAAGAGTTCATCGACAAGGTGTGGGAATGGAAAGCCGAAAGCGGCGGTCAGATCACCCGCCAGCTCCGCCGTCTCGGCTGCTCGATGGACTGGAGCCGCGAGCAATTCACCATGGACCCGCATTTCACCAAGGCGGTGGTCAAGGTGTTCGTCGACCTGCACAAAAAGGGTCTGATCTACCGCGACAAGCGTCTCGTGAACTGGGATCCCGCGCTCAAGACGGCGATCTCCGACCTTGAGGTCGAATCGCGCGAAGTGCCGGGGCATATGTGGCATTTCAAATATCCGCTCGCGGGCGGCGAAACCTATACCTATGTCGAGCGCGACGCCGACGGCAACATCGTGCTTCAGGAAGAGCGCGACTATATTTCGATCGCGACGACGCGCCCCGAAACGATGCTGGGTGACGGCGCCGTCGCGGTGCACCCCGATGACGAACGCTATCGGCCCATCGTCGGCAAATTTTGCGAGATTCCGGTCGGTCCCAAGGCGCATCGCCGCCTGATCCCGATCATCACCGACGACTATCCCGATCCCGATTTCGGGTCGGGCGCGGTCAAGATCACCGGCGCGCACGACGAGAATGACTATGGCGTCGCGCAGCGCAATGGCATCCCGATGTACCGGCTGATGGACGACGTCGCCGCGATGCGCGCCGACGGGCCGAGCTATGCCGAGGCATCGGCGCGCGCGATCGAAATCGCCAAGGGCGCGCCCGCGACCCCGGCCGAAATCGACGCGCTGAACCTTGTGCCCGAGGAATATCGCGGGCTCGACCGCTACGAGGCCCGCAAACGCGTCGTCGCCGACATCGACGCCGAAAGGCTGATGGTCAAGGTCGAGGACAAGCTGATCATGCAGCCCTTCGGCGACCGCGGCGGCGTGGTGATCGAGCCGATGCTGACCGACCAATGGTATGTCGATGCCAAGACGCTCGCGCAGCCGCCGATCCAGGCGGTGCGCGACGGGCGCATCAACATCGTCCCCAGGACGTGGGAAAAGACCTTTTTCAACTGGATGGAAAATATCCAGCCCTGGTGCGTCTCGCGGCAATTGTGGTGGGGGCACCGGATTCCGGCTTGCTACGGTCCGCAAAAAACCGGCGACGGCCTGTTGGGCATGATTATGTCGATCGCCAACGATCCCGCTCGCGGGGCGGTGGCATTAGGCAAATCATTTGTTGGTTCCAGCGACGAAGAAATTCGGGCGCAGGCTAGCGAGTATTACGGCATCGCGCCGGAGCAGATAGAAATTCGCGAGCAAAACGAGATCAACGAAGCGTTTTCCTATGTCCAGAAATCAGGCGAACCGATAAAAATCTCCATCTTTCGAGACCCCGACGTCCTCGACACCTGGTTCTCCTCGGCCCTCTGGCCCTTCGCGACGCTCGGCTGGCCCGAAAACACCGACCTTCTGAAGCGCCACTATCCTAACGACGTCCTCATCTCGGGTTTCGACATCCTGTTCTTCTGGGATGCCCGCATGGCGATGCAGGGGATGGAGTTCATGGGTGAAGTGCCGTGGAAGACGCTCTATCTCCACGGCCTTGTCCGCGCGCCCGACGGGGCGAAGATGTCGAAGTCGAAGGGCAATGTCGTCGACCCGCTCGGCCTGATCGACCAATATGGCGCCGATGCACTGCGCTTTTTCATGTCGGCGATGGAAAGCCAGGGCCGCGACATCAAGATGGATGATGCGCGCCTCGCGGGCTATCGCAACTTCGCAACGAAGCTGTGGAACGCCGCGCGCTTCTGCGAAGCCAACGGCATTTCGGCCTCGACCAGCCTCGAAGCCCCCGCGGCCACGCTGCCCGTCAACCGCTGGATCATCTGCGAAGTTGCCGCGACCGTCACCGCGATGGAAACGGCCTTTGCCGCCTATCGCTTCGACGATGCCGCGAACGCAATCTACAGCTTCGCGTGGGACCGCTTCTGCGACTGGTATCTGGAGCTGATCAAAGGCGCGATCGACGACGAGACAAAGACCGTCGCCGGCTGGGTGCTCGACCAGATCCTCGTCATGCTTCACCCCTTCATGCCCTTCATCACCGAAGAGCTGTGGACGGGGCTTGGCGACCGCGCCGACTATCCGCTGATCACCGCCAAATGGCCCGCGCCGAACGCTGCGCGTGACGCGGAGGCCGGCGCCGACATCGATTGGCTGATCAAGCTCGTCAGCGAATTGCGCACCGCCAAGGCCGAACTCGGCCTGCCCCCCGGCGCACGCCTGACCGCCCATTTCCCGGCGGCGCTCAAGGATCGCGCCGACAAGCTGGCCGCGCAGCTCGACCGCCTCGCGCGCCTCCAAACCATCAGCTTCGACCCCGCCCCCGCGGGCGCTTCGGCGCAGTTGGTCGTCGAGGGCGAGACGATCACCGTCCCGCTCGAAGGCGTGATCGACATCGCCGCCGAACGCGACCGCCTGAGCAAAGCGCTCGCCGCGGCGACGAAAGAGCGCGACAGTCTCGCGGGGCGGCTCAATAACCCCTCCTTCGTCGAGCGCGCCAAGCCCGAAGCCGTTGAAAAGGCACGCGCCGATCATGCCGCAAAGGAAGCCGAGGCCGACCGCCTGACCGCCGCGCTCGCGCGTCTGGGCTAATCGGCGCGCCCCGCGCCTTTCGACCAAGGCGCGGGCGGCTTCGACTGGCGGCCCGCTGCGCGCTAGCCATTGCCTAGGCTTTGGCGCTAAAAGCCGGGGTAATGAACGCAAACATCCGTAAAGACGCGCTGCGCGACCAGCGCGCCAAAATGCTCGCGGCGGCGCCCGACTGGCGCGCGTCCGACGCGCGCGTGAACCCGCGCGTCGCGATCGGGTCGATCCTCGCCATGTGGCTGATCTATTTCCTGATCACCACCGGTCTTGCGATGCTGACCGGTGCAAGCGAGCAATGGGCCTTTGCCGGACGCCGAGCAATCGTCGTCGTCGCGGGCATTTTGTGCACCTTCGTGCTCTATCAATTGCTCCAGCGCGCGCAGCCGCGCAGTTTCGGGGCGCGCCTCGGCGCCGCGCTCGGCGCCGCCGTCCCGCTCGTCGTGGTTTACGCCAGCATCAATCTGTTCGTCTTTTTCTACTGGTTTCCGGCGCCCGACAGCGCCAAGGTCATCGAGGAAGTGCAGTCGAAATTCCCGGTCGCGTGGGAAATGGTGCTCATCCTCGACAGCTCGATCCGCTGGTATTTCATCTTCGCGGTCTGGGCCGCGCTCTATGTCGCCTTCGGCTATGCGAATGAAATGCGCGCGGTCGAGCGCCGCGCCAATCATTTCCGCATGGAGGCCAAGAATGCGCAGCTGCGCGCGCTGCATTATCAGGTCAATCCGCATTTCCTGTTCAACACGCTGAACTCGCTGTCGACCCTCGTACTTAAGGGGTCGAAGAGCGAAGCCGAAACGATGATCATGAACCTGTCGTCCTTCCTGCGCTCGAGCCTTGCGGTCGATCCCGAACAGCTCGTCAGTCTCGACGAGGAAATCGCGCTCCAGCAGCTTTACCTCGACATCGAACAGGCGCGTTTTCCCGATCGTTTGCAGGTCGAGGTATCGATGCCCGACGAGCTCAAACGCGCGTGCGTGCCGGTGCTGATCCTGCAACCGATCATCGAAAATGCGATCAAATATGGCGTTTCGCCCAGCAAGGGGCGGATCGCGATCCGCCTGCAAGCCAGCGCCGAATATGGCCTGCTGGTGCTGCGGATCGAAAATGACGTCGATCCCAAGGCGCCGGCGCCCGCATCGGGAACGGGCCTTGGCCTCGGCAATGTCCGCGAGCGCCTGCTGACGCGCTATGGCCCCGCGGCCGGATGCGAATGGGGCAAATCGGACGATGGCGGGTTCGTCGTTTCGCTATGGCTGCCGCTGGCTCGGGAGGCTTGTTGATGCTTCAAACCTTGCGCACATTGATCGTCGATGACGAGCCGCTCGCGATCGAGCGGCTTCAGATCCTTGCCGGGCAACAGGACGGGATTTCGCTCGTCGGCACCGCGAGCGACGGCGCTTCGGCGCTCCGCATGGTCGATGCGCTCGCGCCCGACCTTCTGCTGTGCGACATCGCGATGCCCGATCTCAACGGCCTGGAGGTTGCCGCGGCCATCGAGCAGCTCGACAACCCGCCCGCCATCGTCTTCGTCACCGCTTTCGATCAATATGCCGTTGCCGCGTTCGAAGTGGCCGCAGTCGATTATCTTCTGAAACCCGTCTCTCCGGACCGCCTGGCGCGCGCGCTGTCGCGCGTGCGCGAATGGCGCGCGACTGAGCGGTCGCCGACGCAGAAAAGCAAGTGGATCACCGAATTCTGGGTCCAGAACCGCGGCGAGATGCTGCGCATCGACGCGGCGCAGGTCGACCTGATCGAGGCCGAACGCGACTATATGCGCCTGCATGTCGGCGGACGCAGCTGGCTGATCCATCAGACGATCAAATCATTGGAAGCGCGGATGAACCCCGACCAGTTCATGCGCATCCACCGGTCGAAGATGATCCGGCGCGACGGCATCGTCGGGCTCAAGCATCATGGCGACGGCGCCTGGAGTGTCGACCTGGGCGAAGGCGGCGTGCACCGCATCGGCCGCACCTATCTGCACGATGTAAAGGCGATCATGCACGCCTGACGACAAGGCGGCCATGCCGCCGGGGCATGACCGCCTTACCGAATGATCGCAAGGGACTGCGATCAGGGAGCGGCGGCGATGACGAGCCGCCCGGCGTCGGCAAATCGCGCGCCGTCGCCGTTGAAAAGCGCGGCAAGTTTCGTATCCGCGTCGGCCATCGCCGAAGTTTCGCACTGCATCGCCGGCGCGCGCTCGGCGAGCGTTTGCCGGTAGTTCGGCCGACTATTGCACACCTTGCGCACCGCATATTTGACGCGCGACGTCAGCGCTTCGCGGCCTTTGGCAGTCGAAAGGTTCAGATCGCCATATTTGACGATTGCGGTACGCCGTTCGCCATCGTCTTCGCTTGCGGCGGCGGGAACGGAAAGGCCAGTCAGCGCCATCGGCGCCGCCAGTAGAATGAAAGTAAGGTTCGCCATGGGGGAGTCCTCTCGCAGGGGGATCGGATGCGGGATACGAAGCACCCGGACCGGGGAGACCGAAGCCCTCCGCATCCCGCAGCCTTTGAATGCCTCATCCGCTGCACTGGATCACGCAGGGTTCGACCGGCCCCGACGGCGCGTCGATCAGACCGACGAAAGGCGTCTGCCGGTCGACGAATGGCCGACCGTCCGGTAATTTCATGACAGGAACCTTGCATAATGACCGAAATATGACCAGTTTTGGTCATCGTGAGGAAATATTCTTACTCCGCGACTCGCAGGGTAGAGGTCATTGTGCTTCGCCTGTTGTTGCTGGCGCTTGTCGGCACCATCTGCGGCGCGCTGCTCGGCGAGATGGTCGCGGGGCAACGGCTGAGCGGCGGTTCGTCCGAACCGGCAGCCTACTCCCGTTTGAGCGCCAATCCGGACGCCGCTGCAACGCAAGCGATCGGGGGTGAAGACCCCTGCATCGGCTGCCCCGATAGCTACGGTGTCGCCGCGCGGCTGCGCGCGGAGCGCCATGGCCGTATAGACGACGCCTTCCGGGCGCTGGGTTCGGTCAATCCCGAGGCGGCAATCGACGAAAGGAACGATGGTTACCGCTATGGCGGACGCTTCCCCGATAGCGAACCGCGTTCGCGCTACATGAAGATGGAACCGCTCGATGCGGTGCCGACGAATGTCCCCCCGCAGGAGGACCAGGCGATTCCGTCGGTGGAGATGCTCACGCCTAGCGCGGAGGCGCCTTGACTGGCGGGGCGCAGCGCGTCGTGTCACCCGCCTTGCACGCGGCCACATCGGCTTCCCACTTCATCCGCTCTTCGGCCGACATCGCGGCGACACGCGCCTTTTCGGCCTCATAGGTGGCGGTCTCGTCGACAAAGACCTGCTGGTCATGCGCAACTTGCTGCGCTGCGGCTGAGACTTCCTGCGTATAGATGGTGTTGTCGGTCCTCGCCCGCGCCGCCTGTTCGGCGTTGAGGCGCGCGGTGTTCGACCGTTCTTCGGCGGTGGTGCCGTCGGCCAGTTTTTCGTCGGCCGCAGGCGGTGCTTCGGGCATCTGCTGCGCGGCGACCTGACCGCCAGCCAGAAGCATCAAAGCGATTGAAGCACTCATTATCGTTCTGGTCATCGAACTTCTCCTGCGATCCACGCTTCGATCCAACGCGCCATATCGCAGCACGTTCCGCCCGCAATTTGACCTGCTGCCGGCCAATCGCCATGCTGGCTGTATATTCTTCATGTGCGATCGGACCCGCATTTGCCAGCCCCGACGAAATATCCCCTCAACCGCCCCGTCTTTTTCGCCCCGCTGGCGGTTCTGCTCGTCGCGGTCGTGCTCAGCCTCTGGCAAGGCGCGGCGGTCATTGCTGCCGAAACGGCGATCAACAACTGGATCCTGCGCCATTTTTCGCCGCTTTTCGCTTGGGCGGGCATCGGCTTTCTCGCCCTCCTCCTGCTCGTGGCCCTGTCGCCGCTCGGCAGTCGAGTCATCGGCGGAGCGGGCGCGACGCCGATCCTGACGCGCTGGCGCTGGTTTGCCGTCACGCTCTGCACGACGATCGCCACCGGCATATTGTTCTGGGGCGCGGCCGAGCCGCTGTTCCACCTCAACGATCCGCCGTCGATGCTGAGGCTCGAGCCGGGCAGCGATGCCGCCGCGACCTTTGCCATGTCGACGATGTTCCTCCACTGGACGCTGACACCCTATGCCATCTACACCGTCGCAGGCCTTGCCTTCGCGATCGTCTATTACGACCGCCGCGAACCCTTCAGCCTTTCGTCGCTCTTCGTGCCGCTTATCGGGCAGCGCGCGCATGGAGCCGCAGGCACCGCGATCGACATCGTCTGCCTGTTCGCGCTCGTCGCCGGCATGGCAGCCTCGCTCGGCGCGGGCGTGCTGGCGCTTGCGGGCGGGATCGAGGGTCTGTGGGGCTTCGCGGGCGGCGCACCGCTGCGCTGGGGCATCGCCGCAGCGATCGTCGCCACCTTCGTCATTTCGGCGGCGCTTGGCCTTCGGCGCGGTATCGCGCGTTTGTCGCTCCTCAACATCTGGCTGTTCGTGGGCGTGTTGCTGTTCGTCGTCGTCGCCGGTCCCGCCGCGCGCCTCCCCGGCCTCGGCCTGTCGGGCGCCGCGGACTATGCCGCGACCTTCCTGCCGCGCAGCCTCGGCATCGATGTCGATTCCGACTGGCACCAGCAATGGACAATCTTCAACTGGGCCAACTGGTTCGCCTGGGCGCCGGTCACCGCGCTGTTCCTCGGCCGCCTCGCGGTCGGTTACAGCGTGCGCGCCTTCATCCTCGTCAACCTGCTGCTGCCGGCGTTGTTCGGCGCGGCGTGGATGATTATCATCGCCGGGACGACGATCACCCTCGACCAGCAATCGGGCGGCGGCCTTTACGCCGTGCTGACCAGCGCCGGCCCCGACCCTCTTCTCTATCGCCTGTTCAGCGAGCTTGGCGGCGGCCTGCCCGTGCTCGTGCTGCTGATCGGCGCGATCTTCATCTCCTATGTCACCGCAGCCGACAGCAATGTGTCGGCGATGAGCGCGCTCTCGACGCACGGAATATCGCCCGAGAGCCCCGAAGCGCCGCTCGCGGTCAAACTCGCGTGGGGGATCACCGTCGGGCTGGTCGCGACGATCCTCGTCGCGGCGGCGGGGATCGACGGCATCCGCATGATGTCGGTCCTCGGCGGCTTTCCGGCGCTTTTCATCATCCTTGGCGCCGCCGTATCGCTGGCGGTGATGGCGATCGAGCGCCGACCGCTCGTCGCCTCTGCCGATCGCTGACCTAAGGGGCACGTTGCCGCCGCGCACCCTGCGCCCTATCTATGCCGCAACGCGGCAAAACCGCCCTTGCGCCTTAAGAACAAATATGGAACATACCCCTCCCATGAATCGCACCCTTATTTCCGCCTGGCACGGGCACTGCCCATGCTGACCCACATCAAGGTGCGCGGTGCGCGCGAGCATAATCTGAAGGGCGTCGACGTCGATCTGCCGCGCGATGCGCTGATCGTCATCACCGGGCTTTCGGGGTCGGGGAAATCGTCGCTCGCCTTCGACACCATCTATGCCGAGGGGCAGCGGCGCTATGTCGAATCGCTGTCGGCCTATGCGCGCCAGTTCCTTGAGATGATGCAGAAGCCCGATGTTGAGCATATCGACGGCCTCTCGCCGGCGATCAGCATCGAGCAGAAAACGACATCGCGCAACCCGCGCTCGACGGTCGCCACCGTCACCGAAATCTACGACTATATGCGCCTGCTCTGGGCGCGCGTCGGCATTCCCTATTCGCCCGCGACGGGCGAGCCGATCAGCGCGCAGACGGTCAGCCAGATGATCGACCGCGTGATGCAGCTTCCCGAGGGCACTCGCGCCTATCTCCTCGCCCCCGTCGTGCGCGGGCGCAAGGGCGAGTATAAGAAGGAACTCGCGCAGTGGCAGAAAGAGGGCTTCACCCGGGTCCGCATCGACGGCGAATTTTACGAGATCGAGGACGCCCCGACGCTCGACAAGAAATATAAGCATGACATCGAGGTCGTCGTCGATCGCATCGTCGTGCGCGAAGGGATCGAGACGCGGCTGGCCGACAGTTTCGAAACCGCGCTGAAGCTGGCCGACGGGCTGGCCTATGTCGATCTCGCCGACGGTGTCGTGCCCGGCCGCGAGGATGAGGAGAGCGGCGGCGCGGAACAGAAAATGAAGGGCGCGGGCATCCCGGCGAATCGCCTCATTTTCTCCGAAAAATTCGCGTGCCCGGTCAGCGGCTTCACCATCGCCGAGATCGAACCCCGGCTGTTCAGCTTCAACGCGCCGCAGGGCGCTTGCCCCGCGTGCGACGGCCTCGGCGAGCGGCTGGAGTTCGATCCCGAACTGGTCGTCCCGAACCATGCGCTCAGCCTCAAGAAAGGCGCGGTGGTGCCTTGGGCGAAATCGAACCCGCCCTCGCCCTATTATATGCAGGTGCTCGAAAGCCTCGGCAAAGCCTATGGCTTCGCGCTCGATACGCCGTGGCAGGATTTGCCCGGCGAGGTGCAGCTGGTCATCCTCTATGGCACCGGCGGCAAGCCCGTCGAGCTGACCTTCAAGGACGGCAGGCGCAGCTATACGACGCACAAGGCGTTCGAGGGGGTGATCGGCAACCTCAACCGCCGGATGCTCCAGACCGAAAGCGCGTGGATGCGCGAAGAGCTGGGCAAATATCAGACCGCGCAGCCGTGCGAGACGTGCCACGGCGCGCGCCTGCGCCCCGAACCGCTCGCGGTGAAGATCGCGGGCGAGAACATCAGCATGTCGGCGCAGCGGTCGGTCGCCGACGCGCTCCAATGGTTCTCGACGCTCGACGAAAAGCTGAACGAACAGCAGCGCCAGATCGCCAAGGCGATCCTCAAGGAAATCAACGAGCGGCTGGGCTTCCTCAACAATGTCGGGCTCGATTATCTCAACCTCAACCGCACGTCGGGCACGCTGTCGGGCGGCGAAAGCCAGCGTATCCGCCTGGCCTCGCAGATCGGTTCGGGCCTGTCGGGCGTGCTCTATGTCCTCGACGAGCCAAGTATCGGCCTGCACCAGCGCGACAATGACCGGCTGCTCGCGACGCTGAAGCGCCTGCGCGACCTCGGCAACACCGTGATCGTCGTCGAACATGACGAGGATGCGATCCGTCACGCCGACTATGTCGTCGACATGGGCCCCGGCGCGGGCGTCCACGGCGGCGAAATCGTCGCCGAGGGGACGCTGAAACAGGTGCTTGCAAGCAAGAAGAGCCTGACCGCCGCCTATCTCACCGGCGCGAAGAGGATCGAGGTGCCGAAGCACCGCCGCAAGGGCAATGGCTTCGATCTGGTGCTCAAGGGCGCACGCGCGAACAATTTGCAGAATGTCACCGCAAAGATCCCGCTCGGCACCTTCACCTGCGTCACCGGCCTGTCGGGGTCGGGCAAATCGAGCCTGATCATCGACACGCTCTATGCCAGCGCCGCGCGCGTGCTCAACGGCGCGCGGATGGTCGCGGGGCCGCACGACAGCCTCAAAGGGCTGGAGCATTGCGACAAGGTGATCGACATCGACCAGTCGCCGATCGGCCGCACTCCGCGCAGCAACCCCGCGACTTACACAGGGGCTTTCACCGTGATCCGCGACTGGTTCGCAGGGCTGCCCGAGAGCCAGGCGCGCGGCTACAAACCCGGACGCTTCAGCTTCAACGTCAAGGGCGGGCGCTGCGAAACCTGCACCGGCGACGGGCTGATCAAGATCGAGATGCACTTCCTGCCCGACGTCTATGTGACGTGCGAGACGTGCCACGGCAAACGCTACAACCGCGAAACCCTCGAAGTGAAGTTCAAGGGGATGAGTATCGCCGACGTGCTCGATATGACCGTCGAGGATGCGGCCGAATTCTTCAAGGCGGTGCCCGCGATCCGCGACAAGATGGCGATGCTCGTGCGCGTCGGCCTCGGCTATATCAAGGTCGGGCAACAGGCGACGACCTTGTCGGGCGGCGAGGCGCAGCGGGTGAAGCTCGCGAAGGAATTGTCGCGGCGCTCGACCGGGCAGACGCTCTATATCCTCGACGAACCGACGACGGGGCTGCATTTCGAGGATGTGCGCAAATTGCTCGAAGTGCTGCAGGCGCTGGTCGAACAGGGCAACAGCGTGATCGTGATCGAGCATAACCTCGATGTCATCAAGACCGCGGACTATATCCTCGATCTCGGCCCCGAGGGCGGGGTCAAGGGCGGCGAAATCGTCGCGTGCGGGACGCCCGAACAGGTGGTGAAGGAAAAGCGCAGCTTCACCGGGCAATATCTCAAGCCGTTGCTGGAGAAATAGCGCGCAAACGGATAGGCAGAGCACCCAATAGCCGGAGTTTCATGCGATGCCCCTCGATCCCGTGCGCCTGCTTCCTGCCTGCCTCGCGGCGCTGCTCGCGTCCGCGCCCGCAGCCGCAGCACCCGCGGCTTCCTCGCCCGAACAGGCGCTCGAAGCCTATGTGGGTGGGCTGCGCACCGGGCAGATCGAGCTTTTGCAGGGGCTATTCCTGCCCGACGGGCAATTCTGCACCCTCGCGGCGAACAAGACCCCGGCGGTCGATTGCCAACGCTTTGCCGACGTGATCGGCGGCTGGGCCGCGCGGCCCGACCCCACCGCCACCGGCCGCGTGCTCAATCGCCACGACGCGGCGCCGTCGATGAGCGCGATCACCTATGAGCTGCATTTCGGCGGCGACCGCTATATCGACCAGCTCCTGCTCTATCGCACCCCGGCCGGGTGGCGCGTCGTTGCAAAGACCACCACGGTCAGCCCGGAAAACGGCGCTCAATGATCACCACTGCCGCCGCCGATTTTGCCGCTGCGCTACCGAACGGCGGTCGTCTCGCAGGGCTCGACGTCGGCACGAAAACCATCGGGGTCGCGCTGTGCGACGCGGGCTGGTCCTTTGCGTCGCCCGACAAGACGATCGTGCGCAAGAAATTCGCCGCCGACCTCGACGCACTCAAGGCCCTCGTCGCCGCGCAGTCGGTCGTCGGGCTGGTCGTCGGCCTGCCGCTCAACATGGACGGCAGCGACAGCCCGCGCACGCAGAGTACGCGCGCCTTTGCGCGCAACCTCGCGCCGCTCGGCCTGCCTGTGCTGCTGTGGGACGAACGCTGGTCGACCGCGGCGGTCGAACGCGCGATGATCGCCGCCGACGTCAGCCGCGCCAAACGCGCCGAGCGCGTCGACAGTGCCGCGGCGGCGTTCATATTGCAGGGCGCGATCGACGCGATGGTGCGCTGATGGACGCGTCGCTCGGCCAATATATCATCTATTGGCCGCTCGCCGCGAACCTCATCGGTTTCGTATCGATGGTTCTCGACAAACAATTCGCCGAGCAGGGCAGCCGCCGAATTTCGGAGGGCACATTGCTTTTGTGGTGCTTTCTCGGCGGAGCCCCCGGAGCCTTCGTCGCGTCACGACTCGTCCGCCACAAGACGCGCAAACAGCCCTTTGCGACGTGGATGCTGATCTGGCTCTGGCTGGACATCATCCTGCTCCTTCTGTGGATGCTCGGAATATTGGAACCTCTGCTCGCCTCGGCGCTTGCGAGAATCGCCGCACCGGCCTAGAGGCGTGGCTTTAATGACAAGCTCCACGATCCGACCCGCCAGCGACTATCCGCCCGGCGGCGATGCGTTTCGCCATCGCCACCTCACCGGCATCGCCCAGCTCACCCCGTGGGAGATTTCCTACATATTGGATGCCGCCGAAGAATGGGTCGAACTCAATCGCAGCGGCGCGGCGAAGCATGACGACCGGCTCGCGGGGCTGACGATCATCAACGCCTTTTTCGAAAATTCGACGCGCACCTTGCTGTCGTTCGAGATCGCCGGAAAACGCCTCGGCGCCGACGTCGTCAACATGCACGCCGCGCAGTCGAGCGTGAAGAAGGGCGAGACGCTGATCGACACGGCGATGACGCTCAATGCGATGCGCGCCGATGCCATCGTCATCCGCCACGCGGCATCGGGCGCGGTGCAGCTGATCGCCGACAAGGTCGACTGCCCCGTGCTCAACGCGGGCGACGGGCGCCACGAACATCCAACGCAGGCGCTGCTCGACGCCCTCACCATCCGCCGCCGCCTCGGCCGCGTCGAGGGGCTGACCATTGCCATATGTGGAGACGTCCTCCACAGCCGCGTCGCGCGCTCGAACATCCTGGCGCTGACCTTGCTCGGCAACGAAGTGCGCGTCGTCGCCCCCGCGACGCTGACCCCGCCCGCGATGGAGCGGATGCACGTCGCCACCTTCACCGACATGGACGAGGGGCTGAAAGACGCCGACGTCGTGATGATGCTCCGCCTTCAGAACGAGCGCATGGACGGCGCCTACCTGCCGTCGGCGCGCGAATATCATGCGCTTTATGGCCTGACGCCGCAGCGGCTCGAAAAGGCGAAACCCGACGCCATCGTCATGCACCCCGGCCCGATGAACCGCGGGGTGGAGATCGACAGCAGCATTGCCGACGATCCCGCGCGTTCGACGATCACCGAGCAGGTCGAAATGGGCGTTGCGGTGCGCATGGCGTGCCTCGACATATTGACGCGCCGCCAGCGGGGAGTGCCGGGATGGAACTGAGGCCGCTCCACATCGTCAATGCTCGGCTGGTCGACGGCGATACGCCGCGCGCGGGCAGCCTGCTCGCGGTCGATGGCCGCATTGCCGCGATCGACCCGACCGACATTCCCGAGGGCGCCGAAAGTGTCGATGCCAGAGGCCAATGGCTCGCCCCCGGCATCATCGACCTCGGCGTCTTTGCCACCGACAAGCCCGCCTTTCACTTCGGCGGCATCACGCGCGCCGCGCTGATGCCCGACAATGGCCCGCTCGACGGCGCGGGGCTGGTCGAGCGCGCCGCAAAGGGCGGCAAGCCCGACCTTTGGGTCCATCCCCTCGCCGCCGCGACCAAGGGCCTCGAAGGCCGCGAACTCGCTGAAATCGGGTTGATGAAGGCGGCGGGCGCGCGCGCCGTCGCCACCGGGCGCGGGCGCATCGCCGACAGCGGCGTGATGCGCCGGGTGCTCGCCTATGCCGCCTCGCTCGGCCTCGTCACGATCATCCATGCCGAGGATGAGGGGCTGACCGCCGGCGCGGTCACGACCGACGGCGAAATGGCGACGCGCCTCGGCCTCGCGTCGGCGCCAGCAATTGCGGAAGCGATGGCGATCGCGCGCGACCTTGCGCTTGTCGAGGAAACCGGCGCGCCTGTCCATTTCCGCCAGGTCACGACCGCGCGCGGGCTCGACCTGATCCGCGCCGCCAAGGCGAAGGGACTGCCCGTGCTCTGCGGCATCACCCCCGCGCACCTGTTCCTCTCCGACACCGCAATCGGCGATTTCCGCACCTTTGCGCGCCTGTCGCCGCCGCTGCGGAGCGAGGACGACCGCCGCGCGTGCCTCGCCGCGGTCGCCGACGGCACCATAGACATATTGTCGTCGGGCCACGACCCGCGCGGGCCGGAGGACAAGCGCCTGCCCTTTGCCGAGGCACTGCCCGGCATGGCGGGCGCCGAAACGCTGCTCGCGATGGGTCTGAACCTTGTGCGCGACGGGCATATCGGCCCCGGACGGCTGTTCGAGATGCTCGCAGCCACCCCCGCCTGCCTGCTCGGCGTCGAGGCCGGGCACCTCGCCATCGGCATGGAGGCCGACCTCATCCTTATCGACGAAGGCGCGCCCTGGCAGGTCGATGCGAAAAAGATGGCGGCCTGGGCCGGCAACACGCCCTTCGACGGCATGCCCATGCAGGGCCGCGCGACGATGATGTGGAAGGGCGGAAAGCGGATTCGCTGAGATCGCTTTGGGGTGGTGAGTTGCCGTTAAATCCTCCCCATGGCTTCGCCACAGGGAGGATCAAATGTCCGCTACCGATCGTTAGCGGCCGCCTCAATTCCCTTCCGGCTGCGGCAGCAGCAGCGCCAGCAGGATTGCCCGGCATTCGCCGTCGATCGTCCCGTCGATCAGTTCGGGGCGGAAGCGCCGCTGAAAGGCGACGGTCGCCGCAAAACCGTCGGTCACATCATAGCCAAAACGTTCGAGCGCCAGCAGGAAACCCGCGTCGGTCCACAAGGGATCGGTCAGCTTCTTGGTCGGGCGCGGCAATGCGAGGCGGCGGCGCGCGAGTTCCCCCCACGGAAACAGCTCGCCCGGATCCTGCTTGCGCGTCGGGGCGATGTCCGAATGGCCGACGACATTGCCGCGCGTGATCGCATAGCGGTCCTTGATCAGATGGACGAGCCGCACGACCGAGGCGACCTGCGGGTCGGGAAACGGAACATAGCCATGCTCATGCCCCGGATTGACGATCTCGATCCCGACGCTCGCCGAATTGATGTCGCTGATGCCGCGCCAATGCGACTGGCCCGCGTGCCAGGCGCGCTTGTCCTCGGGCACCATATGGGTGATCTGGCCATCCTCGCTGACGACATAGTGGGCGGAAACCTTCGCCTCGGGATCGGCAAGCCGATCAATGGCTTCGGCGCCGGTCTTCATACCGGTATAATGCAGGACGATCATCGAAACGGGCAGTGCGCGCTCGTCGAAATTGGGAGACCAGCGTTCGACAAAATCGCTCATGCGCTTCTTTGGCCCGTCCTGTGGCTGCCTGTCCGTCGCTTGCGCCAGCGGGGCGCAAAAAGCAAGGTCAGGCGGCGATCGACCGCGCCGGGTCCATGCGCCGCACCGTCTGGTCGGCGGGTTCGTAGAGTCCGCGCAATCTTGGGCTGGCAACGAACTGGTCGGTCTGACCCAGCACCGTCTCGCCCGCGCCGAGCACGAGAAAGCTTTGCGGCGCGGCGACGGCGCGCAGCCGCGCAAACGCCTTTTGCCGCATCGGCAGCGAAAAATAGAGCAGCAGGTTGCGGCAGAAGATGAGGTCGGCGGGTGAGGCCAGCGGCGGCCGGTCGATCAGCATATTCTGCACCGAAAAATCGATCCGGCGGCGCAGGTCCGCCTTGGCAAGCCACCCGCCCTCGGTCTGGTCGAACCAGCACACCATGCGTTGCACCGGCAGCCCGCGCTGAATTTCGAACTGGCTGTAAAGGCCGACGCGCGCGCGGCCGATCGCCTGATGGCTGACGTCGGTGCCGATGATATCGACCTGCCACCCCGCCCATTTCGCGCCCTGTTCGGCGATCAGCATCGCCATCGAATAGGCTTCCTGACCCGTCGAAACCCCGCAGTGCCAGATGGTGAGGCGCCGCCGGTCGGCGTTGATCGTGCGCAGTTTTTCAAGCGCTGTCGCAGCTATGTCGTCGAACACACTATGTTCGCGATAGAAAAAGGTTTCGTTGTTCAGCATCGCATCGACCGTATCGTCGAGCAGCTGGCGGCTGGTCGAGGTCACAAGCGCGGCGACGAGCGCGTCGAGGTCGGCAATGCTGTGCCGCTGCATCACCGGCTTCAGCGACATTTCGATGCGCCAGATCCGGCTGGGCGACAGCGTCTGGCCGGTCCGCGATTCGAGCACCCCCATCAGCACGCGATATGCCGATTCGCTGGCGCTCGATCCCATCATGGGCGCCTCCGCCCCTGCACACGCCCGGGCAGGAAACTGCCGAGCATCAGCGCGATCGCGTCGGGATTGAGCGTCGCCGCGGCAACCCCCGCCTTCACGACCGCCCCCGGCATCCCCCAGATGACACAGCTTTCGGGCGCCTGGGCGAAAACCGTTCCCCCCGCCGATTTCAGCCGCGCGGCGCCCGCAGCGCCATCGCGCCCCATGCCGCTCAGGATCACGGCAACGCCGCCCTTGCCATAGGTTTCGGCGACCGAATCGAGCATCGGGTCGGCCGACGGGCAGCAGCCATTGTCGACCGGACGGCGGTCGAGCGCAATTTCGCGGCGCGCGCCATTGGCGATGACCAGCAAATGCGCATCGCCCGGCGCCAGATAGATATGCCCCGGCTCGACCTTCATGCCGGCCGCGGCGACATGCACGCGGCGCGTGGTCATCATCGCGATCTGCCGCGCATAAAATTCCATGAAGGCGTCGGGCAGATGCTGCGTCAGCAGGATCGGTGCGGTCACCCGCGCGTCGAGGTTGGCGAGGAAATTGGTAAAGGCGGGGATGCCGCCGGTCGAAGCGGCGACCGCGATACAATCGATCGGCTGGTCGGTATCGACAACCATCGAGACCGGCGCCGGTGCGCGGCGCTGCGCGACGGGGACGGGCGCGGGAAACTCCTGCTGGTTGCCCAGCGTCAGGATGCGGTCGGTCAACACCTCGGCAAAACGGCCGGAAAAGCTGCCGCGCCCCGGCTTGGCGAGCGTGTCGCTTGCCCCGAGTGCCAGTGCGTCGATCGCTGCGGGTCCGCCCTCGATGCAGTTCGACGACAGGATGAGCACGCGCGCCCGCGCGGCGCGCTCCATGATGTGCGGCAGCGCGTCGATGCCGTTCATCCCCGGCATTTCGATGTCGAGCACGACGACATCGACGGGTTCGCGCGCCAGATATTCAAGCGCATCCTGCGCCGAGGCAACCGATGCACAGACATGAAGGCCGGCGCGCTGCTCGACGATCCGTTCCAGGATACTGCGCACGACCAGACTGTCATCGACAAGCATCACCCGTACCGTCCGCGCCGACGGATCGGGATCGGAGATCAGGGACTGCGCAAGCGCCATCGAACCGGAACCTTTGTGTCAGGCGATGCCGACGAGTTGCAGCTTTCCTTCGAGCGTTTCGCGATCGAACGGCTTCATCACATATTCGTCCGCGCCCGCTTCGATCGCGGCGCGGATATGGTCGATGCTGTTTTCGGTGGTGCAGAAAACGACCCGCGGGCGTTCTTCATGCCCGTAATCCAGATCGTTGAACGCCCCCAGAAATTCCATCCCGCTCATCACCGGCATATTCCAGTCGAGCAGGATCACGTCGGGGCGATTGGCGCGGCAAAAGGTCAAAGCCTCTTGCCCGTCCGCTGCTTCCTCGACCGCAAAAGACATGCTTTCAAGGATATGGCGGGCGACCTTACGAATGACTTTGCTGTCATCGACGACCAGACAGGATTTCGACATCAAATTAACTCCGACCCCCGGGGATGTGGGCATGTTACGGGCAAGATGTATTCAGCCCGTTAATGAACGGCAGAAATCATGCGGCCTTTAAGGTGGGTAGCGTAATAAGGTGCGAAGGATCGACGACGAGCAGCGAAGCGCCGTCATGCTCGATCATCGCATCGGCCACGCGCGCCCAGCCGGGAAGCAGCTTTCCCGCGATGCGCGTTTCGGGCGCATCGATGAAGCAGACGTCCTCGATTTCGTCGGCGAGCAGCGCATAACCATGCTCGGCGACCTCGATCACGATCACGCGCTGTCCCGCCGCGACGGGCACCGGCGGCAGGCCGATGACGACATGCGGGTCGATCAGCGTGAACACGCGGCTGCGCAGCGCGAACAGCCCCGCGACATGCGGCGGCGCCGCTGGAACCTCGACCGGCGCGCCGACGGTTACGACCGAATGGATCGCCCGGCTGCGCAGCGCGACGCGCGTGTCGGCGATGCGCGCGATCAGATAAAGTTTTTCCATCATGGCCTGGTTCCCCCGACGCGGCGGCGCATTGCGGCGAGCAGCCCCTCGCGGTCGTAACGATAGACGCTATGGTCGTCGGGCGCCGAAGCCGCCGCCGACGATCGCAGGCGGATCACCGGCACCTCGCCGACATGGTCGCACGCGCCGCCGTCGTCGGAAAGACAAAGGAGCAGATCGGGTGTTTCATCCGCCTCCTCGCCCGCCGCCGTCACGCGATACCCCGCACCGCGCAGGATCGGTGCGAGGAAATTGGCGCCCCAGCCGTCATGATCGTCGGTCAGGCGGCAGAGCGGCTCGCGCAGCCCCGGCGCCCGCGCCCCGGCCGCGTGCTGTTCCATCAGCCAGAAGGGATCGACCAGCTCGACCGGTTCGCCCCCGACCAGCACCACGCCGGCGACGAGTCCGGGCGCGGCGGAAGGCTGGATGGCATCGGGCAGGCGGACGATGTCGATCACTTCGGCGATCGGGTAACACAGCACCGCGCGGCCGTCGTGGAGGCGCAAAAGCTTGATATTTCCGTCCCCGGCCGGGGGCTTCGCCGCATGAACCGGGAAAATCTCTCCGCCGATTTGCGCCTGCACCCGCCCCGCGCTTTCGAACAGCGCATGGGTCGGAACATCCTCGACGCGCTCGATCACCGACAGGCGAATGCCGCGCACCCGCCCATCCGTGTCGCGGAACAGCAGCAACTGCGTCGCGTTGCGCGTCGCGAGCGCATCGGCTTCGGCGTCGGCCAGCCCGTCCTTGCTGCGCCCCGCTTCGCTGGCGTCGATCCCGGCGACCGCGAGCAACCCCTGCACGTCGAGCAGCAGCACCGGGCGGCCGTTGTCGGGCAGCGTCGTTCCCGCATAAAGCCCCGTCGCCATGATCATCGGCGCCGCGGGTTTGATCACCAGTTCCTCATGGTCGTGGATCGCTGCGACGCTCAGCGCATAGCTTTGCCCCTGCCCCGGCCGCACGATCACCAGCGCGCGGTCGTCCGCATCGTCGTCGCTGCCGCGCGCGCAGCCGAGGATGGTTTCGAGGCGCAGCAGCGGGAATTGCTCGCCGCGCACCGTCGCCAGTTCGCCGCCGCCGACGCGGTCGACGCGCACCGTATCGCCGCTTTCGAGCAGGATTTCGCGTACCGCGCCGCGCGGGATCGCAAAATATTGCCCCGCCGCGCGCACCATCAGCCCCGATATGATCGTCAGCGTCATCGGCACGCGCAGCAGGATCGAAAGCCCGCGGCCTTCGTCGTTACGCAGTTCGACGATGCCGCCGATCTTCTCGACATTGGCCTTGACGATGTCCATGCCGACGCCCCGGCCCGAAACCGCGGTGACCTTTGCCGCGGTCGAAAATCCGGGACGAAAGATGAGCTCGAGCTTTTCCCTGGGCGACAGTGCGCGCGCATCGGCCGCAGTCACCAGCCGCGACGCGACCGCTTTTGCGACCAGCGCGTCGGGCGACAGGCCGCGCCCGTCGTCGCGCACCTCGATTTCGATCTGGTTGCCCGACTGGCGCGCGGCGACCGAAATCGTCGCGGTAATCTCCTTGCCCGCGGCGACCCGGTCATCCAGCGTCTCGATGCCATGATCGATCGCGTTGCGGACGATGTGGATCAGGGGATCACGGATATTTTCCATCATCTCGCGGTCGAGCTCGACCTCGCCGCCGCTCGTCTGGAACGCGATCTTCTTGCCCAGCTCCTGCGCCAGATCGCGGACGATGCGCGGCAACGGCGCGAACAATTTATCGATGCGCTGCATCCGCATCTGGCTGACCGACTGGCGCATCCCGGCGATCGAATCGGACAGGCGGTCGAACGCGGCGATCGTCGCGCTGTCGGCTCCCGATTCGCGCAGCATCCGGGCAAATTCGTTGCGTGCCAGCACGATGTCGGTGACGCCGGTCATCACGCTGTCGAGCAGCGGCAGCGGCACGCGGATCGATCGCCAGCCGTTCAGGTCGGCGCCCAAATCTTCCTCGCGGCGGAGCGGCACGCCGGAGACCCCCGTCGGCATTGCGTCGGATTTCTGCTGATCCGGTGCCGACAGCGCGCCGATCACGTCACCGTCATCCCCGGCGGGTTCGATGCCTTCCTGCCCCAGCGCCGCGCAAAGCATATTCAGCCGGTCGATGATGCCGAGCACGGCCGAAACCAGCGCCGCGTCGGCGGTGCGGTTGCCGCGGCGCACCTGATCGAGCGCATCCTCGGCAGCATGGGCAAGCGCGGTCACACGCGGCAGCGACAGGAATCCCGAGCTACCCTTGATCGTGTGGACGAAGCGAAAAATCGCATCGAGCTGCGCCCGGTCGGCCGGATCGGCCTCCCACGCCACGATCGCCCCGCCCGCGTCGGACAGGATTTCGGCCGTTTCGGCCAGAAAGTCGTTCAGCAAATCGTCCATTATGGTACCGGCGCGCCCCAGAAACGTGAAGCGCCACCATGGCCGACAATGGTTAAAAGTGGCTTTACCCGCGCCCGCGCAACACCGCACCTACCAACAATGAAGTCGGCGTTTCGCGCGCCAGCATCACCGTGCCGTCGCTCTGCCGCGCGACCGCCTGCACCAGTACGGCGGGTGCGGTGCGCGAAGTCATCGGGCTGGCGCCTTCACCCTCGGCCAATATGCGTTCGACATCGGCGTCGAGGAAGATGCGCTCCGCCTCGACATGCAGCGCAATTTCGATGCCCTCTCCCTGTTTTTCGCAACCCACGTCGAGCCGGCCGCCGCGCACCAGCGCATCGACGAGCAGCAGCGCGAGGTTGAGGACGATCTTGACCGCCGGCTTCGGCAGCGGGTCGGCGCCGATCATCCAGTTGAGCGTGATCGCGCGGTCGCCGATGATCCCTTCGATCGCCGATTTTGCTTCCTCGGGCGGGACGAGTTCGCCAAAACCGCCCGCCGAGCCGAAGGCAAGGCGAAAGAATTTGAGCTTGTTCGCCGACGTCCGCGCGCTCTGTTCGAGCAATTCGACGCAGCGCGCGCGCATTTCGGGGTCTTTCTCGTCGGCGAGCAGTTCGAGCCCGTTGGCAAAGGCGCCGACGGGGCTGAGCAGGTCGTGACACAGGCGCGAGGCCAGCATGGAGGCGAAATCGACGCGGTCGTCGGACATGGATGAACGGGCTCCCCAGCGCAGTCGCCGGATTTACCCGGCGTGCGCCGCTCCTAGTGCAGCCAAGGGGGAAAGGGCAAGCGCGATACTATTCTCGGCGGCATCCCTTCTGTATCATTATCCCATGCAGGCCGCGATGACGGGAAGAGGTTTGGAAATTTGCGGCACACTTGTAATCCCGGGCCCTGTCACCACATCCCCGTCAATGTTGGGGGACGACGAGATACTGACCGTAACGCTGAGCGATGCCGCGGCCGGACTGCGGCTCGACCGGGCACTCGCCGAGGCGCTCCCCAGCCTGTCGCGCGAGCGGTTGAAAAGCCTTATCAAAGGTGGCCGCGTACTCGACGCAAACGGCACAATCCTGTGGGATCCCGCCGCGAAAGCCGCGCCGCCTGCGACGATCGAAATCCGCCTGCCCGCTACCCTGCCCGCACACAACACCGCGCAGGACATGAACCTCGTCATCGCCTATGAGGACGAACATCTGATCGTCGTCGACAAGCCTGCGGGCATGGTCGTGCATCCCGCCGCGGGCAATCTCGACGGCACGATGGTCAATGCGTTGCTCCATCATTGCGCGGGACAGCTTTCGGGTATCGGCGGCGTCGCGCGGCCGGGCATCGTCCACCGCATCGACAAGGATACGAGCGGGCTGATCGTCGCCGCCAAGCATGACAAGGCGCACGAAGGGCTCGCGAAACAATTCGCCGCACACAGCATCGACCGCCGTTACCTGGCGATCGCGACCGGGCGTCCGATGCCCGCGAACGGCACGATCGACGCGGCGCTCGGCCGGTCAGCTACCCACCGCAAGAAAATGGCGGTCGTGGCGGCAGGCCGCGGCAAACATGCGATCACCCATTATCGCACCATCGAACCGCTTCAGGGCGCGACGCTGATCGAATGCAGACTCGAAACCGGCCGGACGCACCAGGTGCGCGTCCATATGGCGCATATCGGCCACCCGCTTGTCGGCGACCCGGTGTATGGCCGCGCTCGAAAGCCGCTCTCCGACGTGCTGAAGGCCCGGAATTTCGCGCGGCAGGCATTGCACGCAGCCCATTTGGGCTTTATTCATCCGGTGACCGGTAACAGGATCGCGCTCGACAGCGAACTCCCAGCGGACATGCGGGAACTGATCGATGAACTGCGCGTTTAGGTTTCGAATGAAAATCTATTTTGACCACCGGACTGAACCGGGGCAAGATGATTTCAGGTTTTAGGGAAGACACTCTCCATGGCTAACAAAAGCAATGTTCCGGCAGTGGTGCCCGCGCTCGGCGGTGAGGCGAGCCTGAACCGCTACCTGGCCGAAATCCGCAAATTCCCCCTTCTGACGCCCGAGCAGGAATATATGCTCGCCAAGCGTTTTCAGGAGCATGGCGACAATGAAGCCGCCGCGCAGCTCGTCACAAGCCACCTGCGGCTCGTGGCGAAGATCGCGATGGGCTATCGCGGCTATGGCCTGCCGGTCAGCGAGCTGATCAGCGAGGGCAATATCGGCCTGATGCAGGGCGTGAAGAAATTCGACCCCGAACGCGGCTTCCGCCTCGCCACCTATGCAATGTGGTGGATCCGCGCGTCGATCCAGGAATTCATCCTGCGTTCGTGGAGCCTCGTCAAAATGGGCACCACCGCGGCGCAGAAAAAGCTGTTCTTCAACCTCCGCCGGATGAAGAACAACCTGGAGGCCTTTGAGGACGGCGACCTTAGCCCTGAGCATGTCGCCAAGATCGCGACCGACCTTGGTGTCACCGAGGACGAGGTCGTCAGCATGAACCGCCGCATGGCGATGGGCGGCGACACCTCGCTCAATGTGCCGATGGGCGAGGATGGCGACAGCCAGTGGCAGGATCTGCTGGGCGACGAAGGCCCGCTGCAGGACGAACGCGTCGCCGAGGCGCAGGAGCGCGATGTGCGGCACGACCTGCTGACCGAAGCGCTGGAAACGCTGAACGAGCGCGAGCGCCATATCCTGACCGAACGCCGCCTGACCGACGATCCCAAGACGCTCGAGGATTTGAGCCAGGTTTACGAGGTCAGCCGCGAGCGCGTCCGTCAGATCGAGGTGCGCGCCTTTGAAAAGCTGCAAAAGGCCATGCTCAAGCTCGCCGGCGACCGGCGGCTGATTACCGCCTGACGTCGGGCGGCGGGAATGAAGCGGCGCAGCGCACGATGATCCGCCTGCGCGCTCCCGCCTCCCGCATCGGCTGGACCGGCGCGATTCTGGCGACCTGGTCGCTGGTGGCACTTGCGCAGGCCGGGCAAGGCTATTTCGTCGCGGCCTATCGCGGTCATGCGCAGGACTGGTGGCCGACGCTCGGCTATGTCGCTGCGATCTATTCGATCTGGGCGCTGCTGAGCTGGCCGGTTGTGGGCGCCGCGCTTGCTATCGAGCGGAGGATCGCCCGCTGGTGGGCGCGGATCGCCGCCTATCTGTTGCTGTGGCCCGCCACCATCTATGCGCATGTCCTGCTGTTCGGCCTTGTCTATTGGCCCGTCTATCGCAGCGCGCGTGTCGCGACGCGCGGCGCGATGGCCGACGTCATGTTCGTTCGCAATTTCGATACCAACACGATGCTTTATGTGGGCGTCGTCGCGCTGACGATCGTCTGGGTGCGTTGGCCGCGCCGCCGCGATGAAAGCGCCGCCCATACTGGCAGCGACGCGATCGAAATTCGCAGTCGCGGGCGCCTGACGCGCATCCCGCTGGACACGATCGACTGGATCGGCGCCGCGGGCGACTATGCCGAAATCCACGCCGCGGGCCGCACGCTGCTGATCGAGGAATCGCTGACCTCGCTCGGCGAGCGCCTGCCCGCCGCCGACTTCGCGCGCATCCACCGCGGCGCGCTGATCCGTATCGACCGGGTGCACGAGATTGCGCCGATCGGGCGCGGCGATGCGCATGTCCGGCTGATCGGCGGCGAGCAATTGCGGCTGAGCCGCCGCTTCCGCGACAATCTTGCCGCGCTGCTCGATCCGCGATCGGCGCCCGCTGAGCCGGCCGAATAATCCCGTTCACAGATCGGCGCTCGCCCGCGGCGCGCTTTCCCCGCCATGGCGGCCTCCCTTTCTGTCGGAGACCCGCCCATGCCCTTCACGCTGTTCTATCTCCTCTTCCTTTCCGCTGCCCCCGATGCCCGGCCCGCGATGGCCGAGGTGCGGCCGTTTCAGTCGTTGCATCTCACAGTCCCACACACTCCGCCGATCGCGCGGATCAACGGCGAGGATCGGCTGATCTACGAGCTTCATGCGACGAACTTCGCGTCGCAGACACTCGCCGTGACCGACGTCGAGCTGCGCGCTGCTGATGAGGACAATCTGCTAGCCCGCTTCGCGCCTGCCGGGGTCATGCGGCGGATCGGCGTGCGCGAGGGTGCGGCCGACGAACTCGCACCGGGGCAGCGGGCGATATTCTATCTATCGGTGCCGTGGACGGGCGATCGCGCAGCGCCGCTCGTCCACCGGATCACTTTCATTCCGAAACGCGATGGCAAGGCGGGTGAAGCCGTGGCGATCGAGGGCGGCGGATTCGTGCCCGATCGTGCGCCACTCCACGACCTCGGTGCGCCGCTGCGCGGGGGACCGTGGACCGCGGTCGCGCTGCCCGAACTCGACAATGGCCATCGCCGCTATCCCTATGCCGTCAGCGGGCGCGTCCGCCTGCCCGGACGCCATGCGATTGATTGGATGCCCGCCGCGGGTTTCGATCGCGCATCGGCCGGAACCGATGTCGCCGCCGACGGGTCAGGCGCCGACGTGCTGGCGGTCGCCGACGGCGAAATTCTGGTCGTGAAGGACCCGGACGCCCCCGGCGCACTTGCCAGCGTCGAGGATGAGACGGGGACGATGATCGTCCAGCGGCTGCCCGGCGGCCGCTATGCCTTTTATCAGCATCTGATGCCGGGCATCCCCGTCCGCCAGGGCGAGCGCGTCCGCAAGGGGCAGGTCATCGGCCGGGTCGGAGCGACCGGGCATGTCACCCAGCCGCACCTGCATTTCCATGTCGCCGACGGCATCGCGCCGCTGGATTCGGAGGGGCTCCCCTATCGGCTGACCGCCGGCCGGATCGTCGGCACCTATCCGAGCCGCGAGGCGTTTCGCGGCGGCAAGCCCTGGCGCGCCGAAACCGGACGCCCCGTCGACGGCCTTCCCGCCCCCTATGCCGTGATCCGCTTCGCCTCATAGATCGGCGGCGATTTGACTCGGTGGGGCAAATGGTTAGCCTGCCTCCCGGGTCGGTTCGACCGAGAGGGGGAAACAGCATGTGGAAATGGATTCGGATTCCCAAGGGCATTGCCTTGGTCGCGTTCCTGCTGCCGTGGATGACGATCAGCTGCTCCGAACAGAAGATTGCCGAAGCGACGGGCTTCGGTCTTGCCTTTGGTAACGTCACGACGATGGGGCGCGCGGCGTCGGCGGGCGATGGCGCGTCGATGAACCTGCTGCTGATCCTCGCGCTGCTGGCGATTGCGGGAGGCCTGTTCCTGCTTTTCACCCGCGGCCGTGAAGCGGCGAAGCTGGTGCTCGGCACATCGGTTGCAGCGCTGGTGCTGATCTTCCTCGGCACCTGGCGCTATGGCAAGGATGCGATCATGGCTGAAGCCGCGAAAAGCGGCGGCAGTGGTGACATGGACCGCGCCGCGATGGCGATGATCGAGGTCAATTGGGAAATCGGATACTGGCTCGCATTGTTCGCGCTGATCGCCGCCGCCGCAATGGCGTGGATCGTGATGAGCGGCAAGGAAGTCGAGGCCGAGGCGAAGATGCGCTCGCTCGCGTCCGATGCCGCCGATGCGGCCAAGGGCGCCGCTGCCAAGGCCAGCGAAGCGATCGATGCCGCCACGGACAAGAAGGACGGCGACAAGAAGGATGGTGACGGGCCCGGCGGAGAGCCGCCCAAGGCCTGACGCTCCTCCCGACACACGAACAGCCGCTTGCCGCGCGTCGGCAAGCGGCTAATGAACCATCATGCCCCCTGCGAAATCGACCAAGCGCCGCAAGCCCCACTGGCTTATTCGCCCGTTAAAATGGCTGTTATGGCTGATCGCCTTTTCGGTGCTGTGGGTGCTCGTCTATGCCGTGGCGCCGCCGCCGGTGACCTTCACGATGCTGGCCGACCGCAACGGCATCACCAAGGACTGGACCAGCCTTTCGGGCATCGACCGCAACATGGTGCGCGCAGTGATCGCGGCCGAGGACGGGAAATTCTGTAGCCACCGCGGCTTCGATACCGAAGCGATCGAGGAGGCGATCGAGCGCAACGCCAAGGGCAAACGGCTGCGCGGCGGATCGACGATCAGCCAGCAGACCGCGAAAAATGTCTTCCTGTGGCAGGGCAGCGGCTGGACGCGCTATGTCCGCAAGGTGCCCGAAGTCTGGTTCACTTTCCTGATCGAGACGATCTGGGGCAAGCGCCGGATCATGGAAGTTTACCTCAACGTCGCCGAGACGGGGATCGGCACCTATGGCGTCGAGGCGGGGGCGCAGCGTTATTTCAAGAAGGGCGCCGCCAAGCTGACCCCGCACGAGGCGGCGCGCATCGCCGCCATCCTGCCGCTGCCCAAGAAGCGTGAGGCGGTCAGCCCGTCGGGCTTCACGCGCCGCTATGGCAACACCATCGCCGCGCGCATCGGCCAGGTCCGGCGCGACGGGCTGGATGCGTGCGTTTATCGATAGGGCCGCCGCGGCGTTTTCGACGAGCGCGGCGCGCTTAAAGCCACAAAAGCCCCGCATATGCGCACCGCTTCTGTGTCTTTTGTGGCTTTAACGTCTGGCTTTCGCTGGCCCGACGGAGCTTAAAGCGACAAAATATACGGATGTGCGCGATGTAATTGTCTCCTTTGTCGCTTTAGGACAAGGTCGTGGAAAACCGGTGATGTCAAAGAGTCGGCGCAAGGCTGGCATAGCACGGAAATGTAGGACAGCGATTTTTTGGAGCTGGCGACGAGGCCCATTCGGGGCGGCAGGCGGACGTCAGGAAATGGGTCTGTATCAGGGTGATATGGAAGAATATGGATCGGACTAGACGCAACCTGCTGATCGGAAGCGCCATCTTTGGCGCCGGCGCTGCAGCAGGTGGGCTGCTGCCGACCGCCTGCGCAATAAACCGGATCAGGGGAAAGTCAGTGACGACGATGGATAGCGTACCCATGCGCCCTGAAGGCGATGCAAGGCCAGCACTGGACGAAGATCTTGCCCCAGTGCTTGCGCGGCTCGACGCTTGGTACGCAGCCAATCTGGCAGCGGACAAATATATGTTCAATCCGCCTGCGACGAATGAGCAGATCGATGCATTTGAGCAGTTGGTCGGCTTCCCGATGCCGCGCTCCTACCGCCAACTGTACAGGTGGCATAATGGCGAGAACGACGACCGCTGGGGTCATATCTATGGACTGCCGTTGCTTCCGCTGGAACAGGCGGCAACCAATTGGAAGATGTGGACTGGGATATTGGCCGAATTGGGCGGCAATCGTTACGCTGTCCCCGGAGGAGCATGGCCCGAAGACGCCGTGGACCCTGCCTACATAAATCCCGCCTGGATACCGCTGACCCATGATGGCTCAGGCAACCATATCGGTCTCGACCTTGACCCATGGCCCGGTGGCCGGGTTGGCCAGGTGATTCTCTTCGGGCGCGATGAGGATGTGAAGGTCGTGCTGGCGGAGTCTCTTGGTCAGTTTCTGGGATGGGTTGCAGGATTGTTGGAGAGCGGCAATTTCAGACTGGAAGTGGCCGCGGACGAAGACGTCCTGCGGCAATTCAGACTGAAGCACCCGCCAACAGACGATTTTCACGAAGGTGCGCGTATTCTGCTCGGTGCGCCCGGCCAATTCTTGTGAAGCGAGGCCCGGACGCAATGTCCGATATTGGTCGTTTCCTGCCGTTCCGGTCCCTCTGGCCCGAAGGGTCGAGACCGCTGCTTACTCTCCCACCTTCTTCTTTGCCGGAGCCTTTTTCGCGGCGACCTTCTTCGCAGGCGCCTTCTTTTTCGGCGCCGCCTTCTTCTTGCCCTTGGCCGGTCCCTTTGCCGCGCGCGCGTCGATCAGCGCGATCGCTTCTTCGAGCGTCAGTGCCGCAGGATCGGCGGTCTTGGGCAAGGTCGCGTTGGTCGTGCCGTCGGTGACATAGGGACCGAAGCGCCCTTCCATCAGCTTCATCTCGCCGCCGCTCGTCGGGTGCGGGCCAAAGGTGTTGAGCGGTTCGGCCTTCGTCCGCCCGCGCCCGCCGCCATTCGCCGCCTCGGCGATGCGCACGACCGCGGCGTTCATGCCGATGTCAAAAATCTCGGCGGTGCCCGTCAGCTTGGCATATTTGCCGTCGTGGAGCAGATAGGGGCCGTAGCGTCCCAGCCCGGCCATAATCATGTTGCCGCTTTCGGGATGCACCCCGACTTCGCGCGGCAGGCTCAAGAGCCGCAGCGCGTAATCGAGATCGAAATCCTCGCCCGGGATGTCCTTGGGGATCGACGAACGCTTGGCCTCCTTGCCGTCACCGAGCTGGATATAGGGACCGAAGCGCCCGCTGCGCTTCGTCACTTCCAGCCCGCTGTCGGGGTCGGTGCCCATCGTTTCGGGCCCGGTATCGGCGCCGTCGCTGCCGCCCGGCTGCGCGAATTTGCGCGTGAATTTGCAGTCGGGATAGTTGCTGCACGCGATGAACGGACCGAATTTGCCGCCTCGCAGCGCCAGCCGTCCGGTGCCGCAATTGGGGCAGATTCGCGGGTCGCTCCCGTCGCCCTTGTCGGGGAAGAGATAGGGGCCGAGGAATATGTCGAGTTCCGCGGTAATCTCCGACGGCTTCTGCTCCATCACTTCGCCGGTGCGAGGCTTGAAATCGCGCCAGAAGCGTTCGAGCACCGCCTGCCACTGCGCGCGACCGCCCGACACATCGTCGAGCTCTTCCTCGAGCCCCGCCGTGAAATCATAACCGACATAGCGTTCGAAGAAGCGTTCGAGGAACGCTGTCAGCAAGCGCCCGCTCTCTTCGGGAATGAAGCGGTTCTTCTCGACCGTCACATAGGCGCGGTCCTTGAGCACCTGGAGGATCGAGGCATAGGTCGACGGGCGCCCGATGCCGAGCTCTTCCATCTTCTTGACGAGGCTCGCTTCCGAATAGCGTGGCGGCGGCTGCGTCTCGTGGCTTTCGACCTCGACGCCGGTCTTGGCGGGAGCATCGCCCTTTGCCATCGCGGGCAGCAGACGCGCGTCGTCGCCGTCGCTGCTGTCGTCGCGGCCCTCGTCATAAAGCGCAAGGAAGCCGGGGAATTTCACCACCTGTCCGGTCGCGCGCAGAACCGTCTTGCCGGTGCCGTCGCTGAGGTCAACGCTGGTGCGTTCGAGCCGTGCCGACGCCATCTGGCTCGCCAGCGCGCGCTTCCAGATCAGGTCATAGAGCCGCGCATGGTCGCCGCTCCCCGCCTTGTCCTTGCTGAATTCCGTGGGACGGATCGCTTCGTGCGCTTCCTGCGCATTTTTCGCTTTGGTCTGATATTGGCGCGGCTGGTCGGGGACATAGCCGCCGTCGTATCGCGTCGCGATGGCTTTGCGCGCCGCGCTGATCGCGCTGTGGTCCATCTGGACACCGTCGGTCCGCATGTATGTGATCGCGCCATCCTCATAGAGCGCTTGGGCAATCCGCATCGTGTGGCTGGCCGAAAAGCCAAGCTTGCGGGCCGCTTCCTGCTGCAAGGTCGAGGTGGTGAAGGGCGGCGGCGGGTTGCGGGTGAGCGGTTTGGTCTCGACCGTGTCGACGGTAAAATGGCCCGCCTTCACATCGGCCTCGGCGGCGCGCGCATCGGCTTCGGCACCGATCGTCAGCCGCTCGATCTTGTCGCCTTTCCAGCGCGACAGCCGCGCCTTGAACGGCGTTCCGCCCATCTCGAACAGGCCCGTCACCGACCAATATTGCTGCGCAACAAAGGCCTCGATCTCGCGCTCGCGTTCGACCACCAGCCGCAGCGCGACCGACTGGACGCGACCCGCCGACTTGGCGCCGGGCAGCTTGCGCCACAGCACCGGCGACAGCGTGAAACCGACGAGATAGTCGAGCGCACGGCGCGCGCGATAGGCGTCGATCAGGTCGTTATCGAGCCCGCGCGGATGCGCCATCGCATCGGTGACCGCCTGTTTGGTGATCGCGTTGAACGTCACGCGATCGACGACCGCGGGCAGCGCTTTCTTGCTGCGCAGCAATTCCTGCACATGCCAGCTGATCGCTTCGCCCTCGCGATCGGGGTCGGTCGCGAGGATCAGGCGATCGGCACCTTTTGCCGCGTCCGAAATTTCCTTCAGCCGCTTCGCCTTGTCGGGATAAAGCTGCCACTGCATCGCAAAGCCGTCGTCGGGATCGACCGACCCGTCCTTGGGCGGCAGGTCGCGAACGTGACCATAGGAGGCCAGAACCTTGAAATCGCGACCGAGATATTTCTCGATCGTTTTCGCCTTTGCCGGCGATTCCACAATTACCAATTGCATTAAAAAACTATCCCCGTCACCGGCTCTCACATGTACGCGCGAGGGTGGCGGGGATAGCTTGATTCCGTCAAGCCGGATTTTTCCTTATCCGTTCTGCCACTTGAAATCGGCGGGCAGGATGCATTTCCCGACATCATATTGGCCGACGCTGCGGATAATCTCATTGTCGTCAGGCTCGATGCGGCGGCCGCTGATCTGGCTGTCGATCACGCGGCGGACGAGCGCGTCGAGGCGCGTGACGAGGTAGCAGTCGATCGCCGGCGGTGCGTGCGGGTTGCCGACGCCGCTGTCGTCGGTCAGGAACAGGTAGCGCGATTGGGTGGCGGCGGCCATCGCGCGCATCGCATATTCGGCCTTGTCGGCAACGCCCGACGCGGCGACCGGGGTGATGTGGATGCGCTTGGCGCGCGCGGCTTCGGCGGCCTGCCAGGTCCGGGCGAACTTGTCGTCGTGCGGCGGCGCATCGGCGACAAGCAGCAGCGATTTTACAGCGTCGGGGCGCCAGTCCTGCCCCACCGCGCGGATCAGCGCCTGATCCATCGCCTCGGGATAATCGCCGCCGCCATTCGCACCCTGCCGCGCCAGCGCGCCCTGAACGCGGCCGATGTCGCGGTCGAAGGCGATGGTGCGCGTGACATAATCGTCGCCGAGGTCGCGGTAGAAGACGAAGCCGACGCGGATGTCGAGGTCGCGGTGCTTCGCCGCGATCGCGCCGATGATCGAGCGCATTTCGGCCTGAAGGTAGCGGATTTCGTCGCCCATGCTGCCGGTGGTGTCGATGACAAGCATCAGGTCGAGCTTGGTCGCCTTGGTCGCGGCGCGGTTTGCGGTCAGCCCGACCAGCTGGCCGCCCGCGGCGCTGGAAACGAATATGGGCCGCGCCTCCGCAATAGTGCGCCCGGCTTGCCGCGCCGACACGCTGATCCGTTCGCTCAGCCGGTCGAGCCCCGGAAAGAAAACCGCACTCCCATCGGCGTGCGTCGCCATGGTGATGCTGTTGCCGTCGCTGCACGTCACGGTCACGTCGGCGAAGGGGATCGGCTGGCCATTGCGGTCGGCCACTTTCACCGTCACCACGCGCGTCGTGTCCACCCGCGGCAGATCGCGGACCTCCTGCCCCAGATTGCCGCTGCGGTTCACATAGGCGGCGTAAAGCTCGGGATTGAGCAGGTCGTCATGTTCGCCCGCGGTCAGAATCCCCGCCTGCGGCTGCGGCTGAGGATAGGGCCGCGGGTATGGCGGCCGGATGCGCGCGTCGGTCGGCGACGATGTGGCCGGAGGCACGGCATCGACCGAGCCTCGCGCCCCGGACACAACGACCTCCGACGCGGCGCCTGCGCTGTCATAGGCCGCCACCGGGGCGGGTGGTGGCGGAGGCGGAGGCGGCGGTGGCGACGGTGCCATCGCCATCTTTTCGCGATCGCTTTTGCTCCCGTCGCCGTCAACGCTCTGTTGGCGCGTTGCGGCCTCTGGGTCGAGCTGCGGCAGCGGCGCGGCGTTGCGGCAATATCCTTGTCCGCGATCCACTGCCTGCTGCGCGGCGGCCAAGGGAACAGGGGCGGGCGCGCTGGCAACCACCGCAACCAAGGTGACACCCGTCAAAAGCCGGCTACGCATCAAAAGCCTCCCCGTCATGTGATACAATATCATCAACCTGTCGCCGGACCGCTGAACCGTGGCTGAATGACGATGAAGCGTTGGCTCAGCGTCCGGCAAGACGGCGACGGCGATCACATTAGCGAGATTCGGGCCCCGGCGTGCCGCTCGATCCGCCCGGCGAGTTCGAGTTCGAGCAACACCAGTTGAACCGCCGCGGCATCCTGCCCCGACTGGCGCACCAGTTCGTCGACCGCGACCGGCGTCGGGCCGAGGAGGTCGACCAGCGCCCGCCGCTCGCCATCGGCGGGTTCGGCCACCGGCATCGCGACGAAAACACGGCCCGGCTCGCGCACCATGCGGCGGTCGATCGGCCCGATCGCCTCGAGCACATCGTCGACCGTCTGGATCAGAATCGCGCCTTCGCGGATCAGCAGGTTGCAGCCCTGCGCGCGCGGGTCGAGCGGTGAGCCGGGCACTGCCATGACCTCTCGACCATAATCGCCAGCGCGCCGCGCCGTAATGAGCGAGCCCGATTTCGGCGCCGCTTCGATCACCACCGTCCCGTGCGCCAGCCCCGCGATGATGCGGTTGCGCGACGGGAAATGGCGCGCCAGCGGTTCGGTGCCCGGCGGCTGTTCGGCGATCAGCAGCTGGTCGCTCGCGATCTTTTCCTGCAGCGCGGCGTTTTCGGGCGGAAAGGCGATGTCGATCCCGCTCGCGATGACGCCCGCCGTCGCGCCGCCCAACGCGCCGACGTGCGCCGCGGTATCGACCCCGCGCGCCAGGCCGCTGACGACCGTCACGCCCTGCCCCGTCAGGTCGGCGGCAAGCTGGCGCGCGAAACGGCAGGCGATGGCCGAGGCGTTGCGCGCGCCGACGATCGCGACGCACGGCCGGCGCAGCATCGCGGTATCGCCGCGCACGACGATGACGGGCGGTGCGCCCTCGATCTCGCGCAGCAGCGGCGAATAATCATCCTCGTCGCTGAAGATATGCCGCGCGCCGAGCGCCGCGACGCGCTCGATTTCGCGCTCGGCAATCTCGGCGGGGGCGATCCGCGCCTTCCCCGCCCCGCCGCGCAGCACGAGGTCGGGCAGCGCCTCAAGCGCCGCCACGCCCGACCCGAAGCGCAGCATCAGCTGGTGCCAGCTGACCGGGCCGACGCGCGGCGTGCGGATCAGCCGCAGCCGCGCCAGCCGCTCGGCGTGCGTCACGCGCGCTCTTTCGCGGCGCCGACGCGCGGCTCGGTCCCGGCGCGCAGCCGGGCGATATTCTCGCGGTGCCGCCACAGCACGATCACCGCAAGTCCGGCGAGACCCACGGCATAGACTGGGTAGCCGAACAGGAACGCCGCGACCGGCGCCGATACCGCGCCCAGCATCCCGCCGAGTGAGGAGATGCGGAGCAGCAGCACTGCGCCGAGCCACACCGCCGCAAAGACCAGGCCGATGGGCCAGGCGAGCGCGAGCGCAAGGCCGAGCAGCGTTGCCACGCCTTTGCCGCCGCGAAAGCTGAGCCAGACGGGATAACAATGGCCGATCATCGCCGCGGCGCCCGCGATCATCGCGGCATGGTCGCCGAGTTCGGGCGCGAAATGGCGTGCGAGCAGAACCGCCGCTGCCCCCTTGGCGCTGTCGAGCAGCAGGGTCGCCGCCGCCAGCCCCTTGCGCCCGGTGCGCAGCACATTGGTCGCGCCGATATTGCCCGACCCGATCTGCCGCAGATCGCCCGCGCCAAACGCGCGCGTCAACAGGACGCCGAAGGGAATGGAACCGAGCAGATAACCCCCGGCGATCAACAGATAGATGGTCATCACACTCCCCGCTTCGTTCGCCCTCCCTTTTGGCGGGGTTGGCGGGAGCAATCAACGGGTTCGGGCCGAGCCATGGCCGAAATGGACAAAATCGTCGCCCCCGCGCAGGCGGGGGCCATCGGCGGTTTACGCAGCGACGCAGGAAAAGGCCGATTGCGGCCCCCGCCTGCGCGGGGGCGACGGTGTTGAGCCGCGCCTATGCTCCTGCTAACGCCGCGCCATGCACCCACCCGCCCTCGATGCGCCCATCCTTTTCTTCGACAGCGGCCTCGGCGGGCTGACCGTGCTCGGCCCGACGCGCGCGCGGTTGCCGACTGCGCCGATCGTCTACGCCGCCGACTATGCCGGCCTGCCCTATGGCAAGAAAAGCGACGAAGAACTGGCTGCGCGCGTCCCCGCGTTGCTGGGGCGGCTCGTCGAGCGGTACCAGCCGCGGCTCGCGGTCATCGCGTGCAACACCGCCTCAACGATCGCGCTCGGCCATGTCCGCGCCGCGCTGGACCTGCCGATCGTCGGCACCGTCCCCGCGATCAAGCCCGCCGCCGAAATGACCAAAAGCGGCGTGATCGGCGTGCTCGGGACCGAGGCGACGGTGCGCCAGCCCTATGTCGACGATCTGAGCGCGCGTTTCGCGGGCGGCAAGACGGTGCTGCGCCACGGCAGCCCCGGCCTCGTCACGGGTGCCGAGGCCAAGCTGCGCGGCGAGGCGGTCGATCCTGAAGCCATCGCCCGCGCAGTCGCGGGCCTTCGCGATCAGCCGGGGGGCGAGGCGATCGATGTCGTCGTGCTGGCTTGTACCCACTTCCCGCTGCTGAAGGCCGAATTGCAGGCGGGTTTCGGTCCCGACGTCGTGCTGATCGACGGCGCGGAGGGCATCGCACGGCGCATCGTGCATCTGACCGAGGGGCAGCGCTGGCCCGCAACAGCGGCGCCCGGCATTGCAGTTTTCACGCGCAGCGACGACCGGTTGCCGCCGCCGCTCGCCGCGCTCGTACCCTATGGCATCGGGTCAATCGAGACGATCTGATCGGACAATTTGTCCCAAAACTGCGAATCGTTCGCACTGGCCTTTGACGCCTTCCGGCGTTATTGGCCCGCATGTTAACAGCCGCCGGGGGAGCGGCGACCAGAGTTTGACTGGCACCTGACTGCGGGGCTGAAACGTGAATTACAACGACATTTTCGCTCGCGCGATCGACCGGCTGCACGAAGAAGGGCGCTACCGCGTCTTCATCGACATTTTGCGCAACAAGGGCGCTTATCCCAACGCGCGCTGCTTTGCCGGGCATAACGGGCCGAAGCCGATCACCGTCTGGTGTTCGAACGACTATCTCGCAATGGGCCAGCACCCCAAGGTCGTCGAAGCGATGGAAGCGGCGCTGCACGACGTCGGCGCAGGATCGGGCGGCACGCGCAACATCGGCGGCAACACCCATTATCACATCGATCTCGAGGCCGAGCTCGCCGACCTGCACGGCAAGGAGGGCGCGCTGCTCTTCACCTCGGGCTATATCTCGAACGAAGCGACGCTCGGCACGCTCGGCAAGCTGCTCCCCAATTGCATCATCTATTCGGACGAATTGAACCACGCCTCGATGATCGCGGGCATCCGCAATTCGGGGTGCGAAAAGCGCGTGTGGCGCCACAACGACCTCGCCCATCTCGAAGAATTGATGGCCGAGGACGATCCCGAAGCGGCGAAGCTGATCGCGTTCGAGAGCGTCTATTCGATGGACGGCGACGTCGCCCCGATCCACGCGATCTGCGACCTGGCCGAAAAATATAACGCGCTTACCTATTGCGACGAAGTCCATGCCGTCGGCATGTACGGTCCGCGCGGCGGCGGCATCACCGACCGCGACGAGGCGGCGGACCGCGTGACGATCATCGAAGGCACGCTGGGCAAGGCATTCGGCGTGATGGGCGGCTATATCGCCGCCGACAAGAATATCATCGACGTGATCCGCAGCTATGCGCCCGGATTTATCTTCACGACCAGCCTGTCGCCGGTGCTCGTCGCCGGGGTGCTGGCGAGTGTGCGCCACCTCAAAGCATCGAGCGTCGAGCGCGAGGCGCAGCAGGCGGCCGCCGCTTATCTGAAGCAATGTTTCCGCGACGCCGGGCTGCCGGTGATGGATTCGACGACGCATATCGTCCCGCTGATGGTCGGCGACCCGGTGCGCGCGAAAAAGATCAGCGACATATTGCTCGCCGAATATGGCGTCTATGTGCAGCCGATCAATTTCCCGACCGTGCCGCGCGGCACCGAACGCCTGCGCTTCACCCCCGGCCCCGCGCACGACGAAGCGATGATGCGCGATCTGACCAGCGCGCTCGTCGAAATCTGGGATCGGCTGGAACTTCAGCTCCAGAAGGCGGCGTGACGGGCGCACCCGGTTTCGACGAGGTCGTCGTCGGGCGCCGCTCGATCCGCGGCTTTCTCAACAAGCCTGTTCCCAAAGCGCTGATTGCCGAAATCATCGCGGTGGCGATGCGCGCGCCGTCGTCGTTCAACAACCAATGCTGGAACTTTTCGGTCGTCACCGGCGCCCCGCTCGACGCGATCCGCCGCGGCAATACCGAAGGCATATTGGCGGGCAAGCCCGACAGCCGCGAGTTCCGCCGGTTCGACAAGGTGCCCGACGCGCATCGCGGCCGACAGGTGGAAATCGCCAAGCAATTGTTCGGCGCCATGGGCATCGAACGCGACGACAAGGACGCGCGGCAGGATTGGGTGCTGCGCGGCTTTCGTCAGTTCGACGCGCCGGTCAGCATCGTCGTCACCTATGACCGCGTACTGCTGGGCAGCGACATCGCGCCGTTCGACTGCGGCGCGGTCACGAACGCGCTGGTCAACGCCGCCTGGTCGCGTGGGCTCGGCTGTGTCATCAACAGCCAGGGCATCATGCAAAGCCCGGTGGTGCGCGAACATGCGCGCATCCCCGACGATCAGGTCATCATGATCTGCGTCGCGATGGGCTGGCCCGACGCCGATTTTCCGGCGAATGCGGTGGTGTCGAACCGCAAGAGCGTCGAAGAAGCGGTGCGTTTCATCGGTTTCGACGATTGACCCCGGCGGGCACGATGTGCTCGCCGGTTCCCGTTCATGCGGTACAAAGGGTTTTATATGGCCGTTCAACGCTATAGCTACACGGCGATCACCCTCCACTGGCTGATTGCCCTGCTCCTAGCCTTTCAGATTGCGCTTGGCTGGGCGCTCGAGGGCAACAACAGTCCCGAGCTGTTTCAGCGGTTCCAGCTCCACAAGTCGGTCGGCATCGCGATCCTGCTGCTCAGCCTTGCGCGCCTCGCGACCCGTTTCTTCATGCAGCGCCCGCCCGCGTCCGAAGGCCCGGCGTGGACGCGCGCGCTCGCGGGAACGGTCCACAGCCTGTTCTATGTCGTGATGATCCTTGGCCCGATCACCGGATGGCTGCTCGTATCGACCGCGAAGGTTCAGGTGCCGACGCTGCTTTTCGGCATTGTGCCCTGGCCGCACCTGCCGGTCGGCCGCAGTTGGCACGAGCCTGCCGAGGTGATTCACGAGGTGATGGCGTGGCTGGCGATCGGGCTGTTCGTGCTGCATGTCGCGGGCGCGCTCCGCCACCAGTGGCTGCTCGGCAAGCCCGAGCTTCAGCGGATGATTCCGTCGGCGCGCGGCAAGGCCGTGGGCGCTACCTTGATCGCACTCGCGCTCATCGGCGGCGCCTTCGCTGTGGGCTCAAGCGTCTATCCCGATCGCGAGCGGGCCGCACCCGCCGAATCGGTCATGTCCACCAGTACAGCACAGGCCGCGCCCGTCGCGCCTCCCGCGCCGGTCGAGGCCGAAAAGACGGATACGGACGAAGCCGCCGACAGCGATCCCGCCGCCGAGCCCGAAGTGACGGCAGAGCCCCTCGCCGACTGGGCGGTGGCACCGGGCGGGCGCCTTGGCTTTACCGCGCGCTGGAATGGCGAGGCGGTCGAGGGGCGTTTCGATCGCTGGCGCGCCGACATCCGGTTCAGCCCCGACCAGCTCGCGGGGTCGCGTATCAAGGTGACGGTCGACCTCGCCTCGGCCGACACCGGCGACGGGCAGCGCGACGATTCGCTGAAAAGCAGCGATTTCTTCGACGCCGCCGCGCACCCCAGCGCAACCTTCACCGCGCGCGACGTCCGGCACCTGGGCGGTGAACGCTATGAGGCGCGCGGGACGCTTGCGCTGCGCGGCGCCAGCAAACCGGCGACACTGCGCTTCACGCTCCGGATCGAGGGCGACCGCGCGCGCGTCAATGGCACCGCGCGGATCGACCGCACGGCGTTCGGCGTCGGTCAGGGCGAATGGGCCGCGACCGACGCGATTGCGGCGAGCGTCGATGTCGCCTTTGCCTTCACGGCAACGCGCCCCGCGCGCTGATCGCGCAGGAGTATCAGCCGCGCGCGATGCCGCCGCGGATCGCGTAACCGCGATAAAGGCTGCGGCAATGACCTGCGCTGCCCGTTTCCTTGGCGAGCCCCGCGATCATCGGCGCCAGCTCGGCGCGCGGGGCGACGTGGAATTGCGCGAGCCAGCCGAACAGCGTGCGGCGCCAGACGCGCGGCAGGCGGTCCTGCTGTCCGAAATCGACAACCTCCAGCCGCCCGCCCGGCGCAACGCAGCTTGCCGCATGGACGAGCGCCGCCTTCCAGTCGGGAATCATCGATAGCGCATAGCTGATGAACACGCGGTCGAAGCTCGCGCGGCCGAACAGCGCCTGCGGATCGAAATCGCACGCATCGCCGCGCGCCAGCACCGCGTCGATGCCCGCCCTGCCGAGCGACGTCCGCGCCGTTGCCAGCATCGCGTCCGAAATATCGACACCGAACAATTCGGCCTCCGGCCACGCCCGGCCGACCGCGATCAGGTTACGCCCCGTGCCGCAACCGATTTCGAGCACCGAGCCGCCGCGCGGCGGCGCCAGTTCGGCGATCAGCCCGTCGCGGCCGAGCAGATAATATTTGCGCGTGAGGTCATAGATGTGCCGCTGCGTGCGATAGACGCGGTCCATCAATTCGCCATGCGCCGCCGTCATGCAGCCGCGCCCTTCAGCACATAGAGATGGACGCCGCCATAGATAGCCGAACGGTCGCGGCGCGTATAATCGCGCGAGGCGTCTTCGCGATACTCCCAGCGGCTCAGCAGGTCGGCGGGCAGCCGCCCCGGCAGCAACGTCGGTTCAGCGGCGGTGCGGAACAGCACCCGCGCGCCGGGCCGCGCGGTGCGCGTGACCTCGGCCCACAGCGCGGTCAGCTGCGCATCGCTCATCCAGTCCTGCGCATCGAGGAAGATATAGCGGTCGAAGCTGGCGGCGTCGGCGGCGGCGAGCATGTCGGTCATGTTCGCGTGCAGCATCGTCACCCGCCCGGCGCGCGCCTTGACCGCGGCGTAATTGTCGGCTTGCAGATAGGGCGGCAGCGGCACAGTGACGCCCTTGCCATAGCCGCGCCCGAACGCCTGCCATGCGAAATAATTGTCCTTGAGCGGAAAGTCGCACGCCAGCTTTTCGAGCCGCGCGCGCAGCACATCGGCCATCGGCCTGCCGCCCGCCAGCGCATCATATTGCGCGGGCGGGATGCCGAGGCCGAAGAGCGACGAGCGCTGGTCGGTGACCCAGCGGATGAATTTGCGGTCGAAAAAGGGCGCGAATTTGGCGTCGAAAATCGCGCGCTGTTCCTCGATACTCTGCGCCTCGAGGAACTGGCGCGGATCGACGCGGTGCATCCGCGCGACCAGATGCGCAAGACCGATGAAATTGCCGAGCAGGCCGCGCTTGTAGAGCCCGTGCGCGAAGCCGTTGATGCGGCGGCGCCCGACGAGATCGCGCCCCTCCCAATAGCGCCGGCTCGTTTCGTCGAGATGCGGACGGACGAAGGCGCGATAATCGGCGATGTTCGCCGCGCTGTCGGCATCGGCGAAGAAGCGGCGGAAGCTCAGATAATCGGGCAGCCGCTCGATCGCGACGCGCTTGAGATGATTGAGCGCGACATGCGCGGTGTTGAGGTCGACCGCGACGATCTCTGCGGGGTCGGCGGTCAGGTAGGAAAAGACGTTGCAGCCGCCGCTCGCGATCGTGGCGATGCGGTTGCCGGGCTCGATCGCCAGCGCCTCCATATCGACGACCGGGTCTTCCCATATCTGGGCATAGACAAGGCCCTTGAACGCTAGCGCAAAGGCGCGGTCGAGCAGGCGCTGCTTCTGCTCGGCATCGGTGCGGACGACCGCGGCGGCGATTTTTGTGTTGGGCTGGCTGGCCATGTAACGCGACTCCCGGAACGGATGTTTCCGGGGCTGCGCATGGCATGCTTTGTTGCGATTCCCGCGACGGTTCGATGACAAATCGGCGACAGAAGCGACAAATGATGATCCTCCCTGTGGCGCAGCCATGGGAGGATTATCGGTGGGCCTTTAATCCCGGCAATAGCCCTCGCCCGGCTTGACCATCAGGCATTCGGTCTTGCCCGCGAGATATTTGAGCCCCGTCTCGTCGCCGCTGGCACGGCGCAGGGTCAGGACTTCACCGCCGCGGGTAAATTGGATCCCATGCTCGCTGTCGGTGCCGTCATAGGTGCCCTTGGTGTCGAGGTCCGATTGCATTTCCAGCTTATATTGGCCCGGTTCCGCAGGCGTGATCGTCGCATACATGCCCTCGACGCCGGTCCACTTGCCCGTCCAGCTCGCAAAACGGTGCGACGCGGTTGCGTCCGCTTCTTCGGCAGGAACCGTCTCGACCGGCACCGTTTCGGTCGTGGTCGTTTCGGCGGGCGCCGGTGCCTCGGCCTTTTCGCAGCCGGTAAGCAGGATCGCGGCAGCCGCCGCAGCCATCGTCAGACTCTTGTGCATCGTCTCTCTCCTTTGCCACGAAAACGCCCGATGAGCGCAAAGTTTCCTATTCGCTGATGATTTCCGCAAATTTCAGCGGATCGACATTGCCGCCCGACAGGGTGACGAGCGTCGCATCGGTCGGCGTTACCTTGCCCGCCAGCACCGCCGCCAGCGCCGCCGCGCCGCCGGGTTCGATGACAAGGTGTAGCTTCTCGAACGCCAGCCTCATCGCATCGCGCACTTCGCTGCGCGTCACGACGACCCCGCGGACACCGCGCGCTCGTAACACCGCAAAGTTGATCGGCCGCGTCTCCGGCGTTTGCAGCGCGTCGCATTCGGTGGGAAAGGCCAGATCCTCGACGCTCAATATCTCGCCCGCGGCCAGGCTGCGCGTCACATCGTCCCAGCCCTCGGGCTCGACCGCGATCAGTTCGGCGTCGGGGCAGGCGAGCGCGAGGCCCGCCGAGAGCCCGCCGCCGCCGCAGCAGGCGACGATCCGGTCGGGGCCGTCGATGCCGCGTGCGCGCATCTGCGCCGCCGCCTCGATCCCCGCGCTCCCCTGCCCTTCGATGATCCACGGATCGCCATAGGCATGAACAAGCGTGCCGCCGCGCTCGGCGAGCAGCTTCGCCGCGACAGCATCACGCGATTCGGTGACGCGATCGTAAAGCACGACCTCGGCGCCGAGCCGCCGCGTCGCCGCGAGCTTCATCGCGGGGGCGTTGCTCGGCATGACGATCGTCGCCTTGATCCCTAGCCGCCTTGCCGCCCAGGCGACGCCCTGCGCATGATTACCGCTCGACACACCGACCACGCCCGCTGCGGCCTGGTCGGCGGTCAGGTCGGTCAGCCGGTGCCACGCGCCGCGAATCTTGAACGCGCCGACCGGCTGGAGCGATTCGGCCTTGCACGAGATGGTGCGGCCATCGACCTCGAGCGGCAGCAGCGGTGTGGGAGGAAGCAGGGCAGCAACTTTGGCCGCCGCGCGTTCGACTCCCGCCAGCGTGGGGGCGCGGTTCGGATCGATCAGGGCTTCGGGGCTTTGCTGTGTCATGGCTTCGTCCTATAGGGCCGGGCATACAAGACAAGGCGGCAAAGTCCGCGACAGGAGATTTTCGATGAGCAAGGTTCTGGTAATCGGCGCAGGCGGCGTCGGTTCGGTCGCAGTACACAAGATGGCGATGAACCCCGACATCTTTCCCGACATCACGCTGGCCAGCCGCCGCAAGTTCAAATGCGACGCGATCGCCGAATCGGTGAAGGCGCGCACCGGCGTGACGATCAAGACCGCCGAAGTCGACGCCGACCATATCGACGCGACCGCGGCGCTGATCCGTTCGATCGGCGCGACGCATGTCGTGAACCTGGCGCTCCCCTATCAGGATCTGACGATCATGGAGGCGTGCCTGTCGACCGGCGCGCATTATCTCGACACCGCCAATTACGAGCCGCGCGACGAGGCGAAGTTCGAATATCACTGGCAATGGGCGTATCACGACCGCTTCAAGGACGCCGGGCTGATGGCTTTGCTCGGCTCGGGTTTCGACCCCGGGGTGACGAGCGTGTTCACGACCTGGCTCCGCAAGCATCATTTCGACCGGATCGATACGCTCGACATCCTCGACTGCAATGGCGGCGATCACGGCCAGCATTTCGCGACCAACTTCAATCCGGAGATCAACATCCGCGAAGTGACCGCGGTCGCGCGCCACTGGGAAAATGGCGACTGGGTCGAAACCCCGCCGATGTCGGTGAAGCAGCAATTCGATTTCGAGGCCGTGGGCCCCAAGAATATGTACCTCATGTATCATGAGGAGATCGAAAGCCTGAAGACGCACCTGCCGGAGATCAAGCGCATCCGCTTCTGGATGACCTTCGGCGACGCCTATATCCAGCACCTCACCGTGCTGCAAAATGTCGGCATGACGCGCATCGATCCGGTGATTTATGACGGCAAGGAAATCATCCCGCTGCAATTCCTGAAAGCCGTGCTCCCCGAACCGTCGAGCCTGGGCGAGACGACGAAAGGCAAGACCAACATCGGCGTCATCGCGACCGGGCTTGGCAAGGACGGCAAGGAAAAGACGCTCTACCTCTATAATATCTGCGACCATGAGGACGCCTATGCCGAAACCGGCAATCAGGCGGTCAGCTACACCACCGGCGTGCCCGCGATGATCGGCGCCGCGATGATGGTCACGGGCACTTGGGGCGGCGACGGCGTGTTCAACATGGAACAGATGGACCCCGATCCCTTCATGGACATGCTGATGAAGCATGGCCTGCCGTGGCAGGTGAAGGAACTCGACGCGCCGCTGGATTTCTGACCGCTTTCGGTCACCCGTTCGTCATTCCGGCAGAGGCCGGGATCTCACCCTATCGATTTGCAGCACCGGCGAGATCCCGGCCTTCGCCGGGATGACGACATTGGGAGGCCGGTGCGGTGAAGGGACGTAAAATGCGATTTTCCATGCTTGTCGCGGCGATGCTTGCCGCCCTTTCCGCCCCCGCCGCCGCCCAGAGCGACGACGGCTATGCCCCCGCCCGCGCGATCGTCGCCGACATCGGCAAGATCGTCACGCCAAACGGTGTGCAGGAGACGTTCGAGGCCACGCTCGGCGGCGCGCGGCAGGTCGTCAACGTCCGCGGGTCGGACCGCGACAACCCGATCCTGATCTTTGTCCACGGCGGCCCCGGTGCAGTCGAGATGCCCTTCGCCTGGGCGTTCCAGCGGCCGTGGGAAGATGTGTTCACGGTCGTCCAATATGACCAGCGCGGCGCGGGACGATCTTATCCGCTGAACGATCCCGATACCCTCGCGCCGACGATGACCCCCGACCGCTACCGTGACGACGCCATCGAACTGATCGAATTGCTCAAAAAACGGTACGGCAAGCGCAAGGTCGTGCTGATGGGGCATAGCTGGGGTTCGGTTGTCGGCCTGTCGGTCGCGATCAAACGCCCGGATCTTCTTCACGCCTATGTCGGCGTCGGGCAGGGCATCGATTTTCGCGAAGGTGAAAAAGTTGGCATGGCGTGGACGCGCGCCAAGGCGCTCGCGGACGGAAATCAGGAGGCGGTCGCCGCCATCGATGCGCTTGCGCCCTATCCGCAGGGCGAATTCACCATCGCCAAGGCCGACGGCTGGCGCAAATATGCGATGCCCTATGGGTCGCTGATGTACAACAAGCCCGATCTGAAACGCTATTTCCAGACTCCGCTTCTTTCGCCCGAATATGGCCCCGCCGACATCAAGGCCTGGGCCAAGGGCAGTGCCTTTTCCGTTACGACCGTCTGGCCACAGATGGCCCATGTGAATTTCAAGTCGGTCCGGAAGCTGAACGCGCCGGTCGTTTTCCTGCTTGGACGCCACGATTATACGGCTCCGTCAACGATCGCCGCGGCATGGCTCGACGAGGTCGAAGCACCGTCAAAAAAACTCGTCTGGCTTGAACATTCGGCGCATATGCCGATGGTCGAGGAGCCGGGGCATTTCTTCGCCGCGCTGCTTCGTGACGTTCTGCCTTTGACGGGAACGAAAGCGACGAAATGACCGCCTATCTTGCGCCGATCGGGCTGCTCATCGTCTCGAACATCTTCATGACGTTCGCCTGGTATGGGCATCTCGGCGATATGTCGCGGCCGATGTGGCTCGCGGTGCTAATTGCGTGGGGCATCGCCTTTTTCGAATATTGCCTTGCGGTTCCCGCGAACCGCATTGGCTATAGCGTCTACACCGCCGCCGAACTCAAGACCTTGCAGGAAGTCATCACGCTCATCATATTCGCCGGGTTCGCGGTCTTCTGGCTTGGTGAGAGGCTGACCGTGAACCATCTCGCCGGCTTCGGACTGATTGCGGCGGGGGCGTTTTTCATCTTCAAGGGACCGATTGCGGTCTGACAGAAAGCCAATAGCGACATGGAAACCCGTGCCGGCGATCCCGGAGCCTTTGCCCGCTTCGACCTGACCCGCGTCCCCTCGCCCGCCTTCGTCGTCGATGCGGCGAAGGTTCGCGCCAATCTGGCCGTGCTGCGCCATATCGGCGACGCATCGGGTGCGCGCGTGCTCGCGGCGCTCAAGGCCTTTTCGATGTGGTCGCTCGGCCCGACGGTCGCCGAATATCTCGACGGCGTCTGCGCATCTGGCCTCTATGAAGCAAAGCTCGGCCGCGCCGAATATGGCGGCGAAGTCGCGACCTATTGCGCGGGTTACAAGGAAGCGGATCTGCCCGAAATCGCAGCGCTCTCCGATCATCTCATCTTCAACTCGCCGGGCCAGATCGCGCGCTTCCGTCCGCTGCTCGACGACCTCCGCGCCAAGGGCGAAAGCTTCGACGTCGGCCTGCGCATCAATCCGATGCACAGCGAGGGCGAGGTCGCGAAATACGACCCCGCGGCACCGTGCAGCCGCCTCGGCTTTCCGATCACGCAATTGCTCCCCGAACATATGGAGGGCGTCGATGGCGTGCATATGCACAGCCTGTGCGAACAGGATTTTCCGCCGCTCGCGCGGACGTGGGACGCAATCCACCCGATGCTGCGGCCCTTCTTTGGCCAGCTCAAATGGATCAACTTCGGCGGCGGCCACCATGTTACGCGCGCCGATTATCAGGTCGATGACCTGATCGCCTTTCTGAAACAGGTCCGCGCCGCCACCGATTGCGATGTGATGATCGAACCCGGCGAGGCGATCGCGCTCGACGCGGGCATCCTCGTCGGCGAAGTGCTCGACCTGTTCAACAACGGCATGAGCATCGGCATCACCGACATTTCGGCGACCTGCCACATGCCCGACGTGATCGAGGCGCCCTATCGCCCCGCGATGCTCGGCGAAGGCAGCGAAGGCGCACCGACCCGCCTCGGCGGCCCGTCATGCCTCGCGGGCGACGTCATCGGCGACTATCGCCTGCCCGGCGGCGCGCGCATCGGCCAGCGCTTCGCCTTCCTCGATCAGGCGCATTATTCGATGGTCAAGACCAACACGTTCAACGGCGTGCCGCTGCCGTCGATCTGGCTGTGGGACAGCGAGAGCGACGAACTGAAGCTGGTGCGCGAGTTTGGGTATGAGGATTTCAAGACTCGACTGAGTTGAGCCGATCCTCCCTGTCGCGCGGCGATGGGGAGGTGGCAGCGCGAAGCGAGTGGTGGAGGGGCTTTGGCGCCGACATCGCCGCCCCTCCACCACTCGCTTCGCGAGCGGTCCCCCTCCCCATGGCTTCGCCACAAGGAGGATCAGCTTGCCGCAACCTCCGCCAATGCCGCGTGAATGTCGCTCACCACCACCGACCCCTCGCCCACCGACGAGGCGACGCGCTTGACCGATCCCTTGCGCACGTCGCCGATCGCATAGATGCGCGGCCAGCTCGTTTCATAGCGGCTCGGCATTCGGTCGAGCGACCAGCCCGCCTTGACCAGTTCCATCGGCGCAATGTCAGCGCCGGTCTTCACAAAGCCGCGATCGTCGCACACCATTTCCTTGGGCAGCCAGCCGGTGTTCGGGCTCGCGCCGAGGAACAGGAACAGGAAACCGCAATCGCAATGCCCCTCCGCGCCCGTCTCGCGGCAGCGATAGGTCAGCCCCGCCAGCCGGTCCTCGCCGTGCAACGCGATAACGTCGGTCGACGGTATGATCTCGATATTCGGATGCTCTTCCAGCCGCTTGACCAGATATTCGGACATGGTTTCGCGCAGGCTCTTGCGGCGAAAAATGACATAAACCTTCTTCGCGGTGCTCGCGAGATAGATCGCGCCCTGCCCTGCCGAATTGCCCGATCCGACGATCGTCACCTCGGCATTGCCGCACAGCTGCGCCTCCATCGGCGTCGCGCCATAATAGATGCCGCGCCCTTCATAGGCCTCGATCCCCTCGATCGGCAGCCGCTGATATTGCGCGCCCGACGCGACGACGACCGCCCGCGAGCGCAGCTTGCGGCCGTCGGCAAGGTGGAGGCAATAGGCGTCCTCGTCCGGCGCGATCGACGCCGCACGCACCGGCGCGGCGATCCGCGCGCCGAATTTCTGCGCCTGTACCGTCGCGCGGCGCGCGAGTTCGTGGCCCGAAATACCCGTCGGAAAACCGAGGTAATTCTCGATCTTCGATGAGGTGCCCGCCTGCCCGCCCGGCGCATGGGCGTCGAGCGCGATGACCGTCAGCCCCTCGGACGCGGCGTAGACCGCCGCGGCCAGTCCGCCTGGCCCGCTGCCGACCACCAGCACGTCGGCGGTCGCTCCGTCGGGAAGCAGGTCGAGCCCCAACGCCGCCGCCAGCACTTCGGGCGTCGGCTGGACAAGCAGGTCGGCGGCGCCAAGAATCACGACCGGAAGCTGTTCGTCACCAATGCCGCGCTCGGCGAGCAGATGCGCAGGGACGGGTCCGTCGGCGGGATCGAACCAGCGATTCGCGACGCCATGCTTCGCGAGCAGGTCGCGCAGCGCATAGACGCTGCGGTCGAGCGCGGCGCCGATCACGATCGTCACGGCAAAGCCGCGCTGGTTGCTGAATTCGCGCCGCGCCGACAGCACGCGCACAAAAATGTCCGAATAATGCGAATTGCCCGCGATCAGCCGCTGAAAGGCGGTGTGCGCGATGCGCAATATCTCGCCATCGGCGCCCATTTCGACACGCGAGAGGTGGCGCTGGCCGGTCAGCACCGACAAATCGCCCGCGAACTGCCCGCGCTCCATCCAGCCGACACGCTTCGGCCCATCATCGGTCGACGCAAATATGTCGGTATGGCCCGACAGGGTGACGATGCAGTCAGGCGCCATTGTCCCCTCGGCAACCAGCAGATCGCCCGCCTTGTGCGATTCGACGGTGCCGAAAGCGCAAAGTTCGTCGAGCTCGGCGTCGGAAAAGCTGTGATTGACGTCGGCGCGGGAGACCATGGGGCATGTCCTTTCTGGATCTTTGACGGCGCTTTCTAGCGCCGCCGTCGCCTTCTGTCTCGCATCGGCGCACCGCAGGCCCGTTTCACCCCGACTGTTACCGCCGCATTACAAAATTGCGCCCAAGGGTCTTTACAGGGGGGACCCCCCGCCATATATGCGCTTCCCGCTGCCCCAGGGGGACTTCCAATAACCGCAAGGCAGCCTTGGATGTTTAACTTTACCTTTGGGGGTCCCTTGCATTGCACCAGCATCATAGCGCCCACGGGCTGATTCAGGCACTTTCGCCGGTCGAACCTGTTACGCTTGTCCGCCCGCACGCCGCGCGGCGCGCAGCGCGTTTCTTCATCGACCGGTTTCCCGGCACGACCATGTATGCGGTCAAGGCGAATCCGTCCGCCGACCTGCTGCGCGTGCTGTGGGATTCGGGTGTCACGCACTATGACGTCGCCTCGATCGCCGAGGTGCGCCTCGTCGCGCGCACGCTTCCCGAAGCGACGCTCTGCTTCATGCACCCGGTGAAGGCCGAGGAAGCGATTTCCGAAGCCTATTGGAAGTATGGCGTGCGCACCTTTTCGCTCGACACGATGGATGAGCTCGAAAAGATCGTCCGCGCGACCGAAGGCGCGCAGGATCTGAACCTGCTCGTTCGGCTCCGGGTGTCGTCCGATCACAGCAAGCTCAGCCTCGCCGCCAAGTTCGGCGCCGAGCCGGAGGATGTCGCGGAGCTGCTGATGGCGACGCGCCAGGCCGCCGACGCGCTCGGCATCTGTTTCCACGTCGGCAGTCAGGCGATGACACCGCACGCCTATGCGCAGGCGATGGAACGCGTCCGCGCCGCGATCGTCGCAGCGTCGGTCACCGTCGACATCATCGATGTCGGAGGCGGCTTTCCGTCGTCCTATCCGGGCATGGAGCCGCCGCCGCTCGACGCCTATTTCGACACGATCCACCGCAGCTTCGAAAGCCTGCCGATCAGCTATTCGGCCGAGCTTTGGTGCGAACCGGGCCGCGCGCTTTCGGCCGAATACAGCTCGCTGATCGTCCGCGTCGAAAAGCGCCGCGGCGAGGAGCTGTACATCAACGACGGCGCTTACGGCGCACTGTTCGACGCCGCGCATGTCGGCTGGCGCTTTCCGGTGTCGCTCCAACGCGATGCGGAAAGCGGCGCTGAACTGCTGCCGTTCAGCTTCTATGGCCCGACGTGCGACGACCTCGACCATATGGCGGGCCCCTTCTTCCTGCCTGCGGACATCAAGGCGGGCGACTTCATCGAGATCGGGATGCTCGGCGCCTATGGCTGCGCGATGCGGACGAAGTTCAACGGCTTCGGCGCCGACGAGACGTATGTCGTCAGCGACGAACCGATGACGAGCCTCTACACCGGCGAAGTCGAACAGGAACGCCGCAGCGCGACGGTGACCAAGCTGTTCTGATCGCGTTTGAATAGCAAAAACTAAGGGGCCGGCGCAGCGATGCGACCGGCCCTTTCGCTTTCGGTTCAAGCCGCTAGATTGCGCCGCCTATGTCCCCCTTCCATCACCTCCTCGCCAACAACCTGATCGCAAACATCACCAATTTCACGGTGTGGTTCGCGCTGACCTTCTGGACCTTCCTCGAAACCCAGTCGGTGTTCGCGACGGGGATGATCGCGGGCATCTATCTTGTGCTGACAGCGATGCTGGGCATCTGGTTCGGCAGCCTTGTCGACCATCATGGCAAGCGCAACATGATGCTCGTCTCCAGCCTTGCATCGCTCGCGCTCTATGCGGCCATGCTCGGCGGCTATGCGCTCGATCCGGACATCCGCGCCGCGAAGGTGCAGAGCGTCACCTTCTGGCTCTTCATCCTGCTGACCATGCTGGGGGTGATCGTCGGCAATATCCGGATGATCGCGCTGCCCACGCTGGTAACGCTGCTGGTGCCCGAGGACCGGCGCGACAAGGCGAACGGGCTCGTCGGCATGGTCAGTGGCGTCGGCTTTCTCACGACCTCGGCGATCAGCGGCTTCCTCGTCGCATGGGGCGGGATCGTCGCGACGCTTGGATTTGCGGTCGCCCTTTCGCTGATTGCGATCATCCACCTCTTTTTCGTTCGCGTCGATGAACCCCGCGATGCCGAAGCACAGGATACCCCGGGACGCGTCGACCTTGCCGGAACGCTGCGCGTCGTGCTGGGCATTCCTGGCCTGCTCGCCCTGATCCTCTTCGCCTGCTTCAACAATCTTCTCGGCGGAGTCTTCATGGCGCTGATGGACGCTTACGGCCTGTCGTTGATGAAGGTCGAGGAATGGGGTCTGCTCTGGGCGGCGCTGTCCTGCGCCTTCATTCTCAGCGGCGTGGTGATTTCGCGCACCGGGCTTGGCGCAAACCCCATCCGCACGCTGCTTTTCGTGTGCCTCATCGAATGGGTGGTCGCCGCAGTATTCACGGTTCAATCGTCGATCCCGCTGCTTGCCATCGGCTGCTTCCTCTGGATGTTCCTTGGCCCCTATGTCGAAGCGGCCGAGCAGACGACGCTGCAAAAGGTCGTGCCCTTCGAACGGCAGGGGCGCGTGTTCGGATTTGCGCAGTCGGTCGAACAGGCGGCTTCACCGCTCACTGCGTTCCTTATCGCGCCGATCACCCAGTTCGTCTTCGTGCCGCTGATGACCGACGGCGCAGGGGCGGCGGCGATCGGCGACTGGTATGGGCGCGGACCCGAACGCGGCATCGCGATCGTCTTTTCGATCGCCGGGCTGCTCGGCGTGGTCGCGACGATCGCGGCGTTCCGATCCAAATCCTATCGCCAAATTTCGGCCGCTTATACTGACGGGGTGGACCGCGGCGCGGCGGCGACCGCGGCCGCCTGAACCGCTGCGGCAAAAGCCTCTTCCGTTTCACTTTGCAATGCGTCTATCGTGCACGGTGACGAGAGGGAGGCGCCATGTCCATGCTGTCCGGCATCCGCATCATCGACCTGACGACGGTCATTTTCGGCCCCTATGCGACGCAGATGCTCGCCGACCTGGGGGCCGAGGTCATCAAGGTCGAGACACCGGGAACGGGCGACATCTCGCGCTACCTCGGCAGCGGCATCCCCGATCCGACGATGGGGTCGATCCACCTCACGGTGAACCGCGGCAAACGGTCGATCGCGCTCGACCTGAAAAAGACCGAAGATGCCGCCGTGCTGCGCGATCTCGTCGCGACCGCCGATGTCTTTTTCCACAATATCCGCGGCAGGGCGATCGCCAAGCTGGGGTTCGACTATGCTGCGTGCCGCGCGCTCAGGCCCGACATCATCTATGTTCACGGCACGGGTTTCGGACAGGATGGACCCTATGCCGACCTTCAGGCCTATGACGATGTCATCCAGGCGGCGAGCGGCACCACCAGCCTGCTCCCGCGCGTCGATGGCGACCCGCGCCCGCGCTATCTCCCCTCGCTGATCGCCGACAAGATCGCCGGCCAGTTTGGCGCGCAGGCAATCCTTGCGGCGCTGATCCACAAGCTGCGCACTGGCGAGGGGCAGGCGGTCGAGGTGCCGATGTTCGAATGCTTCACCGCCTTCATGCTCACCGAGCATCTGCGCGATGCCGCGCTCGACCCGCCGATCGGCCCCGCGGGCTATCCGCGCCAGCTCGATCCGACGCGCCAGCCCTTTCCGACGCGCGACGGCTATGTCGCGATCGTCCCCTATACGCCCGAATCGACCGCGCGGCTGATGACGCTGCTCGGCAGCGACGCCCTGCTCGATACCCCTGAATATGCGGCGGCGAAGGCAAAGGGCCAGCACATGCCGCTCATCTACGCCGAAATTGCCCGCAAGACGCCGGCAAAGACCACCGCCGAATGGCTGGCGCTCTTCGCCGCCAACGATATTCCCGCGATGGCCGCGCGCGACCTGCAGGACATTAAGGACGACCCGCACTTCGTGGCGACAGGCTTTTTCCGCCACCGCACCCATCCCGATGTCGGCGGTTTTCACGAAATGCAGCCGCCGGTCCGTTATGGTGCGATGCCGCCGCGCGATCTCGGATTTGCGCCGCGCATCGACGGCGATGGCGAAGCGATCCGCGCGGAGGTTTCCCGCGCGGAGGATTGATTTGCATATTGCCGCATGTTGCCTAGCATCGCCGCACAATAATGGAGGGGTAAGCCATGTCAGACAATCTGCTCGCACCCGGCGCCGTCCTGGCGCTCTGGACGATCATCATGCTCGGCTGGGTCGCCGCAACGCGTTTCTCTGCGATGGCCAAGGCCGGCGTCGACGTCAAAGCCGCACCGCCGGGCGGACGCGGCGCCGATCTGGAAAATGTCCTGCCGCCCGAAACCAACTGGAAATCGCACAATTACACGCATTTGTGCGAACAGCCGACGATCTTTTACGCCGTGCTCGTCTTTCTGCACCTGTCGGGCGGCGATACCGACCTGACGCGCGGTCTCGCCTGGGCCTATGTCGTCCTGCGCATCGTTCACAGCCTGTGGCAATCGACGGTCAACCGCATTCCGGTGCGCTTTGCCATTTTCTCGCTCGCGACATTCTGCCTCTTCGCGCTGTCGATCCTCGCTGTCATCGCTACCCTAGGTTAAAGGAAATACCATGGATACGAACGCAATATTGGGACCGGTCGCGGCGCTCGCGCTCTGGTCGATGGTCATGTGGGTGTGGATGTATGCGACGCGGCTGCCCGCCATGCGCCGCGCCAAGATCGATACCGCCAACCTCGTGGGTGGCACCGGGCAAAATCTGGAAAGCCTCCTGCCGCCGCAGGTGCAGTGGAAGGCGCATAATTACAATCATCTGATGGAACAGCCGACCATATTCTATGCGATCGCCATCGCGCTGGCGGTCGGCGGCATGGGCGGCGGGCTGAACACGCAGATCGCCTGGGCCTATGTCGCGCTCCGCATCGTCCACAGCCTGATCCAGGTCACCGTCAACCGCGTGATGTGGCGTTTCCTGGTGTTCGCGCTGGCGAGCGTTGCGCTGCTCGCGCTTTGCATCCACGCCTTCATGGGCTTTGTGCTGCATTGAAATACTGGCGTCGCCCCCGCGAAGGCGGGGGCCGCTATAAGCGTAGCACAAGCTTGCCAGCGGCCCCCGCCTTCGCGGGGGCGACGCTATTTCGAAAACCGCGCGGCCAGCTCCACATGGGTCGACCATCGGAACTGGCCGACGGGCTGCACCCAATCGAGCCTGTACCCGCCCGCGACGAGCATCTTCGCATCGCGCGCAAAGCTCGCGGGGTTGCAGCTGACGTAGGCGATCACTGGCACCGTTGAGGCCGCGAGCTGCTTCACCTGCTCCTCCGCACCCGCGCGCGGCGGGTCGAGGATGATCGCGCCGAAACGATTGAGCTCGGCGGGCACCAGCGGGCGGCGGAACAGGTCGCGATGCTCGGTCGCGACGAGCGAGCGCGCGCGGTTGGCGGCCCCCGCCAGCGCCGCGATCGCATCGCGCGCGCCCTCGGCGGCATAGACTTTGCGCCCCGCCTGCACCGACAGCGCAAAGGTGCCCACACCTGCGAAGAGGTCAGCCACCGCGGACGCATCGCCGATGGCCCGGGCGACGGCATCGACGAGCGCCGCCTGCCCCGCCGCCGTCGGCTGCAAAAAGGCGAAAGGCGGCACTTCGACCGCTATCTCGCCAAAGCGCATCGTCGGCGGATCGGGCTGCCACAGAATCTCCAGCCCGTCGCCCTGATCGATGGCAAAGCGCGCGAGATTGTGCGCACCGGCGAAATCCTGCAGCGCCATGGCCGCATCGAGGCCCTCGGCCTTGACGCCCTCCAATATCAGTTCGACGCCCTGATCGAGCAGTTGCAGCTTGACCTTCACAGGTCGCCGCGGCTGCGCGATCATCACCAGCAGGTCGCGCACCGGCGCCACGAGCGCGAACAGCTCGGGGGCAAGCAGCGGACACATCCGCATGTCGACGATCTGGTTGCTCTGTGCCGCGTTGAACCCGATTGCGACCTGTTTGCCGGTCCGAAGCGCGGTCAGCGCCGCACGGCGGCGGCTCTGCGGCGGCGACAGCAGCGTCGGCAGAACCTCGCCATAGGGCACCTCCTGCCCCTCCAGCCCGCCGACAACGCGGTCGCGGACGAAATCGGCGAGTGCCGGCTCGGCGACATGCTGCAACTGGCAACCGCCGCATTTACCGAAATGACGGCACGGGGGCTCGGCGCGGTTCGGCCCCGGAATGAGGATGCCGTCGTCGCGCACGCGGTCGCCCGGCACGCCGCCCGCCACATGGCGGCCGTCGCCCGTCACGCCATCACCGCGCGCGGCAATGCGCTCGATCAGCGCAGCATCAGACATAGCGGCTCAATCCCTAACCAGATCGTCGGCGACAAGGCCGGGGCCTATACGCGCGGCCTGCGCGATATGCCAGCCCACCGCCGCGACCGCGGCGTCAAAGGCGTCGCCGCCGCGTGCCAGCATCGCCCCGCACGCCCCTGCCAGCACGTCGCCCGTCCCCGCGGTCGCCAGCCAGGGGGTTCCGGGCCATGCCGCCGCGACGCGGCCGTCGGGCGCGGCGATGATCGTATCGGCGCCCTTATAGACCACAACTGCCTGCGTCCGCATGGCGGCGGCTTTGGCGCGGTCGATCTTGCTGCCGTAAGCTTGCGGAAAGGCGCGCGCGAATTCGCCTTCGTGCGGAGTCAGGATCGCCCCCCGCGGCGTTTCGGACAGGCGGGGGAGTGCGGCGTCGATCGCGGCGGCGTCGAGCACCAGCGGCTTGCCCGAATCGAGCGCCGCCTCGACGTCGAACAGCAATTCCTCGCCCGCCGGAAAGCCCGGTCCGATCACGACCGCACCGACGCGCGGGTCTTCCAGCCGCTCGCCGAATTTCTCGTCGCCCTCGACGATGATCGCCGAGAACGGCGCCGCTTCGCTGCCGTCGAGCACGACATAGCCCGCTCCCGCACGCAGCGCGGCAGCGGCGGCCAGCCCGGCGGCGCCGCGCATCGGCCCGGCAAAGACGAGCACCATGCCGCGGCTGAATTTGTGCGCGGCCGCGTCAGGCGCCTGCCGTCGCACCCGCGGCAACGTCCGCATCGCCCGGTCCGCCGTAATCCCGATCGGCGCCAGCCGCACGCGCCCGCACGAGGGCGCTGTCGGCAACAACACATGCGCGGGCTTGAGCGCGCCGAGCGCCAGCGTCACATCGGCGGCCTTCGGCGGCATCCAACCCGCCGCACCGTCGCTGTCGACCCCGCTCGGCACATCGACCGCGAGCACGCGCCCGGTCAGGCGACGCAGTATCTCTGCCAGATCGTCCGCGATCGGCCGCGACAGGCCAACACCGAACAGCGCATCGACGATGAGCGGCGCGGGCGTCAGCGCGGTGTCGATCGCTTCGACCGGCCCGGTCCACGCGGCCCGCGCAGCGCGTGCGAGATCGGTCGCCGGATCGGTCAGCGCCGCAACGCGCACCGCCGCGCCGCGCTCGACCAGCCGGCGCGCCGCGACATAGCCGTCGCCGCCATTGTTGCCGGGGCCGCACAGGATCAGGATCGGCGCACCCGCCGCCATGCGCCACGCGGTATCGGCCACCGCCGCGCCTGCGCGCTCCATCAACTCGCTGAGCGACGTGCCGGAAGCGACGCATTCGGCATCGGCCGCGCGCATCGCGTGGGCGGTCAGGATGGGAACGTCGGCGGGCACGGACATGATGCTGACGTAGCGCGTTTCGACGCCAGTGAGAACCAAGCAGGCCGTTGCACGGTTCGGTATCGGAATATCGTCGCCCCCGCGAAGGCGGGGGCCGCCGGAAGCGCAGCACAAGGCCGACCGCGGTCCCCGCCTTCGCGGGGACGACGGCTATTCGGTCGCGCCGCTGGTGTTCGCCGGCAGGCGGTATCGATCGCTGCCGATCGCGACTTCGATCAGCTTGTCGCCGACGATCGTCACCTTCGCGGGCTCGGCGCCATCGGCCGATATAACGCCGCGCCCGTCGGTCGTGATCTGCAAGCGCCGGTACCCGACGTCGCTGCGCCCGACGACCAGAACCGCGCCGTCCGCACCGCTCATTTCCTCGGCCGTGCAGTTGCGCGCGAAGGCGTCCGCGCCTTCCAGCGCGCATTCGATCCGCTCCTTGCCCGCATCCGCCGCCTCGTCGCCCGGCGCACCGCCGCAAGCGGCCAGCAACATCGCCACAACCAGCGCCGCGCCGCGTTTGCGAATCATCCCTTGCCCTTCAGCTGCGACAGGTCGCGCACCGCACCGCGCGCCGCGCTCGTCGTCATCGCGGCATAGGCCTGAAGTGCTACCGAAACCTTGCGCGGCCGCGGTTTGGCGGGCTGCCAGGCGGCCTCGTCCTTCGCCTCCATCGCGGCGCGACGGTCGGCCAGCACACTCTCGGCCACCGCGAGCGTGATCGTGCGCGCGGGAATGTCGATGTTGACGAGGTCGCCATTTTCGACCAGCCCGATCGTGCCGCCCTCGGCCGCTTCGGGCGAGACATGGCCGATCGACAGCCCCGACGTGCCGCCCGAAAAGCGCCCGTCGGTGATCAGCGCGCAGGCGGCGCCCAGCCCCTTCGACTTCAGATAGCTCGTCGGATAGAGCATTTCCTGCATCCCCGGCCCGCCCTTCGGCCCTTCGTAGCGGATGACAACGACGTCGCCCGCCTCGACCTGCCCGGTCAGGATGCCCGCGACCGCGGCGTCCTGGCTCTCGAACACCTTCGCCGGGCCGCTGAACTTCAGGATGCTTTCATCGACGCCCGCAGTTTTCACGATACAGCCGTCGAGCGCGATATTGCCCGACAGCACCGCCAGCCCGCCGTCCTTGCTGAACGCATGGTCGGCCGAGCGGATCACCCCGCCCTCGCGATCGAGGTCAAGGCTGTCCCAGCGCCGGTCCTGGCTGAACGCGGTCTGCGTCGGCACGCCGCCGGGCGCCGCCATGAAGAATTTCTGCACCTCGGGATCGTTCGTCCGCGAAATGTCCCATTTGTTGAGCGCGTCGCCCAGCGTTGCGCTGTGTACCGTCGGCAGATGCGCGTGGAGCAGCCCCGCGCGCTCGAGCTGGCCGAGGATCGCCATGATGCCGCCCGCGCGGTGGACATCCTCCATATGGACGTCGCTCTTTGCCGGTGCGACTTTCGACAGGCACGGCACGCGGCGCGACAGCCGGTCGATGTCGGTCATGGTGAAATCGACCCCGGCTTCGAACGCGGCAGCGAGCAGGTGGAGAACGGTATTGGTCGATCCGCCCATGGCGATGTCGAGGCTCATCGCATTTTCAAACGCCTCAAAGGTCGCGATATTGCGTGGTAGCACGCTGTCGTCGCCTTGCTCATAATGGCGGCGGCACATCTCGACGACGATCCGCCCCGCGCGCAGGAACAGCTCCTTGCGGTCGGCGTGGGTCGCGAGCGTCGAGCCATTGCCCGGCAGCGACAGCCCCAGCGCCTCGGTCAGGCAATTCATCGAATTGGCGGTGAACATCCCCGAACAGCTGCCGCAGGTCGGGCACGCCGCCTGCTCGATCGCAAGCACTTCCTCGTCGCTATATTTCTCATCGGCCGCGGCAACCATCGCATCGACCAGATCGAGCGCGACCTCCTTGCCTTTCAGCACGACCTTGCCCGCCTCCATCGGCCCGCCCGACACGAACACCACCGGAATGTTGATGCGCAGCGCCGCCATCAGCATCCCGGGCGTGATCTTGTCGCAGTTGGAAATGCACACCATCGCGTCGGCGCAATGCGCGTTGACCATATATTCGACGCTGTCGGCGATCAGGTCGCGGCTCGGCAGGCTGTAGAGCATGCCGTCGTGCCCCATCGCGATGCCGTCATCGACCGCGATCGTGTTGAATTCCTTGGCGACCCCGCCCGCCGCTTCGATCTCGCGCGCGACCATCTGGCCCAGGTCTTTGAGGTGGACGTGGCCAGGAACGAACTGGGTAAAGCTGTTGACCACCGCGATGATCGGCTTGCCGAAGTCGCTGTCCTTCATCCCCGTCGCGCGCCACAGGCCGCGGGCACCGGCCATGTTGCGGCCGTGGGTCGTGGTTCGCGAACGATAAGAAGGCATTTCACTCAATCCTGATAATTTTGTTTCACAGATTAGCGGAGAGATGCGCCTCTACACGCCTAAGCCCCGATGTTCAACGCCACTTTCCCGCACATGCGCGCCAGTCGCTCGGCGAACAGCGCCTGCCCCGCCGCATCGCCGACCAGATCCTGCCGCATCTCGATCCCGATATAGGGAATGTTGTTCGCTTCGGCGTGGCGGTTCATCGTCGCGTTGAGCGCCTTGCCGGAATAGGGCTGCTGGTCGCCGACGATCATGTCTTCGGCTTCCAGCGCGGAGATCGCGGCGGGGACGAGGCGGTCGTCCTCATTATAGAGCACCCCGACGTGCCAGGGCCGCGCCTCACCCGGATGCGCCGCAAGCGCTGGTGTAAAACTGTGCAGCGACAGGATCATCGCGGGCCGGTGCGCCGCGATCGTCGCCGCAATATGGTCGTGATAGGGCCGAAAGAACCGCGCCAATCGCGCCTCGCGCGCTGCATCGCCCAGCGCATTGCCCGGCACGGCATGGCCGTCGCTCGCGATCGGCAGCACGCCCGGCGCGTCCTCCTCGCGGTTGAGATCGACGACGAGCCGCGATACGCCGCCCAGAATCGCCGCATCGACCGCGCCGTTTTGGACGAGCAACGCCGCGACGTCGGCGACGCCGATGTCGATCGCGATATGGTTGGAAAGCAGCGCCGGGCCGATTCCGAGATCGACGTCGCCCGGCACATGCGCCGAAGCATGGTCGCCGATCAGCAATATGCCGCCCGCGCGAGGCTCACCCAGTTGGCGCCACGCCTCGCTCATCGCAGCGCCCCCGCCATCAGCCACCAGCCCGGATGCCGCTCCGCGAGCGCCGCCGCTGCCGCGTCGCGTTCGCCCGCCGCGTCGAAGAGCGCAAAACAGGTCGCCCCCGATCCCGACATGCGCGCGAGCCATGGGCGCAACGCGCCGAGCTCAAGCAGCACGTCGGCGATCGCCGGGCAGGCGGCGGTCGCGGGGCGCTGCAAGTCGTTGCGCGCGCCGATCAGTTGCGCGCGGTGGTCGGCGCCGATGTAGAGCGGCCCGCGGTCGATCCCGTCCCACGCGGCAAAGACCGGCCCCGTCGCGACCGGCTGGCGCGGATTGACGAGCAGCACCGGCGTACCCTCGATCCGGAGACCCGATATCGCGCTCAGTTCCTCGCCGGTGCCGACACCGAGACAGGTCGTGCTCGCCACGCAGGCGGCAATATCGGCGCCGAGCGGGCTGACGGTCCGCGCGAGCGTCGCGTCGCCCAGTTCGGGCAGGAAATGGGTGCGGATCAGCCGCGCCATCGCCGCCGCATCGGCCGATCCGCCGCCGATCCCCGCAGCGACGGGGAGTCGCTTGGTCAGCGTCACCGCGAGCGGCGGCACCCGGTCAGCGCCATAGCGCGCACGAAGCAGCGCCAGCACGCGCATCACCAGATTGTCGCCGCCCGCGCTCAGGCCTTCGGTAAACTCGCCGTCGATTACGAGCGCGTCGGTTTCCGCGACCGCGGCGCGGAGCGCATCACCATCGTCGACGAAAGCGAACAGCGTCTCGATGTCGTGATAGCCGTCGGGGCGCCGCGCGCGAACGTGGAGCGCCAGGTTGATCTTGGCCCAACCGGTCTCGTGCATCACGGCGCCACCGTCGCCGGGGTCAGCCCGTCGCGCAGCTTCGCCTCGATCCGCGTCGCCATCTCGGCGTCGGCGAGCAACGCCGCCGCGCGCCAGTTATAGCGCGCCTGAAACCGCTGCCCGGCCTGCCAATAGGCGTCGCCGAGATGTTCGACGATCACCGCATTGTCGGGTTCGCCGCGCTGCGCCTTTTCGAGCAGGTCGACGGCATCGTCGATGCGCCCGGTCAGGAAATAGGCCCAGCCGAGCGAATCGGTGATGCTCGCATTCTGCGGCGCCTCTGCCCACGCCGCCTCGATCCGCGCGAGCGACTGCTCGACATTCTTGCGCCGTTCGAGCGCCGAATAGCCCGCAAAATTTAGCACGACCGGATCATCGGGTTGCAACGCTACCGCACGCTCGATGAGCGGCGCCGCCGCATCCCATGCGTCGGCCTGCAACATCAGCTCCGCGCGGGCAAGCAACAGCGAACTTTGCAGCGCGCGGTCATCCTCGCCCAGCGCCGCTTCGAGCCGCTCATAAGCAGCCGCTGCGGCGTCGGCGTCGCCCGACCGTCGCGCCAGATCGGCAAAGCGCACCAGCAAGGTGCGCGGCGCATCGTCGCGCGCGGCCGCCTCGGCGCGTTCGAGGCCGACCGCCAGGTTGCCGCTGTCGGCGATCAGCTCGGCCTGTCGCATCGCCAGCACCGCCGGCAGCTTTCCGCGCAGGCCGTCGAGCAGCGCCATGGCGGCGCCATTCTGTCCGTCGCGGGCGAGCGTCTCGACCAGCGTAGCTCGCACCGCCCAGTCCTCGTCGTTCAGCCAATGTGCCGCGCGCGCGAACAACAGCGGCAGTTTCGTGCTGCCGTTCGGCGTGCGCGCAAGCCCGTCGGCGAGCACGCCGAGCCACTGCGCGGTTCCCGCGCGGGGGGTTGTTACCGGCTGTTCGGGCAGCAGCAGCATCGGATCCTCGCGCTCGCCCGCCGCCAGCGCGATCCGCCCGCGGAGCCGTTCGGCGGCGGCATCCTTTCCTGCCCTGTCGAGCGTCGCCGCCGCGCGCAGTCCGATGAGCTGGCTGGTGCGATCGGTCAGCGTGATGTCGTCAGCCAGCGCCGCCGCCTCGGCCGTACGCCGGGCCGCCGCCTGCACCAGCACGACCTGCAGCATCAGTGCGGGCTCGGGCCGCGCGGTCCCCGCGGCGGCGAGCAGGTGCCGCTCGGGCCGCTTGCTGCGCGCGCCAACATCGATCCAGGCCTGAAACGTCGGCACGATCAAGCGCGCGATGGTATCGGCGCCCGCCTTGTCGGTCCGGCCCGCCAGATAGGCGCGTGCGGCTTTCCAGTCCGACCGGCGCATCGCATCAACCAACAGGACAAGCTGCGCATCGAACCGATGATCGCCGGCGCTCCACAGCTGTTGCGCGGAACTCCGCGCGACGTCCAGGTCGCCCGCGGCGATCGCCTGTTCCAGCATCCGGCCGCGCACGCCGGGCAATCCCGGCGCCAGGCTGACAACCTCGTTCAGCGCCGACAGCGCCACCACGGGCGTTCCATTCTCCTCGGCCAGCCGCGCGCGGACCAGCGCGTTGAGCGCAGCGCCGTCGCCATCGGTCGCCCAAACGGGGGGTGCCGCCGCGAGCAGGGCGGCGGCGATCAGCAGGCCGACGGGCTTACATATTCGGATAATTGGGGCCTCCGCCGCCTTCGGGGGTAACCCAGTTGATATTCTGGGTCGGATCCTTGATGTCGCACGTCTTGCAATGAACGCAATTCTGCGCGTTGATGACGAATTTGGGGTCACCCTCTTCCTCACCGACAATCTCATAGACCCCCGCCGGGCAATAACGCTGCGCGGGCTCGTCATAGAGCGGCAGGTTATATTCGACCGGGATCGACGGGTCTTTCAGCTGCAGGTGAACCGGCTGATCCTCCTCATGATTGGTGTTCGACACGAACACGGAGGAAAGGCGGTCGAAGGTCAGCACGCCGTCGGGTTTCGGATAGTCGGGTTTCGGCATCATGTCGGCACGGTACAGGCTCTCATTGTCCGGGTGATGCTTCATCGTGAAGGGCATTTTGATCTTGAGCGTTTCGGCCCACATGGTGATGCCCGCCATGATCGTGCCCGCCAGATCGCCATATTTCTCGACGAGCGGCAGGACGTTGCGCACAACGCTAAGTTCCTTTTTGACCCAGCTGTCATCATAGGCGGCCTGATAGGCGTCGAGCGTGTCGCTCGACCGGTCCGCGGTCACCGCAGCGAAGGCCGCCTCGGCCGCCATCATGCCCGACTTCATCGAGGTGTGCGTGCCCTTGATCCGCGGCACGTTCAGAAACCCGGCGCTGTCGCCGATCAGCGCGCCGCCGGGGAAGGCCAGCTTCGGCACCGACTGATACCCACCGTCGCTGATCGCCCGCGCGCCGTAGGACACACGCTTGCCGCCTTTCAGGATCTTCGCGATCTCGGGGTGCGTCTTCCACTTCTGCATCTCCTGGAACGGGGAGATGTGCGGGTTGCGATAGTTGAGCCAGGTCACGAAGCCCAGCGCCACCTGCCCGTTCGCCTGATGATAGAGGAACCCGCCGCCATTGGCGTTTTCGTCGAGCGGCCAGCCCTGCGTGTGGATCACCCGCCCCGGCGCGTGATTTTCGGGATCGATGTCCCACAATTCCTTGACGCCAAGGCCATAGACCTGCGGCTCGCAATCGGCGTCGAGCGCGAATTGCGGCTTGAGCATCTTGGTGAGATGCCCGCGCACGCCCTCGCCAAAGAAGGTATATTTGGCATGGAGTTCGAGGCCGGGCGCATAGTCGGCCTTGTGGCTGCCGTCGCGCGCGACGCCCATGTCGCCGGTCGCGACGCCTTTGACCGAACCATCTTCGTTGTAGAGGATTTCGGCGGCGGGAAAGCCCGGGAAAATTTCGACGCCAAGACCTTCGGCCTGCTCGGCAAGCCAGCGGCAAAGATTGCCGAGGCTGCCCGTATAGGTGCCCTGATTGTGCATGAAGGGCGGCGAGATAAACTCGGGCAGGTTGAACTTCTTTTTCTTGGTCAGCACCCAATGCTGGTTGTCGTTGACCGGAACCTCGGCCAGCGGACATCCCATGGTCCGCCATTCGGGCAATAATTCATCGAGCGACTTGGGATCGATCACCGCGCCCGACAGGATGTGCGCGCCGACCTCCGATCCTTTTTCCAAGATGCAAACCGACAGCTCGCTGCCCGCCTCGGTCGCCAGTTGTTTGAGGCGGATCGCCGCCGAAAGCCCCGCCGGACCCGCGCCGACGATGACCACGTCATAGGGCATCGATTCCCGTTCGCTCACCGCAATCACCTTTCTGCCGTCCCTGCGCCGATCATTCATCGTGTCCGGCGCTCATTCTGTCACGAAATGCGATGCCCGCCAATTGACGCGCCCGTCAACCTCCTGTTTCAACAATTTCATGGGCGGGCAAAACTCTGCATTGCTGGCGAAAAGCTATTGCGACTGGTGGTCGCTTGCGGGCGTCGATGCGCTCGTCGGCGAACAGCCCGCGGGCTGGCTCGCCGTGTCGCCGGCCAACGACGCTGCGACATCGCGGCCAAAGCGCCTCATCGAGAACGTCGCTGAACCGCAACCCTTGCCCGCCGCGCTGCAACCTCAGCGGATCGAACAGCCGTCCGAACCGAAAGGACCGGTCGCCCTCCCCGGCGACTGGGACGAATTCCGGCAATGGCTGGCGACGAGCGACGAGGTTCCGGGCAGCCAGTGGGACGCGCGCCGCGTGCTTCCCGTCGGGGAGGCCGCCGCGCCGCTCATGCTGCTCACCGCCTGGCCCGAAATCGACGACCAGCGCGAAGCGCAGTTGTTCGCGGGACCGGCGGGCAAGCTGCTCGATGCGATGCTGCAGGCGATTGGCCTGACGCGCAGCCAATGCTATCTCGCCAGCCTTGCCGTAACGCGCCCGCCGGGTGGCCGCGTCGACGCGCATGACAGCACCGATCTTGAACAATTGCTCTGGCACCACCTGCGCCTCGCCGCGCCGCAACGACTGCTGCTGGTGGGCGGCGACATATTGCGCATGGCGACGGGACTTGCGCTGCCCGATGCGCGCGGAAAGTTACTCGATGTTAACCAAGATGGCAGCAAGGTGGAAACGATAGCCGTGGCCCATCCCGCAACATTGCTCGCGCGGCCAGCGCAAAAGGCAGCGGCATGGGACAGCCTGAAACTGTTCAACCGGGGACGTTGACAGATGCCGATTGTGACCAAAGCTTTTCTATCGTGCGCCGCGGGAGCGCTGGCTCTTGCCGCTGTTCCGGCGGCCGCGGCCGATGCCCGCGACGCCGGCTTTGCGGCGGCGCAGCAGACGGTGCCGGGAATCTTGTCGGCAAAGCAGATACAGCTCTATACTCAGGCTCTGGCCGCGATCCGCAGCGAACGCTGGAGCGACGCCAGGGCGCTGCTCAACAGCGCAAACGATGGCCCGCTCACCGATTTCCTGCGCGCCGAACTGCTTGTAGCCGCGAACAGCCCGCGCGCCGAAGTCGCCGACATCATGCCGATCCTCGCGCGCTCACCCTTCCTGCCGCAGGCGGCGCAGCTCGGCCGACTGGCGGCGAAGCGCGGCGCGAGCGACATTCCCACGCTGCCGTCCGAAGTGCGCCTCGCCTGGGCCGGCAGCGCGCCGCGCCGCCTTGGCGCCGATGCGGTGAGCAGCGACCCGGTTGCGGCGGGCCTTGCGCGCACGATCCCCGACCGGATCAAGAATGACGATCCCGCGGGTGCCGAAGCCCTGCTCAACGCCGTGGTCGATCGACTGAGCCCTGCCGCGCGCGCCGAATGGCGGCAAAAGGTCGCCTGGTCCTACTATATCGAAAATGACGACGCGAACGCGCTCCGGCTGTCGCTCGCCTGCACCGCCGACGGCGGCCCCTGGGCAACCCAGGGCGCGTGGGTGCAGGGGCTCGCCGCATGGCGGCTGCACGACTATCGCACCGCGCTCGCCGCCTTCGACCGCGTTGCGAAGGAAGCGCCCGACAGCGAACTTCGCGCGGCTGCTTATTATTGGGCCGCCCGCGCGGCCGTCGCGGCGGGGCAGCCCGCCGCCGTCCAGTCGCGCCTCCGCGCGGCAGCGGCCAATGAAGAAACGCTCTACGGCCTTCTCGCCGCCGAAACGCTCAGCATCGAGACGAAGAGCCAGCGCGAGACGCTGCGTGCCGATCGCAGCGCATGGCGGGCGCTTCAGGGGCTTCCCAATGTCCGCATCGCGATGGCGCTGGCCGAGATCGGCGAAGAAAATTATGCCGGCGAAGCGCTGCGCCACCAGGCGCGCATCGGCAATCCCGACCAGCATGACGAGCTCATTGCGATGGCGGGCGCGCTCAGCCTGCCCGAAACGCAGCTTTATCTGGCGCATAACACACCCCATGGCCGCAAGCCCGCGGTGACGGCGCGGTATCCGCAACCGAAATGGGAGCCCAGTGGTGGCTGGCGGGTCGATCCCGCGCTCGTTTTTGCCCACACGCTGCAGGAATCGCGTTTCCAGCGCGCCGCGGTGAGCAGCGCTGGCGCGACGGGCCTCATGCAGGTGCGCCCCGGCACCGCGCGCGACGTCGTGCGGTGGGAGGGCGCGGTCGCCGCGCTCGGAGACCTCAAGACGCCCGCGGTCAACATGGACCTCGGCCAGCGCTATCTCCAGTATCTGAGCCGGGAGTCCGCGACGGGCGGCCTGTTGCCCAAGGTTATTGCCGCCTATAATGCCGGGCCTGCGCCGATCGCGCGTTGGCAGACGGAGATCCGCGACAATGGCGACCCGCTCCTCTACATCGAATCGATCCCCTATTGGGAAACCCGCGGCTATGTCGGCATCGTCTTGCGCAACTATTGGATGTACGAAGCGCAGCAGGGCAAGCCGTCGGACAGCCGTGCCGCGCTCGCGCAGGGCAAATGGCCGCGCTTTCCTGAGGGCAAGGATCGCGCGCGACTGACGTGGACCGGTGGCCTTGCCAATGCCGATTGACGAAAGCCTGCCTTTCAAACCCGTCCGCATCGCGCTGCTGACGATTTCGGACAGCCGCAGCGCCGCCGACGACCGGTCGGGCGACAAGCTCGAGGAACTGCTCAGCGGCGCCGGCCATATCCTCGCCGCGCGCGCCATCATCAAGGACGAGACCGATCTCATCGTCTCGCGCCTGCACAACTGGATCGACGATCCGGAGGTTGATGTCGTCATCACCACCGGCGGCACCGGCCTTACCGGCCGCGACGTCACGCCCGAGGCGCTGCACCGGCTCGACGGCAAGGATATTCCCGGCTTCGGCGAGTTGTTCCGCTGGCTCAGCTACCAGACGATCGGCACATCGACGATCCAGTCGCGCGCCTGCGCCGTGGTCGCGCGCGGCACCTATATCTTCGCGCTTCCCGGTTCTACCGGCGCGGTTACCGACGCGTGGGAGGGCATTTTGGCGACCCAGCTCGATAGCCGGCACAAGCCGTGCAATTTCGTCGAGCTGATGCCGCGATTGATGGAGTAGCCAGTAATGCCGTCGCCCCCGCGCAGGCGGGGACCGTTGTCGGTTTACGCAGCGGCGCAGGAAAAGACGGTCAGCGGCCCCCGCCTGCGCGGGGGCGACGATATTTGTTCTTTATTTGTTCCAAATGCGGCGATAAAGTCGTTCAGTGGAACCCGTCAAATCCCCTCCCCTGATCTCCGGCCGCGGCGCACCGACCAATTTACGCCCCACCCGCACCGGCTCGCTCGATCGCGAGGCCGATGGCGACTGGCTCGATCTGGCGGAGGACATCGACGGTGCTCCATCACCCTTGCGCACGACGGTGACGGTCGAGCATCCCAAAACGATCATTTCGCGCAACAAATCGCCCGACATCAGTTTCGACCGTTCGATCAACCCCTATCGCGGCTGTGAACATGGCTGCATCTATTGCTTCGCGCGTCCGACGCACGCCTTTCACGACCTGTCACCCGGCCTCGATTTCGAAAGCCGCTTGTTCGCCAAGCCCGACGCCGCGGCGTTGCTGCGCGCCGAACTGGCAAAGCCCAATTACCAGCCCGCCCCGCTTGCGATCGGTACCAACACAGATGGCTATCAGCCGATCGAGCGCGAATGGGGGGTCACCCGGTCGATCGTCGAAGTGCTCGCGGAAACGCGTCACCCGTTGCTCATCACCACCAAATCCGACCGGCTGCTGCGCGACATCGACCTGCTCGCGGCGATGGCGCGCGACAATCTGGTCGGCGTCGCGATTTCGGTAACGACGCTCGACCCAAAGGTCGCGCGCTCGCTCGAACCGCGCGCACCGCACCCGCTTCGCCGCCTCGCTGCGATCCGCAAGCTGATCGACGCGGGGGTGCCGACGCAGGTCAATATCTCGCCGATCATCCCCGCGATCACCGATCATGAGATCGAAGCGATCATGGCTGCGGCAGCCGAGGCCGGCGCAATCCGCGCGTCGTACATATTGATGCGACTGCCCTATGAGGTGGCTCCGCTCTTTCGTGCATGGCTCGATGCGCATTACCCCGATCGCGCCGCCAAGGTGATGCACATGGTGCAAGACATTCGCGGCGGGCGCGACAACGACCCGAATTTCTTTACGCGGATGAAGGGGCAAGGCGTTTGGCCGCAGCTCATCCGTCAGCGCGTCAAGCGCGCCGCCCGCGCGCACGGCATGGACCGAAGCTTTCCGCCGCTGAGGTCGGACCTGTTCAGGCCGCCTGAGCGCGATGGGCAGATGGAGCTGTTCTAAGCCAATACCGTCGCCCCCGCGAAGGCGGGGGCGACGCTTTTCACTTACGCCTCCGCCAGCGACCGCAGCTTATAATCCTTGTAGTCATCGCGGATTTGCCGCTTCAAAATCTTGCCCGTGGCGGTGTGCGGCAGTTCGTCGACGAACACGACCTCATCGGGCAGCCACCATTTGGCGACCTTGTCCTTCAGATATTCGATGATTGCCGCCTCGCTCACCTCGGCGCCGGGCTTCCTGACGATCAGCAGGATCGGCCGCTCATCCCATTTGGGGTGATAGACGCCGACCGCCGCCGCCTCCTGCACGCCGGGAGCGCCGACCGCGGCATTTTCAAGCTCGATCGAACTGATCCATTCGCCGCCCGATTTGATGACATCCTTCGCGCGATCGGTGATCTGCATCACGCCATCGGGATGGATCACCGACACGTCGCCGGTATCGAACCAGCCATCGGCGTCGGCGGCATCGGCGTCGGCCTTGAAATAGCGCTGGATGATCCACGGGCCGCGGATCTGCAACCGTCCGCTGGTCTGGCCGTCGCGCGGCAGTTCGCTGCCCTCGTCATCGACGATGCGCAGTTCGACCCCGAACGGCGGACAGCCCTGGCGGCATATGATGTCGACCTGCTCGTCGAAACTCAGCGCGTTCCAGTTCCACGGCCTTTTGCCCATCGTTCCGATCGGGCTGGTTTCGGTCATTCCCCAGGCGTGACCGACATAGACGCCCGCCTTCATGAAGCGTTCGATCATCGCGCGCGGCGCCGCCGACCCGCCGATGATGACGTGGTGGAGCGCGCCATAGTCCATGCCCGTTGCGTCCATATGCGCGAACATGGCGAGCCAGACGGTCGGCACCCCGGCGCTGTGCGTGACACCCTCGGCGCGCATCAGATCGCACAGGACCTGCGCGTCGTTCGTTGCCGAAAACACCAGCTTCGCGCCCACCGTCGCCGCCGCAAAGGGGATGCCCCAGCTGTTCGCATGGAACATCGGCACGATCGGCAGGATCACGCTGCGGCTCGACAGGTCAAAGGCGTCGGGCTGGATTTCGGTAATCGCATGGATGACGTTCGAGCGATGCTCGTAAATCACGCCCTTGGGGTTGCCCGTCGTGCCGCTGGTATAGCAAAGGCCCACCGGATCGCGCTCATCGAGTTCGACCCACTGAAAGCGGCCGTCCTCGGCGTCGACCAGATCGCGATAGGATTTGTAATCACCCTGCGCCGGCGCGTCGAACATTATGAAATGCTCGACGGTGGTCAACTGCCCGCGCAGCCGCTCGACGATCGGCAGGAAGGCCGCGTCGAAGAACAGCACCCGGTCCTCGGCATGATTGATGATATAGACGAGCTGCTCGTCGAACAGCCGCGGGTTCACCGTGTGCAGCACCCCGCCCATCCCCGCGGTGCCGTACCAGCTCACCAGATGGTGGCCGTGGTTCATCGCCAGCGTCGCGATGCGGTCGCCCTTGTTCATCCCCAGCTTGACCATCGCGGCGGCAAAGCGCCGCGCGTCGATGCCGATCTCGGCCCAGTTTGATCGCGTCACGCTGCCGTCGGCCCATCGCGACACGATCTCGCGCCCTGCATGTTCGCGTGCGGCGTGATCGATCAGGCTGGTGATGAGCAGCGGCTGGCCCTGCATTCCCATGTGCGGCATCCTCTATTCTTGTCGTTGCCGGTCAGGGATAGGGCGCGATAGCGGCGCTGCGCAAGGGGCAAAGCGCGTCAGCGCACCCGGAATTCGCGTGGGCCGACGAGCGACAGGGCGGCGTCGGCGATGCCCGTCACCATGTCGAGCCGCGCGACGGTATCGGGATTAAGCGCGAATCCGCGCCCCAGCTCGATCCGCACATCCTCGCCCGTCAACGGATCGCGCGTCGCGACGATCACCCGCCCGCGCGCATCGTCGCGCTTCTCCAGCAGGGGCGCCATTTCGGCGATCGCCTCGGGCGCCTCGACGCGGCAGAGCAGCTGGAGCGACGCGGTGGCGGCAATTTCGGCAAGCGGCTGCGCGCCGCGCACCGTGACCCGCGGTGTCTCCTCGCCTTCGAGCAGGTCGAGTTCGACCGATAGCAAGGCGCAGCCGCCATCGCTTGCCAGCCCCTCCAGCACCTTGCCCGCGGCTTCGTCGAAACAGCTTGACTGAAACTGCCCGCTGCGGTCCGAAAGCGTCAGGTTGAGGAAACGGTTGCCGCGCTGCGACACGCGCGCCCGCGCGCTTTCGACCATCGCCGCCATCACCATCGGGATGCGCGTGCCCGGCGTCATTTCGACATTTTCACAGATGTCGCCATAGGACCGCGCCGCCCGCGCCGACAGGATCGCTTCATATTGCTCAACCGGGTGCGCCGAATAATAGAAGCCGAAAGCGTCCTTCTCGCGCGTCATCCGCTCGGCGAGCGTCCACGGCTCGGCGGCAGGAAGCTGCAAGGACGGAGCAATGGCAATGTCGCCACCGAACAGACCGCCCTGCCCCGTCGAGCGTTCGTGCGCCGACGCGTTCGCGCAGGCGAGCAGCGCTTCGGCCCCCGCAAAGGCGCGCGGCCGCTCGGGCTCGATGCAATCGAACGCCCCCGCTCCGGCAAGCGCCTCGATCTGCCGCCGGTTGAGCAGCTTGGGATCGATACGGTTCGCGAAATCGTCGAGCGACGCAAAATTGCCCTTCGCCTGGCGCTCGGCGACCAGCGCCTCCATCGCCTTTTCGCCGACGCCTTTGAGCGCGCCCAGTGCGTAGCGCACCGCAAGGCCTTCATCGGTGCGGCCGACCGAAAAATCGGCTTCGCTCTCGTTGATCGACGGCGGTGCGACGGCCACGTCCAGCCGGCGCATGTCGTCGATAAACACCGACAATTTGTCGGTCTGGTGGCTGTCGAACGACATCGACGCGGCAAAAAACTCGTGCGGATAGTGCGCTTTCAGCCAAGCAGTTTGATAGGAAAGCAGCGCATAGGCGGCGGCGTGGCTCTTGTTGAAGCCATAGCCCGCGAATTTGTCGATCAAGTCGAACAGCTCGTTCGCGGTCTTCTTGTCGATGCCATTATGCTCGCCGCAGCCCGCGACGAATGTCTCGCGCTGCGCGTCCATCTCCGCCTGGATCTTCTTGCCCATCGCGCGGCGGAGCAGATCGGCGCCGCCGAGGCTGTAGCCCGCCAGAATCTGCGCGGCCTGCATCACCTGTTCCTGATAGACGAAGATCCCGTATGTTTCGGCGAGGATGCCCTCAAGCAGCGGGTGCGGATAGGCGATCGGCTCGCGCCCGTTCTTGCGCGCACCGAACAACGGAATATTGTCCATCGGGCCGGGCCGATAGAGCGCGACGAGCGCGATGATGTCGCCGAAATTAGTCGGTTTCACCGCGGAGAGCGTCCGCCGCATCCCTTCGGATTCGAGCTGGAACACCCCGACCGTCTCGCCGCGCTGGAGCAGTTCGTAAACCGCCGGATCATCCCAGGCGAGCGTGTCGAGATCGACGTCGATCCCGCGCAGCGCGAGCAGCCGCCGCGCTTCCTTCAGCACCGACAGCGTCTTGAGGCCCAGGAAGTCGAACTTCACCAGCCCCGCCGTCTCGACATATTTCATGTCGAACTGCGTCACCGGCATGTCCGACCGCGGGTCGCGATAGAGCGGGACGAGCTGGTCGAGCGGCCGGTCGCCGATCACCACCCCCGCCGCGTGGGTCGAGCTGTGCCGCGGCAGGCCTTCCAATTGGCGCGCCATGTCGAACAGGCGCCGCACCCCGTCGTCCTGCTTATATTCGGTCATCAGCTCGGACACGCCATTGAGCGCGCGTTCGAGCGTCCAGGGATCGGTCGGATGGTTGGGCACCAGCTTCGCGAGCCGGTCGACCTGGCCATAGCTCATCTGGAGGACGCGCCCGGTGTCCTTCAGCACCGCGCGCGCCTTCAGCTTCCCGAAGGTGATGATCTGCGCGACGGTATCGCGGCCATATTTTTCCTGCACATAGCGGATCACCTCGCCGCGCCGCGTTTCGCAGAAATCAATGTCGAAATCAGGCATCGACACGCGCTCGGGGTTGAGGAAGCGTTCGAACAGCAAGCCCAATTTCAAGGGGTCGAGATCGGTGATCGTCAGCGCCCAGGCGACGACACTCCCCGCACCCGACCCGCGCCCCGGCCCCACCGGAATATCCTGCGCCTTCGCCCATTTGATGAAGTCGGCAACGATCAGGAAATAGCCGGGAAAACCCATTTGCGTAATAACGTCGACCTCGAAATCGAGCCGCTCGACATAGGCCTGCCGCTCTTCGTCGGGCAGCTCGGGATAGAGCGCCAGCCGGGCTTCGAGCCCCGCATGGGCATCGGCCTTCAACTGCGCTGCCTCGCCCTCGCGGTCGCCGGCAAGACTCGGCAGGATCGGCTTGCGCTTCGGCGCCATGAAAGCGCAGCGCTGCGCGATCACCAGCGTGGTGCGGATCGCTTCGGGCAGGTCGGAGAAGGCGTCCTCCATCGCCTCGGCGGGCTTCAGCCACGCTTCGGGATTGCTCGACCGGCGATCCTCGCTCTCGACATAGGCCGACTGCGCGATGCACAGCATCGCATCGTGCGCGGCGTGAAACTGCGGCTCGACGAAATTCGCGGGATTGGTGGCAACGATCGGCAGCGCACGCGCATAGGCCATTCCGATCAACGCATTTTCGGCCGCGGCTTCCGCGGCATCGCCGCGCCGCGACAATTCGATATAGAGCCGCCCGCCGAACAGCGCCTCCAATTGCTCGACATAATCCTCGGCGGCGCTTTTCTGCTCGCCCGCCAGCAAGCGCGCGAGCGCGCCTTCGCCGCCGCCTGTCAGGCAAATCAGCCCGTCGGTCCGACCTGCCAGGTCGGCCAGCGTGACGTGCGGCTCCTGCTCGACCGGCCGCCCAAGATGCGCCGCCGAAACAAGCGCGCAAAGATTGTCGTAACCCGCCGCATCCTGTGCATAAAGCGCCAGCCAGTCGATCAGCGGCGCGCCGTTCGCCAGCCGCTGCCCCGGCCGCGCAACGCTGAGCAGCGCGCCGACGATCGGCTGCACCCCCGCCGCCGTGCACGCCTCGCCAAAGGCCATGACGCCATAGAGCCCGTTGCGATCGGCGACCGCGATCGCCGGAAACCCGCGGTCACGCGCGGCCTTGGCGATCGCTTTCGGTTCGATCGCCCCTTCGAGCATCGTATAGCTGGAAAAGACGCGCAGGGGGACAAAGGGGCTGAAGGCCATCGGGGGACGCTAACGTGTACCCAATGATTCGACCATGGTCTCGTTTCACAAAAACGTCATTGCGAGGAGCCGAAGGCGACGTGGCAATCCAGAGTGGCGTAAACCGCCCCTGGATTGCTTCGCTTCGCTCGCAATGACGAATATCAGAGGACTAACCCAGCAATTCCTCAATCTCTTTGCGCAGCTGCTCCGGCTTCGTGGTCGGCGCGTGGCGCGAGACGACCTTGCCGTCGCGATCGACGAGGAATTTGGTGAAATTCCACTTGATCCCGCTGCCGAGCAGCCCGCCCTTTTCGTCCTTCAGATGCTTGAAGATCGGGTCCGCGCCGCTGCCGTTTACGTCGATCTTCGCCATCACCGGGAAGGTCACATCATAGGTCAGCGAACAGAAATTCGCGATCTCCTCGGCGTCCCCCGGCTCCTGCGCCCCGAACTGGTTGCACGGAAAGGCGAGGATCTCCAGCCCGCGATCCTTGTAATCGCGGTACATCTCCTCCAGCCCCTCATATTGGGGCGTAAAACCGCATTTCGACGCGGTGTTGACGATCAGCAGCACCTTGCCCCGATAGTCCGCGAGCGATTGCGCGCCACCGCCCGGCAACTTTGCCGAAAAATCGTATAATGACATCCGCCGTCCCCTCCTGCTGGCGTCAGCTTAAGCCGCGACACGCCCCTCGTGCAAGCGCAGCACGCGGTCCATCCGCGCCGCGAGCCGTTCGTTATGCGTCGCGACCAGCGCCGCCGAGCCATGATCGCGGACCAGCGAAACGAACTGGTCGAACACCCGGTCGGCGGTCGCCTCGTCGAGATTGCCCGTCGGTTCGTCGGCGAGCACGAGCAACGGCCGGTTCGCCAGCGCGCGCGCCACCGCGACGCGCTGTTGCTCGCCGCCCGACAGCTTGCTCGGTTTGTGATGCAAGCGCTCGCCCAGTCCCAGTCGTCCGAGCAGGTCGGCGGCGCGCTCCTCCGCCTCCGCCTGCCCTGCCCCGCGGATCAGCTGCGGCAGCACGACATTCTCGATCGCGTTGAAATCGGGCAGCAAATGGTGGAACTGATAGACGAAGCCGATCTTTTCGCGCCGCGTCTTCGTGCGCTCACCCTGCTCATATTGCGTCACGTCGGCGCCATCGATGCGGATCGTCCCGTCAAAGCCGCCCTCGAGCAGGCCGACCGCTTGCAGCATCGTCGACTTGCCCGATCCCGACGGGCCAAGCAGCGCGACGATCTCGCCGCGCTTCAGATGTGCATTGACGCCGCGCAGCACGTCGATGGTGACGTCGCCTTGCCTGAAGCTGCGCTTCAGCCCGACCAACTCCAGTGCCAGGTCACTCATAACGCAGCACCTGCACCGGATCGGTATTTGCCGCCTTGTAGGCCGGATAGAGCGTCGCAAGGAAGCTGAAGACGATCACCATCACCGCAATACCGGCGATCTCGACCGGATCGGGTTTCGACGGCAATTCGGTGAGGAAACGGATCGAGGGATCCCACAAAGGCTGGCCGGTCAGAAATTCGACCCCGCGCAGCACGCCCTGCCGGAAATAGAGCAGCCCAAAGCCGACGATCATGCCGACAATCGTCCCCGCAACACCGATCGACAGGCCGATGGCCATGAAGATCCGCATCACCGAATCGCGCGGCGCCCCCATTGTGCGCAAAATCGCCATGTCGCGCGTCTTGGCGCGCACCAGCATGATCAGCGACGAAATGATGTTGAACGAGGCAACGAGGATGATGAGCGACAGGATGACGAACATCGCCACGCGCTCGATCGACAGCGCCTCGAACAGGCTGGCGTTCATCGATCGCCAGTCGGAAACGACCGCCTGCGCCGCCAGTTTTTCGGCGAGCGGCTGCAATATTTCGCCGACGCGGTCGGGGTCTTCGGTCTTGATTTCGATCATGCCGATCTGGTCGCCACTCAGCAGCAGCAACTGCGCATCCTCCATCGGCATGACGACATAGGCCTTGTCGAAATCATAGACGCCGATCTCGAACACTGCCGACACGCGGTAGCTGATCTCGCGCGGAACCGTGCCAAAAGGCGTCGATCGGCCCTGCGGATTGATGATCGTTATGTTCGAGCCCGCGGTTGCGCCAAGGTTACGCGCCAGCTCGCTGCCGATGGCAACATTGCCCGAACCCGCGGTCAGGCTGCTCAGGCTCCCTTGCAGAACTTTGCCGCCCAGCACCGCGTTGCTCCGGATGTCGGGCACGGTCATCCCGCGCACCAGCACCGCCTCGACGCGCCCGCCGAAGGTCGTGAGCAGCGGCTGTTCGATCAGCGGTGTGGCCGAGGTGACCCCCGGCGTCGCCTTTGCCTGCTTCAGCACGTCGCGCCAGTCGTCGAGCCGTCCGCCGAACCCCTGCACGACCGCATGGCCGTTAAGCCCGACGATCTTGTCGAACAGGTCGCTGCGCACGCCGTTCATCACGCTCATGACGACGATGAGCGCCGCAACGCCCAGCGTCACGGCAATAAAGCTGAACGTCGCCGCGACGAAGATAAAGCCTTCACCGCGCTGCGGCAGCAGATAGCGCTTGAAGATGGTACGCTCATAACGGCGGAGGATCATGGAAAACGCGGCCTTTGCGGCACAGGGAAAGGGTCACGCATTGCGCTGCTTTAGGCAGGTCAAACAGCGCTGGCAATGGGCGTCGGGAGGGCGTCACGATGCGAGCGATTCGCAGCATATGTTGCCGATAGGCCACAGCGCTGTGCAAAAGCGTGCCGGATGGGCCGCCAGAGGGTGACAAAGGCCCCCCTTCGACCTACCCCTCTGGCTTCTGGATCAATGCGGCCCAAAGGCCCGGCTCCAGGGAGTGCAGGCCTTTCGCCGGGCCTGCAACAAGGGGGATGGCGAGTGTTCGTCACAGGCGCCCGGGTCTTGGGAACAAGGCCCGGGCGTTGTGATTCCGGCGGGCGGTGTTGGCTGAGCTGGGGTGGATTTCAGGCCAATTCTCTCTTTCCGTTCGTGTCGAGCGAAGTCGAGACACCCATCGGCCTCAAGCCCAGCCCGAGGGGCATCTCGACTTCGCTCGATGCGAACGGGTTGAGGGGACGGGGACGGGTAGTTACGGCCGCAAGTCGAATCCACTTGGCTATCCAAATAGGGGGCAGCGAAATCTACTGCCCGTAACCCGGCGTCCCCGCGATCCGCACCGCCTCGCGCGCGGCGGCAAACAGCGCCCCGGCCTTTGCCTCGCATTCGCGCTGTTCATACGCGGCATCGCTGTCGGCGACGATCCCCGCCCCCGCCTGCACATGCATCGTGCCGTCTTTGACGATGGCGGTGCGCAGCACGATGCAGCTGTCCATATTGCCGTCGGGCGCGAAATAGCCGACGCCGCCCGCATAAGGCCCGCGTGCATCGGCCTCCAGCTCGGCGATGATCTGACACGCGCGAACCTTGGGCGCGCCGCTGACTGTGCCGGCCGGAAAGCCCGCGAACAGGGCGTCGATCGCATCCTTGTCCGGTGCGATGCGGCCGATGACGTTCGACACGATGTGCATCACATGGCTGTAGAATTCGACCGTATAGCTGTCGGTGACCGTCACACTGCCGCCGATGGCCGCGCGGCCGACGTCGTTGCGGCCCAGGTCGAGCAGCATCAGATGCTCGGCGCGTTCCTTGGGGTCGGCGAGCAGCGATTCGCGGTTTTCGGCATCCTCGGCGCTCGTGCGCCCGCGCGGGCGCGTGCCGGCGATCGGACGGATCGTGATTTCGCCGTCGCGCACGCGCACCAATATCTCGGGCGACGACCCGATCAGCGCAAAGCCCGGCAGGTCGAGGAAATAGAGGAAGGGCGACGGATTGACGCGGCGAAGCGCGCGGTAAAGGTCAAAGGGCGGCAGGTCGAACGGCGTCGAAAAGCGCTGCGACAGCACGACCTGAAAAATGTCGCCCGCAGCGATATAATCCTTCGCGGCGGCGACCATCGCGGCAAAGCGTTCGGGCGGCGTCGCCGGGGTCGCGGCGATGCTTTCGGGCAGCGCTGCGGTCGGCGCGCGATCGGCATGCGCACTGGCGCTCGACAGGCGCGCCGCGATGGTTTCGAGCCGTTCCTGCGCGGCGTCGATCATCCGGTTGATCGCGCCATGCGCGTCGGGCCAGATCGGCGCGATCAGGAACAGTTCGTCGGCCAGCCGATCAAAGACGAGGATCGTCGTCGGGCGCACGAAGATCATGTCGGGCAGGCCGAGCCCGGCGCCCGGCGCGCGCGCGATGCGCTCGACAAGGCCAATTGTCTCATAGGCAAAGAAGCCGACGAGCGTCGCAAGCGCCTTCGGCAATCCCTCGGGCACATCGAACCGGCATTCGGCGACCAGGTCGCGCAGCGCCTGCAACGCGGGCGCGTCAACCGGGACAAAAGCCTCGCGATCGCGGCGCCAGTCGCGGTTGATCCGCGCGGCATCGCCGCGCACCTCGAACATCAGGTCGGGATCGAGCCCGATCAGGCTGTAGCGCCCGCGCGTCTCGCCGCTTTCGACCGATTCGAGCACCCAGTCGCCGCGGCCCGGCTCGATCAGCTTGAGCGCCGCCGATACGGGCGTTTCGATGTCGGCGATCAGCCGCTGCCAGACGACCGCGCCGCGCCCTCCTGCCAGCGCTTCGAGCGCGGCGGCCCTGCCCTCCAGGCTCACGCTTATTCGGCGACCGGCGCGGTGCCGGTCAGTTCGGCGCGCAGCTGATCGACAAGGTCCTTGTTGATCGTCACCCCGACGCGCCGCTTTGCCTCGGCGGCAAGCTGGTCGACCAGCTCGTTGCCAAAGGCGGGGGCGAGCGGCCGCGCGATTCCGGCGACGCGCTCGGGCTCGATCGCCTTCGGATCGGGGCGCCGCACTTCACCCAGCGCAATCACCATCCAGCCGCGATTGCCGGGGATTTCGAGCGTTTTCACGCTGCCCTCGGCCATCGAAAAGAGCAGCGCGAGTTCGGGGGGCACGCGCTCGCCGTTGGCGCCCAGCTCGGCGCGGCTGCCGCCGATCGCCTGCACATTGCCGATGTTCGGCCCTGCGGCGGCGACGGCTTCGTTCAGGCTCTTGCCGCCTTCGACCGCCTTCACGATCGCGCGTGCCTTGTCGCGCGCCACCTTCTGCCCCTCGGCAAAGCGCCATTCGGCCAGCAATCCGTCGCGAATTTCGGCAAAGGGCGGCGGCGCTGCGGCGACGATCGACTTCACGGCAAACACCGCGAATTTTTCATTCTCGACGATGGTTGCGATATACCCCTCGCCCTCGCCGCCAACCTGGAACGCCTGTTGAACAAGCGGCGCGAGTTCGGGCGCGGGGGCAAAGCCCGGCTGTCCCGGCGCGCGGCCGCTCGGCAGGATCGCCGGCGTTTCGATCAGCGTGAGCTTACGATCCGCCGCGACTTCCTCCACCGACGCGCCGCCATTCACCGCGTCCTGGATCGCGTTGTAATAATCGACGATCGCCTCGTTCGCCTTGTTCTTGGCAAGCTCGGCGCGGATTTCGGCGCTCGCATCGGCAAGGCTTCGCGCGGGGCGCGCGGTGACGTCCTCGACCCGCGCCACCGTCCAGCCGAGGCCGGTCTGCAACGGCCCGACCACATCGCCGCGCTTGGCGGCAAAGGCGGCCTTTGCCGCGGCCGCGCTCGTCGTTGCGGCATAGGCGGTCTGGGTAAGGTCGCCCGTCGTCGACGCCGACAGGCCGGCATCGGCCGCCGCAGCGGCAATCGACGCCCCGCCCCGCACTTTCGCGGCCAGGCTGTTCGCCGCGGCCTGGTCGGGCAGGATCACCTGCGCAAAACGCCGCGTTTCGCTCGCGGCATATTGCGCTTCATTGTCCTTATAGACTTTGGCAATCTCGGCATCGGTCACCGCGGGCACCGGCACCGAACTGCGCTCGAACATCGCATATTGGATCACCCGGCGCTCGGGGATCGTGAATTTCGCAGCATTCTGCGTCAAAAACTGGCGCAGCGCGGCGTCGCCCGGATCGGCACTCGGCGCGAAGGGGCTGGAGGGAACGAACGTCGCCTGTCCGCGCCGTTGTTCGAGCAACAGCGCGGCATAGGGTTGCGCCATGCCGTTTGCCAGCCGTGGCATCTGCGCGATCGGCGCGGCGAGCTGTTCGAGCAATATCTGCTGGCGCAGGTCGCGGCGCAGCTGCGCTTCGCTGATGCCGTTCTGGCGCAGGAAATTTTCGAACACGGTCTGGTCGAACCGGCCCGACACCCCGGCAAAGGCCGGCAGATCGGCAATCCGTCCGTCGATCAGCCGCTTGCTGACCCCGAAACCCAGCTCGGTCGCATATTGGTCGAAAGCCAGCCCGTCGATCAACTGGCCGAGCGTCTGATCGAGACCGCCTGCCTCGACGAACGCCGTCATCGTCAGCCCCGGCTGGTCGCGCCGCGCCTGGTCATAGGCCTGCCGCACGCGGTCGCGCAGCTCGCCGACGCCGATTTCTTCGCCGCCGACCTTCGCGACATTGGCGCCGCCGATCCCGCCAAAGGTCGAATTTCCGGTGACGTCGCTCAGCGCAAAGGCAACACCGACGAGGACGACGAAGGCCAATGCAAGGAACTTGCCGATCGTCGAGGAAAACATGGCGCGAATGGCGGTAATCATGAAACGGGCAGTCTTTCCGGCAGGGCGCAACAAGGCGCGGTTGCGCGCTGCTTTAGAGGCGCGATGCCGCGGCATCAAGGCGCGAAAGGGGCTTTTGGTGCCGCGTCGCACCGCTTGCCTCGCTGCGCGCTTCCCCGCTAGGGGCAAGTCATCATTCGGATAAGCGGGAGAAGCGGGGCGATGACGCGGCGCAAATATGTGGTCGGCAACTGGAAGATGAACGGGCTGCGGAACGCGCTCGGCGAAGCGCAGGCGATTTTCGCCGCCGCCGACACGCACCCCAGCGTCGATGTTGCGCTCTGCCCGCCCTTCACGCTGATCGGTGCGATGGCCGCGGCGGCACCGGGCAAAGCGGTCGGCGGGCAGGATTGCCATAGCGCCGCGTCGGGCGCCTATACCGGCTCGGTCGCCGCGCCGATGCTCGCCGACGCGGGCGCTTCGCTCGTGATCGTCGGACACAGCGAACGGCGCGAAGGCTGCGGCGAAAGCGACGCCGACGTACGTGCCAAGGCCGAAGCCGGGCTTGCCGCTGGCCTGTCGGTCATCCTCTGCGTCGGCGAACCGCAGCGCGTGCGCGAATCGGGCGGCGCAATCGACTATGTGCTGACGCAGGTTTCGGGGTCGGTGCCCGTCGACTTCGATCCGGAACAGTTCGCGATCGCCTACGAGCCCATCTGGGCGATCGGAACGGGCCTCGTTCCGACCGTCGCCGACGTTGCCGCGATGCACGGCGCGATCCGCGGCGCGCTGGCGCAGCGGTTCGGCGACGCGGCGCAGGAAATCCGCATCCTCTATGGCGGCTCGGTCAATGGCGATAACGCTACCGAACTGCTGGATGCCGGCGACGTCGACGGCGCGCTCGTCGGCGGCGCCAGCCTGACCGCGGCGAAGTTCGTGCCGATCATCGAAGCCGCGGCGGGACTCCTGAGTTAGCCGGAATATATCCTCCCCCTCAATGGGGGAGGCAGTGAGACTTGGCAGCTTGCTGCCTAGTCGCAGCGGAGGGGGTGCGGTCTCGGCCTGAAGCGGCGGGACAAGGACGCACCGTCACCCCCATCCAACTTCGCCTAGTCGCTCCGCGACAAGGCTCCGTATCCTTCCCCCATCAAGGGGGAAGGAACAGGCGGCGCCAACACCCTCTCCGCTTACGGCTTGAAGCCAAGCCGCTTCGTCTCTATGTGCGCCGCGAGCGCGATCCCATGTGAGGCCGCGCAAGTTCGGGAAAATATGATGTCCAGCCTCTTCACCTTCCTGCTCGTCGTCCAGGCAATCGTTGCCGCGGCGATGATCGGCGTCATTTTGATGCAAAAGTCGGAAGGCGGCGGCCTGGGCGTGGGCGGCAGTCCTGCGGGCCTGCTCTCTGCGCGCGGCGCGGCAGATTTCATGACCCGTGCAACTACGGTGCTCGCCTGCCTGTTCGTGGGTCTCTCGATCCTGCTTGCGGCGATGGCTTCGGTCGGCCGCAGCGGTTCGACGATCGACACTTCGCTGTCGAAATCGGCGCAGACGAGCGGCGCAGCCCCGGCGTCGTCGATCGCGGCCCCGGCGCAGCCCGCAGAGGACGCCGCCGCGGGCGCCGCGCCCGCACCGCTCACCGATGACCCGCTGGCCGCCGCCGCGGCCGCTGCAGCGAGCCAGGAAGCGGCCCCGGCCGAAGGCACCAAGGCGCCACCCGCGACCAAATAATCGGCGGCTCCGGCCTCCGCATCCACCCGCACCCGGCGGAAATATTTTCCGCAGCTTGCGATTCGACGGCTTGCGCCGTCCCCCTCCCTTTGAGTAAGTCTTTCCTCCCATGGCGCGGTTCATTTTTATCACCGGCGGCGTGGTCTCCTCGCTTGGCAAGGGTTTGATGGCGGCCAGCCTCGCCGCCCTCCTGCAAGCGCGTGGCTATCGTGTCCGCATCCGGAAATTCGATCCCTATCTGAACGTCGATCCGGGAACGATGTCGCCCTATCAGCACGGCGAGGTCTATGTGACTGACGACGGGGCGGAAACCGACCTCGATCTTGGCCATTATGAACGTTTCACCGGCGTTGCGGCGCGGCAGAGCGACAATGTGACCTCAGGCCGCATCTATCAGGGCATCATCGCCAAGGAACGCCGCGGCGACTATCTCGGTGCAACGGTGCAGGTCGTCCCACACGTCACCGATGCGATCAAGGAATTCGCCCGCGCCGAAACCGACGACCTCGATTTCGTGCTGTGCGAGATCGGCGGAACCGTCGGCGACATCGAATCGCTGCCCTTCATCGAGGCGATCCGCCAGCTGAAGAACGAGGTCGGGCGCGACAACGCCATCTCGGTCCACGTCACTTTGGTGCCCTACATCGCCGCGGCGGGCGAGCTGAAGACCAAGCCGACGCAGCACAGCGTGCGCGAACTCGCTTCGCTCGGCGTTCAGCCCGACATATTGCTCTGCCGCTGCGAAAAGCCGCTGCCCGAAACCGAGCGCGCCAAGATCGCGCTGTTCTGCAACGTCCGCAAGGAAGCGGTGATTCCCGCGCTCGACGCCGACAGCATCTATTCGGTTCCTGTCCAATATCATGGTGAAGGGCTGGACAGCGAAGTTTTGCGTGCCTTCGGTATCCACGATGCACCCGCACCCGACCTCACGGCATGGTACGACATCATGGACCGCAAGCAGCACCCCGAGGGCGAAGTGACGATCGGCGTCGTCGGGAAATATGTCTCGCTGCCCGACGCCTATAAATCGCTGAACGAGGCGCTCGTCCACGGCGGCATGGCGCACCGGGTCAAGGTCAATATCCGCTGGCTCGACGCCGAAATGTTCGAGCGCGACGAGGACCTTGTCGCCAATCTTGAGCCGCTTCACGGCATTCTCGTCCCCGGCGGCTTTGGCGAGCGCGGGTCGGAAGGCAAGATTTCGAGCGTGCGCTTCGCGCGCGAACGCGGCGTGCCCTTTTTCGGCATCTGCCTCGGCATGCAGATGGCGTGCATCGAGGCGGCGCGCAACACGAGCGGTATCGCCAAGGCGTCGAGCACCGAATTCGGCCCGACCGACGAGCCCGTCGTCGGCCTCATCACCGAATGGATGAGCGCCGAGGGCCTGCAGAAGCGCGGCGCCAACACCGACCTTGGCGGCACGATGCGCCTCGGCGCCTATGAAGCGAAACTCTCGCCGAACAGCCATGTCGCGAGCGTCTATGGCGCCAATGCCATCAGCGAACGCCACCGCCATCGCTATGAGGTCAACGGCGCCTATCGCGACAGCCTCGAAAAGGGCGGGCTCGTCTTTTCGGGCATGTCGCCCGACGGCATGTTGCCGGAAATCATTGAGCGCCCGGACCATCCGTGGTTTATCGGGGTGCAATTCCACCCGGAACTCAAATCCAAACCCTTCGACCCGCATCCCTTGTTCGCGGGTTTCATCGAAGCGGCGGTAAAGCAGAGTCGGCTGGTCTGACCGAAAAAGGGGGTTGGCGCCATGGATCACGCAAGACTTGCCGAACTTCAGGGCCCCGACAGCATCTTTTCCGGCCTTTCTGGCGAGGATTGGGCCGAAATCACCAGCCGCGCGGTTCAGGTCAATTTCGCCAAGGGCAAGGAATTGCTCGTCCAGGGCGATCCCGGCGACATGATGCTGATCCTGACCGAAGGCACCGCACGCGTGTCGATGCTGACGTCGGGCGGGCGCGAAATCGTCCTCGCCTATGCCGAACCGGGCGCGGTGCTGGGCGAAATTGCTCTCCTCGACGGCGGCGAACGCACCGCGTCGGTGACCGCGACCAGCGCCGGCAGCGCGTTGCAACTCGGCCGCAATGCGCTCCGCGACTTTACCGCGAGCCACCCCGAATTTGCCTGGTCGCTGATGCAGCAGCTCGCGCGCCGACTGCGCACCGCCGATCAGACGATCGAAAGCGACCGCGCCTATGCCTCTGGCCCGCGGCTCGCGCGCTATCTGAAGCGCTTGATCCGCAAGGATGTCGGCGTGTCGCAGCGCGTCGAGCTCAGCCAGACCGAACTTGGCAATTTCGCGGGGATGAGCCGCGAACATATCAACCGTCAGCTCAAAAGCTGGGAGGAATCGGGGATCATCGCGCTCGAACAGGGGCGCGTGCGCGTGCTGGAGCCCGATATGCTCGAGGACATCAGCGAAAGCGAGGGATGAGGGGTTTTCGGGCCGAGGTGCCCCATTATTCCCCGTCACCCTGAACTTGTTTCAGGGTCCATGGCCCGGCGGCTCCTTCGACGCCGCGATCTACCAAAGGTCCGGCCATGGATGCTGAAACAAGTTCAGCATGACGAAATAATTGGACGATCCGACGCCCGTCCAATGACGCCCCCTACTCCTCATCCCGCGCCGGCAGGCTCAGTGTAAAGCGCGCGCCCTGCCCCGGCGCGCTGTCCACGGTCAGGTCGCCGTCCATCGCGCGCGCCAGGCGGCGAGCGATATAGAGGCCGAGGCCCGATCCGCCGCTGTCGGTGCGCCCCAGCCGCTCGAACTTTTCGAACACCATTGCCTGTTGCTCGGCGTCGATCCCCTGCCCCTGATCGGCGACGGTGACCATCGCGCGGTCGCCTTCGCGATCGACGCGGATCCATATCTGCGAATCATCGGGCGAATAACGGATCGCATTGCCGAGCAGGTTGAGCAGCACCTGAAGCACGCGGCGAAACTCGCCGGTTGCGGGCATCCGGTCGTCGGTGCTCGGCGCCGAAATGCGAATCCCCTTCTCCTCGGCCTTCATGCCGAGCAGCCCGACCGCACGGCGGGCAAGGTCGCCGAGGTCGATGTCGTCGCGCGCCGCCTTGAATCCGGGCCGTTCGATATTCTGAAGGTCGGCGAGGTCATCGACCAGTCCCAGCAGATGCCGCCCCGCATGGGCAATATCGCCGGCATAGCGCGCATAATCGGCACGAATCGGCCCGTCGAACTGCCCCGAGATCGTCTCCGCCGTCGCAATGATGCGGCTGAGCGGCCCGCGCAACGCCCCGTCGATCCGGCGCCCGAACTTCGGATCGGACAGCGGCAGTGACCCGAAAGCGGGATCGGCGAACGCTGCCGCTGCCTTGGGCACGGCGGACGGTGCCGCGTCGGTGACGGCGGCAAAACCACGAAACCCCGTAAAGCGGCCCGCCGCATCGAACAACGCCTCGCCCGACAGCGCCATCGTGGCATCGGCCGCGCGAACAATCTGCCCATCGAAACGCGATTGCCGCGCGAGCGCGCGCAGCACCGGAAAACGGCCGTCGGCGTCGGGTTGCAATTCGAAAAGCTCGGACAACGATCGCCCTTCCCACCCCGCCAGCACGTCCGGGGCGTTCCCCGCTGCGCCGAGCGCGACGAGGCGCAATTGCGGATCGCATTCCCACACCCATCCGTCCGCTAACGTTGCATCGTCGGCGACCGGTGGCATGTGCGGCGGAGTCACCGCATGTGCGCGCCAATCGCTGATCTCGATGCTCGCACCGTCGGCATCGGGCGTAATCCGCACCAGTGCGTGAATATCGCTATGGTCGTCGGCGGCGTAAAGCGGTCGACTGATGTCACGGAGCAATCGCTGCGACAGCGCGACGAGACGCGCAAGGTGCGGCAGCGCGAGCGGTTTGCCGAGTCCTGCCCCGGCGCGCTGTTGAAGCCGCAGCAGCGGCGCGTCGGCGCTCACCAGCGCGCCCGATTGGTCGACGCGGCCGCGGATTACCCGCTCGTTCACCGTCCGGCCTCCGCAGCAAAGCTGTGACCGTCGCTCACCGCGCGCGATGCCAGCATGGCCAGCGACGCCTCGATCGGCGCGAGCGCGTCCCGATCAAGCTGCAACGGCGCGAGCAGCGACGGCAGCGCTGCGGTCTCGGCGGTCAGGAGCGCCAGCGCCATATCGGCATAATCTCGCCGCTGCGCTGCTGCGGCCAGCGCGATCAGCGCCGGCCAGTCATGCGCCGCAATTGCCGCGCGCGCGGCCTCCGGCAGCGCATCGCCCACCGCGTCGTGATAGGCCATCGCCGCCGCCGTCATGCCGGACGCGTCCGACTGCTGCTCGACGGCCTGGCGTACAGCGCCGCCAAGGTCCATCGCGCGGCCGGTGTCGATGCTCACCGCGGCCAGCTGCCAGGCGGCCACGTCGTGCAGCAGCGCCCGGAAAATCTCGCGATCCAGATCGGCGATCGCCAGCTTCGGCTGCCCATAGGCGTCGAACCGCCGCCGGTCGGCGATGCGCAGCGTCAGATAGGCCTGGTCGCGCGCCGTCATCGGGCCGACAGCCTCGATCGCCGGGCCTTCTTCGTCCGGCTCGCCCGCCAGCGGCGCCGGAACCGCCCGCTCGGCCGACAGGGCCCGCCAGCGATGCTCCTCGGCCCGCGCGAAGCAAATGCCGGCAAGCCGCGCGGCGCCGGGCACCCCACTGCGCAGCCATTCGGCCCACAATCCGCCGGAATCGACCGCGGGATCGATCCGCGCCGCAACATCCGCAACCAGTCGCCGCGCAATTCCCAGCGAAAGCGCGCGCTGCTCCTCGGTCAGCCGCCCCGCGGCGGGTGCGGCGAAATAGTCCGCGAGCTCACCCAGACGCGCCGACAGCGTCGGCGACGGCGGTTCGATGCCGGGAAAGGAGAGCGATTCACTCATGCGCACCCGCCACTAGCAGCTTGGCGTTAATAGGCGTTAAACCTTGAAGGACGTTGTTTTACCGCGCCTCCGGCCGCCGCGCGAGGCGCAGCCAGAGCAGGATCTGGAACAGCGCGAGCGGCGGCAGGATCGCGAACATCAGCGGGCCGATACCGATCAGCAACGCTGGTGCGAGCATGATCCACGCCTGGTCGGCGTCGGGAAGCAGCCAGTGGAACCGCCGCCGATCGCCCAGATCCTCGTAAAGCGCGCGCGCAAGCAGGATCGCCGCCGCGAGGCACGGCGCCAGCGCCGCCTCGGCAAAGGACGGGATCGCGCGATCCGCGCCGAGCGCCAGCAGCCACGGAAAACCGGCCAGTAAGACCAGCGCAAAGCCGCGAATGACCGCCCGCGCCCGGTCCTGCGCCGCACTTTCGGCGCGAAAGGCCGACAGGAAACGCATCACCGCCAGCCCGAGTCCGCCAAAGAGCGCAGTGAGCGCACCCGCCGCCGCCAGCCCGCTCGCCGCCAGCACAGCGACGCCAAGCCACAGCAGGGCGGTGGCGTAAGGCAGGTAGCGCGCAGTATTCGGCGATTTGACAAGCAGCGGCCCGGCGAGCCGCACCAGCGGCATCATGATCGCCGAGCGCCCCAGCCCCATGCCGCCATATTCGATCCGTTGCAGGCTCGATTGCTCGATCAGCGCCGCCGTCGGACGATCGGCGACGATCGCAATCTCGCCCTGTTCGAACAGCGCAGGCTCGCAATAGAGCCGCCGCGCGCCCGCTTGCACGGCAAGCCGAAGCAACGTGAGCATCATATCCCATTCGCCGGGCATCGCGGCGAGTTCGGCGACCATCGGCGGCGAGACCGAGGCCAGCCCGCCCCAGCGCCGCGTCGCGTCGATCCGCTCGAATCCCTGCGTCAGGACCGTGTCGCCGGTCACGAGAATCGCGGGCGATCCCGGCTTGGCGATCGCGGCATAATGCGTGCCCCCGGCGCGGAGGCCATCGGCCACCAGCAATATCCCGTCGTCGGCTTCCACCAGCGGGACAAGGTCGCTCGCCGCGCGCACCGGGGTCACCTTCAGGCCCCGGCTGCGGATGCGGTCGCACACCGCGAGCAGTTCGGCGGGCAATGCGGCGACCGCGACGGCAATATGCGTCACCCCGACATCGGCGAGGCGCGCCGCCTGCCGCTCGATCAGCGTTTCGCCCGCGACGGTGACGAGCGCGCGCAATCCGCCGTCGGACAGGGTCTCGCTGGCGCCGACGAGCGCGATCAGGGCCATAGGCGGGCAAGGGGCAGCAAGGAATGCACGGTTCAACCTAATATGGCGACACGCGGCTTTGGCAAGCATCGCTTGTTGCTGTCCGGCTGCGCGTGATAGGCGTGGCCCTCATGATGGACCCGGGATCGGCGGTTGTGATCGGCGCGGCGGGCGGCATCGGCGCGGCCTTGGCCGACGCACTTGCCGCCGATGGACGCCATGACGTCATCCACCGTCTTGCGCGGTCGGCGCCACCTCCGCTCGCCATCGATGTTACCGACGCGGATTCGGTGGCCGCGGCGGCGGCGATGGTCGCGGCCAGCGGCCCGCCGCCTCGGCTGGTCATCGTCGCGACCGGCCTGCTCCATGCCGACGGCCGTCGGCCCGAACGCAGCCTGTCCGACATCGATCCGGCATGGATGGCGCAAAGTTTCGCGGTCAACACGATCGGCCCTGCGCTGATCGCAAAGCATTTCCTGCCGCTGCTGCCCCGCCACGGGCGGACGATTTTCGCGGCGCTGTCGGCACGGGTCGGCAGCATCGGCGACAACCGCACCGGCGGCTGGTTCAGCTATCGCGCGTCGAAAGCCGCGCTCAACCAGCTCGTCCGCAGCTTCGCGATTGCCGAGGCGCGGCGCAATCCCGACGCGATGGTCGTCGCCTTGCATCCCGGCACGGTCGACACGGCGATGTCGCAGCCGTTCCAGCGCGCGGTGCCGCCCGCGGCGCTCGTGACGCCGCCCATCGCGGCGGCCAATCTGCTGCGCACGATCGATGCGCTGACGCCTGCCCAAACGGGCCGGATTTTCGCGTGGGACGGCAGCGAAATCATTCCCTGAAAATCGCCCGAATCACTGGCAATTCGTCGCGCCTTGGGCTAGGCAAAACCCATCTCCCGATAAGCAGAAAAAAGGCCGGGTCTTGACCGAAGAAAATACGCCTGTGCAGCCGTCCGAGGACGGCGTTTCGCCGATCAACATCGTCGACGAAATGAAGACCAGCTACCTCGATTACGCGATGAGCGTGATCGTCAGCCGCGCGCTCCCCGACGTGCGCGACGGCCTGAAGCCCGTCCATCGCCGCATCCTCTATGCGGCGCAGGAAGGCGGCTTCGTCCCCGGCCGCCCGTACAAGAAATCGGCGAAGATCGTCGGCGACGTCATGGGTAACTATCACCCGCACGGCGACAGCGCGATTTATGACGCCTTGGCCCGCATGACACAGGACTGGTCGCTGCGCGTCCCGCTGATCGACGGTCAGGGCAATTTCGGCTCGATGGACCCCGATCCGCCGGCGTCGATGCGTTACACCGAAGCACGCTTGGCCAAGACCGCGATGGTCCTGCTGAACGATCTCGACAAGGATACGGTCGACTTCCAGCCCAATTATGACGCGAGCCGTGAGGAGCCGACTGTGCTCCCGGCGCGCTTCCCCAACCTGCTCGTCAACGGCGCGGGCGGCATCGCCGTCGGCATGGCGACCAACATCCCGCCGCACAACCTTGGCGAAGTCATCGACGCAACGCTCGCGATGATCGACCGCCAGCTCGAAGGCGGCGATCCGGTGACGCTCGAGGAGCTGATGGCGATCGTCCCCGGCCCCGATTTCCCCACCGGCGCGATGATGCTCGGCCAGGGCGGCGCGCGCAGCGCCTATGCCACCGGCCGCGGCTCGATCATGATGCGCGCGACGCACATCATCGAGGAAGGCAGGAACGACCGCCAGTCGATTGTTTTGACGTCGATTCCTTTCCAGGTCGGCAAGTCGGGGCTGGTCGAGAAGATCGCCGAAGCCGCGCGCGACAAAAGGATCGAGGGCGTCGCCGACATCCGCGACGAATCGAATCGCGAGGGCGTGCGCGTCGTCATCGAGCTGAAGCGCGACGCGACCGCAGAGGTCGTGCTCAACCAGCTGTGGCGCCACACCCCCGCGCAGTCGAGCTTCCCCGCGAACATGCTCGCGATCCGCGGCGGCCGTCCCGAAATGATGGGGCTGCAGGATATTCTTTCGGCCTTCATCACCTTCCGCGAGGAAGTGATCACCCGCCGCTGCAAGTTCGAACTCGCCAAGGCGCGCGACCGCGCGCACATCTTGCTCGGCCTGGTCGTCGCAGTGAGCAACCTCGACGAAGTCGTCCGCATCATCCGCGGCTCGAACTCGCCCGCCGCCGCCCGCGAAGCGCTGCTCGCGCGCGAATGGCCGATCGGCGAAATCGCCCCCTATATCCGCCTCGTCGAAGCGATCGAGGGCGAGATGGAGGAAGCCGCGACCTATCGGCTGTCCGAAGTGCAGGTAAAGGCGATCCTCGACCTTCGCCTGCATCGCCTCACGGCGCTCGGCCGCGACGAAATTGGCAAAGAACTCGGTGAGTTGGCGGCCGAGATTGAGGAATTGCTTTCAATCCTTGCCGACCGCGTCAAACTCTATGGCGTGATGCGCGAGGAGCTGGTTGCGGTGCGCGAAGAATTCGCGACCCCGCGCCGCACCCTGCTCGCCCCCGCCGCCGACGGCATCGACGACGAAGATCTGATCGAGCGCGAAGAGATGGTCGTTACCGTCACGATGGACGGCTATATCAAGCGTACCCCCCTCGACACCTTCCGCGCGCAGCGTCGCGGCGGCAAGGGCCGCGCGGGTATGGCGACGAAGGACGAGGATGTCGTCACCGCGCTGTTCGTCACCTCGACGCACACGCCCGTCCTGTTCTTTTCGACCGCGGGCAAAGTCTATCGCATGAAAGTGTGGCGCCTGCCCGAAGGCGGGCCCGCGACGCGCGGCCGCCCGATGGTCAATCTGCTGCCGCTGGCGACCGGCGAGACGATCTCGACCGTGCTGCCGCTGCCCGAGGACGAGGCCGAATGGGGCAAGCTGCACGTCATGTTCGCAACCGCAAAGGGCAGCGTGCGCCGCAATAGTATGGACGCCTTCACCAACGTTCCGTCGAACGGCAAGATCGCGATGAAGTTCGAGGGCGAGGACGAGGACGACCGGCTGATCGGCGTCGCGCTGCTCGACGAAAGCGACGATGTGCTGCTCGCGACGCGCCAGGGCAAAGCGATCCGCTTTGCGGGCGACGATGTCCGCGAATTCCAGAGCCGCAATTCGACCGGGGTGCGCGGGATGCGCCTTGCGACAAGCGACGAGGTTATTTCGCTGTCGATCCTCCACCGCGTCGGCACCACCGGCGACGAACGCGAAGCCTATCTCCGCGCCGCGCCGTGGAAGGATAACGAAAATGAGCCGACCTTGCCCGCCGAACGGATGGCCGAGCTTGCGGCGCGCGAGCAGTTCATCCTGACCGTCTGCGCCAACGGTTATGGCAAGCTGTCGTCGGCCTATGAATATCGCCGCACCGGCCGCGGCGGCCAGGGGATCACCAACATCGACAATATCGCGCGCAACGGCCCGGTTGTCGCCAGCTTCCCTGCGACCAAGGAGCATCAGCTGATGCTCGTCACCGATCAGGCGAAGCTCATCCGCATGGGGCTCGATTCGATGCGCGTCATCGGCCGCGGCAGCGCGGGCGTCCGCCTGTTCGACGTCGCCAAGGACGAACATGTCGTCTCGGCCGCGCTGATCGAGGAAGGCGACGACGAAACCGAAAATGTCGAGGCACCGAGCGAAGCGCCGACAACCGAAGCTTCGTCCGAATGACGACGCCGACGACGGCCTTCAAGGTGCTGACCGCCCAGCAATGGGCCGATTTCGAGCGCGAGCGCGTGTTCCACGGCGCTCCGGTCGACATCGACGACGGCTATATCCATCTGTCGACCGCGGATCAGCTGGAGGCAACGATCGCCAAATATTTCGCAGGTCAAGGCTGCCTGATGATCGCCGAGGTCGACCTGATCCACCTCCGCGACGCGGTTCGCTGGGAACCCGCACGCGGCGGCAACCTCTTTCCGCACATCTACGCCCCCTTGCCGATCGAAGCGGTGGTGAGCCTGCGACAGCGCGATTGACCGCGCGGCCGCGTGCTTCGTTTGGCTTCGCGCTACCAAAGCCCGGACAGCGGCGAAATGCAGTGTCGGTTTTCGGTTGGCAAGCGGACGTTGCCGATTGGCGCTAGTGTCCCCTCCCGCAAGCGGGAGGGGCAGCGAGGCTTGCCAGCTTGCTGGCTAGCCGCAGCGGGGTGGGCCCTCCGCGACGTTGCTGCCCACCCCCGGCCCCTCCCGCTTGCGGGAGGGGAGATTGCGTCCGCAATCGGTCGGAATGCGGCATTCTATGAAATTCGCGCAGAGGCCACAGAGATCGCAGAGATGGAGCCGTTCATCTCTGCGATCTCTGCGGCCTCTGATCGAATCCTGTTCCAACACGGCCCTTCGGGCAAAAGACCGCAATCGGTCGTTTCGAACCATCCGTCATCCCCGACTTGATCCGGGATCCACTGCTTCGACGTTGAAGGGGCCAGACGCCCCGCGCTTCACATCACGAACAACATCGTTGCCGTAAAAAAGATCGCGAAGCTTTGCAGAAACAGCCGGAAATCATTGTTCGAAAAGATCGTCACCGGCTCGCGGTGCGTGGCCAGCGCCCGGCGCAATTCGCCTTGCCAGTCCGCCGGGGCGTTCAACCGCGCGATCGTCAGCTGCCGCGCGCCATGGGTCCACACGCGGCCGCGAATGTCGATATGATCGTCCGAGTCCATGCGCCGGAAGCTAGGAGCATGTTAACGAGTCGGTAAGGTTAAAAGAGCGTTAACGGCGCAGCCGTCCCGCTTCGGGACGTTTTCGCGGATTCAGCGCTGCGGCTCCGGCATCGGCCGAATGCGCACCGAGCGACCGTCCTTGAGGCCAAGCTGAAAAGATTTGCAGCGCGCAGGCCTCATGCGCGGCCCAAGGCACAATCGCACTTCTTTCAGCCATCCCTGCCGATCGGACGTCACCGCGATCATCGCTGGGGTGATGCCCCGATTGACCGCGGCGAACGCGCCGCGGATGCTGCCCGCGGTCTGATGCCGCGACGCCAGTGCCTGCATGTCCGGAAAACGGACCGCGCGGAACAGCAGCTCCGCAGAGCGGAAATAGGCGGCGGGATGCGGGCTCATGCACGTCCCATGCTTCGCCCATTCATGCTGGAGCAGCTGCGCCGACGGCGTCATGCACAAATGCTTTTTCAGCACCGGCTGCGGCACGATTTTTGCCGGGCGGCACCATTGCGGATAGCCGGCATCGTCGGTTTCCGGCCACAGCCCGTGCAGCACCCAGCCGAAGCGGCCATTCTCGCCCGAACATTGAAACCCGTCGCGCGCGCCCTTGGGATTGCGGACGCCCGCGCAATGCTGCGGCGACCAGCTCAGGCTCAGCAGATAACCGGTGACCGGCGGGCGGCGCACAGGCTCGCCGCGGCGCGGCTGTTCGAGCCGCGGTACCGTTATGCGGTCGGGCACCGAACAGGCGAGCGCCTGCGCCTGCGCGGCTACGGGCATCAGCGCCAGCGCGGCGGCGCTAAGCCAGCGCAAAATCGAGCCCGATGTCGGCCGCGGGCGCCGATTGGGTAAGTCTCCCCACCGACACATAGGTGACACCCGTTTCGGCGATCGCGCGGATCGTATCGAGCCGCACCCCGCCCGAAGCTTCGGTCGGCACCTTACCGCCGACGATCGCGACGCAAGCGCGCAAATCGTCGAGCCCCATATTATCAAGCAACAAGTGCGTCGCCCCGGCCTTCAGCGCGGGCTCGACCTGCGCGACACGATCGACCTCGACGATGATGTCCGCGATCCCAGCATCGACCGCGCGGCGCACGGCCTCCTCGACCGACCCCGCGACCGCGACATGATTGTCCTTGATCATCGCCGCATCCCACAGCCCCATGCGGTGATTTTTCGCGCCGCCCATCCGCGTCGCATATTTTTCGAGCACGCGCAGGCCCGGGATTGTCTTGCGCGTGTCGAGCAGCGTCGCGCCGGTTCCCGCGATCGCATCGACATATTGACGCGTCATCGTCGCGATGCCCGACAGATGCTGCACCGTATTGAGCGCCGACCTTTCGGCGGTCAGCATCGCGCGGGCATTGCCCGACAGGCGCATCAAATCGCTGCCGGCGGCGACTTCGGCGCCCTCTTCGACCAGGATTTCGATGTCCATCGCCGGTGCGAGCGCGCGAAAGAATCGCTCGGCGATCGGCAGGCCGACGACGGTGATCGCGTCGCGGCTGTCCATCACCCCCGCGAAGCGCGCATCGGCGGGAATCGTCGCCATCGACGTAATATCGCCCCCCGCCCCCAGATCCTCCGCCAGCGTGGCGCGGACAAAGGCGTCGAGGTCGAAATCGGGGAGCGCAAAATGGGTCATAAGACCTGCGATAATCGGCCCGCCGAGCAAATCAACTTGACGTTTACGTAAACTAGCGCTGACATGGACCAAACAGACAGTCGGAGAGGTTCCCATGCAATCCCCCATCGCGACGATGCTCGGCATCGAATTTCCCCTGCTTGCCTTCTCGCACTGCCGCGACGTCGTCGTCGCGGTGTCGAAGGCGGGCGGCATGGGCGTGTTCGGCGCCGCCGCACTGCCGCCCGAACGGCTGGAAGAGGAACTCGCGTGGATCGACGAGCATATCGGCGGCCGCCCCTATGGCGTCGACTTGATCGTCCCTAACAGCTTTGCGGGCAAGGGCGACGCCCCGTCGGCGGGTGCGGCGAAAATTCCCGATACGCATCTCAATTTCGCTGCCGATCTGCTCGGCAAGTTCGATGTCGATGCGAGCGGCCTCGATAGCGCGATGGAAGCGCGGCAGAGCTTTGGCGACAATATGCACGAGGAAGGCGCGGCAAAGCTGCTCGAAGTCGCCTTTCGCCACCCGATCAAGCTGATCGCCAACGCGCTCGGCGTCCCGCCGCCGCTGATGCTCGAGCTAGGCAAGCGCCACAATGTCCCCGTCGCTGCGCTCGTCGGGACGCGCGACCATGCGCTCGCGCAGGTGCGCGCGGGGGTCGACATTTTGGTCGTCGCGGGCGGCGAAGCCGGCGGCCATTGCGGCGAAGTCGCGACGATGGTGCTGGTCCCCGAGGTGGCAGCGGCGCTCGACGCGATCGGCGATACGACGCCGATCCTTGCCGCGGGCGGCATCGTCACCGGACGGCAGATGGCGGCGGCGATGGCGATGGGCGCGCATGGCGCGTGGACGGGATCGGTGTGGCTGACGACTGCCGAGGCCGAAACCAACCCGGTCGTGAAGGAAAAGATGCTCGCCGCCTCGTCGCGCGACACGGTGCGCTCGAAAAGCCGCACCGGCAAGCCGTCGCGCCAGCTCCGCTCGCCTTGGACCGATGCGTGGGAAGCCGAAGGCGCGCCGAAACCGCTGCCCATGCCGCTTCAGTCGCTCGTCAGCGAACCCGCGCTGCGCAAGGTCGATAAATTGTCCGAGGGCGGCCACGAAGGCGCCAGGGCGCTCGCGACCTATTGGGTCGGCCAGGGCGTCGGCTTGATGAACGAGGCGATGGGCGCCGGACAGGTGGTGCAGGCATTCAAGGAAGACTGGATCGCCGCGTGCGAGCGGCTGAACGGGTTTATGGAAGAATAGAAAAGCAAGTCCCTCCCCCTTTATGGGGGAGGCAGCGAGACTTGCCAGCTTGCTGGCTAGTCGCAGCGGTGGGGGTGTGCTCTCGGCCGGAAACGGCCCGCGCAAGGGCGCGCCATCACCCCCATCCAACTTCGCCTAGCCGCTTGCAGCGGCAAGGCTCCGTATCCTTCCCCCATCGAGGGGGAAGGGTTGAAGTTCAAGAAATCGTCGCTTTGACGATCTTGCCCGGCTCGCGCGGCGGCTCGCCCTTGGGCAGCGCGTCGACATTGTCCATGCCTTCGGTCACTTCGCCCCAGACGGTGTACTGGTTGTCGAGGAAGCGCGCGTCGTCGAAGCAGATGAAGAACTGGCTGTTCGCGCTGTTCGGGTTCTGCGCGCGCGCCATCGAACAGACGCCGCGGATATGCGGTTCGCTGCTGAATTCCTGCGGCAGGTCGGGAAGCTGGCTGCCGCCCATGCCGGTGCCCGTCGGGTCGCCGCCCTGCGCCATGAAGCCCGGAATCACGCGGTGAAAGACCACGCCGTCGTAAAAACCTTCCTTGGCGAGCGTCGAAATGCGCTCGACGTGCAGCGGGGCAAGGTCGGGGCGCAGGCGAATGACAACATCGCCGGTCGACAGCGAAAGCGTGAGGGTATCGGACATAATCTTGGCTCCAGTGATCGGGATTGGCAGCGCCATAGCGGCACATCGCGGGCAAGGCCACGCCCTAAATGCCGAAAGCATGTTCGCAGCGTTGCTATCGGCGGGTGGCCGCTCTAGGGAAAAATCCGGACGCCGCAAAAGACGAGGGAGGACCGCGCGATGGACGAACGCGAAGAATCCCGGTCGGCAGACAACGTAGCGGTCTCCGATGATCGCGAAGCCATTGCCCTCGAAACCGAACTCGACGAGGACGACCGGCTGAAGCCCGATTTCGTGCGCGACGTGATCGACCTGGCCGAAGCCGGCGAGGGCGAGGCGGCGCGCGAACGCATCGGCCGCCTCCACCCCGCCGACATTGCCGACCTGTTCGAACTCGCGCGCTCCGACGAGCGCCCGATGCTCGCCGCGGTGCTCGGCGACATGCTGTCCGCCGACGTGCTGGCGGAAATGAATGATTATGTGCGCGAGGAACTGATCGGCCTGCTCGCGCCCGAGCAAGTCGCCGAACTCGCGTCCGAACTCGATACCGACGACGCCGTCGCGATCATCGAGGATATGGAAGCCGACGAGCAGCAGGCGGTGCTCGACGCGATGGAGCCCGAAGATCGCGCGGCGATCGAGGACGCGCTCTCCTTCCCCGAGGAATCGGCAGGCCGCCTGATGCAGCGCGACCTGGTCGCGGTGCCCGAGCATGTCACCGTTGGCGATGTGATCGACCGGCTGCGTGAGGACGCCGATCTGACGAGCGACTTCTGGGAAATCTACGTCGTCGATCCGATGCACCGCCCCGTCGGCACCTGCCAGCTGAGCTGGATCCTCCGCACCCCGCGCGACATTCCGATCAGCGACGTGATGAAGCGCGAACAGACGCTGATCCCCGTCGACATGGACCAGGAAGAGGTCGCGCTGCGATTCCAGAAATATGCGCTGATCTCCGCCGCAGTCGTCGACAAGGCCGGGCGGCTGGTCGGCATGATCACGGTCGACGACATCGTGCACATCATCCAGGAAGAAGCGGGCGAGGACATTTTGCGCCTGTCGGGCGCGGGCGACGGCGATATCAACGAACCGATCCGCGAAACCTACAGCGCGCGGGTGCGCTGGCTGATCGCGAACCTCGGCACCGCGCTCGTCGCATCGACGATCGTCGGGCTGTTCGGCGGCGCCATCGAGCAAATGGTCGCGCTTGCTGCGCTGATGCCGATCGTCGCGGGCGTCGGCGGAAATGCGGGCACGCAAACGCTGGCGGTGACGGTGCGCGCGCTCGCGATGAACCAACTCACCGATTCGAACAGCTGGCGCGCAATCTGGCGCGAGATGAAGATCGCCTTGCTCAACGGCGGGACGATCGCGCTGATTGCAGGATGCGCAACCGCCCTGTGGTTTGCCAACCCCATGCTGGGCGGCGTCATCGCCGCGGCGATGATCGTCAACATCTTCGTCGCCGGGGTATCGGGGGTGGCGATCCCGCTGCTGCTCGACCGGCTCGATCAGGATCCGGCCGTCGCCAGTTCGATTTTCGTGACGATGACGACCGACTCGATGGGGTTTCTGGCGTTCCTGGGCCTCGCCGTCCTCAGCGGCCTGACGACGCTCTGAGCCGAAATGCTTGCTTTTCAAAGGGGGGCGTCGATCCTCGAAAAATTTTTGCAGCTCCGATCTTTTTTTGGGAACCTATCGAACAATTCGGTCGTTTCCCGTTCGAGCAGCGGTTATCGCCCCCCCGCAGCGCTGCTCAGCAACATTGGCCCGGCCCGCATTCCCTCCCCCCCCCTCGAAGCGTGCCGGGCCATTTTGCATCAAGATTTGGTAAGAGGTGAGAAGATGACTGGTTTTCGTGCAATCCTCTTGGCCCTGCTCGCCGGCTTTCTGGTCGCTGGCTGCAACACGGTAAAGGGCGTCGGTCGCGATATCGAATCGGTCGGCGAAGCAGGCGACCGGGCCATCTAACCGGATATTTCGCTTATCCTAAACCTCCTCGAGAGGCTCCACAGGCGCCGCTTCGGCGCCTGTTTTGCGTCGGCGCTGGGTGAACCAGATGGCGAAGATCGAAAATTCGTAAAGCAGGATCAACGGCACCGCGAGCAGGAACTGGCTCAAAATGTCGGGCGGCGTCGCGACCGCCGAAATGGCGAAGGCCGCAACGATCATGTAGCGGCGCGCCGAGATGAGCTGGGCGCGGCTGACAAGGCCCGCGCGCTCGATCAGCATCAGCAAGATCGGCAGCAGAAACGCGATGCCGAACGCCATGATGAACTGCATGGTGAAGTCCAGATAATTGCCCACCGAGGGCAATGCTTCCTGCGTCACCCCGCCGACATCGCCCTGAAAGCCGAGCAGGAAGCGCAGCGCGAGGGGGATAGTGATGAAATAGGCAAAGGATGCCCCCACCCCGAACAGCACCGGCGTCGCGAAGAGGAAGGGCAGCAGCGCCCGCTTTTCCTTTTTGTAAAGACCGGGCGCGACGAATTTCCACAGCTGGTTCGAAATCACCGGAAAGGCGATCATCATCGCCGCGAAAAAGCCCACCTTCACCTCGACGAAAAAGGCTTCGAACAGCTGGGTATAGATGAGCTTGCCCTGCCCCGCCGCAATCAGCGGCTGGACCAGGACGCCAAAGATCGGCTTGGCGAAATAGAGGCAGACGCCGAAAGCGAGCCCGATCGCAAGCAGCGATTTGAGCAAGCGCGACCTGAGCTCGATCAGATGGTCGAGCAGCGGCATCTTGCCGCCGGCGCCATCTTCGTCGGTCCGCGTTTCCGGGCTATCGTCGCTCATGGCAGCGGCCCGCCCTGCGGCGGCACCACATGCGTTTCCGCCGGGCCCGCGTCTTCGGCCGAATCGGGCGCTTCGTCCCTCTTGTCTGCGCGGTCGGCATCGATCGCCGTCGGTGCCGGGGCGGCCGGCTTCGCAGCCGCGGCGCTGTCGACATCCTCGATGCGCGGAAATTCGCGCATGATCGCGTCATTCTGCTCACGCCACTGTTTTTCGAGCTCTTCGAGCTCGGCCTCGCGCATCATCGTGTCGAGCCCGGCACGGAAATGGCGCGCCATGCCGCGCGCCTTGCCCATCCATTTGCCGACAAAGCGCATCGCCTTCGGCAAATCCTTGGGGCCGATAACGACCAAGGCCACCGCCACGACGAGCAGCAACTCGGTGGGCGCAACATCGAACATGATTCAGCCTGTCCCCCGCGAACGGAAAGCGGTCAGCGGTTTTCGGTTTCCGCAGTGGGGGTGGGAGTCGCGCTCAGGTCAGGCGCGCGCTGGCCATCGATCTGTTTCGGTGCGGGGGTCGGCGCATCGTCTTCCGACATGCCCTTCTTGAAGCTTTTGATGCCCTTCGCGACGTCGCCCATCATGTCCGAAAAACGGCCCTTGCCGAACAGCAGCAGGACGAGAATCCCGACCACGAGCCAGTGCCAGATGCTGAAGCTACCCATCTCAAATTCTCCTTGAAGGGCTCATCTAAGCCTCTTCGCCGTCATTTACTAGGTCCAGTTCGTCCATCGCCGCTTCAAAAGCAAGGTCGACCGGATCGAGCAGGCCCGCCGCGCGCAAATCGTCGAGCCCCGGTAAATCCTTGCGGCTGCTAAGGCCGAAATGCTGCAAAAATGCGTCGGTCGTCTTGTAGATCAGCGGCCGCCCCGGCACTTCGCGGCGTCCGGCGGGGGCGATCCATTCAGCTTCCATCAGCACGTCGAGCGTGCCCTTCGACGTCTGCACGCCTCGGATCGCCTCGATCTCGGCGCGGCTGACGGGTTCGTGATAGGCGACGATCGCCAGCACCTCGGCGGCGGCGCGCGACAGCTTGCGCGGATCGTCGCGTTCGCGGCGGAGCAGGTGAGCCAGGGCGGCCGGCGTCTGGAAATGCCAGTGCCCGCCGCGCTCGACGAGCTCAATGCCGCTCCCCGCATGGCGCGCGGCGATGGTTTCGATAATCGCCTTCACCTGTCCCGGCGTGATTTCGTCGCCGAGCCGGCCGGCAACCTGCCGCGCGTCGAGCGGCTCGTCGCTGGCAAAAAGCATCGCCTCGATCGCGCGCTCCAGATCGTCGATCATGCCCCCTGAACTCCCGCCGCAGCCCGCAGATAGAGCGGCTCGAATGCGCCCGCCTGCCGCAAATCGACCCGGCCCTGCCGCGCCAGTTCGAGCGCCGCGACGAAGCTCGATGCGATTGCCGAGCGACGCAGCGGGCCATGATAGTCGGCGGGCAGAAAATCCGCCAATTCACCCCAGTCGAGCTTTACCCCCAGCATCCGTTCAAGATGGTGGAGCGCGGCATCGAGTGTGATGACCGGACGCCGCGATACCATATGAACGACCGGCTCGGACCGCAGCTTGACCTGCCCATAGGCCGCCAGAATGTCGTAAAGGCTGGCATCCCAGCGCCGCAGCTTTACATCATGCAGCCCCTCGGGCCGGGGGCGCAAAAAGACGTCGCGGCCGATGCGGTCGCGCGCGAGCAGGCGCGCTGCGGCTTCGCGCATCGCCGCGAGCCGCTGGAGCCTGAGTTGCAGCCGCAGCGCCAGTTCGTCGGGCGACGGCTCCTCCAACGGATCCTTGGGCAGCAGCAGCGCTGATTTGAGATAGGCAAGCCAGGCGGCCATCACCAGATAATCGGCTGCCACCTCCAGCTTGAGCTCGCGCGCTTCGGCGATGAAGTTCAGATATTGCTCGACGAGCGCAAGGATCGAAATCTGCTTGAGATCGACCTTTTGATTGCGCGCGAGCGCGAGCAACAGGTCGAGCGGACCTTCCCAGCTTTCAAGCGACAATTGCAGCGCATCGTCGCGCCCGGGCACCGGCGCCGTACCGTCGAATTCGAGCGCCAGCCCCTCCATCACCGCGTCAGGCCATCGCCAGCAGCGCGTCGCGCTGGTCGACGAGCGCGGCAAATTTGCCTTCGTCGCGCGCGCCGGAGATCCGATCCATCGCGCCTTCGAGCCGCGCGCGCGACACGGTGCTGATCGGATCGAGCGCGTTCGCGATGCCGATCATATCGTCCATCCGCGCCCAGCAATTGAGCGCGATGTCGCACCCCGCTGCGATCGCATCGGCCGCGCGCGAGGGAACGTCGCCCGACAGCGCCTTCATATCAAGGTCGTCGGTCATCAGCAGCCCGTGAAAGCCGATCCGCTGGCGGATCACGCTGTCGATGACGGTTGGCGACAGGGTTGCAGGCCGGTCGGGATCCCACGCGGCGAAAATGACATGGCAGGTCATCGCCATCGCGGCGTCTCGGAGCGCGGCAAAGGGCGCAAGGTCGCTCTGGAGCTCGCGGTCGGAGGCGGTGACCGTCGGCAGCGCCTCGTGCGTGTCGAGCAAAGCGCGGCCGTGGCCCGGAATATGTTTGACGATGCCGACGACGCCGCCCGCCTGCAGCCCGCTGAGGATCGCGCGGCCGAGCGCAGCGACGCGCATCGGCTCGCTGCCGAGCGCACGGTCGCCGATCACGTCGCTGGCGCCCGGCTGGCGCACGTCGAGCAGCGGCAGGCAGTCGACGGTGATGCCGACCTCGGCAAGCATCGCCGCGAGCGCCATCGCGTTGAGGCGCGCCGCCTCGATCGCGCTGGCCGGCGCGCGTTCATAAAGCGCATCGAAGGCGGCGCCGCTGGGGAAAGCAGGCCATTCGGGTTCCTTCATGCGCGCAACGCGGCCGCCCTCCTGGTCGATCAGGATCGGCAGGTTGTTTCGCCCATCAAGGCTGCGCAGCTCGTCGGTCAGGCGCCGGAGCTGGTCGCGGTTTTCGATGTTGCGGCCGAACAGGATATAGCCCGCGGGCGCGCAATCGCGAAAGAAGGCGCGCTCGTCGTCGGTCAGCGTCAGGCCCGACAGGCCGAAAATTGCCGGAATCATTATGCGTCAACCTCCATCGGCCGCCGCCCCCTCATACGGCGTCCTTGACCGACACCATGCCACAGCCGGATGATTGCACCAACGGAGTCTGCGGCCAAGCGGGCCGATTCAGCGGACGACGACGCAATTTTCGCCGGCGACGCGCAGTTTTCCGCATAGATCCGCGGCGTTGGCCGCCGTTCCTGCAGGAACGCGCAAACGATAGACGGTTCCCGATCCGACCTTGGCCGGTGAAATCACTCGATTGAGTTCGGCAAGATAGGCGAAACGCTTCGACAGATTCGTCCAGGCCTTCGCCGCGGCGCCTTCGCTGCTGAACGCGCCCAGCTGGATCATGGCGCCGCCCGATGAAGCCGGTGCGGCCGTTTCCTTCGCGGCCGCCTTCGGCGCTGGAGCCGGGTCTTTTGCCTTCTTTTCGACAGCATCGCGTTCACCCGTCGTTACCGCAGGTTCTTCGGGCATCCGCGACGGATCGACCTTGCCCGCAGGCGCAGCGCCTTCGCTGGCCGAGAAGCTGGCATCGCCCTCGCCCTCGAAGGTCTTGGCGCCGTCGGTCTTGGGGGCGATCTTATAATCGCCCTTTTCGGCCACGATCAGCTCGCCCTTGCCCCGCGCGCCGCCGTTCTGAACCCACCAGAGGCCGCCGAGCACCGCGCCGATGAGCAACAGGCCGCCGAGCACCATGATCAGCAGGCGCGCGGGCGACACCTCGCCATCCTCATCGAAGCCGTCGGCGGCTTCGAGCCAGGGCAGCCGATCCTCGTCGTCGAGCCCCAGGCCTTCGCTATCCTGTCCCGCCATATTTCCCCCGGCCATCAGTTCATCTCCTCGAGCGCCTCAACCCCCATGAGTTGCAGCCCGTTACGGATAACCTGCCCGATTCCATCGGCCAAATAAAGGCGCGTCGCAGTCAGTTCCGGATCATTGTCGAGGACAATGCGCGCCGCGGGATCGTCATTGCCCAGATTATACCAGGCGTGAAAGGCCGCGGCGACATCGGCCAGATAGAAGGCGATCCGGTGCGGTTCGCGCGCGAACGCCGCCGCCTCGACGATCCGCGGGAATTGCGCCAGCAGCTTTACCAGCCCCAGCTCGTGCGCACCCAGCCGCTCGGGCGCCGGGGCGGGCTGCGCGATCCCCGCATCCGCCGCCTTCTTGCGCAGCCGCGAAATCCGCGCATTGGCATATTGCAGATACCAGACGGGATTGTCGCGCGACGCTTCGACGACCTTGGCAAAATCGAAATCCATCTGCGCGTCGGCCTTGCGCGTCAGCATGGTGAAACGCACGGCATCCTTGCCGACCTCATCGACGACATCGGCCAGCGTCACGAAATTGCCGGCGCGCTTCGACATCTTGAACGGCTCGCCATTTTTGAGCAGCCGCACCATCTGCACCAGCTTGACGTCGAAGCGCGTCTTGCCGCCGGTCAGCGCCGCGACCGCGGCCTTGATCCGCTTGACCGTTCCCGCATGGTCGGCGCCCCATATGTCGATCAGCTCGTCGGCGTCCTGCGCTTTTTGGAAATGATAGGCGAGATCGGCGCCGAAATAGGTCCAGCTGCCGTCCGACTTTTTGATCGGGCGATCCTGGTCGTCGCCGAACTGCGTCGAGCGAAACAGCGGCAGCTCGACCGACTCCCAATCCTCGGGCGTCTCGCCCTTCGGCGCTTCGAGAAGGCCGTCATAGACAAGCCCCTGTTCGCGCAGCCATTTTTCGGCCGTGGCGGGCTTGCCCGCCGCCTGAAGCTCGGCTTCGGATGAAAAAAGGTCGTGATGAATGCCAAGCTTCGCAAGATCGGCGCGGATCATGTCCATCATCGCGCTGACCGCCTCGGCGCGGAACAGGCCGAGCCACGCGCTTTCGGGCGCGGTGACGAAACGGTCGCCATGCTCGGCGGCCAGCTTTTCGGCCACGGGGATCAGATAGTCGCCCGGGTAAAGGCCTTCGGGAATGGCGCCGACATCTTCGCCCAGCGCCTCGCGATAGCGCATGTGAACCGACCGTGCGAGGACGTCGACCTGCGCGCCCGCGTCGTTGACATAATATTCGCGGATGACGTCGTGCCCGGCATATTCGAGCAGCGCGGCGAGCGCATCGCCGACCACGGCGCCGCGGCAATGGCCGACATGCATCGGCCCCGTCGGATTGGCCGAGACATATTCGACATTGACGCGCCGCCCCTGCCCCATATCCGAGCGGCCGTAATCGCCGCGAAGATCGTGGATCAGCGCCAGTTCGTCGCGCCAGCTGTCGTCGACAAGGCGCAGGTTGATAAAGCCCGGTCCCGCAACGCTCGTCTCGACCACCTCGTCCAGCGCACCGAGTTCGGCGACAAGCAGGTCGGCGAGCACGCGCGGGTTCATCCCCGCGGGCTTCGCGAGCACCATCGCGGCGTTGGTTGCAACATCGCCATGCGTCGCATCGCGCGGCGGCTCGACACTGACCGCCGAACGATCGAGATCGGCGGGGATGGCGCCTTGCGCGGCGAGCGTGTCGAGCGCAGCGCCGATATGGTCGGAAAAGCGGCGAAACAGGGTCATAGGGCTGGGCCTATCTTCGATCAAAAGAACTGGAGCGCCCTATAACAGCTATGCGGGCGCGAAAAGCCCCGCATCGCCGGTCGGCGGAGCGGGGCGTGATGGTGCGAACGGCGCCGCGCGCCGCCGCCTTAATTATCGTCGCACATTATATTCGAGTTGCTCCTGCGTCAGCTGAAAGCCGACCAGCAGTTCGAAGCTCGCGCGCTGCACCGCCGCGCGCACTTCGGGCAGGCTGAGCGGATCGATCGCCGCATCCTGATCGCCCGCCTTGCGGCGGCGCGTTATACGCTCCTGAATGTCCGCGGGCAGCGTCGCGGCGGCGCGATCGACATAAGCCGACGCCTGCGCGCGTCCCGTGCCGCGCGTTTGCCCCTCGGCAAAGGTCACCGCGACATTGCCAAGGCGCTTGGCCACAACGGCGGTGCCACCCTGAAGCACGGTCGCATAATAGGGCAGCGTGACCGTGCGCGCGGGCCCGGCATCGCGGCGCGTCGCGACAACTTCGAAATCGGCGAGCTGATAGACTTTTTCGCCCGCCTCGTTGCACTGCGGCGTCACATTGGTGATCGCGGCGACGACGTCGATGGCGCGCGCATCGCGGCTCGTCGCCGGATCGAACAGCGTGATGTCGCCGGTGTGCAGCGGCACCGCGACCGCCGGACAGGCGGACCGCGTCGCGGTAATGCCGACCCCGCCGGCCACTTCGATCTCATTATCCTTGGCACAGCCTGCGACGCTCGCCATCGCCGCCACACCGCACAGCAGGGTGAAATTTTTGCGGGACGGAAACGAAATGGGGGTCATGATAAACTGGCTTTCCAAACAGGCATGCTGACAGGCATCGGGACGATTGATCCCGCGTCATGCGCGCCGCTTCTTATCGGTGCGATGAACGCGGCGCAACCGGACAAGATGGACGAAGCCGCTTTACCGCGAACGACTTGCTGCGCTAGAGCGCGCGCATCATGAACGCTCCCCACCCGATGATGCCTGCCGCGGCCCGCGATGACAAGCTGCTCAAGGTGCTGATCGCGGCGCCGCGCGGCTTTTGCGCGGGCGTCGATCGCGCGATCCGCATCGTCGAACTGGCGCTCGAACGCTTCGGCGCCCCCGTCTATGTCCGGCACGAAATCGTCCACAACCGCTATGTCGTCGAATCGCTGAAGGCCATGGGGGCGATTTTCGTCGAATCGCTGGATCAGGTTCCGGACGGCGTCCCGGTGGTTTTCAGCGCCCATGGCGTGCCGAAAACCGTGCCGGCGAAGGCGGAAATGCGCGGACTCGACTATATCGATGCGACCTGCCCGCTGGTTTCGAAAGTCCATCGCCAGGCTGAGCGCGCGTATGAAGCGGGCCGCCACATCATCTTCATCGGCCATGCCGGGCATCCCGAGGTCGTCGGCACGCTCGGGCAATTGCCGGATGGCGCTATGACGCTGGTCGAATCGGTCGACGATGTCGCGGCGCTGGCGCCGGTCGATACGGAAAAGCTCTCTTTCCTGACCCAGACGACCCTCTCGGTCGATGATACGCGCGACATCGTCGCGGCGCTTCAGCATCGCTTTCCCGACATCGCCGGACCGCGCGGCGAGGATATTTGCTATGCGACGTCCAATCGTCAGGAAGCGGTCAAGGCCATCGCGGCGCGATGCGACCGGATGATCGTGATCGGCGCGCCAAACAGTTCGAACAGCCTGCGCCTCGTCGAAGTGGCCGAGCGGCTTGGTACCCCGGCACATCTGGTTCAGCGCGGCCATGATGTCGACCCGGCTTGGCTGGATGCGATCGGCACGCTCGGCATCACCGCGGGCGCCAGCGCCCCCGAAACGCTGGTGCGCGAGGTGATCGACGCGATCGCCTCGGTCCGCCCGATCGTCGAGGAAATCGTCGTGACCGCCGAAGAAAATATGGTTTTCAAGCTGCCGCGCGGCCTCGAAACTGCCTGATGGCCGTCTATACCCACGTCGAGCCCGACGACCTCGCCGCGCTGGTCGCCCGATACGACATCGGTACGGTCGTGTCGTGCAAGGGGATCGCCGAGGGTGTCGAAAACAGCAATTTCCTGCTCGAAACGACGGGCGGCCGTTTCATCCTGACGCTGTACGAAAAGCGCGTCAGCGATGGCGACCTCCCCTTTTTCGTCGATCTGCTCGACCATCTGGCAAAGCGCGGCTGCCCCGTCCCCGCGATGATCCGCGATCGCGATGGCGCGGCGATCCAGCAGGTTTCAGCGCGGTCGGCGTGCATCATCCAGTTTCTGCCCGGCATCTCGCTGACCCATCCCACGCCCGGCCAGTGCGAAGCCGCCGGTGCGGCGCTGGGCGCAATGCACCGTGCGGTGGCCGATTTCGCAGGCGCGCGCGAAAACAGCATGGGGCATCGCCACTGGCGGGCGATTGCCAAGGGCGCGGGTGATCTCGACGCCGTAATTCCGGGGCTTCAGGCGACCGTCGACGGCGAACTCGACCATCTCGACGCGCATTGGCCGCGCGGCCTGCCCGCGCATGTGATCCACGCCGACCTGTTCCCCGACAATGTGCTGATGCTTGGCGAGCGGGTCACCGGCCTGATCGACTTCTATTTCGCGGCGAGCGATTTTCGCGCCTATGATGTGGCGGTTACGCACGCCTCCTGGACCTTTTCGGCGGATGGCCGCGACTACGATACGGCCCGCACCGCCGCCCTGATGCGCGGCTATGCGACCGAAATCACGCTGACCGACGACGAAGTGGCCGCGCTGCCGCTGCTGGCGCGCGGCGCCGCGCTGCGCTTCCTGTTGACGCGCGCGCACGACTGGATTCACACGCCGGCGGACGCACTGGTCACGCGCAAGGATCCGGCGCCGTTTCTTGCGCGGCTCCGGCGCTATCAGGCGGCCGATGCGGATCGTCTGTTCGCCGCAGCATGAGCGAAGGCCGAACCGTCATCGTCGCGACCGACGGCGCGTGCAAAGGCAACCCCGGTCCCGGTGGCTGGGGCGCGGTCCTGCGCTGGGGCGATGTCGTCAAGACGCTGTCGGGGGGCGAGGCCGACACGACGAACAACCGCATGGAGTTGATGGCCGCAATCGAGGCGCTCGCGGCGCTCAAACGCTCGTGTAATGTCGAACTGTCGACCGACAGCGTCTATGTCCGCGACGGCATCACCAAATGGATCTTCGGCTGGCAGAAAAATGGCTGGAAAACCGCCGCAAAAAAGCCCGTTGCCAACGCCGACCTCTGGCAACGTCTGATCAAGGAAAACGCGCGGCACAAGGTCGAGTGGATCTGGGTCAAGGGCCATGCGGGGCACGGCGACAATGAACTCGCCGACCAACTCGCCAGCGATGCCGCGCTGAAAGTGGCGCGGGCGCGCTAGGGACCGGCCCTAAACGCCCCGCGCGCTTTCCTATTCGGCTTCGCGGGTTTCGGCGCCGGGGCCGTTCTTCTGGATCGACTCGATGGCATTCTTCGCCGACGCCTTGCTGCTATACCCCTCGGTCCAGAAGATCGTTTCGCTATTATATTTGAAATAGGCGACAAATTCGCCGGCCTTGTTCTTCTTGATCTCGAAATAATGGGCCATGCCATCCTCCACAGGTCGCGCCGCGCCGGGGGTGGCGGGCCAAACCCATGCTAATCAAGCGATTTCGACACGCAAGCGAAGATGGGTTCAGGCAAATCGCGAAGGGGCGAACGGTTGGGCATCAACCCGTCCGATCGCGCCCTCGCGCTCGTCCGCCCCCAGCTGCGCGGCGAGCAGCCCCGCGATCGCCGGCGCGGTCTGGATCCCGAATCCGCCCTGCCCCGCACACCAGATGAAACGCGCCTCGTGCCGGTCGGCTCCGAACACGGGAAGCCGGTCGGGCGCGAAGCTGCGCAGCCCGGCCCATTTGCGCTCGACGGCGGCGACCGGCCAATCGACGACCGATTGCAACCGATCGATGGCCAGCGCGACATCGATGTCCTCGGGGACCACATCGTGCGGGGCCACCGGCGTTTCGTCATGCGGCGTCAGCCAAACACGCCCGACGCTCTCCCCCTTGAAATAGAAGGAGCCGCCGATGTCGATCACGAGCGGCAGTTCGGCAGGAACGGGCAGGTCCAGCCGCAATTGCAGCATTGTCCGACGGTAGGGCTGAATACCGACCGGGGCGATGCCGCAGGCCGCCGCGACCTGATCGGCCCAGGCGCCCGCGGCATTGACGAGCAGCCCGGCATGGATGACGCCCTTGCCGGTCTGGACCTCCCATCCGTCCTTCACGCGGCGTGCGGCGCTGAGCGGCGCGCGCGGAACCAGCACCGCGCCTGCCCGCTTCGCTGCGCGCAGATAGGCGGCATGGAGCCTGCCGACGTCGATGTCGCAGCACGCCGCCTCATAGGCGGCTTCGCTCCACTCGGGCCGCAGTCCGGGTATATGCCGCGCGAGCGCCGCGCCGGAGATGCGTTCGACCGCCACGCCTTTTGCGGCAAACTCGGCGGCGAAGGCGTCGATCTCCGCCACAGCCCCTGCCCGTCCCAGCGTCAGCGCACGCCGCACCGTCAGAAACCCCCGGTCGGAAAATTCGGGCGGCGGACGATCGAGCCTATCGAACGAGGCGCGCGTCAGCGGCTGCACCTGCGCGCCGCCATAGCTTTCGTGCCAGAAGGCGGCGGAGCGCCCGGTGGCGTGATAGCCCGGAGCATCCTCCGCCTCCACCAGCGTCACGCGCCGCCACGGTGCCAGCGCCGCCGCCAGGCTCGCGCCGGCAATGCCCGCGCCCACGATCAAGACGTCGGTTGCAGAAGGGGCGGCGTCGGTCATGCTGGCCGCATATCGGCTGCCTTGCGGAATGCAAGCGGCCGCCGCGCGGTCATGGTTACTCTTTGGTAAGCCATAATGGGTAGGAGCGGGTCGATGGAAAACGGTACTATCGCGCTTGGCCTGATGGTTATCCTCGGCCTGATGATGATCGCGGCGGCGATCAGCGACATCCGGTCGCGAACCATTTCCAACGAGCTCAACGCTGCGATCGCGGTGCTGGCCATCCCGTTCTGGATCGTGTCGGGGCTGACCTTCTGGCCCGACGTGCCGATCCAGTTTGGCGCAGCCCTGCTGGTCTTCCTGATCTTCGCCGGCCTGTTCGCCATCGGCGCGATGGGCGGCGGCGATGTCAAAATGATCGGCGGCGTGATGCTGTGGATACCCCTGCCGCTGTTCCTGCCGATGCTCATGGTCATGGCGATCGGCGGCGGAATCCTGTCGGCTTTCATGCTTATCTATATGAAATTGCGCCCTTCCGACAAAGCGGCGGAGGTACCCTATGGGGTCGCCATCGCCGCAGCGGGACTTTGGGCGCTTCACCAACACTATCTTAACCAGTTTCAGGCTATCGGTTCGACCTGAGGGCAAGCACCGCCGTTTCCGGTTGGTGCAGGAGGCGAAAAATCGTCATGGATACGCGAAAGATTATGCTGATCGTCGGCGCGCTGGTGATTGCCATCAGCGCGGCATTCGGGGTCAATTACATGATGCGCGGAGCGGGGGCTCCTTCGGCGCGCGCGGCAGCGGCGCCGGACATTACCGGACCGATGATCCTCGTCGCGACGCGGCAGCTGCCCATGGGCACGATCATCGGCCCCGACAGCTTTCGGTTCCAGCCGTGGCCGACGGAACTGGTCGAGAACGCCTATTTCGTGAAGGAAAAGACCGACGTGAACACGTTGGTCGGCACCGTCGTGCGTCATCCGATCACCGCGGGGCAGCCGCTTACGCAGGGCGCGCTGGTTCATCCCGACGACCGCGGCTTCCTCGCAGCGGCGCTCGGCCCCGGGATGCGCGCGATGACGGTAAAGGTGTCGCAGGAACAGGGCGTCGCCGGCTTCGTCTTTCCGGGCGACCGCGTCGATCTGATGCTGACGCAGACGATCGAGGTCGAGGAAGGCAGCACCTATCCCGACGACCAGATCTTCACCGCCGAAACCATCGTTCGCAATATCCGCGTTCTGGCGACCGACCAGCGCTATGACGCCGAGGACGAAACGGGGAAGACCCCGGTGCGCACCTTTGGCTCGGTGACGCTGGAAGCAACGCCGGAAATCGCCGAGAAGATCGCCGTCGCGCAGGGCATGGGGCGTCTTTCGCTCGCGCTGCGCCCGCTGGCCGAAAGCGCCGGCGAACTCGACGCCGCAATCGCGTCGGGCGAGATCGAAGTGCCGGCATCGGGCGGAACCGCCGCCGAAAAGAAGATGCTGGCGCAGGTCGCCGCGCGTCCGGTCGCCAATCGTTCGTCGGCGACGACCGGCGGCGACGTGTCGCGCTTCTGGATCCCGGTGCGCGGCCGTGTGACGTCGCCGCGCCCGCAGCCGACCGATAACCGGGGCAATTACACCCCGACCAATGGCGGCGGCGGGGCGTCGGTTCCGACGGGTCCGGTCGTGCGCGTGACCCGCGGTGACAAGGTGACCGAAGTTCCGGTTGGGGGTAAGTAAGATGAACAGCAAAGCCAATTTCAAGGCGGCGGCTCTGGCGCGCACGCTGGCCATCGGCCTTGTGGCAGCGACGCTGGTTGCGGCACCTTCGCAGCCGGTCACGGCGCAGGCGATGCAGAACGCCAGCAGCAGCATCGACCTGTCGGTCGGCCGCGGCCGTCTGGTCAGCCTGCCCACGGCGATGAGCGACATCTTTGTCGCCGACGACAAGGTCGCCGACGTGCAGGTCCGGTCCAGCCGCCAGCTCTATGTGTTCGGCAAGACGCCCGGCGAGACGAGCATCTATGCCACCGATGCCAGCGGCCGGGTCGTTTTCTCGACCGTTGCCCGCGTCGGCAACAATATCGAAACGATCGACCAGATGCTGTCGCTGGCCATGCCGGAGGCAAGCATCGCGGCGAACACGATGAACGGCTTTGTGCTGCTGACAGGCACGGTCCGGTCGCCCGACGATGCCGCCGAAGCCGAACGACTGGTGCAGGCCTTTGTCGGCGATGAAACCAAGGTGCTGTCGCGCCTGCGCACCGCCACGCCCCTGCAAGTCAATCTGCAGGTCCGTATTGCAGAGGTGAACCGCTCGCTCGTCAAGGAAATCAGCGGCAACCTGTTGACCCGCGACACCGACGGGCCGCTCGGCAACGGCTTCCTTGGCGGCGTTTTCGGCGGTCGTCAGGCCGGTTCGATCACGACCGACGCCAATGGCAACACGATCTACAATATCACCACGCCGTCCGGCACGCGCAGCCTTGCCGGCGCGGGCCGCCTGTTCGGGCTCGACCTGATCGCTTCGCTCGACATCGGTGAGCGGTCGGGCCTTGTCGCGACGCTCGCGCAGCCCAATCTGACCGCAATCTCCGGCGAAACCGCCGATTTCCTCGCGGGCGGCGAGTTCCCCGTCCCGATCCCCGGCAACTTCGCGGGGACGACGATCGAATATCGCAAATATGGTGTCAGCCTGGCCTATACGCCCACCGTGCTGTCGAACGGGCGGATCAGCCTGCGCGTCCGTCCCGAAGTATCGGAGCTGTCGACCGAGGGCGCGATCGAAATGCAGGGCTTTCAGGTTCCCGCCCTCACCATCCGCCGCGCCGAAACGACGGTCGAACTTGGCTCGGGCGAAAGCTTCATGATCGCGGGGTTGCTAAACAATCGTTCGATCGGAGCCATCGACAAGATGCCGGGACTTGGCGACGTGCCGCTCCTTGGCGCGCTGTTCAAATCGGACAGCTTTCGCCGCGGCGAAACCGAACTGGTCATCGTCGTGACCCCCTATCTGGTCGAACCCGTGTCGGCGAACGACATCAAGCTGCCGACCGATGCCTTCCGCGATACGAACGACCTGCAACGCCTGCTGCTCAACCAGACGAGCGACGGCGTAACCGGCGGCGACCGCCCGAAGCCGCGGCTCGATACCAACGTCGGCGACGCCGATCGCCCGCGCGGCGGCGGCAGCGACGCCTCGCCCGGTTTCAGCATCAAGTGACGCGGCCGATTTCAGGAGCAAAGTGATGAAAAATATCGCAACTTGGACGGTCATGGCGCTGGCGACGACGCTCGCCGGCTGCGCGGGCAGCGCCTATAGCAATCGCAGTCTGGAATCGGTGCATCAGCCGGTCGTGCGCAACGCCATCTATCAGTTCGACGTCGCGGCGACCGGCGGTGAACTGCCCCCCAGCGAGCAAGGCCGCCTGCAAGGCTGGCTCGACGCCATGGGCGTTCAATATGGCGATCGCGTAGCGGTTGAAGACCCGTCGCTCTATGGCGCTTCGTCGGCGCAGGCGACCGTTCGCGCAATGGTCGAACGCCGCGGCCTGCTGCTGAGCAAGGACGTGCCGGTGACCACCGGCGCGGTGCCCGACGGCCATCTGCGCATCATCGTGACGCGCGCATCGGCGTCGGTGCCGGGCTGCCCCAATTGGGACAGCAAATCGTCGCTGAACCCCGTCAACGCAACCTCGTCCAACTATGGCTGCGCGGTCAACAGCAATCTTGCCGCGATGGTCGCCGACCCCAACGACCTGATCAAAGGCACGCGCGATACGGGCCACGACCCAGCCGCCGCGACCCGCGCGATCCAGACCTATCGCACGAAACCCCAGACGGGTGCCGGCGAGTTGAAACAAACATCGACCGGCGGAGGTGGCCAGTGAACGCTCCTTTCAAATCTGCATCGCTGCGCGATCCCTTCAACGCCTTCGTCTGTGACGACGATACGCTTGAGCTGATCCGCCTCGCGGCCGCCGACATGGGCTGGCCGATGGAAAAATGCCACAAGGGCGGCTTGCGCAATGCCGTGCAATCGCTGTCGGTGTCGGCGAGTCCGAACATCCTGTTCGTCGACATGTCCGAATCGGGGGATCCGATCAACGACATCAACGCGCTGGCCGAAGTGTGTGAACCGGGCACCGTCGTGATCGCGGCGGGGCAGGTCAACGACGTCCGCCTGTACCGCGATCTTCTGTCGAGCGGCATTCAGGACTATCTGCTCAAGCCGCTGTCGCTCGATCAGGTCCGCGAATCGCTGACTATGGCGCAGGCGATGCTGTCGGCGCCGAAACATGCCGACATGCACGACGACCGGCCGCACCACATGATGGCGGTGGTCGGCGTGCGCGGCGGTGTCGGCGCCTCGATGGTCTCGACCTCGCTCGCCTGGGCGATCAGCGAACAAGCCGATCGCCAGACCGCGCTGCTCGACCTCGACGTGCATTTCGGCACCGGCGCGCTGACGCTGGACCTTGAGCCCGGCCGCGGGCTGATCGATGCGATCGACAATCCCAGCCGCATCGATGGCCTGTTCATCGAACGCGCGATGGTACGTGCGTCGGACAAGCTCAGCCTGCTGTCGGCCGAAGCGCCGATCCACCAGCCGGTGATGACCGACGGCTCGGCCTTTTTCCAGCTGGAGGAAGAGCTGCGCAATGCGTTCGAAATGACGATCGTCGACATCCCGCGCCAGGTTCTGATCCCCTTCCCGCACCTTGTGTCGGAAGCCGGGACCATCCTGCTGGTCAGCGACGTGACGCTCGCCGCGGCGCGCGATACGATCCGTCTCTTGTCCTGGTTCAAACAGAATGTTCCGGGTGCGCGCGTGCTTCTGGTCGCCAACAAGTTCCAGAATGCGATCGGTGAGCTGTCGCGCAAGGAGTTCGAATCTTCAATCGAGCGCCCGATCGACATCATCATTCCGTTCGATCCCAAGCTCGTCGCCCAGGCGGCGAAGCTCGGCAAATCCTATGCCGAGACCTGCAAGGGCACGAAGGCCGCGCTGGTCTGGAACAATCTGATGCGGATGATCCTCGACGGCGCCGACGTCGAAGCCGAAGAAGCGGCCGCAGCGCTGGCAAAGGGCAAGTCGGGCGGATCGCTGCTCGGCAAGCTCGGATTTACCAAAAAGGGTGCGAAACAGGCGGCGTGACGATGCGCATGACGCGCCGCCGCGACCTCCAGCGATAGAAGCGGACACCAGCTGACCATGAACCTGCAAGTCATCCTTATCATCGCCGGGGCTTTCCTGGCCTTTGCAGTCCTCGTGATCCTGCTGGGCGGCCCGTCGGTCGGCAAAGCAAAGTCGCGTCGACTGGCGATGGTGAAGGATCGCCACGCGGCATCGACCGAAGCCGTCGTCGCCGCCCAGATGCGCAAGACGATCCAGTCGGTGGGGAACCGAGGCGACTCACCGCTGACCAGCTTGGTCCCGCGCCGCGAAGAGTTGGAAAAGCGCATCCGGCGAACAGGCAAGAGCTGGACGCTCACCCAGTATATGTTCGCGTCGATGGGGCTTTTCGTTGTTACCACCGGTGCGATGCTGATCGTCCGCGCGCCCTTGCCGATGGCCGCGCTGGTCGGACTGTTGCTCAGCCTCGGCATACCCAATCTGGTCGTCGGCATGACGATCAAGAAGCGCATCGCGAAGTTCACCAGCCGCTTTCCCGACGCGATCGACCTGTTGGTGCGCGGGCTTCGGTCGGGCCTGCCGGTGACCGAGACATTTCAGGTCGTCAGTCAGGAAATTCCGGGGCCGGTCGGTGAGGAGTTCAGGGGTGTTGTCGAGCGCATCCGCATCGGCAACACGATGGAGGCGGCGCTGCAGGAATCGGCCGAAATGCTCGGCACGCCCGAATTCCAGTTCTTTTGCATCACAATCCAGATCCAGCGCGAAACGGGCGGCAATCTGGCGGAAACACTGGCGAACCTGTCGGACGTGCTGCGCAAGCGCGCGCAAATGAAGCTCAAGATCCGCGCCATGTCGTCAGAAGCGAAGGCTTCGGCCTATATCGTCGGCGCCCTGCCCTTCTTTGTCTTCGGCGTCGTGTGGATGATGAACCCGGATTACCTCGCCGGCTTCTTTTACGAAGAGCGGCTGATCATCGCCGGCGTCGGCGGGCTGGTCTGGATGAGCATCGGGGCCGGGATCATGGCCAAGATGGTCAGTTTCGAAATTTAAGGGGCCGGAACGATGACCAGCACCCTCCTTGTCACCGCGGCCTTCTCCGGCGCGCAGAGCGGCCCGACGATTCTCGGCATCGATGTCGTTTGGGCCGGCACTTTGCTCGCCGCAGTCGGCGTCTTTGCGGTGCTCGTCGCCATCTACAACGTGCTGACCGTGCGCAATCCGATGACAAAGCGCGTCAAGGCGCTCAATGAGCGTCGTGAACAGCTGAAAGCGGGCATCACCGCCTCGACCGCCAAGCGTCGCGCGCGGCTTGTCCGCAAGAACCAGACGGCCGACCGGATGCGTAGCTTTCTGGGCCGGTTGCAGGTTCTCCAGGACAGTCAGATCAAGGAAGTCCAGCAAAAGCTGGCGCAAGCGGGCATAAGGTCCAAGGACCTGGCCGTCGCGGTCATTTTCGGGCGTATGGTCCTGCCGATCCTGTTCGGCGGGACGGCGTTCGTCCTCATTTATGTCATCGACATGTGGCCCGATCTCACATCGTTCAAGCGTTCGGGCTTCACCATGGCTGCGCTCATCCTCGGCTATAAGGCCCCCGACCTCTTCGTCGATAACAAGCGCCAGAAGCGCACCGATGCGATCCGCAAAGGGCTTCCCGACGCGCTCGACCTGCTCGTGATCTGCGCCGAGGCGGGCCTGACCGTCGACTCCGCCTTCTCGCGCGTGTCAAAGGAACTCGGCCGTGCCTATCCCGAACTGGGCGAAGAATTTGCGCTCACCTCGATCGAGCTAGGCTTCCTGACCGAGCGACGCCAGGCGTTCGAAAACCTCGCCTATCGCGTCAATCTGGAGTCGGTGAAGGGCGTCGTCACGACGATGATCCAGACCGAAAAATATGGTACGCCGCTCGCCAGTGCGCTGCGCGTCCTGTCGGCCGAATTCCGCAACGAACGCATGATGCGCGCCGAGGAAAAGGCCGCGCGCCTGCCCGCCATCATGACGGTGCCGCTGATTATGTTCATCCTGCCGGTGCTGTTCATCGTCATTCTGGGCCCGGCGGCCTGTTCGCTGGCCGACGCCATGTCCGGCGGCAGCTTCGGCGGCGCCTAAACGGTCAAACCGGCTGCAGCAGGCAGGGAGGGCGGAAGCGATTCCGCCCTCCTTCCCGTTTATCCACCGACGGTCTGTTCGATCGCGCCGAAAATACTGTGGTGGCGCGCATCGTCCATCCAGATGCGTACCGTGTCGCCCTTGTGCATGAAGGGCGTCTTCGCCTCGCCGTGCTGGATGGTTTCGACCGTCCGCACCTCAGCCAGGCAGCTGTAGCCCAGCCCGCCTTCGCTGACCGGCTTGCCCGGACCGCCGTCGGTATCGCGGTTCGATACGGTGCCCGACCCGATGATCGTTCCCGCGCCCAGATTGCGCGTCTTGGCGGCATGGGCGATCAGTTGCCCGAAATCGAAAGTCATATCGACGCCGGCGTCCGCGCGGCCAAGTGGCCCGCCGTTCAGGTCGACGCAGAGCGTACCGCGCAGCTTGCCATCCTTCCAACGGTCGCCGAGCGCGTCTGGCGTCACGAAAACCGGCGACATCGCGCTCGACGGTTTCGACTGGAAAAAGCCGAAGCCTTTGGCAAGCTCGGCGGGGATGAGGCCGCGCAGCGAGACGTCGTTGGTCAGGCCGACGAGCAGGATCGCCTCGCGCGCCACGGCGGCATCGATCCCAGCGGGGACGTCACCCGTCACGACAACAACCTCGGCCTCCATGTCGCATCCCCACGCCGGATCGCCGAGCGGGATCGGGTCGCGCGGGGCAAGGAACGCATCGCTGCCGCCCTGATACATCAGCGGATCGTGCCAGAAACTCTCGGGCATTTCGGCGCCGCGCGCCTGCCGCACCAGCGCGACATGGTTCACATAGGCGCTGCCGTCGGCCCACTGATAGGCGCGCGGCAACGGCGACGCGGCGTCGCGTTCGTGGAATCGTTCCTTCGGGATCGCATCATGATTCAGGTCTTCGGCGAGCGCGGCAAGGCGCGGCGCCGCATAGGCCCAATTATCGAGCGCGGCCTGCATCGTCGGCGCGATCGCCGCGGCGTCGGCATACCAGGCGAGATCGTCCGAAACGACGACCAGGCGACCGTCGCGGCCCTGTTTGAGCGAAGCTAGTTTCACGAATTTTCCTTTGCATGACGACGCGCCCGAACCGCCATCGCATCAAAGGAGCGAAGTTCAGCGCGACGTCGTGATCGATGCGAAACAGGTAAAGCCGCTCTGCCCCGCCTGCAAGCGCCGGATATACTGAAGATAGGCCTGCGACTGGTCATAGGTCGTACCCGGCAGCGTCCGGCCACGGAACGCGCGCTTGACTTCCTCGCCCGTGAACGGCCGCGGCGCGCCCGGAAAGGCGCCTTTCGTCCCCGGCGGCACCAGCTTGCCCGCGGTATCGATATATTGCCCCGCGGCAGTCGGTCCCGGCACCGGAATCTGACAGTTCATCACCGACACGGCGGTCTGGGCAAAGGCGGGACGGATCGTCAGCGCCGCTGACACGCCGGCAGCGCCTAGCGCGAGCATCCGGCGCCGCGACGGCACGCCTTCGTTATTGTCGGTCTGAACCGCAGGATCGTCGCTCTTTTCCATGGCCGGCGCATAACGCAATGAAGCGCCAAGGAAAAGCAAAACACCGCGGCAGGCGGGCGCCCTTCCCGCTTTGGCACAAGGCCCCCGCAAGCGTTAACGCACGCAAAGCCGCTTGCGCGCATCCCCTGCTTCGTGCCACGCGGGCGGCGCATGTTCGATCGCCTGTCCAGCCTAGTCATCGCCCTGACGCTCATCGCCATCGCGGCGATCTTTGCCGCGTTGGCAGGAGGCGATCCCTTGGCGATCGCGATGATGGCGGTCGCCGGCTTCATCGCCGCCGCCACCGTCTACGGCGCGATGCCCGCTGCCGCGTCCGACAACCGCCCCGCGGAAATTGCGCCCGCAGAAACGCTCCCGCTCTCCTTTTTGCGCCATCCCGACTTCGCCCGCTGGGTGGATCAGGAAAAGGAGCCGCTGCTCGGCGTCGCCGACAATATCGTCGCGATCGCCAACGATGCGGCAATCCGGCTGCTCGGGCGGCATATCGTCGGCGCCGACATCCGCACCGCGATCCGCCATCCGGTCGCCACCGAATGGCTGTCGCAGATCGACGGCAACGCCCCGCTGGATACGATCAACCTCGTCGATTATCCGCGCCCCGGCCAGCGCTGGACGATGCGCATCGCCGCGCTGTCGAACGGCGAGCGGATCGTCTTTCTGTCCGATCGGTCGGCGATCGACGCCGCCGACCGGATGCGGTCCGACTTCGTCGCCAATGCCAGCCATGAACTGCGCACCCCGCTCGCGGCGATCCTCGGCTATGTCGAAACGCTGCAGGACATGAACGGCGAAGCCGACGGCCCGACCCGGCACCGCTTCCTCTCGATCATCGAGCGCGAGGCGCGGCGGATGCAGCAGCTCGTGATCGACCTGCTTTCGATCTCGCGGGTCGAGGCCGACCGCTTCCGCCGCCCGACCGCAAAGATCGACCTTGCGGCGATCGTCCGGCACACGATCACGCAACTGCAAGACAGCGAAACCGCGCGCGCAAAGGATATTGTCGCTACTTTCGGGGACGAACCGCTGCCGATGCTCGGCGACGAAGCGCAGCTCGGCCAGCTCGCGCACAATATCATTTCCAACGCGATGAAATATGGCCGCCCCGGCACACCCGTGACGGTCGAACTGCTGCGCGAGGGCCAGCGCGCGCGCCTGTCGGTCCGCGACGAGGGCGAAGGCATCGCACCCGATCACCTGCCGCGCCTGACCGAGCGTTTCTATCGCGTTGACGAGGCGCGCAGCCGTTCGGTCGGCGGCACGGGACTCGGCCTCGCCATCGTCAAGCACATCAGCGAGCGGCATCAGGGCCAGCTCGACATCGAGAGCGAGCTGGGCAAGGGCACCAAAGTGTCGGTGACCTTTCCCCTCGCCGTCGACGCCTAATCGATCCCGTCGAGCAGCTCGGCAATCTTCCCGAACATCGCGTCGATCTGCGCCTTTTCGACGATCAGCGGCGGCGACAGCGCGATGATGTCGCCCGTCGCGCGGACGAGCAGGCCGTTGTCGAAACAGGCGTGAAACAGCTCCATCGCGCGCGCGGTCGCCGCGCCGGGGCGCGGCGTCAGCTCGATACCCGCCACCAGCCCGATCGTGCGAATGTCGATGACGTGCCGCCGCCCCTTCAGGCTGTGCGCCGCATCCTCCCAATAAGCGCCGAGTTCGCTCGCACGGTCGAACAGCCCGTCGCGCGCATAAAGGTCGAGCGTCGCCAGCGCCGCCGCGCTCGCCAGCGGATGTCCCGAATAGGTGTAGCCGTGGAACAGCTCGATCCCGCCCGCCACGCTGTCGATCACTGCATCGTGGAGCTCGCGTTTCACCGCAACCGCCCCCATCGGCACGGCGGCGTTGGTGAGGCCCTTGGCCATGGTGATGATGTCGGGAATCACGCCCCACGTCCCGGCGGCCGTCGCGCCGCCGACGCGGCCGAAGGCGGTGATGACCTCGTCAAAGATCAGGATGATGTCGTGGCGGTCGCAAATCTCGCGCAGCCGCTGAAGATAACCGAGCGGCGGCACCAGCACGCCCGTCGATCCCGCCATAGGTTCGACGATCACCGCCGCGATCGTCTCGGCGCCGTGCAGATCGACCAGGCGCTGCAAATCATCGGCAAGTTCGGCGCCATGCTGCGGAAAACCGCGCGTGAAGGCGTTGCGTTCCAGATCATGCGTATGGCGAAGATGATCGACGCCGGGCAGCCCGCCACCGAACGCGCGGCGGTTGTTGACAAGACCGCCGACGCTGATCCCGCCGAAACCCGTGCCATGATAGCCGCGCTCGCGCCCGATCAGCCGGGTGCGTGTTCCCTGCCCCTTCGCGCGCTGGATCGCGAGCGCGATTTTCAGCGCCGTATCAACCGACTCCGACCCGCTGTTGGTAAAGAATATCCGGTCGAGCCCATCGGGCATCAACGCCGCAAGCCGCTGCGCCAATTCGAACGGAAGCGGGTGCCCCAGCTGAAACGTCGGCGCGAAGTCGAGCGTCGCCGCGGTCCTGGCGATCGCTTCGGCGATTTCCGGGCGGCAGTGACCGGCGTTGCTGCACCACAGGCCCGCAGTGCCGTCGAGGATGTCGCGCCCGTCGTTCGAGCGGTAATACATGCCGCTCGCCGCGACGAGCTGGCGCGGGTGCGCCTTGAACGCGCGGTTCGCGGTGAAGGGCATCCAGAAACTTGCCAGCTGGTCGTTGTCGCCCCTCATCGCGATCTCCTTTAAATCTGTCATTGCGAGCAA
>JAESGQ010000006.1_pt1 | contig 186757 bp, 208 predicted proteins | sample 9266251 | NCBI WGS metagenome assembly JAESGQ01 (sample SAMN17056778, study PRJNA650883) | algae metagenome | isolation source: Kaiparowitsia implicata GSE-PSE-MK54-09C and co-occurring heterotrophs from... | place: USA: Kaiparowits Plateau, Grand Staircase Escalante National Monument, UT ...
CACGGAGGTGATGACTTCGACCCGTCGGAACGGCTCATCGGGACTCTTGGACATAGTCGTACTCATAGGCGCATGCCTATGCCTTATCGGCTATGCCGCCTGTCTGGTCAAAATGGGGTGCGCTCCATGAACTATCTCGTTGGCACGGGTGACGAACGGCTCCTTGATTTTGACGTCGCGCTGAGAGCCCCCAACGTTCGAGCATTTTGCGACGAAGGGCGGCATCACACAGCGGATCGCGTCGATTTTGATGCTGCCAGAAAAAACCCTGAGTGGTGGCGCAGCGACATTACCATTCTGCACTTAGCGCTTTGGAAACAGGGCATAGGCGGCGCCATACACGGCTCCCTCAAGGGAGATGATCGGGGTGGGTTGAGCTCAGATGAGAGCTTGTGCTCGGAGACATCTTGACGGGTTCGGACAACGTCGTCTTGCGATCATTTGCTAAAGTGCAGACATCTACATTTACAACCAACGGTCGTGCCGAGGGCCCATTGATCGGAGGCAACCTCGACATGGTTGCCACGGGAGCGGGCCGGGCTTTACCCCCATTACAAGGGTGTATTTTGCTCCTGGAAGCGGTCAACATGTTCCTGGGGCAAGTGGACCGCCAACTGACGATGCTCAGAAAAGGCGGTCACCTCAACGGCGTCGCTGGCATCGCCATCGGCCAGTTCACCGATTTCAAGCCAAGCGGCACCTTGACCATTATCGAGCTCCTACGCGAGCATTTGATGCCCCTCGGCGTCCCGATCCTTGGTGGTTTACCGCTAGGACACGGGGAGAGCTCCCTTAGTATTCCAATGGGGTATCCCACTATACTCAACGCAAATGGCGGCGCGCTGACGGTGCTGCTCTAGGCAAAGTTGGACCCACGTGTTAATCGCCCACACAGTGCGGACGTGGTGGAATCGGTAGACACAACGGACTTAGACACTTGAGTGCGCCGGGGGAAATCCCGGACGTAGAACCGCTCAAATTCGGGGAAAGCTGGGGCCTCTAGCCTGCCAATCCCGAGCCAAGCCGCCCGCCGGGGCGGAAGGTGTAGAGACTAGACGGGCGGCACCTAAGGCAATTGCTAGGGTGAAGGGATAGTCCAGACCACGAACGCCTTCGGGCGGCGGCGAAAGCCGAAGTGGTATGAAAATTCGTCGGGCGTAGCCCGTGCGGGTTCAAGTCCCGCCGTCCGCACCACCCACTGGCGTGGCCTTAGCCACTTGATCAACGATCTTCGACGCCACAGTCCGCGGAACAGAAAAGCGCAACGTCGCCGGGGTTTGAAGTCGTGGCCGATTGCCCTGCCACCAAGTTCGCTAGTTGAGGATGACCTCGGTGGCAGGTGTGAAGGCGCACTCGCGTGGGCGCGGGGTCGGGCCAAACTCTGGAAGGCTGTCGAGGCACGCGACTGGCAAAAACCATTGTCGTCGCGTTCTCAAGAACACTCCCCATGTCGCCATTGGTCAAGATTGTCTTAGACTATGTTCGGCCCTCACCGAGAACGGGATGGTGGGGGACGCTGCCATCCACGAAAACGGAACGGGCCATAATCGGCACATGCATGTGCGCCTAACCGTTGCCCGATTGAAGCCGGACGGCTTCGGGCCAAAGATCGCCGACGTCGACGCGAAGTCGTTCGTCACCCAGGCCCCGACGGGCTGGGAAGCAATCGCCACGAATACCTTGCCGCAAGTGGGTTCGACTTGGCCTGGACAGGCGAAGCCATTTGGCCCGCGGCATGGTCAAGATGCCCACGGTTCGCCGTGGTCCCAATCCGACGGAATGGCGGGCGAGGCGTGAACACGCTGCACGCCAGAGGAAGGAGACTGCATTGACCCAACCGGGTGCCGCGGAACGGGCCCGTTCTCCAAACGCTGCGGCAGGTGTTCCGTTGTGCAAGCTTGATTTGGAATAGCATTGTATCAGGCGATGAATGGCGGATTTGGGGCCGTAACGAGACAGTCGGCTTTCAATGCACGTGGCCGCAAAGCAGACATGAATACGCCGGGGCGGCGGTCTCCAATATCGCTGACACCGCCCAGAGCCGGCGGCTATGTGCAGCACTCGCCCTCGATCGGCTTAGGACGGATCGTCCCTATGTGATTTCCAACGTGGACGACCGGCGTTCACCAGGGTGGCGGGGGCAACGGTCCTCGACACCGGGAAGTTGGCTATCGCTGCCGCTTAGCTCCACCACGCTGAAAGTCCCGGAGAGTATCCACGTCAGCAACTGACCCAATAGCAGCGGGCTCGCTCGTTTACGCGATACGAAGCCTCATTATTCCACACATCGGTGTTTTGCAGGAGGTCGTTGGGACTCCATACAAATTGCCGTTTTCTGTCCAAATTGGTAAATACTTGTAATTTTCAAACTGCACGGATATGGTGCCCCTGTAGACAGAACGCCCCGGTAAGCGGGGGTGATGAACCAGGGAGAGGAGAAGCTCGCAACGTTCCCGGCGTGGCCCCGGAAAATGCGCTTCACCTAGTTTAAATGAAGATTACCGGCGTACGCACCCTTTTGATGCAAGCTGCTCCTGCCAGCTCTGGCAAGCCGACCAAGCAAGTGGCTCCGGCTGCCGACGGCGTCACCTCGAAGCTTCCGGGGACCAGGAACTGGCTCTTTGTCAAGATCGAGACCGATGCCGGCATTGTCGGAATCGGTGAGTGCTCAGGTTGGCCGCGGGTTTTGGAAAGAGCTATTGAGGACCTCTCAGTCCTGCTCATTGGCGAGGACCCCACTCACATCGAGCGGATCGCTCAGAAGCTGCAAGTGGCCATGATGGGTCACGGCATGCTGGGGACCGTGGGCGGCGGCGCCTTGACCGGAATTGACATCGCGCTCTGGGATATCAAGGGAAAGGCCTTGGGCACACCAATCTGGAACCTGCTCGGCGGAAAGGTCCGTGACCGAGTTCAGATTTACACCCACGCGAATAACAGGGAATTCGCGTTTTCCGCCAAGGCGCGAGGCTTCAAGGCAATCAAGTGCAGCGGCGGCAATGGCCTGCTGGACCCAGTGCGCAAGGTTGCCCAGATGCGCGATCTGCTTGGAGATGAAATCGACATTGCGGTCGACGTTCATGGACCCCCGTGGCTAACGCCGCAGGACGCCGTTCAGCTGGCGCGGGCTCTCGAACCATACAACATCCTATGGCTGGAAGATCCGATCGCCCCCGACAACATCGAGGGGTACCAACGGCTTCGGGACGCTTCAAGCGTACCTTTGGCGGCTGGGGAACGCGTGACCGGAATCTTCGGTGAGCGCGAGTTGATCGAGCGCGACCTCGTTGACGTCATCCAACCAGATGCCGGTCGGGCGGGTGGCATTACCCAGATGAAGAAAATCGCTGCCATGGCCGAAGCGCACCACATCATGGTGGCGCCCCACTCCGGCTCGCTCGGACCCGTTGCTGAATACGCTGCGCTGCACCTAATGGCTTCGATCCCCAACGCCTTGATGCTTGAGCGCATGGAAGACGATTGGCCGGGTCGTCGCCAGACCATCCTGCCTCATCCTGAGCAAGAGAATGGCTTCCTGACCGTTCCGGATGCGCCCGGCCTTGGATGTGATGTCGACGAGGCATTTGTGGCCGAATACCCCAGCCAGGGCAATGTATCGGTGCCCTCCAAACCAATGGATGAACGCGATGAAATTGGAGGGGAGGGGCGCCTCTATGTCCAGACCCGCATCAAGCGCGCGAAGTTCTTTTCCGCAGGGGATGAATGATGAGCGTTCCAATAAAAATCGACCGTGTGCTTTGCACATTGCCCTTCACGGACAACTTCATCGATCAGGTGAGGGCGGCCATTGGGCCTGCTGAGTTCATTTACTGCGCCCCTGATGACGCCGACGGTATTTCAAAAGCGCTCGAGACCGTCGATGTAGCGATCATTTCGGGAGATCTCGATGACCGGTACATCGCAGCGCCAAACCTCAAATGGGTACATTGTAACCACTCGGGCCTGACCAAGTCGGCTCGCCCTGAAGTGTTCGCTAAAGGCATGAAGGTCACAGGTGCGGCGGGACGCTCGGCGGCCGCCCTTGCCCAGCACGGCTTCTATTTCGCCCTAGCCCTGACCTTCGACAGCAGGGCCCTGTTTGCCAACCAGTCCGCCCACGTTTGGCGCGGGATCCCGAACTATGGTGACCGGCTTGGGCTCGCTGGCAAGACGCTCGGCATCGTTGGGCTAGGTCACACCGGGCGCGAAATGGCCCTTCTGGGTCAGGCCTTTCACATGAGGGTTGTGGCCTACACCAGGAGCATCCAACCCGAACAGCCTAATATCGACGTCTTGTTCTGTGCGGAGCGCGGCGACACGCTCAACATGCTGATCGACCAGGCCGACGTCATTATGCTCGCGACCCAGCTCACAGATGACACCTACCACATGTTCTCCGAGCCCGAGTTCCAGCGGATGCGCAACTCGGCGTTCATCATCAACATGGCCCGAGGCCCGGTGATCGACGAGACAGCGCTGATCAAGGCGCTTGAGGCGGGCGAAATCGCCGGTGCCGGTCTCGACGTTTTCACTCAGGAACCTCTGCCGGCGGATGCTCCGATTTGGGACGCGCCGAATGTGATCATCACACCGCACATGACGCCGGCGCTTCCCGACCGAACGCAGCGCTCGATTGACATGATTGTCGAGAACATCGGCCGCTACCGATCCGGGCAACCTTTGCTCAATGCGCTCTCCGAGAAGGACGTCTTTACGCCGCGCGCATAGCAACTTCGGCGAACTGGGTCGCTCCTGCCGCTCCGTTCGTCTCTCACATTGCAGGAATTCGATGAGGAGGAACATCATGAACATCTCTACAGGGCTCAAGGCTCTGGGTTTGGCTGCATTTCTGACTACGGCCATCGCCCAAACAGCGATGGCCGAGCCGACGGACCGCGGTATTACCGTCGCGCTTGCCGTTGAGCTGGACTCGCTCGATGCGTGCGACACCCAGCCGGCCCAGAACGCCAACATCGCCCGGGGCAATATCTATGAATCGCTGACACATGTGAGCCCTGTCGATGGCACGCTTGAGCCATTGCTGGCGCTGTCATGGGAACAGGTCGATGACCTGACCTGGGAATTCAAGCTGCGTCCCGACGTGACGTTCCACGATGGATCGCCGTTCAATGCGGAAGTCGCTGCCGCCAACATCAACCGTAGCCAGCCCGGCGCCCAGATCAACGGGCAGGAAATCGCCTGCCTCAACCTCACGCAGTTCCCTGAGGCGGTAAAGGCCGAAGCAATCGATGACCTTACACTGCGGGTCGCCACTCCTAAGGTCGACCCAATTCTTCCGCTGCGCCTGTCCTTTGCCGATATGGGTAACCTGGAAACGCAGCAGACCGCAGAGAAGGCGCTCAATCCGGTCGGCACCGGTCCCTATCAGTTCGTCGAACGCATCCAGGGGCAGCACGTGAAGCTCACCCGTTTCGACGGCTACTGGGGGGAAATTCCCGAGGTCAAGGACGTCACATACGTCTACCGCGCCGAAGCTTCAGTTCGTGCCGGCATGATCCAGACCGGTGAAGCTCAGCTCGCAACGGCCATCAGCGCGCAGGATGCAACCGATGATGGTCGTACGGTGACCTACAAGGACAATCGCATCGTCATCGCCCGACCCAATTCCTTCAAGGAACCCTTCAAGGATCCGCGCGTCCGCCAGGCCGTTTCCCACGCCATCGACCGTGACACCATTGTCACCGCGTTGATGGGCATCGGCGGCAATCCCTGGTATCAGATGCTCGGGCCGCAGGTGAATGGCTACATTCCTGGCTTCGACGAGACGGACGCTCTTCGCTACGATCCGGAAAAGGCAAAGGAACTGATCGCCGCGGCCCAGGCCGATGGCGCTCCGGTTGATCAGGAGTTCGTGCTGGTCACGCGTCCTGACCTGTTCCCGGGTTCCGACGAAGTGGTTCAGGCTATTGCCCAGAACCTGCAAGCGGTGGGACTCAACCCGCGGATTCTCAGCCTTGAGAATACCGCCTGGCGCGTCTACCTCCGCCAACCCTTCCCGGAAGATCAGGAAGGCAGCATCATCATGATTTCGCATGATAATACGACTGGCGATGCAACCTTCAGTTTCTCGGGCAGCTACGCGACCTGCGAAGGCCGTAACTCGGCGACCTGCAACCCGGAAATTGATCGGCTCGTGTTCGAGGCCGACGCCGCCCAGGGAGAAGAGCGTGCTCGCCTGTATCAGGAGGCCGCCCGCATCCTGTACACTGAGGAAAGCACCATGATTGGCATCGCCGAACAGGTTCGCTTGATGATGCTTGGCGAAGGCATCGAGTACGAACCCAACCCGCTGTCCGGCATCGAAATCCGGATTGCCGACATCACGTTCAGCGACTGATCCATTCCGCTCTTGGGTGCCCGGTACGCCGGGCACCCGCCCAATCAGGAGTATAACTGGTGCTTGCCTTCATACGTGGTCGTCTTTTGTCTGGGCTTTTGACCGTCTTCGGAGTGGTCGTCCTCGTCTTTTTCTTAGCCAGACTGACCGGCTCGCCGGTCGACCTGTTCTTTCCCGAGGGCGCCACGCAAGCTCAAATGGATTCGTTCAGCCGGGCCTACGGTTTGGATCGTCCGCTCATCGAGCAATTCTGGGTTTTCCTGAGCAATGCGGTCCGCGGCGATTTCGGAATGTCGGTCTGGCAACAACGCCCCGCGCTTCAGGCGGCGTTGAGTGAAATGCCGGCTACGCTACTTCTTACTCTGATCGCCATGACTATCTCTGTCGTCATCGCGGTTATCCTGGGGACTGTGGCCGCAGCGTTCCGATTTCGCTTGGTTGATCGCGTTATCACGATCGTCACCCTGATCACCGGCAGCATTCCGGCCTTTTGGTTTGCTCTAGTCAGCATCCTTTTGTTCGCGATCGTCCTTCGCCTAGTACCCACTTCGGGTGCGGGTAATTGGCAATCCTGGATATTGCCAGTCGCCACGGTGAGTCTCGGACCAATCGGTGTCCTCACCCAGGTGACGCGCGGTGCCATGATCGAGGTTCTAAGCTCGGGCTTCGTGCGAAACGCGCGGGCGCGTGGGTTCGGCTCTACCCGGATCCTTTATCGCCATGCGCTCCGTAACGCTGCCTTGCCCATCATCGCGGTCGCCGGTGATATCGCCGCGAGCATGGTCAACGGCGCGGTTATCGTCAGCGTCGTCTTCGCCTTCCCGGGCATCGGCAAGGCTATCATTGGCGCTGTGCTCGCACGGGACTTCCCGGTTCTGCAGGCGTGTATTGTCGTTGTTGGCGTTGCAGTGATCCTGCTCAATCTCATCATAGACCTGATCTACGTCGTCGTGGATCCGCGGGTCCGACTGTCATGAAAGGCGAGGCAATCATGTCTCAGTCCACTGCGCAACCGAAGCTGTCCTGGTTCCAGCGAAGCGAACGGTGGCAGATGTTCATCGCTTCTCCATTGGTCGTCGCTTCGGCGATCTGGCTGCTGTTCATCGTCCTGGTCGCCGTATTCGCACCAGCGCTGGTGGCCGAGAAAGCAAACTTTCAGGATCTGCTGTCGAGGTTCTATGCGCCATTCCAGTTCGGCAAAGGATGGGAGTTCATCCTGGGTGCTGACAGCCTTGGCCGGCCGATCCTGCTGCAGCTGGCGATGGGCGCTCAAACATCCATGATCATCGCCTTCTTTGCCGTGGGCATATCCTCCGCGATTGGTTACGCGATCGGTCTGATTGCAGGGTACTTCGGCGGGTGGGTCGACAACGCACTGCTGCGAATCGCCGACATCCTTCACACCATCCCGTCTATCCTCCTGGCCCTGGTGATCCTATTCATCCTTCAGCCGAGCGTCTTCAACGTCATCATCGTGCTCGGCATCACCCGTATACCCGTCTACTTGCGTACTGCACGGGCGCAGACGGTTGAGATCAAAGAACGCACTTTCGTCGAGGTAGCGAGATCGATGGGCGCCTCTCATTGGCGGATTGTCACCAAAGAGGTCGCTCCGTTGGTGTTCCCCACGATCCGAACGCTGGCAGTCTTGGAGATCGCCACGGTGATCCTCGCCGCTTCCAGTCTAACCTTCCTTGGCATTGGCTTGCAGCGACCCGATGTCGACTGGGGGATGATGGTCGCGGACGGCAAGACCTATCTCAAGACTGCCTGGTTCGTGGCAGTATTCCCTGGCGTCATCATTGTGCTGACCGCACTGTCGGCCAGCATCGTCTCTAACTGGTTGCGCGCTGTCGAGGATCCAACTCAAAATATCCTGTTCGCGCGTAAACCGAAGGGTCCCACGGCGGCAAGCAAATGACCAACCTTCTCGAGATAACCAACCTTAACGTGTCCTTCGAGACTCGATTCCGGTCCGTCACCGCTGTGCACGAGGTCTCACTATCGGTGGCGCAGGGCGAATCCGTCGCACTGGTAGGCGCGAGTGGCTCAGGAAAGACCGTCCTGGGGCGCTCCATACTCGGCTTGGTGGATGAGCCCGGCGTTGTCCGCGGGAGCATCCTGTTTGATGGCAAGCAGATCGTAGGGCGGAGCGAGGACGGGTTTCGTGACATTCGGGGTGTCGGGGTGGCCATGGTCTTCCAGGACGCGCTGGACGGACTCAACCCCGTGTACACCGTCGGCTCGCAATTGAGCGAGATTCTGACTGTGCGGCTGGGCTACTCCCGCGCCCGCGCAAGGCAACGGGCCATCGAATTGATGCATCAAGTCGGCATACGAGATCCAGACAGCCGGTTCAATAATTATCCGCACCAGTTCTCCGGCGGCATGCGGCAACGCATCTGCATCGCCTTGGCGGTTGGAATGCAGCCGAAGCTGCTGATCGCCGACGAGCCCACCACGGCCCTCGACGTTACCGTCCAAGCCGGCATCCTCCAGCTTATCAAGAAGCTGCAGACCGAAACCGGAATGGGTCTGATCTTCGTCACCCACGACCTAGCCGTGGCGCGGCAAGTGTCGGAGCGCATGGTGGTCATGTACAACGGCCAGATTGTTGAAGAAGGGGCTACCGAGGACGTCTTCTCCAATCCGCAGCACCCCTACACACGCGCTTTACTGTCAGCGCACCCCGCGCGTGCCAAAAGCTGGCGAGATCTCGAGCCAATACCGGATGAGTTCGTAACGGACGGACTGTCACCGGACACACAACCAGTCGTGGCGCCCTCGCCGGCGGCCTCCATAAGCTGATTGGACAGAACAATGAACACGTCAGCGCCAACTCCGGCACTTCTTGAGGTTCGCGACCTCTATAAATCGTTCGGCCACAGGAGCAGGGGCAAGCACGGCCCGGTCGTCGCGGTCGGTGGCATAAGTTTTACTCTCAATCCCGGCGAGTGCCTGGCGATCGTGGGAGAATCGGGGTCGGGAAAATCGACCCTGGCGCGAACGCTACTGCGGCTCGTTCAGCCGGACAGTGGGTCGGTCCTTTATGAGGGCGTCGACCTCATCCGGCTTGCCGGCGGCCAGATGCGCCAGCAGCGGCGAAACCTCGCCATGGTGTTCCAGGACCCGTACGCATCGCTGCACCCCCGCAAGACCGTTGCCACACTGATCGGAGAACCTTGGGAGATCCATCCCGAAATGGTCAGCAAGTCCGATCGACCTGGCCGGGCTGCCGAGTTGCTTAGACAGGTCAATCTGCCCCAGCACTTTGCCGATCTATATCCCAATCAGCTTTCAGGCGGTCAGCGGCAGCGCGTTGCAATCGCGCGTGCACTCGCACTGCAGCCTCGCATCCTCATCCTCGATGAGCCTGTTTCCGCTCTAGACGTGTCGGTCCAAGCTCAGGTCATCAATGTGTTGATGACCCTGCAGGAGCGCCTGGGCTTGGCTTATATCTTCATCTCACACGATCTTGCATTGGTGCGGCTGGTAGCCAGCAAGGTCGCAGTCATGAACAAGGGTGTGTTCGTCGAGACTGGGAAGACCGAAACGATCTTCAGCAATCCCCAGCATGAATATACTCGTACCCTGCTAGCGTCATCGCCGGCATTGCATGAGACCGCGGGGGTGTGATGGTGATTGCCGGACGGTGTTTGGCCGCTGTGGTTAGCGCGTTCTAAGACCGCCCACATGGTTGGCTGCGGCGAAGCGGCCACCTTGGTAAAATAGTGCGGCTTCGCTTTCGTCATCCGCGCAAAGTTCCGCGGAAGCATGATCGGCGATCACGTCCTTAGGTGCATAACCAAGCCTTGTGGCATTCGAATTGTCCCACCAGGTCCCACCACCGGCTGATACTCCAAAAACCGTAGTCGCATCGACATCCGGATGCGTAAGGCCAATCAAAGTGAGCTGGCACAAGTCCGCTGGACTGACCCAAACCTCCAGCGAACGCGCGGTCTTGGGCTGTTTGCTGGCATTGCCAATCCGAATGATCAGGCTCCGGATATCGTACTTGTCATAGTACAGCCCCGCGACAAGTTCGGTCCAGCACTTGGAAAGGCCGTAGAGTCCGTCTGGTCGCATCTGCGAGGTGCCGGAAACTACCGTATCGCGCGGGTAGTAGCCGATGGCGTGGTTGCTCGACCCCAGGACCACGCGGGGCACACTGGCCAAACGTGCGGCTTCGTAGACGTTACTGGTGCCAACAACGTTGACCTGAACTATGTCCTCGAGTGGAGCCTCTTTAGGAATGCCGGCCATATGAATGACACCATCCACTCCATGGAATGCCTGGCGCATTTTGTCGATTTCGGACATGTCGGCTTCGACATATGTCTCGTTGCCGGCCAGATCATCCGGTCGAGAGCGGCCGAGTACGACAATGGACCGCACCAACGGTGCCAATTCTCTGCGCAGGGCCGAACCGACGCGCCCCGATCCACCGACGATGGCCAGTTTCAGGGTGCCGTAGGTGGGTTCTTCCGTCATCAAACGTCTCCTTAGCAACATTTCTGTGTGTGTGGCATTGCGGCTAATATGTCAAGAATTGTAAAGCCGCAACTCCACCACTGGGCCGGAGAGCAAATGCAGGACGAACCCGTATTCACTATCGAGAACGCCGGCATACGCATCGAGGTGATTGAGTACGGCGCGCGTCTGAAAAGGTGCTTCGTGCCGGACAGGAGAGGGGTCTTGGCCGATGTTGTCCCCGGCTTCAGCAGGGCGTCTGACTACGCCGAACGCGGCGGCACCATGGGGGCAGTACTGGGGCGATATGGGAACCGGATCGGCTATGGGCTTATCAGCATTCATGGCACTGTCTACGAACTCTCAAAAAATGACGGCGAACACACAATGCATGGAGGCGCGAGACACTTCGGCACCCGGTTGTGGCGCGGTGCCTATGAAGGGCCGCACTCCATCGTTCTGGAACTGGTAAGCGAGGATGGAGACCAGGGCTGGCCGGGGACCATGACATCCCAGGTCACTTACACCCTAACGGAGCGCGCCGAACTCCAGATTGAAATGTCGGCCGTGTGCGACCGCGACACTTACGTCAACATGCTCTTTCACGGCTACTGGAACCTGGCAGGGCATGGGAGCGGTGCCGTTTACGACCATCTCCTCCGAGTAGCCGCCGAAACCTATACACCCAAAGGCGACGATGGGCTGCCAACCGGCGAACTTCTCCCGGTCGACGCTACATCACTTGATTTCCGGACCCCCAAGCGCGTGGGCGCCGACATCAAGGCTACTGGTCGTGGTTACGCTCACAACCTTTGCTTGCGCGCGGGGAAGCCAGGTCGAGTTCGCCCTGTCGCGTGGTTGCTGGATCCGCAAAGCGGACGGGGTCTGACATTGAAGACTGATCAGCCGGGGCTGCAGATATTCACTGGGAATTCTTGGGAGCATTTGAACGGCAAAGAAGGGGCGATCTACCAGCGCCACAGCGCCTTAGCCCTGGAAACTCAGCTCTATCCCAACACCCCCAACACGCCGGCTTTCTCGCCCAGTCTCGTCAACGCCGGCGAAATATATCGACACAGCATGGTGGTGGGTTTCCGTTCCGTGAATCTAACGGAGCACACGGAGTTCTTCAGTGACGGAGTTTAGATGCCCTCGAACATGCGAGCGCGCGCGCTAAGGATGTGAGATCGCATTGCCTCATAGGCAGCATCAGGGTCCTGTCGACGAATAGCGTCGACAATCGTCTCATGTTCGGTCTGTACCGCCCTTAGCTGAACCGCAGAGCGCCGAAGACTAAGACTCCGGGTCACGTTCATGCCCGCGATGACGTGGGATCGCAACGATGCCTGTACGGAAACGTGGTATTGGTTGTGCGTCGAGCGGGCAATCTGATCGTGTAGATTGCTATCCTCCTCGACGCCGAGATGCCCTTCCGCAAGGCAGCGCTCAAGATCCTGCATCACCGCGTCGATCCTCGCCAGGTCCGAATCGTCGCGGCGCTGGGCGGCAAGGGCAGCCCCGGCGGGCTCAAGTCCAGCGCGGAACTCAAAGCAGCGTTGAATGTCTGCCAACGAGCCTACGGGGGCCAGTTGCAGGACGTCCGCTTCGGGTCGACGTTTCACGTAAGATCCGGAGCCCTGGCGCGAGACAATCAGTCCGTCTTCGCGCAGACGTTGCAAGGCCTCCCGCACCACGGGGCGGGAGGCCTCGAAACGCTCGGAAAGCTCCATTTCCGTCGGAAGACGAGTATTGAGCGGGAACGCGCCGTTCGCAATCATGTCGACGATCCGATCATAGACGACACCACTCAGTCGACCGGAGATGGTTTCTCGAGGTGCCGTATCAAACGCCGACGTCGTCATGCTTAATCCTTGTTACCGGCCGGCCTTCTGCCTCCAGGTTTCGAACTCTTGAAGAGCTTCTGGCCCGGGCGGATAAATGCCAAATATGGACGAACCTTCTACAACCTTATCATAAACGAAATCCTCGAACACGGTCTGTTCGAATGCTTCGTCGGCAATTTCACGGGCCAGATGAAGTGGAATGACCACTACGCCTTCGCCATCGCCAACCAGGACGTCCCCAGGGAACACGGCGACATCTCCGCAACCGATCGGAACGTTCAGATCCATGGCATGATGCTTGATAAGATTTGTCGGAGCCGAAGGGGCGGCGTGATACGCGGGAAACGGAAGCTTGGCGATTTCGGGCGTGTCCCGAAAGCCTCCGTCGGTCACGATACCTGCCGCGTTCCGTTTGAAAAGACGGGTTACCAAGATTGCCCCGGCGGAAGCGGCCGACGAATCCTTGCGGCTGTCGATCACGAAAACATGGCCGGCCGGGCACTCCTCAACACCTTTGCGCTGTGGATGGTTTCGGTCTTCGAAGACCTTGAGATGATCCAGGTCTTCGCGCGCAGGAATGTATCTCAGGGTATATGCCGGCCCGACCATACGGGGCGCACCTGGGTTGATGATGCCAATTCCCGCGATAAAGGTGTTGCGGAAGCCTCGCTTGAAGAGGGCGGTTGTCAGCGTCGCGGTTGAAATGGTCATCAGCTTGGCGCGCACGCCATCATCATAGGGCGGCATTAGAAACTCCTCCTGCAGCACGATCTGGCAGCCTTCCGGCCACTTGGCCGCACGACGCGGCAACACGCTCTATCAATCCCGACTGTCTTAATTTGTCAATACTTGTAATTTCATGTTCGCGGTGAGGAGGGAATGACATCGGGTTTCCACATGGCGGAAAAACTCATCAGCTTCGATGAAGCCATCGCGGGGCGCGGCTATCTGTCTGCAATACTTCTAGCGAGGCTATCGTGAGCAACTACCTTGATAGGGCCGGTCTCCAGATCGACCAAAACCTTTGCCACTTCATCGAGACCGAGGTGCTGCCCGGAACCAGCGTCACCGCCGAGAGATTTTGGAACGGATACGCTAGGCTGATCACCGAACTCGCCCCGAAAAACGCTGATCTCCTTGCTCGACGTGACCATCTCCAGAAGAGAATAGACGAGTATTTTACCTCACGCCGTGGCCTCCAACACGACCCGGTGGAGTACGAAGGTTTTCTGCGGGAGATCGGGTATCTAGTTGACGATCAGGAGCCCTTGTCCATTGAAACCGAGAACGTCGATCCTGAAATCGGGTTGGTTGCAGGGCCCCAGCTCGTCGTTCCGGTCATGAACGCCCGCTTTGCGCTTAATGCAGCCAACGCACGCTGGGGGAGCCTCTACGACGCTCTCTACGGAACCGACGCGGTACCTCAAGTCGGGGAGCTCGCATCTGGTACGGCCTACAACGCCAAGCGCGGCGCTGCGGTCGTTAGTCGGGGAAAGGACTTTCTCGACCAAGCCCTTCCGCTTTCAGGCGCGAGCCACACCGAGGTTACAGGGTATTACGTCGTTGACGGGGCGCTGATGATTTTGACGCCTCAAGGTGTTGTCCAGCCCCAGGATCCCAAGGCTTTCCGCGGTTACGCACATCGGGGCACGGCCACGGTTCTGTTGTTCCGAAACAACGGCCTTCACTTCGAAATTGTCATAGACAAATTAACGGAGGTGGGCCGCCTAGACCAGTCTGGCATCGCCGACATCATCCTTGAATCAGCCATTACGGCGATCCAGGATTGCGAGGACTCTGTCGCTGCGGTCGACGCGCAGGACAAGATAGTTGTCTACCGCAACTGGTTGGGGCTCATGCGGGGTGACCTGGAAGAGCGTTTCACCAAGGCCGGACGTGAAGTCACGCGCCGCCTGTCACCCGATCGAACCTATATCGGAGCGGACGGAGAGGGGCTCATCCTGCCGGGCCGCAGCCTAATGCTGGTCCGCAATGTTGGTCATCTGATGCTTACGGATGCAGTGCTTGATCCTCGAACTCGGGAGACTCCGGAAGGTTTTCTCGATGCCATGGTAACGGTCGCGGCGGCGCTGCACGACCTCCAAAAGATGGAGGGTCTTCGTAATTCGCGGGCCGGCAGCGTCTACATCGTCAAGCCCAAGATGCATGGCCCTGAGGAAGTTGGCTTTGCCGACCTGTTATTCGCACGGGTGGAGTCGGCGCTGGGACTTGCGCCGTATACGGTCAAGATTGGCGTCATGGACGAGGAACGGCGGACCACTGTCAATCTGCGCGCCTGTATGCGCGCGGTGAAGCATCGATTGGCCTTCATCAATACCGGCTTCCTGGACCGTACCGGGGACGAAATCCACACCTCCATGCACGCTGGGCCTGTGGTTCCGAAGGCAGCAATGCGAGAAACGAAGTGGCTCCGAGGTTATGAAGACAACAATGTCGATCAAGGGATTGCCGCCTCCCTGCCCGGTAAGGGCCAGATCGGCAAGGGAATGTGGGCAAAGCCAGACGCCATGGCGGAAATGCTCACGGTCAAAATAGGCCATCCGCAATCCGGTGCTAGCACGGCCTGGGTTCCGTCGCCGACGGCCGCTACCCTTCACGCGACGCATTATCATCGCGTCGACGTCGTCTCAATGCGGAAGGGCATCGAAAGTCGCTCGCCGGCGAGGCTGTCCGACATCCTCACTATTCCGCTCCTTCATGGCGAAAACCTTTCTTCAGAAACCGTTCTCCGCGAACTTAACAACAACGCTCAGAGCATCTTGGGCTACGTGGTTCGTTGGATCGATCAAGGCGTGGGATGTTCCAAGGTGCCCGACATCGACAACGTCGCATTGATGGAAGACCGCGCCACACTGCGCATTTCTGCTCAACACATAGCCAACTGGCTATTGCATGGTTTGGTGACCAAAGAGGAGGTGGAGGGCGCGTTCCGGCGTATGGCAGCAGTCGTGGACGAGCAAAACTCCACCGATCCGGCGTACACGCCCATGGCTGATGCTTTCGATCAAAGCATCGCTTTTCAGGCGGCGCTGGAATTGGTCTTGGAAGGCGCCCGGCAACCGAGCGGCTACACGGAGCCGGTGCTACACCGCCGGCGGCGGGAAGCTAAAGCCCGTCTGCAGGCGACGGGCTAGAGAAGGAGAGACCGATGTCGACTGATAATGCTCAAAGTCTGCGCGCGGCCGCGCTGCATTTCCATGAATTTCCCAAGCCGGGCAAGCTCGAGATCGTGGCGACCAAGCCGCTGGCCAATACGCGTGATCTTTCGCTCGCCTATTCGCCCGGCGTCGCCATTCCCTGCGAGGAAATCGCCGCAAATCCCGACGCGGTCTACAAATATACCTCCAAGGGTAACCTGGTCGCGGTGATCTCCAACGGCACGGCCGTGCTGGGCCTGGGCAATATCGGCGCGCTGGCCAGCAAGCCGGTGATGGAGGGCAAGGCGGTCCTGTTCAAGAAGTTTGCCGGCATCGATTCGATCGATATCGAGGTCAATGAGCAGGATCCCAAGCGCTTCATCGAGATCGTGGCGCCGCTCGAGCCCAGCTTCGGTGGCATCAACCTCGAGGATATCAAGGCGCCCGAATGCTTCGAGATCGAGGAAGCTTTGCGCGAGCGGATGAATATTCCGGTGTTCCACGACGACCAGCATGGCACCGCCATCATCGTCGCCGCCGCGGTGCTCAATGCGATGCAACTGGTCGGCAAGGACATTGCCAAGGTCAAGATTGTGACCTCGGGGGCGGGGGCGGCGGCGATCGCCTGCATGAACATGCTGATCGCGGTTGGGGCCAAGCGCGAGAATATCTGGATCGCCGACAGCAAAGGGCTGGTGACCAAGGCCCGGCACAACAATGTCGATCGCTGGCGCGGGGCCTTTGCCCAGCAAACCGACAAGACGGAACTGGCCGAGGTGATGGCCGGAGCCGACATCTATGTCGGGCTGTCCAAGGCCGGGGCGCTGAAGCCCGAGATGATGAAGGACATGGCGCCCAATCCGCTGATCCTGGCGCTCAGCAATCCCGTTCCCGAGATCATGCCGGAACTGGCGCGCGAAGCCCGGCCGGATGCGATGATCTGCACCGGGCGGTCGGACTATCCCAACCAGGTCAACAACGTCCTCTGCTTCCCCTTCCTGTTCCGAGGGGCGCTCGATTGCGGCGCCACTGTCATCAATGAGGAGATGAAGGCGGCAGCGGCCCATGCCATCGCCCGGCTGGCGCATGAGCCCGGGCTGGAGGCGTCCGCGCATGGTGTGCCGGCGATCTTCGGATCGGACTATCTCATTCCCAACCCGTTCGACCAGCGGCTGATCCTGCGCATCGCCCCGGCGGTGGCTAAGGCGGCGATGGAGAGCGGGGTGGCGCGGCGGCCGATCGAAGATTTCGCCGCCTATCGCGACCAGCTCAACCGCTTCGTCTTCCGTTCCGGCTTCGTGATGAAACCGATGATCGAGCGGGCGCAAGGGGAGGGCAAGCGCATCGCCTTTGCCGATGGCGAGGACGAGCGCGTGTTGCGTGCCACCCAGGTGCTGCTCGAGGACGGCATCGGCCGCTCGATCCTGATCGGGCGGCCCTCTGTCATCGAACAGCGCATCGAACGCTTCGGTCTGACGCTCAAGGCCGGGCGCGATTTCGATGTGATCAATCCCGAAGACGATCCGCGCTATCGCGACTATGTCGAGTTGTTCCACTCGCTGGTCGGGCGCAGGGGCGTGACGCCGGATACGGCGCGCACCATCGTGCGGACCAATACCACAGTCATCGGGGCGTTGGCGGTGAAGCGCGGCGAGGCGGATGCGCTGATCTGCGGGCTGCAGGGTCGGTTCATCAAGCATGCCCGCGATATCCAGTCAGTGATCGGGCTGGCCGAGGATTCCCAGCAACTCTCGGCGCTGTCCATGCTGGTGATGAGCCGCGGCGTGTTCTTCCTCGCCGATACCTATGTGAATATCGACCCGAGCGCCGACGAGATTGTCTCGATCACGCTGCAGGCGCGGGATCATCTCAAGCGCTTCAACATCGATGCCAAGGCGGCTTTGCTTAGCTATTCCAATTTCGGCTCGCGCGACGGGCTGACCAGCGAGAAGATGTGGCTGGTTTACCAGAAGCTCCAAAACGTCGCGCCGGACCTTGTCGTGGACGGGGAGATGCAAGGCGACCTCGCGATCAATGAAGGGCTGCGGGATCGTTATGTCCCCCATTCGGTGCTGCGCGGGGAGGCGAACCTGTTGGTCTTCCCGAACCTGGAGGCAGCAAACCTCTCGATGACCCTGCTCAAGGAGCTCAACAACGCACTGCCGGTGGGGCCGATCCTGATGGGTACGCGTCAGCCGGCGCATATCCTGGCGCCGTCGGTCACAAGTCGGGGCGTCGTCAACATGGCCGCCATAGCCGCAAGTGAGGCGATGCAGTAGCTTACATGTAACAATTTGTCCTCCGTTTGGTGATTAATATTGACAACTATGCCGGCAGGTTCGACAAAGCAGTTCGAACAGCTGGAGAAGAACGATGTCCGTTGCATTTATCGGTTTGGGCACCATGGGTCGTCCGATGGCCGAGCGCCTCGTGCGGTCGGGTGAAGACTTAAGATGCCACCGTATCAAGGGGCCTTCCCGCTATTTGGTCGAACTGGGTGCGAAGGAGGCGGCAACAGCCTTGGAAGCGGCCAGCGAGGCAGATTTCGTTGTCCTGATGCTCCCGGACACGCCCCAAGTCGAGGAAGTGCTCTTCGGCGTGGAGGGCGTCGTCGCTTCCCTCAAACCCGGTGCGGTGGTGATCGACATGAGCTCGATTTCGCCGGTAGCCACTCGAGATTTCGCGGCAAAGGTCGGCAAGGCTGGGGCGCATTATCTCGATGCGCCGGTCTCGGGAGGCGAAATCGGAGCCCGTGAAGGCACCCTGTCGATTATGGTGGGCGGTGCGGAAGATATCTTTCAGAGGGCTCTACCTCTGCTGCAGAAGATGGGAAAGAACATCACCCACGTTGGCGACGTGGGATCCGGGCAAGTGTGCAAGGTCGCTAATCAGATCATCGTCGCCTTGACGATCGAAGCTGTTGCCGAGGCGTTTTTGCTCGCCGAGCATGCTGGCGTCGACCTTTCAAAGGTGCGCAACGCCCTCTTGGGCGGGTTCGCCCAATCGCGAATTCTCGAAGTGCACGGCCAGCGGATGATCGATGGAGCTTTCAATCCGGGCTTCGCGCTAAAGCTGCATCGGAAGGATCTCAACCTGGCGACGGACGCAGCCAAGTCGCTGCAGATTGCCCTGCCCAACACTGCCGCGACAGCACAACTGATGAACTCCGCGCTCGCCCAAGGCCTGGGCGATAAGGACCATTCGGTGCTATTCGCCGCGCTTTCTGCCTGGTCGCCCAAGCCGTCGGTCGAACAATAGGCAAATATCGATAGGCGGCTTTGACCGTCCTAAGCAGAGGGATGGGACATGACGCTGGACCAGCAAGTTATTTCGTCGCCGGTAGATAGGGAATGGTGGCGCAGACCATTCTCGGTTTTTCAAACCAATCTCCAAGACATCGACGCGACAATGGACGTCGAAGCGACGCTGGACGTGATCGAGGCCTATGGTGCCGATACCTGGCTTATCAATGTCGGTGGCATTTTTTCGTTCTATCCAACCGACCTTCCATTTCAGACCAGAAACCCGGTGCTGAACGACCGACCTTCTGGTGATCTGATCGGCGACGCCGTGAAGTCGGCCCGGGAGAGAGGAGTGAGGGTTCTGGCGCGCTGCGACTTCTCCAAGGTCTCGTCCGCGATAGCTGAAGCGCATCCCGAATGGCTGTTCGTCTCCCCTCAGGGCCAAGCACAGGTTTTCAATGCGCTCTACAGCACATGTCCATCAGGGGCGTACTATCAGGAGCGGTCCCTGGATGTGGTCGACGAGATTCTGGCTCGGTACGATGTTGCCGGCTTCTTTTTCAACTGGTTCAAGTTCCCGGATACCGATTATGCCCGCGCCTATCATGGGGTCTGCCATTGTGCCGCTTGCAGGGTTGGCTTCGCTCACTTTAGCTCCGACGCGGACCTTCCCGACGGGCCGTCGCACCCCAACTATGGGCGGTGGCTGCGCTTCTGCAGCGAGGTAATTGAAAGGCTGAACCTCAAGATTGCGGCTCACATCCGCAATACTCGGCAAGGGGTTGGCCTAGTGCTCAAACGCGGCGCGCCAATCTTCTACTACGAGGCCAACAGTTCCTTCGGAGAAGAGTTTTGGCCGCACACCACCTCAGAAGCGGTTAGCGCCCACAGAACCGGCTGGCCCGATGTGGCTGTTATGGTCAATTGCGTTTCGTTCGTTGACATGCCGTACCGCATGGCGGGGGTGGAGCCCGAGCATTTCGCCCAATATCAGCTCCAAGCGATGGCGCGGGGCGGGAACCTGTCGACTTACATTATGGGAGCGCCAGGAAGGATACGTTATCCGGCTTTGGAACTGGGAGGTGAAATCACCCGCTTCTATCAACGGCACCACGAGGTCTATCAGCACCTCGTTTCGGCAGCGACCATAGGGATCGTTCGGCCCGACCCAATTGGCATGAGTGGGACTGCCCTGGTCGACGCAGTCGAGGAATTCAGGGGGATATTCACGGCGCTCCGAGAAGAGGGGCTTCCCTTCGATGTGCTCGATGCGACAGCTCTCGCTGCAAAGGCGGTCGAAGCGCTCGACGGCTACAAGGTCATTGTTCTGCCGAGCCTCGGAAGCATCGGCAACGCCTTGGCAGGTCTGCTCGACAGTTTCGTCCTTCGAGGCGGCCGTGTCCTCCTCACCGGAACGAGCGGTGTGACTGCTCAAGGCGAAATCGAAATGCAAACCGCACCGGCCCTTATGCAGAACGGAGCGCCGGTGAGCGGGCAGGAGCTTTGGTCGAGCTACATCGCCCCACGCATGCAATCTACGCCTGATGATTTCACCTATTCAGACAGCTTCTTGCCCGTGTTTGGGGCCTTTTCCCGGTACGTTTGGAAGCCGAAGGCCCAGAAGAGCGGAGTCTTCGTACCGCAAGCCCCCTACGGCCCTCCCGAAAAGTGCTACGGGCATGAGGCCACTTCCTTTCCCGGCAAGGCGGAACTTCGGACAAAGGGTTCGGTCATCCATATACCTTGGTCGGTCGGCAAAACCTATCGCGAGTTCGGCATTTCGGAAGTGCGCGACTACGTGGTTTCAACTTTAGACCCGCTGGCCGAGCCCATTATTTGGGGCAAAGTTCCGGGGTCGGCCGAGATCATCGTCGGCAGTTCGGGAGGCCGGTTAATCGTACACGTCATCAATCAGACGGGTGAACGACGTCGTAGCTTTGGGCCATATCTTCTCCTCCAGAACGGGGCGCTCATGGCATCGCGGCGTGTCTCCTCTGCCGTGGCCCTGGTCGCCGGCGCTCAATTGAATGTGCAAACAGAGCCTTCCGGGCACGATCGCATTGCTCTGCCCGACATCGGCCTCTTCGAAGTCGTCGTCATGGATTTGGCCCCCTGAGGTCTGCGAGGGCCGCTCGTCCCGTAGGCAATGGACCGTCCACTCCATAAACCCCTCGCAAAAGAGCAACCCCGAGCAACTTCCACATCGTGGAATTATTTGTAAGCGTTGCTTTACAAATTATTGCAAAAAGGTACCCTTGCGACGACTTCTGCGGCGATGCTGTACGGAGTTGTCAATCAGCGTAGACCGGCGGCCGCGCAAGAGATCAGCTGTCTACGCATGGGGAGGAAAGAAGATGAAACGACTCGGAACTGCCCTTCTGGGCGGGTTTTTGGCGTGTTCGATGTTTGCTATCGTGTCACATGCCCAAGAATTTCACGAGGCGCCGGACTTGGCGACCAGGGTGGCTGCCGGCGAGTTGCCGCCTGTAGAGGAGCGGTTGCCCGAGCAACCGGAGATCGTGAACCCGTTTCGCGAAATAGGCACCTTTGGCGGTGAGCTTCGCTTTGGATTGCGCGGCAGTTCTGATCACAACCATATTCTCAGGATTGTTGGTCCGCAGGGGCTGGTGCGCTGGGATCCGGCATTTACCGAGGTGGTTCCCAATCTGGCCGAGAGCTTTGAAGCAAATGAGGACGCGACGGAGTTCACGTTCCGTCTTCGGTCGGGTCTGAAGTGGTCCGATGGGCAGCCTTTCACGGCCGACGACGTGCTTTTCAATGTAAATGATCTTCTCCTCAATTCTGACTTCGCTCCGACACCGCCGCGTTACCTCGCAGGTGGCAAACCGTTGTCGGTCGAAAAAGTCGATGATCTTACTGTTCGCTTCACCTTTGAGGCTCCTGCAGGCAGCTTCCTCTATGATCTTGCAATGCCGCTGGGTCAGCACCCGGTGCTCTACGCCAAGCATTATTGCTCGCAGTATCACCCTGCCTACAACGACGACGTCCAGACGATGGTGACGGAAAGCGGCGCTGCCGATTGGCAAAGTCTGTTCCGGCAGCAATGTGGCGACATCGAAATTCCGGCACGTTGGGGCAACCCAGATCGCCCAACTATGGACCCTTGGGTCATCAGCTCGCCATATACTGGCGGTGCAACCCAAGTGACGCTGGAGCGCAATCCATACTTTTGGCAGGTCGACACGGACGGCAATCAGCTGCCTTATATCGATCGCCTAACTGCCGATGTTTCGCAGGACGTGGAAAGCCTGATCCTCGGGGTCATTGGCGGTAACATCGACTTCGGACTACGCCACATCGATTCCATCTCGAACCGGCCAGTGCTCGCTGAAAATCAAGAGCGCGGCAACTACCGCATGTTCGCGGCGAACGCCGGTGGTGGCCAGTACATGACTGTCGACCTCAATCTCACGCACAAGGACCCTGAACTGCGGGAACTCTTCAATCAGAAGGACTTCCGTATCGCATTGTCCTTGGGCATGAATCGACAGGAGATCATCGACACGGTTCTGCTCGGGCAAAGCGAACCCTGGCAGCTCGGCGACTTTGCAGGTCCATATTACAACGAGCAGCTTTCGACGCAGTATATCGAGTTCGACCCTGCTCGGGCGAATGAGCTACTCGATGGACTCGGCTATGCGCGCGGCGATGACGGTATCCGTACCCTGCCGAGTGGCCGGAAAATCAGCTTTCAGGTCGACGTTATTCCGACCAATACCCCCGACCATGTCGACATTCTCGGGCTGATCGAAGCGCAATGGCGCGAGATTGGTGTGGAAATGAAAGTCAATCCGCTCGAGCGCAGTTTCTTCTTCGATCGGATTACTGTCGCCAACGCTCATGATGCCGCCGTCTGGCCGAACAACGGTACTGCGCTGGTGAACTATCCCACCAAACTGGTGCCACTGCATCAGGACAGTCGTTGGGGCATCGCCTGGATGCAATGGTACGAGAGCCAGGGCGCCACTGGCGAAGAGCCGCCCCAGGATATCAAGGATCGGCTCGAACTTTGGGAGAAGATCCGGGCCACGGCCGTGCCTGCAGAGCGCGAGGCTCTATTTGCCGAGCTGAACCAGCGCGCCGCCGATGCTTTCGAGGTGCTCGGTGTAGCGAAGTCGATAACCACCTACGGCATCGTTAACAATGACCTCGTCAATGTCCCCGATGAAATGGCCAATAGCTGGGAGTGGCCTACACCGGCGCCGGTCCTCCCTCAGACCTGGTTCTACAAGACCAACTGATGATCAAGTGGCGCGGCCTGCGGCCGCGCCAACCATCGGCCAAACGGTGACCCCATGCTAATTCTGTACATCCTCCGTCGTATCGTATGGTCGATACCATTTCTCTTCGCTGCCTCATTGGTGGCCTTTGCGCTGATAACCCTGCCTCCTGGCGACTACGTCACCACCTTGGCGCAGACTCTGGCTGAGTCCGGTGACCAGGTTGACCAAGCCAGATTGGCCGCCTTGCGCGGTCGGTACGGTCTCGATCAGCCCTTCATCATCCAGTACTTCTATTGGATCGGTGCTGTTTTGCAGGGCGACTTTGGCATGTCGTTCGAGTGGAACCAGCCGGTTTCGGAGCTGATCTGGGAGCGTCTAGGGCTATCGTTCGTTCTGGAATTCTCAACTCTGATGTTCGCCTGGGGCATTGCGCTGCCAGTGGGTATCTATTCGGCTGTCCGCAAATATTCCGTTGGCGATTATGTGATGTCGGTTATCGGGTTTCTTGGACTGGCGCTGCCGAACTTCCTGATCGCACTGGTTCTTATGTATATTGCCGTGGTGCAATTCGGCGCTGATGTGACCGGCTTGTTCTCCCCGCAATACCGCGACGCGCCGTGGTCGTGGGACAAGTTCATCAACCTTGTGCAGCACCTTTGGATACCAGTGATCATCCTGGGCACCGGCGCCACGGCCGGCCTGATGCGGATCATGCGTGCCAATCTGCTTGACGAGTTAAACAAGCCATATGTGGTCACGGCGCGGGCGAAAGGCCTGTCGGAATGGAAGCTCATCCTGAAATATCCCGTCCGTGTGGCGCTTAATCCCTTCGTGTCGACGATTGGTTGGGCTTTCCCGCAGCTGATTTCAGGCGCGGTCATAACCGCCTATGTGCTGTCCCTCCCGACCGCGGGACCGCTGCTGCTACAGGCTCTCCTGGCGCAGGACATGTACCTCGCGGGCGCCTTCATCCTGTTACTTTGCTGTTTTTCTATCGTCGGCATGCTGGTCTCGGACATCCTCCTCGCCCTAGTCGATCCTCGCATCCGGTTCAGGTGAGAGCTATGACCACCCTTGCAGATCCTAGAACTATCGACATGAGCCCAGACGCCCAGGCGTCGCAGTTGCAGCTAACCTGGAAGGCCTTTCGCCGGCACAAGCTCGCTCTGGCAAGCCTGGTCATCGTAGCGCTGTTCTATGTCGTCGGTGCTTTCGCCGAATTTGTGGCCCCCTTCAATCCCGAGACCACATCGTCACAGCACATTTATCATCCGCCTCAGGCGATAAACTTCATTGATTGGGATGAGGGCGGCGGATGGGCATTTCGCCCGCACGTACAGGCCATGGTGGCCAAGCGCGACCCAATAACCTTGAGTGCGACTTACGAACCTGAACCTGAGCATAAAATCTATCTATCGTTCTTTGGCCAGGGCCAGCCCTATACCATGTGGGGGTTCATTCAGTCCGACAGGCATTTGATCACCAGCGCCGATCCATCAGAAAGGTTCTATTTGGTGGGGACCGACAGGCTTGGGCGGGACGTTCTCAGTCGCACCATCCATGGCTCCCGAATATCCATGTCCATCGGGCTTCTGGGGGTGTCGCTTAGCCTGGTGATTGGCGTCTTCCTTGGTGGCATCTCGGGGTACTACGGCGGCTTTGCCGACACCGCTATTCAAAGGGTGGTCGAGCTAATCCTCTCACTGCCGACGATCCCAATCTGGTTGGGACTGAGCGCCGCACTTCCGCAGGACTGGTCACCACTGACCCGCTATTTTGCGATCACTTGCATTCTTTCACTGGTCGGATGGACGGAACTCGCCCGTGTCGTTCGGGGCAGGTTTCTCTCCTTGCGCATGGAAGACTTCGTGATTGCAGCTCGGCTCGACGGAGGCAGTCAGGGTCGCGTGATCTTCCGCCATATGCTGCCATCCATGGCCAGCCATATCATTGCCTCGGTCACGCTCGCTATCCCGGCGATGATCATCGCCGAAACCTCCCTCTCATTCATTGGCCTTGGCCTGACGCCGCCCATCATTTCCTGGGGTGTTTTGCTCAAGGAGGCCCAGAACATTCGCTCGATCGCCCAAGCGCCGTGGCTGTTCGCTCCCGGAGTGGCGGTGTGCGTGGCGGTCCTGGCCCTTAACTTCCTTGGGGACGGCCTGCGTGATGCCGCCGACCCTTATACGAATGACAGGAACTGACATGTCCAATGGAAGCGATACCGCTGGGATGCCGATACTCGAGATCAAGAATCTCGTTACCGAGTTTGCCACTGGACGTGGTCCCTTTCGGGCAGTCGATGATGTCAGCTTGAAGCTCTACCGTGGAAAAACGCTCTGTTTGGTTGGCGAAAGCGGCTCAGGCAAAAGCATTACCGCGCGCTCGATCCTTCAGATCGTCGATGCGCCGGGGCGCATTGTGCAAGGTCAGATCAACTTCAACGCAAACCGCGGTTCCGACCGAGTGGTCGACCTAGCGCAACTTGATCCAAAGTCCAAGACTATCCGGGACATTCGAGGTCGCGACATCGCGATGATCTTTCAGGAACCGATGAGTTCGCTGTCGCCGGTTCACACGATCGGAAATCAGGTTGGCGAAGTCGTTCGGTTGCATGAGAAGGTCTCCAGGAAAGAGGCCAAGGACCGTGCTGTTGAGCTTCTACGAAAAGTGGAGATCAGCAATCCTGAGGCCGCAGTAGATCGCTATCCTTTCGAATTTTCGGGCGGGATGAGGCAACGCGCCATGATCGCCATGGCTCTCGCCTGCAATCCCAGTATCTTGATTGCCGACGAACCCACAACAGCACTCGACGTCACGATCCAGGCTGAAGTCCTCGCCTTGATCAAGTCGCTGCAGGCCTCGAGTGATATGTCCGTGCTGTTTATCACCCATGACATGGGCGTGGTGGCCGAGATAGCCGACGAGATTGCGGTGATGCGGTACGGCAAGGTCGTCGAAACAGGCGACGCCTTTACACTCTTTAAGAGCCCGCAGCATCCCTATACGCAGGGGCTACTGAAAGCGGTGCGCGAACTCGACCAACCTTCCCCACGGCGCCTTGAAATGCGTCGCACCAAGCCGCTGGGCGAGCCATGTCTGATCTCGGAAAGCGTACGCAAGGAATTCCCGATCGCTGGCGGGTTTTTAGGGCGCGGCAAGTCCGTCCTCGTCGCTGTGGACGACGCAAGTGTCGAACTGAGGGCAGGGGAGAATCTCGGGATTGTCGGCGAGAGCGGCTCCGGCAAGACCACGCTGGGACGATGCTTGCAGCGCATTTATTCGGTCACTGATGGGAAAATCCTCTATCGGGATCGTCAGGATCAGCTGGTTGACCTGGCTGGTCTTTCCGAGCGTCAACTACGGCAGCCCTGGCGTGATATTCGTATGGTGTTCCAAGACCCCTTCGCGTCTTTAAATCCAAGAATGACCGTTGGTCAGATCATCGCGGAGCCACTTGTCACGGAAGGGCGCCTTCAAGCATCGCAGATCAACGCGCGAGTTGCCGAACTTTTGGATCTTGTCGGCCTGCCTTCTTCCGCGGCATCGCGCTACCCGCACGCGTTCTCGGGCGGTCAGCGTCAGCGCATTTCCATCGCACGTGCTATCGCGCCCGACCCCAAAATTATCATTGCTGACGAAGCAACATCAGCCCTCGATGTCAGTATACGGACGCAGGTCCTCGATTTGCTGCTCGACCTCCAGGATAAGCTGGACCTAAGCTTCATTCTTATAAGCCACGACATTTCGGTTATCCGCTATTTCTGTGATCGGATTGCCGTCATGTACCGTGGCAGGATCGTCGAGACAGGCCCGACCGAAGAGGTGTGTGCGCATCCCACACACGATTACACCAAATCGCTCTTGTCCGCGGTGCCGGTCGCTGATCCGACGATGCGCGGCACTGTCACCCGCGTCAGATACCTTAGTGGTATGTGAGCATTCAAGCCTCCCTGGGAGAGATCGTGTTTGAAAGGGTCGCACACACTCAATGTCGCGTTGGAGAGTCCCCGGTCTGGGATCCGGACAGCCAAACCCTGTCCTGGTGTGATATCCATGCAGGGAAGCTGTTCGCCCTGGACACTGCCGCCGCCCGGCTGCGGCAATGGACCTTGCCGGAGCGCATAGGGTCGTTAGCGGTCGCCGACGATGGCCGCTATGTCGTCGCGCTCGTTTCCGGTGTTCATTTCTTCGATCCCGCAACAGGGCAACTGACGTTTTTGGTGGATCCCGAGAGGGGTATCGGTGTTGCCGATGGAGATCGGCTGAACGACAGCAAGGTTGGCCCCGATGGCGCCTACTGGGTCGGAAGCATCCACCAGGACGGTGTGTCAGCTGCTCTTTATCGGGTCACGGCGGACGGCAGCTTCGAGACTAAGGTGACCGGCATGGGAACTGTCAACGGTCTGGCATTCTCGGGGGACGGAACGAGCCTATTTCTCTCTGACTCTAAACAATGCTGGATCGATCGGTTCGATCTCGACCCCCTGACCAACAACCTGTCAAACCGCCGGCGCATCGCCAGCCCCACTGAGGCGTTTGGTCGCCCCGATGGAGCAGCAACAGATGAGGCCGGGCGTTACTGGAGTGCAGGCGTTTCTGCAGGTTGCCTGAATTGTTTCTCCGAGGAAGGCGTCCTCCTGAGGCGCGTGGCGGTGCCGGTCAAGCGACCGACCATGCCCTGTTTCGGCGGAGCGGACATGCGTACCCTATACTTCACGAGCATCCGGCGTCCCGAGGATGCAAGTGACAACTGCGGTGACGTTTTCAGCATGTGCGTTGACGTGCCGGGCGTCCGAATTCCCAAGTTTCGGACGACCTAAACGCTCTCGAGTTCTCGAGGCATTGGGCCGCCAGTCGCCCAATCGAGCAGATTCACCGTATGCACAACCGGCACGCCCGCCGCGCTACCGATTTGCGTGAGGCATCCTATGTTGCCGGCGGCGATTATCTGCGGCTTGGTCTTGGCGATGTTTGCGATTTTTCGGTCGCGCAGTTGCGTTGCGATCGCAGGCTGCAAAATATTGTAAGTACCAGCCGAACCACAACAGATGTGCCCTTCTGGAACGTCCTTTACTACAAAGCCGACTGCCTGCAGCAGGAGCTTGGGCGGCTCTTTGATCTGCTGCCCGTGCTGCAGCGAACAGGCCGAGTGGTACGCCACCACCTGACCTGTCGCGCGTGTGGGTTTGAGCTCCAGAGTCGAAAGAAACTCGCTGATATCCAAGGCCGCGGCAGACACCCGCGCGGCCTTGTTCGCGTAGCCGGGATCGTTGCGAAAGATAAAGCCGTAATCCTTGACTGTGGTGCCGCAACCGGATGCGGTGATTACGATGGCGTCGAGACCGGGGCCCTCCATCTCGGAAATCCAGGCGTCAATATTCCGCTTCGCCGCAGTGTGGCTCGAAGACGTTTGTCCCAGGTGATGGTTGAGGGCCCCGCAGCACCCTTCGCCTGGGACCGATACAGGTTCGACGCCATGTCGACGCAGCAGTCGATGGGTCGCCGCATTGATTTCAGGGTCGAGGACAGATTGCGCACAACCGTTGAGAATGGCGACGCGCTTAGTGGGAGCTGGTAGACGTGGCTCATTGACGTGTCGGGCCCGCGGCAGTCGCGCGGGAGCAAGCTTAATCATGGCCGCCAGCCGATCGCCACCGGGCAGCCGGGCGACAAGGCCCGCCAACGGCCGAAACGGACGCGCGGCAGCAACCGCTGCGCGGAACAGCATAGGGTTTGGAAGAACTCGCCCAAGGACCCAACGCAATATCCGATCTGGCAGCGGCCGGCGGTAGGTGCGTTCGATATATTCCCGAGCGTGATCCACCAGGTGCATGTAGTTGACGCCCGAGGGACACGTATTCATGCACGAGAGACAGGAAAGACACCGGTCGACGTGCTTGACCACTTGCTCACTCGCGGGCTTGCCGCCCTCAAGCATGTCTTTGATCAGGTAAATCCGTCCTCGGGGTGAATCGAGCTCATCGCCGCCCAGCACATAGGTCGGGCAGGTGGCAGTGCAGAAACCGCAGTGGACGCAGGTGCGCACTATTTTCTCCGACGCCGCCATTTGCGGGTCTTCGAGAACGGTGGCGCTGAAATTGGTCTGCATTAGATGTCCTCATACATCTTGCCGGGGTTGAAAACCCGGGAAGGATCCAGACTGGCCTTGAGGCCCTGCGTCAGGCGCCTGGTGCCAGCGGAAAGCGGATGGAATGGCGAGATGGCCCGCCGACGAGATGGGGTGGCTCTGAACAGCATGAGGTGGCCACCGGCCCTGCCGACGCTGGGGCGCATGACATCCTCGAGCGGCGTCTCGCTCGCGATCCAGATCAGCCCACCCGACCAGTCCAGCAGGAGCCGACAGCCAGCTGGCAACAGTTCAAGGAGAGCAGTGACTTTCGATGGCGCCACACTAAGTCGCCAGATTTCTGCGTCAGTCCGCGCGTTAAGAGCTGTCACAGACTTGATCTCTCGCCAAGCCGCCGCGCTCTCCTCCGCCTCGATCGTCCGGCCTTGTCGGCCCAGGTGGCCGACTAGGGCGCCGGCGCGATAGCCCACGGATTCGGGAACGCCTTCTACCCGCAAAAGGACTTCATTGTTGCGGAACGCGGCGCCGGTCACTTCGAACGGCAATCCCAGGGCGCGAGTCATAAGGTGAACGGCGTCGTTCGTGCTTTCCGCCTCTAGGATCACTGTTTGCTCGAAAGTCGGGTGAGGGAGCACCTTGAAGGTCACCTCTGTCATGAGGCCAAGCGTGCCGTAGGCGCCGCAAACCAGTTTGGTGACATCGAGCCCGGTGACATTTTTCATCACGCGCCCACCGGCGCGGATAACGTCGGCTCTGCCGTTGATCAGGGTGACGCCGAGCAGGTGGTCACGCGCGGCGCCGCTCACGACACGCCGCGGTCCCGAGGCATTGCTGGCAAAGACGCTGCCGATGGTCGGCACTCCCTCTGATCCCAGAACGGTTCGGAAGTCCGGCGGCTCAAACGCCATCATCTGGCCCCGCGACAGCAGTTCCTGTTCTATCCAGGCCAGCGGCGTCCCCACGCGGGCGCTCATGACGAGTTCGGCCGGCTCGTAGAGAGTGACCCCGGAGAGGCCCGAGACCATCAGACTGTCATCCGCCGGTACATCTCTGCCCACCCACTTGCGCGTGCCCCCGCCCAAGATGTTCAAGGTCCGCTTGTGCGCGAGAGTGCTCCGGACGATCTCGACTGCCTCAGCCTCTGTTTGCGGGACATAGGTCATTGCGGCATCCAGCGGTTCTCGAGCGGAAACACCTTGGCCGGATTGAGCAGCCATTTTGGATCGAGACCGCGCGGATGCGCATTTGCTGTTCGAGCTCAACCTGGGTGAACTGGAACGGCATCAGGTCGCGTTTTTCAATCCCGACGCCATGTTCGCCGGTAAGGCAGCCCCCGACCTCCACGCATAGGCGCAAGATGTCATTGCCGGCTTCTTCGGCTCTGAGCTGTTGCTCGGGGTCGTTGATGTTGAAAAGAACCAGCGGATGCAGGTTTCCATCGCCGGCATGAAAGACGTTGGCGACACGCAGCCCATGGCTTTTAACGATGCGATCAATGCCCTTCAGCACCTCCGGCAGCCGTCCTGTCGGTATGGTCCCATCCATGCAGATATAGTCGGCGATGCGGCCGGTTGCGCCAAAGGCCGACTTGCGACCTTTCCAGATCAGGGCCGCTTCCTGAGCCGACTGACTCTCGCGGATGACCCTCACCCCATGTTGCCGCGCAATGGCAACAATAGCTTCAAGGGTCGATGCCATTTCTGCATCCGAGCCTTCTACTTCCACGATCAGCAGCGCTCCCACGTCGAGAGGATACCCGGCATGAGCAAATGCCTCGGTGATTTCGATAGCTTGCTTGTCCATGAATTCGATGGCGACCGGTATGATGCCGGCGCCGATCATCGCCGCCACTGCAGCACCTGCTTCTTCGCTGGTGTCGAAGCCAAAAAGAACCGGCCGAGCGCCCTCCGCTTTCGGGAGGATGCGCAGGGTAGCCTCGGTGACAATGCCCAACTGGCCTTCCGAGCCAACCACGAGCCCGAGCAGATCAAGCCCCGCGCTGTCCATCGCGTCGCTGCCGATCTCGAGAACCTCGCCATTTATGGTGACAAGCGTCACGCCAAGGACGTTGTTGGCGGTGACGCCGTATTTGAGGCAGTGGGCACCGCCCGAGTTCATCCCGATATTTCCGCCGATGGTGCAGGCAAGCTGGGAAGACGGATCGGGCGCGTAAAAGAAGTCGTGCTCCACCAGTCCCTCGCTGATTGCCTGATTGGTAATTCCGGCCTGGACCTTGATTGTTCGGCTCGCCAAGTCGAGTTCGAGTACGCTCTTCATCTTGGAGATGCCGATTACAACTGCATCCTCCTGCGGTATCGCGCCGCCGGCCAGTGACGTGCCCGCGCCCCGCGCCACCACAAAGACACCGTGCTCATTACAGAACCGGAGAACTGCCGCGACCTCTTGGGTTGTCCGCGGAAGAACGACAGCGAGGGGGAGACGCCGATATGAGGTCAATGCGTCAGTTTCAAAAGCCCGACATTCGTCCTCCTCGGTGATGAGGCACTCTGGGGCCACAAGCCGTGACAAGCCGGCGATAATTTCAGGCCTGCGCGCAACAATGGATTGATCTGGGATTGGGAAAGCAATTTGCGTCATGATCCACCCCGATTTAGACAGAAGTCGGTGGAGCGGTATCGCTGGGGTCGGGTGCCTGCCCACCAAGAGTGGCGGTGAGAGAACGAGCTGTTTCGGCGATCAGCTTGCCGACTGCCGGCACTCGGTCTGCGCTGAGTCGTTGCGCCAATCCGGACACCGAGATCGCGCAAAACGCCTCGCCTTGGTGGTTGTAAACGGGCGCTGCAATGCAGCGCAGGCCCTGCTGGAATTCCTCGTCATCGACCGAGTAACCCTGGCTGCGAATCTTCTCGAGGTTGTCCCTGAGGTCTCCGGCTCTCGTCAGAGAGTTGGGTGTCAGCTTGTGCATGCCGTAAGTGGCGACAACGGATGCAACGTCCGCCGCCGAGTAGGTCGACAGTAGCGCCTTGCCTATGCCGGAATTGACCATGGGGGTTGTCCCGCCAACTCGCGTAATCGCGCGCATGATTTCGCGGCTTTCGACCTGGGCTAGGAAGATCACACGGCCATCGACCGCGACTCCAAGGTTGGCCGTTTCGCGCGTTTGGTCCCGCAACTGCCGCAGGAAGGGTAGGGCGGGGGCAACGAAGTTCTTCTGCCGCGCGAAGGTGGATCCGACCTGAAAGGCCTTACGCCCAATATGCCAAAGGTTATCTGTCTGGTCGAATTGCACGAACTGCCGCACTTCCAGTGTCGTCAGCAGGCGGTGCACGGTTGAGAGCGAGAGGCCAGATCGGGCCGCGAGGTCGGTGAGGCGGTAGCCGTCGGCGTCCTCGCCGAGAATCTCAAGCAGCTGCAGGGCACGGTCCACCGACTGCACGTTGCCCGATCGCTGCGCCGCCTCCGATTTGGCATTGGTTTTTGTCATCACTTCACCTCGATAATCAGAGCTACGCCCATCGACGAAGAGATGAAAGTTTGCGGGATAGGATTTCCGCATCGTGGAAATTCGGCTGGCGAAGGTCGCGCCTTATTGATCTCCGACGTAGCAAGCTGAGCACGCGGCTACCGGCCGCCCACTCGATTCGGAGCGCATTCTGTGAGAACGACAACCAATCTTGACCTTAACGACGCAGGCCGCCTTCTGGATGGTGCTCGTGCGAGGTCCTTCCAAATCGGCGTGCCCATGTGCATTGCCGTCACCGACGCGAGCGGCAACCTGGTGGCCTTCGAGCGGATGGATGGTGGAAAAATTACAAGCGTAACCATCGCCATAGACAAGGCGTATACGGCCGCTGCCGCCAAGAAGGCTACCCACGAATACGGCACCGCGAGCCAGCCTGGCGCTCCTGCCTATGGCATCAACTCCGCGATCGGCGGCCGATTGATGGTGGTGGGCGGCGGTCTGCCGGTGATCGTCTCGGGAGAGGTCGTTGGTGCTGTTGGCGTCAGTTCCGGCACGCCGGACCAGGACCGCGATGTCGCACAGGCGGCTCTGGACTATTTCGGTCAGAAATGAGTGAGCAGGCAGAAGCAGCCACGCCGGCCATGGCGGCGACCCGGAATAGGGAATTGCTCCACGCGATGTTCGACGCCGCAGTCGATGCCGCGCGACCCTGGACGCAGATATCGCAGTTCCTTCCCTTGCCGCCGGAGGGTCGAACTATCGTCATCGGGGCCGGCAAAGCCGCGAGCCAAATGGCACGCGCCGTGGAGTCCGCTTGGGACGGCCCGCTAGAGGGCTTGGTCATCACCGGCAACGGTCATGCCGTGCCCTGTCAGCGCATCGAGGTTTTGGAAGCCGCCCATCCGGTACCGGACTTATCGGGTCTTGAGGCGACGAAGCGCTTGCTCGAGCTGGTTCGTGGGCTTGGCGAAAAGGACCGCGTCATCGCTTTGATTTCGGGCGGCGGCTCGGCCATGATGCCTGCGCCTGCAGGTGGCCTAACACTGCAGGACGAGCAGGCAATTCACCGCTCATTGTTGGCCTCCGGGGCTCCTATCGGAGTGATGAACCTTATTCGAAACCAGTTCTCGAGGGTCAAGGGTGGAAGATTGGCGCGGGCTTGCCACCCTGCGCAGGTCATATCCTTGGTGCTCTCCGACATACCTGGCGACGATCCATCACTCGTGGCTTCGGGACCCACCTTGCCCATGAGGCAAGACCGGTCGCGTGCGCGGGAACTCGTATCCCTCTACCGGGTGAAGCTGCCCGAAGCTGCGGAACGCATGCTTCGATCTGACGACAATCTTGCGCCTAACACCAATGACGAGAGCTTCGTCGGGAACATGGTCCATGTCCTCGGATCCGCAGCGGTCAGTTTGGAAGCGGCATGTCGGGAAGCCGGAAGACGCGGCGTTATGGCGAATGTCCTTTCCAGTTCCATGGAGGGGGAAGCAAGCGTTGTCGGATCGGTCCACGCATCGCTAGTGCGGGAGATTCGGGAAAGGAATAGGCCCTTTGTGGCACCTTCAGTGTTGCTATCCGGCGGCGAGACGACGGTTACGCTCAGGGGCACCGGCCGTGGGGGGCGGAACGCCGAATTCCTCCTGTCGTTTGCCATTGGTATCGACGGGCTCGACGGTGTTTGTGCATTGGCAGCCGATACGGATGGCATAGACGGTTCGGAGAATAACGCAGGTGCCTTCGCAGACGGCACCAGCGTGCTACGGATGCGTCAGCAAGGCATAGATCCCGTCAGTGCCTTACTCAATAATGATGCCTACACCGCCTTCCAGGCGATCGGCGACCTATTCGTCACGGGGCCGACTGGAACAAACGTGAATGACTTCAGAGCGGTGACGATCCAATAGTTGTGCGCCACGTGACCCTGAGTAGCGAACTGCGCCTTGACGATCTGACTTCCATTCGGCCGCCGCCCTCCGTTTACTCAACCGCCGCTATGGGCCGGGACCCGACCGGCGGGTTTTTGGTTTTTGCGAAGCGAAAGGAGACGCTCAGACCGACGGGGCAGCGGTCCCTAGTTGCTCCAAAGCCGGGCGCCACAGTTGTGGTGGGGAAACGATCTGATCGGCGGTGGGCACATGACGTGCCACCGCCGAAAGACCGTCCAGCCTCGATGAAATCGAGGCGATGCCGCGGGCCGTGAATTCTGGACGCCCTTGGGTGCCTGAGCCAACACCGCTCGCTGCCGAGACCTGGTTCAGCCGAAATTGGCGAGGCTCTGGACGCCGCGGTTGAAGCGAGCGAGCTTGGCGTAGAAATCCTCGAGGATGTAGCGGATGTCGATCGTGTCGTAGACTTTTATTGGGCGATTCTGACCGTTGTGGATGTAGTGCATCTGCGGCGAGAATTCGGGGGCCGGGCGCCACTCGGAAGTGCCGCCCATGGGGTTGAGGATAACCGAGAGCGCCGGGGTGTCGCCAAGCGAGCGATGCTCTATGGGGCCCTGGTGCACACGGAGGTTCCAGTCGATGAGCTGGTCGACAAGGTATTTTCCAATTGGCCCCTTGTCTTCGCAGCGTTCCTGCAGCTCAGCATAGCTCACCGACATCATGCGATAGACCGTGGAAGGAATCTGCCAGACTTGGATTTTCGAGCGCATGACGACGTTGGCTGCGGCGATGTCGTTCATGAGGTTGAATTCGCGGCCGCCCGAGGGCCAGACGCCGCCGCCAATCCAGACGCAAATGACATTGCGCTCGTTGAGGCGGGGCTCCATCAGGATGGCGGAGGCCATGTCGGTGAGGGGGCCAAGGAAGGCGACGTAAAGTGGGCGGTCGTCGTCCTTCATAGCTTCGTCGATAATCATTCTGGCCCCAGGCGAGGGAACGGGCGTGTTTTCATCGGGGAGAGCTGTGGCGGCGCCGTTAGTGACGGGAATGCGCCCCGAAAGGTCCATCAGTTTCAGGAGGTGATCGATTTCGATCCGGCTGTCTTCCATCGAGCTTTTCGAGCGATGCGCGCCAAAATGGGCGGCAATCAGCCCGTGGAAATCGAAGGTTGGCGTCAGCAAAGCGTGAACGATTGTAAACTGATCGTCGGCCTCGTTCTTGGCATCGGTGTTGAGGATGAGACGCGCGCGCTTTTCGCGGGGAAGAATGGCCATTTCATTCTCCCAATGCGGTGAACAGCGCCTTTTGAGCGATCTTCATGGCGCCGATTGCGTCGTGGCGGCTCTGGGCTTCCTGCAGAGCATCAATGTCGAGACGATCAAGACCCCTTGCGGCGGCCTTGAGGAAATCGATGGCGTGGTTGGCGGTAGCGACGCTGTCTTCGCGGAAGGGGAACTGATCGAGCTGCCAAACGCCGTTCCAGTTGTTCTTCTTAAGGACGTAGAAGAACTCAAAGAGTTCGAGCGGATGCAGGCTGCCGGCGACGAGGTCGTCATCCCAGGAACGGTAGTTGTCGTTGACGTCCATGCCGAACAGGCGCCCGTGATCGATGGCAAGCTGGGCGGAGTCAGCAGCGGATTCACCGCCCATGATGGCGTGGCCGAAATCGAGCAGGATGCCGATATTGGGCAGACCGATCTTCTCTATGCCCAAGATGGTCCGAGCGACCGATCCGAAGCTCATGCGCACGCGCGGTTCGCGCGGCTTGTATTCGATGACGAATTTAAGGTCAGGATTCTCGCTGGCCAGTTGGCCGACGCCATCGAGCGAGCGCTGCCATTGCGTGCTGTAGTCGACCTGGAAGGGATAGTCCCAGCCGTCCTGGCCGGGCCAGAGCTTGACGTAGTCGGCCTTGTGGAAGCGCACCACATCACAGGCTGCCGTCACCAGCTCATGGGCCTTGCGCCGGAGGCCGGCATCGGGATTGGTGAAGGCGCCCTTGACGAAGTCGCGGGTGTAGATTTCGGGCGTGATGCCGATGACGGCAAGCTTGTTGCGGTCCAGGGCAGCCTTGACCTGCTCATTGGAAAATTCGCCGCCGAAATAGGGCCAGTTGAGGTCGACGACCGAAAGGTCGCGCACCTGGCCGGCCAGGTCGATGGCCTCAAGGATGGTGCGGGGCGTGCCGTAGCCATCCGTCGCATAGCGATCGAGATAGGTAGCAAAATGCCAGATGCCGGCGCCGTAACGCTGGTTGCTCATTGGTGTCCTCCGTGGGGCTGCCCGTTCGGGGTTTGTGTGGTGAGAGTTTGCCTGACGGCGGCCTGCCAGCGAGCGCGGTGGGACTGCCGGTCGGCTTCGGGCATGGTCGGCTGGTGACGCTCTGTGACCGAAACCGGGGCCATGGCGAGGCCTAGACCGCTAAACGCAAGCGCGGCGGCGCCCAGCGCGCTGACTTCCGGTGCAGCGGCAGCGGCGACAGGACGGCCGATGAGGTCGGCCTGGAACTGCATGAGGAAGGCGTTGCGCGAGGCGCCGCCATCGGCGCGCAATTCGGTCAGCGGCAGGCCCATATCCTGTTCCATGGCGGTAAAGACGTCGGCGATCTGGAATGCAATAGCTTCAAGCGCGGCGCGGGCAAGGTGCGCGCGCGTCGTGCCCAACGACAGACCGCTGATGGTGCCGCGTGCATCCGAGCGCCAATAGGGTGCGCCGAGGCCGACAAGGGCGGGGACGAAAGCCACGCCATTGCAATCGGGAACCGTCTGGGCCAGCGCCGACAGGGCGGCAGCATCGGCAAGACCGAGCATCTCCGCCATGAAGGCGGCGCTCTGTCCAGAAACGGATATATTGCCCTCAATCGCGCGGACAACACCGCCGCGCTGGCTCCAAGCAATGGTACTCGACAGGCCGTGGCGCGACAGTACGCGGGCAGGGGTGAGTGCCATCAGCGAGGTGCCGGTGCCATAGGTGGCCTTGACCGTTCCGGCGCTGCGGATGCCGTGACCGAACAGGGCAGCGTGCGAATCGCCGATCATGGCATGGATAGGGATGCCAGGCGGAAGGGCCGTGGCACCTGTGGCAAGACTGCCGAAATTGCTGTCGGACGAGCGCACTTCCGGCAGTAGCGACAACGGGACTTTGAACAGGCCGCACAACTCCTCGTCCCAGCGCAGTGCTGCAGTGTCGAAAAGCTGGGTACGCGAGGCATTGGAGTGGTCGGTTGCGTGGACGGCGCCAGATGTCAGCGACCAGAGCAGCCAGCTATCGACCGTGCCGGCACGGAGTTCGCCGCGCTCTGCGCGCATGCGGGCGCCAGGGGTATTGTCGAGCAGCCAGGCGATTTTGGCGGCGGGAAAGAGCGGATCGAGAGCAAGCCCGGTTTTTTGTTCGATGAGCGGGCCGTGGCCCTCGGCCTGCAAGGCCTCGCAGGCCGGCGCTGAGCGTCGGCATTGCCAGATGATGCATGGACCGATGGGCTCGCCAGTCTCGGCGTCCCACACCACGATGGATTCGCGCTGGTTGGAAATGGCTACGGCGGCAATGCCGTCGACGCCACCAGCCTGGGCGACGACCTCGCCGATGACCTGCCGTACACCGTCCAGGAGGGCTGTAGCCGACTGTTCGGCCCAGCCGGGCTGCGGATAGACTACGACATTGGGCACCGACGCCTGATGCAACACACGACCTTCTGCCGACACCAGCAAGGCCTTGGTGTTGGTCGTGCCCTGGTCGATGGCGAGGACGAGATCGGTGCTCATCGCTTGCGGGCAATGGTCTGGCGCACCGCTTCGGCAATGCCGATATCAGTGAGGCCAAAATGCTCCATCAGCCATTCGGCCGAGCCGGTGGGGACAAAGCCGGGAAAGCCCAGGATGCGCATGGGTACAGGGGTGTTTGCGGTGACGACTTCGGCAATGGCGCCGCCGAGACCGCCCCGCACGGAGTGCTCTTCGACGGTGACGATGGCGCCAGTGTCGGCGGCGGCTCGTATCGCGGATTCGTCGAGCGGATTGACGGTGGCCATGTTGACCACGCGTGCCGAGATGCCCTCTGCAGCCAAGCTTTTTGCCGCGGCGACGGCCCGATGGACCATAGTGCCGTTGGCAATAATGGCCGCATCGGAACCCTCGACCAAGACTTCGGCCTTGCCGATTTCGAAGTGCGAATTATTGCGCTCTAGCGCCGGAACCGGCATGCGGCTAATGCGCACGAAGACCGGCCCGTCCATGGCGGCGGCAGCGCGGACGGCTTGCTCGGTTTGCCATGGGTCAGCCGGCACAATCAGCGTCAGGTTGTTGAACAGACGCAGCCAGGCCATGTCCTCGATCGAGTGGTGCGTGGGGCCAAGCTCGCCATAGGCGACGCCGCTCGACTGGCCGATCAGCTTCACGTTGACGTTGGAATAGGCGATGTCGGCCTTGACCTGCTCCATGGCGCGACCGGTGATAAAGCAGGAGGCCGCCGAGACGAACGGCACCTTGCCGCCGTTGGCGAGGCCCGCGCCGACAGCCACCAGGGTCTGCTCGGCAATCCCGACATTGACCATGCGTTCGGGCCAGCGCTTCTTGAAGTTGCCGAGCTTAGACGAACCCAGGCTGTCACTAACCACGGTGACGATGCGACTATCGTGTTCGGCCAGTGACTCGATGGTGGCAGCAAAGCTGTCGCGGCAATCGAACAGGTCGTCTTTGGCGGGTGCGGCTGCGCTCATCAAACCAACTCCGCCATGGCCTGCTCATACTGCGCCTGGTTGGGCACGCCATGATGCCAGGCGACGTTGTCATGCATGAAGCTGACGCCCTTGCCCTTGAAGGTATTGGCGATGATGCAAAGCGGCTTGCCGCGCCCCTTGGGACTGGCATTCAGTATGTCCAGAAGCTGCCCATAGTCATGCCCGTCAATGCTCTCCACATGCCAGCCAAAGGCGCGCCATTTATCGTCGAGCGGGTCGAGTGACGCAGTATCCTCGGTCCGTGCACCCTGTTGCAGTCGGTTGCGGTCGACGATCAACGTCAGGTTCTCGAGCTTGCGGTGGCCGGCGGTGAGCGCCGCCTCCCAATTGCTGCCCTCCTGCAATTCGCCGTCGCCGGTCAGCACAAAAGTGCGAAAGTCGGCATCATCCATTTGACCGGCAATGGCAATGCCGGTGGCAACCGGCAGGCCGTGGCCAAGCGGGCCTGTATTGGTCTCGACGCCGGGGAGATAGTTGCGGTTGGGGTGGCCGTTGAGCCGGCTCAGTGGCTGCATGTAGCTAGCAAGTTCGGTCTCGGGAAAATAGCCAGCCGCCGCCAACACAGAATAGAAGGCGCCCGTGCAGTGGCCTTTGCTCATGACGAAACGGTCGCGCGCAGGATCATTCGGCTTGGTCGCATCAAAACGCAGTACGCCGAAATAGAGCGCCGCCAGGATATCGGCTGAGCTGAAGTCGCCACCGGGATGCCCCAGCTGTGCCTCATAGACCATCTGAAAGCTGCGCCGGCGTATCCACAATGCCTTGTCTCGGACAAGCGCGATCAGATCATTGGGCAGGTTGGTTTGATCCGGCGCAGACAATGTCAATACAGCCTCCCAGGCAACAGCAGTGAGCCGGTTTCAGCGTCCGTGAAGCGGCGTTTTTGCCATCGGCTCAAGGCGCGACGATATCCGTCGCCGTCTCTTGAGGCTGCAAGCTATAATGCGCCTTCCCATCACGCAATACGCAAAAGTTTCGATTTGTGAGTTTTATTTTCGATATTTTTAGGCGACGTCGGTGTGTTGCGTGCCGAATGCGTTGCAATCCAGTGCCGCCAGTGACAAACAGAATGGATGGATTGGGGCTGAGAGCGCCCCGTCACACAGAGGGTGATGATGCAGAAGGCTCGCAAGACCAGGCCCATTCGCGAGCGGATTGCCGCGTCCGATGCTGGCCGTCCGCAATTGCTGGCCGAGCCGCGGCGGATGAAGATTCTTGAATGGCTGCAGGAAGAGGGAAGTGCCCGCGTGCGCGACCTGTCAGCCGCCTTCGCCGTGTCGGAAGCCACTATCCGGCAGGACCTGGAGCGCCTCGACAGCGAGGGCTATATCACCCGGGAACATGGCGGCGCCTACCTGCGTTCGGTGCCCCAGCAGGTCCAGTCCATGACGCTGCACCACGGGCAAAACATGGACAAGAAGTTGCGCATCGGCATCGCCGCTGCGGCCTTGGTGGGGGACAACGAGACCATCATCATCGATTCTGGCACGACCACCACGCAATTTGCCGAAAACCTTAAGAGCCGCAGGGATCTCAACATCATCACCAATGCGCTGAACATCGCGCTGATCCTGGGTGCCATGCCCACCAATACGGTGCATATGCCAGCAGGTCAGTTCAAGGCGCCAACGCTGTCGCTGAGCGGGGAGAAGTCGGCCGAGTTCTTCGTTGGCATATACGCCCAGAAGCTATTCTTGGCGACCGCTGGAATATCCTTCGACGCCGGCCTCACCTATCCGGCGATCGGCGACATCTATGTCAAGCGGGCTATGGTCAAGGCAGCTTCGCACATCTATCTCTTGGCCGACTCCACCAAGATCGGCCGCGTTTCCTTCTCCGCGTTAGGCGGGGTGGAGGTCGTCCATACCCTGATCACCGATAGCGGCATCAGGGACGAGGACCGGACAGAGTTCGAGCGTCGCGGCGTCGACGTCATCGTCGCCGCCTGAGTTAGCTTTCATTTTTGGTAATTGCTCCACTGGCTGCCGCCAGGGGCATTGACATCGCATATACTCAATCATATTCGTAAGAAATCGCAAGGAAACGAAACTAGTCAAAAACACCTGCGATGCGCGTCAGGGTATGCGCGAAGGCCTGAGGGAGGCGCTGTCCTGGGATCGATTGGCTGTGGCCATTGTCGGCGCAGCATTGATGGACAGGCATGCCGACCTAGGGACTCGGAAGCACCCAAACAGAGACGGCCGGGCCAAATGGGTCCGCTCAGTCGAGGAGGACGTAACATGGCACGGCTTGGCCGATTTTTGACGGCGCCGCTTTTGGGCGCGCTTTTGACCACCACTGCCTTTGCGCAGGGGGCAATGACCGATGTCGGCACGCCGCGTGCCGAAACGCTCATTGTGCAGACCTTCGACGGTCGCGTGGCCAATCCGGCGGCGCAGAACCCACTCAATTCCTATGCCATCTGGCGCGGTTTCCGCGAGCTGGGCTGGGGCTACCTGTGGGAAATGAACACCGCTACCGGTGAATCCTACCCGGAAATGGCCGATGGCTTTCCCGAGGTGCTCAACGACGAGAACACCCAGTTCCGGATAAAGATTCGTCCCGGCATTTATTGGAGCGACGGCGTCGAGTTCACCACTGACGACATCATCTATTCGCTGGACACGGCCTTCAAATATCGCGAGCAGCTCACCAACGTCGCCAGCGTGACGGTCTTTCTCAAGAGCTACAAGAAGATCGACGACTACACATTCGAGGTCGAGACGGCGAACCCGTCCTATGACCTGGTGACCCGCTTGGGCGTCTATACTTGGGGCACGCCGTTCAACTGGGTGCCCAAGCACGTGTTCGAACCGCTGGGCGATGAGGTCGTCTCGTTCCAGAACGCGCCGGCGGTGACCCTGGGGCCGTACAAGATAAAGGAATTCGATCCCAACGGCTTCTGGCAACTCTGGGAATTGCGCGAAGACTGGGAGCGCTCGAGCTGGGGCAATCTTGGCCAGCCCAAGCCCAAATTCATTTACTACAAGGACTTCGGTACCGAAGAGACGCGCGCCCTGGCTTTCGTGCAGAACCAGTATGACGTCGACACCTTCATGAGCCCCGACAGCATCGACGCTGCCAAGGCGCGCAATCCGGCGGTCGAGACTTTCTCGCCGACCTTCCCTTATCATGACATGAACGATGCTTGCTCGTATGGCATCTATGTCAATCAGCAGCGCGCGCCCTACGACATGCCCGAAGTGCGTTGGGCACTGGCTCTGTCGCTCAACCTGCAGCAGGTGGGCATCAGCGCCATGAGCGGCCAGTTTAAGGCCGGCGTACTCCCTCTGCCGGACACCCCGATCACCGGTCCTGCCTTCTACGATCCGCTTCTTGAACAGCTGCAGGGCCTGACCCTGAGTGACGGCTACAAGCCTTTCGATCCGGATTTCAGCACCAAGCTGGTCGAGGCTCTGACTGCCCAGGGCATCGACCCGGCACAGTTGCCTTCGGGAGATGCCATCAATGCCGGCTTTGGTCAGGGCTGGTGGAAGCACGACCCCGCAGAGGCCGAAAAGCTGCTCGCATCGGTCGGGATCAAGAAGGGCGCCGACGGCTTCTACGCCTTGCCGGATGGCTCGCCCTGGGTCATCGAGTTCGTCATTCCGGGCGACTGGAACAAGGTGCTGCAGCGCATGGGCTTCTCCATCGCCGACAGCTGGCGCCAGGCCGGGTTCAACGTGAATGCGCGTCAGGTGGATAATGGTGAATACACCACCGTCCAGAACACCAATGCGCGCAACGAGCTGCAGATCAACTGGTCCAATACCTGTGTCTACAATGCCAACTGGCTGGGGAACTGGAACCAGTTCCGGCAGGAAAACATCAAGCCGGCGGACTCCACGGACTCGTTGAGCGGCAACTATGCCCGCATCACCGATCCCGAAGTCCTGGCCCTGGTGTCGGAAGGTGCCTCTCTGCCGCTCGACGATCCTAAATTCCTCGAAAATGGCCGTGGGATCGCCTTGGAGATCGTCAAGGACATGCAGATCATCAACCTGATGAACATTCCTACGACCATCCCCACCAACAGCACCTATTGGACCAACTTCCCCAAGCAGGACAACTTCTACGCAGCGCCCTACACGTGGTGGAGCTCGTTCAAGCAGACTGTCGTCAATATCGAGCCGTCCGGGCAGCAGTAAGCCCGCGGCGAGGCGGCCCAGGTCCTCCGGGCTGCCTCGCCATCTTCCCTCTTTGAGGTTTGACCCATGGGTGTCCTAGCCTTCGTGGCCAAACGCATCGGCCTCTATTTTGCCGTGCTGTTTATCGGCCTGACGATCACCTTCCTGCTGCCGCGGCTGATGCCGATCAACCCGGTGGACGGCTATATCGGTCAGCTCCAGAGCCGCGCCAATGGCACGATGACGGCCGAAGCGATCACGGAACTGCGCTCCACACTGGAAACCCTCTACGGCCTCAAGGGCGACCTCTTCACCCAATATGTCTCCTATCTGAAGCGCATCGTCTTCAGCTTCGATTTCGGACCGTCCTTCACCTATTATCCGCAGCCGGTTTCGGCGATGATCTTCAACGCGCTGCCCTGGACGCTCGGGCTGCTGCTGACGGCGACTGTGATTGCCTGGCTGATGGGCAATATGGTTGGGCTGGTCGCCGGTTACTTCCATAAGAAGAAGGCCGCTTCGATCCTCGAATTCGTCGGCATCCTGCTCTACCCCATTCCCTACTACATCCTGGCCGTGAGCATGCTGTTGCTGCTGGCCTATATCTTCCCGATCTTCCCGCTATCGGCGACCTTCCCGGTCGGACAGATGACGCCCGAGAAGTTCGGAATGGTCATCTACAATTCCCTGCTGCCCGGCATCACCCTGGTGCTGGCTGGCTTTGGCTGGAACATCCTGTCGATGAAGGCGCTCGCGGTGGCGACCACGGAAGAGGCCTATGTCACCTATGCCCGCCTCAAGGGTGCGTCGAACTGGACGCGGATGACCCGCTACGTATTCCGCAATGCCCTGCTGCCGCAGGTGACGGCGCTCGCTCTGTCGCTGGGCATGGTGTTCAACGGCGCGCTGCTTACGGAGATGATTTTTTCCTATCCCGGCATAGGGCTGATCATGCGCACGGCGGCCAATGGCGGCGACTACAACGTGCTCTACGGCGCTATCACAATCTCCATCATCGCGGTGGCGACCGCCGGGCTGGTGATTGACCTGCTTTATCCACTTCTCGACCCGCGGATCCGCCACAAATGACCATCGAGACCAATGTCGTCGCGCCGCCGGTGGTGAGTGCCGCGCCCCTGCCGGGCAAGTCCAGCGGCAACCTGCTGTGGCTGCTCAATCCACGGCTGGGGATCGGGCTGGCAATCCTGCTGATCATGGGGGTGGGCAGTTTCATCCTGCCCATGTTCGCGCCAGTCGATCCGTCGATCCAGGCCAGCTATATGCGCAACCTGCCGCCATCCGGAATTCACTTACTCGGCACCAATTCGTTGGGACAGGATATTTTCTGGTTCCTGGTATTCGCGGTGCGCAATTCACTGACGCTCGGCGTTCTTGTCGCCGTTGGCGTCACCATCATTGCCACGGCCGTGGGGCTAAGCGCCGGCTATATCGGCGGCGCCTTCGAGCGGGCCGTGATGTTAGTGGTCGATACCTTCATTACCGTGCCGCTGCTGCCCATCCTGATCATCCTGGGCGCCCTGATCCGCGGCAATACCTCCTTCCTCAGTGTCGGCATCATCATCGTTATCTTCGGCTGGGCTTGGGATGCCCGCACGGTGCGGGCCATGGCTCTGTCGCTGCGCGAACGCGAGTTCATCAATATGGCGCGCTTTTCGGGGGCCAATACCTTCCAGGTTATCCTGCGTGAGATCTTCCCCTACGTGTCGGCCTATATGGTGGTCGGCTTCATTAACACCGTGCTGTTCGCCATTAATACCGAAGCCACGCTGTCGGTAATCGGCCTATCCAAGGTCGAGGTCCCCACGTTGGGCTCGATCATCTTCTGGGCGCTGAACTACAACGCGCTGTTCACCGGGCAATATGTCTGGCTGGTAGCGCCGATCATCGCGACGATCACTCTGTTCCTGGGCCTGTTCCTCACATCCACCGGCTTCAACGCCGCCTTTGCCAGCAAGCGCGGTGTGTCATGATCCGTCTCAATGAGCTCAAGATCAGTTACCGCATCGGCAACCGCGTCATCGACGCGGTCGATGGCGTGACGCTCACCATACCCGACGGTTGCATCGTCGGCATTGCCGGCGAGTCCGGCTCTGGCAAGTCTACGCTAATGAAGGCCATCTACGGCGATATACAGTCGCCGATGTATCTGTCGCACGGCCGCATCGACTATAGCCTCAAGGGCGCCGATGGCAGGCCGGTGACGTCGGAGACGATCCGCCGGGAATGGTTCAAGTCCCTCTCCTACATCCCGCAGAGCTCGATGAACTCTCTCAATCCAGTCATCCGCATCCGCGAACAGTTCATCGACTTTCCCGGATCCGATACCAACAAGAAGCGGGTGCTGGAGCGGGCGCGGGCCTATATCGGCAAGCTCGGACTGCCACCCGAAGCTATGGATTCCTACCCCCACCAGCTATCGGGCGGCATGCGTCAGCGCGTGATGATTGCACTCGCCACCTTCTTCCAGCCCGAGCTGATCATTGCCGACGAACCGACCACTGCGCTGGACGTGGTGGTCCAGAAGGAAATCCTGCTGCTTCTGATGGAACTGCAGGAGCAGATGGGAAACACCATCCTCGTGGTCTCACACGATATGGGCGTCCATTATCAGGTGACCCAGAAGATGCTCATCATGTATGCGGGCAGGGTGGTCGAATATGGCGACACCGACAGTATTTTCTCCGACCCCCAGCACCCCTATACCAGAATGCTGATCGACTCCCTGCCGACCATCGGTGACGACAGCCTGCGTGGCGTGCTGGCGAGCACTGCCGGTGCCGGCGGTGATCGCGCCTTCCGGGTCGAGCCGGTATTGGTCGAGGTCAAGCCGGGCCATTTCGTGGCCCGCGGCGAGCAGAGTGCCGGAGTTGCGGCATGACGCTAATCCTCAAGACCGAAGGGCTGAACAAGGTCTATCGCCAGGGCGGGCTCGTTAGCGCCAGGCAGGTGCATGCGCTCAGGGACGTCAACATCACCGTCGAGAGCGATCGTCCCGTGGTGATCGCGGTTGTCGGTGAATCGGGCAGCGGCAAGACGACGCTGGCCAAGACCCTGCTGCGGCTCGAGACGCCGACATCGGGTCGCGCCATCGTTTATGATCGCGTTGTGGCGGGCAAAGGCGCAACACCGTCCAGGAGTGAATTCCTGGGGCTGGTGCAGCCCATCTTCCAGAACCCGTTCGAGGCCTTCAGTCGTTACCGGCCCGTCGATGCGTATCTGCACGAGACGGCACGGCGCGTTGCCGGCATGGACGAGCGCCAGGCCGAAGCCGCGGTTTCCGATGCGCTTGACAGCGTCGGTCTCAACTATGGCGAGGTGCGCGGCAAATATACAAACCAGTTTTCCGGTGGCGAACTGCAGCGCATTTCAGTGGCGCGGGCGCTGATTCCGCAGCCCAGGCTGATCGTCGCCGACGAACCCGTCAGCATGATCGACGCGTCACGGCGCATGATCATCATCAACCTGTTCAAGCGCCTGCGCGACGAACAGGGTCGCAGCTTCCTCTACATCACCCATGATCTGGCGACCGCCTATTACATCAGCGATTTCATCGCCGTGATGAACAAGGGCCAGGTGGTGGAGTTCGGGGTGGCGCGCGAGGTGATGTCCAACCCGCAGCACGCCTATACGCGGCTGCTGCTCGAATCCATTCCCACCACCAACAGCCGCTGGCGCCCGCGCGCTCTGGCCGCCGGCTGATCATTTTATCCTGGCGCGTCCAGCGCCGACCATTTCGAGTACGGAACAGCCATGACCCAATCTGCCATTGCCAACGGCGTCGCGTCGCTATGGAGCACCTATGAGCTGGCGCTTGCCGGACCATCGGAGGGCAACCCATTTCGGGAGGTGACGCTGACCGCGATGTTCCGACACGGCGATCGCGCGCTGCAGGTCAACGGCTTCTATGACGGCGACGGCTCCTACAAGTTCCGACTGCTGCCCGATGCAGAAGGTGGGTGGAGCTATCGCACGACCAGCAACGTCGCTGCATTGGACGACATTGAGGGCAGCTTCACGGTCGGTCCAGCCAGGCCGGGTCACCACGGCCCGGTGCGCGTCTCCAACCGCCACCATTTCCGCTATGCCGACGGCACGCGCTACATCAATATTGGTACCACGGCCTATGTGTGGAACCTCCAGGGCGAGGCCCTGGAGCAGCAGACGCTGGCGACGCTGGCTGAAGCACCCTTCACCAAGATCCGCATGTGTGTCTTCCCCAAGCACTATCGCTACAACGAGGTCGAGCCGCACACCTACCCGTTCAAGCTGCTCAAGCAGGGTGACAACCGCTGGCTGGGCTCGATGGCCGTCCAGGGTTGGGAGTTCGATTTCGATATATTCGAACCCGCTTACTTCCATCACCTCGAACAGCGCATCAACGACCTGGCGGCGATCGGCGTCGAAGCCGACCTCATCATCTTTCATCCCTATGACCGGTGGGGCTTCGCCCATATGTCGGCCAGCCAGGATGACGCCTATCTTCGCTACCTTGTCGCGCGGCTGGCCGCCTTCCCCAATGTCTGGTGGTCGATGGCCAACGAATACGACTTCATGTTCAACAAGACGCTGGATGACTGGAACCGCTGGATCGATATCGTCGCCGCGACCGATCCGCATCAGCACCTGCTGTCGGTGCATAATGGCTTCGCGCCCTTCGACTACAGCCATCCCAAGCTGACCCATGTCAGCATCCAGCGGCCTTATACCGAGCGCAGCATGGTCTGGCGGGAGCAGTTTCATAAACCGGTCTCGCTCGACGAGGTTTGCTACGAAGGCGACATCGCCGAAGCCTGGGGCAATATTTCCGGCCGCGAGCTTGTGCATCGGTTCTGGAAGGCTACCGTGAACGGCGGCTACGCGACCCACGGCGAGACCTACTACAATGACAGCGAAACGCTGTGGTGGGCAAAGGGCGGCACGCTGATCGGCGACAGCGTTGAACGCATCGCCTTCCTCAAGCGCATAATGGCAGAGGGGCCCGACGAGGGCCTCGACCCTGTACCAAGCACTGGCCACTACCAGATCGAAATCGCCGGTGGGCTCGATCACGCCGACCTGCGCAAGTTGATTGCGCCATTCCCTGGTCAGGAAGATTGGTCGCGCGTCGGGATGCATTTCGCTACGGCCGGCCAGCCGCACCGCTACTACCTGAGTTATTTCGGCGAAAATCAACCGGGCGAAGTCGCGGCCATCGTGCCGCCGGGCGAGCGCTACAGAGCCACCCTGATCGACACGTGGGAGATGACCGAGACCGAAATAGCCCGCGACGTCGAGCGAGGCCAACTGCTGCACTTCAAGCCCAAGCCCTACCAGGCCTTGCTGCTGAAACGGATCGACTGAGGAGACCTGAAGTGACGCAGAGCATCGCGAAGTGGGACATGTTCGAGGTGAGCTTTGCCGGCCCCTCGGACGGCAATCCCTTCCTTGACGTGACCCTGGAGGGTTTCTTTACCCAATATGCGCGCACCGTGCGCGTGCCGGGCTTCTACGACGGCAACGGCACTTTTCGCCTGCGCTTCATGCCCGACAATGAGGGCGTCTGGAGCTTCACCACGAAGTCCAGCGCCTCAGAACTTGATGGCCAGTCCGGCAGCTTCGCCGTCACCGCGCCACGCCCAGACAATCATGGTCCGGTGCAGGTGGCCAACCGTTACCATTTCGCCCATGCCGACGGTACGCCGTTCCTGTCATTCGGCACCACCTGCTATGCGTGGACTCATCAGCCTCTGAGCGAGCAGGACAAGACCCTGCACACACTGGCGAGAACGCGCTTCAACAAGCTTCGCATGGGCGTATTTCCCAAGGACTACCCCTACAATGTCAACGAGCCGCTGCATGACGTCTACCAGCGCGACGCCGATGGCGAACTGGATTTCGACCGGCCAAATCCGGAGAGCTTCCGCCATTTCGAAAACCAGGTGAAAGCCTTGGGCGACATGGGCATCCAGGCCGATATCATCATGCTGCACCCCTATGACCGCTGGGGCTATAGTGGGATGAGCGAGACACAGGACTATCGCTACTTCGCCTATCTGACGGCGCGGCTGGGCGCCTATCACAACGTGTGGTGGTCGCTGGCCAACGAATACGATTTCCTGCTCGACACCAAACCGATGCACCAATGGGACCGCTACTTCCACATCATCGAGGAAAATGACCCCTACGGCCACCTGCGCTCCATCCATAACGGTGATCCAGAAGCCAATTACGATCACCGCAAGGCATGGGTCACGCATGCTTGCATCCAGAATTGGGATGTGAAGCGGACCGTCGAGTGGCGCAATGCCTATGGCAAGCCGATCGTGAATGACGAGCCAGAATACGAGGGCAACATCAATCCCAGTTGGGGCAACATCACCGCCGAGGAACTGACCCACCGCTTCTGGATCACCGCAATGCGCGGCGGTTATGCCGGGCATGGTGAGACCTATAGCCACCCCGAGGATCTGATCTGGTGGGCCAAAGGTGGCGAATTGCACGGGCAGGCCTGGCAGCGTATCGCATTCCTACGCTCGATCATGGAAGAGAGTGTAAGCACCGGCTTCGAGCCTATTAATGGCGGTGCTGGCTGGCCATGGAGCCGGGTTTCCGGTGCGCGCGATGGCGACACGACCATGATCTACCTTGGCGAGCACCAGCCGGTGACATGGGTCTCGGGACTGCCGCAGGACGACCGCAAGTACGAGGTCGATCTAATCGACACCTGGAACATGACGATCACAGCAGCCAAGATCATACCGGCGCCGGAAAATCATCCGACCCGGCACGGCGCAATTGTGCGTCAGCGCAAGCCAGACGCGGCATTTGCGGTGGAGCTGCCTGGCAAGCCGTATCTGGCCCTTCGTGTGCGTACAGTCAGGAAAGGCTAATCCGGGCAAGCGGTTATTGCCGCAGCTTAGTTCAACACGCTTGATCACCGGCGCTAATTTCCTAGAAACGTCAGGATTTCCGGGCCTTTTTCACCACTGCGTGATTCACACGGCGCCACCACCGCACTATTGTGAATAGCGGTGGCGCCAAAGCGTTTTAGCCTTGGCGTCAATAAAGCATTCGTCTATGTATGAATGAGTTGATCGACAGATGCTCCGACCACTTGCACTGGTCAAAGCACCCAAATCTGTCGATTGACCGACGTCCCTTCCAAAAGGATCCGTCGTACTTCCCCGCCTGCTTCAGACGCTTCTTGGATTCCACGCCAAGGAGCGTTTGCTTTTTGCTTCGTATGTTTTCTCGATAAGTTTTCGAAACCGTCCGCAACGCACACGTTGTTTCAACGTGTGATGTGAGTGATACGCAGTGATTGACGGTGCTGTCAATTAAAACGACGTCAGAAAATAGCACTGTGATTTTCTAGCTGCATTTTCTCACGCATATCTCGTACGAATAGCCGTCTCCATAAAACGCATGCGATTTTAAATGGTGCAACAAATTGCACGCATGAAAATACGGTGGTCGTACGCGATGCGCGCATACACGTCGCATTGCTGAAATCAGGCCAAAATCTCCACGGACGCTGCTACCATCCTCTTGAGACGCTGGGGGGGCTATGGACAGACTATTTAAGCGAGCGATCGCCGAGACTTTCGACGAAGGCCTGTGGCCATACCTTTCCGCCGGCGCTGTGAGCATCCTGACGCTGCTGCTTCAGATTATGTTCCAAGGTTGGGATACCGCGAAAACAGACGTGGGCACGTGGTCTATCGGTCTTGCAGCAGGTGCGTTCGTCTTATTGGTGGTGTTTCTCTACGAACTCGCCAGGTCGGCTTACCTGATCGAGCGAGACGCACACGACGTTACGAAGGCTGAGCTGGCCCGCATTGGAAGCACCTCAGCGATGGTGGCCGCTCAAGAGCAGGCCATCCTCAAGAACGGCAAGGAATTCCCGCTATGGCAGGCCGCGTGCATCGCAGCACTGGCGCCGTTTAAGAAGCCGGTCTCCGACGGCATGGCCACCTACCACCTCGAAACGATGAAGCGTGATTTTCTGGCAGGCAAGATCCAACTGATGATGGATACGCAGAACGCGTATTTTATCCGATCGATGAACGCCACGCGAGGGATGAGCTCGCTGCCGACTGCCGAGGTATTCGACTCAGAACTCATCTCGCGCAAAGAGTTGCTTCGGTATCTCAGGAGCCACCAGGTGACCGTACCTGGGATGAACGACTAAGGGGAAATGGACATGGCGAAGGCTGGCATGTGGACCTACTGGATCGAGCGTGGCACCGGAGAGATGCGCAGCCACCACTTCAGCAGTCTGCCAAACAACGGGTCGTACCGTGCCGAGGTGATGATCGCACATGCTGTCGATGCGATTGACGTCATCGAAATCCCCGACAGCATGCTCAGCCACTACCAGCAGACCCTGAGCGAGATGCGGGCAGAGTCAGCCAAGCTGACGCTGGAGATTGCCGAGAATGCGAAATCCGAAGGCAAATGATTTCCCCCCACTAACTTCACCACTAACAGGGTGAAGTTAGTGGTAGAGTTCTGGAAGATTGGGGGCAAATCGCTTAAGGGATAACATCCAGCATTTCCGGGCGTCTGAGTCCGCTTGAGGCCGTTTTGGTAAAGGGTTCTGACCCGAATTCGTGGGGGTAATCAAAACTGCCCAAAATAGCCTGCCATCATTCATTCGGTCTGCTCCTGCTGATCGTCGATCGAAAGCAGACCTTCCGAGTTTGGACCTGACCAAGGCTCATTTTGGCGCCGGAGGCCGGCGGTCTGCTGTCGCCAAATGAAGGGTGTCAATTGCCGCGACCGACCATACTGTCGGTTGTCGGTAAAGCCATCCGGAGTGTGTAAGAACAATCCCGCCATTCCGCGCAGCACCGTTCCTGCAGACGTCGTCCCTTTGCAGCGCTTCTGCGATGGGCTAGGGGTTAGTTCAAGGGGTCAGGAACGCAGCATAGTGAAAATAGCAGAATTTGGAGCGAAGCTATGGGGCCTCTGCCACGTTCTGCGGGACGATGGAATCGTCTACCATAAATATATAGCTGAGTTGAGTTATCTACTCTTTCTCAAGATCGCTGAGGAAACGAACGCCGAGGACGAGCTGCCCGAGGGTTGCCGGTGGAACGACCTGCGCGCTCACGCCGGTCCTGGAATGCTCAGCTTCTATCGCAAGATGCTGACCAGTCTAGGAGAGGACGTCGGTAACAACGACATCGGCCGTATCTTCGCATTCCCGACTACCGTCTTTTCCCACGATGAAAACCTCGCAAAGGTGTTTCAATCGATGGATGAGCTGGATTGGCATGCCGTGGGGTCGGATCGGTTCGGAGACGTTTACGAATATCTTCTGCGTGAAAGCTCGGAGGGGCGAGCGGGAGCGGGCCAGTACTTTACGCCGCGCGCTCTCGTCGATTGCTTGGTTGAGCTGATGCGACCCGCGCCAGGTGAGGTCATACAAGATCCAGCCGCAGGCACCGGCGGCTTCCTAGTCTCTGCGCAGCGCTACCTGCTAGCGGCTGCCGAAGACGGGCCTCCTGCGATCTTCGAAGGCGTCGAGATCGAACGTGATACCTGCCGCCTCTGTCTGATGAACTTCTTCTTACACGGCATGGACGGCCGGGTCATTAACGGCGATGCGCTCACCGACGACGCCTTGAGCCTCAAGCCCGCCGACCTGATTCTCGCCAATCCGCCCTTCGGCAGTACGGGCGGCGGCGCGAGAATGCGACGCGATGATCTCGCGATAACTACCTCTAACAAGCAATTGTTGTTCCTGCAGCACATCTACCGCTCGCTCAAACCGGGCGGCCGCGCTGCCGTAGTGGTCCCTGACAATGTCCTGTTCGAAACCGGCGCCGGGCGGCGCGTGCGTCAGGAACTGTTTGAGACCTCCGATGTCCACACCATCTTGCGCCTGCCCGTGGGCATCTTCTACGCCACGGGCGTTAGCACTGTAGTCCTCATGTTCACGCGTCGCGCGCCCACGGACCAACCAACTGGGGAACGGCTGTGGGTTTATGATCTGCGGACGACGTCCCGACGGTATGGACGTGGGCTTCCTTTTGATGAGGCAAGCTTGTCCGGGTTCAAGGCGTTCTACGGCGTCGATCCTCTCGGCCGAGCGCCTCGACCAGAATCCGGACCCACCTTCAACTCCTGGTCCCGCGAGGAGATAGTCGCCCGGAACTATGACCTCGATCTGGTTCGTGACCCAGTAGGGGATGTGATGGATGCCGACGTAGAAGGTCTCGTCAGCCTGATCGCTGAACAGCTTCGAGAGGCCTTGATTGAGGCCGAAAGCCTCGGCCTGGACTTGGCGAGTCTGCGCTCGCCCGCAGATTCGGCCGCAAAGTGAGCCAACCTCGCTGGCCCATTCCTGAGCATTGGGCTTGGGTGACTATCGCCGACATTGGCGAGGTCTACGGTGGTGGGACGCCACCCGCGCGGCAGGCCACCAATTTTTCCGATGATGAAGGCATACCCTGGGTGACGCCCGCAGATATGTCGGGCAGAACGGGCGCTTACATACGACGGGGACGACGCAATCTCAGCGAAGTTGGGTTGACTAAATCCTCCGCGAGGCTTCTGCCGTCCGGCACCGTTATTTTTTCATCGCGCGCGCCGATCGGCTATTGCGCTGTCGCCGCAAATCCCGTCACGACCAGCCAAGGCTGCAAGAATATCGTGCTGAGGGCGGAGCATGTGCCTGAATATCTCATGCTCTACCTGCGGCACTCGCGGGCCTATGCGGAGAGCTTGGCGAGCGGCACGACGTTCCTGGAGCTGTCCGCCGCGAAGATGAAAACCGTGGCGGTTCCGCTCCCCCCGCCGGATGAGCAGGCGGTCATTGTGGTCGCTCTCGATTATCTGCTGGGCAGAATCGAGACGATCAAGGGCCTGCTTCACTCGCTCCCTAAAATGGGAAACTCCGAGACGGAACGCCTTCTCTCGGAAGCCTATGACGGGCGCTTGACCGAAACCTGGCGGCTTCGCGCGAGCGCAAAGACCGGCGTCGCGACTCAAGCGGACTCGGAAACATCTACGGATAGCGGGGCTTTCGCGTTTGAAGAGGTGAAGGTCTCCGAAATGCTCGCCATCCCCATACAGAACGGTCTGTCCATTCGGGGACAGGACGCACCGCCGGGTATTCGCGCTTTGCGCCTAAGCGCCTTGCGATCAAGGCGGGTCGACTTGGAAGATATTCGATATCTTCCCATACCGCTGACACGTGCGAAGCGATATGAGTTGGCGGACGGAGACGTTCTCGTCAGCCGCGGCAACGGAACCAAGTCTCTGGTAGGGCGTGCATCACTGACGGACACGCCGCACGAGCTGACCATATTTCCAGACACCGCCTTTCGGCTGAGAACAGATCCGACGCGCGTGAATCCGGCTTGGTTGGCGTTGGTTTGGAACGCTCCTCAGGTCCGCCGCCGGATCGAACGCAAAGCGAGGACAACTACGGGAATCTGGAAAATCCGGCAAGCCGACGTCGTCGACCACAAGCTCCCCTTGCCGTCGATCGAGGAGCAAAGTGAAGTTGTACGCATTTTGCACGGATCGCTCGGCCGAATCGATGCGCTGACAAAGATTGCTACACAGGCGCTCGACAACCTTGAGAAGTTGAGGGAAACGTTGATGTCGCTGGCGTTTCGTGGCGAACTTGCCAAGGATGGGCTGGAGCGGTTGAGCCGAACGACGCTCGCGGAGTTGCGGCAGCGGGCGGTGACCGCGGAGAAGGATTGGGCGTCAACTCTCGCCAGCCCTCAGCTGGAAGGACCGGTCAAGATGAGTCGTATCCTGAAGTCCCTTATGGACCCCGACGTGCGCAACAAGCCTTATCTAGCTAACCTTTTGAAATCCGTCGATGAGGAAGGCCTGTCCGCCAAAGCTCTTTTTGCCATAACAGAGCTTTCAGTTGCCGACTTTTACAAGCAGCTCATGTGGGAGCTGAGGCATCGTCATCTAGTCGAGAACGGCGACGAATTTCGGGCTGTCCCATGAGACTAGACAGAGCCGCGATTGATGGCTTCCGCAACTTGAACGCCTTCGAGATCACCTTCGACAAACGCCGGCTGTCCACGGTCGTAATTGGCGAAAACGGATCAGGGAAATCGAACCTAATCGAAGCCTTGGTAGAGATTTTCCGGGCTGCCGATCTTAACACGAATGTGCATTTCAGGTTCGAGGTGGAGTATCGGCTGGGCGATAACAAAGTCAGCCTATCGAACCTGACAGGCTCCATTATAGCCAAGTTCAACGGAGAGGATTGGGCACGGTCGGTTTTCGAGGAGCGTCGCACCGACATTCTACCCGACATGGTTTTCGGCTACTACTCAGGCAGCAGCCGTCGGCTGGAGCGGCTGTTCGACGAGCACCAGCGCCGATACTACGATGCGATCAAGACCAGCGAGGACGCCGAGGCTTGCCGCTCGGCCCTGGTCGAGCGTCGGCTGTTCTATTGCCGACCTATTCATGGGGTCTTCGCCCTAGCTGCCTTCTTCGGCTTCCCCGATCATGAAGTGCTGTCGCTCCTGGGAGAAAAGCTTCGGATTGGCCGTTTCGGTTCCGCCCTAGCGCATTTCCGGGAGCCATGGTTCGCGAAGTCCAAGTCTCGCGCCGTGCGCAACCCCTACACACTCTGGGGAGCCGCTGGACCGGCAGGCGCCTGTGCGCGGGCATGGCTTGACGTGGCTTATCACCCGATTGACCTTGAAGACAATCCAAAGGACGACTATCGCGACAAGGACGAGCGAGAATCGCAGCTGGCTTGCTTTGTCCGATCCGAGCGGGACATGGCGCGGCTGGCAGCGAACTATGCCAACGACGCCGAAATGTTCACTGCCCTGGAGGCGGCGGATATATCCGACCTCTTCCGAGATCTGCTGCTTTGGGTTTCCCGCCCGGACGATGAAGGCGAGGTTGGTTTCTCCGAACTCTCGGATGGTGAGCGCCAGCTCCTCATGGTTTTGGGCCTGACCCGAATTTCACGCGGTAAGCGAGTTCTCTTCTTACTCGACGAACCGGACAGTCACCTAAATCCGGCGTGGCAACTCGACTATCTGGAGCTGATCAAAAAGTGGACCGGTGAAGACGAGGAGGCCGACAACTGCCAGTTTATCCTCACCTCGCATAATCCTCTCACCATCGCCGCGCTCCGCAAGGAGGAGGTCCGGGTGATGGCCGGTCGTGACGGCGTCGTCCGAGCCTACGAGCCGCGTGTGGACCCTAGGGGGCTTGGCTTCTCCGGCGTCCTGATGGATGTGTTCGGTCTTCCGAGCGCTGTCGATGAGCCGACAAAGGCGCTCATGGCCGAACGAAACGCCATCATGCGGCTGCCTGCCCCGTCTCCCGAACAAGATGCGAGACGGGAGGAGCTGACGTTTAAACTGTCAAGGATGGGCATAACGTACGAGCATAAGGACGCTCTCTATCGGGAGTTCCTCAAACAGTTCGACATCGCCGAGCTGCGCGGAGATCACCCCCTCGGCGTAGAGGAGCTGCAAGCCATCTCTGAAGAAACCGACAGGTTGGTGAAAGAAATTCGCGGGGGACAATGATTTACGTCAAACGGGACCTCACCAAAGTCGATGCAAATGTGCTCGCTGCCGCCGCCGCTGCAACCGCTCTGCTGGATGCCATCACCGATGAGACCGAACGCAGGGCATTTATAAAGGACAACAGTGGTGTCTGGACAGCGTTTCGGCCCGCTTTGCGGGAAATGTCACACGGAAAATGCTGGTATTCTGAGGCCTTCGAGGCCGTCTCTCGCTATGATGTCGATCACTTCCGTCCTAAGGGGAAAGCGAAGATCAGTCAGACCGAAACCAGCGATGGATATTCTTGGCTCGCGTTTGATCCGAACAACTATGTCTTGGCTGGCGCTCTTTGCAACCAGGCGAACCGGGAATACGCAGAAGCGACGGTCGGCAAGGCGAACTGGTTTCCGCTCTACGACACAATTAAAGCCGCCACCTTAGCCGCGCGCGACATCAGCAGTGAGCAACCCATCCTACTGGACCCTACGGTCAAGGAATCAGGAGATCTGCTTGAGTTCAATGAAGCGGGGGAGGTCCATCCAAACAGCTCGCTGGAGGCCGACTATCAAAAGCAGGTCGATTGGGCGATCAATCTGCTGGGCATCCGGCAGAGTCAGCTCAACGACGCGCGTCGCCTTCATGTGTTTCCCTACAGGCGTCTGATCGAGACCTACAAGGATATTGCCAAAAAGGCTCCGCCGGCCCGGACCGTAGGTGAACAGAAAAGCCTCAAAGGGATCGCGGAAGATCTCATTGAGGCCAGTCGGTCGAAATCCCCGTTCAGCGCCACGATCCGGGCCTTGCTTCAGGCCGAGGGCCTGCCACAGTTCATCGTGCGCGACGAACTGGGCTAATGTGCCGGATGAATTCCAAGTTCTCCTAGCAACGGGGCATTTAGGCGAAGCGAGAGACCTCTTTGCAAGGTGCGTTTCTAGGAGATTGGACCCCGTCGCAAAGGATCGTTCGGTAGGTTCGGCCGCGCCGAATTACGAGGTCACCAACTCCGATAGCCGGCCCTCGTGCGTCTCTTGCGCCCGCCGTCAGCTGAGCGACCCGTCCACAAACTCAAGCGATAAACGAACTGACATTAAGCTTCATTCCTTCCTGAATGAATCTCCTTTCGTCGCTCGGGCGGAGGCGACTTCGACTATGCGGTCAATTACGCGCTCCCGATCCTTCCACTTCATCACCAATTTTCCAGGGTCCATACCGAACTGGGCCACGACGTCCAGCAGGCGTTCCAGATCAAGATCGGCCAGCCGCGCCCGCAAGACGAGTTCGCCCTCCCTAATGAGGTCGATAGGATCGAGGACGGCGGACGCGCGGCGGCCACCCTTCCGATGTTCTCCTTGCTCCGCGCCTCCCCCGCGTGGCTTAGGTCCTGTTTCCGAGCGGGAGGCCGGGGGCTGTAAGACGGCCTCGATACGCTCCTTGAAGTCGGGATTTCTCCCGGCCTCTTCCAAAACAACCGCGACCAGCGCGCCAAGAGTCTTCTTCAGGTTCATGCGTCGATCTCCAGCTTGTCCAGCAGCTCCTGAGCCAGATCGATATAGCGGGTCGCGAGGTCGCCGTAGCCATATTTCTGCTTGAGCGTCCGTCGGCTCGTCTGCAGTTCGGCTGCTGCCGCGATTTGATTGGCCTGACGTATCACTGTCTCAAAGACGGGCGGATCATTGCGTCGGCGCAAGTCGCGGGAAACGTTGACGTGAATGGTAGAGGCCTCCTGGTACTTGGTGATGACGATACCAAGCGGAGTGATTTCTTCTCCAACCTCCTTCGAGAAATTGCCTACCCGCTTCACGATCTGAGGGATGCCGTACGTGGACAGGACGTCCGGGACCGTGGGGATGATATAGCCTTCGGAGATGCGCAGACCGTTGAGGGTGATGATACCCAGGTTGGGTGGACAATCGATAAGCACGAGGTCGTAGTCGTCGAGGAGCGACTTCACCGCGAGGCGTAGCAGGTCGATGGGTGTCACGGAGTAGAACTGCCCGCTGGGCGCGCTAGCGAGCTTGTCCTGGACGTCGATCAGGTCGAGGCTCGAAGGAAGCAGGTCAACTTTCTCGGCGCCCTGGACGTCGGACACGCCCTTCTGCAGTGTCTTTTGAAGGTCGAACGCCTTATTCTCCGGGTCGAGAGCGTCCTTGAATAGAGTGGCTAGCGTCCACCCCTTTTCGTTCAATTTTTCCCACTTCTTCTCGCCGATCAACATGGTTGTAGCGTTGGTCTGCGGGTCCAAGTCGATAACGAGGATGCGCTTGCCGAACCGGGAGGCGAGCGTTTCCGCGAGCGCTACGGTGGTGGTGGTTTTAGCCACCCCACCCTTCAGATTGATGAGTGATACGACGCGAGCCATGGGTACTTTCCTTTTTCTTAGCCAAGCTTTGATCTGGCGGGTTCGGAACACCGGGCCGGCCTTGAGTTCGGTATGAGGTTTGGGGAAATCGGCAAACCGAACCCGCCAATTGGCGACGGCTTGTCGCGATACCCCGGCGATATCGGCGATCTCGTTGATCCCGACCAAGTCGTCTTCGGCTAGAGGCATAAAAAGCTACTTGTGACCGTTGCTCACAATGTATGTGTACAACGATCACAGAGTGGGGTGCAAGGGGGATTATAGAGGAGGGCGAAGCCGGCACGCCTCGTACTCATTATGGACATTACCGGTCCTAGCCGGGGTCCCTGCCGATACAGGTGTACGGTGCCGGTGACACTCAATGCTACGCTGCTGCTGGCGTGACGCTCAGAAGGCCTATAGCGCGCCTGATGTCTGCTTTTTGGGAAGCGGCTAGTCGATGAACGGCCGATTTGGGCGCGCAAAGCAGGCGCTGGATACGCATAATATGCGGTCTGGAACGCGGGGGGCGGCCGCAACGCCGATCGTCAACTCCTCACCCTCAAAGCGGCAGGATGGCAAGGTCTCATCTCTTCACGGAGCTGCGGCCTTAGGAGTTGTTTGACCAGCTCTGGCGAATTGAAAAAGGTCGGTGCGTCCACTGCCCACATCGGCTTCTACGCTTCGCGACTAGCGCTCATCTCGGGCGATCTGTTCCAAGCTTTCTAGGCGTTCCTCACACACCTTCTGAACCAGCGAATGCAGATGTTCGGTGCGGTCGATGAGCCAGGTCAGGGCCTCTTCGCTGATCTCGTAGTGTTTGGAATACCGAGCCTTGACGTAAGCTTCATTCAGCACATTGAACCAGGCGTTGAAGCGCTGCAGCTCTCGTGGCCAGGCCTCGATCAGCCGACGGTCACGGTCTTCGCTTAGCATGCGGAGGAATCTCAGGTTATGGGAGGGCGGGCTATAGTTGGTCAGCACCAACAGCACAGCGGAATACGCACGCTCGACGGATTGATGAAGCAAGAAGGCCGCATCGTTTGGCATTCGATCCTCGACAGACGAACTGGCAAGTTTCATGAGATGTCGTGACGATGGAAAACGCTTTTCGAAATGCTCCCTCGCCACATCCGCAGCCTGTCTCGGCGTGAGTACACCCGGCTCCGCCAGTTCACGGTCGTCCATCTCGTAGAGGACGATGCCCTCTTTTCGGATGTCGGTGAAGAAGTACTGCGCATTGCGCAGGGCATTGTTCACCTCCCGGCCCGAATGAACAATCAGACCCACAGGAGCTCCAATCGACGGGTCTCGGTTCAGCCGATCGGTGGCGCGATCCCAATACTCAAATTCCGCAAAGCGGCTCTCGTTGACGATCACCAGAACGTCGAAGTCGGAGCGATATCCCTTCATCGTATGGGGCTCATCAACCCAAGTGCCACGGGCGTAGGAACCAAACAGGATGATCTTTAGAATTCGGCCCCGGCGCTTGTTTTCGGACTTGGCCTCTTTCAGCGCGTCCTCAAATTCCTCGTGGATGATCTCGACGATGTGCGCAACGTTGCGCTGCTTGCTTTCGGGAAGGTGATCGAGGCTGATCTTCACTGTGGGGGCCCCTTTCAGGTTCGCGAACATTCGGCACTTTGACTATGCCGAGCCAGGAGTCCAATGATTGGTTTGAATCGCTCGACCGGGATGGATTCATTTCGGTGATGGATCGATGTCGAACGATCAGCCGTTCAGCGCGTCCTTGATCGCTTTGGCCGGCGTGAAGGAGAGTTTCTTCGAAGCAGCGATCTGGATGGTCGCGCCCGTCGATGGATTGCGTCCCTCACGAGCGGGCGTGTCTTTGACCTTGAACTTGCCGAATCCGGGAATGCTGGTCTCCGTTCCTGTCCCGGCGGCGTCGGTGATCTGCTTGAATATGCTCTCCATGATCGCCTTCGCCTGCGCTTTGGTTACGCCTTGCTCGGCGGCAATTTTGTCGGCGATCGCGTTTGTTGTGGTCATGATTTCCGTCTCCAAGTTGTGTCGTCCTCAATAAGCCTTGCCTTTAAACCGCCGCCGCGGAAACCGGAGAGACGCGGGCATTTGCTGCAATCCACCGGAAACAGAAGGCTGTTGCGAGTTTTGTCGCCCGGCATGCCCCTGCTGAAGGCAGATGACCTTGCTATCGGCAGCAACAGCGCCGCTCCCAACCCGACCCAGCATCACCTGAGCACTGGTGGTGGATGCGAGCGACAGCCTCCACTGGTCGACGCCGGTGAGGCCGGGAAATGTCGGCAGCATCGGCCTGCTTGAGCTGTTCCTGCAGGTGTCCAATCTCTTCCCTGATCTTCGACGACGGCTTCTTCATCCCGGTTGCTTTCCTCTCATCAATCGGAGCCGTTCCGATGATGAGCATTGCCTGGGAGAGCGCGTAGCGCATCCCGGCAAAAACGAGGGGTCGGCGCAGCCGACGCTCTGGTCCATCGTCCCAGCGTTCCGAAGGAATGCGTCCAAGGGCGCAGTAATACGTCGCTGGCGCGACGTGCTGCGTTTGGCCTGAGGAGGGCAGGGGGCCGACCGACGGAACGGCTTTGGTTTAACCCTCGGGATCGCACTCGCCTTGGCCATCACACATTTCACCCCCCAGCTGATCGGTCGCGGCCATGGTCGCAGCGCTGTGCTGTCGGCTGCCTACCGCCATTGCGCCCGGATGGAGCACGAAGCCGAGGCGCGCGTGGTCGACTATTCCAACAAGCGCAACCTTGCCCACGAAGAGTTCTTGCTGCCGCCCAACGCGCCGGATTGGGCGCGCCAGCTCGTCGCCGATCGCTCGGTCGCTGGAGCTGTCGAGGCGTTCTGGAACAGGGTGGAAGCGTTCGAGAAACGAGCCGATGCGCAGTTCGCCAAGGAGTATGTCGTCGCCCTCCCCATCGAACTCGACCAGGCGCAGAACATTGCCCTTGTCCGCCAGTTCGTGTTCGAGCAGGTGCTGGCACGCGGGCAGGTTGCGGACTGGGTCTATCATGACGAACCGGGCAATCCGCATGTCCACCTGATGACCAGCCTGCGGCCCCTGGCCGAGAGCGGGTTTGGATCCAAGAAGGTCGCCGTGATCGGGCCGGATGGTCAGCCGCTGCGCACCGCCAACGGCAAGATCCAGTATCGTCTCTGGGCCGGTGAGAAAGCCGCGTTCCTGGCACAACGGCAGGCCTGGCTCGACCTGCAGAACCAGCATCTGGCGCTGGCCGGCCTTGAGGTCCGCGTCGATGGTCGGTCCTATGCAGAGCGGGGCATCGATATCGAGCCGACCATTCATATTGGCGTTGCGGCCAAGGCGATGCAGCGCAAGGGCGATGAAGCAGGTCGCGCCGTGGATCTCGAGCGGCTGGCCCTGCACCAGGTGCAGCGCCGCATCAATGCCAGACGCATCGAAGCCCGTCCCGAGCTCGTGCTCGAGATGGTAACGTCCGAAAAGAGCGTCTTCGACGAACGCGATATCGCGAGGCTAATCCATCGCTATATCGATGACGCCGGCCCGTTCCAGCGGTTGCTGAGCCGGGTCCTGGCCAGCCCTCAATGCCTGCGTCTCGACGTCGAACGGGTCGACCTAGCCAGCGGCGCGCTGGTGCCGCAAAAACTCACCACGCGCGAGATGATCCGCATCGAGTCCGAGATGGTCAATCGCGCGCGACACCTGGTGCGGGCCAATTCGCATGGCGTTCGGGAGAAGGTGCTGGCGGCGGTCTTCGCGCGGCACGATCGGCTGTCGGATGAGCAGCGCACAGCGATGGAGCATATCGCTGGCGGCGCGCGTATCGCGGCTGTGGTCGGTCGCGCCGGGGCCGGCAAGACCACAATGATGAAGGCGGCGCGCGAGGCGTGGGAAGCGGCAGGCTGCCGGGTCATCGGCGGGGCGCTCGCCGGCAAGGCGTCCGAGGGGCTGGAGAAGGAAGCCGGCATCCGCTCGCGCACCCTGGCCTTATGGGAACTGCGCTGGAAAGAGGGCAGGGACTTACCTGACGACAAGACTGTCTTCGTTCTCGACGAGGCCGGCATGGTCGCCTCAAAGCAGATGGCCGGGTTCGTGGAAACCATCACGAAAGCCGGCGCGAAGCTGGTGCTGATTGGCGATCCCGAGCAGCTGCAGCCGATCGAGGCGGGTGCCGCCTTCCGCGCCATCGTCGAGCGCACTGGCTATGCCGAACTAGAGACGATCTATCGTCAGAAGGAATCCTGGATGCGGGCGGCCTCGCTCGATCTGGCGCGCGGGCGGGTCGAGGCCGCGATTTCGACCTATGCGGGGCAGGGCAGGGTGATTGGCACGCACCTGAAGGCTGAGGCGGTCGACAGGCTGATCGCCGACTGGGACCGTTGCTACGATCCAACCAAGTCCACGCTAATCCTCGCGCATCTCCGCCGCGATGTTCGTGATCTGAACGAGCGCGCTCGCAAGGCGCTCGTTGATCGGGGGGCTATCGAGACCGGCCATGCCTTCCGGACGGAGGACGGCGTTCGAGATTTTTCGGCGGGTGACCAGGTCGTTTTCCTGAAGAACGACAGCACGCTCGGCGTTAAGAACGGCATGTTGGCCAAGGTGGTCGGAGCCGCTCCGGGTCGGATCGTCGCCGCGATCGGCGAGGGCGAGGCGCAACGGCGGATCCAGATTGAAGAGGGCAGCTATCGCAATCTCGATCACGGCTATGCCACGACCATTCACAAGTCGCAGGGCACCACCGTCGACCGCGTTCAGGTGCTCGCCTCGCTCTCGCTCGACCGGCATCTGACCTATGTGGCGATGACCCGGCACCGCGAGGACGTGACCCTCTACTATGGCAAGCGATCCTTCGCCATGGCCGGCGGACTAACCAAGATCCTGTCGCGCCGCGACGCCAAGGAAACCACGCTCGACTATTCCGGCGGCCGCTTCTACGCCCAGGCGCTGAGCTTCGCCAACAGCCGTGGCCTCCACCTCGTTCGCGTGGCGCGAACCCTGCTGCGCGACCGGCTCGACTGGACGCTGCGCCAGAAGGCGCGTCTCACCGAGCTTGGCGAGAAGCTGAGGACCATCGGTACCCGTCTGGGCGTCTTCGAGCCCGACGTGTCCACCACTCACCAATCCACCCGAAAGGCCGAACCCATGGTCAAGGGCGTCACCAGCTTCGCGCTGTCGAACACCGACGCTGCCGTAGCCAAACTGCAGTCGGACAAGGCGCTGACCAAGCAATGGGATTTGGTCTCCGATCGCATCCGCTTAGTCTATGCCCAACCTCAGACCGCCTTCCGCGCCATGCGCATCGAAGCGGCCTTCTCCGACCCGGTCGCTCGGGCCGATCGTCTGCGGCAGATCGAGCAGGCGCCGGCGAGCTACGGACCGCTGCGTGGCCGCACCGGTATTCTCGCCGGCCGCGCCGACAGAAACGACCGGCGCATCGCCGAAACCAATGTGCCGGCGCTACGTCGCGATCTCGAGCGCTACTTCTCCATGCGGGAGATGGCGATGCAGCGGCTCATCGCAGAGGAGGCTGGGATGCGCCAGCGGGCATCGATTGACATCCCGGCGCTATCTCCCGCAGCAGTGGCTGTGCTCGCCAAGGTGCGGGATGCGATCGATCGCAATGATCTCACCGCCGCAGCTGGCTTTGCGCTCGCCGACCGAATGGTCAAGGCTGAGATCGATGCCCTCAACGGCGCTGTTAAAGATCGGTTCGGTGAACGGGCGCTGCTGGGCAATGGTGCCACGGACACCAACGGACCGGCGTTCAAGGCGGCATCTGCCGGTCTTAGCCCGGCAGAGCAGCAGAAATTGGCATCAGCATGGCCCATCATGCGGGCCGCCCAGCAGCTCGCCGCTCATGGGCGAACCGTGGCCGCTCTCAAGGAGATGGAGGCCCTGCGTCAAACGCAGCAGCAAGGGCAGGTCTTGAAATGACCGATCGCGTCCGTCCGATCATCGCGGTCGCTGCAACGCTCGTGCTGCTCGGGCACGCGCGCCACCCTTCGGAATACCTACGAACAGGAGTGTCCAAATTGGCAGAGCAGACCAAGACCACCAGCCCGCAGGCACTGTGCCGCGATGTCCTCCACGTCACCAGCGACGGCGACAAGGCCCGCGGGGCCAAGCTCGGGGGCCTATCAAGGGCCGCGACGGCGAATGTTTCGGTATTGCGCCGAACTTCATGCCGCTGCCATGAGACGAGTCTGTCAGCAAGGCGCGCGAGCAGAGCTTCATTTTTGAGATCGAGGCATCATGGCGGTGATGGCCGGGCGCTGCCTCCAGGCAGAGGCTCTGTGGTTTGGCGGGGCCGCCGCACACTACGCGATACGGTCGCAGGCGGTAGCCGCGGGATGCGGTGGCACCAGCCCCCTAGACACCCGACCGCCGCCAGCCCGCAGCGCGCGCCTCGGCTTCCGAGCAGAAATAGCGTTCACCATACTCAGGGCGGATGACCGTCTCGCTGTAATACCTCTGCCCGGGGATGTGGTAGATGCGCTCGCCCGAATTGATGCTGACGTTTCCTTTGATGTCGCAACCTGCGCCGCCGAAACTGCCGAGCGCCAGGCGGGCCACAGGAACCACTTGCTCCGGCGCCATGAGCGCATAGGCGCCGCTGAAACCGACAGCACCAGCTACGACGATAGGGATGAGGGAACGCGGCTTCCACATGGCCTTATGTTGCCATTGTTGTCCGGTGACGTGAAATGAGAATGGGCAATGTCGTTAGCGAGGGATTGCGTTCGAGCCGTCAATCCCGAGTTCCAAAGCGCTCGACGCTGGTTCGGCCGTGGCGCGGGGGCTAGAATGCTTCGACCGGCTAAGTCTGCAAGGAAAAAACTGCGCACGGATACCATGCGTTGGCCCATCCACGGCGTGGTGAGTGGGGCGAGAGCGTTGTACTCAGGGCCGATGAACAGCATTTTCGCTGTGCGGACGACCTTGTCGGGATGGAAAAACAGCAGACCGTCGGCTCGGGTGTCCACCATGCGGAAAGGCCGTACTGCGATTGGTGCCGCTAGCCTTGACTGTGCTGAGCGCCCGTCCGGCCACGGCCGACGATGCCGTAGCCATTTCCGGCCACGAGCTTGAGGTCGAAGAGGTCGGCGGCGAGGCCTCGCCGATGTCGCCGACCAGATTGTGGTCGAGAGCGAAGGAAAGGGTCGAGCTGGCGAGTGGTCGCGTACGTTGCTACTGGCCGTGACGAGTTCTCCTGAGGTAGTACTTCATGCATTCACAAGGCGTTCGTCCCCCCATGACCGGTTCCGGTCATCTGCCCCAACCGATGGCGACGCGTCCGCCACGCTTCAAGGCTGCCTTTGGCGCCGCTGCACGGCTTTGGCCTTGACCCGCGCCGGGGCCGGCATCAAAAGGCTCGGAAGGGCAATGGAGTGAAGTGGGATTGCATCCCCCGATGCCGGCGCGAAAACTGGATAATGGACTTGTGGAAGGCTCAAAACCCGCAGGAGACTTGCCTTATGCGAAATGGACTTACACAGTCTGTGCCTTATGCGAATGGACTTACACATTCTGTTTCACACTAAAAAATCCGATCGAAAAACTCTATATAAAACAAGTAGATAGTTATTGCATAGTAGGACTTAAAATCCGGATGGGGTAGCCTCGTGCGGGTTCGAGTCCCGCCGCCCGCACCAGGAAAGTGACCAGCAATGATCGAGAAAATCGAGACCGGAATTGCGCCATCGTCGGCGCCGATCAGTGACGCGGTGCGGGCCGGCAAGCATGTCTGGCTGGTGGCCATTGCCGAAGATCCGGTGACCGGCGCCATCGTCGAGGGCGGCATCGAGGCGCAGGCGCGGCGCTGCCTGCAGAATCTCGAGATCGCGCTCAAGGCGGCGGGCGGCACGCTGGCCAATCTGGTCATGGTGCAGATATTCCTCATCGACAGCGCCGACGCGGCGGGGATGAACGCGGTCTATCGCGAATTCATCACGGCGCAGCCCTATCCGGTGCGCGCCACAGTGGTGGTCAAGGAATTGCTGGCCAAGGGCCTCAGGATCGAGATCACGGCACAGGCGGTGCTCGACTGATGCTGCTCAAGCTCGAACTGCTCGAAAAGATCAAGGCCGGTGAGGTCGACCTGGTGTTCCGCCGCTGGAGCCGGCCGTCGGTCAAAGCCGGCGGCACCCTCAAGACCAAGCTGGGCCTGCTGTCGATCGGGGCGATAACCGACATGGACCCGGCCGATGTCACCGAGGCGGAAGCTCGGCGCGCCGGCTTCAAGGACGTCGCCGGTTTCCGCAAATGGCTGGACACGATGAAGCCGGGACATCTGTTCCAGCGCATCGAGGTCGGATTTGCGGGCGAGGCCTAGAAGGGCGTGGGCGCCACGAAGGTGTTGAATTCGCCCGTCGTGGGATGGGTCAGGCCCAGTTCGGCGGCGTGCAGCTGCAGCCGGTCGGCGGCGGCCAGCGTCTCGGCATCGCCATAAAACACATCGCCCAGAATCACATGGCCGATGGCCTTCATGTGAACCCTGAGCTGATGGGTGCGGCCGGTGAGGGGGTGGAGCCGGACGCGCGTGGCGTTGGCCTCGCGCTCGATGACTGTCCATTCGGTCTGCGCCGGGCGGCCGTTTTCGTGGTCGACGCGCTGGCGGGGCTTGTTGTCCCAGTCGGTCGCCAGCGGCAGGTCGATGAGACCGCTATCGGCCTCGATGATGCCGGCGACGCGGGCAATATAGGCCTTGGTGGTCTTGCGATGCTCGAACTGGCTGCCGATGCGGCCATGCGCCCGCTTGTTGAGCGCCAGCACCAGGACGCCTGATGTGTCCTTGTCGAGCCGGTGGCACATGCCTGCCGTGGGCCAGGTCTGGCGGGCGCGATGCTCGACGCAGTCCCACAGCGACGGGTCCTTCCCAGGCACGCTCAGCAACCCGCTCTGCTTGTCGACCACCAGGATGTCATCATCGACATGGAGGACATTGAGATAGGGGTCGAGCGGGGGGAAGTAATTGATCAGTGTGGGCATGGGACCGGACATGGCCGCCGTTTAGCAGAGGATGACCGGTTTGACCAATGGTCACCCACTTGTGAGCGGCCCAGGGTCGAATTACGCCGGTGTAACAGGGTTTTAACGGAACGTCCTGCGCCGCGGCCCGTTGTGCTTGCAACACAACATAGGAGGCTTTCATGCACAAAGATGAAATCGAAGGCGCTGGCAAGCAGGCCAAGGGTGCGGTCAAGGACGCTGTCGGCGGCCTCACTGGCAACGAGAAGCTGCAGGCTGAAGGCAAGCTCGACAAGGCCGCTGGCAAGGTCCAGCAGAAAGTCGGCGAAGCCAAGGACGCCACCCGCGACGCGCTCAAGAAATAGCGCCGACGCAGGATTACGAAGAGCCGCCCGAAAGGGCGGCTTTTTGCTGTTCAGGTGAAGCGATAGTGCAGGCGGGCGCAGACCGGATGCAGCATCTGCGCCGAGATCAGCTTGGGCGACGCGCGAAGGCCCGTGGCCGGAAACAGCGGAATGCCGCTGCCGATGATCTCGGACATGACATAGATCTCGATTTCGTCGAGTGCGCCACGTTCCATGAAAGCCATCTGCAGCCTGCCGCCGCCGAGCATCCAGACATCGCCATCCTCCAGCCCGCGCAGTTCGGCGATCAGCGCCCCGACATCGGCACGGATTTCCAGCGGTCCCTTGGGATTGTCGATGGGACGGGACGTCACCACGATCACCCGCTTGCCGTCATATTCCCAGGCGCCGGGATAGCGCTCGATCCAGTCATAGGTCGTTCGGCCCATGACCACGGTGCGAATGGATTTGATGAACTGGTGATAATCATGCTCGCCCAGGTTCAGGTCGGGCTGCTGGGTGAGCCAATCGAGATTTTCGTCGGGCGTGGCGATGAAGCCGTCGAGGCTGGTTGCGATGTATCCGACGATTTTGGCCATCCCGGCTCTCCTGCAATCTGGGGCACTCCCCAATAGGATCCGATAGTGACAGCAATTGTCAGCAGCCTTGGCCGGCGCACTGGCATCGAACCGGTTTCTGGGTCTAGGATCGCTGCATGGAAACGACGGTCTTCGACACAGCCCTGGGGACGTTCGGCATCGGCTGGACCGCCGATGGCGTTGCGCGGCTGCAATTGCCGGGCCTCGATGCCGACGACATGGTCGAATGGATCAACCGCAAGGATGCCGTGCCGGGCGAGCCGACGCGTGCGGTAGAGGCGGTGATCAATCTGATCGAGGACTATGCCGAGGGCAATGTCGTGGAGTTCCGCGATGTCCGGCTCGACCTGCAGGGCGTGCCGGAGTTTCACCGGCGGGCATATGAACTGTTGCTCGACTATGGCTGGGGCCAGACCACGACCTATGGCGAACTGGCACGGGCGCTGGGCGACGTGACGCTGTCACGTGCGGTGGGGCAGGCGATGGGCTCCAATCCGATCCCACTGATCATTCCATGCCATCGCGTTCTGGCAAGCAATGGCAAGGCGGGCGGCTTTTCGGCACCGGGCGGCGCGGAGTCCAAGCTGCGCATGCTGGCGCTAGAGGGCGTGGCGGTCGGCGCGCCGGCCGGCCAGATGACGTTTGGCTTCTGAGCATGGGCGTAGAGATTGAACGCAAGTTCCTGGTTGTGTCTGACGACTGGCGCGCTGCCGCGATCGGCAGCACCCTGCTGCGGCAGGGTTATCTCTCCTCCAATGCCAAGGCGACCGTCCGGGTGCGCAGCCGGGATGATGCGGAGGCGGTCCTGACACTGAAGGGGCAGGTCGAGGGCCTCACGCGGGCGGAATACGAATATGACATCCCGATCGAAGACGCCCGGGAGTTGCTCGCCATGGCCGAGCCGCATGTGATCGACAAGCGTCGCTACCTGGTGCCGTTCGGTGGCCTGATGTGGGAAGTCGATGTGTTCGCCGGGCGCCATAAGGGGCTGGTGCTGGCCGAGGTCGAGTTGGACAGCGAAAGCCAGGGCGTGGCGCTGCCCGACTGGGTCGGCGAAGAGGTGAGCCGGGACGATCGCTACAACAATGCGAGCCTGTCGCGCGATGTCTCGTTTGCTCTCGAGCGCGATTGAACTCTGTGTTCGGCCGGCAAATTGATTCAGGTCATGGCGAAGGGGCGGCATTTCGCCCAGATGGGAGGGACAAACAAGGAGACCGAACATGGCCAAGGATTTTGACGGCAAGGTTGCTTTCGTTACCGGGGGTGCTTCCGGCATCGGCGAGGCGGTGGCCAGGCAGCTTGCCGAGCGGGGCGCCAAGGTTGTCGTTGCCGACCTCAAGCTCGACGCCGCGCAGAAGGCGGTCGACGCGATCAAGGCCGCCGGCGGCGAGGCCGCAGCGGTGGCCGTTGACGTGGGCAAGATGGACCAGGTGGAGAAGGCGGTAAGGTTCACCGTCGACACCTATGGTGCGCTGAACGTGGCCGTAAACAATGCCGGCATCGGTGGCACAGCGGCGCCGCTGGGCGACTACACATTCGAGGATTGGCACAAGGTCATCGACGTCAATCTCAATAGCGTCTTCTATTCCATGAAGTACGAAATTGCCGAGATGCTGAAGGCCGGCGGCGGGGCCATCGTCAACATGGCGTCCATCCTTGGCTCCGTCGCCTTCCCGAATGCGCCGGCCTATGTCACGGCCAAGCACGGCGTGGTGGGCATGACCAAGTCGGCCGCGCTCGACTATGCCAAGAAGGGTATTCGCGTCACCGCGGTCGGGCCCGGTTTCATTGACACGCCGCTGCTTGCCGCGCTGCCCAAGGAGGCCCTTGAAGGGCTCAAGACCGTCCACCCGATCGGTCGCCTGGGCACGTCCGACGAGGTCGCGGCCCTGACGCTGTTCCTGCTCTCGGATGCAGCCTCCAACATAACAGGCAGCTACCATCTCGTGGATGGTGGCTACGTCTCGCAGTAGCTTACGGGCGGCGGCCTTCGGGCCGCCCCTTTTCTTTCCGGGCCCGCGTGACAGGCCGTTTTGACCCGGCTAGAAGCGGGGCATGACCACTTCCCACCTGTCGACGCGCAGCGTCAATCCGACCGCCGCGCTCTGGCTGGCGACCGCCGCCCTCGTCATCATGGCGGCGATGAATGCCGCGATCCATGAAGCCGCCAAAGTGGCGCCGGTGGGACAACTGGTCTTCTGGCGAAGCATCGTCGCCCTGGGGCCGATCCTGCTCTACCTATGGGCCCGAGGCGAGCTGCGGACTGCGGTCCGGACCCGCTATCCGCACAAGCACCTCATTCGCGGTGTCCTGGGGGCCGCGGTGATGATGTTCAACTTCATCGCGCTGGCCTACCTGTCGGTCGGCCTGGCGACAGCGATCAGCTATCTCACACCGATCCTGTCGATCTGCGCCGCCATGGCCTTCCTGCGCGAACGGCCAGGGGCGGTAGTCATCGCCGGCGTTGCGCTGGGCCTTCTGGGCATTGTGCTGATGCTCTATCCCGCCCTGCTGGGCACAGAAATGCGACAGGGCACGCTGATCGGCGTGGCGGCGGGCATTGCCATGGCGGCTACCAATGCGCTGTCCCGCGTGCAGGTAAAGGACCTGACCCGAACCGATCCACCGGCGAGCATCGCGCTGTCCTTCGCCGTGGTGAGCAGCATTGTGGGGCTGGTGACGGCGCTGTTTGGCTGGGCCGAACTCGACAGCCAGACATTCGGGTTACTCGTCGCCGCGGGGTTGCTGGGGGGGATGGGACATGTGCTGATGACCGAGGCGGTGGCGCGCGCCCCGGTATCGCTGCTGGCCGGCTACGAATATACCGGCATCATCTGGGCCTTCCTGTTCGACTTTGCCCTGCTCGGCATCGTGCTCGATGCGTGGGCGATCTCGGGTGCGGTCGTGGTCGTACTGGCGGCGATCACCGTGGCGTATGGGCAGGGGCGGTTCGCGGCAAGACCGTCCTGGACCGCGCCTGACCCGTCGACAAAGGGCTGACCCGGATCAGAACCCGTCATCATGCGTTGCCCTGCGAGGAAGGAGGCAACGCGAATGGAAGACCTGACGCCGGAGCTGTTGCATTGGATAACCCGCGCCATCGAGTGGTGCGGCATTGCCATCATCGTGGGCGGGCTGCTGTTCGGCACGGCACGGTTTGTGCCGACAGTGCTATCGCGGCAAACGACCGAACATGCCTTCCGCCGCTATCGGGCCGATGTGGGCCGCGGCATCCTGCTTGGCCTGGAATTTCTTGTCGCGGCGGACATCATCGCCACCGTCGCTATCGAGCCCAGCCTCGAGAGCCTGGCTATTCTGGCGGGCATAGTCGCCATCAGGACATTCCTCAGTCTCTCGCTCGAAGTCGAGGTGTCCGGACGATGGCCTTGGCAGCAGCCCAGTGCCGAAGTGCGAGAACGGCACAGTAACAAGTGACGGCTATTGCCAGCGCTTGAATGTCTTGAGGTGATCGAGCGCCTTGACGACCGTTTGGGTGATCTTTTCGACGCTGTCGGTCACGGGAACCACGAGGACGTTTTCGGTCTTGGGATCAGGCACTTCCAGGGTCGCGAACTGGCTGTCGAGCAGGCTGGTCGGCATATATTCATGCTGGCGCCTGGCCATGCGTTCGGCGATGACCTCGCGGCTGCCCTCGAGATAGACGAAGAGGATGGGCTCGCCCGCCTTGTCGGTCAGGTATTGTCGATAGGCCCGCTTGAGCGCCGAGCAGGCGCCCATGGCCGCCCCCTTTTTGTCAGCTGCTTCATGCAGCGCCCCGGCCAGGCGCTCGAGCCAAGGCCAGCGGTCGTCATCGGTCAGGGGAATGCCGGCGCGCATCTTCTCGACATTGGCTTCGGGATGATAGCCGTCACCATCGAGGAATGGGACGTGCAAGCGGCGGGCGATGGACTGGCCGACGGTCGATTTGCCTGACGAGCTGACGCCCATGACGATGATGATGCGGGACGGAATGAGTGACATTGCTAGACCGTGGCCGTGAAGGCGCCGTCGACATAGAGAATGTGCCCGTTGACGAAACGGGCGGCCTCGGAAGCGAGGAACACCACCGCACCGCCCAATTCCTCAGGCTGGCCCCAGCGACCCATGGGCGTGCGAGTCTCGATCCAGGCGTTGAACTTGTCGTCCTTGAGCAGGGCTTCATTGAGTTCGGTGGCGAAATAGCCCGGCGCGATGCCGTTGACGTTGAGGCCATGCCTGGCCCAGTCCACGGCCATGCCGCGCGTGATGTTGGCGACCGCCGCCTTGGTGGCGGCATAGGGCGCGACGGAGGGGCGGGACATTTCGGACAGCAGCGAGCAGATATTGATGATCTTGCCGGCGCCGCGCGCAATCATGTGGCGGGCCACGGGCTGGCTGACGTTGAAGACGGAGGTCAGGTTGGTGGCGATGACCTGATCGAACTTCTCGGGCGGAAAGGCCTCAAGGCTCGAACGGAACTGCATGCCGGCATTGTTGACCAGGATATCGATAGGGCCGATCTCGTCCTCGATATGGTTCACCGCCTCATTGATGCTGTCACGACTGGTGACGTCGAAGGCAACCGCGTTCACCGTGGCACCAGTGGCCGCCAGATCATGCGCCGCCGCGCCCAGGGCCACGCTGTCACGGGCATTGAGGATCACGGCAGCGCCCGCATCGGCAAGGGCGCGTGCCATGGCAAAGCCGAGGCCGCGGCTGGAGCCGGTGATCAGCGCGCGCTTGCCGGACAGGTCGAACGGATTGGGGGAAGCCAAGGGTATCTCCACTTTTGTGGAACCCTATGCAGGTGGGCTTGCCCCGGCAAGCCATTCTACCATACAAGACGCCATATTCGGCCGAAATTCCCCAAATACGACTTCCGTATCGGGCGGGTTTGTGGTCAGTTCCCGCCGCGAGCCATGCGCTGCAGGCATGGGCAAGACGAAGAGTTCTCGGAAGGACGTTTGTATGTCGACAGCGGATATCGGCCTGATTGGCCTGGCGGTGATGGGTTCCAACCTGGCGCTGAACATTGCCGAAAAAGGTTACACCATCGCTGTCCACAACAGGTCTGTGAGCAAGATCGACGACTTCGTCGTGACGGCGAAGGACCAGGGTCTGGACGGCAAGGTGATCCCCAAGGCCGACCTGGCCGACTTCGTGCAATCGGTTAAGCGCCCGCGCTCGATCATCATCATGGTCAAGGCCGGCAAGCCCGTCGACGACATGATCGAACAGCTGCTTCCCCTTCTGGAGCAGGGCGATGCCATCATCGAATGCGGCAATTCGCTGTTCACCGACACGCAGCGCCGTTTCGACTATCTCAAGCCCAAGGGCATCGGCTATCTGGGCGTCGGCGTTTCCGGCGGTGAAGAAGGCGCGCGCCATGGTCCCTCGATCATGGTTGGTGGCTCCAAGGAGCAGTGGCACAATGCCGAGGCGGTGCTGACCGCCATCGCCGCCAAGTTCAATGGCGAGAGTTGCTGCGCCTATCTCGGCGAGGGTGGCGCGGGCCATTTCGTCAAGACGATCCACAATGGCATCGAATATGGCGACATGCAGATGATCGCCGAAGTCTATGGCGTGATGCGCGACGGCCTGGGGATGAACCCGGCCCAGTGTGCCGACGTCTTCAAGGAGTGGAACAAGGGCCCGCTCAATTCCTATCTGATCGAGATCACTGGCCATGTGCTGGCTGCGGTCGATGACCAGACCGGCAAACCGCTGGTCGAACTGATCCTCGACAAGGCCGGCCAGAAGGGCACCGGTGTCTGGTCAGCCATCGTCGCCCAGCAGATGGGCGTGCCGGCAACGGCGATCGAAGGCGCCGTCGCGGCCCGTTCGATCTCTTCGCGCAAGGAAGAGCGCGTGGCGGCCGAGGCCATCTATGGCAAGCCGAACCGTGGCAAGACTGACGTGACACTTGCAGACCTTGAAAAGGCGCTGCTGGCGGGCAAGATCGTGTCCTATGCGCAGGGCTTTGCGGTCATCGCCAAGGCATCGGAAGAAAACGGCTGGAGCCTGCCGCTGGCGACCATCGCCAAGATCTGGCGGGCCGGCTGCATTATCCGCTCGCGCTTCCTGGACCAGATGTCGGCGGCCTATGAAAAGGGTGGCAATGCCAACTTGCTGGTGGTGCCTGACTTCGTGTCGCTGATGAAGGATAGCCATCCCTCGCTGCGCAAGGTGGTGGCTGCGGCTGCAGTCGGCGAGTTCCCGATGATCTGCCTCTCGGCTGCGCTCAGCTACTTCGACAGCTACCGCCAGGCACAGGGCACGGCAAACCTGACGCAGGGCCAGCGCGACTTCTTCGGTGCGCATGGTTTCGAGATTGTGGGGCGCGGCACAGACCTGCACGGCACCTGGCCGAGCACGCTGGGCAAGTAATTCCGGCACCACAGAAAAAAGGGACTCCGCGTGAGCGGGGTCCCTTTGTATTTCGCATAAGCCGGATAGGCTAGACGCTAGGGGGAGCCTCGGGCTCCGCCTCGGCCTCAGTGACCGAATAGGGCACGCGCGCCACGAGGACACGCCCCTCATCCTCGATCTCAAACACGCCCTCGGTGGGCTCTTCCGCCAAGGCAACGGCGCCCTGCGCGGCGAAGGTTGCTTCTTCCATGGCGGTGTTCAGCGAGGGCAGCTTGAGCCCATCAATGTCCACCTCGCGCTGGCCGTCCTTCGTGCGGTGATTGAAGAAATATCGTGGCATGGTCGACTCCATTATCGCCATGCAAACGGAGCGCCGAGGCATTCGGTTCCTGAGGCCGCGATCACGCTTTGAAACCGCCCGCGCCTATAGCGCGCGGAACATCACGAAGCTGTCCACATAGCCGTGCAGGGGGTGATTGAACGCCAGGGGCAGGGTGCCGACGATCCGGAAGCCGAGCGTCTGCCAGAGGGCGACGGCGCGCGTATTGGTGGACACCACATGGTTGAACTGCATGGCGCGGAAGCCGCGTTCCCTGGCGCGGGCCAGCGAATGTTCGCACATGGCGCGGGCCACACCCTTGCCCTGGGCGGTCGAGGCAGTCATGTAGCCGCAATTGGCGACGTGGGCGCCGCCACCGGCCCGGTTGGCCATCAGATAGTATGTGCCGACAGGCACGCCATCGATCTCGGCGATGAAGACTTCGTGGGAGGGAGCGAACCAATAGGCCTCGACCCCCGTCGAGTCCAAGTCGCGGGCAATGGCATATGTTTCACCCGCCGCCAAGACCGGGGCGACGATGGCAAGAACGGCCGGTCGGTCGGCGTCAGTTGCGGCCCGGATGGTGATCGTCATCGTCATCATCGATGGGTGCGATCCTGACCTGGCCCGGCGCCGGCGTTTCCGGCACATGAGGGTGGTCGGCAAGGCTGGGGCGATGGCTGAGTTCGAAGCGCCATGCGGCCAGGCCGAACAGCACAAGGGAAATCACCACAGCAATGCCGCATGCAATGAAGGGCGCACCAGGGAAGTAGTGTCCCGATTCTGGTGCACTCGTGTAATAGGAAAAAATCTGCGTCGCGCCCAGCGGGCCGACAATCGTTGCCAGTGAGCTGGCAGCATTGACCGCTCCCTGCAACTCACCCTGACTGTTGTCAGGGACCTGGCGTGACAGCACACCGTTGATGGCGGGTGGGGCGAGCCCGCTGACCGTGCCGACGGCGATGAACAAATAAAGCTGGTAGACATCGCCCGAAAAGGCGATGCCGGCAAAGGCGATGGTGGCGGCAAGCAGTCCGACGATGCCGACGGCGGGCTCACCGATCCCCCGAGAGAGCGGTGCTGCCAATACGGCCTGGCTAAAGGCAAAACCGATGCCGAAGGCACCCAGCGTGCGCCCGATGGATGAGGAGCTGAAATTGAACACTTCCACCGTGAAGTAGCTGAATATGGTGGGCAACGCCTGTGTTGCGAGCTGCAGAAAGAGCAGTACGGCCAGGAGCCATATTACCGCTGGATATTTGCGCAGGGCCACCACGGCGCCGAAAGGATTGGCGCGGCGAATGTCGAACTTGCGGCGGGACGCCTTGGGCAGGCTTTCCGGCAGCACAAACAGCCCGAAGAGGAAGTTGGCGAACGCCAGGCCGGCCGCCGCATAGAAGGGCACGCGCGGCCCGAGCTCACCGAGCTCTCCGCCGATCACCGGGCCGATAATGAAGCCGAGTCCGAAGGCAGCGCCGATGAGACCGAAGCGATGGGTGCGCTTATGGGGTGGCGTGATGTCGGCCATATAGGCAGTGGCGGTGGCGAGGGCGGCGCCTGCGATACCGGCGATGATCCGGCCAATGAACAAATACCAGACCACCGGCGCAATCGACATCATCAGGTAGTCGAAGGTCAGGCCGAGAAGGGAGGCCAGCAGCACCGGACGGCGGCCGAATCGATCGGAGAGGTTTCCCAGCACCGGCGAAAACACAAACTGCATGAAGGCGTAGGTGAAGACCAGGTAGCCGCCGAGAACGGCCGCATTGGCGACGCTGCCGCCAGTCAGGTCTTCGAGCAGCTCCGGCAGCACGGGCACAATGATGCCGACGCCAATCATATCAAGCAGGATCGTCACCAGAATGCAGGTGAGAGCCAGGCGTGAGCGGGTCGCTGCTTGCATGCTGGGAGTGCTAACCTTTTGAAGTGCGGCCGGTTTGACTGTGTCGCGCAGTTGACACAGCAGAGCCTTTCAACGCAAGGCCGAAGGACCGTGCAAGGTTCCATGACGAGCGCTCACTTCGACGCTTTTCGTGCGGAAATAGGCGCCGCTTCGGTTTGGGCTTCATAGCCGTAGAGCCACGCAAGGCGGCGCAGATGGCCGCGGCGGCCTTGCGCCGCGATGGCCAGATTGCGTGCGACGCTGAGCGGCCATCGCATGTGGAAGATGCGACCATTGGTGGCGGAGAGGGCGGCGACCCGGGCGACACGGTCGTGGCGCTGGCCGTAGTACTTTTGGAGGGCGGTCTCGGCGCCGGCCTCGGCAATGAGCAGCGGCGCAAGAGCCGCGGCATCCTCGATGCCCATGGCCGCGCCCTGGGCCTGAAACGGCACCATGGCATGTGCCGCATCGCCTATGAGGCCGATATTGCCGGAGTGCCACGTGTCGGTGCGGACCGTGTAGAGGGGCCACGGGGTCCATGTATCAGCGGCCGCCGACAACAGGACTTCAATGCGTGAACCCTGCGAGTCGGACCAGGGCGCCTGCGGCCGGGTACCGAGCTTGCCGGTGGTCTCGGCGCCCTTGGCAAAAAGCGCCAGATTGACCTGGCGGCGGTGCGGCAGGGGATAGCAGACCAGGTGAGAACCGGGCGCAAAGAGCACCGAGACGCGGTCGAGGGCGAGTTGCCCGGCCACCGAATCGAAGGGCAGGAGGGTGCGCCAGGCGACGCGCTGCCCATAGCGGGCCCTGGGTCCGCCGATGACCTCGGTGCGCGTGCGGGAATGCACGCCGTCGGCGCCGATAAAGGCGAGGCCCCGGCCGGCGCGGGTTTGGCCGTTTGCCTCATCGATCGAGACGGTTATACCGCGCTCGTGCGACTCTACGCTCCATGAGCGGACGCCGAAGAGGATGTCGATATTGGCGAAGCGCCGGCAGGCCCGGTAGAGCAGGTCAGCAAGATCAGCCCGGTGCATGACGGCATAGGGGGCGCCGAACCGCTCGCGCATGATGGCGCCCAGTTCGAGCGTGACCAGCGGATCGGGTCGCAGATAGGGGTAGATATCGATGCCGTCGGGTTCGAGGCTGTGGGAGCCGAGGACCTCGTCCAGACCGAGATTGTTGAGGATTTTCCGGGCGTTAGGGCTGATCTGCAGCCCGGCACCGAATTCGGAAATGGTCGGGCCGCGTTCGAGCACGACGACCTTGGCGGCGAATTTTGCCAAGGCAAGGGCCAGCGTCAGGCCGGATATGCCCGCGCCCGCGATATAGTATGTGCGGCCCGTGCCGGGCATGGCAGGGCTCAGGCGGCGTCGGCGTGGAAAATCGCGGAGAGCGGGTTGGACGTGCCGGCGGCCAGACGCGAACTGAACACGTAATGTGTTGAACAGTAAGGACAAACCGCTTCGTTGTCCTTGCCCATGTCGATGTAGATATGGGGGTGGTCAAACGGGGGCAGGGCGCCGACGCACTGGAATTCCTTGGAGCCGACCTCGATCTGGCGGAGCCCTTCGGTGTTATGGAAATGGGGCGTTGTGCCGTGTGCCATGACGATAAACCTGTTTGATTTGGCCGGACCATATGCCAAGGACGGGATGAAGGAAAGGGTGCACAACCCATTCAGGCAGACGGCAGATACGGCCAGTTTGCTGGCATCATGCTGGCGGTTTGCTTGCCGTTTTCTCGATTTTTGCAGCAGGATTTCAGCCCGTGCCCAAATTCCAGTCCGATGGTTTGACGCTTGCCTACGAATCCGCTGGCGAGGGGCCGGCGGTGCTTTGCATTCATGGCTTCGCATCGAGCGGCAAGGTCAACTGGATCGACACCGGGTGGGTCGAGACACTGACCGGCGCCGGGTATCGGGCGATCACGCTGGACAATCGCGGGCATGGCAATTCCGACAAGCCCTATGACCCCGAGCGCTATTATCCGAGCGACATGGCCCGGGATGCCGTGGCGCTGCTTGACCATCTCGGGATCGGCCGGGCAGCCGTGCTGGGCTACTCCATGGGGGCCAGGATTTCGGCCTTCATGGCCTTCGAGCATGAGGAAAGGGTGGCCTGCACGATCTTTGGCGGCATGGGGCTCAACCTCATCAATGGACTCAGCGACGGCAATGACATCATAGCCGGGCTGCGGGCGCCGGCGCTGGACGGGCTGACCCATCCGACGGCGCGGCAATTCCGCATCTTCGCCGACCATACCGGGGCCGACCGGGAGGCCCTGGCGGCCTGCATGGAGACGTCGCGCCAGCCGATGGCCCGGGCGGATGTGCGGCGGATCGCGGTGCCGGTGCTGGTGGCGGTGGGCGAGGCCGACGAGATGGCCGGCGCGCCGGGCCCGCTGGCCGAATTGATGCCGCATGCCGAAGCCTTCGTCATTCCCAAGCGCGACCATATGCGGGCGACCGGAGACAAGGCATTCAAGGCGGCGGCCCTCGATTTCCTGAGCAGGACATTTGCCCCGCACAGGCAATCGTGAACCAAATTGTGCGCGTGGGCTTTGTTTCGGAGCACCAGATAGCTTATATCAGTGTTTATCGATGAAGCGGAGACCCGCCATGTCAATCAGTGCCAAGAAGTCCGCCCAGATCAAAACGGTCGATCCGGTCTGGGAAGCGGTCATGGCCGGTGCGCGCCAGATCGTGGCGGCGGAACCCTCCCTGGCCAACATGGCCATCTCGTCGATTCTAAATCACGATACGTTCGAGCAAGCGCTCGCCCATCGCCTGGCGGCCCGGCTCGACCATGACGATGTCTCGGCCGATCTGATCCGGCAGGCCTTTGCCGAAACGCTGATCGATGCGCCGGAAATCGGCGAAAATGCACGGGTCGATCTCGCGGCGACGCTTGAGCGCGATCCGGCATGCCACAGGGCCATCGAGCCCCTGCTGTTCTTCAAGGGCTATCAGGCCATCCAGACGCATCGCTTTGCCCATGCCATGTTCAAGGCGGGGCGTCGCGACTTCGCGCTCTATCTGCAGAGCCGGTCCAGTCAGGTGTTCCAGGTGGACATCAACCCGGCAGCGCCGATCGGCAAGGGCATCATGCTTGACCACGGCACGGGATTTGTCGTCGGCGAGACGGCGGTTATCGGCGACAATGTCTCGCTGATGCAGAATGTGACGCTGGGCGGTACGGGCAAGTCGGACCAGGATCGTCACCCCAAGATCGGCAATGGCGTGCTGATCGGGGCGGGCGCCAAGGTGCTTGGCAATATCAAGGTCGGCGACTGCTCCCGCGTCGGTGCGGGCTCGGTGGTTCTCAAGGAAGTGCCACCGCGCGTCACCGTTGCCGGGGTGCCGGCCAAGGTGATCGGGGAGGCCGGCTGCGCGCAGCCAGCGCTGGTCATGGATCAGATGGTTTTGGTACACGACCTCAACGCCTGAGGCGGAGAGACCGGCCTCAAGTCAACAGCGTTGCGGGCATTATGCTCCTTCTCAGGGGTTGTCTCCGGCATTTCAGCCACTAGATTGCCGCCTCAACGCAAATCAGCAGGACACCACCAGTGAACCATCCCGAGATCATCAAGCTGCAGAAGTTCCTGCAGCTGAAGTTCAACAACAAGAACATCGACGTGCGTCCGCGCCCCAAGCTCAACGATTCCGTCGAGGTGTTCATCGGCGATGAATCGATCGGGCTCATTCACGTGGACGACGAGGACGGCGACAAGTCCTACATCTTCAACATGTCGATCCTCGACATCGATCTGGACGAAGTCAGCTAGGCGCTACCGCCAGGCACCGATGGGAGCGAGCCAGCGCTCCATTTCGGCATCAAACTGGCGCCACGATTGCAGAATTGTGGCGTCGAAGGTGTAGACGGCGGCGATGCCGCTGGGCAGGTATACGGTGCGCACACATTGCGCCGTGCCTTCCACCGAAACTGGCTCCAGACATTTGGCCACGAATGGATCGGGCGAGAGCGCGTCATACCAGACCGTCTCCCCGCCATAGCCGCTGCTGTCGCGCATCGGCTTGCCCACGAGGCCCGGCACGCCGCCTATGGCGGCATCTTCAAACTGATGCAGGTAGACGCGATCGAGCAGGCTGCTGCTTGCCCGTGCCCGGCTGCGTGGCAGCAGCGTCACGTCGACCGATTGCGACGGCTGGACCGCGTCCGGGGCAAAGCGGATGCGCAGGTCGATCTGGTCGGTGAAGCCATCGCGGATCTGCTCGCCGTAGCGAAACCAGGCCGAGGGGATCTTCAGCTCACGGCCTGAAATCGTCTGCACGATGGGGTCGGGATCGGCGAGGGTCGGCGCCGGCGTCTGCCGGGCGCGACCCAGTTCGTCAATCAGGTAGGCCGCCCCGACTGCCAGAAGCAGCACGAGAACCGCGATGCCCGCCAGATTGTAGGCGAGCGAAGATTGCCCGGAATGGCGCTCGGCAGGGGCCGGTTGCGAACTTGTTTCCAGCATTAACCAGATTCGCCGAGGAGAGGTGACAGGTCATCAGGGGGTGAATATGCTTAATGAAGGGTTAACATTGTGCGGCGGGGATGGATTGGCATGGCGAAGGAACTGTTGCTTGCAGCCTTCCTGATTGGCGTGGGGCTCTGCATTGCGGGGGCAGGGACGCATCTCTACCAGTGGCTTGCCCGCCAGCAGGCCATGTTGCGCTATGACGGCAGCACCTTCATCCGTTCGCTGGGCAACCTGGCGATGAGCTTTGTCTGTGGTCCCTACATCATGCTGCAGATGGGTTGGCAGCACGAAGAGGACGGCACGATCTCAATGACTTCGGCGCTGGTTTCGGCCGTGGTTGCCTTTGGCTGGGCCTTCGTGACGGGCCTGCTGTTCATGGGCATCTACGTGGCCATACGGTTCTAGGCCGTTCGTCCATTCACAGACTGAAATACAATGAGGCCAGCCTTGCGGCTGGCCTCATTCTTCAGACCCCTATCAGGGATAGGTTTGGGGCGGGGTCCGGAACTCCGGAGCTCGGTATCCAGGGAATGCCGGTCTGCAAATACCGGCCTTCTGCGCTTCCGGTGCTCACGTACTGGTGTACGCTCCGCTCCGGTTCTCGAAGGCCGACATTTTCGACTCGGCCTGCCCTGGATTCCTTCGCTCCTCTATAGGCGCTAGTTGATAGCAGCGGTGGCGACGACGATCTCGCGGGTGTCGATCATGTCGACCCACTTGCCGGCGTCGGCCTGGGACTGGCGCTTGATGAACTTGTAGGGCGTTGCGCTCCACAGATCGACCGAGCCGACCTGGTTGTCGAGCACCAGGTCGCCGCGATCGGTGCGAACCATGAGCACGGCATGACCTTCGCCATTGGCCTGCTTGACCACCGCCATGAGCAGCGTGCTGGCCGGCCAGCCGGCATTGATCAGGTCACGGCGCTTGGCCAGGGCATAGTCTTCGCAATCGCCGTAGCCGTTCGGATAGGTCCAGAACTCGGCGACCTGGTAGAGCTGGTCATCGGTGACCGGAACAATGCTCTGGTTGACGCTGGCGTTGACGCTCAGCAGCTGCTGCCAGAGATTTTCGGTGAGGGAAATGGCGCCGACGGGATTGGCATGGGGGCGGCATTCGTCAGGGCGGCTCTGGCAGAATTCGAGGTGACCGACCGGAATGCTGGTGGTCGCACTGACTGTCTGCACGAAGGCAATGTTGGTGGTGTCGAGCGCCTGGGCCGGAATGACGGCAGCCGCGAAGGCGAAAATGGCTGCAAATAGTTGGGCTGGCAGGCCTTTTTTGTTCGATGCCATGGTGTGATCTCCCTGATGGAGACCACGTTAGGGGGGGCGGATTAGGCCGGTCCGAAAAGTGCCATGCAGTTTTTATGCATGTTTTATCGATGTCGTTCTGGCAAAATTAACCATGTGGGCCAGGGACTTGGGCGAAAAGGCTCAGGGCTGGATTCCGGCGAGGACACGGGCATAGAGCGCGTCGTCCTGTCCCGCGCCGTCGCGGCACTGCTTGGAGCCGATATGGATCGTGTCCACTTTTCGCCGCAAGTCTGACCGGTGAATGAACGTCTGTTCTATCACCTGTCCGGGGGCGATCTGCCAGTTCTGGTGGTGGGCGATGACATTGTTGCCGTCGGCATCGACGGCCAGCGCAGTGACGCAAACATAGTCATAGTCATGCGGATCGTTGTCCGTGAGCCGCTGAGTCAGCCGCATTTCGCCCCGCGCAGTATCGAGCGTGATGGCGATGTCGACCCACTGGTTGCGCTTCCAATCCCATTTCTGGTGATAGGCCGGACATTGCAGCGTGGCGCCATCGGCCACGCATTCGGCGATCCTGATCTGTTGCCAGGCATAGTCGGACCAATCGGCCCGCCCATCGGCAAAGGCGCCTCCGGGCGAAGCGAAGGACAGGAAGGTGGCGGCAAGGGTGGCGAGGGAGGAGGCGCGCAGCGTCGGTGTCATGAAAGCATCATAAATGCGTCGCCGCGCCGGCGCCATTCACGGAAGCGCGGGGCGCGACTGCCGTCAGTTCATGCGAAGGTTCTGCTGGATGACCGTGAGCATTTCCTGGGCGGAGGCGAATTCGACCGCGACGCCATTCTGGAAGTGGCGGACGACGCGGGCGCGCATGCGACCGAGGGTGACCGGCGTGCCCATGGCGGGACGCACATCGAGCTCGATGGCGGCGCCGGAGAGGGAGATGTCGATGATCTTGCAATTGTAGCGGCGGCCATCGTCGAGCACGACGGTGGAATGGCGGATATCGGGGACGACGCGTTCGTGGCGGCGATCCTCGGGCAGGTTGAGGACATCCTTGTTGGCCAGCCAGGTCAGCTGCGCCGCCATCTTGTCACGCTTGCGCGGCGAGGCGGCGATATCCATGGTGAAGCCGCCCTCGGCGGGAGCCAGGATCGTACCTTCGATGCGGCCGATATGATCGACATAAGCGATCACCTTTTCGCCGGTCATGCCGGGGACCGGCGCGATGACGACAGCATCGCCGGGGGACATTTCCAGGATCTGGCAGGGGAATTCGCGACGGTCAGCCAGCATGTAGCGACCCAGCACGGAAACGCGCACGCGCTGGAACCGGTTTGATTCCGCGCGGGTCCGATTTGGGGCGATAAACTGCGGGGAGGGAAGGTCGTCGCTCAGCATTCGCCGGACCGCTCAAGCTATGAATGGCGGTAACACTATCCGGTCTTAGTTAACGCAATATGTTTTCGAAGTTTGATTTGCGCAGCCAAAAACCGCGCAAACTGTTGCTTGGAAAGCGATAAATGCCTATTGGCGGCCGCCGTCGATAACCGCGAGATGGGCATAGCGGCGGGCGGTGCGACCATAGACGACTGCGGGCATTGCCGCGGGGCCGACGGAGTTGCTGAAGCCGCCATTGTTGGCGACGTTGGTCGCAACGTCGCGAACCGTATCCTCAAGGGCTACGTCGTCAGGCCAGATCAGCCGCAGGCCGGTGATGCGCTGCTCAAGGATCGGCTGCACGCCGAGCCAATAGGGCTCATCGAGCGCCGTCATGGCGCCGAGCAGGCGGGTATGGGTCGAGCCATTGTGCCGGAGCGGCATCAGGATGGTCTCGAAGCTGACCTTGGTGTGCAGGGCCGTGGTGCCCTGGAAGGTGACCAAAGCGACGGCGTGATCTTCCGTCACGGCGCGCATCAGCGTTTCCATGGCGTCGTGATCGCGCTCATGCCAGAGGGTGGAGAAGGAGCGGCCCTTGAGCTCGCGGCAATAGCTGGTGCAGAGGTGCGAACCGGCAAGGCGGAAGGAGAACTTGTCGCTCTCGTCGAGCTCGAGAATGAAGGTATTGGCCAGCGCTTCGCGGATCCGCGTCGGGTCAATGTCCTTCCGGTCGGGCGCACTGCGTGCACCGCGAATGGAATTCCAGTAGTCGTAGAGCGTCCTGGTGCTCGTCTTCTGCATATCGTGACCCGCCAAGTATCGGCGAGCGCTCTCCCGTGGACCGCATTCGCCGCCTCGCGACATTGGCAAAAGTGGGGGGCAAAATCGCTCTTAAAGAAGAGTTAAGGTTAACGCGGGCGGGCCTATGTGGAAAAGAATGGCGTAAGGCAGAGTGGGCCAGCGAGTCGGAGTGAAGTGATGAGTGAACAAGGCCAATTGCCGCCGGATGCCCAGCCAGCGGGGCGGGAGCCGGTCTTCCTGCTGCCCGGCTCGGTCACGGCGCTGATCGGCGTGCTGGTGGCCATTCACCTTGCATCAACCGTCGTTCTTAACCAGGACGGGCTTTTACAGCTGGTGTTCTGGTTTGCGTTCCAGCCGCTGCGTATCGTGGCTGCGGGGGCCGATCCGGCGCTGGCCGTGCCGCTGATCTGGACGCCGTTCAGCCACGCCTTGCTGCATGGCGGCTGGGAGCACCTGCTGGTCAATGTCGCCTGGTTCGCCATTTTTGCCACGCCGGTGGCCCGCCGCTATGGGGCGGGGCCCATGCTGGCCATCTTCTTCATCTCGGCCGCAGCGGGCGCGGCGCTGTTTGCAGCGACGACGCTCTATTCGGGGTCGTATCTGATCGGCGCGTCTGGCGGCGTCGCCGGACTCACCGGGGCGGCCGTACGGTTCATCTTCCAGCCCATCATCGTGACGCGGCATCCCGAGACCGGCGAGCAGGTGGTGATCGGGCGGCGGCTGGCCGGTCTGGGCGAGCTGTGGCGCGACAACCGGGCGCGGTTCTTCATCCTGATCTGGGTGGTGCTCAATGCGGCGGTGCCGCTTTTGCCGCTGGTGACGGGCATGCAGATGTCGGTGGCCTGGCAGGCCCATCTCGGCGGCTTCTTTGCCGGCCTGCTGATGGTGGGGCTGTTCGAGCGCCGGAGCTAGACGGCAGACCGGGCGCGGCTGAGTTCGGCCGTCCGCGTCAGCACCCAGGCGAGGGCAAGGAGGGCGAGAATGCCTCCGCCCAGGATCAGGCCATCGAAGAGCGGATCGGGCTGGCGCGGGGTCTTGACCACCTGCAGCAGCAGGCTCAGCACGGTGCCGACCGAGAACACGGCCAGGCCCTGGCGGCCGAGCAGGCGGAAGGGGGCAGCGAGGGCGGAACCGGCCAGGCTGCGCATGATGGGCAGGTGGCCGAAAAAGTAGAACAGGGCCAGGGCATGGAGCAGGCGCGGCAGGGCGAGGAAGGTCTTGTCGAAATTGGTGATGTAGAAGGGCGCGCCCGCATTGGCGAGGCCGGCCAGCATGGCGCGGCCGGCTTCACCGAGCTGGGGAATGCGCAGCCAGAGCAGGGACAGGACCAGGAAGGCGGCCGCCGCGGCGAAGATGGCCGGCCGATAGGGGATGAAGCGCTGGCCCACCTTCATGGCGGCGCCTGACAGCAGGCCGATGACAAAGAGCAGCTGCCAGGAGAATGGATTGAAGAACCAGCCGCCCGGATTGGGGAAGTTGGGCAGATTGAAGCGGAGCTGGGCGGCTGCGGCCCAGAGGGCGATGGAGAGGCCCAGCATGAGCCAGGGCTTGCGCAGGCCGACGAGCAGGAAGAGCGGCGTGGCAAGCAGCAGCGTCATGTAGAGCGGCAGGATGTTGAGGTAGCCCAGCTGATGGGTCAGCAGGGGGATGCCGACCAGCGTGCTTAGCGGCTGCTGGAACAGCGCGGAAATGTTGTTCTTGGTCAGCACTTCGGGCAGGCCGAACCACTTGGCCGCGGCGGCGAAGATGGCCAGGCACAGCATGGTGATGGCGATGTGCACGAAATAGAGCTGGCGGGCGCGGGCCCAGACCTTGGCAATCGCGGCCCAGAGGCTGCCGGTGCGGAAGCGGTTGGAATAGGCGAGGCCGGCCGCCATGCCGGACATGAAGACGAAGGCCTCGGCGGCGTCGGAGAAGCCGAAATTGCGGCTGGTGAAGCTCTCGTAGATGGTGCCGGGCACATGGTTGATGAAGATCATCACCAGGGCAATGCCGCGGAACATGTCGAGCCGCGCGTCGCGCCCGCCGGGCGTGACGATGGCGCCACTGGTGGCGGGCGACCACAGGGTGCGGATCCAGCTCGGACCCAGCAGGCCGGCGGCGCGATAGGTCGCGGTCTCAGGCTGTGACATGGCGCGGGGCCCTGATGGAAACCGGAGCGGCTTCGATCGTGGTTTCACTGGTCGACCATTCCGCCATGACGGCGCGCTGCTCGAGGATCACCGCGCTGGGCGCCAGTTCGGACTCGGTGGCGAACAGCACGGGCACGGTCTGCCGACGGGTCGGGCGGGAGGTGAGCGAGATCAGCAGCGGCGCGAAGATGGCCGGCAGCATGGCCGGGGCCACCCAGACGGCATTGGCCGGGGCATAGACGAGGGTGCCACCCAGGGTGACGGCCGCGATGGCGACGATCCACCAGCTGGACTTGAAGGCATCCCCCACCGAGACCCAGTTCTGGCCGCGGCGCGTGGCGGGCCAGCCGCCATCGATGCCGAGCACGACCTGGGCGACGGCCCGGCTCTGCAGCAGCAGCAGCGTGGGCGCGAGCAGGGTGGACAGCACGATCTCGCCCAAGACCGAGGCCAGGGCGCGCAGGTTGCCGCCAAACTGGCGGTTGTGACCGTCGAAGGCGCCGCGGAGCAGGATCAGTACCTTGGGCAGGATCAGCACCGCGCTGACCGCAATGACCAGCGTCCAGCCGCTTATGAAGGGTTCCGCGTCGCCGGCGAACATGGCCGGCTGATCGGGGAACATGGCAGCGGCGAGGCTGGCAGCCAGCAAAGCCAGCCAAAGCGGGGAGGCCAGATAGGCCATGATGCCCTGGATGAAGGTGAAGCGGCTCCAGAGCTTGAGTCCCGGCGCGCCGAGCAGGCGGATATGCTGCAGGTTGCCCTGGCACCAGCGCCGGTCGCGCTTGGCATATTCGATGAGATTTTCCGGCCCCTCCTCGTAGGAACCGGGCAGGGTGGGGTCCATCCTGACCTTCCAGCCGGCGCGGGACAGCAGCGCGGCCTCGACATAGTCGTGGCTCAGGATATGGCCGCCAAAGGGCGGCTTGCCGGAGAGTTCGGGCAGGCCGCAGCTGGCGGCGAAGGCGCGGACGCGGACAATGGCATTGTGGCCCCAATAGGGGCCTTCATGCCCCTGCATCAGTGCCGCGCCGCGGGCAAAGGTGGGGGAGAGATAGGCCGCAGCAAACTGCAATGCCCGCCCGAAGGGGGTGCGGGCATGGATGATGCGGGGAACGGTCTGGAACAGGCCCAGATCCGGATCGTCATCCATCCGGCGGGCCATTTCGCCAATCGTCGCACCTTCCATGAGGCTGTCGGCATCAAGGGTCAGCGCATAGTCGTAGGCGGCGCCGGAGCTGGCGATGAAATCCTCGATATTGCCGGCCTTGCGGCCGACATTGCGCTCGCGACGCCGGTAGAAGATGCGGCCGTTGCTCATGGGTTCGTCGAGCAGGCGCCTGAACCACACCGCTTCCTGCGCGGCATTATGCATTTCCTGGGTGTCGGACAGGATGACGAAGTGGAAGCGCTCGGCAATGCCCAAGGTCACGAGGCTGCGGTTCATGGCCGCGATGCGGGCAAAGGTGGCGAGCGGATCCTCGTTGTAGATGGGGACGAGGATGGCCGTCATGCCGCGTGGCAGGGCATGGGGATCGGCCATGTCGAGGCGGCGGGGCGTGAAGACACCCAGGGCGGCCGGAATGCTGCCCCAGATGAGCCAGAAGCCGCTGATGACGACCAGCAGGGTGCGCAGCAGATCGAGGGCCGTGAGTCCGCCTACGCCGGTCAGGCGCACGAAGAGGTAACCGCCGACGACAGTCAGCAGTGCCGCGGTAGTCAGGGCGGCAAGACGAAAGAACATTGACCGGCGCATGAGGATCCCAGGGAGCGTTAGCGCCCGGTAATTGCCGAAAGAGTAAGGCGCAAGGTTGTCAGGAAGCTGCCGCGACGCTCCAATTGCTGCTTGGGCATATAAAGCGGTGCATCGGGCAGGGCCTTGTCGAAGGGAAATTCTCCGCTGTGCTTCATGCTGTGGGCCTCCACTGATAGAGCCAGGTTTCGGTGAGCTTCCTGCCCAGGCCAACCAGATAGGCCTTCAATTCGAGGGGGGCAGTGCCGGTGGTCTCGATGTCGAGCACAAGGCGCCAGACGCCGTTGGCCTCGACTCGCGACAGCACGGAATTGACGACGGCGCCCCCAGCGGCCGTGGCCAGCACGTCGATCGGCGTCTCCGGAGGCAGGCTGTCGAGCTCGCCACCCTTGAAGTCGACAACGAATTTGCGAAGATTTGCAGCATTCTCGACGCCCGATACACCGCCGGCGCCGGCGCGCGTCTCAGCGACATAGGCCATGGCGGGATTGGTCTCGGGATCGAGATTGCCCCAGATCATGCGGTAGCTGAATTCGCGCGCCGTGCCGGCCAGAGCGGGCTCGGCGGGAATCCAGAAGGCGACGATATTGTCGTCTGCCTCGAGGCGGGCGGGAATTTCGATCAGCCGGACCATGCCCTGGCCCCAGTCGCCCTGTGGCTCGATGCGGAGCGACGGGCGGCGTTCGTAATGAGCGCCGGCATCCTGGTAGCTGTCGAAGTCGCGGCCGCGCTGATAGAGGCCGAAGGCCCTGGGATTGTTCTCCCAGAGATAGGAATTGCCCAGGCTGTCGGTGTTGTTCAGCGCGCGCCACATGATCTCGCCGCTCTCGCGCTCGAGCAGCAGGCCGTTGCTGTCATGCACCTGGGGGCGATAATCGTCAAAGCCGCCGCGATTGGCCTCGGCATAGAGGAACATGGAGGTGAGCGGGGCGACGCCCAGTTCCTTGACGTCGGTGCGGAAATAGAGCCGCGCCGTGACGTCGATCGTGGTTTCCTGCGCGGCATCGCTGGCCGGCGTGATGACGAAGCGATAGGCGCCGGTAACGCTCTGGCTGTCGAGGGCCGCGTAGATCGTCAACGGGCCCTGGGCCTGCGGCTTTTCGAGGTAGAATTCGGAAAAGCGCGGGAATTCCTCGGGCAGGTCGACCCAGGAATTGAGCACGAGGCCGCGGGCGCTGAGGCCATAGATATTGTCGCGGCCCAGGGCCCGGAAATAGCTGGCGCCCAGGAATGATATCAGTTCGTCATATGAATCTGGTTTGTTCAGCGGGTAGTTGAGGCGGAAGCCGGCAACGCCCGGGAAATCCTGGGCGCGCGCCGATTCGGCCACCGCGGTGTCGTGGTAGGTGAAGTCGTCCGGCGTGAAGGCCAGGGGACGCGCCGTGCCGGCATCGAGTTCGAAGACCTTGACCGGCTCTGTATAGAGCCAGCCGAGGTGGAAGGCCTGGACTCGGTAGCCGGACGGGGAATCGATCCACTTTGCGGCCTCGGGGCGGAACTGGATCAGCCGATAGGCGTCATAGTCGAAGTTCTGGAAGCTTTCCGGGACCGAGATGGCCAGCGGCTCAAACGGTGCGGCGGCCATGGCCTGCATCCGGGCGCTGAAGGACTCGAAGTCGAAGACGAACTCGCTGCGCTCCTCCACCTGGGCAAAGGCCGGCAGGGTGAGGGCAGTGGTGGCGAGGAGGGAAAGGGTGGCGATGCCCTGGAGCACCTGACGCCGATTATGCAGGGATTTGGTGTGACGCTTCAACTGGCTGCCCTATGCGGTCATGGTGAGCCGTGTTCTTTGGCAAACCTCGAACGCCGCCTAGAGCAAATAGTTGTCGCATAGTTCCCATTCCGAAAAAGCATGGCTCGGACGGGGCCGCCGGTCAGCTCCGGTAGACGTCGTCCGGGTTGAACAGGCGCGGCAGGCCGAGGTCCTCCAGCACGGTGCTGTCGGGGCCGGTGATGGCGCGGCGGTAGAAGCAGGTCTTGCGGCCGGTATGGCAGGCGGCGCCGCGGCCGGTCTGGCGGACGGTGAGCACGATGGCGTCCTGGTCGCAATCGGTGCGCAGTTCGACCACTTCCTGCAATTCGCCCGAGGTCTCGCCCTTCTTCCAGAGCTTGCCGCGTGAGCGGGACCAGTAATGGGCGATGCCGGTCTCAAGGGTCAGCGACAGGGCCTCGGCGTTCATGTGGGCCAGCATCAGCACGTCATTGGTGCCGGCCTCGATGGTGACGACGGTGAGCAGGCCATGCGCATCGAAGCGCGGGGCGAAGGTGGTGCCCTCTTCCAGCTCAGCGTGTGACAGGGTCCTGGGGTCCGGGAAGATGTGTGTCATGATGCGCCCTGATTAGCGCGCATCATGACGGGATGCCAGTGGATCAGTGCTTGAGGCCGAACCAGATCTCGATATCGCCGCTGCCGCTGCGGGCGTCGAAGGCGGGGCCATAATATTCGAGGAAGCTGTAGGCGGCCTCGCTGGGCTCATGGCCGTGCTCGCTCAGCCAGCGCTCGGCGGCGCCGATGGTCTGGCGGATGGTGGAGAGGTCTCCGCCATGGGTGAAGCGGGCCCATTTGAGCGGCGGGACCGCGACGCGCTCCAGATCGGCGGGTGGCTCGGCACCGGGGCGCATCTGCATGGCGACGACATATTCGAAACGGTTGTCGGCGATCTCGCCGACGATGCCGTAGGCGGTGCCGGCAACGGCGCCGTCGATATGGCCGATATGGGGCTGGAAGCGCTGCCACTGCGCGGGCAGGCCGGCCGGATTGCTCATCTGGTGCTGCTCGGCAAGGCCGGCAAAGACCATGGCGGGACGGTTCTCGAACCGGGGTGGTTCGACGGAAACGTTGGCTGAAATATCCATTCTGAGAGGCTCCACAAGGGTAATCCCATTGAGATGGCGCCGCCGGCGGATCATTTGCGGCGTGACGCCGAACTGATCGCGGAAGGCGCGGGTGAATGCCTCATGCGAGCCGTAGCCGGCTTCGAGCGCGACCGACAGGATATCGGGCGCGCCGTCGGCCAGTTGGCGGGCCGCATCGCTCAATCGCCTTGCCCTGAGATAGGCGGTGACGGAATAGCCGGTCACCAGGGGGAAGACGCGCGAGAGATAGCTTCTGGACCGCCCCGTCACCGCCGCGAGTTCGTCCAGGCCGAGCGGTTCACGCGACCGGCTTTCCAGAACCCACAACATCTTGGCGACAACTGACATGGCACAGACCCGTTTGAGACGGACAGTCTATGCCATGATTGGCGCAAGCGCATTTGATCGCGCTTGCCCTTTTGCGGGCGCGGCGTTCAGCGCCGGGTGACCATGGCGAAGAAGCGGTCCTGCTCGACGCGATCCTCGGCAAAGACGCCGGTGAAGCGATGGGTGATGGTGGCGGCACCATGGGCGCGGACGCCGCGCATCGACATGCACATGTGCTCCGCCTCGAGCAGGACGGCGACGCCGCGCGGGCCAAGATGCTCGTTGATGGCATCGACGATCTGCGCGGTGAGATTTTCCTGGGTCTGCAGGCGGCGGGAGAAGACATCCACCAGCCGGGCCAGCTTGGACAGGCCCACCACGCCCTCCTGGGGGAGATAGGCGATGTGGGCCTTGCCCACGAAGGGCACCATGTGGTGCTCGCAATGGGAGCTGAAGGGAATATCGCGCACCAGCACGATGTCGTCGTAGCCGCCGACTTCCTTGAAGGTCTTGTTCAGGATCTCGCCGGCATCCTGCTCGTAGCCGGCAAAGAATTCGCCAAAGGCGCGGGTCACGCGGGCCGGGGTTTCCAGCAGCCCTTCGCGTAGCGGATTGTCGCCGGCCCAGGCGATCAGCGTGCGCACGGCAGCTTCCGCTTCTTCAGAGGTAGGGCGTGGAAAGGGTGCGGTTGCAGTCAGCGGGGTGGCGCCGACAGGCTTGGTGCGGGCATCCATCGTGGTCAGCTCCTTGCGCTTGGCCATTCTACGAGACCAGAGCGATTTTGGACCAGTGGGGTACGACAGCCCTGACAGTCCGCTTGCCAGACCCTATATAGAAGCCAGTGACGACAGTCACAAGAAACAGAATTGTGCGTTTTATGGAACTCAGCGATCTCTATTCCCAAAAGATACTCGACCTTGCGGGAAATGCGCGCCAGCCCGGCCGACTGGCCCAGCCGGGCGCCAGTTCGCGCAAGGTGAGCCGGGTCTGCGGTTCGGTGATCGAGGTCGACCTGATCGTGCGCGACGGGGTGATCGTGGACTATGGCCACGAGATTTCCGCCTGCGCGCTGGGGCAGACTTCTGCCGCAGTGGTGGCGCGCGAGATCGTGGGGACACCGGTCGGCGAATTCCGCCAGGTGCGCGAGCAGATGCACGCCATGCTCAAGAGTGACGGCACGCCGCCTGCGGGCAAGTGGAGCGACCTGGGCTATCTCGAACCGGTGCGTGAGTACCGGGCGCGGCACATGTCGACGCTGCTGGTGTTCGACGCGGTGGTGGATGCGATCGAAAAGATCGAGTCCGCAGAATCGGTTGCGGCTGCCGGCTGATGGAAAGAGTCATGGGCTTCATCTGGCGGGTGATCGACCTGCCGTTCAAGTTCGCCGCCGTGCTGCTGATCACCATCTATCGCTATACGCTCTCGGCCTTTGTGGGGCGGAGCTGCCGGCATCTGCCAACCTGCTCGGAATATACCAGCGACGCGATCTGGAAGTTTGGCTTCTGGCCCGGCGGCTGGATGGGGCTGGCGCGGTTCACGCGCTGCCGGCCGGGGGGCACGCATGGCTATGACCCGGTGCCGGAGGCGGTGCCGGATGAGGCGCGGTGGTATCTGCCGTGGCGCTACGGGACCTGGAGGGGAGCAGGACATGAGCACAAGCATTAGCGGGTCGTGCCTGTGCGGCGCGGTCAGATATTCCGTGCCGGACGAATTTCACGCAGCCTTCAATTGCCATTGCTCGCTGTGCCGGCGCGCCACGGGCGCGGCTTTCAAACCGATGGCGGCAATCCGCTTCGACAAGATCACCCTGACGCAGGGGCAGGCGGATGTTCTGATCTATGGCGACCGGGACGGCACGCATGATGTCCATTGCCGGCATTGCGGCTCGTTTCTCTATTCGCACATCGCCGCGAACGGCAATGGCCATGTGGCGATGGGTACGCTGATCGACACGCCCAGCATCAAGCCGCAATTCCACATGTTCGTGGGGTCCAAGGCGCCGTGGCATGAGATCACCGACGACCTGCCGCAGTTCGAGGGCCTGCCGGTATAGGGCGGGGCGCCTGGGGCATACGCCGGCCTCCCGGATCGGGGGTTGGGCGGGATCCCTGGCGGTTGGGGTTGGACTATCTCGGGATGGATCCCGGCTTTCGCCGGGATGACATCGCGTTTTGGTACGCTCTGCGGCTGGCATAGGCGGAAAACCGTGCTAGACAGGCGCCCTTGCAGCGATTTCCGCTGCATCCAATCCATTTCTGGAGACCTAAAATGACGATCAAGGTGACGTTCCCCGACGGTGCAGCTCGCGACTATGCGCGTGGCACCACCGGGACCACCGTGGTCGAAGGCATCTCCAAGAGCCTGGCCAAGAAGACGGTCGCCATGCGCTGGAACGGCGTGCTCAGCGATCTCAGCGATCCGCTGGAGGCTGATGGCAAGATCGAGTTCGTGACGCGCGACAGCGGGTCCAAGGATGTGCTGGAGCTGATCCGGCACGATGCGGCGCATGTGCTGGCGGAAGCCGTGCAGGAGCTGTGGCCCGGCACGCAGGTGACGATCGGTCCGGTGATCGAGAACGGCTTCTATTACGACTTCAAGCGCGACGAGCCCTTCTCGGAAGAGGATTTTCCGGCCATCGAGAAGAAGATGGCCGAGATCATCGACCGGGGCGCGGCCTTCTCCAAGGAAATCTGGACGCGCGACCAGGCCAAGGACTTCTTCCGCACCAAGGGCGAGGAATTCAAGGTCGAGCTGGTCGATGCCATTCCGGCCGACCAGTCGCTGAAGATGTACAAGCAGGGCCAGTGGATCGACCTGTGCCGCGGGCCGCATATGCGGACCGTGAAGGATGTCGGCATGGCGTTCAAGCTGACCAAGGTGGCCGGCGCCTATTGGCGTGGCGACAGCAACAATCCGGTGCTGAGCCGCATCTATGGGACCGCCTTCGCCACGAAGGAAGAGCTCGAGGCCTGTCTCCACATGGTGGAAGAGGCCGAGAAGCGCGACCACCGCAAGATCGGCCAGGAAATGGACCTCTACCACTTCCAGCCGGAAGCGCAGGGGTCTGTGTTCTGGCACCCGAAAGGCTATGTGCTCTACAACCAGATGGAGGCCTATATCCGCCGCCGTCTGAACTCGTCCGGCTATGTCGAGGTCAAGACGCCGCAGCTGATGAGCTCCAAATTCTGGGAGCAGTCGGGCCACTGGGGCAAGTATCGCGAAAACATGTTCGTGGTGCCCGACGAAGTGCCCGGCACGGAAGAAGAGGGGCCAGTCCTCAGCGGCAAGGGCGACCTGATGGCGCTCAAGCCGATGAACTGCCCGGCACATGTGCAGATCTTCAACCAGGGCATCAAGAGCTACCGCGATCTGCCTCTGCGCATGGCGGAATTTGGTTGCTGCCACCGCAACGAGGCACATGGTGCGCTGCACGGGCTGATGCGCGTGCGGCAGATGACGCAGGACGACGCGCACATCTTCTGCCGCGAGGACCAGATCCAGAGCGAGACCGAGCATTTCGTGCATCTGCTCTATTCGGTCTATGGCCATATGGGCTTCGACAACGTCGTCATCAAACTGGCGACGCGGCCGGAAAAGTTCGGCGGCACCATCGAGCGCTGGGATGCGGCCGAGAAGGCGCTGGGCGATGCCCTGCGCGCGACCGGCTATGATTTCGAGATCGCCGAGGGCGAGGGCGCCTTCTATGCGCCCAAGCTCGAATTCCACCTCAAGGACGCCATCGGGCGGAGCTGGCAGGTGGGCACGCTGCAGCTCGACTATGTGCTGCCCGAACGGCTGGACGCGACCTATGTCGCCGAAGACGGTTCGCGCCAGTATGCGGTGATGCTGCACCGGGCGATCCTGGGCTCGCTGGAGCGCTTCATCGGCATGATGATCGAGAACTATGCCGGCAGGATGCCGATGTGGCTGGCGCCGACCCAGGTTGTCGTCGCGACCATCGTGTCGGAAGCCGACGGCTATGCCGAAGGGCTGGTGCGCCAGCTCAAGGCGGCCGGCATTCGTGCCGAGCTCGACACCCGCAACGAGAAGATCAACTACAAGGTGCGCGAGCATTCGGTCGGCAAGGTGCCGCTGATGTTCGTGGTGGGCAAGCGCGAGGCCGAGGAGGGGACCGTTTCGGTCCGCCGCCTGGGCACCGAGGGCCAGAAGGTGGAGCCGTTCATGGACGCGCTGGTCGCGCTCATGGCGGAAGCGACCGCACCCGATCTCAAGGCAGCAAAGGCCGCCTGATGCCGCAGCGTCCGTCCAATCGCGAGATCAAGGCCCTGACGCATCTCGGTGAAGAGAATGCGTTGGGGCCGGGCGACTTCAAGGATATCGGCGAAAAGGTTTTCGCCGGTATGCTCAAGAAGGGCTGGGTGGTCGAGGCCGAGGGCATGCCGGGCAAGTACCGGGCGACGATCAAGGGGCTGACCATCCACGAGGGTGAGATCATCTTCGCCGGGCGGTACAGGAACTAGTTCGGCTAGAGCTATGGCTCTAGCCCCCACCTAACCTCCCCCTGAAGGGGGAGGGACCGTCTTGTGGATTTGGCTCGATCGCGCCAAAAACTCGATCTGTTCCTCCCCCTTCAGGGGGAGGTTAGGAGGGGGACTATTTCATGCCTGACCTGATCCCCATCACCCGCTCCATTTCCATCGATCCGTCCGAGATCGAGGAGACCTTCGTGCGGGCGTCGGGGCCGGGGGGGCAGAATGTCAACAAGGTGTCGAGCGCGGTGCAGCTGCGCTTTGACCTGGCCAATTCGCCCTCCATTCCCGAGCCGATGAAGCGGCGCGTGGCTGTACTGGCGGGCAAGCGGCTGACCAAGCAGGGCGTCATCGTCATCACCGCCAATTCGCATCGCGACCAGCCGATGAACCGGGCTGACGCGCTGGAGCGGCTGGTGGGGCTGCTGGTGGCGGGCGCGCATGTGCCCAAGGCCCGCATTGCCACGCGGCCGACCCTTGGGTCCAAGCAAAGGCGGCTGGAGGCGAAATCGGTGCGCTCCGAGGTCAAGCGGATGCGCAGCAATCCATCGGACGGGCAGTGATTGCCATTGTCGCGCGGCAAGTTGGCTAGCGACAGCGGAAGTCAGGCCAACTATCGTTGCGGTCGTGGTCCAGAGGGGTGCTCGCCATGAAGATTGCCATTGCCGGCGCCGGTTATGTTGGACTCGTCACCGGCGTATGCCTCGCCGATTTTGGTCATGACGTGGTCTGCATCGACAAGGACCAGAGCAGGATCGATGCGCTGGAGCGCGGCGAAATTCCGATCTACGAGCCTGGCCTAGCCGAGCTGGCGGCCAGCAATGTGGGCGCGGGGCGCCTGTCCTTCACCTCGGACCTGGCGAACGCAGTGGGCGCGGCCGAGGTGGTGTTCATCGCGGTGGGGACGCCATCGCGGCGCGGCGATGGGCACGCGGACCTCAGCTATGTGCACGACGCGGCACGGGAGATCGCCGCCAGTGTCGAGGGCTTCACGGTGGTGGTGACCAAATCCACCGTGCCGGTGGGGACGGGTGACGCGGTGGCGGGCATTATTGCGGCCACCCGGCCGGATGCCGACGTGGCGGTGGTCTCCAACCCCGAATTCCTGCGCGAAGGCGCGGCCATCGACGATTTCAAGCGGCCGGACCGGATCGTGGTCGGGCTGGAGGATGAGCGGGCCGGGGCGGTGATGGCGGAGGTCTATCGGCCGCTTTACCTCAACCAGGCGCCGCTGATGTTCACCAATCGGCGCACGGCCGAGCTGATCAAATATGCGGCCAATGCCTTCCTGGCGATGAAGATCACCTTCATCAACGAAATGGCCGATCTCTGCGAGGCGGCGGGCGCCGATGTGCAGCAGGTGGCGCGGGGCATGGGGCTCGACAATCGCATCGGGGGAAAATTCCTGCATGCGGGGCCGGGCTATGGAGGGTCGTGCTTTCCCAAGGATACGCAGGCGCTGATCCGGATCGGCCAGGATTTCGACAGCCCGATGCGGCTGGTGGAGACCACGGTCGCGGTCAACAGTGCGCGCCGGCAGGCCATGGCGGGACGGGTGATTGCCGCCTGCGGCGGCGATGTGCGCGGCAAGACCATTGGCGTCCTGGGCCTGACGTTCAAGCCCAATACCGACGACATGCGCGAGGCGGCGTCGATCGACATCATCGAGGGGCTGCTGGCGGCGGGGGCGCGCGTTGCCGCCTATGACCCTCAGGGCATGCGGGCGGCGCGGGAGCTGCTCGTGGGCGTGGACTTCGGCAGCAGCGCCTATGACGTCGCCGAGGGGGCCGATGCTCTGGTGCTCGTCACCGAATGGAACGAGTTCCGCTCGCTGGACCTGGCGCGGCTGCACGGGCTGATGCGCACGCCCGTGCTGGTCGACCTGCGCAATGTCTATCGCCACGACGAGGTGGCGCGGCACGGTTTTGACTATAGCAGCATCGGCCGTCCGGCCGGGCTGAGCGCGCAAGGCGGCGCGGCGGAGGCGGCGGAGTGAGGATTTTCATCACCGGCGCGGCCGGCTTCATCGGCTTTCACCTGGCACAGCGGCTGCTGGCCGACGGACACACCGTGACGGGCTATGACGGGATGACCGACTATTACGACCCGGCGCTCAAGCGCGCGCGGCTGGCCATGCTCGCCGGGCATGAGCGGTTCGTCCTGATCGAGGGCATGCTGGAGGATGCGGCGCGGCTGCGCGAGGGGCTGGCGCAGAGTGGGGCGGAGGTGGTGCTGCATCTGGCGGCGCAGGCGGGCGTGCGCTACAGCCTCGAGCAACCGCAGAGCTATATCCAGTCCAATGTGGTTGGCACGGCCAACCTGCTCGAGGCGCTGCGGGCGCTGCCGCCCAAGCACCTGATCTTTGCCTCGACAAGCTCGATCTATGGCGGCAATTCCAAGGTGCCCTTTGCCGAGACGGACCGGGCGGACGGGCCGGTGTCGCTCTATGCGGCGACCAAGAAATCGGGCGAGGCGATGGTGCATGCCTATGCGCATCTGTTCGGCATCCCCGCGACCTGCGTGCGGTTCTTCACGGTCTATGGGCCGTGGAGCCGGCCGGACATGGCGCCGCTCAAATTTGCCACGGCGATGATGGAGGGGCGGCCGATCGACGTCTATGGCTTTGGCCGGATGCGGCGGGATTTCACCTTTGTGGACGACCTGGTGGATGCCATTGCCCGGCTGATGGAGCGGGCGCCGGAAACGGGCAAGGGCGTCGCGCATGACAGCCTGTCGGAGGTTGCGCCATTTCGCATCGTCAATATCGGCGGCGGGCGGCCGACCGAGCTGATGGACTTCATAAGCGCGCTGGAGCGGGCGCTGGGCGTCAAGGCGCAGCTCAACCTGCTGCCGATGCAGCCGGGCGATGTGGTGGCGACGGAGGCCGACACGCGCCTGCTGCAGGCGCTTATAGGTGCAATGCCGCAAACCCCGATGGACGTCGGGGTGGCCCGCTTCGTAGCATGGTTCAAGAGCTATAACGGCTACGCGTGAGAGCAGGAGAGACGGGATTGGCAGCGAGCAGCCTCAAATTCGGCACCAGCGGTCTGCGCGGCCTGGCAGTGGACCTCGAGGGGCAGGCGGCGCGGCGCTATACTGCGGCGTTCTTGCGGCATGTCGCTGCGCTGGGCGAGAGCGGCGGCGGGCGGGTATTCCTTGGGCGCGATTTTCGTCCGTCGAGCCCTGCGATCGCGGCTGACTGCGCGGCTGCCATTGCCGAGGCCGGGATGGAGCCAGTGGATTGCGGAACCATTCCGACGCCGGCGCTGGCCCGCCATGCGATGGCGGCGGGGTGCGCTGCAATCATGGTCACGGGCAGCCATATTCCAGCGGACCGGAACGGGCTGAAGTTCTACCTGCCGAGCGGGGAAATCAGCAAGGCGGACGAGGCTGGCATTCTGTCGGCGCTGAGCGATGCGTCGGTGGGCGATTTGGGCGTTGCGATTGCCGACGAGTCAGCGTTGGCCAGCGCGCGGTATTTCGATCGTTTTGCCGGGCTGCTGGCGGCCGGGGCATTGACGGGCTGGAGGATCGGGGTCTTCGAGCATTCCAGCGTTGCGCGCGATGTGCTGACGGCAATCCTTCGGCATTTCGGCGCCGAGACCGTCAGTTTGGGGCGGACAGAGCAATTTGTCGCGGTGGATACGGAGGCCTTCGGCGACACGGTTTTCGCACCCCTGCCGGGCTGGGTGTCCGAGCATCGGCTGGATGCGATCGTATCGGCTGACGGCGATGGCGACCGGCCACTGCTGATGGATGGCATGGGGCAATTCGTGCGCGGCGATGTGCTGGGGCTCATTTCGGCGCGCTATCTCGGTGCGCAGACGGTGGTCACCCCCGTCACCTCGAACTCCGGCATCGAGCGGACGGGCGCCTTTTCGCGCGTGGTCCGGACGCGCGTGGGATCACCCTATGTGATTGAGGCCATGACAGGTGCGCAAGGCTCGGTGATCGGGTTCGAGGCCAATGGCGGGACCTTCGTGGGCCACGGCGTTCACGCGGCCGGCGTGGCCCTGCCAGCGCTGCCGACGCGCGACGCGGTCTTACCGCTGCTGTGCGTGCTGGGCCTCGCGGCAGGGAAAGGGCGGCCGGTTGCGGAGATCGTAGCGGACTTGCCGCTCCAGCATGCGCTGGCGGATCGACTGCAGGAGGTGCCCAGCGAACGCAGCGGGGCTTTCCTGTCGCGCCTGGCGGGCGACGACGCCTATGCCCGGGCGCTGTTCGCGCCGCATGGCATTACGGGCCTGTCCCAGATCGACGGATTGCAGTTTCGCACCGCGGCGGGGGACATGGTGCATTTCCGAGCGTCGGGGAATGCGCCCGAACTGCGCTGCTATGTCGAGGGCAGTACGCCTGAGGTTGCAGAAGCCCTGCTGGCCTGGGGCATGGGTGTCGCAGCGCGCGAAGTCGCCTGAAAGAAGAAGGGCCGCTGTTGGCGGCCCTTTTTGTTTTATTTCGCGGTGGCGTCGATGGTGACCTTGCCGATGAGCGAGGTGGGGTCGGTTTCGGCGGCGATGAAGTCCAGCATGCCGAGGCCGCGTTCTTCCTTGGCGGTCATCTCGATGGTGAGATACTTGGCCTTGCCGCTGACGAAGGCGTTGAGCGCTGCGCCGACCTTCTGGGCTTCGGCGGCGCCGGCCAGGAGGCCCACGACGGTGCCCTCGGCGAGCCCGGCGAAGACCGGGCGCATGGTGGCCGGGTCGGAGCCCTGATCGGCCGCTACACGGGCGAGGATGATATCGGCGAGACCGGCATCGGTGACGTCGAGCTTGAGGTGGCTGATGGCCACGGCCATAGCCGCGGCAAGCGCCTGATCTTCGTCGACGCTGAACAGCGCGTCGGTGGCATTGGTGATGGTGCCGGCCAGGGCAACGGTGGCCAGGTTTGCGCCGGTGATCGAGACTTCGTCGACCGCGATGGTGTTGTCGGCCTCGTTCCACGATGCATCGATGGCAAAGCCGGCGTCGATATTGGTGACGCCAAGGTCGATCAGCTGCTTGACCTGCTCATCGTCGGAATTCTCCGGCAGGTCGATGACGATGTTGCTGGCCGTGGTCAGAAGGTCGGTGGGGATGCCGTTGTAATAGGCGCCCAGCGTCAGATCGAAAGCGCCGATGCTGGCGGAGATGCGTTCGCCAGTGCTTTCCGGGTCGGGGACGTCGACCAGCACATCGCTGAAGGAGAAGCCGGTAAAGGCGGGGATCAGCGAACGGGCATTCTCGGTGAACCAGGCTTCGTCGATCGCCTCGGGCGCAGCCTCTACGGCGGCGATCGGGCCGCTGAAATCCATTTCCTTGATCGTGATATTGCCGACCTGAACCGTGCCGTCGCCTTCCACGGTGACATCGAGGCCATCCATGGCGATGGAGGGGTAGATGCCGGGGCTCATGGCGCCCATCGACATGCCCGCGACGGTGAAGCTGAGGGGACGATCCTCGTCATCGACGCCGGAGCACTCGAAACCCTCGAACTCGGCTGGCGAGGTCTCGAAGGCGGTGAACAGGTCCACATACATGCGCAAAGCTGCACCCACCGTCTCGGGCGACGGGTCATCTTCCTGCGCCTCGAGGCTCTCGGCCAGCGCCATGATCTCGGTGAAGGAGTAGTTGAGCGGGCGGGCCTTGAACTCGGCGGCGGTCATGGCACCCATGGTGCAGCTGACATCGGGCGCCTCAAAGGTGCCGCCGTCGAAGCGGAAATCGGTGTAGATGGTCTCGAGTTCGGTCTGGCCGCCGCCATCGACCAGGCCATAAAGGCCCAGAACCCCACCGATGTTGAAGTTGGCGGCCGACAGCACGCCAAAATCGGCCGAGCCGTCATCGCCGGCATCGACAGTCATGCCCGACAGGGTCACCGAAGCGGCAATGCCGTCGGTAATGTCGGAAAGTTCGAGATCGGCGAAGATGATGGTGGCTTCACTCGTCTCGCCATCAACCGTCGTGGTGGTCTCCAGCATGATTTCCGGAATGGTGATGCTGGTGGCGGTCAGGCCGGCAAGGGCGTCGGCATTTTCGGCCAGGGCACCGCTGAAGATGGCGCGGAGCGTCTCGTCATCGACATTGGAGTCGACGGCGTCGATGCTGGGAATTTCGACATTGAAGCTGGATGCCACCGCCGTGGTTTCAGCTGCAGGCTGGGACTTGGTCTTGGTCTTTTGCGCCCATGCCGCGCCTGCCGGCAGGGCGACGCTCAAGAGGGCTGCAGTGGCAAGAATGCCCAGACGCTGCCGGACCGTGGTGCTGAACAGCATGATAATTCTCTCCCGCTTTGGTTGGCGGCAATTTGGGCCATTGGCCGCGCCGCTTCAATAGGCAAACCGCCGGTGGCCGATCAGTAGACCTGGGTCAGCACTTCGATTTCGCGGACCGAACCGGCCTGAACCTGGAACTCGCGGTTGAACACCTGCTCGCCCTGCTTGGCGAGAACGAGATAATCCCCCTCGGCCAGCACGGTCGAGGGGAAGGCGCCCAGTTCGGAGAACACGGTGGCGCCATCGGCGGTCTTGACGGTCCAATCCACATCCGCGATGGCCTCGCCACCTTCCTCGGAGACCAGCTTGAAGGAGACTTCACTGGCGTGATGATAGAGCGTCGCATCGGTCAACTGGCCCGGCTCAACCCGCAGATCGGCGCGGACCACGGCGTTCACCGTGCCGAAATAGGAGACGATGTGATAGGTGCCGGCATTGAGGGTGACGATGTCGTTGGGCAGCAGGCCCTCGGCGACGAGCGTGCGATCGCCCTCATCGCCGGCAGTGAAGATATCGAATTTCAGCAGGCCCGAGGGAATGGCAATGTCGCCGGTGACCGCCGAATTGAGGCGCAGGGCGCCGGCTTCCAGAATGAAGTCCTTGGCATTGGTGCCGGTCGTGACCGACAGCGGCTCGCTGGTCTGGGCCCGGCCATAGGCGACATGCACGACATATTCGCCAGGGGGCAGCTCGACCGTGGGCGCGCCCAGATCGGACTTGGCGACGAGGGCCAGTTCGCCGCTGGCGTCGGGCTGGGTATCAAAGATGCGCCAGACCAGGCCGTCAGGAATGGGCGTGCCATCCTGGGTGATGCGGGCGCTGAGGGTCACCGGCTGCGGCACCGAGGTGAGAGCCTCGATGGCTTGCGTCGCGGGCGTTGCCGGTTCGCCCGGGCGGGGCGCGGGGCGTGGCGGCAGGCTGTCGGGATCAGGCCGGGGGCGCGGCATGGGGGGCATTTCCGCCGCGTCTTCCTGCGCGCTCGCGACGGTGGCGAGCGATGGGATGACGGGCGCCGCGACAGCCAGCATGAGCAGCAGGGCTAATATGGGTCGCAGGCGCATCGGGTCTCCCTGGCCGGGCTGGATGAATCGGTCTGGCCGTCTTAGGCGGCGATTGGGGAAAAGCTGTGTCACAGACCTGCCAGGATGAAAACACCGCAATGCGGTCGCGCGCCGAATTTGCCCCAGCTTCTGGCATCGCGGCGAGGATGGGGCTATTGCTCGCGCAGAATGGAGCCTGACAATGCCTGCCAATCCCATGCTGCGTGACTATCTGCTGACCCGCCGTTCGGTGGGCATGGCCTTTCTCAAGGAGCCGGGCCCGAATGCCGAGGAGCTCGAGCAAATCCTGACCATCGGGACGCGGGTGCCCGACCATGGCAAGATCACGCCCTGGCGGCTGGTGGTGATCGCGGGGGATGCGCGCGCACAGGCGGGTGAGAAGCTGGCCGAAATCTTCGCGCGCAACAATCCGGGCATGGATGAAGCCAGCATCGAAATCGAGCGGCAGCGCTTTCTGCCGGCGCCGCTGACCATCGGTGTCATTTCATCGCCCAAGCCGCATCCCAAGGTGCCGGAATTCGAGCAGCTGCTGTCGGCGGGCAATGTGGCGTTCAACCTGCTGCATGCCGCCTTTGCCCTGGGTTTTGCTGCCTCGTGGATAACGCGCTGGTACACGTTCGACGCGGAAGCCGCTTCCATGCTGGGGGCCGGGGAGGGGGAGCGCTTCGTGGGCTTTGTGCATATCGGTACGCCGACCGCGGTGATCGAGGACCGGCCGCGGCCGGCCCTGGCCGATATCGTCAGCCACTGGGGGGTCGATCAAGACTAGCGCGAGAGGTAATGGTTAACAGGCAGTTAACCATTACCATGCCCTTATGGGGCGATCAGCGATTCTGCGGGACGAGCCTTGCGATGGGCGTACAGCCAATATCCGTGCCACAAAGCCTGGCCTATGTGCTGACGGCCGCCGGCGACCGGAATGGCGTGGATTTCGATTATCTGCTGCAGACCGCCATGCGCGAAAGCAGCCTCAACCCGCAAGCCAAGGCGCAGACCTCTTCGGCCGTCGGGCTGTTTCAATTCCTTGAAGGCACCTGGTTGCAGGTGATGAAGGAAGAGGGCCCGCGCCTGGGCTATGGCGAGATAGCCAGCAATATCACGCGCACCAGCGGCGGCGACTATACGGTCAGCGACCCGGCGCTCAAGGCGGAGATCCTCAAACTCCGCGAGGACCCGCGGATTGCGTCGGATCTGGCCGCGGCCTTCACCAAATCCAATGGGGACTATCTGCGCGGCCGGTTCGGGCGGATGCCCAGCGCTGGCGAGCTTTATATCGCCCATTTCCTGGGGGCGCAGGGGGCGGAGCGGATGTTCGCGGCCGGACTGCAGGACCCCGACCAGATTGCCGCGAACCTGTTTCCCCGGCAGGCGGCCGCCAACAAGACGATCTTCTATTCCGACGGGCAACCCCGCACCATTCGCGATGTCTATCGCGTCCTGGTCTCCAAGCACGAGGCCGGCGGCACCAATGCACCCTTTGCGGCCCAGCAGATGGCGAGCGAGCCCGCCGTGCCCGAACTGCCGGTGATCCCCTCGCGGTTTTCGCCGGCAAACATGTCGTTTACCGGCCTGTTCAAGACCGAGGCGGAGGACCTGCCGGCCACGGGCACAGAGGATGGCGGCGGGTTCTTTACCCAGCTTTACGCGCGCTAGCGGGCGCCGCGCGGCTTCGAGCGCGTTTACGCGCTGGTAGGCATGGGGGGAACTATCCGGGTTTCGGGCGATTTAGTTCAAATGCCACGAGGCCTCGTAGACAGAGCGTTAAGAGAGACATCGTGTAATCGGGGACGTTGAGCGGGCTCTGCCTGCCGATCGCCAGGAGGCCGAATATGCGCCGGACAAGTGCTGCACATGCTGGATCTGCCCTGCACCTCTCGCGGGGATGGCTGGTACTGGGTGCCATGCTGGCGAGCTGGATGTTCGTAGCCGGTCTGTGGACGGGCGGCAGCCAGCTGTTTTCCTTCGTCGCCACAGCGATCTAGCTTCTTCCGCGCGCGCGGCAAGCAGCAGCGCATTATGGTGAACCGTTCCTTAAATCTTCCCGCCTAGGGTAGCTCTGCCGATGTGCGGAGAGTGGAATGGTTGCGTATCAAGAGTTCGTCTCGCTGTCTCGTTCACCCGACAGCGAAGAGCGCGGCAGCGCAGCGCATCTCTCGGCCCTCGCCTATCTCAATCATGTCGGACCCGCTGACGAGCAGGCTGCCCTTTACGCGGCGCTGATCGGTTTTCTCGATGATCCGTCCGTCAAGGTGCGCGCTGCGCTGGCCTATGGCCTGCTGCATTCGAGCGAAGCGCCGCGCCCGATCATGCTGGCGCTGCTGCATGACAGCGCCATCATTTCCCGGGCGGTGATGCAATATTCGCCCGTGCTGATCGACGCCGATCTGATCGGCCTGATCAAGACACTCGATCTGTCCATGCTGATCGCCATCAGCCAGCGGACAAAGCTCAGCCCCCGGCTGGCAGCGGCCATTGTGGCGCGCGGACATACCAGCGTGACGCTGCGACTGCTGCGCCGCATGGATGTCGCGCTGGGCGATGCGCTGCTGTCCGAACTGGCGGTGTCCCTGGCAGACCAGGCGGAGATGCGTGGTGCGCTGCTGGCGCGGCGGGACCTGCCGGCCGCCGCAAGGCTGCTGCTGGTGCAGAAGGTAACCGAGGCGCTGCGCGGCGCGCGTATCGTCAAGGGTGCGCTGCCGGCCGACCGGCTGGCGCGCGTCCTGCGCGACAGCAGCGACACGGCGCTCACCGCCATTGGCGAACGCGAGGCGGGGCGAGAGGGCGGCTATGTCGCCGCGCTGATCGGGACCGACAAGGTCAATACCAGGATATTGCTGCATGCCGTGGTGACCGGGCATGTGATGTTCTTTGCCGAATGCCTGGCCGAACTGGCGCAGACGCCGCGGTCCAAGGTGTTTACCCTGCTCGAGAGTGGCAGCCGCGTGGCGCTCAATGCCCTGTTCTCGCGCTGCGGACTGGGGGAAGGGGTGCGCAACCTGGTGGTGCGGCTGGTGCTGCATGCGCGTGCCACCGACCTGGCGGACGATGCGGGCGCGCGCCACTATGTGGTGACGGCGCTGACCGAGGAACTGATCGCCGAGCATGGCGGCGCCATTCCCGAGGAGCTGGAAGAGGCATTTGCCTATCTCAGCGAGCAGAATATCCTTCTAGCGCGCAAGGCGGCGCGCGGCGTGATGGCGGCATTTGCGCAGGATGCGGCGGGGCCCATGGCGCTGCCGCCCGGGATGGCCGAGCAGCAGCTGGCATTGCCCGCCGCCTAATAACGGAACTGTTCGCTCAGCACGCGTTCTTCGAGGCTCGTGCCCGGATCGAACAGGAGGGTCACGCCATGGGTGCGATCTTCCCGCACCGTGACTTCCAGGACATTCTGAAACTCGACATTGTCGGCCACGGCGCTGACCGGCCGCTTTGCCGCCTCGCGCGTGATGAAGCGGACTTCGGCACGATTGGACAGGATGGCGCCCCGCCAGCGGCGCGGGCGGAACGGCGAGATCGGGGTCAGCGCCAGCAGCTCAGCCTCGATCGGCAGGATGGGGCCATGCGCGGAGAGATTGTAGGCGGTGGAGCCGGCGGGGGTGGCCAGCAGCACGCCATCGCAGATCAGCTCTTCGAGCCGGGTCTCGCCATCGACGATGATCTGGATCTTGGCGGCCTGATAGGTGGAGCGGAAGAGCGAGACCTCATTGAGCGCCAGGGCGGACTGGGTCTGGCCCGAAGTATCGAGGACCTGCATGGAGAGGGGGAAGATGCGCGTGCGCTGGACGGCGGCGAGGCGCTGCTCGAGGCTATCCTCGGAGAAGGTATTCATCATGAAGCCGACCGAGCCGAAATTCATGCCATAGACCGGCACGCCCATGCGCATGACCCGGTGCAGGGTCTGCAGCATGAGGCCATCGCCGCCGAGGGCGACGACGACATCGGCTACGTCCATGGCATAGTCGCCATAGCGGGCCTTGAGCCGCGCGGCGGCGGCATCGGCTTCCGGCGTGCCATTGGTGACGAATCAGGTGCTCTACCAACTGAGCTATACCGGCGACGGGACGCATCTAGCATCACGCGCGTTTGCCTGCAACCGCTCCATCTCATCACCAGGCCACGGCCTTTGTCGCGCCCCGCGGCCATGCCCGCCAGTGGCCGGATCCAGTGCGCCGGTTGCAGAGCGATGCCGGCCAATGCCATGCTGGACCCAGCACGTCGAACCGCAGGTGTAGTGCATGGACTTCATGAAGCTGCTCAAGTCGATAGAGGAACTGCTCTACGAATTGATCACCTGGTTCGTGTTTTACCCGCTTACCTTCTGGCGCATCGTCACCCGGCCCATCACGATGCTGGCCTATGCGCAGAAAGAACTGACGGAGAAGGACGAGCAGCAGTTTGACGATGCGGTCAGCCCACCCATCCTGCTCCTGCTGACGCTGGTTCTGCTGCATGTGCTCGAAGGTGCATTGGCCAGCGGTACAGCCTCCGTCCTGCCTCGCCTGCTCCAGGACGACCGGAACCTGCTGGTGTTTCGGGCTCTCGCCTTCAGCCTGTTTCCGCTGCTCTATGCGACGATCAGGCTCCGATCCAGCGGCGCCCGCGTGACCCGGACGACCCTCAGGCCGGCCTTCTACAGCCAGAGCTACGCCACCGTTCCCTTTGTCATGTCGATCAGCCTTGGCATGCAGTTGGCGTCACACCACCAGGCGCTGCCGGGCGGGAACGTTTGGGGTGTCGGGCTCATGCTTATCGGCACGGTTTGGTACATCGCGGTAGAGACGGCTTGGTTATCCAGGGACGGTCAGTCGTCCCACCTGCGCGCATTCATCGTCACGCTGGGCATCTTCCTGATCGCCGTAGTCGCGCTGGTCATCATTGCGGTCCTGGTCGCTCTGGTCGGACACCAGATGGATCAGCAGGTGCTGCCGGCGGATTAGTCTCCAATTCCGATCGGCCCATGTCCAAGTCCAAAGGCGATGAAGAACAGCGCCCAGTCATTGATGATGTGGGCGATGGAGGACACCCACACATTGCGTGTCAGCAGGTAGGCCATGGTCAGGACGATGCGCGCCGTGCCGATGTTGAGAAGGCACTGCAGGATGTTCCAGTTATAGGTGGGCAGGTGCAGGGCGGCGAACCAGACTGTCGATACAGCGACGGCGACGATGATGGCCGCCCGCCGGCTCATTCCGAAGCGGTTCACGCAGAGCCACAGCACCGCCAGGAGGGGGAGGATGGTCACGAGCTCTTCGCCCACCAGTTGCACCAGTGTGGGTGAGAGGAACATCACCAGCTCAAGCGGCGTCGCGCTGGCCATGCTGACGGCGACTTCATTTTGCGTCATCTGGATGAAGCGCGACAAGGTCAGGCCCACGCCGAAGGAGCAGATCAGCGTCAGCAATCCGAAGCCGACCGCGATGCCTAAATCCCGCAAGCCCAAACGCCGAAAGATGGCTGGCGGATGCCATCCGCTGGCGACCATCAGTGCAAGCAGAGGGATGAGGGTGAACAGGCCGGCGGAAACCAGACTGAGCGGAAAGGTGGGAAACGGCCAGAAGGTGAGGACCAGAAAGCCCAGGGCGCAGCCTGCAACGACCAGGCCCCAGCCGCCGGGGCTGATCGCTACCGGCATGCCATTATAGTAGGGATAATCTGGCCTTGCCGCTGCTTTTTCGCTCAACGTCTGCCCCCACAGTACAGCCACCGGGCCCGAGCGCCGGACCGCCAAAGGCATTAAGTCACATACTGAAAACTGCCGTCCAGAGCAAAGTAACACCTGAAGAAGTGCGTGCGTCCGTCGTCCTTGGCGTGGCGGCCTTCCACGTGGCGCGACGGGCCGCAATGCCGAACGACAGGAACTTTTTTTCCGCGCTCGCTCCCCATCCCGCATGATTTGACCGCCATGGGGCAGGGGGTCTGGTGTGCTGTATCCGCGCGGGCGGCAATGGCAGACAAATATACCCAAAGCCTTTTGCCAGAAGGGTTTCCGGCGTTTTTGGACTTGATGGAGGGCGTGTTCCGGCCGTACCAACGGGCTTGGATTGCGCTCCTTCTCGTAGGGGCGGTTTGGAGTATGGACCAGAGTGACCAGCGGTTCCCTGACGCATCTGCAAAGCCTTGAAGCCGAGAGCATCGAGATCCTGCGCGAGGTGGCGGCCAGTTTCGAGCGGCCGGTGATGATGTATTCCATCGGCAAGGATTCCAGCGTCCTGCTGCATCTGGCGCGCAAGGCCTTCTTTCCCAGCAAGATCCCGTTTCCGCTGCTGCATGTGGATACGACCTGGAAGTTCCGCGAGATGATCGCCTTCCGCGACCGGATGGCGGAGCAGTTCGGGTTCGACCTCATCACCCACACCAATGCCGATGGCGTGCGCGACAATATCAATCCATTCGACCATGGCTCCTCGCGCTATACCGACATCATGAAGACCGCCGCCCTGCGCCAGGCGCTCAATGCCGGCCGCTATGACGCGGCCATTGGCGGGGCCCGCCGCGACGAGGAAAAATCGCGCGCCAAGGAGCGCATCTTCTCGCATCGCAATGAGAGCCACGCCTGGGACCCCAAGAACCAGCGCCCCGAGCTGTGGCGGGTATTCAATACCCGGCTCAACCCCGGCGAGAGCATGCGGGTCTTCCCGATCTCGAACTGGACCGAGCTGGATGTGTGGACCTATATCTATGCCGAAGGCATCGAGCTGCCCTCGCTCTACTATGCCAAGAAGCGCCCGGTGGTGGAGCGCTCGGGCACGCTGATCATGGTCGACGACGACCGCATGCCGCTGGCCAAGGGCGAAGTGCCGCGCGAGGAACTGGTGCGCTTCCGCACACTGGGCTGCTATCCCCTGACCGGAGCGATGCGCTCCAGCGCGGCGAGCCTGCCGGAAATCATCATGGAAATGCAGGCCAGCCGTACCTCGGAACGCGAGGGGCGCCTGATCGACAGCGACTCCGTGGGGTCGATGGAAAAGAAGAAGCAGGAAGGGTATTTCTGATGAGCCTTTCCCTGGCCACGCCCGACACCGACATCGCCCTCTGGCTCAACCAGCAGACGGAAAAGTCGCTGCTGCGCTTTCTCACCTGCGGCAGTGTCGATGACGGCAAATCCACCCTGATCGGCCGGCTGCTCTATGACAGCCAGCTCATTCTCGACGACCAGCTGGCCAGCCTGCGCAATGAAAGCCGCAACCGCACGACGGGCGACGAGGGGATCGACTTCTCGCTGCTGGTGGATGGCCTCGCCGCCGAGCGCGAGCAGGGCATCACCATCGACGTCGCCTACCGGTTCTTTTCCACCGACAAGCGCAAGTTCATCGTCGCCGATACGCCGGGCCACGAGCAATATACCCGCAACATGGCGACCGGTGCTTCCAATGCCGACCTGGCTTTGGTGCTGATCGACGCCCGCAAGGGCGTGCTGACCCAGACGCGGCGGCACAGTTTCATCCTGTCGCTGATCGGGGTGAAGCATGTCGTACTGGTGGTCAACAAGATCGACCTCGTCGACTATGACGAGGCGGTGTTCGACCGCATCGTCGCCGAATACCGCGCCTTTGCCGAACCGCTGGGGTTCAAGACGCTTGCCGCCGTCCCCGTTTCGGCGCTGCGCGGCGACAATATTCTGGCGAAAAGCGAGCGGACGCCTTGGTTCGATGGCACACCGCTGGTGCCCTATCTCGAAGCCGTGGACGTGGCCGAGGACCGCAGCGCGGGCAAGCTGCGCTTTCCGGTGCAATGGGTGAACCGGCCCAACCTGGATTTCCGCGGCTTCTCGGGCACCGTCGCCTCTGGTGCCGTGGCTGTGGGCGACGATGTGCTGATTGCCTCCTCGCGCAAGCCGGCCGTGGTCAGCCGCATCGTAACCATGGATGGTGACCTGCAGCGCGCCGTGGCCGGGCAGGCGGTGACGCTGGTGCTGGACCGCGAGGTCGATATCTCGCGCGGCGACATGCTGAGCCATCCCGGCGAGACACCAGAATTTTCCAACCAGTTCCAGGCGCGCCTGGTCTGGATGAGCGAAGAGCCGGCCTATCCGGGGCGCTCCTATCTGCTCAAGCTCGGCACCCAGTTGGTGCCGGCGACGATTACCGACCTCAAGTTCCGCACCAATGTGAACACGCTGGAGCATACGGCGGCGACCAAGGTCGACCTCAACGAGGTCGCCACGGTCACCATCGCCACCGACAAGCCGATCGCCTTCGATGCCTATGCCAGCAATGCGCTGACCGGCGGCTTCATCCTGGTCGACCGCATTTCCAATGCGACGCTGGGGGCGGGCACGATCGAATTCGGCCTGCGCCGGGCGCAGAACCTGACCTACCAGTCCTTCGACGTGAACCGCGACGTGCGCGCCCAGATGAAAGGGCAGACGCCGCGGATCATCTGGTTCACCGGGCTCTCCGGCTCAGGCAAGTCCTCCATTGCCAACCTCCTGGAAAAGCGGCTGACCGCCGAGGGCCGCCACGCCTATATCCTCGATGGCGACAATGTGCGGCATGGCCTCAACCGCGATCTCGGCTTCACCGAGGCGGCGCGGGTGGAAAACATCCGCCGCGTGGCCGAAGTGGCCAAGCTGATGGCCGATGCGGGGCTGATCGTGCTGGTCTCGTTCATCTCGCCCTTCGAGAATGAACGACGGCTGGCGCGCGAGATAGCCGGCGATATCGACTTCGTCGAAGTCTATGTCGATACGCCGATCGAGGTGTGCGAGGCGCGCGACCCCAAGGGCCTCTACAAGCGGGCCCGCGCCGGCGAGATCAAGAACTTCACCGGCATCGACAGCCCGTTCGAGGCACCGAGCAATGCTGAACTGGTGCTGCATGGCGCCGAGGCCGAGCCGCTCGTCCTGGCCGACCAGCTGCACGCTTGGCTGGAGCGGTAAAAGAAAGGGCGCCCTGAGGCGCCCTTTTTACTTCCCGGGCACCTCAAGGGCGCCATCGAGGTCCAGCTTGCGCAGCTCCTGGAGGAAGCCATCGCGGATGTCGTCGCGGTCGAGCGCATAGACGACATTGGCGGTGAGAAAGCCGATCTTGGAGCCGCAGTCGAAGCTCTGGCCGCGATACTTGACGCCAGTGAAGGACTGGGACTTCATCAGCGTCTGCATGGCATCGGTCAGCTGGATTTCCCCGCCCGCGCCCTTGGGCTGGTCGGCCAGGAGATTGAAGATTTCCGGCTGCAGGATATAGCGACCCGAAATGATCAGATTGGACGGCGCATCCTCGCGCTTGGGCTTTTCGACCATGCCGGTTACCTGGAAGCCGCCGTCCGGGCCGTCGCCGCGTGCGATCACGCCATAGGACGAGACTTCCTTTTCCGGCACTTCCTCGACGGCGATGACATTGCCGCCGGTCTCTTCATAGGCGTCCATCATCTGCTTGAGCACGCCCGGCTCGCCCTTGAACAGCATGTCGGGCAGCAGCAGCGCAAAGGGCTCGCTGCCCACGATATGGCGGGCGCACCAAACGGCATGGCCCAGGCCAAGCGGCTCCTGCTGGCGGGTGAAGCTGGTGCGACCTGCTGAGGGCAGGTCCTTGCGCAGCTCGTCCAGCGCGGCGGTCTTGCCCCGGCTCTCGAGCGTGGTTTCGAGCTCGAACTGGCGGTCGAAATGGTCTTCGATCACGCCCTTGTTGCGGCCGGTGACGAAGACGAAGTGCTCGATACCGGCTTCGCGCGCTTCATCGACCGCGTACTGGATCAGCGGCCGATCGACCACGGTCAGCATCTCCTTGGGCAGGGCCTTGGTTGCCGGCAGAAACCGGGTGCCCAGACCCGCCACGGGAAATACCGCGGTCCTGACGCGTTTGCTCGAAGCCATAACTTTCCTCTCACTAGTCTAATTGTCGGAGGGACGAACGTCAGCTGCGCCCGAACTCGTCCTCGATACGAATGATGTCGTCTTCGCCCAGATAGGAACCGGTCTGCACTTCAATCAGTTCCAGATCGATCATGCCAGGGTTGGCAAGACGATGCGTACAGCCCAAGGGCAGGTAAATCGACTGATTTTCGCTCAGCATGGAGATGATCCCGTCCACGGTGACTTCCGCCGTGCCACGCACCACAACCCAGTGTTCGGCGCGGTGGTGGTGCTTTTGCAGGCTGAGTTTCTTGCCCGGTTTGACGAACAGACGCTTGACCTGGAACCGATCGCCATTGAGCACGGATGCGTAGCCGCCCCAGGGGCGATAGGCCGTCCTGTGGACTTCGGTCAGCCTAGCCGTGCTCTTGTCGGCGCGCAATGTCTTGACCATGCCGCCGACCTTCTGAGCCTCTGACAGACGGCCGACATAGACGGCGTCGTTGGTAGCGATGACCGCGATGTCGTCAAGGCTGTCCACCGCCACATGGGCGTGGTCGGTGACCACCAGTGAATTGCTGACGCCGGACAGTGTTACCGCGCCTAGGGTCAGGTTCTGCGCAACATCGCGACCGGCATTCCTCCACACAGCATTCCAGCTGCCCAGATCGCTCCAGCCAAAACTGACGACCACGACCGCCGCCTTGTCGGTCTTTTCCAGGATGGCTAGTCCACCGAGATGTCGGGCGCGGCGGCAAAGGCTTCCTCATCGAGGCGGATGAAATCGAGGTCGCCCCTGGCCTTGCTGACGGCGCCGCGCGCGGCAGCGAGCGTGTCGCCTGACAGGGTGGCGCACTCGTCGAGGAAGACGTCTGCCCCGATCATGAACATGCCGGAGTTCCAGTAATAGCCGCCCTCCGAGAGCATCTGGCTGGCACGTTCGGCATCGGGCTTTTCGACAAAACGTTCGACGGGACAAATGCCCGCGCCGACGGTGGTACGCGCCTTGATGTAGCCGAAACCGGTTTCGGGATGGGTGGGCACGATGCCGAATGTCACCAGCTGACCCGCGCGGGCAGCCTCTGCCGCCTGCGCGACGGCAAGCCTGTAGCCGTCATCAACTGAGATGTCGTGGTCGGAGGGCAATATGTGCAGCACGGCGTCGCCTCCAAAATGGTCGCCTGCATAGGCCGCAGCCGCCGCGATGGCCGCCGCCGTGTTCCGCGCCACGGGTTCAAGCAGGATGGCGTAGAGAGTCGCGCCTGCTTCCAGGGACTGCTCGGCCACAATGAAGCGGTAGTCTGAATTGGTTATGACAATTGCCGGAGCATAGAACGATGGGTCGCTCACGCGCTCCAGCGCTTTCTGGAACAGGCTCTGCGGCCCGAGCAGGGGCAGGAACTGCTTGGGCCGATCTGTCCGTGACAGCGGCCATAGCCGCGTTCCCTGTCCACCGGCCAGGATGACTGGCACAATCAGTCTGGTCATGGAGGCTGGCCTTACTTCGACGAGGAAATAGACAAGGGCGGCGCCGCTACGGATACTCTATATTCCAGAAATCTTGAAATTTTGTATTGGGAAGTTATCGACGTATGGCATGATCTAATACGCGAATACAATCGATTGGCTATGCCGGCCAGCGTCTGGCTGTCATGCAGTCAGGCGAGCGTTGCGAAATCGGTCTGATCTATTTCGTTGAGCGTCTTCATGAGGAGGCCCTTGAAGACCGGCTCCCGCTCATCGCGGTAGGCAACGACCTGCGGCAGGCCGTTGACCCGGCAGATCAGCGCGCTGGCCAGTGCGGCGTTGATCTCGGCCTGCATGAGGCCGAAGGCACGCGCGCCGGGGCCGACAATCAGGATATGCGAAGGATCGAATACCGCCATCATGCGGCTGAGGCCGAAGCCGACGGCACGGCCAGCGACATTGAAGGCGTGGGTGGCATTGCGGTCGCCGGCTTCGGCTCGGGCGATAAGGCCTTCATATTGCTGCGCCGGCACGGCCGGGGCAGGGGGCGCCGTTTCGGGGACTGAATAGGCGGTGCGCAGCACGCCGTAGTCCGAGGCATAGGCTTCGATACAGCCGCGCATGCCGCAGCGGCACAGCGCTCCGTTCGGCAGGTGGTTCATGTGCCCGAACTCGGTGGCGCCTTCATCGCCGCGCCCCAGGATCTGACCGCGGAACGTCATTCCCATGGCCACCGTCGAGCCGACGAATACCGTCGCGACACTGGCGTCGTGCAGCGCCGGGTCGAGCCAGCGCGCGCCTTCGGCAAGCAGTCGGCCACGCTTGTGCAGCGCCACGGGCAGGGCGAATGCCTCTGCCAGCTCCGTGGCAAAGGGCTTGTTGGCCAGGTGGGCGATGGGCGACCACCGGAGGCTCTGGCCTTCCCGGTCGAGGATGCCCTGTACCGAGATGGCCACGCGCCGCAGGACGGAAGCTTCGACCGGGTTGCGCGCCTGGAGTTGCCGCAGACGGTCGGCCAGAAACGCCGTGGGGGTCGATTCGGCGAAGGTCGTCGGTGTGATGGGCGTCTCGATGCGGTCCACCAGGATGCCGCCATAGTCCACCAGCGACAGACGGGCGCGGTTGACGTCGAGTTCGAACAGAGCCGCTGCGCTCACGTGGCGGTTAAAGCCAACCAGCGTCGCCGGACGGCCCCGGCCGCGGGCGTCCTGCCGCTCGGCAGGCTCCAGTTCGGCGATGACCTGCTGCTCGATCAGATCATGGGTGATTGCGGTGATGCTGGCATGGCTGAGGCCCGTGCCCGCAGCCAGCGCGGTGCGCGATAGCGGACCCTGCACGCGCAGGGCGCCAAGCACCAGGCCCCGGTTCTGTCGCCGGACGCTGTCGCTATCGCTGACGTTCCGCGCCAAGCAGCTTACTCCTCACCCAGACGCAACACACCATTCCTCCGCGCTTACCGCAATCGTATTTATTTCGAGTTTCGAAATTGAAGTTGACTCGTTTGCGGCAGGTATGCGAATTCTTTTTTCGAGCAGTGAAATTAATGCTCAGAGCGCCGGTGGAGCGGGCCCGCTGGGGTAACACCACCGGCACATATGTGGGCAGGAGGACTGGCCCACACGGGAGGACAAACATGAACAAGTTTCTAGCGGTCTTGCTTTGCACGACTGTCATCGCCGGCACGGCCGGCACTACCCATGCGCAGGACGGGATCGTCGTCGGCGTCTCCTGGAACAACTTCCAGGAAGAGCGTTGGAAGACCGACGAAGCGGCGATGAAGGCCGTGCTCGATGCCGCCGGCGCCACTTATATCTCGGCTGACGCGCAGTCGTCCGCTTCCAAGCAGCTGACGGATATCGAAAGCCTGATTTCGCAGGGCGCCGATGCCATCATCGTGCTGGCGCAGGACAGCGAAGCGGTCGGTCCGGCTGTTGCCGCCGCTGTTGCCGAAGGCATTCCGGTGGTGGGTTATGACCGCCTGATCGAAAACCCGGATGCGTTCTACCTCACCTTCGACAACAAGGAAGTGGGTCGCCTGCAGGCCGCCGGCGTTGCTGCCGTGCAGCCCGAAGGCAACTATGTCTTCATCAAGGGCAACAGTGCCGATCCCAATGCCGACTTCCTGTTCGAAGGCCAGATGGAAGTGCTGCAGGCCGGCATCGACTCCGGCGCCATCAAGAATGTCGGCGAAGCCTATACCGACAACTGGAACCCGGAAGTCGCCCAGGCGAACATGGAGCAGTTCCTGACCGCCAACAACAATGAAGTCGACGCTGTCGTCGCCTCCAATGACGGCACTGCCGGCGGCGCGATTGCTGCCCTCGCGGCCCAGGGCCTGGCCGGTTCCGTGCCGGTATCGGGCCAGGACGGCGACCATGCCGCCCTCAACCGCATCGCTCTCGGCACCCAGACCGTCTCGGTCTGGAAGGACGCGCGCGAACTCGGCAAGAAGGCCGCTGAAGTAGCCCTTGAGCTGGCTGGCGGCACTGCGCTCGACGCCGTGACCGGCGTCGTGCCCTTCTCGGGCGGCCCCAAGGGCGTCGCAATGAACGCGTTCTTCATTGCCCCCGTCGCCGTGACCAAGGACAACCTCAACGTCGTCATCGACGCCGGCTGGGTGTCCAAGGACGTGGTCTGCGCCGGCGTTGCTGCTGGTTCGGTTGCTGCGTGTAACTAGGACGCAGACAGAATAGTCTGGCATTGAGACAGTGCCGCGGCGTTCGCGCTGCGGCACTGTCGTGACGGGACCGCGCTGCCGGGCAGGCAGCGCAGCCCAGCGGGGAGACTGAACGTGGCAGAACAGCAAGCCATTCCGACCAATATCCATCCGAGCCGGTTCATACAGAATCCGCTGCAGCGCCTTCTGGTTGCCACCGAACTCGATACCCGCCTTCTGGGCATGATCGGCGCGCTGGCCATCATCTGGGTCGGCTTCAACATCTTTTCAGGCGGCCTGTTCCTGACGCCCCGCAACCTGTGGAACCTCTCGGTCCAGACCGCTTCGGTGGCCGTCATGGTCACGGGCATGGTCCTGGTCATCGTCACGCGCAATATCGACCTGTCGGTCGGCTCCATATTGGGCTTGGTCGGCATGGTGATGGGCGTGATGCAGACCGACATCCTGCCCAACCAGCTCGGCCTGGGCCTCGGGCATCCCCTGATCTGGGCGCTGTCGCTGGCGGCGGGATTGATTGTCGGCGTTGGTATCGGCGGCCTGCAGGGCACGATCATTGCCTATCTGCGCGTGCCGGCCTTCATCGTCACGCTGGGCGGCTACCTGGTCTGGCGCGGCGCGGCCTGGTGGGTGACGATGGGCCGAACGGTGGCGCCGATGGACCCGACCTTCCAGCTCATGGGCGGCGGGCCGTCAGGCTCGGTCGGCGCGTTCTGGAGCTGGGTTGTGGCTCTTGTGGCCTGCGCGGCCATTCTTGTCGGCCTCTATTGGGGTCGCCGGCAGCGGCGCCGGTTTAGCTTTCCGCTACGCCCGCTCTGGGCCGAAGCCACGCTCGGTGCCATTGGCTGCGCGCTGACCATTGGCGCCGTTCTGGTGGCCAATGCCTATCCCTGGCCGCGCCGCATCGCCGAAAATTACGCTGCCGCCAATAACCTGACCGTGCCGGAGGCAGGCCTTTTCATCTCGCATGGCATTGCCATTCCGGTGCTGATCGCGCTTGGCGTTGGCGTGGTCATGACCTTCATCGCCACCCGCACGCGCTTCGGCCGCTATGTATTCGCCATGGGCGGCAATCCCGAAGCGGCGGAGCTGGCCGGCATCAATACCCGCTGGGTCACCGTCAAGATCTTCATGTTGATGGGCGCGCTCTGCGCCATTGCCGCCGCGATCTCCACGGCACGCCTCAATGCGGCGACCAATGCCCTGGGCACGCTGGACGAGCTCTATGTCATCGCCGCGGCAGTGATCGGGGGCACCTCGCTGGCCGGCGGCGTCGGCAGCATTGCGGGGGCGCTCCTGGGCGCGCTGGTCATGCAGTCGCTGCAATCGGGCATGGTGCTGATGGGCATGGACAGCCCGCTGCAGTCCATCGTCGTCGGTGCGGTCCTTGTCTTCGCGGTGTGGCTCGACACGCTCTACCGCCGCAATAAAAACTAGGAGTCCTTGTCATGCTGGACACCAGAACGCCTCTCGTCGAAATGAACGACATTTCGATCTCCTTCGGCGGCATTCGTGCCGTGGACCACGCTTCGATCGACCTCTATCCGGGGGAGGTGGTGGGCCTGCTTGGGCACAATGGTGCCGGCAAGTCGACGCTGATCAAGATCCTGTCGGGCGCCTACAAGCGCGACACCGGGTCGATCCGCATCGACGGTCAGGACGCCACGATCAACAATCCGCGCGATGCCAAGAGCTATGGCATCGAGACGATCTATCAGCAGCTTGCCGTGGCCGACAATGTCGACGCCGCCGCCAACCTGTTCCTGGGCCGCGAGATCACCACGCCCATCGGCACGCTCGATGATGCCGCCATGGAGTCCAAGGCGCGCGAGGTCATGGGGCGGCTCAACCCCAACTTCCGCCGCTTCAAGGAGCCGGTGAAGGCGCTTTCGGGCGGCCAGCGCCAGTCGGTGGCCATTGCCCGGGCGATCCTCTTTAACGCGCGCATCCTGATCATGGACGAGCCCACTGCGGCGCTTGGCCCGCAGGAGACGGCGCAGGTGGGTGACCTGATCAAGCAGCTCAAGGCCGATGGCATCGGCATCTTCCTCATCAGCCACGATATCCATGACGTGTTCGACCTCGCCGATCGGGTCGTGGTGATGAAGAATGGCCAGGTGGTGGGCAGCGCCCGCACCAGCGACGTCAGCAAGGATGAAGTGCTCGGCATGATCATCCTGGGCAAGGTGCCGCCCGGCGCCACGCCGGGTCCGGGAGCCATTGCCGGTTGACCGCGTTGTGACGCTGCATATGCAGCGTCACCGTGGTCCCATGCCCGCAGCCAAGAAACGTCCGCCCACCCCGCCAGCGTCGGTGCTTGACCGGCTGATGCCGCGCCATGCGCCGTTCTACTTCGGCCTGGCCGCCGGCGTAGTCGCCCTGGTCATCTCGCTCATCCTGCTGCCCAAATTCGCGGTGTCGATCGGGGCCAATACCCTGTTCGTGGTCTATCTGGCGCTGGCGGCCATCAAGCTGCCCCGGCTCAGTGCAGACTATCTGCATGCTCATGCCAAGGATGAGGATACGCCGGTGGGCGGCATCTTCCTGGTCGTCTTCATCGTGGTGCTGGCCTCGGTCGTCTCGTTGTTTCTGGCGCTCAATGGCGAGCAGCCCGATCCCGCTGAGGTCGTTCTGAGCCTGGCATCGGTGCTGCTGGGCTGGTTCACCGTCCAGGCGGTTGGCGCCTTCCACTATGCCTATGAATATTACCAGGCGCCCGAGGCGAGCGGGACGGGCAAGCGGCAGATCGTGGGCGGGCTGGACTTTCCGGGCGAGGAAGAGCCGGACGGCACGGCCTTCGTGTACTTTTCCTATACCGTCGGCACGTCGGTTGCGACGTCGGACACCAAGCTGACCTCGAACGCCATGCGCCGCCGGGTGACGGTGCACCTGGTCTTCTCCCACCTCTACAACACCATCATCCTGGCCGCCGCCGTGAATGTGATGATGACGGTGGGCGGAGGAGGCTAGCGCCGGGTTGCCGCTGGGCGGCGTGCATGGCACACCATGGCAAAAGACAGGCCAAGGAGAATCCCGTCATGAAGACCCGCGCCGCCGTTGCCTTCCAGGCTGGCAAGCCGCTTGAAATCGTCGAGGTCGATCTCGACGGCCCCAAGGCCGGCGAGGTGATGATCGAGATCAAGGCTACCGGCATCTGCCACACCGATGACTTCACCCTGTCGGGCGCCGATCCGGAAGGTCTGTTCCCTGCCATTCTCGGCCATGAGGGCGCCGGCGTCGTGGTCGATGTCGGGCCGGGCGTCACTAGTCTAAAAAAGGGTGACCACGTCATCCCGCTCTACACGCCCGAATGCCGCGAATGCTATTCCTGCCGCTCGGGCAAGACCAATCTCTGCACTGCCATCCGCGGCACGCAGGGGCAGGGGCTGATGCCCGACGGCACCTCGCGCTTCTCCTTCGAGGGCAAGCCGATCCACCACTATATGGGCTGCTCCACCTTCTCGAACTTCACCGTGCTGCCCGAGATCGCCGTGGCGAAAATTGACGCCTCGGCGGCCTTCGACAAGGTCTGCTATGTCGGCTGCGGCGTCACCACCGGCATTGGCGCCGTCATCAATACCGCCAAGGTCGAAATCGGCGCTACCGCCGTGGTCTTCGGCCTCGGCGGCATCGGCCTCAATGTGATCCAGGGCCTGCGCCTGGCCGGTGCCGACATGATCATCGGCGTCGATCTCAATAATGACAAGAAGGCGTGGGGCGAGCGCTTCGGCATGACCCACTTCGTCAATCCCAAGGAAATCGAGGGCGATATCGTCCCCTATCTGGTCAACCTCACCAAGCGCCGGGGCGACCTCATCGGCGGAGCCGACTACACATTCGACTGCACCGGTAACACCACGGTTATGCGTCAGGCACTCGAATGCAGCCATCGCGGCTGGGGCAAGTCGGTGGTGATCGGGGTGGCCGGCGCGGGCCAGGAAATCTCCACCCGCCCGTTCCAGCTGGTCACCGGACGCACCTGGATGGGCACCGCCTTTGGCGGCGCCAAGGGCCGCACCGATGTGCCGAAAATCGTCGACTGGTATCTCGACGGCAAGATCGAGATCGATCCGATGATCACCCATACGCTGCGGCTGGAAGACATCAACAAGGGTTTCGAGATGATGCATTCCGGTGAAAGCATCCGCAGCGTGGTCGTCTACTAGGCTATTCCAGCCACTCTGTCTCGAATGTGCCCGCTTCGTGGATGTCGATCTGTTCGAGCAGACCGGGTCCCAGATTGGCGAATTTGTGCGGTGTGTTGGCTGGGCAGACCACGATCTGGCCTTCGCTCACATCGACAACCTGCTCGCCGATGGTGAAGCGGGCCCGACCCGTGCGGATGATGAAGGTCTCGACATAAGGATGCTTGTGCAGGCGCGGGCCCTCGCCGATATCCGGTGTCGAGGTGAAGACGATGGCGATGTTGGCGCCAAAGGCTTGGCCCTGAAACAGGCCGCGCCACACGTCGGGTCCGACGGTGGGATTGGCCCATTGGCGTCGTTCGACGATTCTGGGTTCGGTCACGCTGCTCCCCTCGCATGATGTTTGCTCTGGCAGGCCGGCGGGTTGCGGGCCAGCGGAAACTGACATAAATACTGACACGGTCCCCGACATATCGGTGCGGACCCCAGGCTCGCCTCCGCGCTGCGGAGCTTCCCACCCTGATCCATCCCCAATTATATCACCGCGCCAGCGGTTCGTCGCTTTTCGCGAAAGGATGCAACATGGTTCAACGTGCCGACAATCTCTTCATCGTCACCGGCGCCCCCGGCGCCGGCAAGACGACCTTGCTGGAGGCGCCGCGACCCAGGGTGTGCCCGTGGGCCAGGAGGCGGCGCGGGGCGTCATCCAGACACAGAGCGCCATTGACGGGCCGGCCCTGCAATGGCGCGACAGTGCCCGCTTTGCCGACCTGATGCTGGATCGCGATATCCAGACCCATGCGGCGCTGCTGTCCGGCACCGGGCCCGCCCTGTGCGATCGGGGCATCCCGGACCTCATTGCCTATGGCCGCATCATGGGGTTGGCCGAAACTGGTCATTTCGAGCGCGCGGCCAGGTTCTATCGCTACAACACGATCGTGTTCTTCGCGCCGCCCTGGCGCGAGATTTTCGTCACCGATGCCGAGCGGATCGAGGGCTGGGAACATGCCCAGCGCATCTACGAACCGATGCGTGACGCCTATGTCGAGATGGGCTATCGCATGGTGGAACTGCCCAAGGCGCCCGTCGCCGAGCGGCTTGCCTTCGTGCTGGAAACCATCGCCCATGCCTGAGCCGACCATTTTCGTCGATGCCGATGCCTGCCCGGTCAAGGATGAGGCCATGCGCGTGGCCGAGCGGCTGGGGCTGGTCGTCACCTTTGTCAGCAATGGCGGCATTCGCCCGTCGCGCGATCCGATGGTGCAGGTCGTGGTGGTGCCGGCCGGGGCAGATGCGGCCGACGACTGGATCGTCGAGCATGCCGCGGCCAATGACATCGTGCTCACCGCCGATATCCCGCTGGCCAGCCGGGCCATCGACAAGGGCTGCTATGTGCTGGGCTTTACCGGCAAGCCCTTCACGCCCGCTTCCATCGGCATGGCCCTGGCCATGCGTGACCTCAACCAGCACCTGCGCGAAACCGGCGAAAGCAAGGGCTACAATGCCAGCTTCCGCCCGGTCGATCGCTCGGCCTTCCTCAGCGCACTCGATACGCTAGGGCGGAAGGCGAAGCGGGACGCCTGACGGTCGCATTGGCCAGTATTCCTCTGTCGCCAACTGATGCAATCAAATAAAATTGGACTCCTCTCTGAATCTGAGCAAGTAATGCTTGTGTTCAGTGAGGAGGCTTGCATGAGGAAACTTGCATTCTTGTTGATGCTGTCGCTGTCGGCCTGCGTTAAGCCGCCGGTGCACGAGCAGGCTGCTGTGCCTTCGAGGGAGGATGCTGTGCAGGTGGCACAAGCTGGCTCGCCAAGCAGCTGCGACGGCCAAGTCACATCGGCGGGGGAGCAATCGGGTCTCCGCCTTGCCGATGGGAGTTTCGCAGTCTGGAGCAACCTCAACATCAATATTGATGGTTCGGCGAGAGCCTATCATCCGCTCAACCGATCGGGTGGAGCGCTCCTTCATTTGTGCGTCGGCGGGCGGGTCTATCTCCCGGACGGATCGACCTATAATGCGTCCGCGAGCAACACAGTGTGCACCGGTCGTTTCATGGACGACTATGAGAGAATTCGGGCGGCGGGTTGGACTGATACCAGTGTTGGCGTGATCGATTGGTTCGGCGTCTATGCCACGGGATCGGTGAGGATCGGTGGGCGCACGGTCGACAATGTGGTCCCTGTGGAACAGCCGGACGGCTCAGGGTTCTACGTTTCTGCTACCGCGCTTTACGATGCCAGCTACCCCGAGGCCGACCAGCGACGATACGTGGAGCCTCTGGCGGTGCCCGCTTCGGTTGTCTCACGGGACTTGGCGCGACAGGGGGTGGTGCAGGGTTCTGCTGGCGTGGCGATCCGAGCGGACAAGAAGATTGCGGTCCCCTTCATCGTGGGAGACATTGGTCCACGGATCGGTGAAGGAACGCCTGCCTTGGCCCGTCAGCTTGCTGGCTTGCCCATCGATACTAGGATTACATATGAGCAGCGCTATGCCGGCATAGTTGGCGAGTCCGACGTGCTCTATGTGTTCTTTGGGGGGCGGAAACTCTCTCCGCCCTATGACATGAGCACAGTTGCTGCGACCACTCAGCGAGCCTATTCAGCATGGGGCGGGCAAGATCGCTTGCTGTCATGTCTGGATCAGCCGGCCATACCCCGGAGCTGACGCAGCCTATTCTTCGTCGTCCTCGACATCGGTCAGATAGACCGAGATCTCGATGTCGATGCCGTAGCCGCCAATGGCGGCGGCGACATGGGCGGGGAGGCGGGCGGACATGGCTTCGCCCTGTTCGGGATAGTCGAAGGCGATGTCCAGCACCGCCTTGCCGATGCGGCGGTTATCGAGCATGGCGGCGATGGCCGGGCCGGAGCGCTCGGCCAGTTCCAACAGGGCGCGTACCGGATTGGCGACCGGAATATCGACCTGGGCGTAGAAGCTGTCCTGCGCGTCTTCCGGCTCGAAGCGGCTGGTCAGCTGCTTGAGCGCGCCATCGAGCGCCAACTGTTGCTGGGCGGCGCCGGACAGGCGGCCGGTGGCGTCAGTCTCGGGCTGCGCCAGCGTCACGCCGGACAGTCGCAGGGCGATGGCGAAGGGCGAAAACTGGCTCATCAGACCCGTCCGGCAGTGGCCGCAAAGAGCGCAATGGCGGCGGCATTGGAAACGTTGAGCGACTTGATCGGGCCGGGCATGTCCAGCTTGACCATCTCGTCGCAGAGTTCGCGGGTGCGCTGGCGCAGGCCCTTGCCCTCGGCGCCCATGACGATGGCCATGGGTTGGTCGTCGGTGCGGGGCTTGAGCTGATGTTCTGATTCAGAATCAAAGCCCAGCACCAACATGCCGCGGGCCTTGAGCTTTTCCAGTGCGTCGCCCAGGTTGCGGACCTCGATCATCGGCACGAGGTCGAGTGCGCCCGAGGCCGATTTGGCCATGACGCCGGTCTCGCGCGGCGAATGGCGCGCCGTGGTGATGACGGCATCGGCGCCAAAGGCGCAGGCCGTGCGCAGGATGGCGCCGACATTGTGCGGATCGGTGATCTGGTCGAGCACAACCACCAGCTTGAGCGGGTGGATGTCGTCGAGCCCGAAGCGGCTCACCGGATCGACCTCGAGCGCGGCACCCTGGTGCACGGCATCGTCGCCCAGCAGCTTGTCGAGCTCCTTGGGCGTGGTCTCCTTGACCGGCACCTTGCCGATCTCGCCGGTCTCCTTGAGGCGCATCAGCGCATTGGGCGTGGCCAGCAGCACCTTCTTGATGCGGTTCTTGTTGTCCAGCGCGGCGCGCACGGTGTGCAGGCCATAAAGATAGACCGGACCGTCATCGGGATTGTAGCGCGGCTTGGGCGGAAATTTATTGAAGCTCATGGCGCCAGCCGTAGCGCCTTTGTGGCGGGGCAGCAAGCGGCTCGCCCGCGCTGTCGCGCCGGGGACAGCAGTTTTGCGTCATGGGGAAGGGCGATGGTGGAGGGGACTGCTCTGCACCACATTATAGCGATCAATGACTTGGCGTGGCTAACCTGCCGGATACCGCTCATTGATCGAAAACGGCTTTCTGCCAGGGTTGGCTAACCGCCAATCGCCTTCATTGCTCTGTCGGCCAGTTTGATCTGATCAGCTGCCGCCGTATAGCGGGTGACCTCCTTATCGGTCCGGTGCCCTGTGATGGCCATGATCTCCTTATTGCTGCACCCTGCCTCGGCCATGCGCCGGGCCGCTGCCTTGCGCAGCCCATGCGAAGTGCATTCCGGCAGTCCCGCTGCCGTGCACCACTTGCGCATCCTGTTCCCAAATCCATTGGCCGTGAACGGCTTCCCGAACTGCGTCAGCAGGATCGGCATATCCGTGCGCTTAGCGCTGGCGAGTATCTCTGCCAGGTCAGGGTGAATCGGGATCGACAGCAGCGCGTCGGTCTTGATCTGGTGCACGCGGATCCGGTCATTGGCGATGTGCTGCCAGCCCATCTTGACCATGTCCGATCGGCGCTGGCCGGTGTGCAGCATCAGGCCCATGGCCAGACGCGCGCTCGTGCCTATGGGGTAGGCTTCGCAGAACTTGGCAATGTCCTCTTCCGACCAGGTGTGGAAGCCGTCACCGGAGGCCTTGAAGCCTCGGACGCGATAGGTGGGGTCGTCGGACCGCCACTCGTCATCCATGGCCAGCTTCATCAGCACGCGAAGGCGATCGAGCAGATTGTTCGCCGCGGCCGGCGTGGCCGACATGGCGCCGATGATGGCTTTGATATGAGCGCGGGTGAGGGTGGCGACCTGCTTGTCGCCGTGGACCTGCCGAAACCGCTCGAGCATGTTGCGATAGGTGCGCTTGGAGCTCTCGGCCAGGCCGGTGAATTCAGGCGTGCCGTAGTAGACAGCGATCAGGGCAGAGATGGTGCCGGGTTTGGTCTTGGCGCTGGTGCGGACGCGCTTCTCTGGCTCGCCAGTTCGTGCCCGCTCGTATTCCTCATGCCAGCCGTCCTGGCCGGGCCTGGTCGTCAGATAGACTGTGGGCTGACCCTTGGCGCGATAGCGCAGGTGCCACTGGCCATGCCGATCCTTGAACTCAGTGACGCCCTTTGGCAGGCCGCTTTTCTTCGGCATTGAAAACCACGTCCCATTCGTTGGCCGGGGATGCATCTTCACCCGCCTCGCCAAAATCCGCAACGATCCTGCCGGACCTGTCGATAACCACGCGCTTGACCGCCATGCCGGCGGCCTTGGCGCCCTTCAGGAGCTTGCTGATATCGCCCTGCGTGAATGCCGCCGGCTTGGTCATTTCGGGGCCTCCTGGGATAGGCCGGCGCAGAACTCATCGGCCTCGTGAACGCTGATCGAGTAAATCTGGTCGTAGTCGATCCAGTGTTCCTTGATGATTTTCAGCAGTTCGGAAAGCTGCTCGATGTGCTCTCGTGCTGCCTTTAGCTGGGCTTCTGCAGCCAGCATCGTGCGGATTTCTGTCCGCATCTTGTCGTAGCCTTTGCCCTCAAATCCGGCCTCTTCTAGAGCTGCCACCATCGGGTAGATATGATCCGACCAGCCCACGGTCTGAAATCCGATGATGCTGTTGCGGATGGCGTCGATCTTCTCCAACGCCTCACGCAGCCGCGCATTCTCCGCAGTTACTTCGGTCAGGACGCGACGGATGCCGTCTGTGCGCTTTTCCCCGCCCTTGACGCCGAAGTCTGAGCATATGGACTGTAGCTCGGTGAGCGTGGCCTCAAACAGCGCATACCGCTCCACCAGATCGCCCGCCCCTTCTAGATTGTCGGTGGGGGTCATGACAGCAGGCTCCATTTCTCGATCTTGCGGGTGGCGCTGCGCTGGGGCTCGGCCTTGGCGAATCCACCGGATGACTTGAACTGCGATGGCTTCCGCATTCCGTTGTGCCGATCGGCCATGCGTTTGCCCTTGGCCTGCATGGGGACGTCATAGGATCTGGTCTTGAAGCTGTGGCAGTCGACGCAGCAGGTGACCGCGTTCTCCAGCACATCGCTGCCCTCGTCGGTCGCCGGGATAGGATAGTGGTCGATCTCGACGCGCTTGCCGTCCAGGAGGGCGTTGCAGCGCTGGCCGGGGCGAAGGCCATAGACTGCCCCTTCGGCCTCACAGAAGCCGCCGGAGCGCTCCCGAGCGAGGCGCTTGACCTTGGCGGAGAAGTTATGGCGCGGCATCTGCTCGCCCCTCTGCAGTCAGATGGAAGCGAGGCAAAGCCCCATCGTCAGCTTCCTCGCGAAGCCTTCCCTTGCTCCTGAGAGACTTCAGCGTTGATCGAACCAGTGGCTCTGCCCATGCTTCATCATCAGGACACCATGAGCCTCCTGCCTTAGCGATAAGGTGGAGCATACGGGCTTCGTCGGGAGACAAGCGGCGGGTCATTGCTGCACCCCGCGCCGCTGGCGGTATTCGGCCGGCGACACAACGCGACCGTCGGCGGCGTGCCATGACAGACCGCCCAGGCCAATGCCGATAGTCCCGTCCAAGATCAGTTCGGCCCCATCGGCCATGAATCTATCAAGGTGTTCCGGGCTGGCGGCCAGGCACGAAATAATCTGGCCAGCCGTCTCAACGCCACCGACGCCGGCGGCATCGCTGAATGCCGCCGAAACCTCTGCCACGCGGTTCAGGAATTCCAATGCGGTCGTCATGCCACTTGCTCCGTCTTCACGACTTCACCCACCGGCAATCCAGTCTCCACATATCCATTTCCCTTACGAGATAGGATCACAGGAACACGGGTCCAGTTGCCGTTGACCATGGTTATCTTGGTGGTGGTGAGGGTCATTCAACCGGCTCCCAATGGTCGATCTCGTATTCCTGGGCGAGGGTGCGCGCGGCGCTGCCGGACCAGTCCCAATCGGGATGGCCGAACTTCACGCCGCCATTGTCCTGCCGGAACTGCTGGTAAACCTGCACGGCCATATCGTGCGCCCGTTTGTAGGGCAGCGGCGGGCGCGACCGGTCGATCAGCTCTGCTGTGATCTTTAGGATGAACCCGGCCAGCGAAAGGCCGTCATCGCTGCCCTTGCGCACGGTATCCATGATCGCGGCCTCGATCAGGTGATCGAAGGCGCCCGCGTCAAAGTCTTTCAGAACCTGCGCTGCCGCCTGCTCGCCGATCTTGCGCCCGATGCGCCCGCCGATTGCCTTTGCAAACCAGCCCATCAGAACGCTCCCCATATCGGCGCATCAAACCGAGCCCAGAACCCCGTAGCAATCAGCAGAGCGCCCCAAGCAAGGCAGAGAGTGGTGGAGAGGGTGGAGGTCACGATCCGGACCTCTCGGCAAGCATCGCGTCAGCCATGTCGAAAGCCCACGACGCCGTTGCTGCATACGGCTCACTATCGGCATCCGGTCGCATCAGGTACGCAGTGAGCGCTGCCATGGCGAACCGGTCGCGCAGCGTTTCGGCGCCGGCGTCGAGGCGCGCGAGAATTTCGCTGTTCATGGATCGGCCATTGGCGTCCGCAGCGCCCCTGATAGCTTCACGCATCCCGTCAGGCATGCGGAGCGGAAACTGGTCAGAGCCTCGGCTCGGAACGCGGCTCATTCTGCCGCCTCCACGTTGTCATGGTTCAAATCCGTATCGCCTTCGACAGCGGTACGGGCGTAGAAGTCTGTGATCTTGTCGGTGCCGCGCCGGGCCTTGCGCTGGATCAGCATTTCCGAGGCGCGGTCTGGCCCGTGCTCATCGAAGTCCTTGCGCCACTGAGCCATATCGGCGTTGTGCTCGGCATGCTTCCGGCGGTGCTCCGCCTTCTCTTCGTCGGTCAGGGAATTGAACGCTGCCAGGCGTATCTCGGCATTGGTCTTGCGAGCCGGCCGATAGCCGAGCTGTTCCATCTTGCCAACTTTGCGAACTCCACGCGTTGCCATGGTTTCAGCCTTCCTTGTTGAGATCACTGAGAGAGAGCTGCAGCCGCCCTTTGGCGCGCAGACTGTCCTGGGAGAGATTTCCGCCATTGCCGTTGCCGACGAACTGGCCGCCGATCATGTCGCCAGTCTCATCACGCTGGATTGAGGCAGCCAGTGCCGCCGCGTCATGCGCGACCTGGTGGAATGCGGCCAGCTGGCGTTCGGAAATCTCAGGCACTTGGATAAATCGGCGGGCTGGTTATTGGCCGGGCCCGCCGCCCTGGAGGGGAAAGGGGTTAAGCGGCCGAGGCCATCAGCAGCGGTTGACCGGGCTTCGCAGCAATGAGGTCGGCATAGCGTTGGTGAATTGGCTGCCGATCGACGAAAGTCGGTGCTAGGCCGATGATGCTGGAGACCTCGGCGCGCACTTCGGCCAGCAGGTCAGCCTCGCCGTCCGTCAGCATGCGGGTTGGCCAGCCCTTCACGTAGAGCATGTCCTTCGTCAGCCGCTTCTCGGCGGCGACACGACGGGCGGCGTTGACCTTGGCCAGTGCCAGACGATCAGCCAGTTCACCTCCCAGCAAGTGCGGCGCTACATCGCCGAGCCAGCGGGAGCCCTGGAAGGCAAATGTGCTGTCCGCTTCAAGGGTGACTTGGCGGCGATATAGGTCATGTCCTTCGGGCTGTGCCGCTGCTGCAACCATGTCGTCAATGTTCGACATGATGCACCACCGGCATGACACTCGGCTCATCCCAAACACCCTGTAGGCAGGGTGAGGATCGAGGCCGCTTGCGTCGATCGCAGCAAAGACTTCATCGACCGACCAGTCGACTATGGGGCGCCAAGTCAAAATGCGCCTGTCAGCATCCCAAGCCGAGACAGTGGATTTGGATCGGGCAGCGCTTTCTGCCCGCCGTACGCCTGTCACGTTGATGATAGGCTGGCCCTTGAAGCGGCGCTTCAACTCAGCCGTGATAGGATGGGTTTTGAGTTCCGATGTGCAGAAGCGCATCGATGGCGTCGACCAACATGGCACCAGCGTCACCGTCGAGAGGGCCTCCCAGCGGTCTTTGCTCGACTGCCAGCGGCTTTCCCATCGCTCCATCAATCCGCCCGCCTTGCGGCGGACGGTGACCAAGCCGATGTCCAGGTGCCCCGCAAGGCGCTCGCAGACTGGGAAACTGTCTTTCCACTCGACAGAGCCGAGGTCAGCGTGGATCAGCAGGCGAGGCCCGCCATGCCCGACGCTGTCCAGGTAGGCGATTGTGGCGAGAGCGGCGGCCTGACTGTCCTTGCCGCCAGAGACCCCAATCGCCACGACAGCGCCTTGCTGGATCAAGTTATCGACTGCGGGGCATTCCGCGACGGATGGCTCTGTTCTCATCTTTCATCCCCGTCATCTGCCAAGGCGGCCTGCCTGGCTGGTGATATGGAATTTAAATCCAATTGGGGAGGGTGTCAACAGGAAATGGAATTATCTTCCAACTGACGATTCCGACTCGACTCTGCCCTCGCCTCATCCCTTAATGAGAACGTAACGAGAACAAACCGGAGGCGGTTATGTGTGATGGAGCATCAGTGTTGCTTCACGTCCGCTGCGGCGGGTGCGCGAAGCTGTACCAGCAGACCGTGATCTTGCCGGCGGGGCAGGGCGTCCCCCGGGATGGAGACGAGCTTATGGAATACCCAGAGGTTCGGAACGCGAACTTCCAATGCCCCAAGTGCGAGGCGCCCTATGCCGAGATCGTGGCGTTCAAGGTGAGGGAGACGAACCGTGCAGCATGAGGTCAACCAGTTCATCGTCGTCGCGCCCGCCGGAATGGGGAAAGCCATCGAGTGGGCGGAGCCGCAACTGCGATCATACCTGGAGGGGCATTTCCCGCTCTATAGCTTCCGGATCGAGCCGTATGGTCCGTTTCCCGATGAAGAGGACTTCGCGGTCATACCGATCATGAGCCGATCGGCTGAGTTAGGGGAGCAGAAAGAGCCTGACCAAATTTTCTTGGCTCAGCTTGATCCTTCAGTGATTCCTGAAATTCGGCAGGTGCTCAGGGCATTCGACCCAAGTGGTCTTCAAGCCCACTGATCCTGCAATTCGACAACGCTCGTCGTCCTCAATCGAAAATGTTGGCCGTGCGCCGAAGCTTTGGGTCGGGAGTCGCCCCGGGAAGAGCAAAACTAATCAACCCTTGAACGTCATCCATATCGATCACGTTGACCCCAAGGCCGCGCAGACCCATGACCGCTTCGTCCTTGGCCTCTCTGGCGTACGGCTCATTCGGGTCGACCGCGTGGTCGATTGGCAGGAGGACGTGATGCGGCTCAAGCTTATTTTTTGCCACCAGGTGGCGTAAGCGTGCCTGCCAAGTTGCGCCGTGATCTATGATGCCGATTGTGGACTTCTGAAGAAAAGCGAGGGGCTTTATCACCCGTGTGCCGTTGCTCTCGCTGCCCAAGTCGAACGAAATAGGCATGATCTCATCTTCGATACGTATCCTGCGATAGCCTCGAATAGCGTTCTTCTTCAGGGTTTGGCTCACCGAGCGCGTCAGCAGCGCCTCTCGGTATTCCGGCGTGACGAAGCTCCGCATCACGTACCGCTGATACAGTTCGTCAACGATGGACTTTAGGCTTCCATCGGCCATGATGAGGCGTACTTCACTAAACGTGACCGCGGATTCGCGCTCCTTAGTGAGGTGGTCAAATGCCATCCCGGCCGAAGTTCGCCGGTCTTGCTCTATGCGCTTGAATTCGAGGCGAAGGCCAGCGACCGTGTTCGAATACACAGCAGCATCGACGTCATGAAAGAAGCCGCTGATCCGGCGCAGCCTTCTCGGCGCAAGCTTGAAAGCAAAACGTTGAGTTGAAAACTGCAGCGCGACAATGCCAACATTGGCAAACTCGCCAGTTTCGACGAAAGGCCTAAATCTAACAATGCTGTAGCGTACTATCGTGCTCACAGCAGCGGCTCCCAAAATTCTTGCTGTTCATAAGCCCAGAGACGGGCGAAGATATCGTAAATGTGGCCCGGTGCCTGTTCGGTCCAAGCGCCAGGAATTTCCGCCGCTATCGAGTGCATACTTTCCAGAGCCAAAGACATATCACCCCGAATGGTATCAGGGAAAATCAAATCAACTGCGGGTTGCCGCCATCCTCTCTCGCAAACATGCAGAGGCGAATTCGCGACAAAATCGAAAGCCGGATCGAACGCCATATTGTGATCAATTACAACGGGCTGGGACTTCGCGAAATCGAAGAACAAGTTTGGATTGCCTTGACCATCGACACCCGTCCGGTCCTCGTTCTTGATCCAATAGTCGAAGAGAAACAGTCGCTGTTGAAAGGCTCTGGGTAGGCCCTTTAGCGTTGCGAGTGGCATCTCTACCATAGTTGGCACCGCTCTCGATGCAAAACACCACCCAGTTCCCAAGGAGCTTCGCGCTCCAGCATCGAAGTCCAGCATTTCTGCTGGCGCCTGCGCTAAGCAAAACTCCGGGATTGGTAGGCCGAAGGCTCTGCCCAAAGTTCCGGCTACCAGCTCGTTTATCAGTCCTGTAGCTAGGGCCTGCCGGCCCTTTACGAAATAGGAGAGGCCATCTGAGAGCGTACAGAGGTAGGGCGTCGTCATCCCACTCTCAGCGGGCCTGATGATCTCGCGAATTGTCTGATGCGAGATTTCGGCCGTCATCAACCCGGCAGCCTATGGATGATATCCCTCACCAGCCCCACGATGGCCACCTCGACCCCGTTGTCTTCCCAATTGTCATGTTCAACGATGATGGGCTTGTGCTTAGGGTTCGTTGACCGCGGCTGGAATTCAATCCTGTCTTCGAACCACTCCACCTGCTTGACCGACAGCTCACGCTCCTGGCCGCCGTTCTTTGATCGTTGGATGACGACCACCAGGCCGTTGCGAAGGGGCGACCGGCTGGAGATCTCGTCATAGTCGATCGCGACCAGGCGCGACCCGGGCGTGATCGGATGGGGCTTCAGGTCATTCATCGAATCCCCAGCTACGTCATAGACCCGCTGCGTTGCGTCAGGAAACTTGTCGTCAGCGGGCACCGTGACCCACTCCGGATCATCCTGGGCGAGCTCGTCCACTTCGCGCCAGGCGCCCGCCTCCACAATGGCCACTACAGGAGCTGTACCGGCAGAGCGTGATACCCGCCGGATCTCGGCGCCCTCGGCCTCAATGCCTTCCTTGAGCCATAGCGCTGTCTTGTCAACGGCCTTGGCCAAGGTCTCGAGCACGTTGCCGCGCGGGTTGTCCACTTCGCCCCGAAGGTACTTGTTGAGGCTGTCGTAAGAGATGCCCGAACGCCGATGAAGCTCGGCCTTGTTCCAGCCGAGCTCGTCAATCCGAGCCTGAAGTCGTTCCCACCATTTCATGGCAAGAAGCATAGGTCAGGAAAATAATTCCGAATTGGAATTATCAGGCATTGAAACTGGAATTTAAATCCAGTATGACATTGGGCATGGAAAGCACCCTGACAGTTGCCCAGATCATCAAAATGGCCGGCGGCCCTGCTGCAATCGCGGAAGCGAGTGCGGGCGCTATCAAGAAGGACGCGGTCTACAAATGGCCGTCCATCGGCGTGCCTGACCGTCACTGGCAAATCCTCATTGAGCGGGCAGGGGTCACGGCAGAGCAGCTGTACGCGGCCAATCTCGGCGCGCGCGGGGTGGCGGCATGACGCGGCCAGCGGATATCCCCAGCATCATCGGCGCTGATGCAAAGGCCGTAGCGGACTGGTTCATAGCCAACCATGCCGGAGCAATTTGCGGGGACCAGAACACGCTGGCCAGCGATCTGGCCGATGTGCTGGCCGATTTCCGCAGCGTCCCGACAAATGCCGGCCTGACCTCCCGCCAGCGCCAGTGCCTCGGCTTCATCAAGCGCTATCTCTCCGGCGGCGATGGCACCCCGCCAACCGTCCGTGAAATTGCTGACGGCATCGGCGTAACCCTGAGCCGTGCCCATTCCACGCTGAAGCAACTCCAGCACCGCGGCTACATCACCATGACGCCGCGCTGCCCCCGCTCGATCGCGCTCGTCGGCAAAGTCGACGATGTAAGCGCTGCTCACAAGAATTCCGGAGAAGCGTAAATGACCGTCGAGGACAGTGTTGCCCAGGACCAGTTGCGCGCCTTCGTGGAGCGCATCGAGCGGATGGAGGAAGAGAAAGCCGCCATCGCCGCCGACATCAAGGAAATCTACGCCGAGGCCAAGGGCAACGGCTTCGACACCAAGATCCTCCGCAAGCTCGTCACGATCCGCAAGCAGGACGCGAACGAGCGGATGGAGCAGGACAGCATCCTTGAATTGTATATGGGCGCCCTCGGCATGGTCGCGGCGCCGCCAGAGGACGATTACGAGCCCGTGCGGCAGCCGGCCACCCTCAGCAACAGCGAAGCCACGCTCGACGCTCTGATCGAACGCCTGTCCGGCGAAATCGACCCGAAGCTGCTGATGCAAATCATTGAGGGCAGCAAGACCGTCGACGGTCGCCAAGCAATTCTCAGCGCCCTCGACGCCGTGAAGGCCGAGAGCATCACCGAACCCCAGCCTGCCCTCCAGGCTGAGAGCGACCTGACCAGATCCCATGCCCCTGAAAATGGTCAGGTCGCAGATAATTCCGATATCGCCAATCCGATATCGAACGAGAAGGCAGAGGCTGCCGAGCTTACCTACAGCGATCCGCAGCGGTCGGTGCCGGCTACCCGTGAGGATGCCCCATTGGTCGCCTCTGCCCCCATGTATGCCGAACCCGGCGTCATCACCTGGGAATCCTGCCCACCTGAACCAGTAGAGCGCCACGAATACAGCGCTGCCTTCGGTGATCTCGGCCAGGATATCGAGGTCATCACCGAAGACATGCAGCAGGCTCGCTCCGCTCCCATCGTCAAGGTCAAGAACAAGATCCTCGACGGCTGGGCCCGGTACATGAAGGCCCGCGAGCTCGGCATCGAATACCCCGTTGTCCAGTACGACGGCACCGACTGGCTGGTCGACTGCATCAAGTGGAACATCGAGGGCCGTATCCTCACCGATCAGCAGAAGCGGACCATCAGCAATCGGCTGATCGCCATCTTCCCACAGCGCAAGGGCATCATCTGGGCGGCCATGGCCGGCGAGGAGATTGGCTGATGACCCGGATTCCCCACGGCTTTGTAAACACAGCTCCAGCGATCTGGGCAATGACCGGCGCACTTGGTGTTGTCGCATTTGCGGCGGCCGTCCTGCGGGCAGTGGGAGGGTTTGCATCATGAGCGCTTGGGCGGTTCCTGGAGCGAAATGCATCTGCGTCCGTGACCCGTACCTTTTGGTCGATGGCGGCTATCCGCCGTTCCGCAAGGGCGACGTGCTCACGGTAGCGGCGTCGCATATGTGGGCGCCTCACGGCCTTATGCTGCGGTTCGTTGAGCGCGAGATCGACCATTGGGGCCACGTCGACGGCTTCCGTCCGCTCATCACCAAGTCTCAAGAGCAAGACGTCGGTCTCTTCGTCCATCACCTGGAATCCACTCCAGTCGGTGAAGACGCATGATCTCACTGGCTCCACACCAACTTCAGAAATGGACGCACACCGAGCGGGGCAACTCGTCGGGGCTGTGTGCGCCCATTCCTGCAGTTGTCTACGACGAGCTGCAGGCTTGTAGCCTTGGCCGGGGCTTCGCCACCCCGGTCCTTTTCCAGAATTCCCATCGGCAGAAAACCCTCCCTCTGCCGCAACTGCGAGCGCGCGCCTTTGCCGGCTGCGCCTCGCGCTTTCATTCCGTGCACTCGACCGGTTGCAGCCGGTCCCGTGCGCAATCCTTGCCGGCGAAGCAATGCTTTCAACGTCTCGCTTACCGGCTCCATTCCCATCTCAATCGCCTTTCCTTGGGCTCGACTGTTCGTGAGATCAGTTGTGAACCCAAAGGATTAGGAAATGTCCGAAAAGTCTTCGGAGAACTCCGAAATGTCTGAAGTCGCCTTTGCATCCGAGATGCTCAAGTCGGCAATCGCGCCGGCTGCCATCTCCAGCCACATCGGTGAGCGCATCCGCGCGGCCGCCGTAACCCTGCGCTGGTCGCAGTCCCGGACCAAGGACATTTGGTACGCGGATCCGCGCGTCAGCATCAAACCGCGCGAGCTGCGCCAAATCGAGGAAATCACAGGTGTCCGCTATGGCCGCGAAGAACTCGCAAATATCGACGCCCTCATCAGCCGAGCCGACGCGCTCCTGGTGGACGAAAGCCCGCGTGGCGGTAGCCCGATCCTTGCTGCGCTCCGCGCGCTGGTTGGCGCTGTTGATCGCGCCGGAGCTCGCTTCTGAACCGTCTGAACACAACCAGGGAGAAGACGACCATGACCGCACGTAAGCAGAACCAGCCCGTCGAAGTCACCACCCCGGCCATCCCGGCAGATATCGCTTTCGCCAATGCCATCAACGCAACGCGGGATGCCGCCGTTGTCGATGAGCAGGCGCTGGCATCACAGAAGGCCGCCCGTATCGGCCAGATGGAACGCGACATGGCACGGCTCCACGCCGCCTATGACGCCGATATCCGTGCGCTCGATGAGCAACTGAACCAGCAGGTCAACATCATCGAGGCGGCCGACGCGGCGCTGTTCCACCTGACCCAGGCGCACAACAAGCCGAACAACGTCGTTGCCATGGCGGCTGAGTAGGGTCCGGCCATGAACCGCGGCGTCAGGCTCAAGGTCAACCAGTGCGAGGGCAAACGTCCCTACGCTCGTTGACAGAGGCAACCAAGTGGCGCCGGAACATGCATGCCCTCGAAGCATATCACTGCCCGCACTGCGGACAGTTCCACCTCGGAAACAAGCCGAAAGGGCAGGGGCGTCCGAAGCCTCCCCCGCCGGCGATTGAACTGGAGTTTTGAGCATGGCAAAGCCTGACGATATTCCGCAGGACGTGTGGGACGCTGCTCTCGAGCCAAGCGAGAAGGCTTACATAGCGTTCCGGTACGACGAGGCTCAGGCTATCGTCGCCCGCGCCATGATGGCCGCCGCAGCGAAAGAGCGGGAAGCATGCGCGCTGATCGCGGACAAGAACGCGCAGATCGATCCGCAGGAAGACAATGTCGACCCCTCTGAGGAGTTCGAGATTGGAGGAAGGGTTCGCGCCAGAGCAGTCGCCGCCGCCATCCGCAAGCGTGGGAAGGCATAGCCATGTCCCTCAAGATTGAATCCCTCCCCCAACTCACCAGCATCAACCCTCCCGTAAAAGGTGAAACGGGCGACCATCGTCTTGTTCACCGGCTCAGAGCAGAGAAAACCGCCGCTCTCGTAGCAGGAGTAAAAGCCAAGGCCAGGGCAACTGATCGTCGTGTTCAGGGGTATCTGGATATGATCGCGGGGAGGCACCCATGACGGTCGTTGCCTCGAACTTCGCGCCCGTCGCCAACCACTTCTACCAGACCGAGCCATGGGCGACGGAAGTGCTGTTGCGGCATTTCCCCGTCGCCGGGCTGAGTGTCTGGGAGCCGGCCGCTGGCGGTCATCTTATGGCTGAGGCCCTATTGGAAGGCGGCGCAGAGGTCTGGACTAGCGACATAGCTGAGTACGGCCCGATTCATGACTTTCCGGGCCTCGACTTCTTCGCGGCGAATCTACCGCTGCCGCTCGGCTGCGATGCCATCATAACCAACCCGCCATACGGCAAGGGCAACCGGATGGCCGTTAGCTTCGCCGAGCTCGCGCTCGAGCGCTGCAATGGCATGGTTGCGCTGCTGCTCACCGCCAAGTTCGACTTCGGCAAGACGCGCCGACACCTGTTCCAGGACAACCCCCGGTTCATGGCGAAGATCGCCCTTCTCGACAGGATCTCATGGGCTGGCAATGGCGAGACCGGCACTGAAGACCACGCCTGGTACGTCTGGGGCCCGGTTGGGCAGCAGCGCCAGCCGCTCATGTTGTGGGGCGCGAAATGACCCAAGCCCTAACCACCACTCGCCAGACACCAGCGAGCGTCACTGATCTCGTTCGCCACTACGACGACGTCCGCGCTCGCCTGTACAACGGCACAACGCCCCCAGAGCGCCCCAGGCGGTTCATTGCCGTCCGTCCGCAGCCACACCGCCCGGATATCATTCCCCCGGCGCCACGCATCCCCATGGTCCGCATAGACGAGGCCGTAAAGCAGCGCGTGCGTGATATCCTGACCATCGCCCAGGAGAACCGAGCAGAAGCGTTCGATCCTGGCCACTGGCTGGAGATCATTGACCAGGTCTGTGCCAAGCACGGCCTAACACGGGGCGAGCTCCTCAGCAGCCGTCGCTCCAAGTCTCTCGTCGCTGCCCGTCACGAGGCCATGTACCGCATGGGCAAGGAGACCAGCATGTCTCTGCCTGCCATTGGCCGGCGCATGGGCGGGAAAGATCACACCACCGTCCTGCACGGCATCCGGAAGCATGCGGCAAAGCTGGAGGCAGCAAGGAAATGAACTGGACACCAGAGAAGATCGCAACGCTCCGCCAGTTGTGGATCGAAGGCTGCAGCGCAGCCCTCATAGCCAAGCGCATGGGGCCCGACGTCACCAAGTCCATGATCGACGGCAAGATCCTCAGAATGGGCCTCAAGCGTGAAGGCAAGGCCACCCAGCTTCTGACCAGCCATCCGGACTATGAGCCCAAGATGCCGCGGGAAAATCGGCCCATCCCATCACATAGCCAGGTCTGGGAAATGAGCGATGACGAACGCCGCATCCGTTTTGCCCAGCGGGCAGCCAAAGGGGCTCGGCAGACACGGCAGGCGCTGGAGGCGGCAGGGCAATGAGCCATGAGGCCACCAATTGGGCAGTAAAGCAGAAGGGTCTGCGCCCGATCGCCAAGATCGTGTTGTGGCATCTGTCCGACTGCCACAACCCGACGCAGGGTTGCTTCCCCACGCAGGAATACCTGGCTGATATGGCCGAGGTCAGTCGCGCGTCGGTCAATCGCATCCTGTCCGAGCTTGAGCATGGCGGCATCATTCGTCGCGAAATCCGTCTCCATCCGGAGACCAAGCGGCGCATCTCGACGCGCTATCGCCTAGCGTTCGAAAAGGACTTCGAACCACTACATGTTGAGGATCAAGTAACTGGATGCGACATGGCTTCGGACGATGCTCCATGTCTCAAAAACGACGATAGCCATGTCTCAAAAACGGCTGTTTCCATGTCTCAGAGCTGTGAGACACAAACTAGTAAGGGAACCAGTAACCTAACCGGTAATCCCCCCCAACCCCCCGAAAACGGGGGGCACGGCTTCGCCGATGTTTGGAGGATTTGGCCAGGTAAGTATCGAGGCCGGCAGGACAACGCCGAGGGCGCATTCAACGCTCTGCCAAGGACGGAGCGTCGTGCTGCCGTTGAGCTCGCCCCCACCGTCCTGACCGCCTTGATGCGGCAGAAGAAGCGTATCCCGGCATTGGTGGCCTATCTCCGCAAGCGCATCTTCTCGGAATACCTCGATGCTCCAGAGGTCGACACTGACGGCCGCTTCGTCATTCGACCTGGCATGGCCGAGTGGAACGAATGGGCGGGCTGGGCACGGCGCAATGCTGGCGGCGACAAGGGCGTCGAGCGGATGGTCAAGCAGGGCTATCTGTTGACCAAGACCAGGTGGCCGGAACCTGAGGCCGACGAGGTGGCCGCATGAAGCCGTCACCAGAGGCCGATCTGCCCCTCGATGAACGTGTCGCCAGGGCGATGGCAGAGAGCGTCAGAGATCCGGAATGGTCGCATTACCTTAAGCCGGCAAGGGCAGCGATCGAAGTGGTTCTCGCTGATCAGTCGAGCAAGGCGGAGGCCGCGCCATGATGGCCGAGCGCACCCGTCCAGATGTGGACAAGCGCAGCGCTGTTGCCCGGTTCTTCGCCGCTCTCCGTCAGATCGACACCGAATATGGACGCGCAGATATCAGCGCGTCTGCAGCAATGGCCGAAGTGCGGGCAGCGCTAAGGCAACTAGACCGAAATCAGGGCAGAATTCAAAAAGGGGAATATCATGGCAAAGCGCCGGTATGACGATGACGAATACCACTGGTATGCGCTCGACGTGATGCGCCAGAAGGAATACGCGGCCGGCCATCTGCTCAACAAGATGGGCTGCATGACCTTCATTCCGACAGAGACCAGGTTCCGCAAGAAGAACCGCTATGCCAAGGCAAAGATGGAAGTGGCATATGCCTCGTTCTCTGGCGTGGTGTTTGCGGGTTTCCCAGAGGCGCCCAGGTGGTTCGAGGTCATGTCTATCAGCCTGATCAATGGCGTGCTTTCGCTGCCTGACGAGGATGGCCGCATGTGGCCGCGCCGCATCGACACTGCCTGCCGTGAGTGGATCGGCTATCGGTCGCGGCTGATGGATGGCCAGCTGGTGATCGAGCGTCACCGCATGCCTGTCCGGGTCAAGGGTGAAATGGTCGACGTTGAGCGCTCAGTCCCGCTCATCAGCGTGCAGGGCAAGGGCGTGATCCGTAGCCCGGCCATGCTCAAGACCAAGGCGTCGGCCAACCGGCCGTTGGTGGTGCGTGCCGCAGGTGAGCGGGCAAAGCTGCTCGGCGCCTTGCTGGAAGGCCCGCATAAGGCTGGACATCAGCAGCAGGCTGCTTGACACCGCGTGCCAAATCACCACTACTGAGCAGCGGATGACCCAGCGATCCGTAGCCAGCCCATTGAGGCCGAGGCTCGGCAGGCCCAGAGGTAACAGATACCTCGCAAGCCGTTATTGCCCCCAAAGCAACCCGCCCTAGCCGGCGGGTTTATTTTTGTGGTTCTGGCTCATCCAATGTTGCTCCCAGCCCGAACAAACCCCCGAGTGAATTGGACGTTGCCCATGTCGATCCTTCTCGGGGCGTTTCGTTCTGAGTAAGCGCCTCGGCAATGCGCATCATCGACAGCTTGCTCTGGATAGACCGGATGTCGTTATCGAGCGTGTTGATGTGGTCGATGGCCTTTAAAAAGGCATCAATTGACCAGTCCATTTCTAGATTGCGCAGCTCTTTCGTTGCGGACCAAGCAAAGAACTCAACCCCATCCGTTTGCTCGCTTCTCCTAAATGGTGAGTGGGCAATTACATTGCGGGTCTGGCCCAGCTTCCTCGCCTCGGTTGCCATGGTGTCAAAGCGTTTCCTCTCGACCGGATCGTAGATGAACCAGTCTATAAGCGTACGAAGCGACTTAAGCTTGTCGTCGTAACCCATGTTGCGGCCAACGATAATGCGCCTGGCGCCATCGATGCCGAGAGTTACCCCTAGCGCTTCGTTCACGCCTTCTTCCAGCAGGGCAAAATAGCCCATGAACGCGCCGACCAAGGCGAACGCTCTGGTGTCTGGTTCGAGATTCAGTAGCACCGGCTTTATGAGCAACGGCAGGCCCTCCAAATGCCCAAGCTTACCACCCTCAAGCACAGGCCGAGCAAGTGGGATGCGCGCAGCGATCAGGCCAAGGCTTATCGCAAGCTCTATTGGACGAACCGGTGGAAGGCGGTACGGCGCAACCAACTGGCAACGCAGCCGCTGTGTGAGAACTGCCTAAAGCACGGGCGCTATACCCCAGCGACCGTCTGCGACCACATTGACCCTAAATCCAAGTTGGATCCGACGACGTTCTTTTCTGGACCCTTCCAGAGCCTGTGTGATGCCGATCCATATCGGTGCCATTCGAGCGCAAAGCAGTCCGAGGAACGCCTTGGCTATGTGAAGGGCAGCACGATCAGCGGCAGGCCTGTTGATCCCATGCACCCATGGGCAAGAAAGGCTTGATGTTCCCTATGTGTTCGCTAAGGTAATTCGGCCCAGCGGAGTGCTTGCAACACTCAACGCTAGGCCTAACCAAGCGATCGAGTGAGGATCGGATGGCTGTCGCCGAACTAACATGCGCCCGATGTGGCGCGCAATTCGTTTCACCCGTCAAGCGCGGTCCGAAACCAAAGTTCTGCGGTGAATCCTGCAAGGCGCTAGACAGGACGCAGAAGCCGCCAAGCCGGTGCAGCATAGATGGCTGCGTGACCAGGGCCACAACGGCTGGCCTGTGCACCAAGCACTATCAACGCAAGCGAGCTCATGGAGACCCTGCAGCGCCTGCGATGGTGACGAAGCCATGCGAGTACTGCGGGGAGAAATTCACTGGTCGCCGTAATCGTCGGTGGTGCGGATGGAAGTGTCGCAGCCGATCGATGGGCGCAAAGCCGGCAGAAGAGATAATTGCAAACGCCAAGTGCCGAAAGACTTATCACTGCGAGCACTGCGCCGTTGAGTTCAGGCCTAAGAGAGTGGCCAACAATAGGTTCTGCTCAAGGGATTGCGCATTTGCGCATAAGGCAGAACGGAAGACCAAGGTCAAAGCGCCCCTTCCGCCTAAGCCGTGTATTGACTGCTCATTGCCCATTAGGCGCGGCCAGCGTTGCACTAAATGCTCAAGGGCCCGAACTCTAAAGGCAGGCAGAGAAGCCTACTATGCATCCAGGGGCGACGTCGTGTGTCGGGATTGTGCGGCGCCTATTGCCAACGACGGGTCATACCAGAGGCGCTGCCCTTCGTGCTGGGCTGATAGGGATCAGGCGCTTAGAAGGGCCGCGCGGCAAGTGCGCAAGCACAGGCAGCGCGTTGCAACTGTCGAGCGCTTCGACCCGCTTGAAGTATTAGAGCGTGATGGTTGGCGCTGTCATATGTGCGGGAAGAGGACACCAAAGGAAAGGCGTGGAACCTTCCATGACAACGCGCCTGAGCTTGACCACATCATCCCGCTAGCAAAAGGCGGAAGCCATAGCCGAGCGAACACAGCGTGCTCATGTCGTCGGTGCAACCTTCGGAAGTCGGACAAAGTGCTGGGTCAGCCAAGCCTGTTCAGCGCCGCATAGGCACCCGGGGGCTAGTCATAACTAGCCAGCCTCTCACTTCTGCACCGGCGGTGTAGTTGCGTACGCGGCGGCACGTTTTTTGAAGATAAAAGTTCAGCCTACCCCGAAGGGGTAACTTGCATGAAGCCTGTTGAGAACGCCGGGTCCATCGTTCCCGAGCCAGATTGGGAATCGCTTTTCAGCGATGTGCTGGAAGTGGCCTCAGCAATCGAACACTGGCGCGTGCTGACCACGGAATTGCGCGAACGCCAGCTGCTGGCGCCCGGGAATGCCCATGCTCTGCAGCGCCTCGTCGTCGCGTACGTGCTCTATGACCGGGCCGTCCGCGAGGTCGCCGAGCACGGCGCCGTATCCAAGCCGAAGCGCGGCAACAGCCGAGCGATTGCGCGGACGTCACCGCATTTTACCGTGATGCGCGAGGCCGCGTCAGACGCCGCGTCACTGGAAGCTGAATTCGGTCTGTCGCCGCGCCGTCGTGCCGCTGCGGGGAAAGTCCAAAATGGCAAGAAAGCCCCGAGGGCAGCGGACGGTTACCTCTCGGCCGTCAAGTGACCCGACGACAGAGTATGCCCAGGCGGTCGTAAAAGGCCGCCGGCCAGACGGCAGCCTGCCTGGCGAGTTCGAAATCGCTGCTTGCCAGCGTCACATCGATGATCTGAAGCATGGCCCTGACCGCGGCCTGCGCTGGGAGCCCGACCGGGCCGCTCACGCGCTGGGGTTCTTCCCGGCGATGCTGACGATCTCGGAGGGCGCCAAGGTCGGTCAACCGTTTGAACTACTGCCCTGGCACGTGTTCGTCGTCGGCGCTTTGTTCGGTTGGCGAAAGACATCGGGACGCATGCGGTTCCGGTCAGCTTGGCTGGAAACCGGCAAGGGCCAGGCGAAGTCGCCATTGATGGCGGCGATCGGGCTTTACATGGCGGGCTTCTATGGCATCCCGCGTGCCAAGGCGTTCGCAATCGGCCAGGACCGGAATACGGCTAACGTGCTGTTCAAGGATGCCGTCGCGATGTGCCGCGGCCCTATACCGCCGGCACCTGGTGAAGAGGTTGATGAAGGCGACACGCTGGTCAACCGCGGCGTGGCGCTGATCCGCGGCGAAGGCGACAACGCATGGAAGGTGGAGTTCCCGGACTCGGGTTCGCTATTCCAGGCTCTGGCCAACGGTGAAGCGGTCTCGGGCCCGAAGCCAATCCTGGTGGCGGCCGACGAGATCCATGAGTTCAAGTCCAACACCTCGATCGAGGTTTGGAAGGCCGCTATCGGCAAGATGCCTGGCGATGCGCTGATGCTGCTGGGGACCAACACCCCAGCCGTCGATCAGATCGTCGGCTCCAACTATTCGGCGTTCTACCAGAAGGTGGCGACGGGCAAATTCTTCGATGATGAGGCGTTCTCATTCATCGCCCGGGTCGATGCCAAGGATCACGAGACGATCTTTGACACCCCCGAGGTCTGGACGAAATCTCTGCCGGCGCTGGGCATCACGTTCCCGCGCGAGAACATCGACGGCATGGTCAACACGGCCAAGCAGATGCTGTCGACGGCGTTGTCGACCAAGCGGCTGTATTTCGGCATTCCGGTCGGTGCCAGCGAGTTCTGGATCGCCGAGGATGCCTGGCTGGCGGTTCTGGGCGAGGTCGATCCGGCCAAGCTCAAGGGTTGCAAGTGCTGGCTGTCGCTGGACTTGTCCAAAAAGAACGATCTCACCGCGCTGACGGCGGCCTGGCTGGATGCCAAGGATCACCTCTGGGAGAAGACCTGGTACTGGACGGTGCGCGATCGGCTCAAAGAACGGTCGATTGCCGATCAGGCGCCCTATGTGGAGTGGGTTGAGGCGAAGCTGATCACAGCCGTAGACGGCGCAGTGATCGACAAGACCTTCATTGCGCAGCAGATCGCAGAGATTTGCGCCGAGCATGACGTTGAATTTCTAGCGTTCGACCCGGCCGGCATCGCGGACTTCATAGCAGCCTGCGAGCAGATCGGTTTCCCGGTCTGGAAATTCGAGGGCCCAGACGAGCCGGAAGGGCAGGGGCTGAAACTCGTCAGCCATGCCCAGGGCAAGATGGTCCGCTTCGAAGAAAAACAGCTAACCATGCCGCGGTCGATCGAGCGTTTCGAGGATCGCATCCTGGCCAAAACGATCACCATCGAGGACTCGCCTGTCACCACATCATGCGCGGCAAATGCACATGTCGTGAGCGACGGACAGGCAAACCGGGCCTTCGATAAGGACCGCAGCCGTGGCCGCATCGACGGACTGGTGACATCGGCCATGGCCGCAGGCGCTGCCGACAATGAACTGGGCGAGCAATTTGACGCCACAGATTGGATTGCGAGCTATTCATGAACTGGTTCTCACGACTGCTCAGCCTTGACGGGGCTAAGGACATCATGCCCTGGCGCGGCCGTCAGGTGTCGACTGAAAACGCCGACAACTTCGTCACCAACCAGGTCACACTAGCCGACTATCGGGACGCCAGGGCGTCGGGGGCTGCCATAGGCCTGTCCGCGACATGGGCTTGTGTCCAGCTCATCGCCGGGACAATCGCCTCTCTCCCTCTGATGGTTTACCGGACGGATGCTAGCGGCATTCGATCGGTCGCCAAGGATCACCCGCTCTATTTCGTTCTCCATGATAGCCCTAACTACGATCAGACTGCCGTGGACTTCTGGGAGGTGATGGCGGCAAGCATCGAGCTTCACGGTAATGCGTATGCCCTGATGGAGCGGAGATCGAGTGATGGCGTTCTGACGGCGCTGCACCCGATCCGTCCTGACCTGGTGAAGGTGCGCCGGAAGGCGAACGGAGATCTGGAATACGAATGGACGGACAACGGGCGCCGCGTGGTCAAGCCCGGCGCTCAGGTGCTACATATTCGCGGCTCGCTCGGTGATGCACTTTCTGGCGCATCAACCCTGTCCATGTGCCGCAGCGTCTTCGATGACGCTTTGGCGGCAGAGGATGCCGCGGGCGCCATGTTTAGCAACGGCGTTAATCCAAGCGGCATCCTGCGGACGAAGCCTGAGATTAAGCTGACCCAGCAGCAGCGGAACGAACTCGAAGACCTGCTCATCAAGAAATACCAGGGATCGATCCGCCAGGGCCGGCCGATGCTGTTGGACAACGGGCTCGAATGGCAGCAGCTGTCCATTGACCCAGCCGACGCACAGATGCTCGAGAGCCGCAAGTTCAGCGGCGAGCAGATTTGCCGCATCTTCGGTGTGCCGCCTGGAATGGTTGGGTTCGGCGACAAGGCATCGAATTGGGGCACCGGCAAAGAAGTCGACGTTCTCGGCTTCCAGAAATTCACGCTGCGCAAGCGCCTAAAGCGCATCGAGCAGGCGCTGTTGAAGCAGCTCGTGCCGTTGGCGGAGCGCCGCGCGCAAGGGATCACCATCGAGTTCAACTTCGAAGGCTTGCTGCGAGGCGATACCGCCAGCCGATATGACGCCTACGAGAAGGCAATTCGCATGGGCATCGCGACCCGGAACGAGTGCCGGGCCCTCGAAAATCTGCCGCCAGTTGAGGGTGGCGACGTCGTCACCGTGCAAATGCAGGATATCCCGCTGGCCGACGCCATCAATGGAGACCGGAATGGACAAGAAGACAGCACCGGTTCTTGAGATCAAGGCTCTCAAGGACAGCGGCGAATTTGAGGGGTACGGCAGCACTTTCCTTGGCGAGCCGGACGCGTATGGCGACATCATCGCTGTCGGTGCCTACTCGGAAAGCCTGGCGACCCACAAGGCGAAGGGCACGATGCCAAAGCTGTTTTGGCAGCATGACTCTGGTCAACCGATTGGCAAGTGGATTGACGCGTCTGAGGACGACCATGGTCTGTTGCTCAAGGGCAAGCTGAACATGGACGTGCAGCGTGGCCGAGAAGCCTATGCGCTGTTGAAGGCCGGAGACATCGATGGGCTGTCGATTGGCTATCGTATCAAGGAATACAGCGTCGACACCGAGTCCCAAGTCTGGACTCTCGAAAAGCTTGATCTGATCGAGGTCAGCGTCGTGTCTGTCGGCGCGAATGAAAACGCAGTCGTTTCGAGCGTCAAGGCCGCCAAGGCCGCTCACGACTTGATGGAAAAGCTGAAGGCTGGGGACCAGCTTTCAGGCCGAGAGTTTGAAACCTGGCTCAAGGGGCTGGGATTTTCGAACTCGCAGGCGGAACGCGCCGCGCGTCTCCACCTGAAAGGGCAGGGGGAACCTGCCGATGCGGAAGCGCTCGATTTTCTTCGGGCATTGCAGGCTTCGGCCTAACTCAACTTTCAACGGAGGTTCCCATCATGGAACGCAAGACCACGGCCCCAGCGGCCGGCGGGCGCTTTGGTGCACCCGCAATGAACTACTTCGGCGCCCCTCAAATCGCTTTTGACAAGTCGAACGATCAGGGCAGCAAGACTGCTGCCGAACTGGCCGCCGAGTTCAAGCTCGACTTCCAGACCAAGCACGACAAGGTCAAGGAAATCGCCGAGAAGGCGCTCGCCGAGGCCGCGAAGGGCGTTCCGATGGCAGAGACCGCCAAGGAACTGGCCGACCAGGCCATCACTGGAATGAACGAGGCCAAGGCCCGTCTCGATGAGATGGAGCAGAAGATGGCTCGCGGCGGCGAGCAGGGTGCTGGCGAGCGCACTGCTGGCGAGCGGTTCGTGGAAGACGAGGGCTTCAAGGCCTTCGCCAGCCAGACCCGCCCTCGTGGTCGGTTCATCTCCGAAGTGAAGGACATCTCTTCGCTGACGACCGACGCAGCCGGCTCTGTGGGCACGCTCGTGCAGCCGCAGCGGGTTCAGGGCACCGAACTCCCGCGTCGTCGCCTGACGATCCGTGCGCTTCTGGCCCAGGGCAACACCAACTCCAACTCGATCGAATACGACAAGGAGAAGGGCTTCACCAACAACGCCGCCCCGGTGGCTGAAGGTGATCTGAAGCCACAGTCCGAAATCCAGTTCGAAGAGGCGACCGCACCGGTTCGCACCATCGCTCACTGGATGCGGGCGTCGGTTCAGATCCTGGCGGACGCCCCCGGCCTTCGCTCGATGATCGACAACCGCCTGCGCTATGGCCTTGCCTATGTCGAAGAAGCCCAGCTTCTCAATGGCAGCGGCACCGGCCAGAACCTGGAAGGTCTCGTGACTGTCGCCACTGCGTTCGCAGCGCCCGGCGGCCTCGTCGCAGGCCAGATGATCGACACGGTTCGTCTCGGTATGTTGCAGGTCGCGCTGGCCGAATACCCGCCCAACGGCATCGTGCTCAACCCCATCGATTGGGCCTTCATCGAGATGATGAAGGATGGCGACGGTCGCTACCTGATCGGCAACCCACAGGGCACTCTCAGCCCGACGCTTTGGGGTCTGCCGGTGGTGCCGACCCAGGCGATGGGCGAGGATAAGTTCCTCGTCGGCGCTTTCGACCTCGCCGCCCAGATTTTCGACCGCCAGGATGCGACGGTGGAAGTCTCGACCGAGGACCAGGACAACTTCGTGAAGAACAAGGTGACGATCCGCGCTGAAGAGCGTCTGGCCCTCGCCATCTATCGCGAGGAAGCCCTGGTTTATGGCGATCTGGGCCGAGTAGCCTGACAAGTTCGTCTCATCACAAGCGGCGGCGCTTCGGTGCCGCCGTTTTTATGAGCCGAAGGAGAGACAGCCATGACCCCCATCAAAGCAATCTTGATCAAGCCCCTCGATGGCGAGCCCGCCGGCGCGCACCGCGAGTTCAGCAAGACGGACTTCGACCGACTGAAAGCCTTGGGCGCAGTTCGCGCGCTCCCGCAGAAAGAAGCCAAGGCAGCGCCCACACCCTCCAACAAGATGGCGTCGGAAGTGGCCAACAAGGCTGCGCCGACGCCAAAGAACAAGAACGAGTAAGCCATGTACGCACCTGTCCTCGTCACCCCGCCCGCAGTTATGCCAGTCACCCTCGATGAGGCTAAGCTGCATTTGCGCGTGGAAGGTGACGAGGAAGACGCGCTGATCGACGGCCTCATTGCCGGCGCGGTGTCGCACCTGGACGGCTGGACCGGCGTGCTGGGCTGCGCAATTGTCGAGCAGACATGGCGGCAGGATTTTGACACCTTCGCCTGCACGATGCGCTTGCCTATCGGGCCGGTGTCCGAGATCGTCAGCATCACCTATCGCACTGCCGATGGCCAGGTTTCGACCGTTGCCGACAGCAACTATGCGCTCGTGACGGACGGGAGCGGGCCGAAGGTGTTCTGGGATGCAGGATACTCGGCACCGGGCGACCTATACGAGCAAGGCGCTGTCTCGGTGACCTATAAATCGGGCTACGATGAAGTCCCCGCGGCCATTAAGGTCGCGATCTTGCTGATGGTTGGGCACTGGTACATGAACCGCGAGACGGTTGCCGAGGGCGGCTTCTCCGAACTTCCGTTCGCGGCTAACGCGCTGCTTACGCCATTTCGTCGGATGTCGATCTGATGTTGGCCGGCAAACTCGACCGTCGCATCACCCTCCAGCGCTACGGCATCACCTATAACGATGACAATGAGCCGGTAGAGGGATTCACTGACCTGGCAACAGTATGGGCTTCGTGGCGCCGGGCATCTGCTCGGGAAACGCTGGCGAGTGCCGAGATCAATGCCGCGGCCACCGATGTGTTTGAAATCCGCTGGTCGTCGGTCGTGTCGGAGATCAACCCCAAGGATCGCCTGATCTATCAGGGTGACGTGTACGATATCCAGGCTGTGGCCGAGATCGGCCGGCGCGAAGGTCTGCGCATCGATGCCACCAGGCACACAGACGAATGAAGACAACCATGCATATCGAGGGCTTGCGCGAACTGGATGCGACCCTTGGGGCTTTGGTGGCAGAATACGGCAAGCCCGCCGGGAAGGGCGTCCTGCGGCGGGTCGGGGTAAAGGCGTTGCAGCCGATGGCCGAAACCGCGCGGCAGCTAGCGCCGGATGATCCGGACACCAGTGGCAATGACCTCAAGGCATCGATCGTCGTAGGCACTAGGCTCACGAAGCGGCAGGCGCGAGAAGCCCGCAAGGATCAGAACAAGTCGACTGTGACCGTCTACATGGGCACTGCTGACCCCGCCGGACTGCAACAGGAGTTCGGCAACATCAACCACGGTCCGCAGCCCTTCATGCGCCCCGCGTTCGATCAGCACAAGGAAGGCACGGTTCGAAGCGTCGGCAAGGAACTTGGCCCGGAAATCGAGAAGACGGCAGCGCGGCTGGCAAAGCGGCGCGCGGCAAAAGCAGCGAAGGGGTAGATGATGGAAACCAGCCTCATGGCATTGCTGGTCGGTTATGCGCCTCTGGCTGCACTGGTCGGCAACAGGATTTATTGGGACGAGATACCCCAAGGCACCGTTCGGCCGTGCATCGTGATGTTCGTTGTGTCGAGCACGCCGGGTTACACCTTCGAGGGTGCTGATCCGTTGGTCCCCGTTCGTGTCCAGATCGATTGCCAGGTGACCACGGCAAGCTCCGCCAAGGTCGCATTGGCGAAGACCGTCAACGACCTGCTGTCGGGATACAAGGGCACGGTCGGCGGCACGAAGTTTTCAGGAATATTCCAGCTGCTGACCCGGGATCGGACAGACAAACCGGCCAGCGGCAGCACAATCCGCACCCGGCAGATGGATTACGAAGTCTGGGCCAAGCCGGCCGCGTAGTCGACCAACCAATTTCAACCCTTGAGCCGTCCTTTGGGGCGGCTTTTTCTATGGAGATTCAGATGCCTGAACAGCTTTCTCAAGTGGACATTGGCCACGGCACGGTGATCCGCATCGGTCGCGGCGGCGGACCGACCTGGACCCAGATCATGGGCGGCGAAACCGCCAGCGTCCCGTCGCAGCCACCGAACGACGTGCTCGCGTCGCACTTCCAGTCCCCGAACCGGACGGACGAGACGATCCCCGGCATGAAGCCAATCGCGGACTATGCGCTGCAGTTGCAGTACTGGCCGAACTCCCCCACCGATCTGCTGTTGTCGGAGCTTGCCGACCTGACGGCGGCCGGAACCCGGGAAATCGTGATCTATGAGATCACGCCCAACGGCGGCCGGACCATGCAGTACATGTCCTATATCAACTCCTATGTGCCCTCATCGTCTGTCGGCGATAAGCAGATGGTTGACGTGCAGATCAAGGTCATGGCGCGCATCATCAGCGAGGACCCACCGACCAACACACTATTGCCCGCGATTTCTGGCATTGCACAGGTTGGCGAAACGCTCACGGCCATCGAAGGCGCATGGACGGACGCGCCGACGTTCACCTATCAGTGGCAGGAAGACGATGCCGGTTGGGCCGATATCGTCGGGGCCACGGCTGCCACCTATGACCCCATTGTCGGCAATGTCGGCAATGCGCTCCGGGTGATCGTCACCGGCACGAACGATGAAGGCAGCGCAAGCGCCACCTCGGCGCCGACAGCCGCCACGCTGGCCGCTTAAGCATGGCCAAGGACAAGAAGAGCCCGCTGGGCGAACTCACTGTCGACGTGAACGGCAAGACCTATCGCCTACATTTCGGCATGAGCGTCATTGCCGACCTGCAGGCCAAGTATGGCGAAAAGGTCGAGGCCATCCTGACGCAATCGCAAAACGTCGGCGGCTTGCCGGACATGGCGATCGTCGTGGATATCTTCCTCGGCGCACTGCAGCGGCACCATGCTGATGAGGCTGACCGGTGGCTGGTCGATGACATCGTCTCGGCCAATGCCAACCTGCTGCCCAGGCTGATGGGCGTTGCATTCCCCGACACGCCGGAAGGCGATGAAGGTGGCGAGGGAAACGGGAAAGCGGCGGCCTAGATCTCCCCAAATGGTGTGAGAACTACGTCGCCGCAGGCCTCCCGCCAGACCGGTTCTGGCAGATAACCCCTCGTCTCTTTGCGACAGAAATGGCAGGCGCGGTTCAGCGCCTGACACACGGCCGGGTGCTCGTCTGGGAACAGGCGGCGCTGCTCCGGATGGAGCAGCTCATTCCGCTAGAGCAGTACACGGGGCAGAAGCCGGCACCACAGCCCGCGGGCATGCTGGACATGCATCTCCGGGCAAGCGCTCGAGGCATCAAGGCCATCTCCCTGAAGCAATACCTGGCGAGCAAAGCCGCCTCTTAGCCTCAATACATCGAAGGTGATGCATGGCCAGTCTTATTGGGGCTCTGAGGGTTTCCCTCGGGCTCGACACGGCGCAGTTCTCCAGCGGACTCAACAATGCCAAGGGGAGCCTTGCTTCCTTTGGCAGGGTCGCGGCTGTTGGATTTGCGGCAGTCGCTGCAGCGGGCGTCGCGGCCATGACTGGCCTGGGCTACGCGGTGAAGGGCGCCATCGATGATTTCGATGAGATGGCCAAGACTGCACAGAAGGTCGGTCTGACCGTCGAGGAACTGACCCGGCTTCGGTATGCGGCAGGACTTAGTGGGGTGGAGATTTCTGGCCTCGCGACGGGCCTACAGCGACTGAGCAAGAATATGGCCGACGTCGCCGCTGGCGCTAAGGGTCCGGCGGCGCAGGCATTCGCCGCTCTGGGCATCAGCGTTGTCGATGCCGATGGCAAGCTGCGTTCGTCTCAAGACGTCCTGTACGACTTGGCCGAGCGCTTCAAGTCCATGCCGGACGGCGCGAACAAAACGGCCATGGCCATAGCCATCCTGGGCAAGAGCGGGGCGGAAATGATCCCGCTGCTCAACGGCGGAGCGCAAGCCCTGCGCGACATGGCTGACGAATCCGACAGGTTCGGCCAGACCGTCAGCACCAGAGCAGCCAAGGCCGCCGAAGTTTTCAATGACAACGTGAGCCGCCTGCAGTCTATGCTCGGCGGCGTGGTCAATCGCATCGCGGAGGCAGTTCTGCCGACGCTGGCGGACCTGTCCACGCGGTTTGTTCAGGCTGCCGCCGATAGCGGCGTGCTCGAGGCTGCATCTGGCGCCATCATCTGGGTATTGAACCAGGTGGCGAAGGCGGCTGTCTGGGTGTCCGGCCAGGTGCAGGCCATGGGCGAGATGTTCTTCTGGACTGCCCGCGCCATGCAGCAGTTGCAGCAGGGCAATTTTGCCGGCGCTGCGGATGCGATCGGGTCAGGCTTCGCCGAGGCCGACGCGATCCTGCAGGACATGACGAAGCGCATCTATGAGATCGACAACGGTCTCAATGAGATTGAGGCGCCTGATTTCGCGCCGACCACGACGGCGCTTCAGGACATTCAGGTAGCGTCGGCTGCTGCTTCATCTGCCCTCAAGAAGCTGGCCGACGAAGGTAGGGCGGTGTTCGAAGCAACCCGCACTCCTGCCGAAAAGTACGCGGCAGAGATCGAGCGGCTCAATATGCTGCTGCAGAAGGGCGCGATCGACCAAGACACATACTCACGCGCGGTGCTTCAGGCTCAGGATAGCTTCCAGAAAGCCGAGATGGCCGGCAACCAGTTGGCCTCTACTCTTGCCAGCGGTCTGGCAAATGTCTTCAGTTCCGTCGTGGATGGTTCGAAGTCTGCCGTCGAGGCTGTGGGCGATCTGCTGAAATCTCTCGGCCAGATGCTGATCAATCAGGGCTTTCAGGCGCTGATCGGTGGCATCTTTGGTGGTGGCGGTGGTGGGCTTGGCAATATCTTCGGCGGGCTGTTTGGCGGCGGTGGCGGTCTGAAACTCGGGTTCAACGGCATTCCGGGCTTTGATGGTGGCGGGTTCACCGGCTCGGGCAGCCGCACTGGTGGCCTCGATGGCAAGGGCGGGTTTCTGTCCATGCTCCATCCAGATGAAACCGTGATTGATCACACCAAGGGGCAGGGCGGTCTACCCCCGATCAACATCAATATCACCGGCTCTCGGCAGGATGCCGCGGAGATCGCGCGCGAAGTCCGCAAGGTGCTTCCCGACGCCATCCAGAGCTACGACCGCAACCCCTACCGGAGGACGTAATGGCCCTGCCGGAAATCCTCCCCATCGCCTCGTTTGCCGACCTGGTGCGGGTGTCAAACGCAACGTTCATACAGGAATGGCAGCAGCAGCGGTCGGCGACAGGTGGCGGTGAAACTCGTTATGCCGATCGCGCGCCGTCGCTCTGGAAGGCCGAGCTGACCACGCCGCCGATGGAGCATGCCGAAGCCGAAGGGCTGATGGCTCTGGCTAATTCGCGGGCGGGCGGGCTCAAGACCTTCCTGCTCTACAATCACCGCATGCCCTATCCGTCCAGCGATCCTGATGGGTCGATCATCGGCGCGACCGTGCCGAGCCTGGGCGCCATCACCGACCGGCTGCATGTGGCCTTCACTGGATTCCCGGCCAACTACGTGATCCCGCTCGGCACCTATTTCGGCATCGTGTTCGACACGAGCCGCTACTATCTGGGCCAGTTCGCCGAGGCCAAGGTGGCCAGCGGTGCGGGCGCCGTATCGGCAGCAGAGATATGGCCGCCACTGCCGGCGTCGATCAGCGGAACGCCTGACATCATCATCAAGAAGCCCGCGGCCAAGTTTCGCCTCGTGCCTGGCTCTGCCTATCCATCCTCGATCAGCCCGGTGCACTCCACCTTCAAGCTGTCGGCCGAACAGACTTACTCAGCCGGTTAGGCCCCTCCATGTCCTATGACGTTGACACGATCGCTGCTCTGGAGAGCGGCGCCATAGTCGTTCGCGACATTCTGACCATCAAGGGGAAGACCCTTGGCGGTTCGGCTGCCGAGTTCGTCTATTGGACGGGCGAGGACAATGTCGCCATCAATGTCGTGCCGGCTGGCGAAACCACGCCAGTCAGTCGCAATGCGGTCGGTGGCGGCACTCTGCTTGATGTGCCGCAGATCATCGACGCGATCGGCCTTGAAGCCCGCGGTGTGTCCTTCGGTCTGGACCATATCAGTGACGCCGCCGGGCGGCCGATGGACATGGTCTATGGCAACAATGTTCGGGTGGCCCGGGTTGAGCTCCACCGGGGCATATTCGATCCTGCGACGTGGTACCTCGTTGCCGCGCCACACATCATGTTTGCCGGCCGGGTCGACGGCGCCGCGGTGAATGATGCCGCTGCCGGCGGGGAGGGGGGTCTATCGCTCGAGGCCATCAGCAGCGCGATCGATCTGACCCGCACAAATCCAGCGATGGAATCCGATGAACAGCAGCGGCGCCGGGATGGCGACCGCTTCCGCCGCTATGGCGACACAGCCGGCCAGGTGCAGACCTGGTGGGGTCAGGCGCAGGACTCGTAGATGAACTTCATCATCCAGATCATCGTCGGCGTCATCCTGACGCTGGCGTCTACGCTGCTGACCCAGGCATTCGCTCCCAAGCCCTCCGAACAGGCGCGGCGCACCGGTACGCGCGGATCCGCCCAGATCGGCGGCAAGGTCCCGCAATACTTCCTCGTCGGCACTGTCGGCGATGCGGGCAAGCTCGAATATCAGAACGCATGGGGCAATGACGGCGAAGTGCCGAATGCCTATCTGACCAGCGTCTATTCGTTCGGCGATCTGCCGATCACTGACCTGGTGGGGCTGTTCGTCAATGGCGTCCGCGTGACGCTGACGGAGAGCGGCGCCGTGGCACAGGGCTACCCGGTGCCGGAGTACAGCGGCAATCTCTGGTGGAAGTTCTTCGACGGCAGCCAGAGCGCGGCCGACAGCTATCTGGTCGACAAGTTCGGTGGTGATGCTGACCGCGCGTGGGCCACCGATATGGTCGGCGTGGGTGTGCCGTACCTGATCACCACAGCTCTGTGGTCGGAGACCCTGTGGACGGGCTTCCCGAGCTTCATGGGGGAGTTTCAGGGCATCAAGCTCTATGACCCCCGACAGGACACCACGGCAGGCGGTAGCGGCTCGCAGCGTTGGGCGGACCCATCCACTTGGGGCTTCTCCGACAACAACATGGTCATCATCTACAACATCGAGCGTGGCATCTTTTACGATGGCGCGCGGGTATGGGGTGGCTCGGCCACAGCTGCGCAGTTGCCCTATGAGCCATGGGCCGCGGCAATGGACGCCTGCGACGAACTGGTGTCGCTGGAGGCCGGCGGGACGGAGAAGCGTTTCCGCGCCGGCCGTCGCATCAGCCTCAACGAGCGTCCGGCCGACGTCATCAAGGAATTCCTGACCGGGGCGAATTCCCGCATCAGCCATGCCAGCGATGGCACGATCTATCCACTTGTCGGCGTGCCGGCCGAAGCCGATGGCGCTTTCTCGGATGCTGACGTTCTGGCGACGGAGCCGCTGGGTTCCATCCCTTGGCCGAACCTCGATGATACGGTCAACGGCGCCGCGGCGACCTATCGCGAGCCCGCGCAGGCCTGGGAGGACAAGGAGACAGCCCCTTACATCCGCAGCGACCTTGTGGATGAGGACGACGGGCGAGAGAATAGCGATGGTCTCGACCTAGGGACGACGTTCTCGGGCACCCAAGCGCAGCGCATCCTTAAGGCTGTGATCGAAGAGGGTAGGCGATTCCGCCGCCACGTTGTGGCGCTTCCACCAGAGTTCGCGCAGTTCCGGCCGCTGCAGGTGCTGGCATGGACGTCGGAACGCTTCGACTATTCGGCAAAGCTGTTCCTGATCACGGCCCGCACCCGCACCCCTTGGGGCCAGGTGGTGTTTGGCCTGCAGGAGATCGATCCTGCAGACCATAACTGGACGCCGGGCACTGACGAGCAGCCCTTGAGCTTTGCGCCCGTGGTGACCAATCGCCCGGCGCCGCAAGAGGTATCCGGGTTCTACGTGGAGCCTGCGATTGCGCTGGATGATCAGGGCCGCCCGCGGCGACCGGCCATTGACGCCTTTTGGGATTCGACGTCGGTCACAGTCGACGTGCGCTTCGTTCGTGTATCGATCCGGCTTTCTGGCTCAACGGCCAACGAGTGGGACGGCGTGATCCCTCGGCCGCAACTGCTGGAGGGCTCGGCCCGACTGACCCAAGCGATCCTGCCTAACACGATCTATGAGGTGCAAATCCAGTACCTGCCGGAGAGCGGCCGCGCGACGGTGGAATCGCTCTGGCTGGAGGTGACGACGCCCGACATCAAGCTGGGCCCGCTCGATGTCGTCTATGGCGATATCGACTTGGACGAGCTCGGCACCCAGATCGAGGGCTATTTCGACTGGATCGGCGGCAATATCCGCGAGGTCATCGAGAAGGCGCAAGAGCAGGATCTTGCCGGCGCTGACCAGGAACTCGCGAACGCCATGCAGTTCGATGAGGTGCGCCGCAGCCTGTCTGTGGTGACTGGCGATCTATCGGCGTCGTTCTCGGAAACCATCACGGTTGCCATCGTTCCAATGCAGGGGCAACTGGTGGCGATTGCGGATGCGCTGACGGAGCTGAGCGCCGCTGACGAGGGCGCCGTCAACACAGCCAGGATCCGCTTCACTGCGATGACCGGACCAACCGGCTATAGCCGTGTCGGCATTGAAACCCGGTTCGACCCGCTGGACAGTGGGGACTATCGGTTGGCCGGCAGTTATTGGGACACCCCAAATAACGCCTCGCTGCCGACGCGCCGCGTGGAAATCGCCGAGCAGTTCGTTATTGCCGAAAGCGTGGCCGCTGCCGCCTTCCAGCCCTTCATTTTTGAGAGCGGCAACCTCCGGGTGGTCAATGCCTACATCGCCAACCTGACGGCCGCCAATATCCAAGCCGGGTCGATCACTGCTGATCGCCTCAATGTGACGGCGCTGTCTGCTGTATCGGCCAACCTGGGCACGGTGACGGCTGGGACGGTCTCGCTGGGCGCGGGCAAATTGCTGATCGACGGCCCGAACGTCCGCATCCTTGTGAGCGACTGATGACCAATCGAGTGATTGTCGGGGCATTGCCGGGCGGGGGCTATGGCCTCCGCGTCTCCCGGCCCGGCTATGACGTGACAAACACAGGCCTCACCGGGCAGCAACTGGCGTTCGATAGCCGCTGGCCCGCGACGGCTCGGGTGTTTCTCAACGGGTCGGTGACCATCGGCGTGGTGTTCCCGCTGGCCTATTACACGGTGAGCTTCGGCACGACCTTCGCGTCGGTGCCGCCGGTCATCATCATGCAACGCAGCACGGCTGGTTCGGCCTGGCAGCCAGTCGACGGGTCGCTCAACGATTCATGGTTGCCGTCTGGCGGCATTTTTGAGCCGGCGCGGATCTACACGGATCGGATCGAACTGGCATACCCGACCTTCGGCAGCAGCCGGGAATACTGCTATCTCGTGATGAGGCCGGTCTGATGGCAAACCGCGTAATCATGGGGCAGCGCGGCGGCGTCTACGGCGCTTGGGTCTCAAAGCCCGGCGTTGACGTGGTTTCGGCAAGCGCCGAGCAGCTGATGATGTCGACTGACATCGGGAACGTCCATGCCATTGCTTCTGGCGTTGTGTCCTCGCCTGGGGGCAGCTTCGGCATCAGTTGGACCGACCTTGGCTATTACCCATGGGTCATTCTCGGCTCTGAGCGCTACCGGTCGAGCTTCACCTATACCTCGACTTCATCCATCACCGTGACGCGCGGCGCGACAAACCCGCTGGTAGCGGCATGGAACGTCGGCACACCACCGACGATCCCTGACGAAATCCGATACATCATCCTCAACATTCCGAGGCCCTAAGTGACCGGACGTGTTCTTCTCAACGCATCCGGGCTCAAGGTGTCAAAGCCGGGAGTTGAGGTGACGACGACGGGGCCGGGCGGCCTGCAGTTCTCGTCGGACTGGTCGGCATTCGGGGAATACACCAACGGAGCATACGGGGTTGGATGGACTGCGCTGGGTGGAGAGACAGGGCGGCACGACGGATCGATATCCTTCGGCAAGACCTTTGCCACCAAACCTGCCGTTTGGTTCTATCTGCAGTCCAGCGGCGGGCTGGTGCCCATCGGCAATGCGGCGGGTTTCTCGCTCTATGGGTCGGACAGCACAGGCACTCCGCCAAGGTCGTTTGGCGTCATTGCGCAGGTCACGACGACCGGCATCATTGTGACCGGCTACTACTACAAGAAGACGTCCGGCTGGCCGGCGCCGAGCATCACGTTCAACTACCGGGTGTTTGAGTACAACCTCTAGCCCTTCGTAACCTTCCGAACTAACCCACTCCCGCCCTCACAGGCGGGTTTTTCTTTGGAGCATCCATGGCCGTCCTCAGTGACTATATCAGCGGCAGCATTTCTCTCACAAACGGCTCGGTGGACTTTACCGGCGTCGGAACGGGCTGGCTTCTGGCTGGCTTCAAAGAGGGCGACACGATCATCGATATCACTGGCGCCACCGAGTACATGGGCGTGGTGGCGACGATCGATGCCAACGGCGCAGGGACGCTCACCAAGGCGTGGGAAGGTCCGACGCTGGCCGATGTGGCGTATCGCATGCGCTACCAGCCTGACGGTGCTCGGGTGTCGGCGCAGTCGCGCAACCTGATCGAGATTATGGGCAATGGCAATCTGCAGGCCCTGGCCGGGCTCTCCGGGTCGGCGAACCAAGTGCCGATGTTTACCGGGCCGGGGGCAATGACACTCGTTCCGAAAACTGATCTCGTAAGCGGCGTTGCCTATGATGTGCAGGTCGACCTGCTGACTGATCGGGATGCATACGACGGCCAGGCCGAGGGCTTTTCGGTTCTGGTAGCCGATGTCGGCGACGGGCGCGCCGCGGTCTATGCCAAGGCCTCGGCAACGTCGGGCGATTGGTCTGATCCAGCATATGTGACGGGGCCTATTGGTCCGCTGCCCGAGGTAACGGTCGGCACTGTGACGACCGGCGACCCCGGCACTAGCGTTATAGTCACGCCCACGCCAACAGTTGATGGCGTCGAACTGGATTTCACTATTCCGGCTGGCAGGGGCCCGGTCATCGAGGGGGACTATAACCCGGCCACAGCGTACGTCCTTGACGACGCAGTGCTGTATAACGGCTCCACCTTCATCGCGCTGGGCCCCACCACCGGTAATGCGCCGCCGACGCTCCCAACCACCAGCAACGCCTATTGGCAGCTGCTGGCTCGGCAGGGAATTGATGGAGCTGGTACTGTCAACAGCGTCGGCGCTGGCGCTGGAATTTCGGTAGACAGTTCCGATCCGACTGCGCCAGTCGTCAGTGCTCCCACCCTTGTCGCGGGTCCCGCGTCTGTGACGAACGAGCGCCTACCCGTTTTCGACGGCACGACTGGAAAGCTTGTTAAGGCGACGCCGGTCTCGGTTGACGGTACGGGAAATATGGCCGGGCTCGCGGCGCTGGGGCTGAGCGGCGCGATTGTTCAGGCCGGCGTCAACCTGAAGGCAATCCGACACATAGGGCTTATTGGGTCGACGTCGACGGTTTACTCAACATCTGGCCAAGTTCTGGTCTCGGGGCAGGCTCAGGCATACACCGCGCTTTCTGCCACCTCGAGCCTGCTGGTTATTGCTCAACTGCAGACGGAAATATCGCGAACCGGCGCCAACGGCGGTGTTGGGTCTGAGGTCACCCTCTATCGGTACAACGGCACGGCTTACGTCGCGTTCGGCGTCCTCCTGGGGCAGGAGCTTGGAAGCGCGACCGTGACCGGCGAGACAATCAGAAATGCCGTGACGTTGGTCGGCGTCTTGACGGCGGCGGAAAAACGCTCGGACAACCCGACGCAATGGGCGATCAGCAGCTATTTCCAATCGCTATACGCGGGGTGCTTGGCCGCGGTTTACAACCATCGCTTCTATGTTGTGGAGTTTGAGCCGTGAGCCATTATCTGATGAAGGCTGCAATGCAGGTGCTTGGCCGGGACGATGTCGTTCTGGTTGATGGTCGGGCCACAACGGGCAAGGTCAACCCAAAGAATCTGTCAGCGCCGGTATTCGTATCCGCGACAAAGCAGGCTTTGATTGAAGCGCTGGCCGAGCGTCTGCGGTCTGAGGACAAAGCCAATACCGCCTGGGAGGCGTTTAGGCATGAGCGCGACCGGCTGCTTGCCAGTTCTGACTGGACGCAGTTGGCGGACGCGCCGATTGATCAACAGGCTTGGGCGGTCTATCGCCAATCGCTTCGCGACTTGCCCGAGGCGGTATCCGATCCTGCAGGGATGGTCTGGCCGGAGCCACCAGGCCCGACTAGCTCCTCCGATCGGAGCTAGTTGCCGAACATGCGCTTGGCGCGCAGCACTAGGTCCTGCAACAAGGTTGGCCTCATCCCCATCAATTCACGGCCGGCGGCGGTCAGCGAGTAAACATCGTCAACGCCCCACCCTCCCGATGCAATCCGCTTCAACAGGCCGCGCAGTTTCGCCTCGCGGATTTCATCCTCGTACCGGTGCGCGTCCATCTCAAATATCGAGATGAGCCCATCCGGTGCAGCCATTCGCATTAGATCCATGCATTGAGGTGAGGTCGTCATTTCGTGGCCCTCGTCCATTTGCGACCAAAATAAACGCAGTTGCAATCAGCGTGCAACTGCAACCTTGGCCGATGTATCCGATCTCGAATACGCCAGTTATGAAGTGGCTTTTTCCGTTAATTTATCGCGGCGAAGAGAATTGAGGAAAAACGTCAGCCAAATAGCGCCAAAGAGTGTCCAAACTGACGCGGAAATGATGCGGGACGTGTAGCCTCCATCCGAAATGTCAGCCGTTTTCGCTTTGATGTATTCCGCCCATTTCGCATACTGAGGCTGCGCGGCCTCACCCGTTTCCGAGAGCGCTCTAAGGTTGGCCAAGGCGCCTTCAATCACTGCCGACAGTGACCCAGCGTTGCTGTCAGTTACTGTCAAGACGGTTCGGTAGTCCCCTTCGCGGTATATATCGACCCCTTCAGGCAAGTCACTTGTGGCGCTGACTACAGCGCCGGCCAATCCAGGAGGATGAGAAAGGTCAAGCTTCGCGGTAAAGACGTGGGGATTTAATGTTGCCGACACGAAGTAGAATGCCGCTGCTGCAACTGGCCAAAGGACCAGTAGGAACCAAAATCTCTTCAAAGAGTCGATGGCGAACTCTGAGGTGAATCGCTCTGCCTGCGAATGCGTCATTTGGTTTACCCGTTCTTGATGCTCGCACCTTTGTAAAGATTATCATCGGCCACGCAACGCCTGCCTCCTACCGTTCACCCGTGGCTTCACCGCGGCAAAGCTGCTGGGTGGAAAACTACCCCTGCCACCCGTTCCCCTGTCCCCAGACTTCGATGGTCTCCCGAGCCCCATCAGGTATGAGTTTCGACCAGAATTGGTGCTAGGATGGCGGCCCAAGTGCGGGTGGTATCGGGTCGGAGTGAACGGGGAGCAACGGTAGCGCAGAGTCGCTAGAACTGACAGCAGGTGTCACCGCGTCGCTCGCGCTATTCTGACTCTCGGTCTCAATGTGGGAGATTTCGGAGACGCTGCTCTGGATCATGTTCTCGTTCGCGCCGGAGTCCGCTTCGGCCACGAAACAAGTAGGGCTGCTAATTGGAACGCCGCTAACTGTCGATTGGAGGCACGTTTCTGAGGGCTGTGCCTTTACGGGACTTGCGATAAAGCCGAATGCCACAATGCCGACAGACAGAACCAGGGGTTTCATGTGCGTTACTCCCTCATCGCGACGAGTGTGACGCAGCCACACTAATCGCGCCAAGGGCAATCTTAATACATCATTAACTACCGGCCAGCAGGTCTAGTTAGTTAGGAGTCGTAGGGACTTGGAGTGAGGCTAGTCCCCCAACACCTTCGCCAGATTGCTCCTGCCCCTCGGCTTGCGCTCAACGGCGTCTGACGGCTCTGCCTCGCGAACTGGAGCCGGCGCCGCTGCTTTCACTGCCGTGACCGAATTCACCGGCACCGTCACTGGATACCCATAGTGAGGTATTCGGATAGTCATCTCTGATCCGTCTTTCGAAACCAGAGACACTGTGGCCTCGATAACCACTGTGTCGCCTTCCTTGATCTTTGCCATCACCACATCCTCCGGCTGAGCCAGGGGGATAACGATCATCATCGGATCTGCGTTGCGGCGCCTATCGCCTGTCGGGTGTTTGGGGCGTCACGATTGCAAAGCCGCACGCCGCCAGCTCGTTCTCTATGGCGAGGGCATCCAGATCGCCGAACATCCGGTCACCGGTATCGACCGTCGCATAGTAGGTCCAGCCGGTTTGATACTTCGGCGGGATGGCGGATTGTGGCGACATGGGAAGCACCAGCAGATCGCTCTGCAACTGCCCTTCGCTTCGGGTGATGAAAACATTGACCTGCATTTGACGATCCTCCCTCCGGGCATTCTGCGCCGGCGCGATTGACAGTGCAATTGACCGAGATCAACGGAGGCTGGTGCTGCATCACGCGCCAATCAGCGCATAGCCTCGGCACCCTATCTCTGCCTCGATACGCAGTCTTTTGGAACGCAAGAGCCGATCGTCGGTAGTGGCCGTGGCCAGCTCGCGCCAGTGCATGGTCCGCAGGGATATCGGTATGGTCCCAGCCACGCCGAAGGGCAACACCAGCAATGGTGTCTGCTGGTCGTCGACGCCGTCTCTAACAAACACGTTGACCTGCATCTTCATATCCTCCGGCCCTTTACGTGGCCCTTGAATGCGTCGCCGCAATGGCCGCGCCGATCACTCCCTCGTTTGTGAAACCCGACATCAATGGAGACCATCATGGCCAAGGGGAATTTCCCTCCGGCGCTCGCTGACGTGCTTGTGCACGAGGGCGGTTACACTGCCGATCGGCGCGACCCAGGCAACTGGACGGGCGGCAAGGTCGGCCGTGGCGAGCTCAAGGGGACCAAGAAGGGCATCGCCGCGGCGTCCTATCCCCAGCTCGATATCAAGAACCTGACCGACGCCAAGATCGCCGAGATCTATGAGGCCAATTACTGGCGGAAGATCCGGGGCGACGAGCTGCCGGCAGGCGTCGATCTGTCTGGCTTCGACTATTCGGTCAACAGTGGCGTGTCCCGCTCGGCCAAGGATCTGCAGCGCGTGCTCGGCGTCACCGTCGACGGCCGCATTGGACCGGTCACCATCCTGGCCGCGCGAGCGCAGGACGCCCGAACCATCATCAAGGGCCACTGTGCCCGCCGGATGAGCTTCCTGCGATCCCTGGCCATCTGGAACACTTTCAAGAACGGCTGGTCGACCCGTGTCGCCAAGGTCGAGGCTAAGGCCCTGTCATGGGTCAGCAGCAAGGCCCAGCTCGAGGCCGATGCCAAGGCGGCCAAGGACAAGGCAGCTGCGCAGGCCGGCGGGGCTGTCGTGGGCACTGGTGGCGGCGTTGGCGTCGATCAGGCGCCGGACCTGGCCGGACTGCCCGTATGGGCCATCGTGGCCGTCGTGGCGGCCATCGTCGTGCCGCTGATCATCCGAGCCATCATCAATGCTCAACGCGCTTCGGCGCTCAACGCTGTGGCCAAGGAGGCCTAACGCCATGCTCAATCGCATCTGGGAAACGCTGGTTCGCTGGCGGACGTATTTCCTCAACATCATTCTGGCGCTGCTGTTCATCGCGCCCGAGGTGCTGAACTCGCCCGAGATCCTCGCCATCATCCCGGCCGAGTATCAGCGGTGGTTCCTGGTGGCAGCCTTCCTCGCCAATATCTGGATGCGCCCGCGCGCCGCTGCGGTGAAGAGCGACCCAGAGGTCCAGGTCCGCGAAACCATCAAGGCTGCCGATGGACCAGTTCGGGTGATGGTCGAGGAGGCCGGCGAGACCAAGGCGATCATCCGTGCTTAGCGCCATCCTCAATTGGCTGGGCGGCGGGATCGTGAAGCAATTCACTGACCCGCTCCTGGCAGCCTATCAGGCAAAGCTCAACGCCAAGAGCGACACCGACAAGCTCGATGCGGAACTTACCATCCAACGCATCGAGGCCGCACGCGATATCGCATTGGCCGAAGCGGGCCGGGCATGGTCGGCGACGTCGGTCGGCCGCTGGCTGATCGTGGTGCCCTTTGGCCTTTGGTGGTCGGCGATCTACCTGGTGCAGATCATCAACCCATGGTTCGGCCTCGATCTGGTCGTGATCGACGTTCCCGCGCGGATCCACGACATGGCCTTGGTGCTGGTCCCGGCCATCGTCATTGCCGATGCCGGCGCCTTCGCGGCCCGATCTCTACGACGTTAAAGCGAGCCCGGGAAACGCGCCACCACGCTTTCCGGGCTCTGACCATCACTCCGAATAGGATCGGCTTAATGGCTATTGACCACCCTGCATTTCAAAACCTTGAGGGCGTGTGAAGATGACGATCGACTCCGCCGTCAACATGCCCACCATTGTCACCATCATCATTGCCACCATTGGGGCTGTGGCCTGGCTTATCCGTATGGAGGGCAGGGTCAATTCCTCAGCCAAGGACGTGGACGATCTCAGCAAGCAGATCGGCGCCATAGACGCCCTGGTCATGCTCCACCATTCCCAATTCCATCAGTATCAGCTCGAGGCCGCCGAGAAGTACATGACGCAGGCCGCGTTCGGGGAGATCAAGCGGGAGATCGTCTCCGAGATCAACCGCATGGAGGGCCGGCTCGAAGCCCAGATCGAGCGCGTTGGGAACAAGTCCACATCGCGGCGCACCACAGGTCAGTCGTGAAGCTCTCCGACCTTACTGCCATCCTCTCCCGCGTCGGCCGTGATCATCCTGACCTCGTCGCAGACGAAAAGGTCAGACGGTATATCCTGCTGGTCGTGGAAGAGGGGAGGCAGCTGCCGGCGGAGAAGGCGCCTAATGGCCGTCAGTCATTGAACTGAAGTCCGACGCTCATCCCGTCGCGCCAGACGATGCGGCAAGGCTGCATCCGATGGTCGGGTAGCAGCAAGTAGAAATCTTCTGGCAAAGCGAGATCTGGGTGTACCGCAACGCGCGCACCGGTATTTGTCATGTCGAGCACCGCGCCATCAAGGCGCGTCATGCCCGCATCGAGTACGATGGTGGCGATCAGATCTACTCGTTCTCGCTGCAGCAATCTACGTTCTTGCATGGTCGTAGCTTAGCTGCTGGAAACTACTGATCCGCTCAGCAAAACCGTAAACATTTAGCGACCGCGTCCGGGCGGGTACTCAAGGCGTTGCTGGCTCCTTACTTTCTGAGAACAGCATTGCCGGCTATGGCGACCATGCTGGCGCAAAGTCTCTAGGCCCTCGATGACATGAGTAGCCGGGCGGGGTGCCATGGTCACCTCCCCTCAAATGAGGGGGTTTCAACTCAGGACAGTCGCAACGACGCGGCTATTCAAAACACTCAGCTACGCATCCCTGGCAATGATCGTTGACGCCCGCGCAGATGTATTGGCACATGTCGGAATGACCCCCGACGAGGCCGATCAGCACATAATTAAGTCCCGACGTTTCCTTGCGGACTGGATAGCCGTGGGGGCGGGGAGCGAGATCGAGGATGTACTGAAAATGGTCAGCGAAGAGATATTGATCCTCGAAGCGCTGGCGGAGGAGTATCCCGGAAAGGTGGACAGGGTCATCGCCCTGGCCATGGAATGGATCGAGTTCCAAAAAAGACTGAAGAAGCAACTCAACTGAGATTCTCCACCTCGCCGCACCGCCCGCGCGGTTCCTGGATGTGATTTGTTCTCATTCCGTTCCCGGTGCTAGCGATATCCGCCTCGGGGGTGGAATCGATGGCGACACTGAGAGAGATGAAGGAGAGAGGCGACCGGATCGTCTTCTACTGCCGCGCCGATGTGGCGATGTGCACCCACAGTTGGCAGCCCTCGTGGGATCAGCTCATCCAATATTTCGGACAGGACGCAGACTTCACCCTTGATCGGTCAGAGTTCGGCCGGCTGGTTTGTGAAAATTGCGGCGGCCGGGGCGCTAAGATCATCGTACAGCCACCCGAGGGCACAACGGGCATGGGCGGCGGCTACGGCTATGATCACGGCCCGGGTCTTTCCGTGGAGGAAGCGGCGCTCGAGCATCACGCCAGAGCGGCAGAGCGCAAGCGCCTGGGCATCAAGAGCAACGCCGAACTGAACGCCGAGAGCCGCGCGGCCCTGAAGGCGGCGAGACTGGCGGAGCGGAAGGGTGAGCACTTCATTGGCCCACCAAACCCTTGGGCGAACCGAAAGCGCGGCCGATGGCTATAGCGAGTTGATCAGCGGCTTCTTGGTGTCGGTGCCTTCATAGCGCGAGTTGTTCACGTCGCGGGCGACGCGATGGAAAGTCAGCAGGGAATCGATCTGGCTGCCGAGCAGCAGGGCCTTCGCGTCATCGTCCTTGAGGTCGGTATCGAGCCAGGCGCCGTAAGTCTCGGTCGGCAAGATAACCGGCATGCGCGTATGGATGTGAGCAATCTCCGGCACGGCCGGAGCGGTGATGATGGTGCAGCTCGTCACGCCCAGGTTGTCATTGTGGGCCCAGAGGCCCGCGAAGCTGAAGCCTTTGCCATCCGGCATCTGCAGGAGCCACGGATCCTTCTTCCCGTCTTCATCCGAGACTGTCCATTCGAAATAGCCATCGGCCGGTATCAGGCAGCGCCGCGACTTCCAGGCATCGCGAAACGCCGGGGTACTATCGGCTGTCTCGATGCGGGCATTGAACAGCGTGGCCTTGGGCACTTCCTTCGCCCAGAACGGCACCAGCCACCATCGGCCCTCGTCCAGCTCCATCTCCCCGGTCTTGTCGAGGTGGGCGAACTGGACGGTCTGGGTTGGGGCGATATTGTACCGCGGCTGCATATTGGTTGCCGGCGGGCCCTTGTCGTGGATGCTGTAGAGGGCGTGCAGCTCCGCCCAGGTCATCTCATTAGTAAAGCGTCCGCACATCAGTCAAAGCCCTCGATCTCGCGAAGCTCGCCCCATTCCCGGCGCCATAGCGAGCGGTCCTGGATCGCGATCACAACGCGATTGTAGGCCCAAAGGTAGCAGAGGCTGTCGGCCCTGCGCAAAGCTTCCTCAACGGGGTAGGGGCCTTCAAGGGCAGCCTTGACCTTGTCGCCCTGGGTGATCCAGTCCGGCCAGTAGATCGAAGCGACAACTTCGCCGAACTCGATGCCGGCGGCGGAGAATGCCACCTCGTCGCTGCCAATGCCCACGATGATCGCGTCGAGCGCGACTTCATCGTCATCGGTCGTCCACTGATAGGGGCCAAGCATGCCCCACGCTTATGGGGATTCGGCGCGGGGCCTTAGGGGCCGCTGGGCGGTTTCCCCGGATTTGCGTCGGCGGCTATCTTTTCAGCGATGCGCTGAAGCCTGGCGATGAAGAAACGCCCGGGCGCAGCCTGCGTCATCTCTGCCCCCGGGCGCACTGACGCTAGGAGGTCATCCTCTCAGCATCGGGTCAGGGCCCTCCTGCAGGGCTGGATCTGACGACGGCGAAACGGCCAGGGGGAGGGTTGGTTCCGCCGTTCCTGTCGACCTGATAGGCCGTGCGGCATCAGTTCATCTTCTGGCCCACCCGTCTCGCCAGCGCCTTCCAGCGCCGCACAAGGTCTCCAACGCTCAGCGCCTTTTCGGGGTACTGCGCGATGATCTCCTGGAGGATCGCGACCTCCTCCCGCAGAAGCTTCAGCGTCTGCTCCGGCATGACGTGTTGGGCAGCCATCTGCTCGTATTTCGCCAGAGTGTTTCTGGAGAGCACAATTCGGGAATTTGTGAGTTCGTCGGCCATGGTGGGAACATCGTTCGGCGCGCGCATGGCGTCAACTGGACGGCGGGACGTCTAGTTCAGCTTGTTTCTCAGGCTGCTCTGAAGCGCAGACCACTGAGCCACCAGGCCTATGATCTGATTGATTTTGCCCGGATGCTCTTCAGCAATGGCTGCGAGCAAGTCAATTTCCTGCTGGAAGATGGGATGTTCATCTACAGGCCATTGGTGCGTTTCAATCATCTCCCGGAACTGTTTGAGCATAGTCCGGCTCTGGATGATACGATCGTCAGCTTCTGCAGGGTCCATGGCCGGAACATCGTGGAAGGTGCGGCCGCCGTCAACGGTGCAATCGATGATGCGGCTCCTTACATTTCGGACGTGTGCGCGCAGCCGCAGCCATACCGCGAACGCAAGAATGGCTAACCGCGAAATAGGTTAGCCAAAAACAGCCGGAATATTGTGGAATATCAATGCCCGATAGAGGGCGATGGTGGAGGGGACTGGATTCGAACCAGTGTACGCTAAGCGGTCAGATTTACAGTCTGATGGATTTAACCACTCTCCCACCCCTCCACTACAACGTCGCTTGGGTAGGAAACGAAGCGCCGGGGCGTTTCGTCCGGGCGGTTTATGGTGGTCTCATGACAGAGTGTCAACACCCCTTCCACAATGGCTCCCAAAAAAGCCGGCGGCGCGGTATGTCCCGCGCCAATGCGGCTGGCGACACCCCCAGCCGGTTTTGCCGCCCGGGCTTGTCGGGCAGGGGCCGAATAGTTGCGGAAAGGGATATGGCAGAGGCGCTGCAAGGGGTTGCCAGCCGGCGGCGTGACGGGCTATTGCCTAGTTCGTCGGTCACCGACCGGGCGGGTATAGCTCAGTGGTAGAGCAGCAGCCTTCCAAGCTGAATATGCGGGTTCGATTCCCGCTACCCGCTCCAAAATCCCACAAGTTCAGCATTATTGAATGATCGGACCCGGTACCGCAAATGCGACCGGAGCCGGTCGGACGTGCTCATGCGGATTCTGCATCGTGGGGAGGGTGGGGAAGCCCACCACTCCCGCGGAACTTCGATTCTACAGCCAGCCGGACAGCACGCCGGCACCGCCCAGGGCAAAAAGGCCGCCGGCGAGCTGGGCCGCGAGCTTGCCGTGGCGGCCGATGATTCTGGCGATGCCCGCGGTCGCTGCGAGGCCGGAGAGGTGGAGCAGGGCGGTCGCGGCAAGGAAGCCGGCGGCATAAGTCAGGCCGCTATTGTCGGCCGGCATTTCGGCGCCATGCGCGTGACCGTGGAAGACGGCGAAGGCGCCGACCAGGCCCATGGCAAGGGCGACCGGCATGGGCCGGCCCATGGCCGCCACGGCGCCGATGACGATGCTGGAGAGCGCAATGCCCAGCTCGACGAAGGGCAGGTCGACCTGCAGAAGGCCGAGGCCGAAGCCGGCCAGCATCATGCCGACAAAGCTCAGCGGCACCAGCCACAGCGCCCGCCCGCCGAGCACATAGGCAAAGACGCCGACCGCGATCATGGCCAGCACATGGTCGAGCCCGCCGATGGGATGCTCGAAGCCATGCATGAAGCCGACGGCATGGCCGGCGCCGGTATGGGCCATGGCAAGGGTGGGCGTGAGTGCCAGAACGGCCAGTGCGAGCATAAAACGCATCGTCATCCTTCCGGGACCAGTCGTCCCTGAGTGATCATTGTCGGCACCCGCCGAAGCTTCCACAAACTCGCGCTCCATTTATTGGCCGCGGAGACTGCCGTTGTAAATGGTGATCGTTCCGCAGCCCCCATGCGTTAGGGAGAGGAGCCCTCGTTCATTTCGACGGGGGAATTGCAGAGGGTTTGTCGTGCTTGTTTTGATTTTTCTCGTGCTGTTGCTGCTGCTGGTGCAGGTTTCGTTGCCGGGGCGTCTTTTGACCGAACAGGTCGGTGTCGATGCGCAGGTCGGGCCGCGGGACGACCTGCCCGAGCCCAGCCGGGACCTGGCGCGCTCCCGCCGGGCTCTGGGCAATCTGCAGGAAACGCTGCCGGTCTTTCTGACGCTGGCGATCCTGTCGATCGTGCTGGATGAGCAGGGCTGGCTGTCGCTGGCCGGGGCAGGGCTGTTTCTGGTGGCGCGGGTGGCGCATGCCTATTGTTATATGAAGGGTCTGTCGCCCTGGCGGTCGATCAGCTTCCTGGCAGCCCTTGTGGGGATGCTGCTGATGGTGATTCCCCTGGTGCCGCATATCTGGCGCTAGGCTGCAAAGGGGTCTTGCGAAACGCGGTCTTTGCCACTAAACACACCCTCGCCTGAAGGGGTTTAGCTCAGTTGGTAGAGCATCGGTCTCCAAAACCGAGGGTCGTGGGTTCGAGTCCCCCAGCCCCTGCCAGGCAATTTCCAGACATCGCGATGTTTACCCGGCCGTGATCGCGGCCGGTGGCGTGATGCCTGTGGCCACGCCGTCCGTGGGCATCGCCCCTTTTCCCATCCGTATTCACCCGCCTTACCGGCCAAAGCAGCCGGCTGCATAAATTTCCCATCGCGATGCCATCGATGGGGAGTGGCCCAATGCAGACGCTGCAGATCCAGAAAGCCCTGAAGCAGAAGGGGTTCGATCCCGGTCCGCTCGATGGCGTGCGGGGCGCGTCCACGATCGCGGCCATCATGGCCTATCAGCGCGCCAGTGCATTGGTGGTCGATGGCGTGGTGGGGCCGGCGACAGCCGCCAGGCTGTTTGACAGCAAGCCGCCGGCGGACGTGTCATCCCTGCCGGGGCAGGCCCTTCCCTGGATGATCGGGGCCGAGGACCTGCTGGGGGTCAAGGAGGATACGTCGGACGCCGACAATCCGCTGATCATGGGCTGGGCCAAGGGGCTCAAGATCAGCTATGCCAATGACGAGACGGCGTGGTGCGGCCTGTTCGTGGCGCATTGCATCGGCACCAACCTGCCCAATGAACCGCGCCCAAACAGTCCGCTGAGCGCCCGGGCCTGGCTGAAGTTCGGTAAGGCGACTTCCGCCCAGTTCGGGGCGGTCATCGTCTTCTGGCGCGGCTCGCCCGGCGGCTGGCAGGGCCATGTCGGCTTCTATGTGGGCGAGGATGACAAGGCCTATCACGTCCTGGGCGGCAACCAGAGCAACCGCGTCAGCGTGGCCCGCATGCCCAAGGGGCGGTTTCTCGGCGCCCGCTGGCCGTCGCAGGTGGCAGACCCCAAGGCTGGTCCCCGCTGGCTCGATGCGCAGGGTGCGCTATCTCACAACGAGGCCTAAAGCGGCATTCTTGCTGCGCGCTGTTGCATTTGTGCGGGACTTTCTCTAGATAGCGCATTCCAGCCGTGCGGGACTCCTGCGCGGCCTTTGGTTTTGCACCAAAACACCAAAGAGTAGATTCGCTGATGGCCCGTACGAACCCGATCCAGTTCCTGCAGCAAGTCCGGCAGGAAACCGCCAAGGTCACCTGGCCGGGCCGCAACGAGATCCTGATCTCCACGATCATGGTCCTCGTGCTGGTCGCGCTGGCGAGCCTGTTCTTCCTTCTGGCCGACCAGGTCATTTCGTTTCTGGTTGGACTGATGCTTTCGATCCGCTGAGCGGGTCCCGAACACTATTATACTAGGAGCGGCGACGCTTAATGGCCAAGCGCTGGTACATCGTTCAGGCTTACAGCAATTTCGAGCGCAAGGTGGCGGAGGATATCCGCCAGAAGGTTGCGCAGAAAAAGCTCGAGCATCTGTTTGAGGACGTGATCGTGCCGACCGAAAAGGTCGTCGAGATCCGTCGCGGCCGCAAGGTGGATGCCGAGCGCAAGTTTTTCCCGGGCTATGTCCTGGTCAAGATGGACATGACCGACGAGGCGTTCCACCTGATCAAGAACACGCCCAAGGTCACCGGTTTCCTCGGTTCGGACAACAAGCCGATGCCGATCTCGGAAAAGGAAGCCATGGCCATCCTGCAGCAGGTGCAGGAAGGCGTGGAGCATCCCAAGCCGTCCGTCTCGTTCGAAGTGGGCGAGAATGTGCGCGTGTCCGATGGCCCCTTCGCCAGCTTCAATGGCGTGGTGGAAGAAGTCGACGAAGAGCGCGCCCGCCTCAAGGTGGAAGTGTCGATCTTCGGTCGCCCCACTCCGGTGGAACTCGAATACGGTCAGGTCGAAAAGGTCTGACCATCCTCTTTCCGGCAAGTCGCCGGAAAACTGCCAGCATGCTGGCAGCAAATCTGTGGGAGAGGGCGGTTGCTGCCAAGCATCCGGACAAGCCTCAGACCACAGCGTCAAACGGTCCGCGTGACAGCGGGCGATTTAGGGTGGCGCTGCGCAAGCACGCCAACTTCACTTAAGGACGATTATGGCAAAGAAAATCGTTGGCTACGTAAAGCTGCAGGTGCCCGCGGGCTCCGCGACGCCGTCCCCGCCGATCGGGCCGGCTCTCGGTCAGCGCGGCCTGAACATCATGGAATTCTGCAAGGCGTTCAATGCCGCCACGCAGGAACTGGAAAAGGGTTCGCCCATCCCGGTCGTGATCACCGCCTATGCCGACAAGAGCTTCACTTTCGAGATGAAGCAGCCGCCGGTCACCTACTTCATCAAGAAGGCCGTCAACCTCAAGTCGGGCAGCAAGCTGCCGGGCAAGGAATCGGCTGGCACGATCACCACGGCTCAGCTCCGTGATATCGCCGCCAAGAAGATGAAGGATCTCAACGCCGACAATATCGACGCTGCCGTGTCGATGATTGCAGGCTCTGCCCGTTCCATGGGCATTCAGGTCGAGGGCTGATAAATGGCTGGCAAGAAGATCACCAAGGCCCGCGAGGGCATCGACCGCAACAAGCTCTACAAGCTCGACGAAGCCATCAAGATGGTGAAGTCGCGCGCCTCCGCCAAGTTCGATGAAACCATCGAAATCGCGATCAACCTCGGCGTTGATCCGCGCCACGCCGACCAGATGGTCCGTGGTGTGGTGACCCTGCCCAACGGCACCGGCAAGACCGTGCGCGTGGCCGTGTTCGCCAAGGATGCCAAGGCTGACGAGGCCCGCAAGGCCGGTGCAGACATCGTTGGCGCCGAAGACCTGATGGAACAGATCCAGGCTGGCAAGATCGATTTCGATCGCTGCATTGCCACCCCGGACATGATGCCGCTGGTCGGCCGCCTGGGTAAGATCCTGGGCCCGCGCAACCTGATGCCGAACCCCAAGGTCGGCACGGTTACTCCCGATGTCGCCGGCGCCGTCAAGGCTGCCAAGGGCGGCGCCGTCGAGTATCGCGTCGAAAAGGCCGGTATCCTGCATGCTGGTGTTGGCAAGGTTTCCTTCTCGGAAGAAGCCCTGCTGCAGAACATCAAGGCGTTCACCGACGCCGTGCAGAAGTCCAAGCCCGCCGGCGCCAAGGGCACCTATGTGAAGCGCGTTGCCGTGTCTTCGACCATGGGTCCTGGCGTTCACGTCGAGCCCGCTTCGGCGATGTAATTCAGATTCCGGGCGGCTTCGGTCGCCCGGTCTTGTTCCTCGCAAGGGGGACATAAGTCCTGTCCGAGACTGCCGGTGCCAGCCGATTTGGGTTGGCTTAATGTCGCAAGATGCCAGCATAGATGGGGTGAAGACCGAAATTTCCTGCCCGCAAGGGCAGGGTGATAGCGGTTCGAACCAGGCCAGTTGCCCTTGCGGGCAGCACGGTTGACAGGCGTTTAACCGTTGCTCCTCTCCTCCTTCTGGAGATCGGAGGGCAGCAATTGGCAATGGCCCGACTGACTTTCGTCGGGCTCAATGTGGAGACTAGCAGTGGAAAGAGCGGAAAAGCGTGAGCTTGTCGCATCGCTTCAGTCAGCCCTTACGGGCGCTGGATCGATCGTCCTCGCGCAAAATGCCGGTCTGACCGTGGCCAATCTGGAAGCCCTTCGCCGCGAGGTGAAGGCTGCCGGTGGTCACGTGAAGGTCGCGAAGAACCGTCTTGCCAAGCTTGCTCTTAAAGAAACCGACAATGCGGACATGTCGGCCCTGTTTACCGGGCCGATCGTCATCGCTTATGCGGCCGACCCCATGACTGCGCCCAAGATTGCGGCAAAGTTTGCTGAAAAGAATGCGAAATACGTCGTTCTTGGTGGCGCCATGGGCAAGACCGCGCTTGACGCGAATAACGTCAAGGCGCTGGCGACCATGCCTTCGCTCAACGAGCTGCGTGCAACGCTGGCCGGGATGCTCAAGCAGCCCGCTACGCGTATCGCGTCGGTCATCGTGGCGCCGGCAGGTGGCATCGCTCGTGTGTTGGCCGCTCATGCGGAAAAGAGCAACGAAGCAGCGTAACCCCATCGGTCCTTCACAGGACCAATTCTGGTTTGAACTGAACACCTAAAAAGAGAGATTTATCAAATGGCCGATCTCGCCAAGATTGTAGACGACCTGTCTGCCCTGACCGTTCTGGAAGCTTCCGAACTGTCGAAGATGCTGGAAGAAAAGTGGGGCGTTTCCGCCGCCGCTCCGGTTGCTGTTGCCGCTGCTGGCGGTGGCGCTGCTGCTCCGGCTGCTGAAGAAAAGACCGAATTTGACGTGATCCTTGCCTCGTTCGGCGAGAACAAGATCAACGTCATCAAGGAAGTCCGCGCCATCACCGGCCTGGGTCTCGGCGAAGCCAAGGCTCTGGTTGAGGCTGCTCCCAAGGCCGTCAAGGAAGGTGTCAACAAGGCTGAAGCCGAAGACATCAAGAAGAAGCTGGAAGACGCCGGCGCCAAGGTCGAATTCAAGTAATTTCGATCCCTGCCTTGAAATTTGCGAAATGGCGCGCTATGTGCCATTTCGCTACTTCGTCTCTACGAGATGATTCGCCGGACCGATTGGATGGGTCCAGGCGCCAATTTGCGGAAATAATGACGATCTGGATGTCTCAGGCTTGCTGACGCCTCTTTGACCTCGGGCGCCCTTTGGGCGCCGTGGGGCTTTTTGCGTTGCTGCCATTTGCCGATATCCGCTTCCCTGCGACAGGCTTGGGGAAGTGGCGAGACATGCAGGAGCCTGCAGAGAATTGACTACCGGGCATATATCCCGAGACCCGACGGCTGATAGTCGGATCTTTGGATATCTGCCTCCGAGACAAATCGCAAAGAAACAGGAGCTTTCATGGCTACCACGTTCAACGGCCGCCGCAAGGTTCGCAAGTCCTTCGGTTCCATTCGCGAAGTCACGGAGATGCCAAACCTGATCGAGGTCCAGAAGGCCTCCTATGATCAGTTCCTCCTCGTTGACGAGCCCAAAGGTGGCCGTCCCGATGAGGGGCTTCAGTCCGTGTTTCGTTCGGTCTTCCCGATAACCGACTTTTCGAACACTGCATCTCTCGAATTTGTGAAGTACGAATTCGAGCAGCCCAAATACGACATCGATGAGTGCCGTGCGCGCGACATCACGTTCGCTGCCCCGCTCAAGGTGACGCTGCGCCTGATCGTGTTCGAGGTGGACGAGGAAACCGGCGCCCGTTCGGTCAAGGACATCAAGGAGCAGGACGTCTATATGGGCGACATGCCCTTCATGACGTCGAACGGCACCTTCATCGTCAATGGTACCGAGCGCGTTATCGTCAGCCAGATGCACCGTTCGCCTGGCGTGTTCTTCGATCACGACAAGGGCAAGACCCATTCGTCGGGCAAGCTGCTGTTTGCCGGCCGCATCATTCCCTATCGCGGCTCCTGGCTCGATATCGAATTCGATGCCAAGGACGTCGTGTTCGCGCGTATCGATCGCCGCCGCAAGATCCCCGTGACCAGCCTGCTCAAGGCTCTGGGCATGGATACCGAAGAGATCCTGCGCACCTATTACAATACCCTGCAGTACGAAAAGACCGACAAGGGCTGGCGCGTTCCCTACGACGCCGAGAAGTGGAAGGGCGCCAAGCCGTCCCACGACCTGATCGACGCCAAGACGGGCGACGTGGTGCATGAAGCCGGCAAGAAGCTCTCGGCCCGCCAGGCCAAGAAGCTTGCCGAAAGCGGCCTGACGCACCTGCTCGCGGTCAACGAAGACCTCTACGGCATGTATGTCGCCGAGGACCTGATCAACATGAAGACCGGCGAGGTCTACATGGAGGCAGGTGACGAGCTCGACGAAAAGACCCTGACCAAGATGATGGATCTGGGCTTTGACGAGCTGCCGATCCTCGATATCGACCACATCACCATCGGCGCCTATATCCGCAACACGCTGGCCGTGGACAAGAACGAGTCGCGTGAAGACGCGCTGTTCGACATCTACCGCGTCATGCGTCCCGGCGAGCCGCCGACCGTCGATACCGCCGAAGCCATGTTCCAGTCGCTGTTCTTCGACAGCGAGCGCTATGACCTGTCGGCCGTCGGCCGCGTCAAGATGAACATGCGCCTTGAGCTCGACGCCCCGGACACGATGCGCACGCTGCGCAAGGAAGACATCGTCGAAGTCGTCCGCACCCTGGTCGACCTGCGCGATGGTCGTGGCGAAATCGACGACATCGACAATCTCGGCAACCGCCGCGTTCGCTCCGTCGGCGAACTCATGGAGAACTCCTATCGCCTTGGCCTGCTCCGCATGGAACGCGCCATCAAGGAGCGCATGAGCTCGGTCGAAATCGACACGGTGATGCCGCAGGACCTGATCAACGCCAAGCCGGCTGCCGCCGCTGTGCGTGAATTCTTCGGTTCGTCGCAGCTGAGCCAGTTCATGGATCAGACCAATCCGCTCTCGGAAATCACCCACAAGCGTCGCCTGTCGGCGCTTGGGCCGGGTGGTCTCACCCGTGAGCGTGCGGGCTTTGAAGTCCGCGACGTGCATCCGACCCACTATGGCCGTATCTGCCCGATCGAGACGCCGGAAGGCCCGAATATCGGTCTGATCAACTCGCTCTCGACCTTCGCCCGCGTCAACAAGTACGGTTTCATCGAGACCCCGTACCGCAAGATCGTGGACGGCGTGCTGACCGAGGACGTGGTCTATCTCTCCGCCATGGAAGAGGCCAAGCACTACGTCGCCCAGGCCAACGTGCAGTTCAACAAGGACGGCACGCTGCAGGACGATCTGGTCGTGGCGCGCCATGCCGGCGACAACGGCCTGACGCCCAAGGAAAACGTCGACCTTATGGACGTTTCCCCCAAGCAGATGGTGTCGGTCGCTGCCTCGCTGATCCCGTTCCTCGAGAACGACGACGCCAACCGCGCTCTGATGGGCTCGAACATGCAGCGTCAGGCTGTGCCGCTGCTGCGTGCCGAGGCTCCCTTCGTGGGCACCGGCATGGAGGCGGTCGTGGCCCGTGACTCCGGCGCCGCCATCGTGGCCAAGCGCAAGGGCATTGTCGATCAGGTGGACGCCACCCGTATCGTCGTGCGCGCCACTGAAGAGACCGACGCCTCGCGTTCGGGCGTGGACATCTACAACCTGATGAAGTTCCAGCGGTCGAACCAGTCGACCTGCATCAACCAGCGCCCGCTGGTTGTGGTTGGCGATCACGTCAACCAGGGCGACATCATTGCCGATGGTCCGTCGACCGAGCTGGGCGATCTGGCTCTGGGCCGCAACGTGCTCGTCGCGTTCATGCCCTGGAATGGCTACAACTTCGAAGACTCCATCCTGCTCAGCGAGAAGATCGCCATGCAGGACGTCTTCACCTCGATCCATATCGAGGAATATGAAGTGATGGCCCGCGACACCAAGCTTGGTCCTGAGGAAATCACCCGCGACATTCCGAACGTTTCGGAAGAAGCGCTGAAGAACCTCGACGAAGCCGGTATCGTGCACATTGGTGCCGAGGTTGCCCCTGGTGACATCCTCGTCGGCAAGATCACCCCCAAGGGTGAATCGCCGATGACCCCGGAAGAAAAGCTGCTTCGCGCCATCTTCGGCGAGAAGGCATCTGACGTCCGTGACACCTCCCTGCGCGTGCCGCCGGGCGATGCTGGTACTGTCGTTGAAGTGCGCGTGTTCAATCGCCACGGCATCGACAAGGACGAGCGCGCCATGGCCATCGAGCGCGAGGAAATCGAGCGTCTCGCCAAGGACCGTGACGACGAGCAGTCGATCCTCGACCGCAACGTCTATGCGCGTCTCAAGGAAATGCTGTTCGGCAAGTCGGCTACGGCCGGCCCGAAGGGCTATGTCGTGGGCACCAAGCTCAACGACCAGATGTTCGAGGCCCAGCCGCGGTCGAAGTGGTGGCAGTTCGCGGTCGATGACGACAAGGTCATGACCGAGATGGAAGCCCTGCACGCCCAGTACGAGGAAAGCCGTCGTCTGCTTGAGCAGCGCTTCATCGACAAGGTGGACAAGCTGCAGCGCGGTGACGAACTTCCGCCGGGCGTGATGAAGATGGTCAAGGTCTTCATCGCCACCAAGCGCAAGATCCAGCCGGGCGACAAGATGGCCGGCCGTCACGGCAACAAGGGCGTGGTTTCGCGCATCGTTCCCGTGGAAGACATGCCGTACCTCGAAGACGGTACGTCGGTCGACATCGTGCTCAACCCGCTCGGCGTGCCTTCGCGCATGAATGTGGGCCAGATTCTCGAGACTCACCTGGGCTGGGCTTGCGCCGGCATGGGCAAGAAGATCGACGAGATGGTCCGCATCTACCAGCAGAAGGGTGACCTCAAGCCGCTCCGCAAGGAAGTGGGCGAGCTGTTTGCCGGTGACGAGTCGATTACCGATCTGGACGATGACGGCCTGGTCCGCCTCGGCGAACACCTCTCCAAGGGCGTGTCGATCGCGACCCCGGTGTTCGACGGCGCCAAGGAAGCCGACATCGTCGAGATGCTGGAACGCGCGGGTCTCAAGGGCTCTGGCCAGTCGACCGTCTATGACGGCCGTTCGGGCGAGCAGTTCGATCGTCAGGTGACGGTTGGGTATATCTATATGCTCAAGCTCGATCACCTGGTGGACAACAAGATCCACGCCCGTTCGATCGGCCCGTACTCGCTGGTTACGCAGCAGCCGCTGGGCGGCAAGGCCCAGTTCGGCGGTCAGCGCTTCGGCGAGATGGAAGTGTGGGCTCTGGAAGCCTATGGCGCGGCGTATACGCTCCAGGAAATGCTCACCATCAAGTCGGACGACGTTGCTGGTCGTACCAAGGTCTACGAAGCCATCGTTCGCGGCGACGACACGTTCGAAGCGGGCATCCCCGAGAGCTTCAACGTTCTGGTCAAGGAAATCCGTTCGCTCGGTCTCAATGTCGAACTCGACATGCGCGAGATCGAATCCGACGGCAGCCAGGCCGAAGCGGAGCTCGCACCTCCTCAGGAAGCGGCGGAGTAATCCGGCACTTCCTACCCCCATTCATTTTCCGTTCAGGCTCGTGACGAAATCACGGCCTGGGCGGATAGAGGAGAGAATTGATGAATCATCATTCCCACGTCATGGACCCGTTTAACCCGGCCGTTCCGGTGCAGACCTTCGACCAGATGAAGATCTCCATCGCCAGCCCGGAGAAGATCCTGAGCTGGTCCTACGGCGAGATCAAGAAGCCCGAGACCATCAACTATCGTACGTTCAAGCCTGAACGCGATGGTCTGTTCTGCGCGCGCATATTTGGCCCCGTGAAGGACTATGAATGCTTGTGCGGCAAGTACAAGCGCATGAAGTTCAAGGGCGTCATCTGCGAGAAGTGCGGTGTCGAAGTCACCCTGAGCCGCGTCCGCCGCGAGCGCATGGGCCATATCGAACTCGCCGCCCCCGTCGCCCACATCTGGTTCCTGAAGTCCCTGCCGTCCCGCATTGCACTTCTGCTCGACATGACGCTCAAGGACATCGAGCGCATCCTGTATTTCGAGAACTACGTCGTTCTCGACGCTGGCCTCACGCCCTTCACCCAGCACGAGCTGCTGACCGAAGAGCAGTTCCTCGACGCCCAGGACGAGTATGGTGCCGACAGCTTCACTGCCAAGATCGGCGCCGAAGCCATTCGTGACATCCTGCTCGCGCTCGATCTCGAGAAGATCGCAGCCGACCTGCGCGTGGAAATTGCTGAGTCCACGACTGAACTTAAGCCCAAGAAGCTCGCCAAGCGCTTGAAGATCGTCGAGCAGTTCATCGTCTCGGGCAACAAGCCCGAGTGGATGATCATGACCGTCATTCCGGTCATTCCGCCCGAGCTGCGTCCGCTGGTGCCGCTGGATGGTGGCCGCTTCGCCACATCCGATCTGAACGACCTCTATCGCCGCGTCATCAACCGCAACAACCGGTTGAAGCGCCTGATCGAGCTCCGGGCTCCCGATATCATCATCCGCAACGAAAAGCGCATGCTGCAGGAAGCTGTGGACGCGCTGTTCGACAACGGTCGTCGTGGCCGCACCATCACCGGTGCCAACAAGCGTCCGCTGAAGTCGCTGTCCGACATGCTCAAGGGCAAGCAGGGCCGCTTCCGCCAGAACCTGCTCGGCAAGCGCGTCGACTATTCGGGCCGTTCGGTCATCACCGTGGGTCCGAACCTCAAGCTGCACCAGTGCGGCCTGCCCAAGAAGATGGCGCTCGAGCTGTTCAAGCCGTTCATCTACAGCCGCCTTGAGGCGAAGGGTTTCTCTTCGACCGTCAAGCAGGCCAAGAAGCTGGTCGAGAAGGAAAAGCCCGAGGTCTGGGATATCCTGGACGAAGTGATCCGCGAGCATCCGGTTCTGCTGAACCGCGCTCCGACGCTGCACCGTCTGGGCATCCAGGCGTTCGAGCCCATCCTGATCGAAGGCAAGGCCATCCGTCTGCACCCGCTCGTCTGCTCGGCCTTCAACGCCGACTTCGACGGTGACCAGATGGCCGTGCACGTCCCGCTGTCGCTCGAAGCGCAGCTGGAAGCACGCGTGCTGATGATGTCGACCAACAACATCCTGCATCCCGCCAACGGCCAGCCGATCATCGTGCCGAGCCAGGACATCGTGCTTGGCCTCTACTACCTCTCGCTCATGAACGAGAAGGAGCCCGGCGAGGGCATGGCGTTCGGTTCCTATGCGGAACTCGAGCACGCGCTCGACAACAAGATCGTGACGCTCCACACCAAGATCAAAGGGCGTGTCGTCTCGTTCGATGAGAACGGCAAGGAAACGACCGAGATCGTGGAAACGACCCCGGGCCGCATGCTCATCGGGCAGATCCTGCCCAAGCATCCGGCAGTGCCGTTCTCGACGGCCAACCAGCTGATGACCAAGAAGATGATCTCCAAGATGATCGACACGGTTTACCGTGGCTGCGGTCAGAAGGAGACGGTCATTTTCTGTGACCGCGTCATGCAGCTCGGCTTCAAGAATGCTTGCGATGCCGGCATCTCGTTCGGCAAGGACGACATGGTTATCCCGGCCTCCAAGTACACGATCGTGGAAGCCGCGCGTAAGCAGGTCGAAGAGTTCGAGCAGCAGTACAATGACGGCCTGATCACGCAGGGCGAGAAGTACAACAAGGTCGTCGACGCCTGGGCCAAGTGTGGTGACAAGGTTGCCGAAGAGATGATGGACGCGATCCGCAAGGTGCAGATCGACGAGGAGACTGGTCGTCAGAAGCCGATCAACTCGGTCTATATGATGTCTCACTCGGGTGCCCGCGGTTCGCCGGCCCAGATGAAGCAGCTCGCCGGCATGCGCGGCCTGATGGCTCGTCCCGACGGCTCGATCATCGAGACCCCGATCACGGCCAACTTCAAGGAAGGCCTCAACGTTCTCGAGTACTTCAACTCCACCCACGGTGCCCGTAAGGGTCTGGCGGATACGGCGTTGAAGACCGCGAACTCGGGTTACCTGACCCGTCGTCTCGTCGACGTGGCGCAGGACGCGATCATCGTGTCGACCGATTGCGGCACCGAGCGTGGCCTGACCATGGAGCCGATCGTCGATGCCGGCCAGATCGTGGCCTCGATCGGCCAGCGCGTTCTGGGCCGTACGGCTGCGGATGACATCTTCCATCCGCTGACCGGCGACCTGATCGCCCCCAAGGGCACGCTGCTGGAAGAAAAGCATATCGACATCATCGAGGAAGCCCGGATCCAGTCGATCCGCATCCGCTCCCCGCTGACCTGCGACATGCGCCAGGGCACCTGCGCGGCCTGCTACGGTCGTGACCTTGCTCGCGGTACTCCCGTGAACATGGGTGAAGCCGTGGGTGTCATCGCCGCACAGTCGATCGGTGAACCCGGTACCCAGCTCACCATGCGTACGTTCCACATCGGTGGCACTGCGCAGGTGGTCGACAGCTCGTTCCTCGAGTCCGGCGCGGAAGGCACGATTGCCATCCGCAATCCGAACGTCGTCAAGGTCGAGGGCGGCAAGCTGGTCGTCATGGCCCGTAACGTGTCGCTCGCCATTCTCGATGCCGAGGGCAAGGAACGCGCCACCCACAAGGTGACCTATGGTTCCAAGCTTCTGGTCAAGGAAGGCGATGCGGTTCGTCGCGGTCAGCGTCTGGCCGAATGGGACCCCTACACCCGTCCGGTTCTGGCCGAAGTCGAGGGCGAGGTCGTGTTCGAGGACCTGGTCGATGGTGCTTCCGTTGCGGAAAACACCGACGAGGCGACCGGCTTCACCAAGCGCGTCGTCATCGACTGGCGCACCAACCAGCGTGGCGAGGGCCTGAAGCCGGCCCTGGCGATCGCGCGTGGCGGTGCGGTGCAGAAGGTGGATCGTGGTGGCGAAGCCCGCTACCTGCTCTCCGTCGACGCGGTCATCGCGGTCGAGCCGGGCGAGAAGGTATCGCCGGGTGACGTGCTGGCGCGTATTCCGCTGGAAAGCGCCAAGACCAAGGACATCACGGGCGGTCTGCCGCGCGTGGCGGAACTGTTCGAAGCCCGTCGTCCCAAGGATCACGCCATCATTGCCGAAATCGACGGCACGATCCGCTTCGGTCGCGACTACAAGAACAAGCGTCGCGTCATCATCGAGCCGCATGAAGAAGGTGCAGATCCGGTCGAGTATCTGATCCCCAAGGGCAAACCATTCCACCTGCAGGAAGGCGATGCCATTGAAAAGGGTGAGTATATCCTCGACGGCAACCCGGCGCCGCATGACATTCTGGCCATCAAGGGCGTGGAAGAGCTTGCTCGTTACCTCGTCAATGAAATCCAGGAGGTCTATCGTCTTCAGGGCGTGCTGATCAACGACAAGCACATCGAGGTGATTGTTCGCCAGATGCTGCAGAAGGTCGAGATCGTGGATCCAGGTGATACCGGGCTGCTCAAGGATGAGCAGCTGGACAAGCTGGACTTTGACGAGCTCAACGATGCCCTGGTTGCTGACGGCAAGAAGCCGGCGACGGCCAATCCGGTGCTGCTCGGCATCACCAAGGCGTCGCTGCAGACCCGGTCGTTCATCTCGGCTGCCTCGTTCCAGGAAACCACCCGCGTCCTCACGGAAGCGGCAGTGTCCGGCAAGGCTGATCTGCTTGAAGGCCTTAAGGAAAACGTCATCGTCGGCCGCCTGATCCCGGCGGGTACCGGTGCCGGTATCTCCTCGGCCAAGCTGATCGCGACCAAGCGCGACGACCTGATCCTAGACGAACGCCGCCGTCAGGCGTCGACCGTCAAGATCGCGGCGCCGGCTGCCGAATAGGCGACGGCATCAGCAATAGAGTGGGGAAGGGGCCTTCGGGCCCCTTTCTTTTTTGCCGCTGGCAGGGGGCAGCCTGCCGCCAGAATTCGGGCAATTCGCTTGCAGCATGCTTGCGGTTTTCTTGCGTTTTCGGCGCGATCAACGTCCGGACGTGAAAAGGGGCCCGAACGGGCCCCTGATCCAATCCAAAAAATCCGGCAGCGTCACTTATAGCCGACATGCTCGGAAAACTGCCCGACCACCATGTTCCAGAGGCCGAACTGGGAATCGAGGTACTCGGCGGTGACGCCCTGGACCAGATCGACATCCATCTCGATGCAGGCGTCGTCATCGGGGTCGAGATAGGCGCGGCTGAAGCGCTTGTTGTAGTTCCAGTCGTTGATCAGCTCGAGCGAGGGCTTGAGATCGAGAAAGCCAAGATAGAAGTTGAGGTCCTCGCAATCGGTGTTGTCGGTGCAGTTGCGGAAATAGACCTGGTAGGTGATGCCCTCGATCTTGCCGGTGATCTGCGGATCGCCGTTGCCCTGGGTGGTGAGCGTCGCCGAACCGTAGCCGCGCGCCGCATTGAGGATTTCATCGGTGTCGGCACCGGTCAGCAGCGTCTGGGCCTGGGCCGACATGGTGGCCGCGAGCGCGAGCGCTCCGGCGGCAATTACTGACATGAGCTTCAATCGGATTCTCCCTTGACCGGTACACATCCATCCGGTTGTGCCCCAATTGGTGACTGCCGGGAAGACGGTCCTGCACAATTTGGTGGCGCAGGGAAGCGTCGGCGTCCCGACCGGGGCAAGAGAGGGCAGGGGAATGATCGACCGATTTTGCGCCCGAGACTGCAAGAGCATTGCAAGCCCCTGCATGGCTCCATCGCGGTTTTTTCACGAAAGAATCCTTGACGCGCGGGAGAGTCGGCTCTAAACAGCGCCTACCTAAGCGGTCGGTCGTGATTGTCACACCGGGTTCCTGCCATCTTGTGCGGGCATCCAGGACACTCAAACACACTGTCGGGTAACTAGACGAAGCAAATCCTTGTGCGCATGACTGCCCATTTCTTGGGTGGTCCGCTGCAATAAAGGCGCCGCCGTACTCCTTAGGGAGGTCGGATGAGCGCCGTTTTGGTTTGCTTTTCTAGACCGCAATGAATTTTGGACGATGGAAAGAGCGCAATGCCCACCATTAATCAGCTGATCCGCAAACCACGCGCCAGCAAGCCAAAGCGGAACAAGGTTCCGGCCATGGAAGCAAACCCGCAGAAGCGCGGCGTTTGCTCTCGCGTCTATACGACGACCCCGAAGAAGCCGAACTCGGCTCTGCGCAAGGTCGCCAAGGTTCGCCTGACCAATCAGCGCGAAGTCATTTCGTATATTCCGG